>BNJS01000668.1_pt1:1210000-1750000 | contig 1794354 bp, 1745 predicted proteins | sample 8540461 | NCBI WGS metagenome assembly BNJS01 (sample SAMD00202454, study PRJDB9452) | human saliva metagenome | isolation source: human saliva | place: Japan
ATTCGGAAATCTTCGGATCAAAGGTCATTTGCACCTACCCGAAGCTTATCGCAGCTTATCACGTCCTTCATCGCCTGTAAGAGCCTAGGCATCCACCGTACGCCCTTATTTACTTCATTGCCGATTAGTTGTCAAAAAACAACCATGGCGAATATACTTAAAGCTGTACTTTGTGTTACCTTTTATAAGTTACTTAGATGATTTTGCGAGTTGTTGGAATTAATCGGTAGAATGGTAAACAAGTAATGCATACTCGCTTCATTCTATCTTTCTTCCGCACAACTCATCAACTTTGTTGTGTGTTCAATATGTCAAAGATCAATTGCTCTAACTTTTCGTCTGAGCAGTAAGAGTGGAGAATAACGGATTCGAACTGTTGACCCCCTGCTTGCAAAAGCAGGTGCTCTAGCCAGCTGAGCTAATCCCCCAAATCAGGTGACAGGTATCTAATACCTTTGTAGTCCCAGGCAGATTTGAACTGCCGACCTCCACATTATCAGTGTGGCGCTCTAACCAACTGAGCTATAGGACTGGCAGAAATAATCAAACCTTGCAGACTCGAAGAGCGCTCGGCTTCATCTTTCTCTTATGTTTCATAACAGTCTGCGAGAAGTACGCAGATACAACCAAATCGTTGTACCTTATAAGTTGTTTAGTTGACTATTCTAGCAGTCTACCAAACAACCACTCTACCAAAAATAGGTTCGTCGCATCCAGAAAGGAGGTGTTCCAGCCGCACCTTCCGGTACGGCTACCTTGTTACGACTTAGCCCCAATCACCAGTTTTACCCTAGGCCGACCCTTGCGGTCACGGCTTTCAGGCACCCCCGGCTTTCATGGCTTGACGGGCGGTGTGTACAAGGCCCGGAACGTATTCACCGCGCCATGGCTGATGCGCGATTACTAGCGAATCCAGCTTCATGGAGTCGGGTTGCAGACTCAATCCGAACTGAGAGAGGTTTTTAAGATTGGCATCCCTATCACTAGGGTAGCGACCTTCTGTACCTCCCATTGTAACACGTGTGTAGCCCCGGACGTAAGGGCCGTGCTGATTTGACGTCATCCCCACCTTCCTCACATCTTACGATGGCAGTATCCATGGAGTGCCCAGCATTACCTGATGGCAACCAAGGAAAAGGGTTGCGCTCGTTATGGCACTTTAAGCCGACACCTCACGGCACGAGCTGACGACAACCATGCAGCACCTCTAACTCCGTCCGAAGAAAAGAGTATCTCTACTCTCGTCGAAGCTAGTTCAAGCCCGGGTAAGGTTCCTCGCGTATCATCGAATTAAACCACATGTTCCTCCGCTTGTGCGGGCCCCCGTCAATTCCTTTGAGTTTCACCGTTGCCGGCGTACTCCCCAGGTGGAATACTTAATGCTTTCGCTTGGCAGCTTACTGTGTATCGCAAACTGCGAGTATTCATCGTTTACTGTGTGGACTACCAGGGTATCTAATCCTGTTTGATACCCACACTTTCGAGCCTCAGCGTCAGTTACACCCCGGACACCTGCCTTCGCGATCGGAGTTCATCGTGATATCTAAGCATTTCACCGCTACACCACGAGTTCCAGCATCCCTGTGTGCACTCAAGACCACCAGTTTCAACGGCATCGTATGGTTGAGCCACACTCTTTAACCGCTGACTTAACAGTCCGCCTACGCTCCCTTTAAACCCAATAAATCCGGATAACGCCTGGACCTTCCGTATTACCGCGGCTGCTGGCACGGAATTAGCCGGTCCTTTTTCTTTCGGTACATTCTTTCCAGGGACACGTCCCCGTCGTTATTCCCAACTAAAAGCAGTTTACAACCCGGAGGGCCGTCATCCTGCACGCTACTTGGCTGGTTCAGACTTTCGTCCATTGACCAATATTCCTCACTGCTGCCTCCCGTAGGAGTTTGGACCGTGTCTCAGTTCCAATGTGGGGGACCTTCCTCTCAGAACCCCTACTGATCGATGGCTAGGTGGGCCGTTACCCCGCCTACTACCTAATCAGACGCATCGCCATCACATACCAATAAATCTTTGGTTTAGTGTCCATGCGGACATTAAACAACATCAGGTATTAATCTTACTTTCGCAAGGCTATCCCTGAGTATGTGGTAGGTTCGATACGCGTTACGCACCCGTGCGCCGGTCGCCGGCACAGAAAGCAAGCTTTCTGCCCGCTGCCCCTCGACTTGCATGTGTTAAGCCTGTAGCTAGCGTTCATCCTGAGCCAGGATCAAACTCTTCATTGTAAATATAATAATTTGTTTGTTTCTCTGTTTATTGCTCAGAACCTATCCTTATATGAGTAGAATTGAACGGTACAATTTCATTTTTACCCGAAACCTCGATTGCTCATTGCATTCGTTGTTTCATTGTTGATTGTTCCTTGTACTTCTCTACAATCTGTTATGTAATTCTTTCAAAGAGCATTTGCAACCTTTCCTTCCATACCGCCCACCTTGCGGCAGAGCGTATCGAAGTGAGCAAGATAGCCTTGCGTCCCGATTGCGAGTGCAAAAGTACAACAAACTTCCGTTACCTCCAAACAATCCCGCAGAAAAGTTTTCAAAAAAGTTCCAACATCGCGATTTTGATGCTTCTATTTGGCAGAAATTATTCATAAGCCCGATTTTTCCGTCCTTCACCCCTCCCTCCCGCTTTCTGCCACTTTTTGCCCCGATGTGCAACCAAGAACCACAAAACTGCATCTAAGATAAATCCAACTACCTCGGAGGTAGTTTTTTCTATCTCTGAGGTAGAAAAAATTCTCTCTGAGGTAAATCGAACTGCATCAGAGGTAGAGCAAATCATCTCAGAAGAGGTAATCAAATCATCCCGGAGATGGACAAAGCCTCCTCCCTCTTTCAACACCAAGCCCAAAAAGCAGCGCTCCCCTACTCTATCCACTTTTTCTCTCGCACGCGTGCGCGCATTACGCGCATACACTATAATCCCACGTTTTTTGCCTTCACTGCCTTCACCATCCACAGAAAAACACCTCACAACGGCCTGATTTGCCTTTACGACCTTTCCTTTTCAACTCCATGTCTTCACTCTTTCCCTTCACCTTTGCCTTCACCCCTATTCCCCTGATTTTCAACCCCTCTCCCCCATCGGTGAAGGAGTGAAGGCAATTTGCACACAATATATAGTGTATACGCGCGTAGAAGTGCAGGAGGATATTTAAGCACGGGAACCTTCCCATTTAGAGAGAGGCCAAGTGGAGAGACCAAGCAACTCAAATGTTAAATCCACGTTAAAATCAGGGATGAGTGGCTGTTTTGGAAGTCGAGATGTCTATATATAAACGAGAGCTATTTCTCACAGAACTTCTAAACACTTTCTATCATGTTCAAAAACTTATTGTTTCGCGCCTTAGAAATCAGTCTGGGTTGGCTGCTGGGTCAGTTGGAAAAGAAATGGAACAACCCTAAGCGGTATGCCGAGGAACAAGCAGCGCACCTTGCCACCCAAAACGAAGAAGCGGACACCACCGAAACCGAAAATTCCGAACGTAGTGCAGATGCTGCCCAAACTCAAGAGGAAGAGGAAGAGGAAACCGGCGATGATGAAGAGGGAGAGGCGGAATGTCCGACACCTCCTTTGCCCCAGGAGCAACAAGAAAGGAAGCCGACCTCCCATCTCATCGGCCTGCACCAGCGTCTACTCGCCCACCTGCAACAACACTACGACCTGCGTTTCAACGTGCTGACTGAAGAAGCGGAGTTTCGTCCACGAGGCAGCAACGAATCCTTCCGCACCATCGACCCGCCGGCGTTCAACACCCTCACCATCGGGGTGATTGACGAAGGCATCGGTGCTTGGAGCATTGATGTGGGGCGTCTGCTCCACTCTTCGCTCATCCCGAGTGTGCATCCCATCCGTGAGTATTTAGCGCATCTCCCGACTTGGGACGGACGCGATCGCGTCGGTGAACTGGCCCTGCGTGTTAGCGACAAAGAGGTATGGACATCGGGGCTGCGCATTTGGTTGCGTGCCCTCACCCTTCAATGGATGGGAGAGGAGCAAGCCACGGGAAACGCCCTCGTCCCGCTTCTGGTGAGTCGCGAACAGGGGATGCGGAAGAGCACCTTTGTGCGTCTCCTGATGCCACCGGAGTTGATGCCCTACTTCACCGACAAGTTCGACCTCAGCAGTTCGGCCGGCATCGAACAGCGCATGGCGCGGCTGGGGCTCATCAGTCTGGACGAGTTCGACCGCTACACACCCCGACAGACTGCTATCCTCAAAAACCTTCTGCAACTCAAGCAGGTTAATCTCCGTCGCAGTTATCGGCAACAGTTGATGACACTGCCGCGACTGGCCTCGTTCATCGCAACGAGCAACGAGCGGGAACTACTCACCGACCTGACGGGTTCGCGCCGCTTCCTCTGCATCGAAGTGACCGCCCCGATGGATTGCTCCCCCATTGAGCACGCCCAACTCTTTGCTCAACTGCGAGCCGAGGTGCTGGCGGGCGAGCGCACTTACCTCACCCATTCGGAGGAGGAGCGGCTTCAGCAACACAATCGGTCGTTCATGGTGCGCACGCCGGCGATGGAGGTGTTTTGGAAAGCCTTTCGCCGGGCGAAGTCCGATGAAGCGGTAGAACCGCTGACCGCAACGGAGATTTTTATCACACTGCAGAGGACTTTCCCGACTGCGCTCCGTGGATTGACTCCCAGCGGCTTCGGTCGACAGCTGCGCGGATTGGGGCTGCGTTGCTCCCACTCTAAGCATGGCAACTGCTATCGCGTGGTGGAGTGTAAGGATAGTGAGTAGGGAGTATTATCATCTCCCCCCCCCCTACTTCCCATAAACTCGCTCATCAAAGAGACACCGCAATCAAGGGAGTTTAGCTCCTTTGATTGCGGTGGTATTGTTTGGAATAAACACGTCATTAGGCCAAGTCGGTTATATTCCGACAGACCGCAGAAGCGTATCGATTTACCCCTCACTGTGTGGATGCGCTTTGGCATAGATTTCTTTCAGTTCGAGGTCGGGAATGTGGGTGTAGATGGCGGTGGTGTCCACTCGCTCATGCCCCAAAAGCTGTTGAATACTCTCCAGATTGGCACCATGGGCGAGCATCGCGGTGGCAAAACTATGGCGCAGGACGTGGGGCGAGCGCTTCTTCTGCGTGGTGACTGCTCCGAGGGTGGTGCGCACCATCTTCAAGAGGGCGCTGTAGGCGAGGCGGCGACAGCGCGGTGTCAGGAAGAGTGCGTGCGGTTCGTCAAGCACGGCATCGGCAAAGGTTTCTGCCCGATAGTCCAAGTAGGTCAACAGTGCCTGTCGAAGTTCTTCCCCAAAAGGAACGATGCGTTGCTTGTTGCCTTTTCCCGTCACACGAAGATGTGCTACCCCGCGCGTCAGTTCCACATCGCCTGTGTTCAATCCCAAGAGTTCGGCTGCCCGCACTCCGGTGTGATAGAGTAGGAGAAGGATGGTGCGGTCGCGCAGTCCGACATAGTCGTCGGAGAATGGGTAGTGGTCGAAGAGACGGTCCATCTCATTTTCCTGCACGAAGGTGGGGAGGCGCTTTGGGGCTTTGGGGTTGCGCACAAGGCGTGCCGGGTCGACCGACACTCGCTCCTCCCGCAGGAGAAACTTGAAGAAGGAACGCAGCGAAGCGAGGGAGCGATTGATGGTGTTGGGAGCATAGCCGCGCTCACTCATCCACGCCACCCATCGGCGCACGAGGGGCGTGTCGACCTGTTCCCACGTGAGGCCGGGGCGAAAGGCCGTGAGCACATCGGCACAGTCGGTGAGAGAGATGCGATAGGTGTCGCGGGTGCGGGGAGAGCAACCACGCTGATCTTGCATGTACAAGAGGAAATCGTCAATCCAGGGCTGGAGAGGAGACATGGGCGGGTGAGTGTTGAAAAGAAAACGTCGCCTCCTGCAGAAGAAGACGACGCTATGGCTGAGCAAAAAGACGATGAATTAGTCTTGGTTGCGATGGAGTGCCTGAACATAGATGGCGTGTTCCATGGCAAGGCGCTTGCGCACGCTGGGCTTGTCGAACTGCTGACGACGACGGAGCTCTTTATTTACACCGGTCTTTTCAAACTTTCTCTTGAACTTTTTGAGGGCGCGTTCAATGTTTTCGCCTTCCTTAACGGGTACTACAATCATTGTAATGGTTTGATTTTTATTGTTTTAATAGATATTTCGCACGTAATCAGGGTGCAAAAGTAAGCATTATTTCTCATTTGCAGGGCGTTTGAGAAATAAAAAATGAAGTTTTGACGTCGAAAACGTCATTTTTGCCATCTAGGGGATGGCTTCGTGAATGATGGGTGTAGGGTTAAGAAATGTCCGGGTGGGAGAAACCTCCTTTCTATTGAACGTCTATTGAAAAGATGGGGAGTGGTGAAAGCATGGGTACAAGACTATTGCAGAATGCGACGCGCTCCCACGTAGCGGCGGCTATAGTAAGCCTGTTTGGAGTCGTCGACTTTGATGCCGCTCGAACGACTGGCGTGGATGAACTTGAAACTACGGCTGTCGGGATTGACTTCGGTGACGATGCCCACATGGCCGATGCTGCTTGAGCCACCGCGTGAGCCTCCGAAGAAGACGAGGTCGCCTTTCTTCAAATCGGCGACATCGGCCACGGGATTGCCCTCGGTGTATTGACTGCGAGAACTGCGGGTGAGAGCAATGTTCTGCAGTTTAAACACATAGTTGGTGAAACCGCTGCAATCGAAGCCTGAGGGGCTGCTCTGTCCGCTGCGATAGGGGACGCCGAGGAAGCGCATGGCAGTGTTGATGAGCTGGTCGGCCATATTGCCTCTGCGGAGTTCGGAGGTAGCAGCCGCTTCGGCCAAATCGGCTTGATTGGCGGGATCGATGCGGAAAGAGGTGATGGCCTTGGCCAGTTGATGACTTCCAGCGAGGGTCGCGCGGCTTCGACACGCGCCTGCACAGGGAGAGTGTCGCCTTCCAGCACCGCAGTGTAGTCGGCCACGTCCTGCTCGTATTTGGCCTGAAGTCCATTGACGTGGGAGGCGGCCATCCAGCCGGCCACCGCAACAACGGCAATGGCGATGATATGTTTTGTTCTCACAAGCGAAGGGGATTTTCGAGGTTTGAAAAACAAGATTCAGCGCAAATTTACGATTTTCCCACAAAACAACAAAGACTGAAAGACAGAAATTTCCAGAAACGACACTTTCGGGGGTTATGCAGATGTCATTTTTAGATTTCAACTGTCTTTCAGTCTTCCTCTCCAGCGATTTTAATTTTTCGCTTGAATGGGGTCGTCATATTGCTTTTGCAAGCGGAGCAATTCCTTGCGAAGTTGGCGTGTGATGCGCTCCATACCGGGCTTTCCGTACAAGTTGTGCATCTCGGTGGGGTCGTTCTGCAAATCGTAGAGTTCCCAAGCGTCAATGTCGTTGTAGAAGTGAATGAGTTTGTAGCGCTCTGTGCGCACACCGTAATGGCGCTTCACGGCATGTTCGGCGGGATACTCGTAGAAGTGGTAGTAGAGGCTCTTGCGCCAATTCTTGGGGTGTTCGCCACGGAGGAGCGGGAGAAGCGAGACGCCTTGAATGTCGGCGGGAATGGGAGCACCGGCAAGATCGAGGAAAGTGGGGGTGTAGTCAATGTTCTGCACCATTTCCTTGATGTCGCCGCGCGCTTTCAACCCCTTGGGCAGGTGCATGAGCAGCGGGGTGGAAAGGCTCTCCTCGTACATGAAGCGCTTGTCGAACCATCCGTGTTCTCCCATATAGAAGCCTTGATCGGAGGTGTAGACGACGAGGGTGTTGTCGAGCAGTCCTTGGGCTTTGAGGTGGTCGAGCAGGCGACCGACATTATCGTCGAGGGTTTTCACCACCTTAGCATAGTCGCGCATGTAGCGCTGGAATTTGTATTCGGCTAAAGCTCGTCCGGTGAGATGGCGGCGGTTGAAATCGACGGCGAGCGAATCGTAGAAGTAGTCGTAGGCCGCACGCTCCTTTGTGTTCATCCGGCTGAGGATGTCCAAATAGCCATCGGTGTACATGGTCTTATGATCGGGACGATAGATTTTGCAATCGTAGTCGAGCGTCATGTCTTTGCCAATCTCCATTTCAGTGGCGCCGGCAGCGGTACGGCCGGCATAGTCGTCATAGAAATTGTCGGGGAGCTTGAACGTAACATCCTCATACTCGCGCAGATATTTGATTTCGGGCAACCAGTTGCGGTGGCAGGCTTTGTGATGGACGAAAAAGCGCGAAAGGACGCGTCTTGTCGCGATCGTGGTCCAACCAGGAGATGGCCTTGTCGGTGATGATGTTGGTGAGGTAGCCCTTCTCCTGATATTGTCCTTTGGCATTGATGAAGCGAGGATTGTAGTAGTCGCCTTGTCCCGGGAGGATGTCCCAGTGGTCAAAACCCGTCGGAGTGCTGTGCAGGTGCCACTTTCCGATGATGGCGGTTTGATAGCCTGCGGCTTGCAGCAATTTGGGCATCGTTTGCTGCGAACCGTCAAAGATGCCATGTTCGTTGTTGGTAAATCCGTTTTTGTGCGAATGCTTTCCGGTGAGCATGCAAGCACGCGAGGGCCCGCTCAGAGAGTTGGCCACATAGGAGTGGGTGAAGCGCACCCCATCCTGCGCCACTCGGTCGAGGTTGGGAGTGTGGATATTGCGCGTGTCGTAGGCCGAAAGCATTTGGGCGGTGTGGTCGTCGGTCATGATGTAGACGACATTGTAGCGCTGTTGTGCTGCAGAAATCATCGGCATCAAACCGGCTACAAGAGGAAGAAGTTTTGTTTTCATTGATAGAAGGAAAAACAAATTCCCCTCCTCCTTTCAAGAAAAGAGGAGGGGAAGTCGAGATGAGGTGGATTAAATCATGGAATAGGCCAAGTCGACCAGTTGCTGTGCCAGAGCATCGGCCTCTTCTCGCGTGTGCGCTTCGGCATAAACGCGAATAATCGGTTCGGTGTTGGACTTGCGGAGGTGTACCCATTTGTCGGGGAAGTCGATTTTCACGCCATCAATGTCCGTGACCTGCTGCTCTTTATAGATGTCTTTGATCTTTTGCAGCAGAGAGAAGATGTCGGTTTTGGGTTCGAGGTCGATGCGATTTGGAAATGTAGTATTGCGGCAGACTGTCACGGAGTTCGGACGTCTTGCATCCCAACTTGGCTAAGTGGGTCAAGATGAGGGCAATTCCGACCAAAGCGTCGCGACCGGAGTGGGCAGCGGGATAGATGACTCCGCCATTGCCTTCACCGCCAATCACAGCACCGGTTTCCTTCATCTTGCTCACCACATTGACTTCGCCTACAGCAGCGGGGGTGTAATTGCAGCCATACTTTTCGGTCACATCGCGCAAACCGCGAGTGGAAGAGAGGTTGCTCACGGTGTTGCCGGGCGTGTGCTGGAGCACATAGTCGGCAACGGCAACGAGGGTGTTTTCTTCACCAAACATGGTGCCGTCTTCACACACCAATGCCAGACGATCGACATCGGGATCGACCACAAAACCGATGTCATGACGGCCACGGCGCATGACATTGCGGATTTCGCTCAGGTTTTCTTTGAGCGGTTCGGGATTGTGGGCAAAATCGCCAGTCGGTTCGCCATTGAGCATCGTCACCTGTGTAACACCCAACTGCCCCAAGAGTTTGGGGATGATGATACCGCCTACCGAATTGACCGCATCGACAGCAACTGTGAAGTGGGCACGGCGGATGGCTTCGACATCGACCAGTTCCAAATCTTTCACCACTTCGATGTGGCGCTGATCGTAGGTACGGTTGCGCACATGGCATCCCAGACTGTCGACATCGGCAAACTCGTAGTCGTCATTGTTGGCACAACGCACCACTTCGCCGGCTTCCTCGGGGGGGAAGAAATTCGCCGCGTTCGTTCAAGAACTTCAAAGCATTCCACTGGCGAGGGTTGTGACTGGCGGTCAGGATGATACCACCGCAGGCGCTTTCCATAGTCACAGCAAGTTCGGTGGTGGGCGTTGTAGCCAAACCTATATTTACCACATCGAAGCCCATGCCCATCAAGGTACCGCAGGTGACACGTGCCACCATTTCGCCGGAGATACGAGCATCGTAGCCCACAACAATTTTACGACGGTACTTTCTGCTCACCACACGTTCGCGCAAACTGGCAAAGGCGGCTACCGATTTTGCGATGTCCACTGGGTTGAGCGTATCGCCAAGGCGGCCACCGATGGTGCCGCGAAATCCAGAGATTGATTTGATTAAGGTCATATCACTTTGTTTTTGCAAATTTTTCTGCATAATACAGCCATAGGAGGCGTTAATTCGCAACAAAGTTACGATTTTTCCGCTCATATATGCCGCTCAACACTTACGTTTTTTTCAGAGAAAACACGCCTTTTTCCCTAAAAAAAGCGCAACAGAGCACGAGGTTCTGCTGCGCTTTTGCATTTTATTGCAGTTCGACTGCATTTACTGTCCTTTCTGAGCGGCTTCGAGGGCAGCCTTACCCGAAGGAGTTTGTGCATAGGCGTGATAGAAAGCTTCACGATAGAATTGCATCATCTTGAGCGACTTGGGCACGATGTCTTCCAAATCATAGTTTTCCGACAACACGCATTCCACACCCACCCAGACGAAATTGTCGGGATGAAGCGCCCCCTTGGCGGCCTTGGTTTGGAGATTGGCCATATTGAGGGCGGTCAGCACGTCTTGCTGTGTATTTTCTTCGGCTTTGAAGATTTGGGGGAAGAAGAGATTGTAGAACAACTCATCGTTTTCATCGCGAAGGTGGAGGAAATCGAGTGACTCAAACTTGAACTGGAGACCAAATTCGGTGCTCTCAGGGCAGAAACCTTCTTTTTTAAGGTATTCGAAAAGGGTGTCACAAAAAGCCATAGTCAGATTGGTTTTTGGGTGGTTAGTAAATACTGATTTGTAGTGCAAAGATAGCAAAAGAATGTCAAGCTCCCAAACTTTCTTCTACTTTTTTACGACAAAAATGCATCGGCAAGCCTCTTTCCACTGCCTTTTCGTCAGCGAAAAACGACAAAACGGCATTTTTTTATACCTTTGGCAAAGACGTTGCTCTATTGGGGACAAATCGGCGTTTACGGTCAGCCGAACGAGCTGCACCCCACAAAGCAGGAGCTTCGAGCACTGCTGTGACGAACGAACGCCTGTACAACAAATCAGTATTCACCTAAAAGCAGAACGATATGAATTTTGACAATTTCACCCTCAAAGCACAAGAAGCCGTGCAGCACGCTCTTCAACGTGCTGCCGAATTGCACCACCAGGTCATCACACCCACGCATATATTATATGGTGTGCTGGACGTGGGCGAAAATGTAACACAATTTATCTTCGGGAAGGTGGGCGTCAACGAGAAGACGTTGCGCACCGCTGTGGACCACGAACTCCAATCGCTTGCTCGCGTGGAGGGAGGCGAGCCCTACCTGGACCGCGCAGCCAATGCAGTGCTGACCCAGGCGCAGGAGTTGGCGCGCAAAAACGGCGACCAATTCACCGCACTCGAACCGCTCCTGCAAGCCTTGCTGGAGACACCAAGTACGGCCGCACAGATGCTCAAAGATGCAGGAGTGACGGCACAAGCGCTCACCAGCGCCATCGCTGAGCTCCGCGGTGGGCGCAAAGCAACCTCGGCCTCGAGCGAAGAAACCTACCAAGCCTTGGCAAAATATGCCCGCGACCTCGTAGCCGAAGCTCGAGATGGCAAACTCGATCCGGTGATTGGACGCGACGACGAAATTCGGCGCGTGTTGCAAAATCCTTTCGCGCCGTACGAAAAAAACAACCCCATCCTCATCGGCGAACCCGGTACCGGAAAAACGGCCATCGTCGAGGGGCTCGCTCAGCGCATCGTACGCGGTGACGTGCCCGACAATTTGCGCGACAAGCGCCTCTTCTCGCTCGACATGGGCGCACTCGTGGCCGGAGCAAAGTACAAAGGCGAATTTGAAGAGCGCCTGAAGAGTGTGGTCAACGAAGTCACCGCCGCCGAAGGGGGCATCATCCTCTTCATCGACGAAATTCACACCCTCGTTGGGGCCGGAAAGAGCGAAGGCGCAATGGACGCAGCCAATATTCTCAAGCCGGCCTTGGCACGTGGCGAACTCCGCAGCATCGGTGCGACGACTTTGGAGGAATATCAAAAAGTATTTTGAAAAAGGACAAGGCCCTCGAACGTCGTTTCCAAACTGTATTGGTCGACGAACCGACACCGGAAGATGCCATTTCCATCCTCCGCGGATTGAAAGAGCGCTACGAAAATCACCACCGCGTGCGCATCCAAGACGATGCCTTGATTGCGGCCGTAACCCTTTCCCACCGCTACATCTCCGATCGCTTTCTCCCCGACAAGGCCATCGACCTGATGGACGAAGCGGCGGCAAAACTTCGCATGGAACGCGACTCGCAACCCGAGCAGCTCGATGAAATTTCGCGCCGACGTCGACAACTGGAGATTGAGCGCGAAGCCATTCGCCACGAGGCAGATGCTGCCGCCGATGGCACTCACGATGCCAAACTCACCGCCCTCAATCAAGAAATTCAATCGCTTGAGGAAGAGGAAATGAGCCTGAAAGCCAAAATGGGAGGGCGAGCGCGAAATCCTCACCCAAATCCAGAGCCACAAACAGGAAATCGAACAACTCAACTTTGAGGCCGAGCGTGCCGAACGCGAAGGCGACTATGGTCGTGTGGCCGAAATCCGCTATGGCAAGGTACAGCAACTCGAACAAGCCATTGCCGACCTTCAACAGCAGCTCCACGAGCGACAGGGAGCAGAGGCGATGGTCAAGGAAGAAGTGACAGCCGACGATATTGCCGATGTAGTGAGCCGCTGGACGGGCATCCCCGTGACACGCATGTTGCAGAGCGAGCGCGAAAAACTCCTCACCCTCGAAGACGAACTCCACCGTCGTGTCATCGGGCAGGACGAAGCCATTGCCGCCGTGGCCGATGCTGTGCGCCGTTCACGCGCCGGACTGCAAGACCCCTAAGCGCCCCATCGGCTCGTTCATCTTCCTCGGTTCCACAGGTGTGGGTAAGACGGAACTGGCCAAAGCGCTGGCCGAATGCCTCTTCGACGACGAAAACCTGATGACGCGCATCGACATGAGCGAATACCAAGAGAAGTTCTCGGCCACACGCCTCATCGGAGCACCTCCGGGATATGTGGGCTATGACGAAGGTGGACAACTCACAGAGGCGGTACGCCGCAAACCCTACTCCGTGGTGCTGTTCGACGAAATCGAAAAGGCGCACCCCGATGTGTTCAACATCCTCCTTCAAGTGTTGGACGACGGCCGCCTCACCGACAACAAGGGACGGACGGTCAACTTCAAGAACACCATCATCATCATGACGTCCAACCTCCTCACCGGCAAAGATGCTGAAGCCATGAGCGATGGAAGCGAAGCCACGCGCGAACGTCTGGTAGCCGCGCTCACCCAGCCGCGCCTATCGCCTTCGGGCACTCCCATCGCCGGCCTGCGCCCGGAGTTTGTCAACCGCATCGACGACATTCTCATGTTCACAGCCTTGAAGCGCAGCGAAATTGAGCAAATCGTACGCCTCCAAATCCGTAGCATCGCTCATCGCCTCGAAGAACAAGGCATCACGCTCCACGTCTCCGACGATGCCGTGAGTTTCATCGCTGCCGAGGGCTACGACCCCGACTATGGTGCTCGTCCTGTGAAGCGTGCCCTCCAGCGCCTCCTGCTCAACGACCTTTCGCGCGCCATCCTCGGCGGCCAAGTGACGCACCAACACCCCATCCTCGTCAAGAAGGAAGGCGATGCCCTCACCTTCGTCAACGAATAAGGGGATCAGTACCTCTCTTTATTTCCCAAGAGGCCGTGTCAAAACCATTCGTTTTGCCGCGGCCTCTTTTGCGTACCATTTCCCAACGTTCCTCCCCACAGATAAAACTCTTATCTGCCTGCGAAGAAGGGATAAAAAAACGAGGAGGTGCTGCCCTGGGCAACACCTTCTCGTGGGATAAATCCGTGTACGCTCCCACTTGGGGAGCAAAAGCGCATCAGCCGATGGTGACGAGCGTTGTGCCTTCCATCACGCTGTCGCCGGCAGCCACGCAGACGCCGGTGACGCTGCCGTCGCATTCGGCCGTGATGTTGTTTTCCATCTTCATGGCTTCGAGCACCACCACAGTTTCGCCTTTCTTCACGGCCTGACCGACAGCCACCAGCACTTTGGTGACCACACCGGGCAGCGGTGCATTGATGGGTGTTCCGGCACCGGCTTCACCTTTTGCCGCGGGAGCGGGTGCAGCAGCGGTGGGAGTGGGAGCAGGAGTTGTAGCAGCAGCGGCAGGTGCTACGGCAGCAGCGGCTTCGGGCAGGTCGCTTTCGGTGAGGGGAGCGCCGAGGATTTCGACATCGAAGAGCACGCCGTTGACGTTCATCTTGGCCACTTGTCCTTGGATGGATTCAATGGTCACATCGTATTGTGCGCCATTGACATTGTAGCTATATGTTCTCATTGTGGAGTTCTATCGGTTTAAGTAGGAATCGTTGTTAAACTGGCGCGTGGGGTTGTTCCACGAGGTGCGCTTGTGGTCGAGGGTGATGACTTCGGTTTCTTCGTCGTGCACCTCTTCGATTTCGTATTGCGCAAGGGCAAGGCTGATGAGCCCGGCATAGATGGGCATACGCTCGGCAGCGGGTACGAAGGCTTCACCTTCTTCCTCAACAGCAGCTACAATACCTCGGCGTTCGTTGAACGTGATGCGCACGGCACGACCACCAAAATTATATTCAAATGTTTTCATTGTGCGAGGCGTTTAGAGAGGTACGTTGCCGTGTTTCTTGGCAGGACGCACTTCGAGCTTGGTTTCGAGTTGAGCCAAAGCGCGGCAGATGCGGAAACGTGTGTTGCGAGGCTCGATAACGTCGTCGATGTAGCCATATTCGGCCGCTTTGTAGGGGTTGGTGAAGAGGTCGTTGTACTCTTTCTCCTTTTGAGCGAGGAAGGCTTTGGGATCGGCTTCGTTCTTAGCGGCTTTGGCGCTAAGAATAGCCACGGCACCGCTGGCACCCATCACTGCAATTTCGGCCGAAGGCCAAGCATAGTTGAGGTCGGTTTTGAGTTGCTTGCTGCCCATCACGATGTGGCTGCCGCCGTAGCTCTTGCGGAGCGTTACCGTCACCTTGGGCACGGTGGCTTCACCATAGGCATAAAGGAGCTTAGCCCCATGGGAGATGACCGCGTTGTACTCCTGACCCGTACCGGGGAGGAAGCCGGGGACGTCGACGAGCGAAACGATGGGGATGTTGAACGAGTCGCAGAAACGCACGAAACGAGCAGCTTTGCGGCTGGCATTGACGTCAAGCACACCGGCATAGACTTTGGGTTGGTTGGCCACGATACCAACGCTTGCACCGTTGAAGCGGGCGAAACCTACGATGATGTTTTGGGCAAAATCGCGTTGTACTTCGAGGAATTCTCCATTGTCGACCACGGCACCAATCACCTCATACATGTCGTAGGCCATGTTGGGATTGTCGGGAATAATCTCATTGAGACGGTCTTCCTTACGGGTGATGGGGTCAGTGCATTCCACACGGGGCGCACGCTCGTGGTTGTTTTGGGGCATGTAGGAGAGCAGGCGGCGGATGAGGGCGGCAAACTCTTCTTCACTTTTGGCGGTGAAGTGAGCCACACCGCTTTTCTTTGAGTGAACGCTGGCACCACCGAGGTCTTCCTGGCTCACGTCTTCGCCCGTCACGGTCTTCACCACTTTCGGACCGGTGAGGAACATGTAGGAAATGCCTTCGAGCATCACGATGAAGTCGGTGAGGGCAGGAGAGTAGACGGCACCACCGGCACAAGGACCGCAGATACCTGAGATTTGGGGAACAACACCCGAGGCTTCGATGTTGCGTTGGAAGATGTTGGCAAATCCTGCCAAAGCATTCACACCCTCTTGGATGCGTGCACCGCCCGAGTCGTTCAGGCCGATGCAAGGTGCGCCCATCTTCATCGATTGGTCCATCACCTTGCAAATTTTTTCGGCCATTGTCTCCGACAGCGAACCGCCGTTGACGGTGAAGTCTTGGGCATAGACATAGACCAGACGGCCGTTGATGGTGGCGCTGCCGCACACCACGCCGTCGCCGAAGAATTGCTTCTTCTCCATGCCGAAGTCGTGGCAGCGATGGAGCTTGAACATGTCCATTTCTTCAAAACTGCCTTCGTCCACGAGCAGAGCGATACGCTCACGAGCCGTGGCCTTACCTTTGGCGTGCTGCTTGTCGATGGCCACTTCGCCACCGCCGAGGCGTGCTTTCTCACGAAGCTCAACGAGCTGCTTGATTTTTTTCAGTTGTTCACTCATATTGTTGATGTGTTTTAGATCAAATGGCGCACACTGACAGAGAGTGTGCAATTTCTGCGCAGCAAAATTACTATTTTCTTTCGACCTACACAACACAAAGGAAAGGAAATGCTTCCTATTGTTTGTCCACTCCCGTATTTTTCTCTAATTTTGCTACATCAACCCCTAAAACCTTATTTTATGTCTATTTTTAGTAAAATCGCTGCAGGAGAAATCCCTTCCTACAAGTGCGCCGAAAGCGAAAAGTTCTATGCCTTCCTCGACATCAATCCCCTCGCCAAAGGACACACCCTTGTCATCCCCCGCGAGGAAGTGGACTACATCTTCGACCTCGACGACGCCACACTGGCCGAGATGCACGTTTTCGCCAAGCATGTGGCCACAGCGCTCCGCAGTGTTGTGCCTGCACCAAGGTCGGAATGGCGGTCATCGGACTCGAAGTGCCTCATGCTCACATCCACCTCATCCCCATCCGTGAGGAAGGCGACATGGATTTCCGCAAACCCAAACTCCAACTCCCAGCCGAGGAGATGCAGGCTTTGGCCGAGCAAATCTACGCTGCATTCCAGCAGCAATAAGTCCTCCTCGTGGGCAACTTTTGTCTCGCAGATCGTTTTTTCACAACCTCAGAGGTAGTTTGATTTAGCTCAGAGATAGTTCCAACTACCTCTGAGCTTTTTTCGTCCCGCTCTTTGAGTGGTCAAAACGCCATCTCGCGCGCGTATACTCTACTGTGAATGTGTGTTTTTTGCCTTCACTGCCTTCACCCACGCATGTAGCAGCCTCAAAATCAGCCCACTACGAGTGAACCACAAAAACAGGCATCCCTTCCCTCTTCGGTGAAGGCAAAAACGCCTTTGCCTTCACCCGTAATGCACTGACTGACAGACAGATGAAGCACAAGGTGAAGGAGTGAAGGCAAAAAACACGTACTATATAGAGTGTATACGCGCGCGAGCACTATTCCGCGTGCACCAGCCGTGCCAGATAGGCAGTGGAATCGGGATCTCGGCGAAGCAGTTCGGCAGTGTAGCCGCAACGGTGTGCCTCCTCAGCGAGCGTGTCGAAGTCGATGTACAGCCAGTTGAAAGGACGGCCTTCCACCGCCCCGTAGCTCATGCGATAGTCCACCTCGCCATAGTAGCCCTCCACATCGGTGAGGTCGAGTCGGCCGTCCTCGTCTTCATAGAGATAGGCCAAGTCGCAGGCATCGGTGAGGACACAGCCACCGGGAGCGAGCAGGACATCGAGGCGCGAGAAGAAAGTCGGGAGTTCGTTGAGCCCACCGCAGATGCCGAGGCCGTTCATCAGCAGGAGGATGGTGTCGAAGCCCGTCCCGAAGTCGTCCGTAAAGAAATCGGCCAATTGAACATTGCGCACGCCACGTTGGCGCATGGCGGTGACACAGCCGGGGCTTACGTCGATGGCAGTGATGTCATGGCCTTGCGTCTGAAGCAGAAGTGCGTGGCAGCCAGCACCCGCTCCGACATCCAGCACGCGCCCTCGGGCATAGGGTCAGTGCGGCCCGCTCCGGCAGCGGCATCTCGGTCGGTGAGCGAAAGAGGTGGGACACGGGGATTTCGTCGTCATCAAAGAGGGATGAATGCACCATGATGGAGGCGGCCCGTCCCGTCCGGAGATAGTCCAGAACGGCCTGTCCCATGGGGTCGTGTTGAGGGGAGAGTATCATAAGCAGGTTTTCAAAATGGATCGTAGTTATCTCTAAGTAGGTCTTCAAAATGAATTGTAGCCATCTTACTCGTAGGATGTTCTCTACTTTTAATTTCGAACACCTACGTAACAGAAGCGTGTTGTCAAGAAGAAATGAAAAAACAGAAAGCGTGAACCACAGGTCGTGATTCACGCAAACAAAATTACACAAAAAGAGGGAGGCAGCCAAACCTACGGACTATTAAGTAGGTACTCAAAAATCAATCGTAGTTATCTTCATCGTAAGATGTTCTCTACTTTTAATTTCGAACACCTACTTATTCCGATGTCCACTCGATGCAGACGCCCCCGGAAGAGGCCGTAGGCAGAGGTTCATCAGTCATTAAAATCGCTCCAGAGAGAGCTGCCGCCGGGTTCGTCTTTTCCATTAGAACAGGCAGGACCGGTAGCGGGATCTTCGCTGATACCGACACTGACGGAGCCGGCCAGAATGCTGCCTTCCATGTTCATGCGAATGACTTGAACGGTGGGTTTGATGTACATTTTCATAGAGTTTGTTATTATTTGTTTATTATTTATTTATGACTTTCTTTCCATTACCAAGGTAGACGCCTCGAGGCTGACCTTCGAGCGAAGTGCCGATGTAGCGGCCGTTGAGGTCATAGTAGCGCACGGTGCCGTCGCGGTCGGTGGTTTCGATGGTGTGCAGACCGGTCACACTGCCATCGCCGAAGCGGATGGATAAGGCCTGGGCGGATCCGGAAGTTGAGGTCGTGATGTAGGCTCGATAAGCAGGAATTGCCACGTCGGCATTGCCGGCCGTCACCCCTGTGCCAGATGTTGTCGGATTGGAGGATATAGGCATTGGCTGCGGCAGCAGCGGCATTCTCCAAACTATCGACTGTACCGACAAAGGCATAGCGGCCTATGGTACTCTTCAAAGCCGTGGCATCAAAGGCTTTTACCTGAATGTCATTGCCCGAACGACTTCCCAGTCCATCGAGAAGGATGTAATAGGGATGATAGGCCTCCAACTTGCCCGTCACTTCCTTGAATCGGACGGTGTTTTCATCGCCACCCGAGAGGGTGTAGGCTTTGAAGCCCTGGATGGGAAACTCGAAAGGCAGACACATGGTGATGCCGTGGTCGGAAGCAGCGGGGAAGGTGCGATCGTCCTCCATTTTGGCAGCAGTGAAGTCAATGCCGATGGGCAAATACGATTGTTCAGAGAAGTAGAATTTGTTGCATACCCACTTGGCCTTTTCCGTGTCATAATAGATATAATTCCCTCGGTTCGTATCGCTTTCTCTGTACAGGAGCGGACTTTCACCGAGCAGCTGTGTCCAGTAGCATTGGTCTGTACGGTTGGCTTGCAAGAGTTTGGCCGCTTCACCGTTCTTGATTTGTTTCTCCGTGAGTTTCGTCCCCTCCTGTGGCTTTCCGCAGGGGTTGAGGTAGTAGCAGTTGTTGAGCGTGGCATTGGCAGCAAGGTGTAGCAGCCTTCGTCGCCGGCGTTGTTCGTACCGACGTAAAGACAGTTGTTCAAGGTGCAGGTGCCGGCTTGGTCACATACAAAGCCGCCCATTGCTTTCTTGGCAGCATCCGTCATGGCGGTGATGCTGCCTTTGACGGTGCAATCGGTGATAGTGAGTCGGGCATCTCGGTCATTAAACAAAACCATACCTGCCGCTGAGCTTTCTTTCGCCTTGCTACTATTCGTGATCACCACATCGGTGGAGCAGCTGGAGAGGGTGGTTTCGCCTAATGCACCGGCAATCAGTCCGGACAAAATGGATTTTTCGGAGGTGAGCTCTCCGATGACATGCAGATTCTTGATGGTGGCATTGCCCACCAATACGAATGGAGCCAAGATCTTGGCATCGCTTTCCCAACGGATAGAGAGCGTATGCCCCTCGCCATCGAAGGTGCCCATGTAGGGATGATCCATGTCTCCCACCATTGCGATGTCCGTGTCGAGGTCGATGTCGGCCTTCAGTTTGGCCTTCAGTTTGCTTTCTCCGCCTTTCACACGATTGCAGAAACGCTTCCAATCGCTCGCATCCTTGATGAGAAGACATTCATCCTTGGGCTGCATCCAACGCAGGGTGGGATAGTCGTTGTTGACCTGAACCCAAACGTTCTCCATATCCCATCCGAGCGTAGTGGCATAGTGTGCGGAAGACTTGGCTATCTCTTCGGTTACCTGCTGGCCGTTCTCGTCATTCGGATTGGTGTAGCTCTTGGTGGAGGGGAAGCCGGGAGAATCGTAGAGGGTAGTCGCCAGCGTGTAGTTAGACTCCAAGGTGCAAACTCTTCCGGAAGTTTGAAGTAATGGATGAGTTAAGCTTGGTGTGCTAAAGATTGTGCTAAAGATATGATCGGCTGCCACCATATTATGAGACAGTTGGGTGGGAACGGCAGTCGCATCTATCAACCCCAAGATACCGGAAGCGTGGAACTTTTCATTATCCACCGTACCTCTGAAGAGGCAGCGTGTGAGAGTCAGTCCGGTACTGGTGCCCACCAGTCCACCGGCCTGATGTTCGTTCGATACGATTTTGGCCTTGGCCAAACAATCGGAAATGACAGTAGTTGCTTTCGATTCGCCGACGAAAGCAGCCACATGGTCATGGCCTCTTACGGAAGATTCCATCACGGCACACCGGCTGATCTCGGTGCTGACGGCAGTACCCACGATGACACTCGTATTATTGGTAGCTCCGAAGAGCTCTACCCGAGCATCACGGAAACCAAGGTCATAGATTTTTGCATTCTTCGTGCGACTGAGGAAAGCGAGGTTATTGCGAGCACCCTTCAGGGTCATATGCTGAATCCAGTGCCCGTTGCCATTGAGTTCTCCGCTGAAGGAGGGAGACCCTTCGGGAATGTTGATGCCGTTGAAATCCGTCCCTTTCAGGTCAATGTCTGCCATCAGTTTGGCTTTGACGGCATGCTGACCGTTCTCAATCATCTTGCCCCATAGTTTCAGCTGTAGGGCTGTGCTCAGCTCATAAATTCCCTCGGCATTGAGGGTCATGCTGGAGGGATCGATCTGACCGCAGACGGTGCAGATACCATCCACATAGGTGTGCGCCCCGGTGGCAGGTACGAGATTTGCTTTTCGAGTGGCCTCGCAGATGGAGCAGGTTTGCATCTCATATCCTTCTGCCCCACATGTAGCAGCTACCGTCTGAGTAGTTTTCCATTTGTGGGTGTGAGCCGCAATGGTCTTCAGTGCCAGTTCGCTCATCTGGAAATACTCTTCACCTACGCTTTGGGTGATGGTGAAGCGATAGTACTGGTAAGACGTTTCGGGAGGGGTTACGGGGAAGAAATAGGGATAACAGTTATTGTCCTGCATCACCTTGTCGTCCGTTTTACTGTCGATAGTCGTCCACGTCTGCTGGTCGTTGGAACCTTCCACCGTCCAGTCCTTGGGATTGCGCCCAGGATATGAGCGGTTGTCATTACCTGTCGTGAACTGGTAGCCTATGAGCTGGCAAACCGACGTGGCTTTCACCACTACTGTCTGGGGTGTCTTTCCCCTCCCATTTCTCTCCAGTGTCACCATCCATTGCCTTAGCATTGTCCGACTCCAAAGTCATGCCGAAAGCAGCCGGCAGCAGCGCAAATTCAGAAAGTTGAAAAAGACGCTTTCTAGGATCGGAATAACGAGATGAGTTCCTCTTAATCCAGAGCTTAAAGTACTTGTACTTCTGCTTGCTGTTGCAATACACCGTGTATTCGGTGAAATTCTTGTCCTCGATGAGGTGATCTTCCTTCTGGTGGTAAATAACGTCCCACTGGGTCTTGTTATTACTGCCGAAGATGGTATACTCCGCGGGAACGCGCCCAGGGTCGTCAGTATTGTCATTGGCCGTAGTCATCTTAAAGCCTTGGAGATAAGTGGCTTCGCTGGCTTCCAGCATCAGGTAGCACCTATCTACATTACCACTGGTACTCTTGCACCATTTGGTGTTGAGATCTCCGTCAAATGCCTTCGCCGAACCCTCTGCGTCGGTCCAGTCTGAACCTTCGATAGCGGTGAAAGTGACTTGGCCCATGACACTGATGCTGACCGCTATCAGTGCCATGAAAAAAAGTAACTAATCTTTTCATTTGGTTTTCATTTTGATTGGGATTAAAAATTAGGGGTATTGTTCTTTTTGCAACTCTGAAATCCTTCTGTTTCATTCCGTGCGTATTCTTGTTCGTATCGAAAGGTGTTGCCAGCCCTTCCCTTTATTCATCTCTCGTAAGAGTGGGAAAAACGTGAGACAAAAATACGAAGAAAGCAATAAGGCCGTCAAAAATCTTAGGAAAATCTCCTCGTTTTCAGCAAATTCGCACCCTAAAACCCCTAAAACATTCCCTAAAACACCCAAAAAGAAGCCTTGAAAAAGCGAAAACAAATGCTTAACTTTGCAGGCATGTTGAACCTGTCTTGAATCCATCTTAAATTCAACCCAAAAAAAGAAACATGACCTTCCTTCACACACTCCCTGAAAAGTTTAAATCCTTCCTATGGTCACGCTCCGAGAATGCTCTGGGGCGCCACCAAATCATCGTCTATCTCTTGCACTCCGCACTCGTGTTTACGGTCATCACCGCTCAACTCTTGGGCGGAGGAGGCTCGCAAGAGGTGTTGCCTCGGGTGATGAGCGGCATCCATCTGGGAGCCTGCCTCATTGCCCTCTTGCTCTATCTCAAGCGCCGAATGGCGCTGCCGGTGGCTTTCTCGATCGTGACGCTCGTAGCACAAGCCACCATCGCGTGCCGCTTTGCCTATTTCGCTGAGACACGCCCTGACCACTTTCTGCAGCTCATACTGCTCAATCAGGTTACCTCGATTTTGGCAATAGTCTTTCTGGTGATGAGCTTCGTCAAATACACTCCTTTTGTCGTTGCCGCCATCAGCCTCACAACTTATAGGAGTGTGGCCAAATATCTTGGCGAGCCTTCACTCTGGAACGTCTTTATATTCTTTATCCTCGTAGAGGGCTTGCTCTGCCTACTGGGCGAATTGCTGCGGCGCAACGTGAGGAATGTACAGACGGAGAACAGCGCACTGCAACATCGTGAGTCGACGCTGATGCGCGCCATCCGGCTCAACCCTGCCGAGGTGGAGGGCTACCTGCGGATGAGCCGTACTTCTGACCCTACGGAGGAGGATGTGGACCGGCTGTTTGAGATGCTCACCCCGGTGTCCCAACAGAACTTGATCAATGCGGTGCGCATCCACCTGAAACAGCACTTGATGGACGACTGCGACTTGGAAGAGATCTTCCCCTGCCTCACAAAAATCGGAAATAGAAGTGGCTAAACTCATCCTGGAAGGCAAGAAGCGCAGCGAAATGGCGCTGCTGCTCGGCAAGACGGGCAACAACATTGATGTGGTGCGCACACACATCCGCAGCAAACTGGGTGTGCAAAAGGAGGAGGACTTGCAGCGGTTCTTGAAGGAAAGGGTGATGGAGGCGAAAAACAACAAAAGGAGAAAAAGCGAAGGGAAGAAAAAACAAATGCTTTCCCTCCCTTCAAATCCTCTCGTAGAGTTCTCTATCGGCAAGAAAAGTCGGAATTAAGTAGACATTCAGCAGACCATCAGTATCCTAACAAAAACAAGTCCGCCCCTACAAAAAAGTTACGCTCACCAAAGAGAAACTATAAACCAAACCTTGAATTACATCAACCAAACTTTGGTTTATATAAACCAAGGTTTGAATTACATCAACCAAGGTTTGGTTTATAGATTACTCCTGAACTTTTTCAACTTTTCTTGTTGAAGCAACGAACTTCTCTCGGTAATGGGCCATGTCCGCCCAAGTGCCCACGTTCCAGATAGAAACAGAAATCAGCGAGAAAACCTATGGTTGGCATTACAAAAAAGAGGCCGCAGCATCAGGTGAATGATGCTACGGCCTCTTATTGTGTGGCGCTAAAAAGAGAGATTATTCTTCGGTGGCAGCTTCATCGCGGTTGCGATTGCTGTATTCGTCCATATCGCCAACGACGATGCGGTTGAACTCGCGCAACCCCGTACCGGCAGGGATGAGGTGACCACAAATCACATTTTCCTTCATACCTTCGAGGTAGTCGGTCTTGCCGGAGATGGCAGCTTCGTTGAGCACCTTGGTGGTCTCTTGGAAGGAGGCTGCCGACATGAACGACTTGGTCTGGAGGGCAGCACGCGTGATACCTTGCAGGATTTGGGTAGAGGTGGCGGGAACGGCATCGCGAACGACAACGGGCTTGAGGTCGCGGCGCTTGAGCTGAGAGATTTCATCGCGGAGCTTGCGCGCAGTGACAATCATACCCTTCTTCATCGTTTCGGAGTCGCCGGCATCGACCACGACTTTCTTGCCCCAGATACGGTCGTTTTCTTCGGCAAAGTCGTGCTTGTCGACGATTTGCTGTTCGAGGAAACGGGTGTCGCCGGGTTCGTTGATTTGCACCTTGCGCATCATCTGACGAACGATGACTTCGAAATGCTTGTCGTTGATCTTCACACCTTGGAGGCGATAGACGTCCTGAACCTCATTGACGATGTATTCCTGAACGGCGGTGGGACCTTGGATGGCGAGGATGTCGCTGGGGGTGATGGACCCATCGGAAAGCGGCGTTCCGGCACGGACGAAGTCGTTCTCCTGCACAAGGATTTGCTTGAGAGGGGCACAAGATACTTCTTGATTTCGCCGAGCTTGAGGTGACCACGATTTCGCGGTTGCCGCGCTTGACAGTGCCCATCGTGATTTCGCCATCGATTTCGGAAACGACTGCGGGGTTGGAGGGATTGCGCGCCTCGAAGAGCTCTGTGACACGCGGCAGACCACCGGTGATGTCGCCTGCCGAACCCACCACGCGAGGAATCTTGGTGATGATGTCGCCCGCTTTGAGGCTCTGTCTGTCTTCGACGGTGATGTGTCCGTTGATGGGGAAGTTGTAGGTGCGGAGGGTCTGTCCGTTTTTCGTCGACGATGTGGGCAGTGGGCACGAGGCCGCGCTCTTTCGACTCGATGACGATGCGTTCACGCAGACCGGTGGCTTCGTCTTCCTCTACGCGGTAGGTGACACCTTCCTTGACATTTTCAAAGACGATGCGACCGGCCGCCTCGGTGACGATGACAGCATTGAAGGGATCCCATTTGGCAATGAGCGTTCCCTTTTCGACGTTTTCGCCCTCGTTGACGAAGAGTTGCGAACCGTAAGGAACATTTTGCGTGGAGAGGACGATGCCGGTGTGGTCGTTGACGAAGCGCACTTCGGCCAGACGTGACACCACGACCTTGCCGGGAGTGCCATCGTCGCCGATGACATCGACGGTGCGAAGTTCGTCGAACTCTACCTTGCATTCGTTCTTCGCCACAATAGAAGCATTGGCTGCTGCACCACCGGCGATACCACCGGCGTGGAAGGTACGGAGTGTCAGCTGCGTACCGGGTTCACCAATGGACTGAGCGGCGATAACGCCCACGGCTTCGCCCTTCTGCACCATCTTTGAGGTGGCGAGGTTACGGCCGTAGCACTTCATGCACACACCGTGCTTCGACTCACAGGTGAGGACGGAGCGGATTTCCACCTCTTCAATACCAGCCTTTTCGATGGAAACAGCTATGGTTTCGGTGATTTCTTCGCCGGCATGCACGAGGAGATGTCCATCTTCGGGATGTGCAATGTCGTGGACGGAAACACGGCCCAAGATGCGCTCAGAAAGGGGAGAGACGATTTCATCACCGTTCTTGAGCGCGGTGCAGACAAGGCCGCGGAGCGTTCCGCAGTCCTCTTCGTTGATGATGACATCGTGCGAAACATCGACAAGACGGCGGGTGAGGTATCCAGCGTCGGCCGTTTTCAAGGCGGTGTCGGCCAGACCCTTACGGGCACCGTGGGTGGAGATGAAGTATTCGAGCACCGACATTCCTTCCTTAAAGTTGGAGAGGATGGGGTTTTCGATGGTGGAACGTGTGTCGGCACCGGCCTTCTGGGGCTTGGCCATCAGACCACGCATACCGGCGAGCTGGGCAATCTGGTCGGCGCTACCACGCGCTCCGGAATCGAGCATCATGAACACGGCGTTGAAGCCTTGGTCGGCTTCGGTCATCTGCTTCATGAGGGTGCTCTTGATGTCGCTGTTCACCTTCGTCCAAGTGTCGATAACTTGGTTATAGCGTTCGTTGTCGGTGATGAAGCCCATACCGTAGTCGCCCATGATTTGGTCGATGCGGTCGTGGCCGGCTTGCACGATGGCCTTCTTCTCTTCGGGAATGATGATATCGTCGAGGTTGAAGGAAAGGCCACCTTCGTAGGCTTTGCGATAACCTAAGTTTTTGATGCCATCGAGGAACTCGCAGGCACGCGCCATTCCGACCGTCTTAATCACCTGGGTGATGATGTCGCGCAAGGACTTCTTGGACACAACGGTGTTGATGAAGCCCACTTCGGGGGGGATAACTTCGTTGACGATGACACGTCCCACCGAAGTTTCGACGAGGTGACGAATGGGGAGGCCGTTGTCATTGATGTCATCGACCAGCACCTTGACCGGAGCATGGAGTGCCACACGCTTTTCGTTGAAAGCGATGATGGCTTCTTCGGGGCCGTAGAACGTCAGTCCGGAACCCTTTGCCCCGGGACGAAGCTTGGTGATGTAGTAGAGGCCGAGCACCATGTCCTGCGAAGGTACGGTGATCGGTGCGCCATTGGCAGGATTGAGGATGTTGTGGCTCTGCAACATGAGCATCTGCGACTCGAGGATGGCTTCGTTGGAGAGGGAAGATGGACGGCCATCTGGTCGCCATCGAAGTCGGCGTTGAAGGCCGTACAAGCGAGGGGTGGAGCTGGATGGCTTTACCTTCAATCATTTTGGGCTGGAAGGCCTGGATGGAGAGACGGTGGAGCGACGGAGCACGGTTGAGGAAGACGGGGTGTCCCTTCATGACGAGTTCGAGGATGTCCCAAACCACGGGTTCGCGGCGATCCACGATTTTTCTTGGCGCTCTTCACCGTTTTCACGATGCCGCGTTCGATGAGTTTGCGGATAACGAAGGGTTTGTAAAGTTCTGCCGCCATGTATTTGGGCAGACCGCATTCGCCCATCTTCAGTTCAGGGCCGACCACGATGACCGAACGTCCGGAATAGTCGACACGCTTACCGAGGAGGTTCTGACGGAAGCGTCCCTGCTTACCCTTCAGCGAGTCGGAGAGCGACTTGAGGGGACGGTTGCTTTCGCTCTTCACCGCGCTCGACTTACGGCTGTTGTCGAAGAGGCTGTCCACGGCTTCTTGAAGCATACGCTTCTCGTTGCGAAGGATGACCTCGGGAGCCTTGATTTCGAGCAAGCGCTTGAGGCGGTTGTTGCGAATGAGGACACGACGATAGAGGTCATTAAGGTCGGAAGTGGCAAAACGGCCACCATCGAGGGGTACGAGCGGACGCAACTCGGGAGGAGTCACGGGAATGATTTTCATAATCATCCACTCGGGCTTGTTGCGTTCTTTCGAAGCACGGAACGACTCTACCACCTGCAAGCGTTTGAGCGCTTCGCTCTTACGAGCCACGGAGCCATCGGTATTGGCACGGTCGCGCAGTTCGTAGGAGAGGCTGTCGAGGTCGATGCGTTGGAGGAGATCGAGGATAGCTTCGGCCCCCATCTTAGCGATAAACTTGTTGGGGTCGGTATCCTCGAGATATTGGTTTTCTTTGGGGAGCTTCTTGAGTTGCTCGTAGTATTCGTCTTCGGTGAGCAGGTCGTTGACGGCCAGTTCATCACCGAGCACACCAGGCTGAATCACGACATAACGCTCGTAGTAGATAATCATGTCGAGCTTCTTGGTGGGAATGCCCAGCAGGTAGCCCATCTTGTTGGGCAGCGAACGGAAGTACCAAATGTGCGCCACCGGCACCACCAAGGAGATGTGTCCGGCACGTTCGCGACGCACCTTCTTCTCGGTCACTTCCACACCGCAACGGTCGCAGACGATGCCCTTGTAGCGGATACGCTTGTATTTTCCGCAGTGGCACTCATAGTCCTTGGTCGGACCAAAGATGCGCTCGCAGAAGAGACCGTCACGCTCGGGCTTGTAGGTACGATAGTTGATCGTCTCGGGCTTCAACACTTCACCATAGGAGTTGGCCTGAATTTCTTCGGGAGATGCCAGACCGATGGTGATTTTTGTGAAATTGGTTTTTATCTTTCTGTCTGTTTTGAAAGCCATAACTTACTTGTATATTGTGTGTAAGAAAGATTCTTGTATAGCTTGCTGCGCAAAGGTGCGCTTGAGCGGTCAAGCGCCCTTTGCGACAGGGCAAAGCGTGTTAGTCGAGCGTGATGCTGAGTCCCAATCCGCGCAACTCGTGCAGAAGCACGTTGAGCGACTCGGGGATACCGGGCGTAGGCATGGGGTCGCCCTTGACAATGGCCTCGTAGGCTTTGGAACGGCCCGTAACGTCGTCGGACTTGATGGTGAGGATTTCTTGAAGCACGTGGCTGGCACCGAAGGCTTCGATGGCCCAGACTTCCATTTCTCCGAAACGCTGACCACCGAACTGTGCCTTACCACCGAGAGGTTGCTGCGTGATGAGAGAGTAAGGACCGATGGAACGTGCGTGCATCTTGTCTTCCACCATGTGGCCGAGTTTGAGCATGTAGGTCACACCGACGGTGGCCTTTTGGTCGAACTGTTCGCCCGTGGCGCCATCGTAGAGCTGCGTTGCGCAGTAGCGCGGCAGACCGGCCTTGTCCGTCCACTCACACAAGTCTTCGAGGTGTGCACCATCGAAGATGGGGGTGGCAAACTTCACTCCGAGCTTCTGACCGGCATAACCGAGAACGGCTTCAAACACCTGACCGATGTTCATACGCGAAGGCACACCGAGGGGGTTGAGGACGATGTCGACCGGCGTACCGTCGGCCAAGAAAGGCATATCTTCCTGGCGCACAATCTTCGACACGATACCCTTGTTACCGTGACGACCGGCCATCTTATCACCCACGCCAATCTTACGTTTCTTGGCAATGTAGACTTTCGCCATCTGGATGATGCCGCTGGGCAGTTCGTCCCCGATGGTGATGGCAAACTTTTTGCGCTTCAAGACGGCATCCATCTCGTTGTGCTTGCGCAAGTAGTTGATAACGAGGTCGCGTACCAAGTCGTCGATGCGCTCGTCGCCCGTCCAGTTGCAAAGTTCGAGTGCGGTGAAGTCGAGTGTTTGGAAGAGAGATTTCGAGAATTTCGCTCCCTTGGCAATCACTTCAGCACCGATGTTGTCTTTCACACCCATCGAAGTAAAGTCTTTTGGTGAGTGCTACCAACTTTTCGAGCATCAAGTCTTTGAGTGCTTCGGCTTCCTTTTCAAACTCATCGTCCAACTTCTGGAGTTTCAGTTTGTCGGCGTTCTTTTCTGCACGTGAGATTTTGTGTACACGGCTGAAGAGGTGCTTATCAATCACCACACCCGAGAGGGAGGGATTGGCTTTGAGCGAAGCGTCCTTGACATCGCCGGCCTTCTCGCCGAAGATAGCGCGGAGCAGTTTTTTTCTTCGGGAGTGGGGTCGCTTTCGCCCTTCGGAGTGATTTTTACCGATGAGGATGTCGCCCGGCACAACGCGTGCACCGATGCGCACGATACCATTTTCATCCAAATCGCGAGTAGCTTCTTCCGAAACGTTGGGGATGTCGTTGGTGAGTACTTCCATTCCGCGCTTCGTTTCGCGCACTTCGAGTGAATACTCATCCACGTGCACCGAAGTGAGGATGTCGTCACGCACCATACGTTCGTTGAGCACGATAGCATCTTCGTAGTTGTAACCCTTCCAAGGCATGTAGGCCACAAGGAGGTTGCGTCCCAGAGCCAATTCACCGTTTTCAGTGGCATAACCTTCGGTAAGAATATCACCGGCCTTGACACGCTGACCCTTGTCGCAGATGGGGCGCAGGTCGATGGTCATGTTTTGATTGGTACGACGGAATTTGGGGATATTATATTCTACCGTAGCAGAATCAAACGACACAAATTCTTCGTCCTCCGTGCGGTCGTAAGTGATGACAATCTTCGTGGCATCAACGTAGTCGATCACGCCATCGCGTTCGGCCGTAATCATCGTGCGGCTGTCTTCACAAACTTGCTTTTCAATGCCCGTACCCACGATGGGGGCTTCGGAGCGGATGAGAGGCACAGCCTGGCGCATCATGTTCGATCCCATCAACGCACGGTGGGCATCGTCGTGTTCAAGGAAGGGAATGAGAGCAGCTGCAATCGACGCAATCTGCTGGGGAGCTACGTCCATCAAAGCCACTTCCGAGGGAGGTACAACAGGATAGTCGGCTTCCTGACGGCTTTTCACGGTCGTACGGATAAAGGAGCCATCGGGATTCAGCGGTGCATTACCCTGACCGATGATTTTGTCTTCTTCTTCCTCAGCACTGAGGTAGACCACATTGTCGTTGTTTAGGTCGGCCTTGTAAATGTCATTGCCATTGGCATCCTTCTCACCGCTGTTCCGAATGACGCGGTAGGGCGTTTCGATGAAGCCGAGGTCGTTGATTTTGGCATAAACGCAGAGCGAAGAAATCAGACCGATGTTCGGACCTTCCGGGCTTTCAATCGGGCAGAGACGACCATAGTGGGTGTAGTGTACGTCACGCACCTCAAAGCCGGCACGTTCACGCGACAGACCGCCGGGGCCAAGGGCAGAGAGACGGCGCTTGTGGGTCACTTCGGCCAGCGGGTTCGTCTGGTCCATAAACTGCGACAACGCGTTCGTACCGAAGAAAGAGTTGATGACGCTCGAAATGGTTTTGGCGTTGATCAAATCAGTAGGAGTGAACACTTCGTTGTCACGCACATTCATGCGTTCGCGGATGGTGCGGCTCATACGTGCCAAACCGATGGAGAACTGGTTGGAAAGTTGCTCGCCCACCGTACGCACACGGCGATTGGACAAGTGATCGATGTCGTCCACGGTGGCCTTTGAGTTGATCAGCTCCACCAGATATTTGATAATCTCAATAATATCTTCACGCGTCAGCACCCGCACATCGGCTTCCGTGTCCAGACCCAACTTCTTGTTGATACGATAGCGGCCCACTTCGCCCAAGTCATAGCGCTTCTCAGAGAAGAAGAGGTTGTTGATGACTTCACGAGCACCGGCATCGTCCGCCGGGTCGGCATTACGCAGCAAGCGATAGATGTAGAGGACGGCTTCACGCTCCGACTTGGAGGTGTCTTTCTGCAGCGTGTTGAAGATGATGGAATAGTCGCTGCCCGAAGTCTCGGCATGGTGGAGGAGCACCAGTTCTACCCCACTCTCCAAGATACTCTGGATATTGTCTTCATCGAGGACGGTTTCGCGTTCCAGTACGACCTCCACGCGTTCGATGGAGAACACTTCGCCGGTGTCTTCATCGACAAAGTCTTCCGTCCAGGTTTTCACCACATTACCGGCCAACTTACGACCGATGGCCTTTTTCAGGTTGGTCTTGTTCACCTTGACTTCTTCTGCCAAGTTGAAGAGAGAAAGGATATCCTTATCTTCCTCAAAACCAATGGCACGAAGCAACGTGGTCACGGGCAACTTCTTCTTACGGTCGATGTAGGCATACATCACGTTGTTGATGTCCGTGGCAAACTCAATCCAGCTTCCCTTGAAAGGAATGATGCGCGCGCTATACAGTTGCGTGCCGTTAGCGTGTACGCTCGAGCCGAAGAACACACCGGGCGAGCGGTGCAACTGCGACACGACAACACGTTCAGCACCATTGATGATGAACGTACCGTTGTCCGTCATGTAAGGAATCGGACCCAAGAACACACTTTGTTCCACCGTCTCAAAATCCTCGTGGTCGGAGTCACTACAAGAAAGTTTCAGTTTCGCTCTGAGAGGTACACTATACGTCAATCCACGCTCCAGGCACTCTTCGATGCTGTAACGCGGGGCGTCGATATAGTAGTCCAAAAACTCAAGTGTGTAGCTATTACGAGAGTCCGTGATGGGGAAGTTCTCGGCAAACACCTTGTAGAGTCCGTCATTCTTACGCAAATTGTAAGGCGTGTCGAGTTGCAGGAACTCGCGGAACGACTTCAATTGGACATCGAGAAAAATCGGGATAAGGCATCGGATTGTGCACCGATGCAAAATTGACTCGGTTGTTGATTACTTGGGACATTCGATTGTCGTTTATTTCTTATTACGTTTTATTCAAGTGCGACCAAAGGCAGGTATCAGCCGCCATTGGCCAAGTGGGTTAGCAGTTAAGCACCCCGAACAATAGGGGAATCATTTCGTGGGTAACAAAACTGAAAACGCGACCAAACATACCTGGAAAGATATGTTTTCCGGTAAAGGTAAGCAACATGCCTATCACGCCTGCCCATCCATACTGAGCCGCACCGGGCTGTTTTTTACGCTTTGAAAAATAAAGAATGAAACCCAACAGGGGAAAAAGCAGCGATAAGATGAGCAAAACGAAGCTCGGCCGCTGTTTTTTCTGTTCAAATTCAGTGTTCATAAGCTTTCTTTTTAGAGAGCAGGGAAATAGACGCAAAAAGGTTAAGAACCCTCTACCAGAGGATTCTTAACCGACCCTTTTCAGGGAATTATGACGTCGAATTAAGCGAGTTCTACTTCAGCACCAGCTTCTTCGAGAGCCTTCTTGAGAGCTTCAGCTTCTTCCTTGCCTACGCCTTCCTTCAGCTTGCTGGGAACAGCATCAACGAGGTCCTTAGCTTCCTTGAGGCCGAGACCGCAAGATTCCTTCACAGCCTTAACAACTTGGAGCTTTGCAGCACCGGCGCTCTTAAGAACAACGTCGAAAGAAGACTTTTCTTCAGCAGCAGCTGCACCAGCAGCAGCGGGACCAGCAACAGCAACAGCTGCAGCAGCGGGTTCAATACCGTATTCTTCCTTGAGGATGGTTGCGAGTTCGTTTACTTCTTTTACAGTAAGATTTACAAGTTCTTCTGCAATTGCTTTGATATCTGCCATTGTAGTAATTATTTATTTGTTTATAATTTGTCTGGGTAAATTGCCCTCTGGCAAGGGCGGTTTGGATTGAGATTACTCGGGACGTTCGCCCAAAGTCTTCAGCACGCCGTGGATAGTCTGTCCGGCACCGGAGAGCGCAGAAATAACGTTCTTTGCGGGGCTTTGGAGGAGAGATACCACTTCGGCGATAACCTCGTTTTTGCTTTTGATGGCGCAGAGGGCATCGAGTTGGTCTGCACCCACGTAGAAGCCTTCTTCAGCATAAGCAGCTTTCAGTGCGGGAACACCGCTATCCTTACCAGCTTCCTTAATCAACTTAGCAGGTACGTTGGCCACGTCACAGAACATGACTGCCGTGCTGCCCTTGAGGACGGGATACAGGGGAGAATAATCGATTTCAGCAGCTTCAAATGCCTTTTCGAGGAGAGTATTCTTCACGACTACCATCTTCACGCCTTGTGCAAAGCACTTGCGGCGGAGGTCGCTCGTTTGCGCAGCGTTGAGGCCGGCCACGTTGACGAGGTAGAAGTGTGCGTATTCGTTGAGTTGTTCACCGAGCTTCTCGATGATAACGGCTTTATCTTCCTTTCTCATGATTTCCTATTAAAAAATTAAGCTTCTTCAATGGCCTTGGGATCAACCTTGACACCCTTGCTCATGGTAGAAGAAAGATAAATACTCTTGATGTAAGTGCCCTTGGCGGCAGTGGGTTTGAGCTTGATGATGGTGTTGATGAACTCCTTGGCATTGCCAATCATCTTGTCGGTGTCGAACGACACTTTACCGATGGAAGCATGCACAATACCGGCCTTGTCGACCTTGAAGTCAATCTTACCTTGCTTCACCTCGCGGACAGCCTTGGCAACATCCATTGTCACAGTACCGCTCTTGGGGTTGGGCATCAGGCCACGAGGACCGAGCACACGACCGAGGGCACCGATTTTACCCATGATGGCAGGCATCGTGATGATCACATCAATATCGGTCCAGCCACCTTTGATTTTCTCGATATATTCGTCGAGACCTACATAGTCAGCGCCAGCTTCCTTAGCGGCAGCTTCCTGATCGGGAGTGCAGAGGCAGAGCACACGCACCGTCTTACCAGTACCATTGGGAAGCGAAACAACGCCACGAACCATTTGGTTGGCCTTACGGGGGTCTACGCCCAAACGCACATCGATATCGAAGGAAGCGTCAAACTTGGTGGTGGTAATTTCTTTCACCAAGCTGCAAGCTTCTGCAAGAGAATAAGCCTTTCCTGCTTCAATCTTACCGGCTACCAACTTTTGATTCTTAGTAAGTTTACTCATTGTTCAAAAATTGAAGTGTTATACATTAAGCGGGGAAGTCTCCTTTGACGGTGATACCCATGCTGCGTGCAGTACCAGCGACCAAGCGCATTGCGCTCTCCACAGTGAAGCAGTTGAGGTCGGGCATCTTGTCTTCAGCAATCGCACGTACTTGTTCCCCAAGTCACCTCGGCAATCTTCGTACGGTTAGGCTGTGCAGAGCCACTCTTCTTCTTCGTAGCTTCGAGCAACTGAATTGCAACGGGGGAGTCTTAACCTCAAAGGTGAAGGACTTATCGTTGTAGTAAGTGATAACTACGGGAAGTACCTTACCGGCTTTCTCCTGAGTTCTGGCGTTGAACTGCTTGCAGAAATCCATGATGTTGATACCCTTAGAACCGAGGGCGGGACCTACGGGAGGGCTTGGATTTGCAGCGCCACCTTTAATCTGTAATTTGATTAATCCAGCAACTTCTTTTGCCATTTTGTTCTATTGTTTTGATTGATTTGTTGAGAAAGGTTCTTGTAGTGCCTGCGCACGTAACTGCGCTGCCCTACTCCTTCTCGATTTGCATAAACCCAAGTGTCAGCGGCTGAGCGCGGCCGAACACTTTTGACAGAGACCGTAACCGTCTTCTTTTCGTCGTTGATTTCATCAACCACGCCGGAAAAATCCGCTAAACGGTCCGTCTTTGACTTTGACACTCTCGCCAACGGTGAAAGGAATGGGCACATCGATGGGCTCAGATTCGAGTTCATCGGCCTTTCCTAAGATACGATTGACTTCGCTCGGACGCAGAGGGGTGGGATTGTCCATACCTCCTAAAAAAATCCAAGGCAGTTGGGAGTACTTCTGAGTTCATGAGCAATCTCGCCCACTAACTTTGCTTCTACAAGAACATAGCCCGGCAGATAGTTACGTTCCTTGACAACGCGTTTATTGCCTTGTACTTGGTAAACTTTCTCTGTCGGGATGAGCACTTGTGCTACAAAACCACCGAGCCGACCATTTTTGATTTCAGCATCGATGTACTCCTTTACCTTGGCTTCCTTTCCACTCACGGCACGCAGGACGTACCAATTCATTTCGATTTCAGCCATTTTTGTTAAGGTGTTAATTAGTGGTATATAAAACCCATGATCCACTCAAAAAACGTATCTTCCGCGAAGACCACAGCTGCAATGAGTATGGAAGCAAAGAGTACAACAATTGCACTATGCGTCAACTCCTGACGAGTGGGCCAAGTGGTGTTATGCGCTAATTCTGAGTATGAATCCTTACAGTATTTAATGATACGATTCATGTTCACTATTCGTTTGAGCACGGGAAGAGAGGCTCGAACTCCCGACACCTGGTTTTGGAGACCAGTGCTCTACCAACTGAGCTATTCCCGTAGAGAAGGTTCCGAACTCCGGAGAGTCCGGAACCTGTCTTGTTATGGAGAGATTCTCAAGGCGAGAATCACATTTCCGAGTAGCGGATCTTAGTCGAGGATTTCAGTGATCTGACCAGAACCTACCGTGCGGCCACCTTCGCGGATAGCGAAGCGGAGACCCACGTTGAGGGCTACAGCGTAGATGAGTTCAACAGTGATTTCTACGTTATCACCGGGCATTACCATTTCTACGCCTTCGGGGAGGTGAATTTCACCCGTGCAGTCCATCGTGCGGAGATAGAACTGAGGACGATACTTGTTACCGAAGGGAGTGTGACGACCACCTTCTTCCTTCTTGAGGACATAGATGGAAGCCTTGAACTTCTTGTGAGGCTTGATAACGCCGGGGTGAGTAATCACCATACCGCGCTTGATTTCAGTCTTGTCGATACCACGAAGGAGGAGACCTACGTTGTCACCGGCTTCACCCTGATCAAGGAGCTTGCGGAACATTTCAACGCCGGTAACCACCGACTTCTTGTCTTCACCGAGACCGAGAATCTGAACTTCATCACCGACCTTAACGACACCGGTTTCTACACGGCCAGTAGCAACAGTACCACGGCCAGTGATAGAGAACACGTCTTCAACAGGCATCAAGAAGGGCTTATCGCGGTCACGTTCGGGTTCTTGAATCCAAGTGTCAACAGCATCCATGAGCTTGAGGATGCTTTCTTCCCACTGGGGAACACCATTCAAGCCACCGAGGGCAGAACCACGGATGATGGGAGTATCTTCTTCGAAGTCGTACTGAGAAAGGAGATCTTGCATATCCATTTCTACGAGTTCGAGCATTTCTTCGTCTTCAACCATGTCGCACTTGTTGAGGAACACAACGAGGCGGGGCACGTTCACCTGACGAGCGAGAAGGATGTGCTCACGAGTTTGGGGCATAGGACCATCCGTAGCAGCAACTACGATGATAGCACCGTCCATCTGGGCAGCACCCGTTACCATGTTCTTCACATAGTCGGCGTGACCCGGGCAGTCAACGTGAGCATAGTGACGATTGGCAGTTTCATATTCAACGTGCGAAGAGTTGATCGTGATACCACGTTCCTTTTTCTTCAGGAGCATTGTCAATCTGGTCGAAAGACTTCACTTCGCAGAAACCATTCTTCGCGAGTACATGAGTAATAGCGGCAGTAAGAGTAGTCTTACCGTGGTCAACGTGACCGATGGTACCAATGTTCACGTGCGGCTTGGTACGCTGAAATTGTTCTTTTGCCATTGTATTGGTGTTTATTTGATTATAAAATTCTATTGAGAATAAAAAAGACCGGAAATCTGTTTTTCACATCTCTCCAATCTCCTTAAAGAGAGCTGTTAGTGAGACTTGAACTCACGACCTCTTCCTTACCAAGGAAGTGCTCTACCGCTGAGCTATAACAGCAAGAAAATCTTGTGAGCGGAAGACGGGGCTCAAACCCGCGACCCCCAGCTTGGAAGGCTAGTGCTCTATCAACTGAGCTACTTCCGCAAATCCCCATGAGGAGGAATGTGGGCAGTGATGGATTCGAACCACCGAAGGCGTAAGCCAGCAGATTTACAGTCTGCCCCATTTGGCCACTCTGGTAACTGCCCGTCATTGTGGGTATTCTATGCTCAACTTTTTCAGCTGCGAGCAGTAGAAGCGTCCTCAATTCGGCTGCAAAGGTAAGCATAAAATTCAAACCCACAAATTTTTCAACTCTTTTTTTTCACGCTACCCTCGATTTTCCTTATTTTCGCTGAGCTCGCGGCGGGCGATATCGACACAAAGGTCTACTGCCTCTTCAAAAGTATCGGCCACTTTCTCAGCGTGAATGGTCTTCCCGGGCAGGGTGAGGTGCAAACTGGCTTCTTTATTGTGTGCGGTTTCAGGTTTCACGACTTTAAGGGTCAGTTCGCACGTTTGAATCTCCGCGTGCTTTTCGAACTTGGCCATTTTCTTGTCGATATAAGCCACGAGTTTTTCAGTGGCATTGAAACGAATGGTTTGAAGTTTGAAATCCATAATGTCCTCCTTTTCTTAAATAAAGGTTGTGAAATTAGGTATTGTCTTCCCGAGGAATACACTCTCAAGGATTGACAAGGCGAAAATAGAGATTTATTTCGAGACACGCAAATAATTTTTCCGTTTTTTTCTTCAACCACAATGAGAAAAAACACAGAAAGGAAAACAAGGCATCCTGCCCTCCCCTCGTTCGTCCGGTTTCGGTTTTCTCTGTCGGAAACCAGTGGGGCAAAAGTTCTCCCTCTTCCCAAAGGCCATCTTTTAAGTTTGCGCTGCCTCCTTCCCTTCCCAAAAATTCGCCCTCCCCTTCCGGAAAATTCTACCTCAGAGGTAGTTTTATTTTTCTCAGAGGTAGCAGCAACTACCTCAGAGGTAGTTTCCACTGCGCCTCGCGCGCGTACGCACTACACTATGCAGCGTGCATTTTGCTTTCACTGCCTTCACCCTAAGGGGATTTCCCTCATCATCAGCGCTAAGTCGGAAGACGCGCGAGCACAAGTTTCCCCTTCTTCGGTGAAGGCAGCAGCGCCTTTGCCTTCACCCGCAATCCACTGAATGACAACACAATAAGCCAAGAGGTGAAGGATTGAAGGCAAAGAACACAAACTATATAGGGTATACGCGCGCGTGCGCGTACAAGAACTCTCCCACAACAGCCCTCACTTGCCGGCTTACCGATGGGGGATGGTTTCCCGATGGGCGTTCTCTTCGGTATTCCGTAGGTTCGTCGGACTTGGCCTTCCTCACCTACGGCTATTGAGAGAAGACCCCTTCGGGACCATCCTGCGGCATTGTGCTTGCAGCGATGTAGCCCTCTTCGGAAAATCCCGTGATGTTGCCTTACGACAAAGAGGACAACTCCACGCGATGAAGTTGTCCTCTTGGTTGATGGCCGCAGATGGGCAGCAATGTATGGTTATTTTGCAGGCTGTGCCGGAGCCGCGGGAGCTGCAGGGGCTTGAACAGGCGTCTTGGCCGGAGCCGTGGGCGTACCCATATTGGTGACGATTTCGGAGGGATCACTCACTTCCTGATGGTCGAAGAAACTGCAAGCGACACTGAACACCACGAGTGCAGCAGCAAGAATCCAAGTAGCCTTCTCGATGAAGTCGGTGGTTTTGCGGACACCGAGCACGGAGTTGGCACCGGAGACATTGGAGGCGAGACCACCACCTTTTGACTCCTGAACGAGGACCACGATGGCGAGAAGGATGGCCGTAATGACGGCGAGGATAACGAAAAGCGTGTACATTGATTTATGATTTGTGTTTATTATTGACAATGAGTTTGTGCAGAAAGCGGATTTGATCTGCAAAGTAAATGCTTTTTTTTGGATTATTCAAGTTTAACTTGGTGATAATTTCAAGCGCGCGCTCATAACGCCCCTGTTTGATGTAGATACGTGCCAAAGTCTCGGTGAAGCAACTCTCTTCGGGCTGCACACTGTCGGCATCGGGAGGGAGCAGGCTTTCAGGGCCTTGAGCATTGTTATCGAGGACGATGCGCTCTTGTTTCTGGCCGATGAAAGTGTCGATAAGAGCGGTGGTTCGACTGTGGCCGACAGTCGGCGCTGTGGGGGTAGGCGTTCCCTCGCGGGCCTGAAGGAGGTAGGTCATGTAGTCGGCCGAAGGGTCGACCCTCACGCGGTGTTGTGGTGATTGCGCCGGTGTCTGGTTGAGGAAGGAGTCGATGAGCGAGGAGGTGCGATCGGCCTCAGCAGTTGTGGAAGTCGGGCGCGGAGTGATGGTATGGGTGGCAGGCTGTATCTCGTAGTCGCCGGCGTGCACCATATTGAAGAGGAGACGGCGGTTGGGGAGATAGAGGGCGGCACGGCGAAGTTCTTGGTCGAACGAGGAGTCGTGGAGCAGAAAGAGATTTTTAAGAAAGAGCAACCTCGCCGCCTGAAAGCATGGAGACACCGCCACGAGTTTGCGGAGCTCGTAGAGGGTCTCTTCGTTGAGTTGTTCGGGATGGTGAATCAGGTGGGCGATGTCCATGCGGATGGGCGGTGCAGAGGGGTTGTGAGATGGAGAGAAGTCACCAGTCGGCAACGGTGGCGTTGAAAAATTTGGTCGGAGATGTCGCGCAGGAGTTCGCGAACGAGTTGTTCCTGCACTTGCGCGAGTTGCAAGCGGGCGTCGTAAGGGGCTGTGGCAGAAAACTGCCGTTCCCAGCGCTGATTGGCTTTGCGGTTTTCGAAGCGGATGTTGACCGTCACGCGCAGTTGCACTTGGGAGGAGAAGCCATCGGCCGAGACAGACTTATTGAACTGATCGTAGCTGACAATCTCGCCGGCAAGGTGGAGGTCGCCACCGCGCTTGACGAGTCGCAGCCGCGTCTGGTTGGCATAGAGGTCTTGCAGTTGGTTGTTGAACATCGCCTCCATGGGTGCCCATCCGTAGGGGGCGCGATTGGGGAGATGGTCAATCTGGATGGTCTTGATGAGGTCGTAGTTGAGGTTTGTCCCCGTAAACTTATAGCTGATGCTGCACGCGGTCCACAAGCCGACGGCAGCCAAGAGTACACCGAAGATGGGGGCGAAGCGCCGGAGTGTGGGGAAGAAAGAGGGAAGGCGGAAGGCAGACATGCGGTGGGGAAGGTTAGAGGTCGTCGAGACCATATTCTTTTGATCTTTCGATAGAGGGTGCGCTCGGAGATGCCGATTTGCTCTGCGGCTTGTTTGCGGTGTCCGTTGTGGCGCAGGAGGGCTTTGCGGATGAGTTCCTTCTCCACATCGTCCTTGGTGCGCAAGTCGTCGACGGCAGTGCCGTGGAAATCGTCGATGATTTCTTCGGCCTCATCAAGCGGCATAGCTGCAGAATCCGAGGCATGATAGGGAAGAAAAGCCGGCGTTGTGGGGTCGGAGGTAGGAGCGTGGTAGCGCTGTTGTTTGAGTTGCACCACCTCCGTGCGAAGCTTTTCCACCTCATGGCTGAGTTTGCTGATCATCTGGAAGATGAGTTCGCGGTCGGCATTGTAAGTCTCGCCGTTGGTCACGACCGGTGGATGGAGGGAGTGCCCACCACCATCTGCGTGTGACTCGTGTCGGTGGGGATGAAGCGCGCCAGGATGTCGGGCGTGATTTCGCGCTCATCAACGGTCACCGACATACTTTCGGCCACATTCTTGAGCTGGCGCACATTGCCCGGCCAGGAGTAGGAAAGCAGCAGTTGCTTGGCGGCCTCGTTGAGGCGCACGGGCGGAATGCCGTAGCGTTCGCTCATCTCAAGGGCAAACTTACGAAAGAGGATGTCGATGTCGCTGCCGCGCTCGCGCAAAGGCGGCATACTGATACTGATGGCCGCCAGACGATAGTAGAGGTCTTCGCGAAAGCGCCCTTCGGCAATGGCACGCGCCATGTCGACATTGGTGGCAGCGATGATGCGCACATTGGTGCGTTTCACCTCACTGGAGCCGACGGGGATGTATTCGCCCGTTTCGAGGACACGCAACAAGCGCACTTGCGTTTGGAGAGGCAGTTCGCCCACCTCGTCGAGGAAAAAGCGTCCCGCCATCAGCGGCGGAGAAGTAGCCTTCGCGGCTGTCGACACTGCCCGTGAAAAGCACCCTTGACGTGGCCGAAGAGTTCGGAATCGATGGTACCGTCGGGGATGGCCCCGCAGTTGAGGGCCAGATATTTTTTTGCCCTTGCGGCTGCCGGCATCGTGGATGATGCGCGGGATGATTTCCTTACCGACACCGTTTTCGCCTTGAATGAGCACGGAGAGGTCTACCTTGGCCACTTTGAGCGCAATCTCCACCGCACGATTGAGCGCATCGCAGTTGCCCACGACGCCATATCGCTGCTTGACGGCTTGAAGTTCTTTGAGTTGCATGAGAAAAAGAGGCTTTGAGGCGGACAGACTACCGCAAAATGGAATTGCAAAGTTACGACTTATTTTCTGTTTGTGCGCGCTTTTTGTGGATTTTTTTCCGAATGCCCTTTTTGCCCTTTGTCTGTATTTTTGTTAGAAAGCAAGTGGGCTTTTTGGGACGGATAAATGCAGTTTTCTCAACATTATTGTCTATATTTGCATACGTTGTTTTATCTCATCGAATATGACGCACATTCATTCTTTTTGGAAAAACTTCTGTCTGCTGCTCCTGCTTGGTCTCCCTGGGGCAGTGTGGGCACAGAACGCCCTCGGTTCTGCCACTTCCGAAACGCCCGAACAGTTAGCAAAACGCATGGCGTGGTTTGCCGAGGCGAAACTGGGTATCTTCATCCATTGGGGGATTTATGCTGTGGACGGCGTGAGCGAAAGTTGGTCGTTCCACAACAACTATCTGCCCTACGAAGCCTATATGCGGCAGTGCAAAGGCTTCACCGCGGCCCATTATCGCCCCAAGGAGTGGGTGGATTTGATTGCTGAAAGTGGAGCGCGCTACACCGTCATCACCACCAAACACCACGATGGTGTGGCGCTGTGGGACACGAAAGCATCGGCCCTCTCTGTGCCGAAAGCTACTCCGGCACGGCGCGATGTGCTCACGCCCTTTGTGGAAGAAGTGCGGCGACATCCGCAGTTGCACCTCGGACTTTACTACTCCCTACTCGACTGGTCGCATCCGGACTATCCCAACTTCACCCGCACCACCACGCGCTATGCCGTCAAGGATGACTCGGCACGATGGGGACGCTTCTGCCGCTTTAATTTTGCGCAACTCGAAGAACTCTCTCGCGCCTACCGCCCCGACCTGTGGTGGTTTGACGGCGATTGGGAACAGGATGCTGCCACCTGGCGCAGTGCCGACATCGTGCATTTGCTGCGCCGCTATGCTCCTTACTGCATCATCAACAGCCGCATCCAAGGCTATGGCGACTATGCCACGCCGGAGCAGGGCGTACCGGTGGTGCGTCCCGAAGCGAAATACTGGGAACTCTGCATGACGATGAACGACTCGTGGGGTTATCAGCCCACCGACCGCAACTACAAAACACCGCAAATGCTCCTGCGCACCTACGTGGACTGCCTCTCCAACGGAGGCAACCTCTTGCTCGACATCGCACCGCGCGCCGATGGAACCCTGCCGAAGGAGCAGGTGGACATCCTCAAAGTCTTCGGCCGATGGAACAAGAAGCACGCCGAAGCGGTCTACGCCACACGAGCCGGTATCCCGGCAGAGCACTTCAAGGCTACTCCACGCTCAACGCTGCCGGTGACATCCTCTACCTCTATCTCCCCTACCGTCCGAACGGCCCGATTGAGGTGAAAGGCCTGATGAACCGCGTGCACCGCGTTTGGGTGGTGGGCAATGGGGCGATGCTTCCTTATAAGGTGTACAACAAAAACTATTGGAACGATCTCCCCGGCAACCTCTACATCGACGTGCCCGACACGGTGCTCGACGAGAACATCACCGTGCTGGCGGTGCTCCTTGACGGCCCTTGCCGCCTCTATCGCGGTGAAGGAAAGGTGATTACCTCGAATTGACCAAACGATGTTGAACATGGGACATACAACCCCTCCCCTAAGCTTTCTCCGCATGATACGACACACCTTGCTGCTCCTCGCACTCTCCCCCTTTTTCTCTTTTAGGCTCGCGGCAGAAGACGGCCTGCTGGCACGCTTCGCCCACAAGCTCACCGATCCGAAAGTCTATGCTTGCCGACCGACCCACGGCCCCATCACCATCGACGGTCGGCTCGATGAACCAGACTGGCAGCGGGCAGACCGCACCGACCTGTTTGTAGACATTCAGGGCGAAGGGCATCCGCGGCCGAAATATGCCACCACAGCCCGGCTGCTGTGGGACGCCGACCACCTCTATATCGCTGCCACGCTCGAAGAGACCAACGTCACAGCCCGGCTCCGGCAGCGCGACACCATCATCTGGAAGGAAAACGACTTTGAGGTGTTCCTCGACCCCGAGGGGCGCGGCATCGACTACTACGAGTGGGAAGTCAACGCCCGCAACACGATGATGGACCTCCTGCTCACGCACCCCTACCGAGCCGGCGGTGAGTTTCTCCTCTCGTGGGACTGCACGGGGCTGCGCCACGCGGTGCAGGTGGACGGCACGCTCAACGACAGCCGCGACACCGATCGCGGATGGACGGTGGAAATGGCCATTCCCATCCGTTCGCTACGCAAAAACTTCCGCAACACCGAAGGGGCGAAGGCGGGCGAGGTGTGGCGGCTCAACTTCTCGCGGGTGGAGTGGTTGCATCCCGAGGGACCGGAGGAAAACTGGGTGTGGTCGCCCTGTGGGGAGATTGCGATGCACATGCCCGAGCGCTGGGGCTACCTTTGCTTCCTCAACGAAGGCGAAGCGCCGACACTGCCGGCCCACCATGCGGAACGCCGCCTGCTCTGGGCGCTCTACTACGCTCAGGAGGCCCACCGCGCCCGCACTGGGGCTTTTGCTGCTTCGCTCGCCGAGTTGGGGTGCACGGCGGCCGACCGCGGCACGCTCACGCCGGATGCTCGACTTTCGCTCGAAGCCACCGCCTCACGCTTCGTGCTTCGTGTCACGCTGTCCGATGGTCGCATCCTCTCGCTCGATGAGCGTGGGCAATGGGACGAACAAGCGCCTTAGTCCACCACCGAAACACGACATCGCCCTCAACACTGATCTGTTGGGGGCGATGTCATGTGTGGAGAACGAGGCAAAGGCTTCCTCGAAAGAAAAAAAGGCGAATCACTCGACGATAGTGCACACCGCCACGCGGTTCCACTCCGTTTTGGTGAACTCCTTCCCGACGCCGGCACCACGGGCGGTGATGCGTTCGGGCTGAATGCCATACTGAGCAATGAGGAGCGTCTTGACAATCTCCGCCCGCTGCTGCGCCATCTTGGCGTTGAGTTCCGCATCGCCATCGGGCGAAGCGTAGCCGCGGATGGTGAGGCGGGCGCGGGGATGGCGGTTGAGATAAGTGGCTAGGCGCTCCACGTTGGGAAACTGTACCGCATCGACCGTGGTACGGCCGGCGCGGAAGGTGATGATGCTTTCCAGCACCTTCTTCTCTTGCGGACGAAGCGCCACCCCCTCTCGACCTTGCGTAAGACTGTCGATTTCGGCTCCGACATTCTGCAACTGCGTTTGCAACTCGCTGATGCGCTGCTCCTGCTGTTCGAGAGCGCTCTTGAGGGTGGTGAGCGTGTCTTGCAGCGTCTTGTCGGGCGAGGCCGACCGGCGGTCGGGCACTTGCGGCAGTGCATCGGGTCCTATCGGTGCGGGCGGTGTCACAATCAGTGCCGGATGCCGGCCGCCGTGGCCGTTGCCGAAGTGGTAGGTCAGCCCGAGCAGCACCTGGATGTCGGCCTGATTGATGTTGTAAGCCTCGTGGTGCTGGGCATCGGTGGAGCGCAGGTCGTAGAGGAGGGCGGGCTGAAGGACCAGACTCCAAGCGCGTTTCGCCCCAAGATTGAGGATAAAGTTGCCGCCCACCTTCGACACCAGATAGTTCTCATCGGTGAGCCGCTGCCGGTTGCGGAAGGTGTGTCCCCAACCGATGCCGAACTTCGTTTCAAACTCAAACACCCGCGGCTGCCCTCGATAGCCGCCGAAGAGGTTCATCAGGTTGAACTCTCCACCCATCAGCACCATCACCCGGTCGTAGAACGTGTGCTCCAGTCGCCGGTTGCCCTGGTAGCCGTCGCCCTCCACGAGGAAGCCGAGCACGGGCGTGAACTGCTTCTTAATCTTGAGCGAAAGAGAAGGTTTGACCAGCTCTCCGGTGAAAGAATAGACCGCAGGGTGGTAGATCCCGCCGCTGAGCGTAACCGACCAGTTTTCCCACAGCTTGGGGGCGTAGGTGCCTTGTTGGGCAAGGGGCCGGCCTCAGCAGAGCGAAGCACAGGGTGAGAAGGGCAAATCGTAGTTTCATAATCATTTGTTTTGTCGTGAGAAAAAAAGAGCATTGGCCACACATCGTGCCTTGCCCTCCAAGCCGCACCACCCCACCCTATCGGACAGGCAGCGGCACTGCAAAATTACATTTTGTCGCCCTAAAAACCAAATAAATTGTCAGATTTGGGTCGTTTTCCTTGGCTGTGTCGAGATTTAGCCCTACATTTGCTACGCTATCCCGCCCCACCACTTCACCCCCTCGGAGGCGGCAACAGCGACCATTATTCACTTCAAAAAAACATAAAAAAACATCCCCATGGAACAAGATCAAAACGCCCCTCAACAACTGCAAATCGAGCTCACCCCGAAGTGGCCGGCGGCACCTACACCAACCTGGCCATCATCAACCACAGCAACCAGGAGTTCGTCATCGACTTCATCGCCGCCCTCCCCGGCCTGCCCAAAGCCCGCGTGAGCGACCGCATGATTCTCACTCCCGAGAGTGCCAAGCGCCTGCTCTTCGCCCTCCAGGACAACGTGGTGAAGTACGAACAGCAGTTCGGTACCATCGAGATGCCCGGTGCGCCTGCCCCCAAGGCCGATGGTATCGGCCGCACCGCCACGCCTTTCGGCATGGGCGAAGGCAACGCCTAATCGCCCGCCGGTGCTCTTCGTTTCGGCACAGCCGTCCCATTTGGGGCGGCCTTTTTTGTGACTCTTCGAGCGGCCGAAAGTCCAGCAGCATCTTCTCAGACGTCTACAACATTTCTTCAACGGATGAAAATCAAATTTTCAACGCTTGAAAAAATCATTGTCTGAAACGAAGCGCCACATCTGATATCGCCTCACTACACCGCCCCAACAAAAGCGGCATCTGCATCGCCGAGAGGGGGATGCAGATGCCAAGAGAGGCAGGCCGAGGAGAAAGGCCGGGGGGAAAAGGAGGAGGGGGATGCCGGACGGCAGGGGAGTAGCGAGTCTACTTCTTGGGGACTTTCTTGTCGCTGTCAGCTTCGACCTTGACGACTTCAGCCTTGTAGCCGAACTTCTTGAAGCCTGCTTGAAGGCGTTCGACATCGGTCTTGTCGGCGTCGAAGGTGACGGTGACGGTCTTGTCTTCGAGGTTGGTCTTCATCCGAGTGACGCCCTTTTCGTAGGTGATGTTGCGTTTCACTTTGCCTTCGCAGTTGATGCATACCATTTGTTCGACCTTGAAGATGACGGTTTTCAGGTCTTTGGCCGAAGCCACGCCGGCGATGAGGAGGGCGGCGAAGAGGAGGGAGATTCGTTTCATTGTCTGGAAAATTGAGAGGGTTAGTGATGTCATGATTTATCGGTCGATGGTGTAGCGGAAGCCCGCATAGAGCATGGCACCGTCGAGAGGTCCGTAGACCATGGTGGGGTCGAATCGGTTGCCCCAGGGGTTGTGGGCGTCGATGATGGCGGCGGGTTGCTTGTAGGCGGTGAGATTTTCACCTCCGAGGTAGACAGCCCATCGGCGGAAGTTGCGGGTGATTTGTGCCGAGAGTTGGGGGTAGGCTTTGAAGCGTGGTGCCCAGGAGGGGCTTCCATCGGGCAGGAGGTAGGGAGTGGGCATGCGCCCTCCGCCGTTGAGCTGGAGGGTGACATCCAGTTGCCAGCGTTCGAGGGGTGTGGCGTAGGAGGCAGTGAAGATGCCTTTGTAGCGGCTTTGGAGGGGCTTTTCGAGCCGTTGCGGTCCGCTGGGGAGGTCGTAGGTAGTGCGGACATCGGTGTGTCGGAAGGCAGCGGTGAGGGTGAGCCCGTCAAAGAAGGGGTAGGAGGCTTCTATCTGGAACACCGAAGAGTAGCTACGCCCGTTGAGGGAATAGAAGCGGAGGAGTTGGGGAGAGGAGTCGAAGTCGGTGACGGCCTGACGGAGGAAGTCGGTGTAGTAGTATTCGCCGGTGAGGTTGAGCACGTGGTCGAAGAGGGATATTTGAGCGTCAGGCTTTGCCCCCGTAGTTCCAGGCTTCTTCGCGCAAGTGGTCGTCGGCCATCTCCAGGCGGCGGGAGCCGGCGAGGTAGAAGTTGTTCTCCTCCAGCACGTGGGTGGTGCGGTAGCCTTTGCCGGCGGTGAGGCGGAGGGCAAGATGGCGCGAGGGCATCCACTTGAGGTGGGCACGAGGCGTGAGGAAGGTGCCGTAGAGGTTGCTGTGGTCGATGCGCAGGCCGCCCATGAGGGTGAAGACGCGGCCGAGCTGGTAGGTGTACTGGACGTAGGCGCCGGGGACGGTCTCGTGGGTGCGGCGTGCTCCGCCGTTGAGCCAGACGATGCCGGTGGTGGGGAGAGTGCGCTCGTAGTGATCGTAGTTGAGGCTCGCTCCGACGGAGAGGGAGTGGGCGGCGGTCCATTGGGTTTCGAACATGAGCGAAGCGTAGCCGTTGTGCTGCGTCACATCGTAGTTGCGACGTCCGAAGGCGGCGTCTTGGTCGTGGATGGAGCCGGAGAGGATGAGGGCGAGGTTGGATTGGTGGGTGTCGCCCAGCATGTAGGCGGTTTTGCCGAACGCCTCCACCCGCTTGGTGTCGATGTGGATGAGGTAGGGGTTGAGAGGGCGCACGCCGTGATGGTCGACGATTTGTCCGCTTTCGCGCTTCTCGGTCAGTCCTTTGATGCCGAACTGCGAGAAGATGTGCCCGCCGTTGTAGGTCCAGCGGTTAAGGAGGTTGAACTGTTCCTGCTTGGGCATGTCGGCAAATCCGTCGCCGTTATCGTCGTGGGCGGTGAGATGTTTGTCGTAGTGGGCCAGCACCGTTGTGCCCCATCGGTGGTTGGGGCGGAGGGTGGTCTCGGCGTTGCCCTCGATGCGTCCGCGCATATCGGCATATCCGTTCACCGCGAGCCAGTTGGGGTATTTCTGGTGGGGTTTCTTGTACTCCACGTTGATTTGTCCCGTCACCGCCTCGTAGCCGTTTTTCACGCTCGATGCGCCTTTGCTCACCTGAATGCTTTCCATCCACTGTCCGGGAATGTAGCTCAGGCCATAGGGTTGCGCGGCGATGCGGAAGTTGGGCATGTTTTTCCGTGAGCATCTGGACGTAGGTGCCGGCCAGCCCGAGCAGGCGGATTTGTCGTGCGCCGGTAGCGGCGTCGCTGTAATTGACATCGACAGAGGGATTGGTCACAAAACTCTCGCCCAGATTGCAGCACGCGGCCTTGGTGAGTTCGTGCATAGAGAGCACCTGCGTGTTCTCCACATTATCGAAGGAGCGATAGAGTCCGCGGCGTTTTGCCCGCACGGTGGTCTCTTTCAGAAGGACGTTTTGCTCCATCACGTTGGGGGCGAGGGAGTCGGTCGGTGCAGCAGTCGCCGGCAGGTGCTCTTGCTGGGCTGTTGCACCGGTTGTCACGGTGGTGAGCGCTGCGAGGAGGATGAGTCTTTGTCGTTGGGTCATGATAGCAATGGCTTTGGTTTTCGAGGGCAAAGGTACGCCTTTCCGAGAATAGGGCACTTACAAGATTTCCGGTATTACTTACATTCCGCGCTTCGAAATGCGGGCACCACCTTGGCCGGACGGGGAAAAGTGCTTACTTTTGCATACATGACTTACCTGCTCTCATCGGCCTATCTTGCGCCCGTCCACTACTACACCAAACTGTACAGCGGTTCCCCCATCGTCGAGGAACATTGCGACCACTACATCAAGCAGACCTACCGCAACCGCTGCATCATCGCAGCGAGCGACGGCCCGCTCGCCCTCACCATCCCCGTCGAGGGACGCCCCAAAAGCGAAGGTGGCACGTCCAAAACACCGATGCGCGACATCCGCATCTCCAACCACGGCCGCTGGCGCGACCTCCATTGGCATGCGCTCGTTTCGGCCTATGAGAACAGCCCCTATTTCGAATTCTACGCCGACGACTTCGAGGAGATTTACCGCAAGCCCTGCACCTTCTTGGTCGATTTCAACGCAGCGCTTCAGCAGTTGGTACTCGACCTGCTCAATCTCCGCCCCAACCTCCGCATCAATGCCGATCACTACCTCGATGTCCCTGCCGGCAATCTGCCGCCGGATTCATCGTTCGTTGCACTTCCCCCTCCCGTTGCCCTCTCACTTCCCATTGTCGACTTGCGCGAACGCATCCGCCCCAAGGTCGATGCCGCCTTCGATGCCGAATTCCGCCCCGTGCCCTACTACCAGGTGTTTGCTTCGCGCCACGGATTTCTCCCCAATCTCTCCATCGTCGACCTCCTCTTTAATATGGGCCCCGAAAGCCGTCTCATCCTGCGTCAAAGCTTGGTGCGCTGACGTCAGGGGAGGCTTCATAAAGGCATTTCCCTCCGACCATCCCTCTTCTACCAATCACAAAAAACGTGCCCATTGTCTTGTGAGACGATGGGCACGTTTTTGTGATTGAAGGAGGAAAGTCAGCATTAGATGACGCCCTCGGCCAGCATGGCTTTGGCCACCTTCATAAATCCGGCGATGTTGGCGCCCTTCACATAGTTGACGTAGCCATCGGACTGGGTGCCATATTGCAAGCAGGAGCGGTGGATGTTTTCCATGATGCCGTGCAGGCGCTGATCCACTTCCTCGGCCGTCCAAGAGAGGCGGGCAGAGTTTTGACTCATTTCGAGTCCCGACACCGACACCCCGCCGGCGTTGGCGGCTTTTCCGGGAGCGTAGAGGATACGTGCCTCTTGGAAAACGCGGACGGCTTCGGGAGTGGAGGGCATGTTGGCACCTTCGCTCACGGCCATCACGCCATTGGCCACGAGGGCGCGGGCATCGTCGCCGTCAATCTCGTTTTGCGTGGCCGAGGGGAGAGCAATGTCGGCAGGGATGTGCCAAGGGCGTTTCCCTTCGAAGTATTGTGCCGTGGGATATTGCTCCACATACTCTCGGATGCGGCCGCGATATTCGTTTTTCAACTCCATCACGTAATCGAGCTTTTCACGGTCGATGCCGTCGGGATCGTAGATGAACCCATCAGAGTCGGAGAGGGTGAGCACCTTGCCGCCCAGTTGGAGGGCTTTTTCGACGGTGTATTGCGCCACATTGCCCGAGCCCGACACCAAAATGGTTTTTCCTTGGAGATTTTCACCGCGCGTTCTGAGCATTTCCATCAGGAAGTAGACGTTGCCATAGCCCGTGGCTTCGGGGCGGATGAGACTGCCGCCAAACTCAAGCCCTTTGCCAGTGAGGACGCCTTCAAACTGGTGGGTATATTTCTTGTAAGCCCCGAACATATAGCCCACTTCGCGACCGCCTACGCCGATGTCGCCGGCAGGTACGTCACAATCGGCACCGATGTTACGATAGAGTTCGAGCATAAAGGCTTGGCAGAAACGCATCACCTCGGCCGCACTCTTACCGCGTGGCGAGAAGTCCGACCCACCCTTTGCACCGCCCATCGGCAGCGTGGTGAGGGCGTTTTTGAAGGTCTGCTCAAAAGCGAGAAACTTGAGAATGCCGAGATTGACCGAACTGTGAAAGCGCAATCCGCCTTTGTAGGGACCGATGGCGTTGTTGTGTTGCACGCGATAGCCCATGTTGGTGCGGACGTTGCCTTTGTCGTCCGTCCACGTGACGCGGAAAGTGTAGATACGCTCCGGAATGCAAAAGGCGCTCGATGAGGTTGATGCGCTCAAATTCGGGATGCTTGTTGTATTCCTCTTCGATGGTGGTGAGTACCTCCTCTACGGCTTGGTGATACTCCGGTTCGTTGGGAAATCGCTGTTTGAGTTCTTCCAAAAGGTGGGTAGCGTTCATAGGATGTGGGGGATTTTAAGAAGGATGAAGGGGTGAGGATGCAGAGATTTCTTGCAAATTCCTTTCCATTTGCAACAAAATCAGAGTTTTATCTTTCCTTTGTTTGCGAAAGTAAGAGATTTTGTGGACAGACGCAAATTCTCGTTGCGCAAAAGTGGAAAGTTCACGTTGTTTTTCTGAAAAGGCTCAAAAAAAGCGCTTTTGCTTTGTCGACGTGTAAAATGAAATGTGTAACTTTGTACCCAGACAAGCGCTTGGCCGACCGATTATCGGAACAGGGCAGAGCAACAATATGAATTTCAATTACTAATCTCAAAACAATACACCAAATGGCTTTTTTAACTGACGAAAAACTCGTTATCGTAGGTGCAGCCGGTATGATCGGCTCGAACATGGTGCAGAGTGCCCTTATGATGGGTCTCACCTCCAACATCTGTCTTTTCGACGTGTTCTCTCCAGAAGGCGTGGCCGAGGAGATGCGTCAATGTGGCTTCAACGATGCCAACATCACCGCAACCACCGATGTTGCCGAGGCATTCAAAGATGCCAAGTACATCATCTCTTCGGGCGGTGCTCCTCGTAAGGAAGGCATGACACGTGAAGATCTCCTCGCCGGCAACTGCAAAATTGCCGAAGAACTGGGTAAGAACATCAAGACCTACTGCCCCGATGTGAAGCACGTGGTGATTATCTTCAACCCTGCCGACCTCACAGGTTTGGTGACCCTCCTCTACTCCGGTTTGAAGCCCGGTCAAGTGACGACCCTCGCCGGCCTCGACTCCACTCGTCTGCAAAGCGCCCTTGCTAAGAAGTTTGGCGTGATGCAAAACGAGGTGAAGGGTTGCGCTACTTATGGTGGTCACGGCGAACAAATGGCTGTGTTCGGCAGTGCTGTAGAAATTGCCGGTCGCAAGCTCACCGATATCATCGGTACTCCCGAATTCCCCGCTGAAGAATGGGAAGCCATGAAGACGGCGGTAACGCAGGGTGGTGCTGCCATCATCAAGCTCCGTGGTCGCTCTTCATTCCAAAGCCCCTCTTACCTTTCGGTAGAAATGATTCGTGCCGTCATGGGTGGTGCTGCGTTCAACTATCCCGCCGGAACTTACGTGAAGACCGACAAGTACAACCACATCATGATGGCGATGGACACCACGCTCGACAAGAACGGTTGCACGTTCCGTATGCCTGTGGGTACGGCCGAAGAAGTGGCTAAGTTGGATGCTTCTTACGCTCACCTCTGCAAGATGCGCGATGAGTTGGTTACGCTCAACATCGTTCCTCCCGTAGAAGAATGGAGCAAAATCAACCCCAACCTCTAATCGAGTCGATGACTTGTAACTGTGACAACAAGCCCTCGCCACCCTATCAGTAGGTGGCGAGGGCTTTTTCATCGTTTCGTGGTTTAAGCCAATTCCAATCGTTGTGCCAAAGCAATGGCAGTGGGGGCGTCAAACTTCCGAGCAAAAAGATGCGGAATCGCCATTAGTTCGTCGATATCGGCAGTCTGCCAGACGTAAGGACGACCACGTGTCCAGTCAATGCGTCGCATCGTGCCTCGTTCGGGATCGTTTCGGTCGTAAATATTTTTTGCGAAGGGTGAGGCGGCAATGAGCGTCTGCTTGTAGATCTCGTCGGGAGCCAGCATGTGACGAAACGTATGCCGAATCCACGTCTGTTGCTCCAGCAACCATGTTACGCAATCGTGGGTGAGGCTACACCAATTAAATCCTTTGTGGAACTGCTGCTGTCGGTGGCGACGATAATTGATGATCTTTTGCGCAGCCAGCGATACGTTGCGCAAGGGTACGGTGAAACGATGACGCCATTTATGAGGAGCGCGTTTGAGATATTGCGTGAAGAAGTAGTAGCGATGAGTGCGGCGTTCGAGATCACGTTGGTGAACTTCGTCGTTCCAGAAACCGAGAAATTCTGTAGTGGGATGAGCATCAAAAAAATGCGTGAATTTCAGCCATGGGCTTGATGGGTAAATCCACGCCCGAAATCAGATGATAGTGGACAAAAAGGTCCGACTTGGAGTGCTTGTGCAAAGAGGCGCAATTCGACTTCAATCTGTGAATAATCCCCCCAACTTACCCTCTGAGCCGGAGTGAGCAAGTGCAACTTGGCGCGCGATAAGGGAGAGGGTGAAAGTACCGACGGAAGGACTGAATTGCGTGGGTCGAGGTGGAGGAAGATTTCGTTGCGCTCATGGTCGAGCAATCGCAGGAGGGTGTGGAGCACCAGCGGTTCTTCGTGAGCGTAGATGAGAAAGCGTGTTTCATGAGTTGGACGAGAGGATTAGGTTTCAGGATGGGCAGCAAACCAATCAGACATGGTGGTATCGGTGCGCAAAGCCCTCAACGTGCGAAGCTGTTCCACAAGATGGGTTCCGACCACGCGGTCGTACTCCTCATGGAGCCGACCTTGGCGATACAATTCGAGGAAATAGCGCCAATGTTTGCCACCATGACGAGAGGGATTGCGTTCGAGCTGTTCACCACCATTCACCACCTTGCGTACAAAAGCTTCGCGGCCGAGATGGTTGTAGTGGTAAATGCGGATATCGGAGGCTTGGCACCATCGAGGCAGCATATGCACCTTATGGTTGCCCATCGCGATTTGCAGATAGCCTTGTGCGCGATGCATCACTTTGTGCGAATGTGGACCAAAGATACCATAGGGAGATAGGCCCAAAGCTTCGCGTTCGGCTGTTTCGTGGGCAGTCTCGCGCCATTCGGTGAAAGGAATGTCTTCCTCCGGTCGCATACCAATGACTTCACAGCGCAGTACATTGGCACGGAGGTGGGCAAGCTGAGTGTGGAAGTCGCCCGTTGGCGGATACCAAAATTCATCGCCGTCGGCATTGATAATCCAATCGGCTGCAAACTCGCGACGAGCCACATCAATCATACGGTCCACCCATTGTTTCTGTCGATAGTCGGTGCCTGTTTCGTGAATGACGGCAAGCACCCAGCCCATTTGTCGATAGCGTTCAATGATGGCGGGTGTAGCATCGGTGGAGTTGTTGTCAGTGATAATAAACCCATCCACTCCCATGGCGTGATGAAAGCGGAGGTTGTGTTCGAGCAATGTTTCTTCGTCCTTGACCAAGAGTGTCATAATGACGCGTGGATGAGGTATGGGGCGAAAAAGCAGAAGGGAGATGCAGAAGGGCATTGAAGAGATTGCAAAGCATACACTTATGATTGAGAAAGACGACGACGAGCCAAACGTTCATAGTTGGCTTGGCGCACTCGTTCACGCAAGCCGTTGGGAATAAGATTGTTGAGTAGGGATTTCAGAAAGTCGCTCACCTTCATGCCCAAATGCTGCAGTTGCCAACGTATGGTTTGGTCGGCTCCGTTGATGCGCGCACACTCGCAGCGTACTGCATTCTTCTGTCGGCTCGAGATGCCGCTTTCGCTCTCAAAAGATGGCGATGGGCAGGTCGCGATAGACAAAGTGTGCTCCCTCATAATAAAGCTGATAGAAAAAAGCATAGTCGGCAGCAACTCGGTAGTGCAGATCGAAAGGGTGAGAAAGGGCTTGAAGACGGCGTACGAAGCAAGCTTGGTGGCAAAAGGCCATTCTCTGTTGTAGATAATCAATGGGTTTAGGCTTCATTTCCACTCTACCAAAACTTTTGTGCAGCCATACATTGCCATAGATGACCGCACAATCGTCGGAAAATGCATTTTCGGCAAAAACCTGATGCACGATGTCGGGTTGTGAGAAACAATCGCCGGCATTCATAAAACAAATCCATTCTCCCTTGGCCAAACCCACTCCTTTATTCATCGCATCGTAAATGCCTTGATCCGGCTCAGAAAGTGTGTGTAGTGCAAACCCACGTTGAGCACATTGTTCTCGAATCCGCTCGATTTGTTGAGCAGTATCATCGGTCGAGGCTCCATCAATGATGATATATTCTATTGGTGCATAATTCTGCGCCAACACAGAAGCCGCAGTATTACAGAGGTCTACCGCTGCATTACGACATACGGTGATGACAGAAATGAGAGGAGAGGAAGAGACACACATAAAAGGAGGGGTAAATATTGGCGAAGAGAAAAGAAATTATTGTGCAAGCCTTTAAGGAAGGCTTCGTGCAATGAGAGGATTAAGGGGCAACAGCCGTTTCGTTGTCGGGCAAGCGGTCTAAATAATCATTGAGCACTTGCAGGCAAACATCAACATCGGCATTTCGCACCGCAGCATAGCCCTCCACCAAGGGAAGCCGCCAGCTTTTGGGAGGACGCAAAGCCGCAAGATTGAGTACTCCGCGTTCAGGAGAAAGCGTTCCTATGCGTAAACGATTGAGATCAATGAGTTCTACGGCGACACCTCCCGAAGTGATGTCCCACAGCACATTTCCTCCCGAAAAATCTTTGTGCCACCATCCGTGGTCGTTCATTCGTGCTGCGGTCTCACCCACAGCATGAAGCACCTCCAGAAGTTGCGGTGTTTCATCATTGAGATCACGGAAATTATAGCGCAGCGTCGACTGCCGACAAACGTAATAGCAGTGCCCGATGAAGAGTGTACTTCCTGTATCACAAAAGCCAATAGGCTCAGGACTCCCTACGCCTGCGGCACGAAACCACTCGGCATTGCGAAAGGAGCGTGCGGCTTTCGTCGCACGAAACCATCGATAGACAAAGCGATTGAAACGATGGGGAAGACAGAACTCTTTGACGACAAAGGCTTCGCCTTCGACCACGATGCGGCGAATGGCATTGCGGTTTTTGAAAATCTGCTCGCCGAGTTGTTCAAAGTTAAACGGAAGTTGGTCGACAAAGGAAAAAAGTTGTGGATAGTCTTCGGCAACTTTTGTTTTGCGGTAGCGGAAAGGGCGGGTAAAGAAGTTGATGCAGCGCGACCACGAGCGCATACGCCGCAACGGCCCGCCCAATTCGCGTTCGAAAAAAAGGCCGCGTGGCGGCGGTTGAGCATCTGAATGACATGGGCATTGCGCTTACGATCGCGAAAACGCTTGGAGCCGCTCCGAACCCGATACCAATAGCCCACTTCGGGAAGTCGCACCACCTCGCCGCCGTCTTTGAGCATTGCTATCCAAAAATCCCAATCCTCGCGGGCTACCATCTCTTCACAGTAGCCGCCCACGCGGTCGAAGTCCGTACGGCGGTAGAGGGCGCAGGCAGCGATGTGGTTGCGGCGCGCCAAGAGGTGGCGGTCGAAAGTAGGAAGTTGCCAAATGCCCTTGCGGGCACCGATAAACTCAATGGTAGGGCACACCAACTTCACTTCGGGTTGCGCTTCGAGTACAGCCACGGCATCGCTCAAGAAGTGAGGTGCCAGCAAATCATCGGCATCGTGGGGGAAGATGTACTTTCCCTTCGATTCCTTCACTGCCCGATTGCGCGCTCGGCAAGGGCCGGCATTCTCTTGACGGAAGAGGTGTACGCGCTGGTCGTTGTGCACAAAGGTTTGTGCGATTTCTACCGACTTGTCCGTCGAACCATCATCTACCAAGATCACTTCAAAGTGGGGATAGGTAGAAGCCAACACGGATTGGAGCGTTTCGGCAAGAAACAACTCCATATTATATATAGGGATGATAACGGATACGAGAGGGGGCATAATTACGAATCTACGAACCTACCAATTTACTAATCTACCAATTTACCAATCTACCAGTCTACTAGTTTACCAATTTACCACTCTACTCCCTCTCAGATTTTATCAAACCCTTTCGTCCACTTTGTCCAATAGTATTTCAGTGGATTGGAGTATTTGAGTTGCTTCCACGGTCTACTGCCGTGAGGACGATGAAGTACGGTCTGTTGGCACAGCAGATAGTTGTGCAGGCCGGCTGCCAACGAGGCGTGCGAAATGGTGACGTCAAACCAGTTTTTGGCGGCATCCAATTTGTTGAAATCAAAGGCGCGGAGCAGTTGGGGAGTGAGTAGAGAGCAGCAGAACGAGCAATGTTTTTTGGTGTCTACCTCCCGACCTTCCCAACCTCTGGCATAGAGGTAAGGGTAATTGATGGCCTCTTGCTCATCTACGGTCACGGCGGCCACGATACCGCTATCGGCATGGCGTAGTGCCGCATCGTAGAGGGCTTGCAGGGTGTGCGGTTTGACCGTAACGTCGCTTTCCACGATGAGTAAACCCGCATCGGATTCGAGTGCCAAGCGCTGACAGCGTTGCAGTACGAGCAGATAGTTGGGAGAAGGGTGGTCAGTGAGTGTCGCCAAATCGATGACTTCAACGCCCAATCGTGCGGCTTCACGGTGGAGGCGCTCCGTGTTTTCGGGCGTGGAGAAATCGTTGTAGAGGGTGTAGGTGTAAGGCACGTCCAGTTCCGAGGCCACCACGGCTTCCATCGTTTCGATGGTGCTGTCGATGCTGTCCTTGACGGGTGTGATGATGTGGAGGGAGTCCATGAGGTCGATATTAGTGAAGGCCTTTTTTTCGTTTGTAGTCGGCAATGCGCGCTGCAAACTGAGCATCTTTTTGTTGCCGGGACGAGGCGTAAATTCCAATCGTTCGGGAATGTGGCGAGCGCGGTCGATGAGAGTGGGGTGGTCGTGTTCGCCTTTTCACCAAATCCACCGCATCGTAAAGTTGCTGGGTCTGGGCGTCGTAAGTGCGCATGGAGAGTGTATCGCCATGGATGGTGATTTGCTGATAGTATTGCGTACCGGTGCCGAAGCGGTCGAAGCGGTCGCTGAACTCAATGCGGTAGTGCTTGGGCGAACAGTGGCTCACGGTGAAGATAGGCGGACGCGCTTCGCCTTTGGGGCCGTGTTGCGTCATGCGAGCATAAGCGTGTTCGTGCCCTTGCAGCACCAAGTCGGCATTGTCGTTGAGGACATCGCCAAAGGCCAAACGCTGCATGAGGTTGTTGCTGCCCGACTTGGCGGAATAGATGGGATGATGGAGCACCACGATGTTCCAACGGGCCGGCTTCTCCTTCATCTTTTGTTCCAACCAGTTGCGTTGGGTGTAGAGGAACGGCAGTTCGCGGTTGGAGTCGAGCAGATAGAGTTGTGCGTCGTGGTAAGGGAGGTTGTACACCTGATTTTCACCCACCATCGAGCGCAGGAAGTAGGGGAAGGTAAGGGAAAAACGGCGTTCGAGTTTGCGAATCGGATATTTGAGATACTCGTGGTTGCCGGTACACACCAAGGTGGGGAGGGTTTGAGCAATAGAGTCAATACTGTGGAAGGTTTCTGCCCAAAACGCATCGGTGGGGCGCTCACAGAGGTCGCCGCCAAAAACGACAAATTCCGTTTCGGGATGTGCCTTCCAAGCCTCACGCACCAAGCGGTTGGAGATGCCGCCAATGCTGTCCTGCACATCACCGAAATAGAGGAACGAAAAGCGACCCGGCTTGTCGACATCCCCGGAGGGCATGGAGAAATGATACCAAGGCGAGGACTGTTCGTTCGTGACGGCACGATAGCGGTATTGGTGTCCCGGTTGCAGTTTTTCTATCGCCACGTGATAGAAAGCCGTTTTCCCACTGCGCGAGACAAAAACTTCGCCTTCGGCCGGCAGACAAACGGCCTCGTCATGACCGGAAGCATCCATCAGTTCAAGATAGGAGGTGTGCAGCACACTGTCGGCCTCGCCAACTCACCATGCGCGACAGCGGGCCGTCGTTGCCAAAGGTGAGGAGGACGCGATGCGGTGTGGGGGCTGTGATATAGGGGGCTTCGGGCGGATTGCCGAACCAAACACCCCAGCGCACGTAGCACAGAATGCCCAATCCCGCCACGAGCAGGGACAGAATAGAAAGAGAAATCTTGGTTTTGCGTTTCATGTGCTGTAATCTAATGTGAAGGATGTGAGGAGCGTTTCCATACCATTTGGTCGGTGGTCATACGCTGCATGTAGCTTTGGATGATGGCTTTGAGCCGACGTTCCATCGCGGCCTGTTCGGGCACTCGTCCCACGAGGTTGTGCTGCCCCATCCAGTCGTTGCGGAAGTTGTAGATGCTCTTCGTCTTCGTACCGTCGAAGGCCAAAACGTAATCTCCTTGGGCAAAAAGGTAAATGCCGTTGTAGTAGGCCACTTCGTAGTTGTCTTTGGCCGGAGTGTGGATGAGGTCGGTGCCGAAAGCGATGTAGGGCTTGTCGTAGCCGAGGTAGCCCAACACGGTAGGCATGATGTCGATTTGCTTGGCAATGCCTGCACGGCGCTCTTTGGGCAGTTCTCCCGAGGGGTCGAAGAAAACGATGGGCACGGAGAACACACCGAGCGGTGTTTGGTATTCCGGATGGTCGGAAAGGCTCGTGTGGTCGGCGGTGAGCACAAACAGCGTGTTCTTATACCAAGGTTGGCGGCGGGCGGTGGCAAAGAAGGCGCGCAGGGCGTTGTCGCTGTAGCGCACACAGCGGTTGAGCGGATTTTTGCCCTCCTGCGGATACCGCTCCTCCTGACCTTCGGGCACTTTGTAGGGGGCATGGGAAGAGGCGGAGAACAGCGCCGTCATAAAAGGTTGGCGAAAGTCGCTCATCTTTTGGGCGTAAAATTGAAAGAAAGGCTCGTCCCAAATCGCCCAAGTGCCGTCGAAATCAGCATCGCCGCGGAAACGCTTGTCGGCATTGAACTCTGTGCGGCCATAGTACTCCCCGAAACCGGTGGCTTTGGCAAAGGCTTGAAAACCCATTGAGCCATTGGCCGCTCCATGGAAGAAGGCGGTGTGATAGCCCTTCGTACGCAGTTCGCCGGCCAATCCGCTCAGATGGTTGAGCGAAGCGGGCGTGAGGAAAGGGTTCGACAAACATCGGGATGGACGACAGCACCGAGGGCATGCCGTCAATGCTTTTGCGTCCGTTGCTAAACGAGTATTCAAACGTGAGGCTTTCCTTCATCAATGAGTCGAGGAAAGGGGTATAGCCTTTGTAGCGACCTCCGTCGAGGTGGGGGTTGAGCCAACCGCTGTTTTCCTTTCCGAAACTTTCGAGAATGAACACCACAACATTTTTCGACCGAAACGCCTCGCCTGCCGTGGGGTGATGCACGGGCGAATAGAGGGTGCTCATCTCCTGCGCTGTCATATATTTCGGGTCGACAAAAGCCGTCTTATTGACGGTGCGAATGAGCGAAAAGGGCGTGTTCAAAATCAAGGCCGCTTCCGAAGGCTGGTTCACGTATTGGTTGGCGTTGCTCAGCGTGATGGGACGCACAGCCGTGGTGAAACCGCCACGCATGCCCGCCACACAAAGCGGTGCAAAGAGGCCGAGTGCGAGCGTCTGCACCGTGTAGTAGCGCCAGGTCGGTCGCCGATTGTCGCTGTGGGGATGGACGTAGAGGCGCACCAGCAACGCAATCAGCGCCACGCCCAGCAGGACGAGATACCAGTGGCTCAGCACTTCCTTACCCACGATACTTGCGATGTTACCTTCATGGCTGAACTCGCTGAACACCGACATCGTCGTGCGCCGACCGGTGTACTTGAAATAGACGGCATCGCCCAAATTGACCACCACCGCGAGGGCATTGACGAGGAGGAAAAGTCCTTTGGCCGTTCCTTGCCATACCGCCTGTCGCTTCCAGGGGAGTGGAAGGAGCATGAGGAGGGCATAGAGCGCATTGGTGTAGAGGATGGCGGAAGTGTCGAAAAAAAGTGTGCCCGTCCAAGCCTCTACCTTGTCCAACTGCGCAAAGTGAGGAGCATAGGCGCTCAATTTTTCCCACAGGAACACCACACGGCAGAGGGCGTAGAGAAGATACACCCACACCAGATTGACGAGAAAAGCCAAGGGGAAAGACCATGCGCCGGCGCGCACTTGAAGTTGTTGCATAATCGTTTATGGTTTCTTACAAAAAGGGAGGCACCTACTTGTGTTAGGCGGAGAAAGGAGAAAACTTTAAGGTTCCAGTCCGGGTGCTGTGTGCTCAATGATACTTGCGGCAAGTCCGTCGGCACACTGGATAAGGCCGCAAAGGGGGTGGTTCTTGCGGGCTTCGTTGATGTTCGACTTCGCTTCAGGACTTTGGAACGCCAAGTCCCAAGCGCCCATGTGCCAACGGATGGCGAGCATCTCCTCATCGCGGAGTTGCAAAACCGGAGAGCAGGAGCATGATGACGGATTTTTCGCCGTGTCCCATCGGGAAACCGCTGAAATCAACATCGTAGGAGTCGTATTCTTCCCACGCCGTGTTGGCGGCATTGCGACGGCGCTTCACGACAGGCTTGTAGATTTCGGCCTTGTTCACGTCGTGGAGCAAGGCGCAGAGGATGACACTGTCTTTGCACAGTACGCTCTTCAAGTCCGGCCGCCGGCGGTGCATCATTTCCATCAATTCGAGGGCGGTGTGGCACACGTTGAGCGAATGTTGCACCAGTCCACCGGGCGTGCAGAGGTGAAAGCGCGTAGAGGCCGGCGCTTCGAAAAACCCCCAAGTTTTTCGAGGTCTTCAATGACATATTCCACGCCCTCGCGTTCGGTGGAGCGAAGCAGTTGGCAAAACTCAGCCTTATGATCGGCGCAGAGATCCGCGGTCAGATTTCCTAAATTCATAATTGCACATTTCCATCGAAAGCCTCTTGACACCAGCCTTTGCTTTCGGGCTTAACAAACATTGTTGATGCTGCAAAGTTAGTGAATTTTTGTGGGAAATACCGCAGTTTGTCCAAAAAAGCAGATTTCTCGCATCGGTACATCCTTCCTACCCCAATTCGGTTTAAGGTCCCCTCCTTTTTACTCAGCTTATAGTCCACAACGATTCTTTCGACCTAGTTTTAGGCCGAAGATTCATTGTTTCACGCAAGTAAATTTAGAAAAGTGTGAGCTGTTTCACTTCTGCTTCTCCCTCCATCTCAAACTCCATATTGATAGAGGGTTTTGTATCGTAGAAAGCATAAGCCGCCATCTCTGCCAAAAGGTTAACAATAAAGTTTGAGATACTTCTGTGGCGGGTATGAACAATCTGTGCCACGTTTTTAAGCATATCATTTATCGTCTCAATTTTGGTTATCAACAACAAATATACGAAAAATAATCCTCTTTTTGGGCTTTTATTGAAACTATTTTAAGGCAAAAAACAAGAGCTCCTTATCCCGAATTGGGGTTACTTGATTCCCCTTAGACATTGTAACTCAAAAACCGTCCTCACGAGTGGTTGTTTTTCTACCAACCAGGCTCGCGAGGAAGGCTTTTTAGAGGAGCACTACTTGCGCAGAATCTTCTGCGTAGTGCCGTTGCTCATACGGACGATGTTCAGCCCGCGCTGCAGCTCGTTGAGTCTGCGCCCGTCAGTAGAGTAAATCGTCTAGATGCTCGCATCGCCTTCATTGGTAGCCGTAGCAACGCCCGTAATTCCTTTCTTTGTGAAATATCCTGTTTCGGGATTCGCCATAGAAGCATCTGTCTTACTTGAATCGTAGGCCACTGCTCCTTGGAGACTCGTACAACCCAAGAACATTTCCCAAGATCGTGAACAAGTCCAAGTATCATTGCAATAGATGTTTTGTAGAGAATTGCAGCCCCTAAACATTGCCCTCATGTCCTGCACCTTCTCCGTCTTGAAGTTGGAGAGATCGAGGGAAGTTAAACTCTGGCAGCCATAAAACATAAATCCCATGTATTGCACGTTCTCCGTCTTGAAGTTGGAGAGATCGAGGGAAGTTAAACTTGAGCAGCCATAAAACATTCCCCCCATGTCTTGCACTTTCTCCGTCTTGAAGTTGGAGAGATCGAGGGAAGTTAAACTCTTGCAGCCCTCAAACATTGCCCTCATGTTTTGCACTTTCTCCGTCTTGAAGTTGGAGAGATCGAGGGAAGTTAAACTTGAGCAGCCAGCAAACATTTCACTCATGTTTTGCACGTTCTCCGTATTGAAGTTGGAGAGATAGAGCTGAGTGAGTTTTCTACAATAACCGAACATATAAGCCATCGTGGTGACTGCAGAAGTATTGAGATATTCCAATCCTTCTATTTTTTCTAAGTTTTCAATGTTAAAAAACCAACGCCTTGTGCTTTTGGGGCGATAGTTCTTGAAGGAAGCATCAAAAACAGCGGTAGTAACTTCGGACTCTGGCGTATACCACATTCCAGCCCAAGCAGGGTATGTCTTTCCGTAGTCGCGCATCTTCGTCTCCTCAATTCCCCACACATTGCTGCCCGTGCGGGAGGATTTCTGATCGTCGTAGTAGAACGTCAGCGTTTCCTTATCGGTGCTTTTCACTACATAAGCTTCCTTGCTCTGCGCTTGAGCCGCTTGCGGAAGGAGTAATAAAGCTATGAATCCTGCAAGGAACACAGCACAGCAATGCTTGAGTAATTGTTTTCTCATAAATTGTTTGCTTCCCCTTTGTCTCCTTGTCGTCTTTCTGCTTTGCAGGAGTGCCGTATCGGGAAGTTGGGCATTGGATTGAAAGTGAAAAAAATAGGATTTGCAACAGAGCATCTTGCTCGATTGTCTATGGGGTTAGAAAGAAAATTGCAAGTATTTTGCTGCGTACAAGTGATAAATCTCTAAAATCCATTATCTTCAACTGCAAATATAAGGAGTTTTTTTTAACCATTAAAAAAACGGTGCCTTTTCCACACCATCTATCTCACACACCTTGTTCTAAATGAGCCTTTCTTTTTCAAATCAACCCCCTGTTTATATATAGACATCTCACCTTCGATTCTTACCACGAAGCCTCGACTTTAACACGACTTTAACATTTCAACGCCCTCCGAGCGAGGTGGGGCAATCTACCTCAGAGGTAGTTTGATTGAGATAGGAACTAAAAAAAACTACCTCTGAGGAAAATGCTCGCCCTCGGCACACACGCCTACGCGCGCGTCATACACACAAATTCCGTATTTTTTGCCTTCACTGCCTTCACCGATGTGGAGTATTGGTGAAGGGAGGTGAAGGGAGAATGTTTCTTTGCCTTCACCTTTAATCATCTCATAGTCAGTGGGCTGCAATAAGCAGTGAAGGCGTGAAGGATAAAAACAAGAACTATTGTAGGGACGCGCACGCGTGCGCGAGGAAAGAGGAAATCAAGAGTAGGGAATCCGATGGGCCGTCCCTACGGCATCGGGGTTGCGCTGATGTGTCCTCTTCGGAGGTGTCCTGCGGCATAGCTATCACATGAATCCAGATATAGCCCACGGAGAAACACACACCAGTTTCAGCACGTTTTTGGCATCTACATCTGTGATTTTAGGCCAAAAAGTGCCTTTTCTGAAGCCGTAAATAGCACTTTTCGTTCAAAAGATAGCAAAAATGTTACATGAACGATTTTTGGTATATCTTGATACGTTTGTAACGGCGATAGTATCTACGTTTGCGTACTTTTGCTGCATCGAAATTCTAAAACGCGTTGCTCTTTGCCTCCTCAACCGCTTCGTGGTAAAGTATCGCTTATCTTCATCATCAATTGTCATTTTTCTACTATGAAACATTTGACCACTTTAGTAATGCCAGTCCTCTTTGGAGCCTCAACGGTGGTTGCCGTAGCTCAGAACCAAGAGGTAAAAGGAGTTGTACTGTCGGCTGCCGATCAACAGCCGCTCATTGGTGCCACCGTCAATGTGAAAGGTACTACTCAGGCAGTGTTTACCGGAACGGATGGTTCGTTTACGCTGAAAAACGTAAAGCCGGATGCCATCCTTCAAGTGCGCTACATCGGTTTTAAGAGCAAAGAAGTCTCGCTCTCTGCGGCCGGCCACATTATTTTGGAAGAGGTGGCGAATGACTTGCAGGAAGTCGTGGTGACGGGTTACACGACACAGCGCAAGGCCGACCTTACCGGTGCGGTCGCAGTGGTAAGTACGGAATCTCTCAAGAACACGGCAGAACCCGACCCCATGCGTGCCCTTCAAGGCAAGGTGTCGGGTATGAACATCTCAGTGAATGGTTCGCCCAGCGGTACGGGGACGGTGCGCATTCGCGGCATCGGTTCCATCAACACCTCGCAAGACCCACTTTACATTGTAGACGGAGTGCCTACGACCGGGGCGCTCAACTCCCTCAACTCCAACGACATTGAGAGCATCCAAGTGCTGAAAGATGCGGCATCGGCTTCTATCTATGGTTCGCGAGCCGCCAATGGTGTCATCATCATTACGACGAAACGAGGTAAGAAGAACGAAAAAATCAATGTTGACTTCTCGGCCAACCTAACGACGCAGTTCTATACGAGCCAATCGAAAATGAAACTGCTCAACACGGGGCAATATGCCACCGCCATGGCTCAGGCAGCCCTCAACGATGGAATCGATCCCGTAGCCTATGCCAGCAACTATGGGTTGGATTTGAATGCAGCTTCCGGTGTCCCCATTCGTGTTTGGAATCCTGCTCAGAATCAATATGTGAACTATATGGTCAATGGGCGTTATGGCGGTTACATCAACAGCAAGCGTACAATGCTCTTCTCAGACACCGACTGGGTGAACGAGATTTCTCGCACCGGGGTGGCACAGAACTACAACCTGTCGCTTTCGCAAGCCAACGAAAAACACTCTTCCCTCTTCTCTCTGGGTTACAAGAAGAATGCCGGAATCATCCGCTATACGGATTTTGAAAACATTGCCGCACGCATGAACACTGCTTTCCACTTGAACCAGTATTTGAGTGTCGGCGAAAACTTTGCACTGACTTACACCAAGCAGGTGGACATTGCTCCCATGGAGAACGCTCTTAAGATGGCGCCCACGGTGCCGGTCTACGAGAAAGACGGCCGCACCTTTGCCGGTCCTGTGGGTGGCATGAGCGACCGTCAGAATCCGGTGCGCGAAGCTTATGACAACCGAGACAACCACCTTGACTTCTGGCGTATATTTGGTAATGCTTACATCGACATCAAGCCACTGGATGGTTTGCTGTTCCGCTCTAACTTTGGTATTGATGTCACGACTTCGTTTATCAACTCCATCACACACACTTATGCCTCGGATATTGTCAATAACAACATTGCGAAAACCAATCTGGGGCAAACCAACAATGTGAACTATACGTGGTCGAACACGCTGAACTACAATTTCAAAGCGGCCGAAAAGCACAACTTCTCTGTGCTCCTGGGTTCGGAAATCAACAAGCAAAGCGTGGTGGATTTCTCGGCCTATTCTGAGGGGTATGCTTTGGAAGACGTCAACTACATGTGGCCCAACGCAGCCACCGGCGTGATGAAAAACTCAGGTGCCAAGTTCGGATTCCGTCTGGCTTCCTTCTTCGGTAAGGTCGACTACAACTATGACAACTTAGTGTTGGCCTCGGTCACTATGCGTCATGATGGGTCTTCCCGCTTCGGTAGTAACCACCGCTGGGGTACTTTCCCCGCTGCCTCTTTGGGCTTCCGCTTGTCGCAGTTGCTCCGGAAGGACTGGATGGACGACTTGAAAGTGCGCGCTTCATGGGGTAAGACCGGCAACCAAGCCATCGACAACAATGCACAATTCGGGCTATACGTGGTGGACTACGGACTGGATCGCGTGACCTCCACTGCCTATGACCTCTATCTGCAAGGGTCGGGCACTTTCCCTTCGGGCTATCGTGCCACCCAGACGGCCAATCCCAACTTGAAGTGGGAAACGGCGACACAGACTAACTTCGGCGTAGACTTTACGCTCTTCCGCAATTCACTCTATGGAAGCATCGACGCTTTTGTGAAGAATGTCGATGATATGCTCATCAATCCCGGCTACTTAGGTGCAATGGGCGAAGGCGGTGCCACTTGGCAAAACGGTCCGTCCTTGCGCAACTGGGGTATGGAGTTCATCGTAGGCTATCGCAAAACCCTCCCCAATGGTTTGGGCATCGACGTCAATGCCAATCTTGACTTCTTCCGCAACCGTGTGACTTGGCTGCCTTCGACCACAACAGGCGCCTACGCCCACACCACCACCGAAAACTTGGTGCAATCCCGACAGCCCCTATGGTTCCATCGTGGGCTATGTTGTGGATGGTTTGTTCCAATCGCAAGCCGAAGTAAACGCTTCCGGACAGCCCAACGCTCGTGTGGGCGGCCTGAAATACCGCGATTTGGACGGCAAGGACGGTATCACCGCAGCCGACCAAACTTGGATTTACAATCCTGTGCCTGCTTTTTCTTATGGCTTGAACATTGGACTGACCTACAAGAACTTCGACCTCTCCATGTTCTGGCAAGGAGTGTTTGACAAGGACGTCTACAACAATCAGAAGTTCCAGACCGACTTCTGGAGCATCACCGACGCCGGCTCAAACAAGGGCAGCCGTCTGTTGGGCGCTTGGACCACCGGCAATACCGGTTCTTCCATTCCGGCACTGACCACCAACAATACCGCTGATGAAGGACGCGCCTCGACCTACTACGTCGAAAACGGTTCCTACCTCAAACTGCGCAGCCTGCAAGTGGGTTATCGCCTGCCGGAGTCCGTGCTTTCTGCCCTCCACCTCAGCAATGCGCGCTTTTATGTTTCGGGACAAAATCTGCTCACGCTCAAAAGCTCCGGTTTGACCTGCTCCGATCCTGAAAATCCCGACTGGAACTATCCCATCGCTTCGTCCTTCTCCGTAGGACTTCAAATCGGCTTCTAATCTCACCTCTACAAGACTTCACATTATGAAACTCTATCATATCGCAGTGGCCACCCTTTTGGTGGGAACAACTCTCACCTCCTGCAACGATTTTCTCGACTACGAGCCCACAGGTGTTGTGGACCAAGGCAAGGCCTTTTCTGATCCTCAGGGCATGACGACCAGTGCCTATGCCGCCCTCGGCAACGACTGGTACGGCTACCCCTTCAACCTCTGGCCTTATGGCGACCTCACTTCCGACGACTGTCTAAAAGGCGGTTCGGGCACTACCGATACCGACTATCACCCCTTCGAAGTGTGGAACAACATGAGTTCCACTATCGGGCATCTCGACGAACTGTGGTATCACCTTTATATCTCTGTTTCTCGCTGCAATCGTGCTTTGGTATCGTTAGAACAATATGGCGAAAGCAAATTAGGTAAAGAGGAGACGCAGCAACGCATGGCCGAAGTGAAATTCCTCCGCGCACACTTCTACTACAAGCTTGCCACCGTGTTCCGCAAAGTGCCTTGGATTGACGAAGAGGTCTTTAAGAATAATGCCCAAGAAAAGGTGAAAAACGATGCCTTGACCTACGAGCAACTGTTTGCAAAAATCATAGCCGACTTCCAAACGGCCTACGATGTGCTGCCCGCTGCTCCCAAGGACAAGGGGCGTGTCAACAAGATTGCAGCAGCGTCCTATCTCGCCAAATGCTATCTGGCTCTCGCGTGGGGCGATGGCTACGAGAAGAACACCGGCGTGGGCCACATCAAGTCCGACTATATGCAGAAAGTCGTAGACTACACGGACGTCGTAGCCACCTCCGGCTATAGCTACCTAGAAGACTTTGGAGATTTGTTTCTCCCTGAGTATAACAACAATAAGGAGTCCATTTTTGCTATCCAACACTCGGGATACCAAGACGACAACACCAAGTTTGGCCGCGCCAACTGGTCCAACACGCTCAACGGCTGTTGGGGCATTTGGTCATGTGGTTGGGACTTCCACAAGCCCTCTCAAGATTTGGTAGACGCCTTCAAGACCAAAAACGGTCTGCCCATGTTTGACGATTACCATGCCACACCTGCTCACCCCGTGAATGGTGCCCCCACCACTCAGAAGTGGGATCCGCGCTTGTTCCACACCGTCGGTATGCCCACCTTCCCTTACAAATACGAAAAAGGAGTATACCATGACCACGGCCAACTCTCGCACCCCCAACACTTACGGCTACTACGCTTCGCTCAAAGAGGTGACGCAACGCGGCAAGGGCGAAACCTACAACTATCCTTGGCAGGCTTTCGCAAAGAACGAATACGTATTCCGCTACACCGATGTGATGCTGATGCGCGCTGAAGCCCTCATCGAATTGGGACGTCTCAGCGAAGCACGCACCATCATCAATGCCATTCGGCAGCGCGCGGCCAACTCCATCGGGAAGCACATCGCTTATGCTGCCGACCAATGCGAAATCAACCTCTATCCCACCACTTATTTCAACGATAAGGAAACCGCACGTAAATGTTTACGCTGGGAGCGCCGCCTTGAAATGGCTATGGAGCACGAACGCTTCTTCGATCTGCGCCGCTGGGGTATTGCTTCGACCACCCTCAACAATTATTTCAAGCGGGAAGTCAATGACAACTATGACGGCCAAACCTATGCACAATACTACAAAGATGCAAAGTTTACGCCCGGCAAGAATGAGTTCTTCCCTGTGCCTTACGCGCAGCTGTTCTACATTCCCGGCCTCTACTCTCAAAATGAAGGCTACAAATAATACCCTTATCTCTACTTCGATGATGAAAACTCATTTTCTCTCCGCACTCTTCTTGATGGCTTTCCTCTCACTGCAAACTGCAGTGGGGGACCCCATCCTCTTCCGATGTTTCCGTCAGGGTGGAGCATCTGAGCGACAACCACACCTTTGTACGCTTCACGCCTCAACAGCGCTACCTGCTTCTCCCCATTGAGGAGAAAGAAGAGATTTCGCGCATTAATGTGGTGGTCAATAACACCGTCGTGCAAACCTTCAATGTCAAGTTGGCCACCGACCACATCGACTACTATGTTCCGCTGGCACTCACCGATCATCAAGGTCAGCCTGTGGTACTCGACATCCTCTTGCCCAACAACAAGCGCTCCACCGGTGCTGCCAAAGACGTGGTACGTTGGAGTGAAATCAAACTCTCCGACACTTTCGACCTCAGCAATCGTGAGCAATGGCGTCCCACCTACCATCACACCCCCGCCTATGGATGGATGAACGATCCCAATGGTATGTTCTACAAGGATGGAGTTTACCACCTTTACTATCAGCAGAACCCTTATGGCTCGCAATGGGAAAATATGACTTGGGGACACTCCACCAGCCGCGACTTGGTGAACTGGAAGTTTGAGGGCGAAGCCATCTTGCCCGATGCCTATGGCACGATTTTTCAGCGGTAGCGCCGTGGTCGATCACAACAACACCGCAGGCTTCGGCAAAGGGGCAGTTGTGGCAATGTACACCAGCGCCAAAGAAAACCAGACCCAATGTTTGGCCTACAGCTTGGACGACGGCAAGACTTTCGTCAAATATGAGGGCAACCCTATCATCACGGCTCCTATCCCCGACTTCCGCGACCCACACATCTTCTGGCACGAACCCACGCAACGCTGGGTGGTACTGCTCGCAGCCGGACAGAAATGTGGATTTACACTTCCACCGACCTCAAGCACTGGAACTACGAAAGTAAGTTTGGCGCCACCTATGGCAACCACGAGGGCGTGTGGGAATGTCCCGATCTCATGAAACTCCCGGTTCGTGGCACCGACAAAGAGAAGTGGATGCTCATCTGCAACATCAATCCCGGTGGTCCTTTCGGTGGCAGTGCCACACAATACTTCGTAGGAGATTTTGATGGAAAAACCTTCACCTGCGACTCCAAGCCGGAAGTTACTAAATGGATGGATTACGGCAAAGACCACTACGCGGCCGTCACCTTCGACAATGCCCCGGACAATCGCCGCATCTTAATGACTTGGATGAGCAATTGGCAATACGCCAACCAAGTGCCCACCAAGCAATATCGCAGCGCCAATGCTATTCCTGTCGATTTGGACCTCTACGAATACAATGGCGAAATCTACGTTGCCCGCAATCCTTCGCCCGAGCTTCTCGCTTTGCGCGGAAAGGCGATTGTCAATAAATTCTCGGGCAAACAAAAGAAATTTGCGCCCAACGGTGGAGCTTACGAAGTGGTGGTGGATTTGAAACCTTCTGCACAAGGTAAGACCACAATCACCCTCAGCAACGAACAAGGGGAGCAAGTGCCCATTGTCTACGATGCAGTGGCTCGCACCCTCTCTGTAGACCGCACACACAGCGGAAAGGACGATTTCAGCGATGCTTTCAAGACCGTTACCACAGCGCCAGTCCATGGACAGCTCACCACTTTACGCATCTTCGTCGACAAGAGCAGCATTGAGGTGCTGGATGCCGAAGGAAAAGTTTCGCTTACCAATACCGTGTTCCCCACTTCTCCTTATCATCAGATTAGTCTCCACAACGAGAAGGGCAATAAAACCCAAGTTACTATCTTCCCTTTGGGCAAGTAAGTGTGTTCTCACCATAAACCAACACCACCATGTCTAAAACATCTCGTCTCGCCCTCATTCCCGTGATGCTCGCTTTCTTTGCCATGGGATTTGTAGACCTCGTGGGCATCGCTTCCAACTATGTCAAGGAAGCGCTCCACCTCACCAACGCCGAAGCCAATGTCTTCCCCTCGCTCGTCTTCTTTTGGTTCCTCATCTTCGCCGTACCCACCGGCCTGCTGATGAACAAAATCGGGCGTAAGCGCACCGTCCTCCTCTCCCTCGTCGTCACCGTCGTTTCGCTCGCCCTGCCCATCTTCGGCGACAGCTACGGCCTGATGCTCGTTTCCTTCTCCCTCCTCGGCATCGGCAACGCCCTGATGCAAACTTCCCTCAATCCGCTCATCGCGGGAATGATTCAAGGCGACCGACTGGCCTCCACCCTCACCTTCGGACAGTTCATCAAAGCCATCGCCTCCTTCATGGCGCCCTACATCGCCATGTGGGGAGCCGCCGCTACCATGCCCACCTTCGGACTGGGATGGCGCGTCCTCTTCCCCATCTACATGGTCATCGGCATCGCCGCCGTCTTTCTGCTCGGTGCCACTACCATTGAGGAGCAACCCGCCTCACGCGCCAGCGGCTTCGGTGCCTGCGTTCGGTTGCTGCAACGCCCTGTGGTGCTGCTCTCTTTCGTAGGTATCATGTGTCATGTGGGCATTGACGTGGGTACCAACACCACCGCGCCTAAAATTCTCATGGAGCGTCTGAGCATGAACCTCAACGAGGCGGCTTTTTGCCACAAGTCTTTACTTCATCTTCCGCACCATCGGGTGCCTCACCGGTTCCTACTTTCTCCGCGTCCTGCCCCATCGTCTTTTCTTCGGAATCTCTGTCGTGATGATGGCACTCTCCATGCTCGGCCTTTGGTGGGGGCACACGCCTTGGATGCTCTACGCCGCCATTGCCCTCGTGGGCTATGGCAACTCAACATCTTCTCCCTCGTCTTCTCGCAAGCGCTCCTCTCCGAACCTGAACAGCAAAACGAAGTGTCGGGATTGATGATTATGGGGCTTTTCGGCGGCACCATCTTCCCGCTCCTGATGGGTGTGGCCTCCGATGCCATCGGGCAAACAGGTGCCGTGGCCGTGATGGCCGTAGGCGTACTCTATCTCTTTCTTTATCTCACCAAAATGAAATCACAACACACTTAAATTCTCTCTTATGAAACAATACATCGTCGGTCTTGGTGAAGCACTCTGGGACGTGCTTCCCGAAGGCAAAAAAATAGGAGGCGCCCCCGCCAATTTCGCCTACCATGTCTCACAATTCGGTTTACGACTCTCTTGCCATCAGCGCCGTGGGTGCGGATGCTTTGGGCGACGAACTCCTCTCAAAGTTCGATGAGCGCGAACTTCACTACCTCATTCCCCGCATCGACTACCCCACCGGCACCGTACAAGTAACGCTCGATGCAGAAGGTGTCCCCACCTACGACATCCGCGAAGGAGTGGCGTGGGACAACATTCCCTTCACACCCGAATTGGAGGAAGTGGCACGCCACACCCGTGCCGTCTGCTTCGGTTCGCTGGCACAACGCAGCAGCGTTTCGCACGACACCATCCGTCGCTTTCTCGATGCCACACCCACGGACTGCCTGAAAAATTTTCGACATCAACCTCCGCCAAAACTTTTTACACCAAGGAGACCCTTCAAGAGTCGATTAAATCCTGCAACATTTTGAAGATAAACGATGAAGAGCTGGTCACTCTCGGTCGTCTTTTCGGCTACCCCGGTTTGAACATCGAAAACAAATGTTGGCTCATCCTCGGTAAGTACAACCTCAAGATGCTGGTGCTCACCTGTGGAGTTAATGGCAGTTATGTTTTCACCCCCGGCGCTATGTTTTTCCAAGAAACGCCCCGTGTTGAAGTGGCCGATACGGTCGGTGCCGGCGATTCCTTCACGGCCACCTTCACCGCCGCCCTCCTTCACGAAAAGCCTATCTGCGAAGCCCATCGTTTAGCAGTGGAGGTGAGCGCCTACGTCTGCACGCAAAATGGGGCGATGCCCCGCCTCCCCCAAGACTTCTTGGAACGCGGCCGATAAGACACACTGTGTTTTGATCAGTGAATGTGAAGAGGCTTTCGGATGTCCTCGCCCACGTGAGTTTCGGGTTCGTCCCGAACTCACGTGTTTTTTTTGTTTGATCGATTTCAATTTGGTCATCCCGGATTCATAGGGTTTCGCCGGGACCCCCAAGATAAGCTTCCTTCAGGGACGGACGTAGCGACGCACGATCTCTGCCGCAAGGGCGCAGGCGCGAACAGCACACCGCAGGATGCCCCGAAGAGAGCGATCGTAGCGACCTATTGCGGAAAGACAAGGCGCGGATGGACAATGTCGCTGAAGGCGACAGACGGTGAGGGACAATCTATGTCGCGAGATAGTCCCCAAATGGGGCTTTTCCCAATAACCGGAGTGTGAGGAGGGCTTGCCCGACGAACCTACGAAACATCCAACACCGAAGGGGATGCCCATCGGAAAATCCCATCGGAAGGCCTCTTCGGTCCCCCTTCATCTCTCCTCGCGCGCACGCGCGTATCTCTAATAGTTGCTGTTTTTTGCCTTCACGCCTTCACCACCCTACGCAACCCATTGATTGCAAAGGGATTGCAGGTGAAGGCGAAACCCAAATTTGCCTTCACCAATACCCGCTTCGGTGAAGGCAGTGAAGGCAAAAAACACAACATATAGTGTAGTATATACGCGCGCGAGGGAAGCAGTCCGTCCGGTCGATGCCGGCAAGCCACAGAGGGGAAGTCGCGGAAATTCCCTCAGAGGTAAACAAAACTATCTCTGAGAAAAATGAAACTACATCAGAGGTAAATGCAATTCCCTCTGAGGTAGAAAAATCCGTTTTCACACTCCATCCCTCCCTCTCTGTCGGCCTCGCCGAAATGTTAAAGTTGTGTTAAACTCGGGGGCTTGTGGCTGAAATGGACATCGAGATGTCTATATATAAATGGGAGGGTAGTTAGCGAATGAACCGCTGATGGTCGATGACAAAGGCCCCGAAACCACCTTCTTATCACTGTGTTGATGATGAATCAAGGAATGATAGAATAAATTTCGAGGAAAATCGAAGAACTGTTTGCTGTTTGAATTTTATTTCCTAACTTCGCTGCATCGAATTGCAATTTTTGTAAAGTCTCTACAAGAAGAAAAAAACACCCTAATCAGAGATTACAATGGGTATTATAGCCCTTGGGTGTTAGACTCAAGAAAAGAAGATAATCAGAAACCTACAAGAAGTAATCAAAAAGGGCTTTATCAATATAAAATTCGAACTTCAACCATTTCAAAACCAAACTTATGAAAAGTATTGTAACTACAGTTGCGAGTCTTTTTGCTGTCATATTGATGGGGCTTTCAGCTTGTGATAATGAGCTTAATTTGGACTCACACCCTCCTCGTTGGGAAGATGGTGAACTTTCTGGTGCTTTCCGCATCCGCTTTGTAGATGAAAATGGAGTAAATTGGCTGGGTAAGCTGACTGAAGCGAATGTAGAAAAGAATACTATTTTTCCACTACACTTATGACTTCAATGCCACAGTGACCACTGGGCGCGGGAAGACTCTCGGAGTGCCTGATAGACCTTGGCTTCGTGATGAAAATGGATATTATTTATGCTTCCCCTTCAACCGTTCGACGACCACTTCTCCGCAAGGCAAAGAAACCTACACGATGGAAATCAGCAGCGACCGCTGGTTGGAAGCCGGCGAGAAGCACACGGCCAAATGGTACGTGGAGCGCAAGGGCAACTACCACGACTGCTATCGTTGCGAAGTGGATGGGAAAAGAAGTACCGGTGACAGAGGGCTATACTTATCCCGATGGACGCTTTGGCCGCTACCCCTTAACGCCCATCATCACCGTCCGTTTGAAGAAAGGAGCCAAGTAAATCTGCTTTTCTCTAAAATGGAGTGGGATCATTCCTTCCAGATTAGCGCATAGAAAAAAACCGGCATTCGCTTCTTTGTTTGTACGAACAAAGTAAGCGAATGCCGGCTTTTGCCTACGGAGCCAAGAAGGAGGGAATGGGATAGTCAAGCAGAGCACGATGCGGAGCGGAAATAAAAAAAGCCGACCTCTTTTTGCAAAAGAAGTCGGCTGTGGCCAGGACGAATGTCCTAAGAGTTGATACGAGAAGGGGCTCGCTTACTTGATGCGCTTGTAACCGTAAACAGCGAGATCGCCAAGTTCCTCTTCGATGCGGAGGAGTTGGTTGTACTTAGCCATACGGTCGGAGCGGCTGAGCGAACCGGTCTTGATTTGGCCGGAGTTGGTAGCCACAGCGATGTCAGCGATAGTAGCATCTTCGGTTTCGCCGGAACGGTGAGAAGTCACCGAAGTGTAACCATGACGGTGAGCCATTTCGATGGCGTCGAGCGTTTCGCTGAGCGAACCGATTTGGTTGACCTTGATGAGGATGGAGTTAGCGCAACCGAGCTCGATACCCCTTGCGGAGGAAGTCCACGTTGGTCACGAAGAGGTCGTCGCCCACGAGTTGGCAACGGTCGCCGATGGCGGCGGTGAGCTTCTGCCAGCCGTCCCAGTCGTTTTCAGCCATACCGTCTTCGATAGAGTCGATGGGGTACTTGGTGATGAGTTCGGTGAGGTAAGCCACTTGTTCGTCGGCAGTGCGCTTAGCGCCCTTGTCGCCTTCAAACTTGGTGTAGTCGTACACACCATCGGCGTAGAATTCGGAAGAAGCGCAGTCGAGACCGATCTTCACGTCCTTACCGGGTTCGTAGCCGGCGTTCTTGATGGCGGTGAGGATGCTTTCGAGAGCTTCTTCAGTACCACCAGCGAGGTTGGGAGCGAAACCACCTTCGTCGCCGACAGCGGTAGAAAGACCCTTGTCGTGGAGCACCTTCTTGAGAGCGTGGAACACTTCAGCACCCATGCGGAGACCTTCGCGGAAGGTGGGAGCACCTACGGGGCGAATCATGAACTCTTGGAAAGCGATGGGAGCGTCGGAGTGCGAACCACCATTGATGATGTTCATCATGGGCACGGGGAGGGTGAAGGTGTTCGTACCACCGATGTAGCGATAGAGGGGGATGTCCAAGTAGGCAGCAGCAGCCTTAGCCACGGCGAGCGATACGCCGAGGATGGCATTGGCACCGAGGTTGCTCTTGGTCTTCGTACCGTCGAGGGCAAGCATCTTGTGGTCGATGGCGCGCTGTTCGAGGGCTGACATGCCGACGAGAGCGGGAGCAATCTTCGTGTTCACGTTTTCAACGGCCTTGAGCGTACCCTTGCCGAGGTAGCGCTTCTTGTCGCCGTCGCGGAGCTCGAGGGCTTCGTGTTCGCCGGTAGAAGCACCGGAGGGAACGGAAGCACGGCCTACAACGCCGCTTTCGAGGGTTACGTCAACTTCGACTGTGGGATTGCCACGAGGTCCAAAAATCTCGCGAGCTACGATTTTTTTCAATTCTCATTGTTACGCAGAATTTAAATATGATAAGTTTAGGTTGGAAAGTTCAAACTTAGAGCGCGGCCACCCAGTCGGCAATGCGGGAAGCGTGGGAGTCGGTGTCGGCATCATCGAGGGGAAGACCCACAAACTTACCATCGCGGAAGGAGTCGGTGTCGGTGGAGCCGTAGCCATCGCCGTCTACCTGACTCACGAAAGTGGCACCGCTGTCGGCAAGGGCATCGTAGATTTGTGCCAAAGCGCCTACGAAAGTGTCGGGATAGCCGTCGCTGTCGCCGCAGCCAAAGAGGGCAATCTTCTTGCCGGACAAGTCTTGTGCTTTGAGGGCATCGAGGAAGTCGTACCAATCGTCTTGCAGGTCGCCGCTGCCCCAGGTGGAGGAACCGAGGAGGAGGGTGTCGTACTGAGCCACGGTGTCGGCCGAAGTTTCACCTACGTTGTGTACGTTGGCTGCATCTACGCCGAGTGCAGCAGCGATGTCGTTGGCAGCCGCTTCGGTGTTACCTGTGGTGCTACCGTAAAAAATTCCGATCATAAGAATAATGTTTTATTGGGGTTTATGTGAGGCTGCAAAAGTACGCAATTTTTCTCGGTACATACAATCACCTAATGTAGTGATTTTGCAACTACCCCGCTAAAAAAAATCAAAGCTTGCTCGGCCGTTTTGCGGTCGTCGGGAAGCTCTTGTCCAGGCGTTGTAGAAAAGTCCGCTGCCTGCTTTGATATAAGCCTCCCCGAAAGTGGGCTGTGCTCGCTCTGGTTTAGGCGGTGCTGTGCTCGCATCTTTCGAGGGGCTACATTGCAAAATTAAGCAATTCTCTGCCACCTACCAAATAGAAGGCGTTTTTTCTTACTCTCCTTCTGAAAAAAATCCCTCCGTGAGGAGGATATCCTTGCGCCGCTACGGCAAAAATGCTTACCTTTGCATCTACATCTTTCCTATTCTTTCCATCTTATGCAGCACCTGTTTCAACTTCCCCTTTTTGCCCACGTATCTTTCGAGGAGTTCACACAATGGCTGGCGCACGCCCCCTGCCGGAAGGAATGTTTCGGCCGCGGCGAACAGATTGTGCAACAGGGCGACCCTTGCCGCTCGGTCTACATCCTCTCACGAGGAAACATCATCACCGCTATGGGTGAGGGCGAACGCGACCTTACCATCGACCACCTCGAAGCTCCAGAGATTTTGGCATCGGCCTTTATTTATGGTGAAAGCAATCGTTTCCCGGTGACGGTTGTGGCCGAGAGCGACTGCGAGGTGTGGGTCATCAATAAAGACGCCTTTTTCGACTTCATGGTGGCTCACCCCAACATGATGCGGCACTTCATGGCCGACATCTCCAACCGCTGCGCTTTCTTGAGCAACAAGGTGCGCACTTTTGCTTTGAAAACGCTGCGGGCACGTACGCTGGAATATCTGGTGAAGAAAGGTCGTATCGACAGCGTACAAAGTGCGGCACAAGCCATGGGCGTGCAGCGGCCATCGCTCTCGCGCATGCTCTCCGACTTGGCCGCAGAGGGAGTCGTGGAGCGTACGAGCGAAGGCTACGAGATAGCCCACAGGGCGAAATAGGCACCAAGAAATCTAAGCAAAAGCAAACCTCAGAAGTCCGCCGCTGCCGGTGGAGTTCTGAGGTTTGCTTTTGCTTATTATGTATTATGCGATGCCGAAGAGCTTCATGTCGTTTTCTACATCGGTAATGCCTGCAATACCGAAGTTGTCGACAAGCACCTTCGTCACGTTGGGCGAGAGGAAGCCGGGAAGCGTGGGGCCGACATGGATGTTCTTCACACCGAGGTAGAGCAACCCGAGCAGGACGATGATGGCTTTCTGTTCGTACCACGCGATGTTGTAGACAATGGGTAGGTCGTTCACGTTGTCTAATCCGAACACCTCTTTCAGTTTGAGCGCGATAAGGGCAAGCGAGTAGCTGTCGTTGCACTGGCCGGCGTCGAGCACACGGGGGATGCCATTGATGTCGCCCAAGGCGAGTTTGTTGTAACGATATTTTGCGCAACCCGAGGTGAGGATAACGGTGTCTTGGGGTAAGGCTTTGGCAAAGTCGGCGTAATAGTCGCGACCGGCCTGCCGTCCGTCGCAGCCACTCATCACGACAAACTTTTTGATAGCACCGCTTTTGACGGCATCGACTACTTTGTCGGCGAGGGCAAATACTTGGTTGTGGGCAAATCCACCCACAATACTGCCTTTCTCGATGCTGGTGGGAGCGGGGCAGGTCTTGGCCAAGGCGATGATTTCGGAGAAATCCTTCTTTCCATCCGCACCTGTGGTTACGTGCTTCCAGCCGGGATAGCCCGTGGCGTTGGTGGTGAACACCTTGTCCTTATAGGAGGCGTTGGAAAGGGGTGGAACAATACAGTTGGTGGTGAAGAGGATGGGGCCGTTGAAGGAGGTGAACTCCGCACGTTGCTGCCACCATGCGTTGCCGTAGTTGCCGACGAAGTGCTTATACTTTTTGAAGGCAGGATAGTAGTGGGCGGGGAGCATCTCGCCATGAGTGTGAGACATCTACGCCGGTACCTTCGGTTTGTTCAAGCAGCATCTCTAGGTCTTTCAGATCGTGGCCGGAGATGAGGATACCGGGATTGGAACGCACATCGATGCTCACTTCCGTGATTTCGGGATGACCATAACTGCCGGTGTTGGCTCGGTCGAGGATTTCCATACCTTTCACACCAAATTCTCCAGTGCGGAGGGTCAGTGCAATGAGAGCTTCTACGTCAAGATGGTCTACGGTGAGAGCGGCCAAGGCATCACACATGAAGCGGTTGATGTCCAAATCTTCGTAGCCCAGACGTTCAGCGTGCTCTACGTAAGCGGCAAGTCCTTTCAATCCATAAATGATCAGTTCGGTGAGAGAGCGTTTGTCCTCATCTTGTTCGGCAAGCACACCTACTTCTCCGGCTTTGGCGTCGAAGTTTTCGCGTACATCGCTCCAGGTCAATGCATCGACCTGTGGCACGTTGATGTCGTGCTGAATGAGCAGCGCTTTGAGTCGGTCGCGCAGTTGCAGTCCCTTTTCGACACGGGCGGCGATGCTGTCGTCGTCGAAGTTGGCGTTAGTAATAGTGCAGAAGAGAGCATCGGTGTTGAACACGTAAATCTCGCGTTCCACGTTGATGCCGTTTTTGGCGCAGAAGGCGTTCAGCCACGGAGATGCCGCGCACCACAAAGAGCAGAAGGTCTTGCAGTCGGGCAGTAGAGGGCAATTTGCCGCAAACGCCTTTGATGAGGCAACCTTGATTTTTAGCGGTTTCCTGACATTGGAAACAAAACATTTGAGCGTCCATAAGAGTAAGATATTGTTATTGATAAATTGTTTTTTCTGAGGGAGGCAATGAACTTCGATCAACAAGAAACATTGTCGATTACCTAACGAGAAAAGTTGAAAAGCTCAGGAGTAAACTTTAATTCAAACTTTGGTTTATGTAATTCAAACCTTGGTTTATGTAATTCAAACTTTGGTTTATGTAATTCAAACTTTGGTTTATAGTTTGCGCTTGATGAAAACAACTTTTTGTCGTGAGTAGTTTTTCTTTTGGGGGTTCCGCCCATTTCCTCTTCGGGGGTTGAGTAAAAGCCCAACAGCAAAGCCACGCTGCATTGTGCACGGCTTTTTCGAGGGCAAAAAGTACGGCTTCTCACGAGTGCGGAGCGTAACATAGGTTACACCACCTCTTAAAAAAAGCCTTTCGGGGGAGCGACACGAGGGATAAATAGAAGGAACAAGAGGATACAGACAAAAATCCCCCACCAAAGGCGATTGGTGGGGGATAAGGATCGGGGGAAGAGGCATCAGCGCACCTGCTTCTGCCCGTTGTGGAGATAGACACCCGAAGCGGGAGGAGCCGCCAGGCGGCGACCGGCAAGGTCGTGATAGGCATTGCGCGATGTGCCGGCAGACGGGATGTCGGCGATGCCTGTGGGGCTCGTGGCATCGGTGCCGTCGTAGATGTAGACGGTGTGGGTCGGGAGCGTGAGGGTGAGTTCGGCATCAATGTCGATGGGCATGCCCTCATTCAGCCCTTTGAGGGCAGGCTGGTTGGCAAAGGCCTTGTTGAGCGTCACGGCACCACGGAGATAGGGCGGGATTTCGAGCGCAGCGCGCAGAGTGGTCTTGTAGGTCTGGGGCGAGTTGGCGGGATTGCGGAGGGTGAAAGTAGCCTTCTTGCCGTTCCACGAAGCCCAGCCGTAGACGTTGGCCTTCGAGCCGTCCCACGGACTGCCGCCCACCCAGTGGATGTCGGGGAGCACATCGGCATTGGCGCGCTGCCAGCGGAGGCATTCGGCAAGGTCGGCCCAGAGGCGTCCGCCGTTGATGCTGTTCATCAGTTCGTAGTCATTATAGAGTTCCACCATGCCCGAACCGCAGGCAAAGGCACAACGGAGTTCCCGCAGGATGCCGGGATAGTTCATCGTCTTCGACACCTGTCCGTGCTTGGAAAGGATGAAGCCGTGGGTCATGAGGGTGTTGATGGGACAGAGGGGGGATTTTTGCACAAAGTTCTGATAGACGAGGCGGTCGCGATAGGTAATCCACTGTTCGCGGTCGTCGCCCACCCCGATTTTGCCGAAGTCGCCCTCTTGGCGCCACACGGCATCGGTCACGTTGAACCAGAAGGGGGATGCCCACGTGCCGACGGTGGTGTTGAAGAAGATGTCTTCCTTGACGTCGCGGCGCACCATGCGTTCGGCGCTGATGATGCCCTCGGCATTCTCTTCGCCCACGGTGCCGGGGTCGGGCCCTACGGCACTGAACTGGGCACTGATGCCGTCGAACTTGAAGAAGCGGAAGTCATAGCCGCGGTTTTTGCAGAGGTCGACAATGGCGTCGGTGAACACCTTGTAGTAGGCGGGGTTGGAGAGTTGCATGCCTCCCTTGCCGGCCCAATACTGGCGGCGGTAGTTGCCGCTCTGCCCGTAGCCCCCGACAGGGGCCGAGCCAAGCCCCGATGCCGGAGCCCATCTCCCGCGCCAGACGGTCGCTCTCCTTGAAACCGTCGGGGAAGTTGGGGTTGAACGTCCACGTGCCGTAGTGGTCCCAACCGTCGTCCCAGACGAAGGAATTGATGTGTTCGCCGTAGCGGTCGAAGAGTTGTTTCTTCCACTGGCGCACCACCTCGTTACACTGGGTGTCGTGCATGTTGCCGGTGTAGTTGGGGTCGTTGTTGCGGTCGATGTTGAGCTCGTACCAAGAGATGTAGGCCGGCATGGCGCGCCAAGGAACGGCACGCTCACGTTCATTGTAGGCCAGGAAGGAACGGCGCGCCTGACCGGGGGCGATGAGGCCGACCACGGCACTCACCTCCCACGAGTGGCCGGCGGCGAGCGTGGTGTTGCGGCTCCACGTGCCGAGGATGGGCGTGGTGGTGGCAGCGGGCAGATGGAGGGTGTCGCGGAGCACGAGGTTGAGGCGGATGTCGCCGCTTGAGGTGAGGGCTTCGTGGGCATTGGTCACGAAACAACGCAAGGTGTAGGCACCGGCATAGGGCACGGCCAGCGTGTAGAGGTTTTTGTCCTTGGCGTGGCCGGTGTATCCGTTGTGATAGTCGTAGGTGACGGCATTGCCGGCCTCATCGATGAGGTCGACGCCGCAAAGGTCGAGGCGGTTGTTGCCGCTCTTGTAGGTGAACTCAACATGGAGCGCACCGCGTGAGTTGAGAGTGAGGGGCTGTTCGTAGTTGTAGACGTGGGCCGATGTCCACCCCAGTTCGTTGATGCGCGAAGGCACTGCTGCGGCGAGTTTCCACGTGCTCGGTGTCCATGTGTCGGTAGCTACGTCGCCTTCGTCCAAAGTGTGGGTGCTCAGGCTGCGTTGTGTCGAGGGTGAGTGCGGCAACACAGCGTGTGCCGGTGCTCCGGCTTGGGGGCACTGCCGGGCGCGAGGTCGCGCACGACAACGGGCACACCCACCTTGCCGGAATAGGTGATGGTGCCGGAGGAATGGATGGTTTCGGTCTTCACCTCCATGAAGTAGCGCACCAGATAGATGCCCTGTTCGGGAATGTCGAGAGTGTAGACATTGCGTGATTTTGCCGATCCGGTGTAGCCGTAGTGATAGTCGGAGGTAGCGACCGTGCCATCGAGGCGGCAGACGTCGACGCCCACGATGTTGAGGCGGTGGTTACCGCTTTGGTATTGGAAAGTGATGGTCTGTTTCCCCTTCTTGAAAGAAAGATAGCCACGTGTGCCGACAATCTGGTCGGTGGTGTAGCCGAGTTTACGAATGGCCTGCGGCGTCTCTTCGGCCGGCTGCCAAGCGAAGCTCTCCATCGTCCAGGCGTTGTGTACAAAAGCACTCATGTCGTCGCCTTCGCCGGCGGTATTGATGCCGGTGGGCGTTTCGAGTCCGGCAAAGATTTTGTCGCTCGCCAAGACGGCACCGCGGGTGTTGCCCACGATGCGGGGTGCACTGCCGGCCTGCTGCACATTGACGCGGTAGGTCATGGGGAGGATGGAGTGCATCTTCACATCTTTCTTGGCGGTGAGGACAAGCTCGGTGCGCAGATAGTGGCTGCCATCGCGCAGCACGGCACGCCAGGTGAGGGCGAGGTCGCCGTAGGTGAAGTCGGCTTCGAGAGCACGTCCGGCAAAGCGCTTTGCCCCCTTCACGGCAGCGGCGTCGGCAGCGTAGGTCAGTTGGCGCACTTCGCCCACGAGTTTCATTTCGGAAGCTTTGACCGTCTTACTGCCATCGCCCAGACGCACAGCAAAGAGTTCGGTGCCGGCTTCGAGGTCCAATTCGGGACAGCCGCCGAAGGTCAAACTGCTGCCCTGGCGGAGGAAGGTGGCGCGAAAGAGGTCGTTGCTGAGGATGTAGCGCCCATCTTGGCCGGTGAGCACGGCCACGCCGGGCTGCTGCGCTTGTGGGAAAATCACACTTTGCGCTCGTAGACCGATGCCCCCGGTCGCCAAGGCGAGGAGGAGGGTTGCGGCCCACGGTTTGAAAGAAAATGTTTGCATGATAATAGGTTTATAAGTGTTTTCGGCTGCAAATATAAAGTATTTTGAGGGATTGGGTGGCACAAAGGATAGGGTTTTAACACTTCAACGTGGCTATCGCGGCTAAAAAGCGGAAAACGAGAGTAAAATCATCCCAACATTATCTCAGCATTATCTCAACATTATAAAAAAGCGCCCTTGCAGACGCTTCTGCAAGGACGGCGGGATGAAAAAAGGTAGAAAAAGAAAAGTTAGTCGGTGAGGCGGCTTTCAAAAGTGAGGGTATTCAGTCGCTCTTCGCAGCGCATGATGAAGCCCTCGAGGCGCTGGCGCATCTCCTCGCTGCCTTCGTTGGTGAATCTTCCCCACAGCAGGCGACGACCGGTGAGGATGACCTGCCAGAGGTCGTCAAGCGCCATTTTGTCGAGCAGGAGTTCGCCTTCGCCCACCATTTTCTCGAGTAGTTGGCGGTTATAGGCATTGTTTTTGTTGATGAGGTTCTTCTCGTAAAATTGGAGTCCGCGGACATATTCTCTCACGGCCTTGTCGTCGGAATGCTGCACCTGCGGCAGGCGCACGACGGTGGTATCGTTGCGTCCCGATGGGTCGGTGTCGATGGTGGTGTAACTGCCGTCGTCGCCTATTTTGAGCGTCATCTTCGAACCATCTTTCTTGAGAATAGTGATAGATTGGCCGTCTCGCTTATTGACTACCATAGAGGAAACGTCGCTGCTGTTGATGTCCTTGAAGGCTTTTTTGAAGATGCTGTCGCGCAGGGAAGGGGTGAATTCAAATTGAAAGTGCGAGTCGGGCGTATCAATGTTAATATTCCGTTGAGAACGATATTTACTCCCTTGGGTCGAGCGCTGTTGAGTAGGCGCTGTTTGGTGTTGGCCTTCGATGATGTGGACACGTCCGTCCACTTTTCTATCGTCCAAGTCTTCCCACTCGACACACACAACGATGCGGTAGTCGCCTCCGCGAGGAGAAGGGATACGGATAAGGGCGAGATTGTCGTACTCATCGCCTCCCACCTGAATAGGGGCTTGACCGTAAGCATAGTCGATGCGGCAGGGACGATTGTCGTCGCTGTCGCCTACGTGGAGGATGCTCATGGTTACTTCAGGTGAATGGGCATCGGCATTGTAGGCGCGAAGGAAGGTTTCTATCTGCTTGCGAGCGGCTTTGCGAGGCATTTCAAAGTGGTAGGAATAGAGGGAGAAGTAGGGCTCGTTGGGAGTGTCAACGGTTTGTGAAATGGAGCGCACGCCTTTTACGTATTTTCCGGCGTTGGCAAAATCCTCAACGGCTGTGCGCAGGGCGTACTGTGCCGAGAGCGGAAGTGTGAAGATAAGGAGTAGGAGAGAAGTGAACAGGGATTTCATAATGGAAAGTTTTTAGAGGTCTACGTATAATGGTTTGATGATTGTATCAGGGTGTGAAATGAGATACATTTGATAGTCAAGATCGACTTGCATGGCGGCCATAGCCGGTTCTACCCACGCATCCCAACATTGTTGAAACAGTTGGGGTGAAGAATCTGCCAACGCCGCAATGTTGCTGAGCGAATCGGTGAGCATTGTTTCGGCAGATGCCCACAATGTTGTGGCAGAGTCGGGTGCCGTAGAGGAAGGAACTACTGAGCGATTACGTTGTGGTAAAGGAACTGGCTGATTGGCCATCGTGGCCGAAACCAAAGCAGGTGCAGGGGATGCTACGGGGGCAGACGATGAAAGTTGTGCCATCGGGGGCATTCCCGTTTCATGGATGCCTTTTTCTACCCTCGCCCACCATTGTGCTATGAGCATACCCACGCAGCGGCAGCAACGCCCCACCAGAGGGGACGCGGACGCCGGAGGCGTGCAGGTTTCGGCACAGACGGCTCCACATCCGTAGAGGAAAGATTGCCTACCCGGGCATCGTAGGCCGCACATCCTTCTTCGCTCCACCACGCTTCGTCCGGCTGCATGGGAGGTTCGGGAGTGAGCATTGCGAGCACCGTCTGCTCCTCGAGGCTGAGCACACTCTTTTCCTCGAGCATCGTGCGCAGTTGCTGCTCTTCGCGGTGGGAAAGCTTTCCTTCGAGGTAGGAAGTGATGAGAAGTTGGGTGTTCATAATGTGGATTGTATGAGCGTGAATAGTTTGCGTTTCGTCCGATAAAGGGTGTTGCTCACCGTAGTGGGCAGACAGCCCATGATTTCGGCAATTTGTGCCACCTCCATTTGTTCATCACGCCAAAGATTGAAGATGCGGCGTTCGGTGGAGGTGAGGGTAGCGAGCGCAGCATGCAGGCGGTGTTGATTTTCTTGTTCTTCGAGTGGGGCGGCCGTGTCGGTGGACGAGGGAGTTTCGGGCATCGGTTCTCCTGCCACCGCATGTAGTTGTCGGCGCTTCCACTCGTTGACGCAAAGGTTTTTGGCAATGCGGATGCCCAACGCCAGAAAGTCGGCCTCAGCCCTCAGCCGTGCCCGCACCACCCATAAGCGCAGCAGCGTTTCCTGCACAATGTCGGCTGCCGCCTCCGCATCATGGAAGAAGTTGAGCGCAACGCGTGCCAAGGCTTCGCGATGTTGCCGGGTGAAGAGGCTGAATTGGGTGGCGTTCATACTCTATAAACAATCGAAAAGCGCGATATGGGGTGAGAAAATGTTACTTTTTTTGTCAAGAGACGAAAATAAGGTGTTTTTCATCATCAAAAAAACAACACAGTCCACCGCGGTAGGGGTGGACTGTGTTGTAATAAGTCAGAATATCAAGGTGCAGTGGTACCGCTGCGCCAATAGTTGCGGAGCTCCACATCGAAGATGAGCATCGAACCGCCCGGAATACCGGTGCGAGAAGCGCTGCCGTAGGCCATGTCGGCAGGCAGGAAGAGCCGCCATCGGTCGCCGATGTGCATCTGTTGCAGGGCGGTGGTGAAACCTTCGACCAAGTTGCTCACGGCAAAGCGTGCCGTTTGACCGTATTCGGGGCGAAAAGCTTCGTCCACATTGCCTGCCAATCCCGACTGATCGAAGACGTAACCTTTGGGGGTCTGAGGCGTGGGGAGCAAGCGTCCCACGTAAAATCACACGCACGCTGTCGGTGTAGAGTGGTGTGCCTGAACCGGTACCGGTTTTCAACACACGCACCGCGATGGAGTCGCGCCAAGAGGTTTTGGCTGTGGGAAGGTTGGTATAACTACCCAACGTGCGCCACTCGCAGTGGTCGGTCCACGCTTCGCCATGGGTGGCACGGGCGGCAGCAATGGCAGCATTTGCCTGCGCCAAGGTGTCGCGGAAAGCGGTGATGTTGCGCGCCGGCCAGTTGGCATATTCCGAAACGGTGTTGTCGTCTTCAGAGCAAGCGCTCAGCAAGCCCACCGCAGCCAAAAGAAGGAAGAGGAGTTGCTTCATAGGACAAGGAGGAGTTACTTCAACTTTTTGAGCAGCGAAGTGATGGACACTTTGTCTTCAATCAAGTTGCGAAGATCTTCAATCTTGACGCGCTGCTGGGTCATGGTATCACGCTCACGGATGGTCACGCAACCATCGTTGAGGGTGTCGTGGTCGATGGTGATGCAATAGGGCGTACCGATGGCATCATGGCGACGATAGCGCTTGCCGATGGAATCCTTTTCCTCATAGACGCACTTGAAGTGGTATTGCAGGTCGTGCATGATTTCACGTGCCTTTTCGGGCAGCCCGTCTTTCTTGACAAGAGGGAAGATAGCCAACTTGATGGGTGCCAAAGCAGCAGGCAGACGCAGCACGATGCGACTGTCGCCGCCTTCGAGGGTTTCCTCTTGATAGGCGTGGCACATGACGCTCAGGAACATACGGTCCACACCGATGGAGGTCTCGATGACGTAAGGCGTGTAGCTTTCGTTGGCCTCGGGGTCGAAGTATTCGATTTTCTTGCCGGAGAACTTGGCGTGCTGAGAGAGATCGAAATTGGTACGAGAGTGGATACCCTCGACTTCTTTGAAACCGAACGGCATGCGGAATTCCACGTCGCTGGCTGCATTGGCATAGTGAGCCAACTTCTCGTGGTCGTGGAAGCGATAGTTTTCAGCGCCGAAACCGAGTGCTTGGTGCCAAGCCATACGCGTTTCTTTTCCACTTCGCAAACCAGTCGAGTTCGGTGCCGGGCTTGACGAAAAACTGCATTTCCATCTGCTCAAACTCGCGCATGCGGAAGATGAACTGGCGCGCGACGATTTCGTTGCGGAATGCCTTACCGATTTGGGCGATACCGAAGGGGATTTTCATGCGGCCTGTCTTCTGCACGTTGAGGTAGTTCACAAAAATGCCTTGTGCTGTCTCGGGACGGAGATAGATGGTGCTGGCACCTTCCGACGTTGAGCCCATTTCGGTTTTGAACATCAAGTTAAACTGACGCACGTCGGTCCAGTTGCGCGTGCCGCTGATGGGGCAAACAATTTCTTCATCGAGGATGATTTGTTTCAAACCTTCGAGGTCGTTGGCGTTCATCGCCTCGGCAAAAACGTTCGTGAAGGGCGTTGCGCTTGGCGGCAATTTCAAAACGCGACCGTTGGTGGCGCGGAATTGTTCTTCATCAAAACTTTCCTTGAAGCGCTTGCGGCCTTTGGCCACTTCTTTTTCAATCTTTTCTTCGTACTTCGCGATTTGGTCTTCAATCAACACATCGGCACGATAGCGCTTTTTGGAGTCGCGGTTGTCGATGAGAGGATCGTTGAACGCATCCACGTGGCCGGAAGCCTTCCAAATCGTAGGGTGCATGAAGATGGCGGAGTCGATGCCCACAATGTTTTTCGTGCAGGCGGGTCATCGATTGCCACCAGTATTGCTTGATATTGTTTTTTCAGTTCAACGCCGAGTTGTCCGTAGTCGTACACTGCGCCGAGACCATCGTAGATTTCACTTGAGGGGAACACAAAACCGTATTCTTTGCAATGGGATACGATTTTCTTGAAAACGTCTTCTTGTGCCATTATTGTTCTTTTATTGCGTATTTCGTGCAAAAGTAGTGATTTTCTTTTGAGATAGGCGCTCTTTTAGTGATTTTTTTGCGCATTTTGGACGAGAATAAGAGGATGAGGGAAGTTCATCTGCGACCACACCGACTTACCTTAAAAAACGACACACCAGAAAGCAGCAAGGCCACTTTCTGGTGCGTCGGTGCGTCCCGTTGGACGACTACAGGGAAGAGAGAACTGAAACCATAGGGTTCAGCGGGGGTGTTTTAATATGGAGCAAAGTTGTTGTACTTTCGGTTGAGGTTCGCCCATCGGACGAAGAGAGGGGCTATTGCGCTTTCGCGGGAGAAAGACTATCGCCGGTAACGGCCATTTTCATCCCCTCCTCCACTTGGCGATAGGGAGTGGTGCCGGGTTGCGTTTCATCGGGCGTGATGGACTTGGCAGCCGCATCACCATTGTTGAGAATAATTGAGGTGGGATGATGGATGACCGACTGGCCTGCACCACCCACCAAGACGATAACAATGGCCACGGCTGCTGCAGCACGCCACAAGGGCTTGATGCGCTCGCTAAAGGTCATCCGCTTCACCTTAACGCGCACTTCGGGAGCATCGCCCTGAGCGGCAAGACGCGCCAACACGCGCTCATCAAAGTCGCCTCCCAAGACATCGCTGTCCTGCTGTTGCAGCGCATAGCCGAAGAGGTCGGCATACTGCTGCAAATGCTCGGGCACATCGCTCTGGCTGAAGAACGTGTGGAGGATGTTTTCCTCCGCCACCGTAGTCTCCGCCAGGAAATAGCGCTCAATGAGTTGTTCGATATATTGGTAGTTCATAAGGATGCGTTGACTAAAAACTTAAATATGATGACGATGCGCCTCAATTGTGCTTTCAAGGCTTGTCGTGCTCGGTAGAGCGTCACTTTCACATCGGCTTCGGAAATGTTCATCACTTCGGCCACTTGTGCGTAGGAGTGCCCATCAATGTCGCGAAGTTGCAAGGCAGTGCGTTGCTTCTCGGGCAACCGGTTGAAGAGTTGGTGCACCAGCGCCAAGCGCTCTTCGCGCTCCATCTGCTCGTCCGGCAGCGGTGTGTGGTCTGGGGCTTCTATGGTTTCGTGGTCGAGCGAAAGATGCTGCGCGTCCTTCTTTTGCGCCCTATCCAATGCCAAATTGCGGCAGATGGTGAGGCAGTAGGTTTCGAGATTGTTGACTTCACCCAAGGTGGCTCGTCGCTCCCATGTTCTGACAAGGGTATCCTCCACAACGTCTTCCGCTTCAAGGCGGTCAAGCGTGATGCGTAGTGCCACCCGAAACAATTTATTTTTAAGGGGGAGCAGGTCGTTTTGGAAGTCAATTTCTTTCATGCCTCTAATGGTAAGACGGACAAGACGCTGAAAAAGTTACAGATTGTCGCTGTTTTTTTGAAACCTTGTTTGATTTGTTCTGATGAGGGAGATTTCTATCCGCAGGCCATTACCTTCGAGAGACGTTCTTTCGCGCTATGATGATGACCTTTGTTTCGTCGTGGAGCGTACATGCAAACAGGTAGGCATCGCCCCCTTCTTGAAGTTTGAGCCGTTTGCGCAGTTCAGCCACCGTTGCCGGAAAGTTGCGTACGGAGAGATTGGCACGTTTGAGGGCGGAGAGTTCTCGCTGCTCCTTTTTAGAAAAGCCGACCACGTTTTCTATTCTGAAGACACGGCCCGGAAAAATCCGTGTGTTCCATCTCGCTCACATATAAATGAGTGTTCGGATGCAGTTTTTGCAAGTCATAACGCACCGCGATGGTTTTTGTAAGCACCGGCCTTCATCACCGCGGCGTCCGGTTCGTAGAGAAAGCCGCGGACACTATCGGCAAAGGAAACAGGAAGCGCGATTTCATCGGAGGCACGGAAGAAAAAGTTCGCACGCTCATTGGCACAGAAAATAGCGGTTTCATCGGAAAAATCGGAACGACAAACCAGCAACAAATCCTTGCACTCTCCTTGGGCCGCAAACACGTGGGCTTCTGCCACAACACCACCCAGCGCGTCTATGGCCTGTCGCAAATCAAGCATCGTGGAGAGTTTGAGCATCAGCACGCGACACTTCGCCAAGAGTTCGGGAAGCAACACCTTAACGTCGGGCTGACAATCTTCGATCAGCACCGTCTTCCGCCCGGCGCCATCACGGCGGGCTGGATCAAGGAAGAGCAAATCGACCGGAGTCATCGCACGAAAATAGTCGATTCCATCGCTCTCCACGCACTCCACCTGTGCCAGTCCAAGCAATGGAAAATTGTGCCGTGCCAGCGCCACCAATTCTGCCTGCCGTTCCACATAGACCGCGCGAGAAAAGAGAGGGGCGAGAAAAGAGAAATCGACCCCAAAACCACCGGTCAAATCGGCCATTGAGAGCGAGTGATGGGCAGCAATGTCTTCGGCAAAGAGCCGCTCCACGACCTGCGCCTTGTAGCGTGCCGCCGGTTCACCGCTGCACTGTTCCAACGAGAGGCGCACAGGATAAAGCAGTTCGCCCACAGCCGCCCAAGTGGGCACTTTCTCGCGGAGTCGCTGCCGACCTTCGATTTGACGGAGGATAAAAGCGGCATCGGGATGATGGGCGTTGGCCAGTTCAAGGGCCACGTCTTCCACTTGTCGATACTGGTTTTTCTCGATGAAATCGCGGTTTTTGAGCAAAATTTCCATTTATCGTATGGGGTGATAGTGCGCCCGAGCTTCGGCACGCGTTTTGAAATTGAAGTGCCACCATTCCGTGGGAAGCACTTTGAAACCTCCCGCAGCCATCACTTCGCGGAGGAGGCGACGGCGTGTCAAGTGTTGTCGGGTGAGGCATCCTTTGCGAAAAATGCGCGGTTTCATCGCGCACATGGGCCAACTTTCCGAGGTAGTCTATCGGTGTGCCCATCGACAGGCCGGTGGTGTCGCCGGCGGCGTGGAGCAAACGTCCGCTGCGGTCATAGACATTCCGACGCCAGCACAAGGTGATATCGACCGCCAGTCCATAGTTGTGCAGTCCGCCTCCACGCGCTGGATTGCTCACGTAGATGCTTCGATTCGTCCCCTTCACCACATCCCACATATGTTGCTGCACCGACATGGGACGGGTGGCATCGTAGACCTTCAGACTCAAGTCGGGATGCCGCCGCTGCAATTCGGTCTGTGCCTTGCAAAGGGCACGTGCCGTTTCGGGGAGCAAATAGGCGGTGTGCAAATCATGATACAAGATTCGGCCGGTGAAATTGTCGGCTCGCGCATACATCAGACTGACAAAAATCGTACTGTCCACGCTGCGCACATCGACCAAACCTTGCTGTTCGATGCGTCGTTCGAGGGGCGTTTTTTGTGCCCAACTCATCGGACTACCGACAAAAAAAACAGAAGAAACAAAAGACGTAAACACATAAAAAGGTGCAATCGAAAAAGACAACTGCCCTCTTCGACTCGGCGTGAGGTCGGAGAGAGCAGTGGTGAGAAAAAGGCCGTCCGGAGGACCGCACAAGATGACGGCCGTATCAACACTATGCGTCAATGGTGGCGTATTTGGCATTTCGTTCGATGAAATCGCGGCGTGGCTCAACATCATCTCCCATAAGCATGGAGAAAATGTGGTCGGCCTCGGCGGCATTTTCGATGGTCACGAGTTTAAGCATACGCGATTCGGGATTCATCGTCGTGTCCCAAAGTTGGGTGGGATTCATTTCACCCAAACCTTTGTAACGCTGCAACGTGATGGAGTTTTCGCCCTTGGTAGGGTCGCCATAGGTAGCGATGAAGTTGTCCTTTTCGCGGTCGTTGTAGCAATACTCCTCCACCTTGCCTTTCTTGCAGCGGTAAAGGGGTGGCATGGCGATGTACAAGTGGCCCTCGCGAATGATTTGGGGGAAGTAGCGATAGAAGAGCGTCATGATGAGCGTGGCGATGTGCTGACCATCGACGTCGGCATCGGCCATAATCACGATTTTTGTGATAGCGGAGCTTGTCGATGTTGGCCTCCTTGGAGTCTACCTCACCGGTTTCGCCCTCTTTCTGAATGCCGAAGCGGATACCGAGAGCTTGAATGATGTTGTTCACCTCGTCACTCTCAAAAGCCTTGTGCCACATGGCTTTCTCGACATTGAGAATTTTACCACGCAGAGGCAGAATGGCCTGTGTGGCACGGCTGCGACCTTGTTTGGCAGAGCCACCGGCCGAGTCTCCCTCGACGAGGAAAAGTTCACACTCTTCGGGTACTTTGCTGGAGCAGTCGGCCAACTTACCGGGCAGTCCGCCTCCGCTCATGGGATTCTTGCGCTGCACCGTCTCGCGTGCTTTGCGGGCGGCGATGCGGGCTGTGGCGGCGAGAATGACTTTATCCACAATCACCTTCGCCTCCTTCGGATGCTCTTCGAGGTAATTGGTGAGGGCTTCGCCCACCGCCTGATTGACCGCACCCATCACCTCGCTGTTGCCCAACTTGGTTTTGGTTTGGCCTTCAAACTGCGGTTCGCTCACCTTCACACTGATCACGGCGGTGAGTCCTTCACGGAAGTCTTCACCGGTGATTTCGATTTTGGCCTTTTCGATTTGCTTGGCAGCGGTTTCCTCGGCATATTTCTTGAGCACACGGGTCACCGCAGCGCGGAAACCGGCCAAGTGCGTACCACCCTCGATGGTGTTGATGTTGTTGACGTAGGAGTGGAGATTTTCGCTGTACGACGTGTTGTAAACGATGGCCACTTCTACAGGGATTCCTTCCTTTTCGGTGTTGATGTAGATGACATCCTGAATGAGGGGCACACGCGTGGAGTCCTGGTAGCGCACGAACTCGCGCAAGCCCTGCTCGCTGTAGAACGTCTCGCTACGCGGTTTGCCCTCCTCGTCCAAGTCGCGTTCATCGGTAAGGACGATGGTCAGCCCGGCGTTGAGGAAAGCCAATTCGCGCATACGGTTGGCCAAAATGTCATACTTATATTCGATCGTAGTGAAAATGTCGGCATCGGGCCAAAACTGCTGGCGCGTGCCTCGGCGGTCGGTTTCGCCCACCACCTTCACTTCGTAGAGCGGTTTTCCGGTTTCGTATTCCTGCTGATAGATTTTCCCATCACGGAACACCTGCGACTTCATGCGCGTGGAGAGCGCATTGACACACGACACGCCCACACCGTGCAGACCGCCCGACACCTTATAGGAACCTTTGTCGAACTTACCGCCGGCATGAAGCACCGTCATCACGACTTGGAGCGCGCTCACACCTTCTTTCTCATGAATGTCCACAGGGATGCCACGGCCGTTGTCCTGCACCACGATGGAGTTGTCCGGACAAATCGTGACTTCAATATGGGTGCAATATCCTGCCAAGGCTTCGTCGATAGAGTTGTCCACCGTCTCATAGACGAGGTGGTGAAGTCCTTTTTCGCTGATATCACCGATATACATGGCCGGACGCTTGCGCACTGCTTCCAGGCCTTCGAGCACCTGGATATTGGAGGCAGAATAGCCGGCCGTTTGGTTCTGTATTTCTTCCATTCTTATGGGGTTAATAATGGGGCAAAGATACAACTTTTTTTCGAAACGACCAATTTCTTACGTAGAAAAGCCGGTGCCGATCTTTCGGCTCTTCTTGCAAATATATAGCCTTACAAGAAGAGAGGCGTATTGATCTATCGCGGCAAGACAATGCTGTGATGTACAATGTCGCCTTCAGCGACAGCCGTTGAGGCCGCACAGCGCGGGGACGCAGGTGCAGCGGCACAGGCAAACCTACACCGCAGAGCGCCTCGAAGAGGAAAATACCACAGCAAGTCCAACGCAGCAGGAGGGCCCCAAAGGGGGCTTCTTTTAATATCCGTAGGTGAGGAGAGCTTGCCCGACGAACCTACGGGAGATCCAATACCGAAGGGAACGTCCCCGATGGGGACGCCCATCGGTAAGCCATCAGCCATTGGTGAACCACCATGCTCCCTGATTTCCTCGCGCGCGTCCCTACAATAGTTCTTGTTTTTGCCTTCACACCTTCACCGCCAAAACAACCTTTTAATTATAAAGCACTTACAGGTGAAGGCAAAGAAACATTCTCCCTTCACCTGCCTTCACCAACACCCCACTTCGGTGAAGGCAGTGAAGGCAAAAAATACGACCTATTGTGTAGTATATACGCGCGCGAGAACAAACAAAAAGGAGGCAACACGCGCCCACATGCCCCACCCCACCCGACTTAGGAAGCCCACCCTTTCTACCTCCCAGCTAAATCCAACTACCTCAGAGGTAGAAAAAACTATCTCTGAGGTAGCTGCTCCTCCTTCCCAGAAATGTTAAACTCAAGTTAAAGTCGGGTTGGAGTGGCTGATTTTGAGGCCGAGATGTCTATATCTACATAGACAGGTATTCAAAATCAATCGTAGTTATCTTAGTCGTAGGATGCTCTCTACTATGGTACTATCTTTGTATCAATTTATTCTGAGCACCTACTTATTCCTTGGAAACTTACGAAGAAAAGCTGAATAACAGAAGACCGTTTGTGGAGAAATGCCGCTATACGGTGCACATTTCGTCAGTGATTGACCTGGGCTTCCCCCTTTCGAAAAACGAACCGACCTAAAAACGCAAAAAGCACCTGCGAGGGGTTCGCAAGTGCTTCATTGGGAGAGTGTGGACCAGCTAGGGCTTGAACCTAGGACCTCCAGATTATGAGTCTGTTGCTCTAACCAACTGAGCTACAAGTCCGTAGAAAGACGCTGTTCTTTCTTTCTGCAAAGGTAATGAAAAAGAAAAAGGCGACCAAATTTTGGCACACCTTTTTTTCATAAACGTACAGAAGGAGGAACACTAAAATTTCCAAGCCGATGGAGTAGCGATGCGCTCAACGGCGGCTTCGACCGCATCGGGGAGGTTGTGGAAGAAGTCGATGCCGGTGAGCGTTTGCAGTTCGGCCACCGAAACGACGTGTTGCAGCATTCGTTGCTTAGAACCTTTGTGTCCATAGTCCTTGTGTTCGAGCCGGAAACCGATGGCGGAATACGTGCCGTTCTTGACTTTGAGCAAAGCCATGAAGTAGTATTTGGGCACGGGCAGTCGCTGGGAAGTGATGCGGCGAAGCACGTTGGGCTCATAGATGGTGCCTCCCTTCACCACATAGAGGGTGTCGGCAAAGTCGGGGTCACGCCCGAGGGTCTGCACATGGTTTTCCAGCGCGCTCCAATAATCCTGGTTGAACTGCGGGTCCTGCGGGCTCATGTTGGAGATGTAGAACGTTTGGTCGTTGGCTTCGCGCGAATAGAGGCGGTCGGCCGAGGCGCAAAGGTGGCCATGGTCGTAGCCTTTGAAGCTCAAGTCGTCGGCGAGGGCGTACTGCACGGGGAGCTTGGGGTCGCGAGGATACTGAGGGCGGATGGTGTGCGCCTTGCGCGTCACGTTGCGGGGACGCGTGTCGCCATCGAAGCGGAATGCCACCCATCGCGTGTGGTAGAGCGAGGTGTCGTAGGCATAGGCATAGTTGAGCACAGAGTCGCCGCCGGTCCGGACAGGCGCCGTGCGGTGGACCACAAAGATTTCGTGGGCATCCTTTTTGAGCGCCGGCATTTCCAAGCGGGCAAGGTCGTTTTTGGGCAAAACAACGTGACTCGGTTTGTCGTCACCGCCCAACTGTATGTTGGGATTGTGGCCGTCGCCATCGCAAGCTGTCAAAAGGAGAGACGCCAGTAAGAAAAGGGGGAGGGCAAGAGATTTCAGCATAAAGAGAAAGCAACTCACGCACCTCGTCTCCACCAACAAGAGCGGAGAGTGGGTGCGTGAGGAGTAAAACAATCGCGTCTTGAAAGGGACTTATTTGACCACAAAGTTCTTCACTTCCCAAGTAGAGGCCACGCTGGTGGTGCTGGTGTAGCAGAAGCCAAACTGCACCGTCTTTCCGGCGAAACTGCTCAAATCGACATCTCCGGACGAGATAAAATTCCAGTCGGCTCCTGTGGGATAGGTCGGAATGGTGAGTTGCTGCCAAGTACCGGTAGTACCCTCGCGCACCCAGAGGGTGTTTTCGGTTTTGGCATCAGCGGCATACTTCTGAGCATGTTCGAAAGTGAGCACGTTGCCCGTGGTGAGGGTGATGGCGGGCGAGATGGCCCATGCCTTGGTGGCATAGCGCGTGCCGCCCACATAGGCGGAGGCTTTGAGACCGAACTTGGCATCTTGTGCCCAGACGCGGGTGATACCTGTGGGGAGTGTGCCTTGCTCCAGCGTCCAGCCGTCGGCATTGTCGGTGAGCGCCTTCGAGTAGATGGGCGTGCCGGGCGTAGGAGTGGGGGTCGGGGTCGGAGTCGGCGTAGGAGTGGGCGTTACATTTTCGGGCGCACCCTTTTGGAAGATGAAGTTCTTCACCTCCCACGTCGAGCCACTCACGTTGTCGGTGTTGTAGCGAAAGGCGATGCGCACCTTCTTGCCCAAGAACTGTGCAGGAACGGCTAAGTCGGCGTGTGAGAAGGTGGTCCAGTCGCGGCCTTCGGTCCAAGTTTGCGAAATCACCGTCCAGCCCTGGTCGGCTTTCTTCTCGTCAAAAACTTTCCGTGATGAGGAGTTGTTGGTTTTCGTCGGCTTTGCTGTAGCGCAAGATGTAGTCGAAAGCGATGTGGGCAGCCTCAACGCCTTTGAGGTCGACCTCCTTGCTCACCAAGTAGTAAGTGCCGGCCGTTGTCTTTTTTGGTCGAGTTGTCATAGCCGGCAGCTTTGGCCGTTTTGAAGTCAATTTTCCATCCGCCCTGACCCGAGGTGGTGAAATTGGTGAAGACCCCAAGTTCGGAGGAGAAGGACTCTTCGATGAAGGTCGAGGCGCCGGGTTTGGGGGTGTCCGGGGTTTCAGTAGGAATTTGATAGGGCGAAGGCACATCTTCGCAGGCCGTGAAGCCGAGAGCGAGGGTGCAAGCCGCCAGAAGAGAGGCAAATTTATTCATATCATTATGGTTTGATGGGCGCAGTGGACGCCCTGTGAAGTTGAGGTGAAGTTACTTTGAAAGGTTCGGAATGATGTCGTGAGGGCTTCGCAGTTGGAGTTGCCATCCGCTGTAATAGCTCATCACGCCGGTGTAGTGGCGCACATCGGCCGGGAGGGGCAGAAAGGAGAGGTCGTTTTGAGTGGAGGTGCGCAACGTAATGGTCGTTCCGGCAGGAGTGACAAGGTTGCGGTTTACGGCATAGCCCGCATCATAAAGCGCTTCGGGGGCAAAGATTTTGGGAAGGGGCTCTTTTTTGCCGGAGAGCGCCCCAACCTCAGCCTTGTTGCGGGCCGTGCCCTGCATCTCACGAAATGAGCCTATCACGCTGGCCAGGATGGGCGAGTTGAGATAGTTTTGGTGGTTCTTGTCGGCCAGCCACGTGGCGCCCTGGGTGGTGGTCAGGTCGAGGGGTGTGAGCTCGGGGAGCGTGGTGTCGGGCTTGCCGACCAGTTGCACATTGTGCGCCACGCGCTCCATCAGCATCGGGCCGAGACGGAGATTGCCGGAAGAGGTGTAGTAGGGTTCGCCCACCTTGGGCGTGCGGCTGTAATTGCCGATGTAGAGGCCTCGGAGGTTGATGCGCACACGCTGGCCGAGGGCAAAGTAGGGATAGAGGATGGTGTGCTTGATGCCCACCTGGATGCACTGGTCGTCGGCTGCACCGGCCGTAGAGCCGATGTGTCGCAAGATCAGTGTTTGGTAGAGGTTGCCCGAAACGTCGTTGGCCACCACAACGCCTTCAAAAATCAAGTCTTCTTTGACTTGCTCAAAGGTATTGTTGCCCGTGATGGCGTTCTTGAACTTGTTTTTCACATCAAGAATCGTTGTGTTGGGCGCTGCAAGATGAGTCGCGGTGATGGTGAGGCGGCCGGTATCGGGCTCGTCGTGGCTGTCCATGCAGGCGGTCAAGGAGAAGGCCATCACACCGCCCATGAGGAGAGAATATAGTTTGTTCATGAGTGGACGAGATTAAAACTTGAAACCGAGGTTGAGGAAGAAGTTGAGGGCGTTGGCATAGTAGTACTTCGAGTTTTTCGAAAACTTGTAAGCCTTTCCTTCGCTGCGGGAGTAGGTGCCGCCGCTCTCTTTGTAGTAGAAGTCGGAGCGGTTTTGTTCGTACCCTCCCGTGCGCAGATTACGGTTGTTCGTCAGGTTCTGCACAGAGAAGTTGATGCTCAGACTCTTGCCTCTGCGCAAGCGGATGTAGCGGCCTATCGAAGCATCGATCATCACACCGCCCTTGAACTTCTCTTGCTGAGCTGCATAACTTTTGACTTCACGTCCGTCGGCTGCGAAGAGCACACCGCCATTGGTTTTCAGTTCGGACTCCTTGACATCGTAGACGGCCTGTCCCTGCGCGTTCACAGAGGTGGGCAGATAGAAGTGCCCATCGGTGGCGTAGGTGCTGTTGAGGCGGCGATAGGGAGAGAAACCGACATAAACCCGGTCATAGTAGTTGGCCGAGGCTTCAAAGAACCACCCCTTGATGCTGTATTTCGCCCCGAAAGAGAGGGCGGTAAGAGGAGTAGAATCTTCTTTCATACCTTTGGCGATGACGCGCATCGGCATCGGGGCTTTCGTTACCGGGTTGGCCACGGTGTTGAGTTTGGCCAACTCGTTGGCGTTCATACCCTCGTAGCTCACCTGTGCATACGGATTGTTGTTGTACTCCGCATTGCCGATCGAAGCAATCGCGTTGAGCGAGAAGTTGGTGGTCAGCTGCCAGTCGATCGCAGCTTCGAGCCCATAGTGCACCTTGTCGATACCGCTCATCGTGAGGTAGGTGAAGGTAGACTGCTGGTCGTTGTAGAAGGCCGTTTGCTCCACCTGGTTGTAGAAGGCCAGATAGTAGCCGCTCACCTTACCCACCACAGGACCTATGCGGAAAGCATAGTTCAAGTCGGCGGAGAAGATGTCTTCGTTGGTAAGGTTGTCGACAAAATTATTTTGTGCCCGTGCGGCCACGAAGGCGTTGCGCGACAAGGGTGCCTGCGAGGAGAGGCCGAGGCTGAGCGCCAAGCGGTGGTTGCGAGTGGGGGTGAAAGCGACCGTGGCCTTTCCGCCGCCGCCCAAGAACTTCGCTGCCCCGCTCTTGCCATAGCTGTTGTTTTGGTAGCGGCCGTTTTCCATCAAGCCGTTGCGCTCCATAGTCGTGCCATCGACATGTCCGGCCAGCACCAACTGAGCGTAAGCACCGGTGTACTGGTAGTTGCTCCACATTTCGGCTTTGTTCACATCGATGTTGTAGTCGTAGCCGAAACGATCGCCCTTGTTGATTTTCCGGTTGGGATGGCGCAAGTCGTTTTGTGCCTCCACGCTGTTGGGACCATAGTCCTTGATGGCAAACTTATCGATGTCGATGTAGCGAGTGCCGCCCAGCAGGTCGGCCATCGTCTTGTAGTGCATGCCATGCGTGTGGTTGGCATAAGCACCGATGGCGATTTTGTGATGCTGATTGAACGTCTGGTTCCAGGTGGTGGAGAACATCCACACCGTTTGGTCGTTGTGGCGGCGTTCTTGGTAGTAGAGGGCATCGCCGCCATTGGCTTCATTTTGGCGGTTGATGAAGTACATCCGATCCCAGTTGATTTGCCGATGGGCTTTGTCGGCCGTCCAATAGTCATAGAGGCTGTTCCACTGGTCGCGGAGGAAACCTTCTTTGCCCACGTAGTGGTCCGACCGAGAATCCCAGACGTCACCCACACCCGATGGTAGATTTTTTTGTAGTAGTCCGGACGAGGGTCATAGGCATTGCCGTTCCAGCCCAAAGCCGTACCGCTGTAGCGATTGTAGACAAAGCCCAGGTTGGTGGTCAGTTTTGACGTGTGCTTGTCGTTCTCCCAATCCCAAGTCAAGATGGTCGTGGGTGAAAAGCTCTCCACGACGCGCGAATTGCGTTTCTTGCCGTTTTGATAGCCCCAGTTGGGATTGTAGTAGTGGGAATTGGCGAGCCAATAGACTTCCTCGGTCGATGCCCCTTGTTGAGCACGCTCGGTGGGAGCGCCGTAGGTTACGAGCGAAAGCGCATGGTTCATGCCGAAGCGCTTTTCGGCAGCGAGGAAATAAGCGGCAGAGTTGTAGAACGTGCCTTCAATCACGCCTTCTGTGGCGCCACGATAGCCCACACTTCCGGCAAATGCCCATCCGTTGGAGAGCAGCCCCGTGGCAAAGGTGTACATGCCGCGAAGATAGTAGTTGCGATTGGTGCCGGAGAGCGTGAGTTTGTTGCCCATGGCAAATTGCGAAGCGCGGGTGTTCAGGCTTTGGCCTCCGCCCATGCCCACGAGTCCGAAACGGTTGTAGTCGTAGGCGTCCACCCCTTCTTTGTTGCGCGTGGCATCGTTCAGTCCACCCAAAGAAGAGTAGTTGAAGCGTCCCAGTTCCAGGTCGTTGAGGCGCAGTCCGTTCATGTAGGTTTGGTTGTACATGTTGTCCAACGCACGCACGCGGAAGCGCATCGGGCTAAAGCGAAATCCGACGCTGTTGAGGAAGGGATCGTTTTTCGCCTGCACCGATGCCACGGCTTGCGAAGCGTCGAGGTCCTCATCGAGTTGCGACTCCGAGAAGGTAAAGTCGGCGTTGTCGTCTTGAAGTTTTTAAGGTGTCGGCCGTATGCACTTGCGCCAAAGCGGTGGCACCCTGCCAAGCACCACAGGGTGGCCAACACAGATACTCCTTTTTTTCATAAATGTATATCGAGGAATGTTAGGATTGAAGCCTATGCCGAAGCGCACGTTTGCTCTGCAAGCGCGACTACCGAAGGACATAGACATCATAAGTAGGTCTTCAAAATTAATCGTAGTCACTTAACCGTAGGATGTTCTCAACTTTGATACCCTCTTTGCTCTCCTTTGTCTCCCTTTTTCCGCCATCTCGTCTTTTGTTCATCAGTCGTGTAGCTCGCTACACTCCTTCCTTCTTCGCAAAGATAAGTTGACGAAAAATGGAAACAAATAGAGTATCAATTAATTTCGAACACCTACTTATTTCTACAACGTTTTTTTACGACCGCAAAAATAGGAAATAAAAATAACATTCCGCCCCTCTTTCTCAGCTTTTTTCGCTTTTCCTCCTCATTTTTTTAATTATTCATTGGCATTTTAGAAAGATAACCCCCTAAAAAGTCGGCTATTTCGATTTTCTTGAGTACTTTTGCCCGAAATTTATCACCCTCAATTATCTTATGAAACGACACCTAACCCTCACCCTCCTCCTCTTTCTGACTATCTTCGGAGGAGTGGGTGCTCAGAAAAAAGTGCTCTACGGCATCGCCTTCTACAACGTGGAAAATCTCTTCGACACCACCCACGACGCCGGACGAAACGACTACGAGTTCCCGCCCACTGGTTCCTATAAGTGGACAGAACAGAAGTATCAAGCCAAACTCCAAAACATCTCGCAGGTGCTCAGCGAGCTTTGCACAGAAGTGGGCAAAGCTAAAAATCCGGCCGGTGCAGCCGTCATCGGTCTTTCAGAGGTTGAAAACCGCCACGTCCTCGATGACCTCCTTCGGCAACCCTCTCTCAGCGCTCGCGGCTACGAGATTGTGCACATCGACGGGCCCGACCGCCGCGGCGTGGACTGCGCCCTGCTCTACAACCCGAAGGCGTTCAAATTGGAGCGTACGATGCTCGTCCCCTACATCTACCGCGACACCAACCAGCCCAATGTGGACCTTGGGTTCTACACCGATGCACAAGGACAGGTACAGCCCTACCCCTACGAACGCGGCAAACTCGTGGGCGACACCACCTACATCACCCGCGGTTTCCTCACCGTTTCGGGACGCTTGGGCGGCGAGAAGTTCCACTTCATCGTCAATCACTGGCCTTCGCGTGGCGCACAAAGTGCAACGCGTGAGCGTGCCGGCTATCAGGTGCGCCGTCTCAAAGAGTCGCTCCAACGCCAAGACCCCGATGCCAAAATCATCATGATGGGCGACCTCAACGACGACCCCGGTGACGCCTCCGTCACCGCCCCCGAGGCGCTCGCCGCCAAAACGGAAGCCAAAGACTGCGCGCCCACCGACTTCTTCGACCCTTGGTATGACATGCTCTACAACAAGGGCACCGGCACGCTCTACTACAATGGCAAGTGGAACCTCTTCGACCAAATCATCTTCACGGGCAACCTTTTCCACACGCCCAAAGACCGCCTGCACTACTACACCCACGCTGTCTTCACACGCGACTATCTCTTCCAAACCGAAGGACGCTACAAGGGCGCTCCCAAGCGCACCACAGCCGGCGGAACTTGGCTCAACGGCTACTCCGACCACCTGCCCACGCAACTCTTCCTCATCAAAGAGGCCAAGTAATTTCGGGTCAGTTGCCCTGCCCTACTCTCTCTAACTCCTACTCTCTCTTTCAAACCCATGGCACAAAAGCCCAGCATACCCAAAGGCACACGCGATTTCGGTTCGCTCGAAATGGCGCGCCGCAACTATATTTTCGACACCATCCGAAGTGTCTACCGCCTCTATGGTTTCAGCCAGATTGAAACCCCCGCAATGGAAAACCTCTCCACCCTGATGGGAAAATATGGAGAGGAGGGCGACAAACTCCTTTTCAAAATCCTCAACAGCGGCGACTTTACCCGTTCCGTCAGCACGGCAGATTATGAAGAAGCCTCTGCGGCGGCTCTTGCGGCCAAGTTTTTGCGAGAAAGGACTGCGCTACGACCTCACCGTTCCGTTTGCCCGCTATGTCGTGCAGCACCGCGAGGAATTGCAGATGCCTTTCAAACGCTATCAGATTCAACCCGTTTGGCGTGCCGACCGCCCACAGAAAGGTCGCTATCGCGAGTTCTATCAATGTGATGCCGATGTCGTGGGTAGCGACTCGTTGCTCAACGAAGTGGAACTGATGCAGATTGTCGATGAGGTGTTCACCCGATTCGGCATCCGTGTGGCCATCAAAATCAATAATCGCAAAATTCTCACCGGGATTGCTGAGGTCATCGGTGCCGCCGACAAAATTGTCGACATCACCGTAGCCATAGACAAACTCGACAAAATCGGCCTTGACAAGGTGAATGAAGAATTGGCGGCCGGCGGACTCTCTCCCGAACAAATCCAAACGCTCCAACCCATCATTGCCCTCTCGGGCTCCAATGCCGACAAACTCAATACCATGCGCCAAGTGCTCGCTTCCAGCGAAGTGGGATTGAAAGGCTGCGAGGAAGTGGAGTTTGTGCTCAATCGCTTGGGCGACGACCCTCACGAACGTCATCGAACTCGATCTGACACTGGCGCGCGGTTTGAACTACTACACCGGCTGCATCTTTGAAGTCAAAGCGCTGGATGTCGAAATTGGCAGCATCACCGGCGGTGGCCGCTACGACAACCTCACCGGCATCTTCGGGCTGCCGGGACTTTCTGGTGTAGGTATCTCTTTCGGTGCCGACCGTATCTACGACGTGCTCAATCAACTCGAACTCTATCCGGCCGACACTGCTTCCGGCGTCGATCTGCTCTTCATCAACTTTGGCGAAGCCGAAGCCGCGTGCTGCCTCCGTATGGCGCGACAGACACGTGCTGCCGGCATCTCAACCGAAGTCTTCCCCGATGCCGCCAAGATGAAGAAGCAAATGAATTATGCCAACACCCGCAACATCCCCTTTGTCGCGCTCGTCGGCGAAAAGCGAAATGGCGACCGGCACCATTGCCTTGAAAAAAATATGACAACGGGCGAACAATCCACCTGCACCCTTGACGAAGTCATTGCACGTATCAAATGTTAAGCAGGGATTATGCCTTCTTCCACCTCCTGAAATTCTTATTTTTTTCTAACTGAGGGCTTTCCTCACTAAATCCTTTTGACCTATGAACTTTTCTATCGGCGATCTTCTGGACAATGCTTGGCAGTTAGCCAAACGTCACGGAATCCTCCTTGCAGTCTATCTGTTCGTAGCCTACATTGTCAGCAACCTGTTTGTACTTTCCCTTCTACCCTTCGGGCTATTGGGAAGCTGCCATGAGCGGCCACTCTCAACCCCTCGTCTTAACCCCCCACCTACTACTTCGGTTCTTCCTTGAACTTCCTTGTTATGTCTGTTTTTCTCAGTAGGTCTGGTACACGCCCTGTTGCGTATGACCCGTGGCGCTAACGAAAACATCGCATTCTCCGATTTCAACCTGCCGCTTTCCGTCTATTTGAAATATATCGTTTGGCAAATCCTCTACAGCCTCATTGTCGGGGTTGGCATGATTTTTTTCATCATTCCCGGCATCTTCTTCGGTGCACGCCTTTCTCAGGCGTCCACTTATATTATCGACCACCCCGAATCCGGTCTTTCCGAAGCCATTAGTTTTTTTCTTGGCGCGTCACCAAGGGACAAGTGCTCTCTTTGTTTGGTCTCTTCATCGTGTTGGCGGTCATCGTATTGGCCGGTTTGCTGATTTGCTGCATCGGCGTCTGCTTTACGGCGATTATTGCCAAGTTTGCCATCACCAGCCTCTACATTTTTCTTCCACGATCGGAACGAAGGTACTCCTTCTTCCTTCGACTATCAAAAGATGTACTAATGCGCAAACCTTCGTTGCGTTCCCTCCTATTTCCCGCTGCCCTTGTGGCGGCGGGAATTTTGTATTACGCCGTCGATCCCCGCTCAAAAATTTTGGCTGATTCAATGCCCGTTCCATCGCCTCACGGGCTATGCCTGCCCGAGTTGTGGGGCGCAACGCGGACTGCACGCGCTGCTCAACGGCCGCTTCGTCGAAGCCGTCGGGCACAACCCTTTCCTCGCCGTTGCGCTCCCCTACTGGCTCTTCCTGCTACTAGCCGCACGTGTGCCCCGTCTTCGTCCCCTCCATCAGCGGCTCACCTCGCGTTCGGCCCTCGTGCTTTACGGCCTGCTCACCCTCGCCTGGTGGATGGTCCGCAATGTCTATGGTTGGTGAGTCAACACAAGCCGCACTCCCTATCGCAAGATAGAGAGTGCGGCTCAGTCTTATATCAGTGGTCCAGTTGTATAAGCGGCTCGGGCTATATAAAGAGGAGCGGGCCACCCCCACAAGAAGATGTCAAGGCTGTGTCTTCAAGAAAGCGAGGACTTCCGAGATGTGGCAGAACGCAAGGGCGGTGACGGTGTCGGCCGCGCCGTAGTAGATGGCGCAGCGGTCGCCCTCCACCAGAGTGGCGCAGGGGAAAACCACGTTGGGTACGTCTCCCATGAGTTCGTAGGGGGCAGCAGGAGCCAAGAGGTAATCCATTGAGCGGCGGAGCACCTTAGAGGGGTCGTTAAGGTCAAGGAGTGCCGCTCCCATTGAGTAGCGGAAACCGTTGCACGTGGTGATGACACCATGATAGAAGAGCAACCAACCCTCTTCCGTGCGAATGGGCACAGGGCCGGCTCCTGTCTTGGTGCACTGCCAGGCGCTGTCGGGGAAGGGAGTGGGACGCATCACAAGGCGGTGGTGTCCCCAAAAATCCATGTCGGGCGAATAGCTCAACCAAATATCGCCGAAGGGCGTGTGGCCGCTGTCGGAGGGGCGGGAGAGCATGGCATAACGTCCCTTGATTTTTTCGGGGAAGAGCACGCCGTTGCGATTGAAGGGCAGGAAGGCGTTTTCGCACTGGAAGAACTCCTTAAAGTCGAACGTGTAGCCGACACCGATGGTGGGACTACCGCCGAAGCCGTTGCACCAAGTGATCCAATAGCGGTCGTCAATCCACACCACGCGCGGGTCGTACTTGTAGAGATGTTCGGCCACGGCAGGGTCTGTGCCGGGAGCCGCTTGAAAGTGAATGGGCTCGTGGTTGATGCTCCAGTGGATGCCGTCGGGAGAGAAACCTGCAAAAATGTTCATCTGCACACTGCGGTTGTCGCAGCGAAACACGCCGGCAAATCCCTCGCCGTGGCGCACCACAGCGGAGTTGAAGATGGAGTTGCTCGAAGGGATGGCATAGCGGTCGATGATGGGGTTTTTCGCTGTAGCGCCACACCACGTCGGTGCAGCCTGCGGGGCGTTCTTGCCAAGGAATGGGTTGCATAGGCCGAAAAGAGGGGTTTATGAAGTTAATGAGATAGACGAAGAGAAAGGGTTAGTTTTTCAATCACACCGGCTTGGGCGCGGAGTTCGTTGAGTTCACGATTGATTTCGGCCATGCGCTTCTTGCCGAGCGGATAGCAGGCAATGAAGACAAAGCTCACCACGGCAATGAGGGCAGGAGCGAAACTCATGAGCCAACGGATGCCGTCGATGGCGGCTGTGGTTTGCACGGCATCAGCCTGCGTGTTGTAGCCCACCCAAGCCAGCATAGCCGTCACACCGGCCGTACCAAAGGCAGCGCCAAACTTCTGCGCCATCGAGGAGGAGGAGAAAATCAGTCCTGTGGAGGCCGTACGGAAACGCAGTTCGGCATAGTCGGAAATGTCGGCATACATGCTCCACATCAGCGGCGAGATGACACCGGTGAGGATGCAGAAGACGATTTGCAAGAGGAGCATCGGCAGATAGGCCTCGGCCGAAAGGAAATAGAAAGCAGCGCTCGACAACATCACGCCCACGAGTGCGATGAGGAAAGTAGGCTTCTTGCCCACGGCCATAGAGAGAGGCGAGGCGAGGGCTACACCCACCATATTGGCCACCTCACCTACGGAGAGGAAGAGGCCGGCATAGAAAAGCACTTCCCACGAGAAGAGGGAGAGATGGGCTTCACGGCTCACCACCGAAGCGAAGAAGAAGGGAATGACGGTGTAGCGGATGGCATTGAGGAAGTTGAAAGAGATGACGCCGCCCAACAAAATCCACCAAGGGCGGTTGCGAAGCAGGGCGCGGAAGTCGCTGCCAATCGACACGTTGGGCACGGTACGCAACCGTTCGCGCGTCAAGGCGAAAGTGAGGAGGAAAAGGACGAAGCAGGCAGCACCCACCACCATCATTGCCCACTGCCAACTGTTGGCGTTGCTTGCTTCAAGCGCCAATCCCTGTCGGGCGTTGAAGTAGCGGCAAAGCGGTTCCCAGCCGGCCAATACGATGAACGAACCACCGTAGGCAAAGAACATACGATAGGAGGAAAAGATGGTTTTTCTCGTCGGAGTCGGCCGTCATCACACCGAGCATCGAACCATAAGGCACGTTGATGGCCGTGTAGACGGTCATCATGAGCAGATAGGTCACGTAAGCCCAAATGGTTTTGACCGTTTCGCTCGCATCGGGGGTGGTGAAGAGTAGCACACCGGCGATGGCAAAAGGAGCAGCCATCCAAAGCAGATAGGGGCGGTACTTACCCCAGCGGGTCTGCGTGCGGTCGGCCAGTACGCCCATCATCGGGTCGCTCACGGCGTCCCAAATGCGCGCCACCAGCACAAGGGTGGAAGTGGCCGTCAAACTGAGACCGAAGACGTTGGCATAAAAGAAGGGGAGGTAGGCTGAAAAGACTTTCCAAAACATGGACGAGGACATATCTCCCAGACCATATCCGATTTTTTCTTTGATTGAAGCCATGGTTTGCATGGATTTAAGGGTTATATGCTTTATTAGCCTTGCAAAGGTAGCACAAAAAGCGCAAATGGACAATCTATTCCCCCTGAAATTGCCCCTGCACTCGAGCACACCGCCCCCGATGACAGGGTGTGCTGCCCTGCGGTCGATGAGTTTATGACGTCATAAACCAGAGTTCCATACGGCTGGAAATCGGATTTTCACCGAATGAAAACGGGAGAACTCACGGATGAGGACAAAAAAGTCGGTGCAGAAACATTCTGCACCGACGATATGAGGTGGGAAGACCCCTGGAGGAGAGCACCGCGCCTTACCGGACGGCAGAGAGGCGGAGCTTGAAGTGTTGCGGAGCCGCGGGGACACCAAACTCAGGGAGGGTGTCCACACCGCCGCAGGAGGCATTGCCCACGCCGCGGTGGGCGGCATCGAAGTGGAGCACGGTGTAGGGACGGCGGTGGAGTTCCCACGTGTGCTGGGCGTCAGCGAGGTCTTCATCGAGGTAGGGGATGGCGGTGAAGCTTACCGTGCCTTCCGTGATCACGCGCAGGCCGCGGCCCTTGGTGTCGGTGAAGGTGGTTTCGCGCAGCCCTTCTCGGTTGCCCGTGGTCTGGGGCTTGATGTAGCGTTCCATCGAACTTTCGGGCGTCATCGAGTAGCGGCCGATGAGGGCACCGTCGAGGCGGTCGTTGTGGTTTTCGAGCGGGCCGTGGGCATAGTAGTCGATGTGGTCGAGGTCGGCGTTGAGGCCCACTTGCAGACCGGTGCGGCGCAGGCCGGCACTCTTGGGGGTGAACTCGGCCGCGATGTCAACCACGCCCTGGGGATAGAGGGTGTAGGTGAGGCGCAGGTCGCAGAGGGCGCCTTTGCGCTCGGTGGTGACGATGGCTGCGCCGGCCGAGCGGCTCACGCTAATCGTTCCGGTGGCTTCCATGCCGTTGGTGCGCTTGACGTTGCGATCGTTTTCGATGAAGCGGAAGTTGGTGAAGTCGAGGTCGAGCCCTTTGCCCAGCACTTCGCGACCGTCGAGGGTGAGGGCGGTGAGGCGGGCGGTGCGGGTGTCGAAGCGGGCGGTGAGGTGGGGCGAGGTGAGGGTAAGGGAGGCTGTCGGTACGCTGCTCGGCGAGGGTTTCACCCTGGGCGGAGAGAGGGGCGAGGGGGGCGCGCTCCACCAGCACCTTCTGCGCCATGCTCTCTACGTGGTGGGGCGCGCTCCACACGGTGGCGGCGCGGCGCTCGGCATAGAGGTTGAGGAGAAGTTCTTCGCCCGTCTTTTCTGCCTTGTCCAGCTCCTTCCGAGCGATGCGGAGGCAGAGCATGTCGTCCTGACCGGGCAGGAGATTGGGCAGGGCCAGGCGCTTGGAGAGGACGACTTTGCCGTTGCGGAGGAGCTCCCAGCGGAGGTCGAAACCGTCGAGGGAGGTGAAGGCAAATCCGTTTTTGACGCGGACGAGGGCGGTGATGCCGGCCTTTCCCTCATCGGTGTGGCCGTAGTAGGAGAGCTTGACAAAGGCGTGGGCGGCTTTTGACTTCGGCGAGCTTGGCACTCTCGTGGCGGGTGGCGGGGAGGATGCCGTTGGAGCAGAAGTTGCCTTGGTGCGGGCCGGGATAGTCGTAGCCGGTGTGAAGGCGTCGGATGCCCTGCTTGAGTTCCTGCGGGTCGTAGATGGCTTGGTCCACCCAGTCCCAGATGCAACCGCCGATGCAGGAGTTAGAGTTTTCGATGACGTCCCAATACTGGTTGAGGTTGCCGATGGCGTTGCCCATGGCGTGGGCATATTCGCAGACGAACATCGGTTTGTCGAGGTTGGAAGTGTGGGCGTTCATCCAGTTCATGTCGGGGTACATCTTGGAGTAGAAGTCGGAGAATCGCTCGCCGCCGTAACTGTGGTTGATGCGGGTGCCCTCGTAGTGGATGGGGCGCGTGGGGTCGAGACGCGCAGCCTCATCGTAGCATTGGCGGAAGTTTTCACCGTTTCCGGCCTCGTTGCCCAAACTCCAAATGATAACGGAGGGGTGGTTGCGGTCGCGGGTAATCTGACGGTTGATGCGATCAACAAAAGCCGGAATCCACGACGGCATATCGGAGATAGACTGGTTGGCGTGGTCTTCGAGGTCGGCCTCATCGACGGTGTAAAGGCCATAGTGGTCGAACATGGCATACATCCGTGCGGCGTTGGGATAGTGGGCGGTGCGGATGGTGTTGATGTTGTTTTGCTTCATCAAGAGGACATCGCGGAGCATCGTTTCGTTGGTAACGGCGCGTCCGCGCTCGGGGTCGGTGTCGTGGCGGTTGACGCCCTTGAAGAGCACCTTTCGGCCGTTGATGTAGACGAGGGAGTTCTTGATTTGGATGTCGCGGAAGCCCCACTTAGTACTCCACGCCATCTCCTCGCGGCCCTGTTCGTCGCGCTGGATGAAGCGGACGGTATAGAGGTTGGGCGTTTCGGCCGTCCAGGGTAGCACTCCGGGCACGGCAAGCGAGAGTCCGGCTTCCGTTTGAGCATTGGCCACAGCCACGGCTTGAATTTTATCTTCACCCACGAGTTTGCCGGCAGGGTCGTAGAGAGCCACGTCGATTTGCTTCTTTTCGGCATGGAGGGTGGGGTTGCTGAACGCGAGTTGCACCTTGAGCACGGCATCCTTGTAGTGGTTGCGCATCTCGTTGGTGAGAACGTGATCGCGAACGCCCACCATCGGCACGTTGTAGAGCATCACATCGCGGTAGATACCACTCATGCGGAACATATCCTGACATTCGAGATAAGAACCATCACTCCAGCGGAACACCTGCACGGCAAGGCGGTTTTCACCGGGGCGGAGATATTTGCTAATGTCGAACTCGTGGTCGTTGTTGGCGCCCTGAGTATAGCCCACTTGTTGACCGTTGACCCAGACGATGGCGGCAGAATAGATGCCCCCGAAGTGGAGGATCGTGCGGCGAGCAAGCCAATCGGCAGGAACGGAGAAAGTACGGGTGTAGGAACCGACGGGATTGATGCCGTAGTTGACGCCGTTGTCGTTGAAGCCGGGTCGGGCGGTAATGAAGGGCGGTGTGTTGCCGTGGGGATATTCGACATTGCAGTAGATGGGTTTGTCGTAGCCCAGCATCTCCCAGTTAGAGGGGACGGGGATGCGGTCCCATGCGGTGTCATCGTATCCGTTTTGGAAGAAGTCGAGGGGGCGCTGCGAGGGTTCGCTCACCAATTTGAAGCGCCATTCGCCGTTGAGCGAAAGCACGCGCGAACTCTTCGGTTCGGTCCAGGGGGTGGCGTAGAAGTCGCGGTCGGCGAGCATCTCACGCTCGGTGGCATAGGGGGTGTAGGTGGCATGTCCAGGCTCTTTGTTGATGGCAAAGACGGTTTCATCCTCCCACCAGTCGGACTTGATTTTGGGTTTTTCCACTGGTTCGAGCCACATCCAGGCGCGCTTGTCGGCCAGGTTGAGGGGGACGAGTTTGAGCTGGCGGTTGTCGTCGAGGACGAACATGGTGTTCTTCTTCTGGTGAGAGACGAACACGAACACGTCTTCCTGACCAGGCACAGTGAGCACTTCCAGTTGGGCATTGCCTGGGTTGCGGAGGTTGGCCTGCCACTGGATGAGGTGGGTGATGGAGGCGTTGTTGCCACCGTCGTCAAAGAATTGGTTGAAGAAGGCGTTGCCCACCACACGGCGACGGAGGTCGAGCATGCGGATGTTCCAGTACTGCCCACGGCTGTTGGCATCGACCTTTTCGGCCACGATGTGAGCACCGTTCTCAAAGGCATTGGCATTGCCGAGCACAAGGTCATCGCTGTTGTAGGGGTGGATGCGGAAGATTTGCGATTCGCTGAAGCCCTGTCGCACAGCATATTGCAGCTCAAAGCGTGCGGTCTTGGCCTTTTCGACCTTTGCCTTATCGGCCACCACGAGCGTACCGCCCACGGCGTTGAGTGCCATCGTGGTGCGGGTGGCGGGGATGAGGAGTGAGGTCTCGAGGGGCGCGTTTTCCATCCGCCAAAGCTGGTTTTCGTCAGAACCGTTGATTTCGCCCATTTCCACTGCATTGCCGTTGTGGCGCAGGGCTTTTTGCGTGAAGGGGTTGATGAGGCGGTAGGAGCCGGAGAGGTTTTCCAACTGCCAATACTGTTCGCGACGTTCGGGGTCGAGGGCCGAAAGCCGGACGGTGTTGTCTTGATGGTCTAAGGCTTTGCCATCGACCACGATGTGGTAGAGTATCCCCACGCGCTGACGGGTGTTGGCACTGAGCGGCAGGGCCAACACGGCAATCAGGGCGCAGAGAAAGAGCAATTTGAGCGTTCTCATGAGCTGATGAGGGTAAAAAAATAAGGAGTGATGAAAAAGAGGATTTCGTGGGGAAGTGACTTTATGGGCGACCGGCCTTGGCGGCCAAGTGGTCGATGGCGCGCTCAAGGATGGTGTCGACGCCGCGCCGGTAGTCGGCCGAGGTGATACTGACTTTCACATCGGGGTCGATACCAAATTCGGTGTGCTCCATGTTGCGGCCGAGGAGAGGGGCAGCCGAGAAGCGCACACCCCAACCGCCGGGCAGTTCGCTGCTGAACGGCATCCCCGATCCGCCGCCTGTGCGGTCGCCGATGAGGGTGACGTTGGGCAAACTTTTCAAGTAGAGCGCAAAGGTGTTGGCAGCGCTGTAAGTGCGGCGGTTGGTGAGCACGACCACGGGCTTCTGCCAGCGCAGACTGTTGGAAGGCCGGAGGGTGATGGCTTGCGGAGTAGCAAACGCGTTGTGCCCTTTGCCCGTCTTGTGGGTCATGTAGCCCACCACCGTGGGGGTATTGACAAATATCGAAGCGAGGTCGGCCGCAGTGGTGAGTTTGCCGCCGCCATTGCTTCGGATGTCGATGATGAGCCCATCGGCCGTGGCGAAGTAGCCCACGATTTCGTGGAGGTTGCCTTCGCCGATGGTAGTGTCGAAGGTGGGGCAACGGAGATAGCCGATGTTGTTGCGCAGCATACGGTACTTCATCGTGCCGGTGAGGCGATGGTCCCGGCTGCGGCCGAGGGTGATACGTTCCAAGGAGTCGCTGTAGTTGGTCGGATAGGCTTCGTACCAGTCGGCATAGCGCACGATGTCGGCCGCGCTCCAAAGGTTGACGTGTCCATCGCGCAGTTCGTTGCACATGTTGCCCAAAATTTGGAAGAGGGCGCGGCGCGAGAGGGTGTCGTTGATTTGGGCGGAATAGCGATCGTAGACCTCGTTCCAGTCCAGGCCATATTCTTTTTGCTTGTAGTCAAAGAAGCAATAATGCTCGTCGATGATGTGCCAAAGTGCCTCAAAATCGCCGCGACGCGTGGCGCTGTAGTCCTCGGAGGTGATGCAGGACGTGAGCGACACCCAAGGCAGGAAGATCCACAAGAGAAAGGAGGAGAAGCGTTTCATCGGTCAAGGAATTTGAGCGTTCGGGTATAACTAATCACCAGCATCGTGTTCCAGGCGTGTCGTTTCAGTCCGTTGATGTGGCTTTGGCGGATGTTGGCATCCAAGCCGATGGCAAAGCGGCGATGGGCAAAGGGCAACGACAAGGTGGAAAAGATGCGCATAGAGGGCGCATTGAAAGGATGGGCCAAGCGGAGATTGTGATCGTAGTGCCCGAGTCCGAAGATTTCATAGTACGACTGCCCGTATTGCGGCGAGAACATCAGCCCCGCCACCGGCACGTCCACCTGAGTGCGCCACTGCCAACGCTGTTTTAGCGCACGGAAGTGATAGTCTGCCACACCGGTGATAGCTCCTTCGAGAGCGGCACGCCCCTGTGCCGGATTGTTGCCGTTGCGGGTGGAGTAGGTGCCGCCCATATGCAGACCGAGTGCTCCACCCACGCCCACCCGCAGACCGGGCGCCGGCAGGCGGTTGTAGTGGACGCCGTAGGTCAGTTCCCCCTCGGCATCCCACAACAGCCCCTCTCCGGTCGCTTTCTTGGCTCGTGTGCCATTCAGGTTCCAGCGGAAGAAGGAGGTGATGCGCCCTTTCGCCCAACGTTTTTGGCGCTCGCTCAGGCTGCCGATTCCGAGGGTCAGCCCCGAATAGTCCAGCGGCGAGGTAACTGTCGTAAAGGTGGTTGCGCCCCATCCCGACAAAGAGGGTGGTGCGTGTGGCATCGTGGCTCAATCCCTGCCATGAGATGCGGGGGGCATCGACGCTATCTTCGGGCGTGGCGGTTTGGCTTCGGAGCGTAAGCAGCGGGCAGAGGCACAAAGCGAGGGTGAGTAGGACGGATTTCATCGGTGAGGGGAGGTAAGGGCGACTCGTTGCCATAAGCATCCATTGCCACCACGACGTATCGGTCGTGGAGCAGGGCCGGCAGCGAGGGTGAATAGTCGTAGAGCGTGGTGCGCAGGTGGTGGGCGATGAGCTGCGGCCCCTGAGGGGCGAGGCGGTAGATGTTGTAGACCACCGGCGTTTCGTCCTTCACGGCATCCCACCAGATACGCAGTGTGTTGCCGTAAATTCGGGTGGCGAAGACCGGCGCAGCGGGCGGAATACTGTCCTGCCACGTCATCGGCGGAGTGAGTGCCGGTTGGCGATAGAAATCGGTCACGAAGTCCAACACGCCGTCGCAGTTGTCGAGCAGAAAGCGACTGCGAAAGTAGGCCTGTCCACCGATGCCTTGCTGTCGCAACACATTGAGTTGGCGCACCACCTTCGGCAGTTTCCAGTTGCCTTCTTTGGGCGAAAGGAAATAGATGCCCAGCCCGGGAACGATGGGGCGGCCGGAGGCATTCTGCTGCCAATCCTGTGCAAAAGGATAGAAGTGCTCCCCATCGAAATACATCATCGGGAAAAGGGCGTCCATCCATCCCTCACGCAACCACAACTGTGCATCTTGCGACACCGCTTCGCGCGCATTCCATCCGCGGGACGTCTGACGCGGCAGGTCGGCATACTTTCCGATGGGGGAGCAGGTCAATCGCACCCAGGGACGCACGGCCTTGATGGTGTCGTGGATGAGGCGCACCGTGCGCGTCACGTTGTCACGTCGCCATTCGGACTTGGGCTTGCCGCCTCCATAGCGGGCATAGGTACGGGCATCGTTGAAGGCGATTTCCTTTTCGGGGTAGCGAATGTAGTCGAGGTGGATACCATCGACATCATAGCGTTCCACTATCTCTCGGCACAACCCTGCGATGTAATGGGCGGTACCGGGGATGCCGGGGTCCATCATCCACTTGTCGCCGCACTTCTGGCAGAGGTCGGGGCGGCGCACCGGCAGTGCTTGACGTCCCAACTGCTTGGCAAGAGGTACGCTGCAAATGGGGTAGGCCACGACATAGGCATGGAGTTCCATACCGCGCAGATGGGCTTGTTCCACGGCAAACTGCAACACATCGTAGGGAGGGGCAACACCGGGAGTGCCGGAGAAAGCGCCATCCCAAGGTTCGTATTGCGAGGGATAGGCCACGGTGGAGCGGATGCGCGTCTGGAAGAGGATAGTGTTGATGCCGGCGGCTTGCAAGCGGTCGAAAGTGCGGATGAGTTCCTGGCGTTGCACTTCGGCCTTATATTCCGTTTGGGCATAGCGTCGTCCCGGCCAGTCCATCCCCCCAAAGGTGCAGAACCACACCGCGCGATATTCGCGTTGAGCAGGTTGCAGCGGCCACGATTCGGGCAACGATTGTGCAGGCGCACAGAGGGGGAACAGCAGAAGCAGGGCGTAGAGCAGTCGAAGGATCATAGTGTTGTGTTGGGGGGAGGGAGGGGAGGAAACCGAACAGGTTACTTCTTGTGAGGACGTGCCGAGGCGATGACGCTTTCCGAGCAACCGAGCTGTCGGGCTTTGTTGAGATCGGCTGTGGCGGCATGTGGGCGGTCGAGGGCGAAATAGAGGGCTGCCCGCTGCACATAGAGTGTGCCATCGTCGGGAGTAATCTCCAAGGCTTCATTATAGTCGTTGAGCGCCACATCGTAGTCCTTTTGGGCCATGGCCATTTGGGCGTGCAGGAGGCGGGCGAGCACGAGGCGAGGATGGCGCTCTTTGAGCATACTGAGGCGCAACATCGCTTCATCCATGCGCCCTTGTTCCTCTTCCATGATGGCCGTGAGCAGGTGGGCTTGCACATCGTAGGGCGCAAAGGCGAGGATGGCGCGCAGGTCGGCCTCTGCCTTGTCGTAGGCTTGCAGGTGCTTGTAGGCATCGGTGCGCAGGAGGAGCATTTCATGCCGCTGTGCTGTGTCGGCAGGGGCAGTTTGTGCCAACACCGTGCTGCAATCCTCCACCACCTGCTCCCAGTGGTTCATCGCACTGTAAGCGTTGGCGCGCAACCGGCGCGTTTCGGTGGCTTCGGGATGAAGACGGAGCGCTTCGGAGAAAGCCCGCACGGCATCTTTCGGCTGGTTGCGCGTGAAAAAGATGCGCCCCAGTTGGTCGTGGATGAGGTAGTTGCCGGCGGCTTTGGGCTGGAGGCGCAGCGCTTCTTCAAATTGTCGTTGTGCTTTCCCCAGCGAGTCCAGCGCAAGGTAGTGGAAAGCGCTTTGCAGGCATTCGCGGTAGATGCGGGCATCTTCCTGCGCCATCGCTTTGTCGCGCTCCATGATGCGCGCTTTGTTGAAAAGGGTTCGGATGGAGAGAAGGGTTCACTTTGGCACTCTCCACGGTGCCTTTATTGAGGTCGATGATCGTCTGAGCACCGCCCGTCAGCACACTGCCGAAGAGCAGAAACAGAAAGAGGAGGAATTTCATAGGCTTTGGAGCTGGTGGAGCGTGTCGAAAATGAGGTGTGGTTCGAAACCGCGAGAGGCAGCAAACCGCACCAGTTTCTGAGTGGCTTTGAGCGCTTCCCGGCGGTCGTCGGCATCGAAAGAGAGGGTGCGGATTTTGCTCGCCAACACCCGTTGCAGAATTTCGAGATAGTGGGCTTCTTCAATCACCTCGGCGAGTGCCGTTTCCACCCTCATGGGCCGAAAATTTCTTCTGTCGCAGCGCCTGACTGATTTTTGAGCCGTCCCCAGCCGTCATATTCGAGTTTGTCGTGGGCAAAGGCGCGTGCATAGCGGCCGGCATCGATGAAATGCTCGTCTTCGAGGGCATCAAGCACCGCCTCCACATCAGCGGGCGAGAGCGGAGTTTCGCGGAGTTTTCGCTCCAGGTCGTAGCGACAGCATTCACGCTGTGCGCAGCGTGCCGTCGCCCAGTTGAGGGCAGAGGTTTTGTCGGTAATCTTCATCGGTGGAGGAGGGCACGCACCACAAACCAGGCGTGATGCAGCAGGGTGGAAAAAGAAGCCGTAGTGGCGACACATGATGGAGAAGCGCTCGCGCAAGGAGGCTTTGTGGTGTCGGGTGGTCATACCTTCCGAGAGGTAGTCGGCCACGACGAGATGCGTGTTGTGCAAGGGCAGATGTGCCTGGTCGGCAGCCCGCAGGATGCGGATGCACCAGTCGAAATCGGCCGAAAAGCGATAGCGGAGGTCGTAGGGATGTGTGCGCGCCAAGTCGGTGCGGGCAAAAGAAAGCCTGATGGCACACAGCATCCCCTCGGCAAAGGAGCGCCAGTGGAGACGCTCGGGCGGCACGAGACGACGGCGGCGCAGGAAGCGGCCGTCGGCATCGACCAAATGAGTGTCGCCATAGAGCACAGCGGGCAAAGGGGATTCTGCCTCTTGCGGAAGTTGCTCCACGATGCACCGCACGGTGTCAGTACGGTGCAGGCGGTCGCCGGCGTTAAGAAAAAGGACATACTGCCCCGTGGCTCGCTGCAACGCTTTGTTCATCGCGTCGTAAAGTCCTCGGTCGGGTTCCGAGAGCACCACAATCTCATGGCGCCGAGGGGCGGCCGCCCGTTCGCCTTGCGCCCGATAGTCGGCCAGCAAGGCCGCTGTGCCGTCGGTCGATGCCCCATCGACAATGAGGTGTTCAACGGCGGGATAGTCTTGTTCGGCCACACTCGAAAGGGTGGCAGGCAGTAGGTGGGCAGCGTTGTAGCACACCGTGGCCAGGGTGATTTTAATCATTGCTGACGGGTATAGACTTCGATGTATTTGAGCAATGGCCGAGGGGGCATAGCGCTGCAACACCCCCTTCGCGCAGGTCGCGGCGGTCGATGCACTGCCCATCGCCCAAGCACCACTCCAGTCCGTCGGTGAGGTTTTCGATGTCCAGCCGGGCAGCGAGGTAGCCATTTTCCTTGTGGTCGATGATGTCGGCCTGTCCGCTGCCGTCAAACGAGAGGGGCAGGCAACCGCAGGCTTGAGCTTCGACCATCGTCTGCCCAAACGTTTCGTAGTGTGAGGTAGACACAGTGACATTGGCGGCCGAATAGAGGCGCGAGATGAGGTGGGTGTCGCGCACAACGCCCATTTCGGTATGGGAAATGGGGAAATCATCGAGCAAATGCTCGTCTTTGATTTGGCCGAACAAAAGAAGGTGCAACTCTTCGCGGCGATATTCGCCACGTTGGAGCAGACATTCGATGGCGGCCCGCAGAAATTCAAATCCCTTTGATGGGGTCGTCGATGCGGGCAGCGCCGAATAGGGAGGATGTAGCGCCGGTCGGCCAGGCCCAGTTCGCGGCGGCTTTCGATGCGGTCGAGCAAATCGAAATTGTCGAGCGAGAGGGTGTTGGGGATGATGTCGCGAGGCTTCTCTCCGAGCAGTGCACTCTCTTTCACTCGTTCGGCCAACCAGCGGCTCACGGCCACCACACTCAGGTTGGGGTGCAGACCACCATAGGTGCGCTGTTTCTGCCGAAACACGCGGGCCGAAAGGTCGTTGCGTCCGGGGGCGGCGAGGAAGGGGCAGTCGTGACACGCCACATGATAGGCTTCGCAGGCATAGGCGTGGTGGCAGATGGCAGTGGCGGGCCACATATCGTGGAGCGTCCACACCACGCGCTTGCCCGAAAGGAGGATTTTGCGGAGGTCGCGCAGCGAGAGAAATCCTTGGTTGATCCAATGCAGATGCACCACGTCGGCTTCTTGAAATTCGGGCAGGCGCGTGATGTCAAATCCGGTGTTGGCGATGGACACCTTGAAGAGATTGCGCCGCGTGAAGCGGTTGGCCGCCCAAATCACCACACGCTCCCAAAGGAAGCGCAAGCGCCCCTTCCAGTGCCCATGCACTCGGTGCACGAGTGCCGAAGGGTGGTCGGTGTCGCGCACGAGCATACGTGCTTCCACGCCCTCAGCGCGGAGGGCGTGCATCAAGCGGGAGGCGGCAATCGCTGCTCCTCCTTTCTGCTCTGAGGTGTTGACAATGAGTACGCGCACGGAGAAAATGAAGGTGAAAAACGCCCATCAAAACGGAGAGGGATTCTCCTCCCTCTTTTGAGGGCTTTCGTTGGGGCAATCTTGGCTACGAATTTAGAAAGAAATACCGATATGGCCAAAAAACTCTCCCTAAAATACCGCAATTCGCACGAAGCGAGAGAAGAACGTAGAGTCAACCGGCAAGTGCAAAATTAAGCTATTCTTTTGAAGAACTCTGTTTTTGGTGTTTCAAACTTTAATTTTTTCCTGGGTCTACTGTTGATTTTCTTTTGTATACTCGCAATCTTTTTATCTGTAACTTCATCAAAGTTGGTGCATACTTTCAAAAATCGAAGTGCAACAAATCATTCGTTTTTTTCATAGGTTCTAATCTATGAAAAAAACACCGCGGGTTTGCCTCGCGGCCGGGGCGCGCAGCCCCGAAGAGCGATACCGGCAATACATAAAAAAGAGTCCCCTTTTGAGAACTCTGGAAGATTAATTATCTTTGTATTGCCTATGTACAAACAACTAACCTCAGAGCAAAGATCGCAAATCTTTGCCTTACTACAAACGTGCTTGCCTTCCGTCAATGATTAGCCCTTTGATAAGATAACCTCTAGCCTCTATACTGCGCACTGCATTTCAGTCATCAGCAGTGGTTTCACTCTTGATGAAATCGACATACAAAGGGTATCCAGAAGCGTCATCTAGAGCAAGGAGAACTCCCCAATTATGTCCCCAATAGGTTGCGTCAAGATGAACGTATCCACTACGTCCTGACAGATCGGGTTGAACCCATTCTTTTGTCACGTGAGCCAGCATCCGTTTAATGGTTGAATGGTTGAATCGCTGACGTTGAACATATCTGAAAGTTCAGAAATCGTCTGTTTATTCTCTTTGTATATATTCCAAATTTCTTCTTCGCAAGGTAGCTGCTTGCGACGGAATTGATAGCCACAATCTAAGCATTTATAGACTTGTTTTCCATTGCGTTTTCCGTTTTTCTTCGTATGTGTTGAGTCACAACAAGGGCATTTACTCTTATTCATAATACCTTATTTTGAGATTTTGAATCTCGTGCAAAGGTAACATATTCAACACTTTACGCAGTATCTCAGCCTGCAATTTGACCTATACGCCATTTGTATTAAAATAGATTAGCCATATCTCATCCCGACGTGGGATTTGACATGGCTAATGGCATCATAAAATACTTATTACAACTATTTTAGTTCATGCAACATATAAGGAGCACCAGAAGTTTTTACTTTTACATTTTCATAGCTTCCATCATCCATGTGATAGACAGAGTAGCCCATGCCTTGGTCTGTTGACATGCCGAAGATGATATTATTGCCAGACTTGCAGATGGATGTGGCCCAGCCTACAGTTCCAGAAAAATTCATCTTCTTGCAAGTCTTATTGTATAGATTAATTTCAAAGGCTTGAAATGATTTGTCATGAACGTAGTCAGGTGGATTGCTTGTCGCTCCGGGAATGTTAAGGTATCCATAAACCTTTCCGTTTCCACCATACACTTTATTATAAGCATACGATGTTCTGTTCCCCTTTACTCCTTCTAAGTTTACGTCTGCAAGGGTGAAGCAATATGAGTTGTCAAAGTCTTGCTCCCCTTTCTTAATGCGCAAGAATCCTTCTTTGACCCCAGGCTGGTATCCAAACATAGCTACGCAATAGAAATAGATGTCACCCTTCTCGTCCACGAATGGGTCCCCAGCAGGGGTCATAGAGGAGGACATTGTAGCACGAGGGTCACTAATCATTTTGATGGGCTTATCGGTCTTGGTATCTATTAAGGCTATATGTGCCCCCTTCTCGCATGAGTAGGCAGACTTTAATTGGCAGAGCGTCACGTATAAGATGCCGTCTCTGATGATGGAAGCACATGGTTCAGGATTATTGTCGCCAGCCAACTTCCCCAAGGAATAGCCAGATAAATCTATTTCTCCTGTTTTTGTCATGGAGGACGGATCTATAATCCACACCTTTCCTAATCCAAGACAAGAAACGTAGGCTTTCTTCTCGGATAAGAATGTGATGTATGTGGCCTTTGCACCACTTGGAAATAGCATGGTGTTTCCTTCTTGAACAAGGATTCCATCCTTAGGGATGTACTTGTAGAGGTGTTCCGTGTCAGTCACATATACCTTGCCACCATGCACAAATGAAAATGCACCCTTGGCAAACACCAAAGCATTGTCCGTATTGAGCGAACCAGCTGTCAAGTCTTTGAACAGACTGACATATGTGTTCTCTCCAATATTCACGCTATGCACAAATCCTGCCTCGGACTTTGCTGGTGGTGTTGGAGGAACATCTGGAGTGTCTTTACTACATGAGGAAAGACCTGATAACACAAGCAGCGCCGTGGCTGCGACTAAGAAATAATGTTTCATTTTGACTATAAATTTTTTGAAATGAATAATAAGAATTTACATACTCATAGCTCCTCCTGAGACTTTGTCTCGGAACAGATTAAAACGCAATTTAGCCTTAAAGGTTCTGCCTTGCAGTGGCATTTTGAATTCCATGTAGTTCTCTTTGTCAAAAATATTTTCGACCTCGAAACTCAGAGAAACATTGTTATGCCAAAAGGACTGTTGAAGCCCTATGGTAAACACATCGTTGGAAGGAATGATCCATTTCTTTCGTTGGTCGGGCAGTGTGCTCATTTGCCAGCCCCAATCGAATTCTCCGACATGAGAGACATCTACATAAACTCTGGACAACTCTTTCTTTCCCAACAAACCTTCAACGTGATATTCCATGCCATAGTTGTAATAGAAAGACGGTATGTTGGGTACATGTTTATTATATGTGGGATTATCCGTCCCTTTTGCATCGTTTAACCATTTCTGCCGGTCTCGAATGTCCTGCAATGTAAGATTAAAGTATGCATAGACGTTTGGGGTTATATCTACCTTTAAGTCAGTATCGAAACCAAGCGTACTTGTCTTTCCTAAGTTTATGTATATGGAACGGATATCAGCGGGGAAAAGCCTTATCATATTCTGGATATACATGTAATAGAAGTTTGTTTCCCACTGCACGCGGGTAAGTCCCATCACATTTCTTGTATCTATGATGGTTCCAACGTTCAGGTTGTCTCCAATTTCAGGCAGTAAGTTCACTGATGGCTTGATGCTCATTCCGTTACCGAAAAGTTCTCCTGTGTCAGGGAGTCTCACATTGTGTGAAAACGAGAACTTTCCCCTCACGCCTTTCCAAAACTCATAGCTCACTCCCTCACTAAATCCGTAGTACGTTTTGTTCACACTTGTCTGTTTGGGAGCTGATGCATCTTTCATTTGGGCTTTCGACAAGGCATCGCTTGTTCTAAAGATTTTTGACTTCAGATAATAAATGCTTATCGTCAAGGAATTCTGAAAACGATGATTGGAAGAGGCATACAAATGACTGACTCCGATATTGTTTGAAATCATTTTGCTGGGAAACGAGCTAGGATCGAAACCGAGATAGTCATTCATGCGTTCATCTTTAGGACGGTAGTCCGAAAGAGCAAGTTGATCATTTATGTTGAATGTATGTTGTCCAAATGTATATTTTAAATTAAATTTGTTTCGTAATTCAAATTGTCGGTTATGGGATTCATTAAGAAGATTATCTTCTGTTTCCCCATTGCCTGAGTGATGGTTCCATCCCATTGTCTTCTTCTTGTTGTTGTGTCTATCAGGTTCGTTTGTATAACAGGAATAACAAGGGATGACTTCATTTCCAAACCTTTAAAGATGAAGTCGTTTTTTTCTATATGCAAGGTGGGCATTATATTAAAGCTTTTCATATAGGCATGCTGCGAATCAAAGCTAAGAGACTGTATACCTTTTTTATTTCTGTAGAAGGCGCATTCCAAATCCAGTTTATCGAAGTATAGCTTTCTAAAACCAATGCCGACATGATAGAAGTCTGCGTCATAATAGTCATTATTTCGTCTCACTTTTCTGTACTCTGAGGCTGGTAGGTTTGTCTCGAATACTGGCCATGACATCGTGTAGTTGTTCTTGGATTTATTGTTAAAGAAAGCAACGTTAAATAATATGCCTGACTTTGCAAAAAGCTTTTGAGCACTTGCAAGTGTCTTGGATGTCCCGAATGATGCCAATTCCTGCGTGAATCCTACTAAGTCGCATTCATCCTCCCGTGTCACAATATTGATGGCTCCTCCTAATCCGTCGCCTCCATATTCTGCAGGCACAATACCCTTGTATACCTCTATATATTTGATCACATCTATTGGAATATCGTTGATGTCGAAAGAACCGTCAGGACTGTTGAGTGGGAAACCATTAATATATACGGCGACACGCTTACCTTCTAAACCATGTACAGATATGCGCGACGCACTTCCCAATCCGCCTGTCTTTCTTACTTTGATGCCAGACGTGCGTGTAAGAATCTCTTCTATACCGCTTGAACGTCCCCGCAGCTTGGATCCGTCCACTACGGTTACAGCCATAGGACTCTGCCGAATGCGGTTTATTTCCGCCTGCTGGGAAGATCCCTTCACTACAACTTCGTTAAGGACGTTCGCTGATGATTCTAAGAAAAAGTCTTTTGTGATATTGCCGTTTAACACAATGACTTGCCTTACTCGTTTATATCCAACAAATGAAACCTCAACGAGACATGTTCCATTTGAGAGAATGTCAATTTGATAATTGCCTGTTTTGTCAGAAACTGTTTTCTGTTTTGTATTTTTGATTGATATGTATGCCCCAGATATGGGAAGTCCTGTTTCTTTATCTATGATTTTCCCACGTAATATATTTTGGGCAGACAAAACTGTTGTACACAAACACAGTATCGTTACGATGAATAATCTGTTCATAATCTTATTGATTAATGAGTTCTCGCCATCCTGCTGTATTATAGCGTATATATTCAGACAAAAACCTGTTTTTGCCTCTTCTTTACGGATTTCTGGATTTGAGACAATCTCTCCGACGATTGTTACCCATGTAGAAGAGGAAATCCGAAAGAATAGTGACGAAACTTTTGTTTGTATTTGTGGATAGACTTTTTGCATTTGGTCAATATATTCTTTACTTATTGCAACTTGTTCTTCGATAAAAATTTTTCACGGAAAAAAATTCTACAGAAGTACCTTTTTGATTCAAAAAAAGCAATAACTTTAATTCTTCTTTATACAAGAAAAATTATTCTAAGCGTTTCTCTCAGCAAATCCTTTTTGGTATTCTTTGATGAAATCAATTCTGTCTATTTTGTCATGTTCCATACGGTAGGAAGACATCCTTGCATCCAAGACATCAAGTAACGGTCTGAGAACAGCACAGAAAAATGTCATCTTTTGTCTTAAAATAATTGTATATGTTGCCCAAGACAACTTCTGACTTTGCAGAAATGGTTCGCATAGATGTCTTTCTATAGCCATTTCTTATGAATTCATTGCGAGCCACCGTAATAATTCTGTGCCTTATATCCTTTTTTAATGTTTTCATCGCGAGGTTATTATTAGCGGACGTTGCTTGGATTTGTTCATAAAAAAAGCGTACTGTCTAAAATGACAGTACGCTTTTTTGTGATTGCCTTTATATGGCTATGTAGAAATTTCATCATTATCTCAATTTTAAATGCAAAGGTAGGGGGAAAAAACTACACAGACAATACCTATTAATGGGTATTTTGAAACCTAATTTCACTACTGTCCCATCGTAGAGTCAACCAGCAAGTGCAAAATTACAATATTCTCTTGTAGAACTCTTTTTTGGGTGTTTCAAAATTAAGTTTCTGTCTGGGTCTATTATTGATTTTCTTCTGTATCATTGCAATCTTTTTGTCGGTGTAGTCATCAAAGTTTGCCTGCTTAGGTATATATTGTCTGATGAGTTTGTTCGTATTCTCAATAGCCCCTTTTTGCCATGAAGAATAGGGATCTGCAAAGTAAACCTTTGCGCCTAGATACTTTGTGATGAGTTTATGTGCAGCAAATTCAGGTCCATTGTCGGTGGTAATGGTTTTTATATGTTCTTTGTAAGGAAGGAGTAGTCTTCGCACCTGCTGCATAGCAAGTGGCTCCGACTTCTTACCATGTGGTAATTTTGTCATAAACAGCATGTTCGTGGAACGTTCCACGATGGTGAGGATAGCATGACCGAAATGGTCTACGATTAAGTCCATCTCGTAGTCGCCAAATCTCTTTCCATCAGCTTTTTCTGGGCGTTGGTGTATGCTGATTTTCGGCTATAGGGAAACGTTTGTGCTTAGGTCTACGTCTGTATTTTAGCTTATGACGCGTATGTTGTGCCAATATTCCAGTAGCATCAGCATGTATGATGTTGTAGATACTTTGGTACGACACGATGGTTCCTTCTTTCTTCAAAACCTCTGATATTTGTCGTGGAGACCATTGTTCTTCTATGATGAGTTGCTTGATTCCCCACACCAATTCGGGAGCAAGGGATGCATTGCGTGTGGAACGCTTGCGACGCTCCATTGCCTTGTCGTGCGCCTTGAACCAAATGTACTTGCCCGACCGAGTACTGTTGCGTCTTAATTCATGAGAAAGCGTGGATTGACTAGTTCCCACGATACGTGCGATCTCTTTTCTTGGGCATTTTCTTTGCAGTAAGGCAAAGATTTGCGATCTTTGCTCCGAGGTTAGTTGTTTATACATATGCAATACAAAGATAATTAATCTCGGGGAGTCTTCCAAAAGGAGACTCCTTTTTTGTATTGCCGGTATCGCTCTTCGGGGCTGCGCGCCCCGGCCGCGAGATAAACCCGCGGTGTTTTTCATGGATTAGAACCTATGAAAAAACGAATGATTTGTTGCACTTCGATTTTGAAAGTACGAGAAACGTGAGGAAAAGCCAGAGAAGATACGAGAGAAGGTTGCCTCCATTTCTTCTCGCCTTCTTCCCGCGCGTGCGCGTATCTCCTACAACAGCGTGGGGATTTTGCCTTCACACCTTCACCCAACGAGGTAAATCACAGAAAGACAGGAGGTTGTGGGTGAAGGCAAGAGGTGGATTTGCCTTCACCTCCTTCACGAAATTTGCCTTCACCGGCAACCCACTCATTGACAGATGGTTATAAATTTCGGTGAAGGCAGTGAAGGCAAAAAACGGGGTTTTACATGTAGTGTGCGCGCGTACGCGCGCGCGAGAGAAGAGAGAATAGGGATAGGAGCGCGGAAAATTTACCTCAGAGATAAATGCAACTCCCTCAGAGGTAGAAAAAACTACCTCTGAGGGAGATTTGGCGGCCGGCCATAAAAAAAACTGTGCCCCAACAAGTGGGACACAGTTCCAAAAAACAATTATGAAAACTAACCGACGTAATGCGAAAGCAAGGCATTACGCCAACGAAGGAAAAAGGAGACTACTTGACCAAGATGCGCTTGCCGCCTTGGATATAGATTTGGCCGCTTTCGGGCGTCACCACACGGCGACCACTCAAATCGTAGAGCTGCTCGCTACCCACCTGGGCCGGAGTGACCACTGCATCAATGGCGCTGAGCACATCGAGGTCGGAGCGAGTGAGCTTGAACTCCTTGATCGAAGCGATGGTCTGTCCGCCCATGTTGATGACCAAGCCGAGGGCCACTTCCGTCTGTTCGGGAAGCACGAAGGTGAGGGTGTTCACCGCGTTGGCACCGATGTTCTCCATACGTGCCGAAGCGAGGGCACCATTGAGTTCAGCCGTGTTGGGGAGCGTCTTGCCGGCAGCCACCACGAGGTGAGAACCAGAGGCATTGCTGTCGTTGAAGCCTTCGTCGAAGGTGGTGCTGAGGTTGTAGACACCGGCGGGGAGCGTCACCACTTGGTAGCACTTGTGGTCGGTGAGCGTGGAGAACTTGTCCCAGCCTGCGGTGAAGGTGAAGCAAGTGTTCTTCTGGCGGTCAACGTGTACGCCGGTGATGATTTTGCCATTTTCGGTGGTCACGCTGTTTTCGAGCGTCCAGTCCTTGATGGCATACCAGCGATTCGACTGGGTGTTGTTCACCTGCTTGGCACTGTTGTAGGCGAAAGGCTTCTTGAAATTGGTGAGATAATCTTTCGTCACATCCTGCACCTGGCTGTCGAAGTTGAGGCAGAACACACCCTTCGAGAGGCTCCATGCGTCGCCATCGGGGCCGAAGCCGGTGCGGTGGCCGTTGTTGCCGGTCGTGGTGCGGTCGGTCACATCGCCACCGGTTTGGTTGAAGTCGTAGTAGAGGAGGAGCTTGTCGGCGCCTTGCTCAGCAGCACGAACATCGGCGATGGGGGCGTTGGCATATTCGCGCAACTTCTCTTCGCTGAGGGCAGTGCCCCAAACACGAAGTTCGTCGATTTGGCCACTCATCTCAGCCGAACCGGTGCCGATGGCAAACTGGCTCATGGCGGGGAAAGTGGTGCTGGTGATGTTCATTCTCCGTAGCAGGAGGCCATCGCGATAGATGGACACTTGACCATTGCGGAAAGTCACTGCGTAGTGGTGCCATTCGCCGGCGACGACGATTTCTGCACCGGTTTCGACCTTCGTGTTGTGGCGGTGTACGATGAGTTTGCCCGTAGAGGACACCTTGATTTGGAAGGTGGCATCGGCATCACCCAAACCGCAAGAGAAGTCGGAAAGTTTGGCGGGGTTCATCCACCACTCGATGGTGGCTTCCTTGTCGCCTTGCTTGATGGGAGAGTGGTCGGCCACAACGCGCGAAGCACCACCACTGAAGTTCAATCCATTGCGAGAGTCGGCATTGGTCACGACGAGCCCACGCGATTGGCGTTTGATGCTGGTGCCGACGCCATTCTTCACAGTGAGCACTGCATCGTAGACGCCGGGGGCATCGATGGAGATGTTGCATTGCTTGCCGTTGACAAGGTAGCTCTTGGCAGGGCTGCTGAGAATCCATTGCCATTGGGTGGGAGCAAACTTGGAAGCGTCGCGCAGGCTACCCTTTTCGCCTTTGAGCAATACACCTTCGGGGATGTTGAAGTCGGCCACAGGTGCCACTTCAGTCACTTTCACTTTGTGGGAGGCAGTGGCCTTTTGTCCATCAGGGGCGGTGACGGTGAGCGTGACGTTGTAAGTTCCGAAAGTGTCGTAGGCCGTAGAAGCCGTGATGGCCTTTGAGACAGCGACATCGCCACCAGGCATACTCCATTCGTAGAAGTAGCCGGGTTGAGGCGTGGTGGGCGTGAGGGTGACGCGCTCACCGGCAGCCACTTCGGCTGCACTGACGGCAAAGTCGGCCACGGGCGCTGCACCGGCTGCAACAGTGACCGCCTTGGTCACGGAGATGTTCTTGCTGCCGGTGGCATTGGCCGCTTTGAGGGTGATGTTGTAAGTGCCGGGGCGGGGATAAGTGAGCGTTACGCGGTCGCCCTTAAACTGGGTGACACCGGCTTCTGGAGCATCCCATGTGAGTTGAGTTGCGGCATCGGGATAATAGGCCGTGAACTCGGTCGGCATACCGGCAACGAGTTGGTCTGCACCAACGATTTTAGTGTTGGCACTGCTCAAGGTGGAGTTGACTTCCGTGGCAAACTTTTTGTCGCTATTCACCTGCTCGTAGGTCGAAGCATCGGTGTTGGCGAGAGGAGCGTGGTGTCCGCCCACGCAGTCGCGGAGGTAAGGACGGCCATCGATGGTGATGATGTCGCCCTTGTAGTAGGCAATCAGACCTTGGGGCATCACATCGCCGCTGAACTCAACATTCTTGGTCGCGTTGAGGCTGTAAGCCACACGTGCGTTGTCCCAAATGCGGATTTCATCGTAGGTGGCATCGTTGTAGTTGTTGTTGCTGTTGCTCGCAGAGAAAACGAGGTCGCCGAAGCCACCGATACCTTTATATTCGGTACCACCGCTGGCCGTCTTGGCCACACCGCCATTGACGTGGAGGCGCAGGACGCCGTTGTTCACCACCATGGCAATGTGCGACCACTTGCCCACCTGGAGCGAACCGCCGTCGGTCGTCACGCGGTGGTTGGTGTCCCACCCTGCGGTGTAGCTGCCCGAAGCATCGGGTGGCTCATGAACTGACCCCATCCCGGACCGGTGGCTTGGTTCCAAGAGGTCAGAGAGTTGGGACGAATCCAGAATTCGATGGTGGCCGAGGAGAACTTCTAGAGAAGATGTCGGGGATAGAGAAGCCATTCTTCTTGAGGTTGATGGCCACGTTGGGGGTTTGGGCGACAACAGCCGAAGCAACGGTTACGGTCTTAGAGACAACACCCGTTTCGTAGACGGCAGCAACGCCATACACCCCACTTTCGGTGGCGGCAAAGGTGCGTTCGGTGGTTTCACCCAGCAGTTCGCCATTGCGGAACACCTTGTAGGTCTTCACTGCATGACCACCGGCTTGCGGAGCCATCCAAGCGAGTTTGCCATTGTCGAGGGTGAGGTTTTGAGGCATGCCGTATTGCTCGCCATACACCACTGTCGTGATGACAGTCTCTTTTCCACCAGGCACATCGACCACCTTGTTGGTGCCGAGGTCGAAGGGCGTTTCCACTCCCTTTTGGTCGAACTCATAGTCAATCACACCGGCGTGGTAGACATGGCCCTTGCCGACAGCACCGCTGCCCGACTTAGTACGGGCGTTGATGGTGAAGAAGAACTTGAGGGGACGCGAAACGTCGAGCTTCGAAGTGAGATCGGTAAGGTCGTAGCCGAATTCCATCGGTTCGTCGTGGAGCTTGCCATCGGCCCACTTGCCGAGCATCGGAATGGCGGGGGCGGGCTTGGCATCGCCGTTCTTGCCATCACCGGCAAAGCGGAAGTGTTCGAGTTCAATCTCCTCTTCGGGTTGCTTGGCGTTGAGGTCGGTGCTCACCCCGACTTTGAGTAAAATCTCGGAGCGGTGAGAATAGTCCATTCTCACTTTGAGGGTGCGGAGGGGACGATAGTTTTTGCGCACGCGGTAGATTTCGGGTGTCCATCCACCATTGCCCGTGCCCACAGGGCCGGAGTAGGCATAGGGGCAGTAGATGAAACCGTTGTTGGCCCAGAGCCCCCAAGAGTTGACAATAATCCAGGCGCCGCGCTCATTGTCGTTTTTCGCCGGCCTTTCCGTTGCCGTCAAGATCAAACTCGATGCGGTCGTCATAGCCTACGATGGTGAGGGCATGGTCGACCTGCTTTCCCCAAGAGGCAACGTATTTCTGTCCGACCACACCGGCAGCTTGGTTGGCATCGGTGTTGGGGATTTTTCCTTGGGTCACGGCCGAAGCCACACCGATACCGAGCAGACCACCGGCATGGAAGTCGGGGTCGCCGTTGTGGTTCCACAGCCAGTTTTTCGCAATCTCGCGACTTTCAGGCGTGTTGAGGCTGCCGCCGGGAAGGCGTGCGGGCCAAAAGCATACGGTTGTGCATGGCTTCAAACCACTTGTCGTAGCCCGTCATCCACCCGAAGTCGTTTTGCGTTTCGTCCTGCGGGCCAAAGAGGGAGGAGTAGGTGCGGCCACCATAGGTCGTGGCCGAAGGCACGCCCACGCGCGAAACCATTTGATCCTTACCGGAGCCGCCCGAAGTGAGCAACCAAACGAAGTGGGTGGGATAGAGGTGGTCGGGCACGGAGGCATCGAGATCGCGGAAAGCGTTGATTTCATGGGTGAACATGTAGCCGATGCGCGAAGCGGAGCCGCATGAACCACCCGACTGGTTGAATACCGGTGGGAAATACTTGGTCGATGCGTTGTTGAAGTGGTCGGGACGTTGCGCCACAGGAGCGGGGCGCAACCCCTTGACACTGGGCGTTGCACCATAGCGAAGCAAGGAGGCATCGACCCGCGTCACAGGCGTGAAGTCGGTGTACTTCTTGCGATCGACATTGTAGGGCTGGGCGGCCATCGGCAGGGCAAGTGCAGCCAACAAAGTCAATGAGTAAATGCGTTTCATGGAGCGTAAAAATTAAAAAGTTTCTGCTGAAGAATAAATAAAGTTTGCTGATTGAAGATTTCAAAAATAGGCTCAAATGGCTACTATTTGGCTGCAAATATAAACCAAACCTTGCATTCTCACAAGAGAATGGTGAAAAAACTATCATTTTTTCGTGCAATTGGCGGTTTTATGTTGTATCTATGCAGAACAAAGAAGAAGAGGCAGGGATAGACAAACAGAGACGGAACTCGCGGGAGGAGTTCCGTCTCTGTGCGGATGGAGAGCATCGAAAAGGAGGCTTATTCTTTGACGCGGGCGGTGAGGATGCGCACGTCTTCGATTGGGCGGTCGTTGGAGTCGGTGGCGACCTGCTGCATGCGGTCGATGACCGAAAGGCCGGCGGTCACTTCGCCAAACACGGTGTATTGTCCATCGAGGAAGGGCGTCCCGCCTTCGGTCTCGTAGGTGCGGGCCATGTCTCCGTTGATGACGTCTTGGAGGCCGGTGGCGGCTTCGACTTGGTCGATGATGGGAGCGAGGCGGGAAAGAGAGTAGGTTTTGCCCCAAACGATGTAGAACTGGGTGGCGCTGCTACGGCGCTCGGGATTGACGTCGTCGCCCTGACGAGCAGCGGCGAGGGCACCGCGGTGGTGGAAATAGTAGGGCAGGTCGAGCTCAAGGGGGAGTGTATAAGGGAGGTCGCCTTCACCAAGTGTTTGTCCGGGCTGCGCGGTCTTGGAATCTGGATCACCGGCCTGCACCATAAAGTCGCGGATGACGCGGTGGAAAAGGATGCCGTCGTAGAAACCTTCGCGCACCAGTTTTTCAAAGTTGCGGGAATGCTGGGGTGTGTCGGGATTGAGCGCCACGGTGAAAGTACCTACGGTGGTCACGAACTCGATGTGAACGCGTTTGTCGCGGGCATGGAGCGCGAGCGACAGGGCGAGAAGGCAGAGGAGGAGCAGACGTTTCATCGGCAGAAGGTGGGGAGAAGAGTTAGGCCTGGGTGAAGGCTTCGCTCGTGATTTTGTTGGGCTCTTTGGCGAGCGAATGGAGGGGCGACATGTCTTTACGGCGTGCAGAACGGCTCACGGAGAGAATCATCCCGAAGTAGACACCGGTGATGATGGTCGATGTTCCACCTTTGGAAATGAGGGGAAGCGTTTGTCCCGTGACCGGACCGACACCGACGGCAACGAGCATATTCAGCAACGCCTGCACTACGAGAAGCAGTCCCTAACCCCATCGCCAAGAAAGCGGGAAAGTTGTGTTCGCAACGGCTGGCGATGCGCCCGACGCGGAAGAGGAGGGTAAGATAGAGTACCACAACAAAGAGGCAACCGGGAAGGCCCAGTTCTTCACCGATGATGGCAAAGATGAAGTCGGAGTAGGCGGCGGAAAGGAAGTCGCGCTGTACGGAACGCCCTGGTGCCACACCAGTGCCGTGGGCGCGAGCCATGGCGATGCGGGCATGAACCACTTGGCGGTTTTTGTCGGTGACCACAAAATCGTGGGGGTCGGGGGTGATGACCATATGCTTGCCGTCCAGGCGGGAGCGCCAAGTAGAGAAACGCTGCAGGGCACGCCCTTCGTAGATGGGGTCATCGGGGTCGGCCGGGAGTGCTTTCAGCCCCAAATAGAAGACTCCTCCCAATGCTCCGACGACAAGTGTTGTGATGAACAACTGCTTACGAGGAATGCGTCCGACCACCATCATCAGAAAGACGACAAATCCAATGAGAGCCGCGGTGGAGAAGTTTTTGCGTCACAATGAGCACTGTGATGATAAATGTAATGCTCAGTATGGGGATGATGGCTTTTTTGTTGGCTGTCTTTTCTCCTTGACTTGTGCTCAGAATGAGTGCTACCGTTGTCACCACAATACCTTTGGCCAATTCAGAGGGCTGAAAGGAGAATGGGCCGAGGGAATCCATCGTGCACCATTGTTAAGATTTGCACCTGCTACGAGGACGTAAAAGAGCATAAAAAAACGATGGTGGGAAAACCAAAGATAGGGATGAGCTTGAAGAGGCGGCAGGGGAAATTATGGATACAAAAAGGCTGCCACAGCCGCCAGCAGCAGGAAAAAGTCCATGATGAAGCAGGGGTGACCAGAAACTACCTTCTTTGAGTGCGAGAAAACTCCCGGCACTGTACACTTCGATCAACGAGATGACACTAAGAAAGAAGAAGATGGCCCAAACCACGAGGTCGCCTTGGAGACGGAAGAATTTCATATCGAAAAGAGGAACGAGAGTGGGAGGTTGGAAAAAGAGAAGACGAATACGAGCTCATCAGAGCGCGCTGACAAAGGGCCTTGAACTGCCGGCCGCGGTCGGCCATGTTTTTGGAAGAGGTCGAACGAAGCGCAGCAGGGTGAGAGCAACACAGTGTCACCGACTTTTTGCCAATGTTCGGCAGGCGGCAACGCATTCGGCCATCGAACCGGTGTCGGCCACAGCGATGCCGGCTTCGGCCGCGAGTGCATCAAAAGCTGCGTGCAGTTTGGCATTGTCGGCTCCCAGATAGACCAAAGCGCGGCACTTCTCGCGCACCAAGGCATAGAGGGTCGAATAGTCGTTGCCTTTGTCCGTGCCGCCCACGATGAGGACAACGGGGGTGGTTTGAGCTTTCAGCGCTACGAAGCAGGCATCGACATTGGTGGCTTTGGAGTCGTTGATGTAGTGCACACCATGGAAAGTACCCACCGGTTCCAGGCGATGCTCGACACCCGAAAAAAATCGTGGAGACAGGCACGCACCACTTCGGGCGAGACACCGGCTTGCAGAGCCGCCATTGCCGCGGCCAGACAGTTGCGGAGGTTGTGGCGACCGGGCAGCGCCAGTTCGTCAAGAGGCATCTCAAAGGGGACTGGAGCCGACAAGCACAGCACAGCACCGGGAGCAAACCCATAAGCATCATGACCGGACTGCCCTACTCCACTACCCAGCGAACCTTCGGTCGGAAGGTCGGTGAAAGGAAGAAGGTGCTGCACGTGGGGCTGCTTCTCCAGTTCGGCAGGCACGTATTCATCGTCTGCCCAATAGATAAAAGTGTCGTCCGGCTGCTGATTGCGGGTGATGCGCATCTTCGAGTGGACATAGTTCTGCATGCAGAAGTCGTAGCGGTCGAGGTGGTCGGGCGTGATGTTGAGGAGGACGGCGATGTTGGCACGAAAATCAAACATCGTGTCGAGCTGGAAAGAGGAAAGTTCGAGCACAAACCAATCGGGCATCCCTTTTTCTTCGGCTTCCGCCACTTGGAGGGCGAAGGAGCGCCCGATATTGCCGGCCAATCCGACACGAAAACCAGCTTTTTGGAGGATATAGTAGATGAGGGAGGTCGTGGTGGTTTTGCCATTCGAACCGGTGATGCAAAGCATCTTGGCCGAAGTGTAGCGGGCGGCAAACTCGATATCGGCTATCACGGGCGTACCTTGGGCGTGAAGTTTCACGATAATGGGCGCGGTGTCGGGGATACCGGGGCTTTTCACCACTTCTGTGGCGGCGAGAATACGCTCAGTGGTGTGTTGTCCTTCTTCCCACCCGATACCGTGGGCATCGAGCATCGCTTTGTAGTGGGGTTGAATGACGCCTTTGTCGGACACAAAGACTTCGTAACCTTTCTGCTGCGCGAGGATGGCAGCACCGACACCGCTCTCGGCGGCACCCAGAATGACAAGTTTCATCGTGTTTTATCGAATTTTGAGCGTGATGATGGTAAAGGCGGCGAGAAGAATGGTGGTAATCCAGAAGCGCACCGTAATCTTCGATTCGTGGAAGGGATGGCGCGGCCAGCGGCGAATGAGGTAGATGGAGGTGGGGTCGAGCTGACTGTCGAGACGGCGGAAAGCATCGTGGATGGGCGTGCTCTTGAACACTCGGACGCGGCGGCCTTTGCGCTTAAAGAACTTGAACACCTGGGTTTGCACAATGACACTCACGCTCTCAAAGAGGAACACCCCGCAGAGGATGGGCACGAGCAGTTCCTTGTGGATAATGATGGCCAGCACCCCAATGATGCCGCCGATGGCGAGCGAACCGGTGTCGCCCATGAACACCTGGGCGGGATAGGCATTGTACCACAGAAAACCGATGAGCGCTCCCACCGTGGCGCAGATGAAGATGACCAGTTCCTGGGAACCCGGCACGAACATGATGTTGAGATAGGCGGCATATTCAATGTGACTCGACACATAGGCCAAGACACCGAGAGCGATGCAGATGAAGGCACTGTTGCCAGCGGCCATTCCGTCCATTCCATCATTGAGATTGGCTCCATTGGACACAGCGGTGGTCACGATGATGACCATCAGCACAAACACAATCCAGCCTACAGCCTGCTTGTGTTCACCCAAGAAACCCACGAGGTCGGCATAGTCGAAGTTGTTGTTCTTGACAAAAGGAATGGTGGTTTTGGTACTTTTCACCGCCTCACTCTTGTGCACAATCTCTGTGCGGTCGCCCACACGCTGGTGCTCGATGTTTTCGCGGATGACGGCATCGGGACTCAGATAGAGCGTCAGCCCCACCACAAAGCCCATGATGACCTGCCCCAAAATCTTCCAGCGACCGGCCAGACCTTCTTTGTCTCTCTTGAAAATCTTGATGTAGTCGTCCAAAAAGCCGATGGCACCAAACCAAAGGGTGGTCACAATCATCAGGAGCATATAGATATTACGCAGACGCCCCAACAAAATGACCGGTATCAAGATGGCGACGATAATGATGATGCCCCCCATCGAGGGAACACCTTTCTTTTCCACACCGAAGGGGTCGATACTGATATCACGAGCCGTTTCGCCAATGTTGCGGCGCTTCATCGTCTTGATGAAATATTCGCCAAACACCATCGAGATGACCAAAGCAAGCATCAACGCCAGCAGAGAGCGGAAAGAGATGTAGCCCCACATGGCCGAACCAGGAATGCCGAACTGCTCAAGGGCACGGAAGAGATAGTAAAGCATGAAAGGAAAGAATTTCTTATTTTTTGAAAGGTCGAAAAAGAAAGCGAAGGGGGAAAGCCCTTCGTGGGATTACATTCCGAAGGCGGCGCGTACCTCTTCGTGGTCGTCGAAGTGGTGCTTTACGCCTTTCACCTCTTGATAGGGTTCATGTCCCTTTCCGGCCACGAGGATGACATCGCCGGGTTGCGCCATCATGGCAGCTGTGCGAATGGCTTCGCGGCGATCGACGATGGCGAGGGTGCGCGTGCGCTGTTCTTCGTCCAAACCGGCCAACATATCGTTGACAATATCTTGCGGTTCTTCAAATCGTGGATTGTCGCTGGTGATGATGACACGGTCGGAGCGCTTGGCCGCTTCCTGTGCCATCAATGGGCGCTTCCCTTTGTCGCGGTTGCCACCGGCTCCACAAACGGTGATAACACGGCCACGACCATTGACGATTTCGTTGATGGCCACCAGCACATTCTCCAGAGCATCGGGCGTGTGGGCATAGTCAATGACTGCACTAAATCCTTTCGGCGAACGGATGGTTTCAAAGCGACCATTCACGGGTTTCAATCCCGACAACACGCGAAGCACTTCGTCGGCCGCCTTGCCCAGATTGAGAGCTGCACCATAGACGCCGAGGAGGTTGCTCACATTAAACCGTCCCACAAAAGGTACGCTCACCTCATGCCCATCAATGTCAAGCAACATTCCCTCGATACTCTCCTCGATGATGCGTCCCTTGTAGTCGGCGGCCGCACGGGTGGAATAGGTGAACACACGAGCGGCGCAGTTTTTGCACCATCACGCTCCCATTGCGGTCGTCGGCGTTGACGATGGCAAAAGCCGTCTTCGGCAGTCCGTCAAAGAACATCTTTTTGGCATCGCGGTAGTTCTCAAACGTGCCGTGATAGTCGAGGTGATCGCGAGTGAGGTTGGTGAAGATGCCGCCTTGGAAGGTCAGCCCGCCGATGCGGTGCTGATGGATGGCATGGGAAGAGCATTCCATAAAGGCATACTCACAACCTGCTGCCACCATCTCCGCCAGCAAGGCGTTGAGCGAAAATGGGGTCGGGGGTGGTGTGAGTGGCTTCGACAGGGCAATCGTCGATGTAGTTGCACACGGTGGAAATCAGTCCCACCTTATGCCCCATGGCGCGGAAAAGTTCGTAGAGCACGGTGGCAATGGTGGTCTTGCCATTCGTCCCCGTTACGCCCACCAATTTGAGATGTGCAGTGGGATTGCCGTAGAACGTGGTGGCCATCTGTCCCACCACACGCTCCGTGTCGGGTACTTGCACAAAAGTCACGCCTTCCGGCATCTCTGCCAAGGCTTCGCTGTGCAGTACAGCGCCGGCTCCGAGTTCAATGGCTTTTCCGATATAGGCATGTCCGTCGGTCTGCGTTCCTTTCACGGCTACAAACAAGTTGCCGGGTTTTACAAGGCGTGAGTCGGTGCAGACGCCCGTGATATCAAGGTCCGTGCTGCCGGCAATGTGCAGCGTTTGGAGGGATTCGATGAGTGTGGTAAGAAGCATGGCTATTGTTTTTTCTTTTTATGGGTCTCGGGCAGGGCGGCCGTCTTTTCTTTGGTTCCCTGCGTTGGAGGTGCTTTTTTAGTGGGTGTCGGTGGAGGAAGAGCTTGCTTTTTGAGGCTGTCTTTCTTCACAGAGTCGGGGCTTGCTGTCGTTGTGGGCAGTTCGGTGTCCTCTTCGTCGGGAATATGCTTCGGGTCGGTCGACAGCAGAAGTTCCACCCGCGTACCTTTTCGCACCGCTGTACCGGGCTTGACGTTCTGCCGCACAACGCGTCCCACGCCGCGCACCTTTACCCTCAAGCCCATTCGTTCGAGTCGATAGACGGCATCGCGCAATCCATAGCCTGTCAGGGGCCCGGCATGCCGGCGCGTCGAGGCTCAGAGGTGAGTTCGGCACGTGCCGTGCCTCCGGTGTTGCAGCCCCATGCCATACCATCAACGCGGGCAATGCGATCGGTGTGCGGGATGCTGAAGCCATCAAGCACGGTGTTGAGCGCCTCCAGATTGCCGGGGAGCATCGTGGGGAGGGCATGCCGGAAGTCGGTGCTGTCCATTGCGGCCGTATAGTTGGTGTTGAGGTCGCGCGCCATCACCGTTTCGGCCACTTTCTTGAACACCGGACAGCAGTGCAGTCCACCATAGGCAGGAGCGCCCTTCTCGATGCACACAATCATCGAATAGCGAGGGGCATCGGCCGGAAAATAGCCGGCAAAGCTCACCAGATAGTCCGAGGCAAAACCGGCTTTACTCCAAATCTGCGCGGTGCCGGTCTTTCCCGCCACCTTGAAGTGCCGAGAATAGGCCATCTTGCCCGTACCGGAGTTCTTACCCACCACGCCTTCCAGGCAGAGCTGAATGTTGCGGAGGGTCTCGTCCTTACACATCTTCTCGCGAATGACCGACACGGGAAACTCCTGCACCACTTCATCACCGCGCTTGATGGCGGTGACAAAGCGAGGGCGAATGAGTTTGCCACCGTTGGCCACTCCGTTGTAGAAGGTGAGGGTGGAAATCGGGGGAATCTGCGTTTCGTAGCCGATGCTCATCCAAGGCAGGGTCGTGCCATACCAGCGGTCGGGATTGTCGCGGCGGTGGCGGATGCGGGGCACCCTGTAGCCGGGGATGGGGATGTGGAGGTTTTCGGCAATGCCGATGCGATAAAGTCCGTCGACAAACTGGTCGGGATTGCTTTGGTAGGCATTGTCGATAAGGGTACTGACCCCCACATTGGAGGATTTTTTGATGATTTCCGGCACACTGAGCACGCCGTCGCCACCCTTTCGCCAGTTGGAGTCGCGCATCTTGCGACCGTGCATCTCTCGCACACCGCAGCCGGTGTCGCAGGTCGACTGACATTGTAATTTTTCCATCGTCCATCGCCACCATAAACGACATCGGTTTAAACACCGACCCCGGTTCCATCATGTTGGTCAATGCCCGCGGTTCAATCTCGGCATAGGTACCGTCTTTAAGGCGCGAGAGGGAAGAGATGGCTTTCACATCGCCCGTGGCCACCTCCATCAGGATGCACATCCCGGCTTTGGCTTCCAAGCGGCGCAGCTGGTCGCCCAGCGTTTTCTCGGTGATGTCTTGCAGAGCCACATCGAGGGTGGTCACCACGTCGCAGCCGTCAGTGGCCATCGTATCGATCACGTTGAGATAGCGATTCGACACCTTCTGGCGGTGGTAGATGCCCGGGATGCCGCTCAGTTCCTTGTCGAAAGCCAACTCCAAACCACTCAGGGCCGAGTCGTTGTCCGAACGCAGGGTGCCGATGGTGCGTGCCGCCAATCGTCCGAAGGGATTCTTGCGCCGACGAAACTCCTCGGTGTAGAAGCCACCGCGTGCCGACGAGAGGCGAAAGAGGGGAGTTTCTTGAGTTCGGTGAGTTGGATGTAGGTGACGCGGCGGTTGTAGAGGGAGATGTTGTGACTTTTCTTCTTGCGCCCTTCCAGGATGCGCCGTCTCACCTTGTCCGGCTCGATGCCGGGCACAATGCGGTGCATCCCCACCACAATGCTGTCCAAGCAGTGGGTGAGGATGGAGTCACGAAAGTGCTGATCTTTGATGGCCCGCAAGGAGTCGCGCTCCCAAGTCATGGGGTCGAGGTAGATGCGATATTCCGGCAGGGAGGTGGCGAGCACCTGCCCGTCAGCAGCCAGGATGTTGCCTCGTGTAGCGGGCAGTACCTTATAGTTGCTTTCATACTTCGCACTCACCGTCAGCCAATAGTCATGCTCGACAAACATGATATAGGCCGCCTTACCGAGGATGACAAGTCCGGCTATGGCACAAAACACCACGATTGCGACGTAGCGTGGAATGATGTCTTTGGAAGGAAATGTCGGTTTTCTTTTCTTCATGTTTTGCAAAAACGGATGAGGCTGTCAGAGTGGTGGCGTTTCGCCGGGGCGTGCCAATCTTGGATTTCGGCAGGAAGATGATGCAGGAGTGAGTGCTGTTTTTTTGCACTTCATTCTGCCTTCTCTTTCTCCACCGGCAGGCAGAAGGGACGTTCTGTAGGCTGCCGCAACGTGGTGTCTTTGAGTTGACTTTCCACCTTCGAGCCCAAGGTGCGTTCACGCAACTCGCTCGAGAGGGTGAGCGACTTGTAGCGGCTGTCCAAAAGGTTTTTAGAGAGGGTATCGTTCTCAATCATCTTTTCGCGGGTGAAGTAGCCCAACGACACGTAGACCATCGAGAAGAAGATAATCAAAATGAGCAATTTCCAGTTGTGTCGGAGAAGCCCTACCAACCCTGCACCGCCGAGAAGTTCGCGTATCATCTCTTTGGAAAACATCGTGTCTTCCTCTCCCAAATATCGGCGCAAATTCTCGCGTAGGTTTTGTCGTTCGGTCTCTTCGGCCGAGAGCGCATCTGCTTCGGCGGCAGTCTGCACGTCTTCCACATTCACGGTGTCGGTGACCACCTCTGCTTCGTCCGCAGGGAGGTCGGCTTTAGGCTCCTCAGTGGGAGCTTTGATTTGAAATGCAATATCCGGCTGTTTCATCACGTCTCAATTCAATGTTCGTTTCACAGGCGCTTTCTCGCCACGGCATTGCTCAAAACTCATGCTTCGTTTTGACACTGCTCGTTGGGCTGAACGAAAACTTTCGCTTCACAGACGTTTTAGGGTTTCTTTTCGGCCACTTTCTCTGCGATGCGGAGTTTGGCGCTGCGGCTGCGGGGGTTGGTGCTTTGCTCCTCGGGCGAAGGCACAATGACCTTGTTGTTGATGGGGCGCAAAGGCGAGAGGCGGTTGCCAAAGAAGTCCTGCTCCACCTTTCCCTCTACATTGCCCGAGCGCATAAAGTTCTTGACCATTCGGTCCTCAAGGCTGTGATAGGTGAGCACAGACAGTCTTCCGCCGGGCTTCAAGCAACGCAAAGCACCGCGCAGCATTTCTTCGAGGGCTTCCATCTCGTGGTTCACCTCAATGCGCAGGGCTTGAAACACGCGGGCCAAATCCTTCTTCTCCCGATCGCGGGGCATCATCGGTTTGACCACTTGCAGCAGGTCGTCGATAGCACTGAAAGCCTGCTCTTGTCGGCGCGCCACGATGGCGGCTGCCAGCCGTCGCCCATTTTTCAGTTCGCCGTAAAGTTGGAAGATCTTGGCCAAATCCTCTTCGCTACGGGTGTTAAGCACCTGTGCAGCGGTCTCGCCCCCACGGCCGTTCATACGCATATCGAGGGGAGCATCGAAGCGGAAGGAGAAGCCCCGCTCTTCGGCGTCAAAATGATGGCTCGACACCCCCAAATCGGCCAAAATACCGTCCACCCCTTCCATCTGTCCATGATAGCGCATCCAGTGGGTGAGGTAGCGGAAGTTGCTGCGCACAAAGGTGAGGCGGCTTTCGTCCGCCGGCACGTTCTGTTCAGCATCGGCATCTTGGTCAAAACTGAACAATCGCCCTTCGCTGCCCAAGCGCGAAAGTATTTCACGGCTGTGTCCACCGCCGCCGAAAGTGACATCGACATAGACGCCGTCGGGCTTCACGTCGAGGCCGTCGACGGTTTCGCGCAGGAGCACAGGGACATGATAGGTGGGGCAGAATGTGGGCATGGCGGAGCGTGTATCGGGTTGCAGAGAGCAAAGGTAGCAATAAATCTTCACATTCTCTCTCTCGACAGGAAATTATTTTCTCAGTGCCTCCACCAACCCTCCCAACCATCAGTGCTAACCAACTTATTATCAATGTATTTTTTTGTTTTCCACAATCGGAATGTGTAAGGCTTTATTTCCATCCCTCCACAATAAAAACCCAAAATTGCCGTTATTATTATTTTTAATATAGGCATTCTCTCCACCTCTACCTCTGCCGCCCCTGCCACATCGGGCGGAACACTTCCTTATTCTTAGAACATGACGACAAGTTTTGCCTTTGCACGCCCGATGTACGTGATGCTCAAACCCGCCGGCTCACTGTGCAACCTTCGCTGCAAATACTGCTACTATTTAGAAAAGAACAAACTCTACAACAACACCCGGAAGCAGGTGCTGTCGGACGAGTTGTTGGAGAAGTTCATCAAGGAATATATCGAAGCTCAGACCACCCCCGAAGTACTCTTCACCTGGCACGGCGGCGAAACGCTCATGCGTCCTATCTCCTTCTATCGGCGTGCCTTGGAACTCCAACGCACCTACGCCCGCGGCCGCGCCATCGACAACAGTATTCAGACCAATGCCACGCTGCTCACCGACGAGTGGTGCCGCTTCTTCAAGGAAAACAACTTCCTCGTGGGTGTCTCCATCGATGGGCCGCAAGAGTTCCACGACGAATATCGCCGGACGGCGGGCGGCGGTCCCACCTTCCGCCAGGTGATGCGGGGCATCGACCTTCTCAACAAGCACGGCGTGGAATGGAACGCGCTGGCGGTGGTCAACGACTTCAACGCCGACTACCCCCTCGAGTTCTACCACTTCTTCAAAAGCATCGATTGCCACTACATCCAGTTCACCCCCGTTGTGGAACGCGCCGTGGAGCGCACCGACGGCCTCACCCTCGCCCCCGGCATGCAGGGGCGATGCCGCAGGACTGACCGACTTCTCCGTCACGCCCGAGCAATGGGGCAACTTCCTCTGCACCATTTTTCGATGAGTGGGTGCGGCACGATGTGGGCGAATACTTCATCCAAATCTTCGACTCCACCCTCGCCAACTGGGTGGGACAGGCACCGGGACTCTGCACGTTGGCCAAAGAGTGCGGCCACGCGGGGGTGATGGAGTTCAACGGCGATGTCTACTCCTGCGACCACTTCGTCTATCCCGAGCACCGACTGGGCAACCTCCACGACAAGACCATCACCGAAATGATGTATTCCGAGCAGCAAAACGAGTTTGCCCGCCTCAAGCACCGCCGACTGCCCCAACAATGCCGCGAATGTCAGTTCCAATTTGCCTGCCACGGCGAATGTCCGAAAAACCGGTTTATGACGGACAAATACGGCCACTACGGTCTCAACTACCTCTGCAAAGGCTACTACCAATTTTTCCAACACGCCGCGCCCTACATGGACTTCATGAAAAAGGAACTGGAGCAACAGCGCCCACCTGCCAACGTGATGCACCAGATTTTCGTATAGTCCGTTCTGTTCTCCCACCCTTCAAAAAAAAGAGACGTTCCCACGATGGGAACGTCTCTTTTTTATCATCTCGGGGAACTAAGCCTAAGAAGCATTTAGTTCATATCAGACCACAGGTCAGAATTACCCTTTTCAGAGCTGAAGATTTCATCTGGTGAAGTGATTTCTTTGTCATCGTCTATTTTTCAGTGAAGGACCACTTCCAGCAATGACGCCTTCGGTACAAAGAGTGATCTTTTTCGGCACGAGGTGCCATGTAGTTTCTAATCATAGTTTTTTTGTTATTTTTTTGAATGAATTTCTTACCGTTTTTGGAGGTAAACACCACCTTGGGCAGGGGTGAGGACGCGGCGACCGCTCAAATCATAGATGGGAGCATGGGCGGCTTCGATGTCGAGGGTTTCGATGCCGGTGACGTGTCCGAAGGAGAAGTCGAGCGCTTGTGCAGATCCCGATGCGGTGGTCACGAAGGCGCGGAAAGCGCGCTTGCACAAGCCGGCAGCAAGTTTACCGAACACGGCTTCACCACTTGCATTCTTCACGAGGGCATAAACCTTGTCGGTGGCAGAGATGGGAGTCGTAGCGGTGGTGACAGCACCGGTCAAGTCGTTGTCCGTCAGTGCAGCTGCTGCCGTGGCACTGAGTTGGAGATTGACGGTGGTGTTGGCCGTTGCACGAAGCACGAAAGCGGTGTTGGCGGGAATCGTGCCATCAATGGACGTGAGCGAGAGGTTTCCGCCCTTCACCTTGGCTTTGTAGGCCGTACCACCAGACAATGTTGCGGCGACAGGAGTAAAGAAAGTGGCATAGCCCATTTCACCCACCTCAATGGGGAGTTCCGTCACTTCTTCGAGTTTGAAGCGATAACCTTCTGCGTTATCGGTGTTCTTTGTACCACCATTGACGTTGGAAGATGTACCATCTGCATAGAGAGAGCGTTCACCGATGTTGATACGATAGAGACTGGGGTCAGTGGCGTTTGTGCTTTCGTGGAATTCAATGGATTGTCCTGCTGCGCCATAAGCTTCAACTACGGCAAACTTGCCATCCGAATCCAAACCAACATACTTGCCTTCAGCCACGCTCACAAGTTTGTTACCATCGTAATAGAAAAGCGAAGAAGTTTTGTCGGAAGTATTAACAACGCCCAGACGCTTGTTGACGATATTGGAGCTGACATATTTTTCGCCATTCATCGTACTCTTGATGCGGAGGAACTGACCTGCTTTAGGCATATTGAGGCTTGCTGAAGCCAGGGCTACAACCCCCTTTTCGATAGTAGGAATATCCGTAGAAGTCTTAGCTGCGGTATAATCTGCGGCATTTGTAAGTGAGTATTCGCCAAGACCTGTTCCTACTGGGACTTCCAATACAGCCAAGCGCTGCTGAGCAGCTGCAAGGATGTCATCAGCGGAATAGGAAACAGCTTCTACCTGCCAACTCGAACCTCCTGCAGATAAAGCCGACCAAGTTACCACATAGCCGGCAGCATCAGCGTGGAGAGCATTGTATTGTTCATTTGCAGGAGTGCTGCAGATGAAGGCCACTTCATTGGCGTTCCCCTTAAAGTTTCTGAGTTTGAACGTGCCCTGCTGTGCAGCGCCATTGAGATGAGCCGTAACCGACGTACTTGCATTACCCGTATTGCTCAACTGACGTGCAGAGGCTGCATGAGTAAACGTAATACCATCAGCAGTTCCCTTGACAGTAAAAACAGCCTCAACATCGTTATCTTCCTGCAAGTAAGGAGTGCCACCAAAATCAACAGTGGCATACTTGCCACCACGAACGATAGACTTGAGGGTGACCTGTCCATTGACACTGGCGTAGAGCGTATTGTACCATTCAGCCACCTTTGCGATACCGTCCGTGTTGCCCTGCACGGTGTTGGCAGGCGCATAACTGCTCATGGCATTTTTAACCGTAGTCACTGTTTCTGGAGCAAAGAGCGCTACAGCCGAGGAGTTGGCCAATAAAGTACTGAGTTCTGCCTTACGCTCCTTGTAAGCCACAAGATGATCGTTCACATCAATCTTGGTAAAGATAAATGAACCACCCGGATCGTTCTGAGACCATGAACTTACCCAATAAGACACACCTCCATTATCATTGATGTAACCATTATTCGTATTGCTTTCTTTGAAATGGAAACCGGAATTGTTCGATAGGTGGTAAATGCGGGCAGTTGCATCACTCTCAGCGACCATTTTAAGAACAACTTTATCTGCCACACTGGCAGAACCGGCAACTTTACCACTACCTGCCGCCCGATTTAGGAACTTATAGCCTTCGAAAGGATTCCCTTGGAATTGGAAAAGATATTGGTCAGTATAAGTGACAGGAGGTGTGTTAGTGCCGACTTTGAGTTCTTGGGAGGCACCATCATAATAAATGTACTTCCCACGCAAAGTGACTGCATACCAATTGCCATTTTGTGCAAAGCTGGCAACAGGTACAAAAGGATAGTCACTGGCGAGTGTCACTTCAACATCGTGAGTACCGGCTACTGACACTGTACCTGTGGGGTAAGTGGCAGTGCAGTTCGCAGGCAGTTCGCAGGCAGGAAAACTTCCACCAATCGTAGCCGGAAGGGTCACAGTCTTCATTTGAACACCGTTATACTTCAAATTGTAAGTGAGCGTTACCGCATTATTTTCCTTACAAATTTCCCATGTAGAGTTGGCGTCATCAGCATTCCAACCACCAATAACACGGTTATCGGCCAAACCTTCATGAGCATTCCAGCAGGATGCACCATTAGCGTAAGCACCGCTGGTAGCAATGATATCGAACGCACCATTGTAAGAGTTTGCATTATTGTCGTTTACCACCAACCATTCATTGGCGTCTCCTTCATTCACAAGTGCTGTGATGCTGCGTTGTTTTCCATCGGTGGTCCATTTCACAAACTTGTTAGCACCCACCGCATAGATTTTGTAGCGATTGGGCCTACTCGTCTTGAAGAAACGGAATTTATACTGATGACCCGACACATCATTGTCAACTTTCAGTTCAGTGGCAGTTGCTCCCACAAAGAAAGATTTATTTACATGGTGGCGAATCACCACATCTTTGGTAGCATCGGTAGCCGAGAGGGCTGTTCCTGCCGGCCACGACCAGTCATTCTGCGACACGTCTTTCGGCTCATAGGTATAAACCGATTGTGCAATTGCCCCTACGGTCACTGCCATAAAGAGCAAGAGAAATGAGTAAATTTTTTTCTCATGTGATAAAAGATAAAAGAGATTAAGAATTTCCGTTTTTTCAAAAGAATGCACGCCGCTTTGTCAGGTCGGCCTGTCAATCTCAAACAATCGTTCGCAAAGATAATCTAAAAAGCAAAATCAGCACTTGCCCATCAACCAAAAAGATGTTAAACTATCGCATATTTGAGCGTTTCAATGAAAAAAATGCGGCAGAAAGTAAGTAAAGATAAGTATTTTATTTCTTTTTGATGATTAGAGGGATATTTGTGCCCGTGCAAATGGTCGTGGCTGAACCTGGGAGGAACTTTGCGACTCCCTACTTGCAGCCCAAAAAGGATTGATCGATTGGGTCTCTACTATCTCTGAGGTAGCCGGATTTACCTCTGAGGTAGTTTGAATTAGTTCTGAGGTAGTTTGATTTACCTCTGAGATAGTTTTTTCTCCCTCAAAGTCGCTGTCCTTTTTCCTCGCGCGCACGCGCGCGTCACTACACTATAGCTGTTTTTTTCCTTCACTGCCTTCACCTATGGGCGCTATGCCTCAGCCATCGTGAGGGCGGGTGAAAGTTTTCCTTCGGCTTGCCTTCACCCACAATGCTTTGTCTTTCTGTGACTTAGAGGGCGGGTGAAGGCAGTGAAGCTTTTTCCCACACACTATATAGTGTATACGCGTGCGCGCGCGAGAGAGACGACTTGCGATGGTCGATGCCGCAGGGCGCAAAAAAAGGCTGCACCTCGTGGAGAGGTGCAGCCGAAGAGAGGGGATAGCGATGGGCAACGCCAAGAGCGCTGTCACGCTATGTGATGGGAGTTAAGAGGATGTATCGACTTACTTCTTTTCCTCGTTGGAGGCCGGAAGCATGATGATGGTTGCGCAGTTCTTGTTGGCCAATACCACGCGGTTGAGGAAGTTCTTGATGTCGTCGGAAGTGATGGAGTGGAGCGTTTGCTCGTAGCCTTTCTGACGGTCTTTACCCCACATCACGTAGTTGGTGATGAGGCCTTCCCAGTAGTCGTTGTTGCGCTGACGTTCGGTGTATTCCTTCTGTTCGAACTTCTTGATTTCGTCGAGTTCGTTGGGGCGAACACCGTCTTTGGCCACTTCCTCCATGCCTTGCTTCATGAGCAGGAGCACAGAGTCGACCTTGGCGGGGGTGAAGGGGCAGTAGATTTGGAGAACGTAGCGGTCTTTGGCACCATAGGAGAGCGAAGCGGAAGCGCTCACGTTGTAGGCCATACCACCTTCTTCACGGATGGACTTGAGATAGCGCTTTTCGAGCACGTCGCCGAGCATAGAAGCCGTGATGGCGTCCTTCATGGAATAAGGCGCTTTGCCTGACCAAAGTTGGACGAGCTGTGCCTGAGGGGTTTCCATTTCGCGGAGGAAGCGGTTGATCACTACGCCTTTGACGGGTTCGATGCCGAGATCCTTGTAGGTTTCGCGGGCTTTCACACCGGGGAGGGGTGCGATGTACTGCTCGGTGAAGAGACGGAGAGAATCGACGTTGATGGCACCGGTGAAGTAGAAGTCGAAATCGCCGGCCGAAGCAAAGCGTTCGCTATAGAGGCGCTTGATGGTTTCAAAGTCGGCCTTGTCGAGATCGGCAAGGTGGAGGCTGCCGCGGCGGGGATTCTTGTGATAGAGGGTGCTGGTGATAGAGTCGCTGAACGCATGTTGGGGCAGTTTTTCGGCGTTCATAAGTCCGTTCTTAAGCTGGGCAATGATGTTGTTGTAGCCATCCACATCGTTGCAGGGCTTTTGGAACTTGAGGTAGATGAGTTCGAAGAGGGTGCGGAGGTCTTTGGGAGTGGTGCCGCCGTTGAGTTCTTCGGTGTACTCATTGACGCCGGAAGCGATGGAGGCTTGTTTGCCGGCCAGTTTCTTCTCCAATTCGGTGGAGGTGAAGTTGCCCAAACCGGTGGAGGCAATGACGGGATCTAAGAGTTTGCCGTTGATCACATCCTTATCGGCAAACTTGTAAGAACCGCCGAAACTGCGGGCGCCGAAGCTGATTTGGGAGTCGTTGAAGTCGGTCTTCTTGAAGTAGACGTTGGCGCCATTGGAGAGGCTCCACTTGGTGTAGCCGAAGGGAGCGGCTTCTTCCTTCTTGATTTTGCCCTTCTTGGGAAGTTGGGGAACAAGCGGCTCGTTCTTTACGTTGTCCACGTAAGCTTCGAGTTGTGCGGTCTTGGCTGCGGCAACGGCGGCCTTCAAAGCATCGGGCGTGGGGATGGTGAGACCTTCCTTGTCGGGATACATACCCAAGACTACAAAGTTGGTGTCGGTCGAGGCGGTGTACTCTTTGAGGGTTTCGTTGATGACCTGGGCAGGAATCATCTTGGCCACCTGTGAGTAAGTGTCAAACTCGGTCTTGATGTCGGGAATGGCGTTGCCTTCGAGGAAGTGGCGCACGTACTGACCGGTGTAGAAGTTGTGCTTCTGCTTCTCGCGGTTGTCGTAGACCTTTTCCAAACTGCTCAAGATTTCTTCGCGGGCACGGAGGATTTCGGTGCCGGTGATGCCGAAACGAGCAGCGCGTTCCACTTCCTGCATCACCACTTGGAGAGCGGCGGCATCTTGGCCGGTCTTAGGCACGATGTAGAGGAAGAAGGCGTCGGCAGTCTTGGACATGGCGTAGTTGCCATATTCCACACCAGCACCAAGGAAGGGGCAGTCGGCCTTCTGGCTCAGTTCGTTGAGACGGGTGTTGAGGGCAGAGGAGATGACGTTGTTGATGTACTTCTGCACGAGAAGCATCATCGTGCCGCGCAGTTCGGCGGGGATGACGTCCTGCTTGAAGTTGACCATGATGACGGGGCTGGCAATTTCCTTGTCCTTGTCGACAATATAAATCGGCTCGTTGTTGGCCGGCACAGGGTAGGTTCATATTTGGCAGGGTTCTTGGGCATTTCGATGGCACCGAGGATGCTCTTGACCTTGCTTTCCACCTCATCGACGTTGATGTCGCCGACAATGACGATGCCTTGGAGGTCGGGGCGATACCACTTCTTGTAGTAGGCACGGAGGGTGTCGGGCGAGAAGTTGTCGACAATTTCCATCAGACCGATAGGCATACGGTGGGCGTAGCGGCTGCCGGGATAGAGGTTGGGGAGCTGACGCTCGAAAATGCGTTGCTGACCACTGGTGCGCATACGCCATTCTTCATGAATAACGCCACGCTCCTTGTTGATTTCTCCCTGTTCGAGGAGCAAACCGCCCGACCAGTCGGCCAAGATGTAGAGGCAGGAGTCTACGTTGTTGCCCTTGACGGGGACGTCGTCGATGTTGTAGACCGTTTCGTCGGTGGAGGTGTAGGCGTTGAGGTTTTGACCGAACTTCACACCGATGCTCTCACAATACTTGATGAGCTGACCATCGGCGGGGAAGTGCTTCGAACCATTGAAAGCCATGTGTTCGAGGAAGTGTGCAAGACCGCGTTGGCTGTCTTCTTCCTGCACCGAACCCACCTTCTGGGCGATGTAGAAGTTGGCCAATCCCTTCGGCTCGGCATTGTGGCGGATGTAGTAGGTCAAGCCATTAGGAAGCTTGCCGTAGCGCACTGCCGGGTCCATCGGGAGCGAGGGCATCTGTTGTGCCGTTGTGGGAAGCACAAAGGCAGCAACGAGTGCGAGCAAAAAGGAACTTTAGTTTGTTCATAAACTGAAAAAAATTATGGATAAATGGTTTTTGTAAGTTCAAAAGAGGGAACTAATTTCGGCAAAGATACCACTTTTTGCACAACGATGATTATGATGTGCCGAAAAAAAGGCGGTTTTATGGGCCGAAAAAGCGTTTTTCTTCTGCATTTGCCAAGTGGAATGGACGAAAACGCCCATCGTGGTGTGCAAAATGGAGCGATAGCAGTAAGGGCTGCTCTGCAAAGCAAAACGCTGGCGCACCGGACGCGATACAGTCGCGCGGCAACGGCCGACAGCAAACGTCTCTTCATGATGGGACATTCGTCACTTCCTGAAGAGACATTCGTTTCTTCGCGAGGGGACGTTTGTCTCTTCCTGAAGAGACGTTCACCATGGCCGAACCCTCCGGTGCAGAAACAGCAGCGCCCCCGAAACCGCGGGGGCAGTTTGGGGGCGCAAAACAAAGAGGGATGTGCGAGCACACGGTCGCGGCAATCAGAACCAGAGGCTGCCGGATTCGGGATCGGCCGTACCGTCTAAGTAGGCAAAGATGTCGGTCAGCATTTCTGCATCGCTCACACCGAAAGCCACGGCAGCAGCATGTACAAATTTCTGCTCTTGGGGCTTGAGTTTGGCGAAAGTGGTTGGTGTTCCATCCGGCTGTGTGGATTGCGACTCCCAGTCGCTCATGTCATCGCGAGCAGCATAGACCACCACAGGGATGGTGTAGTTGAGTTCGAAATGTGCAGTTTGGAGCTGAGCAGGAGAGGGAGAATAGAAGGGGGAAGGTACTTTTCGGTCATTGTCGAGACGGTATTTCCCATTCTCTGAGTGCATCAGCCGCACTTGGATATCAAACTGCTTTCGGGGTTTGAGGAAACTGAAGAAGCCTTTGTGTCCGAAAGGTTGGAGGGGTTCAAAGAGGTAGTCGCCGGCGGCATTCTTTCCCGTAGTCTTCGATCCGATGAGGCGTGCTGCCGGTATAGTGGCGCTGCTTTTGAGGCGTCCGTTCCAAGGGTCGGTGTCCATGTAGACGTAGTTGAGGAGAGTGAGGGGAGCACTGTTATCGTCGGCCTCGGCTTTTCCATCGAAAGTGGGTTTCACGTGGATTGGAGTAAAGAAGTGTTGGTGCAGGTCGACCGCGCCTTGTTCGATGAAGCGGTTGGTGATTTCGGTGCCGTCGGCATCATAGTAGCGTATCCAAAGTCCGTAGGGAGCAATGTAGGTATTGGAACTGAGGGCGTAGAACTTGGTGGCACTGCCTTCTGCTGGTTTCCATCCGCCTTTTCCGTCGGGGACAAGTATCATCTTCTGCACCGATTTACGGTGTTTCACACCGGGATATTCGGCATCTTGGTGGAAGAGGGTGCCGTGGAAGTGTCCCGAGGCCATGGTGAGTTCGATGCGCTTCACTTCGGGCTCATCCTCAGCATTCTCCTCGCCTTGGACATTGACAGGTATGGTCATTTGGAGATCCCAGCTTTCGTTGAGCAACTGGCCGGGAGTGGGAGCGTAATAGGGGGAAGGCTTGCCCGACTTGGTGAACTTCGACTCGTGGGCGTGCATCAAGCGGATGTTCATCATGATGTTGCGTGGGGCGTGGAATTGAAACACGCCTTTCATTCCGATGGGGTTGTCGGGACCGATGAGTTTCACGTCGGCATCGCCCATCGCGCCATCCCAAGGAGTGGTGTCGAGGTAGAGATAGCTGTAGGGACGGTCGGAGTGCTCTTCATTCGGGAGGGGTGTTCCGTTGGTGGTGCGGACATTCTGGGGGATGAAGAAGTGTTGATGTATGCGGTCCTGACCGTTGGTAACAAACTGCGAGGTGATGTCGGCACCGGAATAGTCATAATAACGGATGGTGAGTTGATAGGCCGCACCCTCCTTGTCGGTGCTCACCTTCCAGCCCTCGGCACTGCCCTCGGCGGGTTGCCATCCTTTGCCTTCTTGGAGGGCGTAGGTGATGACTTGTGCCGATTTGTCGGCATCGGGCACAAAGGTGTTGGCGATGGAGAGCTTGCCTTGAGTCAGGGTGAGCACCACTTTGGCGGGGTCGCCGTGATCTTTGTTTTTGCGCTCGTCGATGGGGGTGACGGGGTCGCTGCTGCAAGCGGTAATCACTCCGATGAGGAGGAGCAGGAGAAATGAGAAAATTTTGTTCATAAGAAAAAGAGTATTTGAAGGTTTGCATTTTATTGGGAGAACCACCGCCGTCAGAATTCCCACGTGGCCATCAAGCGGACGTCGCGGCCGAGGTCGTGGGCGTAGTAGCGGAAGCGGTTGGTATAGTCGCGATAAGCGCGATTGAGGAGATTGTCGGCCGTGAGGAGGAGGTGCATACGCTGGCGGGGAGAGAGCGTGAGGGTCGTCCCGACTTCCAAGCCGAAGAGGTGGTAGGCCGGTGGGCTGTAGGGGATGAGGTCGGTGGCAGAGTCGAAGCGGGTTTGTTTCGCGACAAACCGATGCGTTCCTTTCACATAGGTGTCGTGCCACTTTCCCCACGAACCGATGCGCCACGTCAGGCTCTGCGAAAGGCGGAGCGGCGGGATGAAGGGGAGATAGCGTCCGGTGCTGCGCTCCTCGGCCCACACCATGCTGCCACCCACGGCATATTCCAAGCGAGGCAGGCACGTCCACCGAATGTCGGCATCAAAACCGCGAAACCAAGCATTGGCGCTGCGATAGCGGAAGATGGGATAGAAGCCCGACACCATCGAGGCGATTTCGCCCGTAGGCTCGTCGTAGATGTAGCGGTCGATCCATTGCGAATAGAGGTCGACACTTGCCGAGAGGCGTGGTCGATGGTAACGCGCCGACACCACCCACTTGCGGCTCACTTCGGGGCGGAGGGTAGAGTCGCCCACGGCATACAAGCCCGAGGCTTGTTCCAGCCCGTTGCTGTAGAGTTCGTGCACGTGGGGCGCACGGAGCGCAGTGCCGAAGTGGGTGAGCAGGTCGAGGTGGGGCGTGGCGTGCCAATGCATGCCCAGCGAATAGGTAAGGTTGGTGTGCTGCGTACGGCCCCCGTAGAGATGGCCGTAGAGGTCGCTCCCTCGGGCGGAAAGTCGGCGGTGGTCCAAGCGCACGCCCATCTCAGCGCCCCAGTGCGGACGGGCATACTTCTGGATGAAGAAGCCGCCGGCATTCTGCTGCGTGTAGTTGGGGATGATGGGCACCACGCCCGTGCCAGGGCGGTTTTGGTTGTCGATGGCGTGGAAGAAGGTGCCCGCCTCGCTCGTCCAGTGCTCTGCATAAGTGTGCTTCCAGTCGACGTCGAGGTCGAGGGTGTTGAGGCCGAGGTCGAGGGTGGGCACGTGGGAGCGATAGTTGCGGCGGAGGTTGAATTCCTGCCGGTCGTCGTGCTGCCACGCCGCCTGCACACGCAACCGTGCGCCGCTGTCCCAACGATAGGCTGCCGAGGCCCGCGCCACATGGTGCACCACCTGTTGGTGGGGGTAGTCGATGGCGCGGGAGAAAGGTTTGACATCCGTCGGGCGGCCGATGCGGATGCGCTCTTTGAGCAATTCGATTTCGCCCATCTGTGCGCTGTAGAGCACACCAATTTTTGTTGTAAAGAGGCTGTAGTAGGCATCGACCGTCCAGTGGTCGCGCATCCAGCCGGCAGCCGCCGAGAAGTTGGCTTCGCGCATACCGGTGTTGTTGAGCAGATAGTCGGCCGTGGAGCGGTCGCCCCCGTTGACATAGGTGCCCTGCACGCGCCAAGCGGCATCGCCCTGCCGGAGAGAGAATGCCCCGTCGGCCATGCCCATCAGTGCACCGCGCCGACCGTTGCTTCCGTAGAGCAACGACACCATTCCGTCCACCGTGCGCCGCCCATAAGGCAATGGTTTGGCATCAAGCAGTACAACGCCGCCCAAGGCTTCGCCGCCGTAGCGCACGGCCTCAGCGCCTTTCACCACACTGATGCTCGCTGCCGCGTTGGCATCGAGCTCGGGGGCGTGGTCGGCGCCCCATTGCTGGCCTTGCTGGCGCACGCCGTTGTTGACGATGAGCAGGCGGTTGCCATACATGCCGTGCAGCACAGGTTTGGCAATCGTAGCACCGGTTTGCACAAGACTCACACCCTCCACCTGCGTGAGGGTGGAAGCAAAGGTGTTGCCCAGATTGCGGCGGATGTCGGTGGCCGAGAGGGTCTTTGCCGCCACGTTTTTGCGTGTGGTGCTGACGGTGGCCGGTGGCAGTGGCTTCTCCCAAACGATGCACGTCGAAGACGCAAGTGTCGCAAGGGGTTTGCGCCACAGCCGACGCTACGCCACCACACAGGAGGAGGCCGGCCACACCGGCGTGCTCCAAGAATCGAATCATAAAGAGAAAAAGGGATTTTGAGGCGTAATGCAGCGATGCTCGGCACGCGCGGCTTCTTGCTGCGCGTGTCGCCCGGCGGCTACGCCCCATCACGCCGTCACCGCAGTCAAAGCGGTGCGTCGTCGGTGGAAACTGAAAAAAAGGAGAGTGAAGAAAAAGCGGCGCTCACGCCATAGGCGGGCCGCGCAGCGTGGCCACCGATGTGGTCATCGGCACAGCCTGTTCCACCAGCGGCACAAGGTGCAGCGGGTAGCGAGGCGCAAAAAATCCGAACTCGGCCACGAGGGGTTCGGTCGCAAAAAATGGGGTAAAGTCGCAGATGCTGCAATGCCCATCGGCACTGAGTTGCGCAGCGTGCAGCGCATGTCCTTTGCCGTCCTCGGCAGGAGATGCGTCCCTGTGCAGCAGCGCACGCGACGACCACTTTCGTGGGCGCAAGGGAGACGTGGTAGTGAAAAGTTTTCACCACCAACTGCGGTGCGAGCGTGAGCAAAAGCAACCACGCCAGCCACACACGATGCCGGATGCGCAAGGAAAGTAGTCTCATATTTCGGGCAAAAGTAACAAGAAGTTTTCACTCCTGCAAACCTTTGCGCTGTTTTCCCACGCCCTTTAACCTCTTTTTGTCTACGAGCCATGCCCCTTTGTGCTTGTAAAACACCGCACAAAGGTGCATGAGTTTTTATGGGAAAGGGGATACCGTCTTAGAAGCGGTAGCCCATCGACACGGCCAGACGACTGCTGTGTCCGGCCGCAAGTGTATATTGCAGGGCGCAGTCCAGATGACGCCAGAAAGTCACGCCGACGCGAGGCACCAGCGCGGGATGGTAGACATGCCCTTCGTTGAACACGCCGCGCCCTTCGTTGTCTACGCTCAGCCCGACACCGGCACCGACGTAGGGGCGGCAGAAGCCCGACTGCACCAGGTCGTAGTTGGCCGAAGCCATCAGCGATACTGCCCGCTTCTGAAAGGGACGCATATAGGTGTAGTGGTTGTCCTTGTTGGTGGCATAGACTTCGTAGTTCAAGCGGGTGTTGAGACTCCAAGGGGTTTCGGCAAACTTGTAGTGGAATTCCAAATAGCAGCCCACACGGCTCTCTTCGCCGGCGCCTTTCACCAGCGGAACAGCATAGTTCGGGCCGAATCCGAATCGGACACCGCCTTGCGCTTTTACGGTCAAGGACGAAAGGAAAAAGAGACAGAGGACGAGGGTTTGAAGGATGGGCTTCATACGAAAAATTTGTTTTGTCTTATGAATGGATTTAGTATTTGAGTTCTTTTGTCGCTGCTCAAAATAATAAGCGAGAGGCAGGGGAGGAGTGACTTTTCACTTATCAAAGCTTTTTAAGGGACGACTAGCTAGTCCTTATAAGGCAGTAGTTGGAGCTGATTGCCCAACAACGATTGGATGTCTAGGGGAAGTGGCAGTGTGTATTTCGAGAGATCGATGTTTTCTGTCGTAGCGCGTCCGCGGAGAGAGTGAGGAATGTCGTACCAATCTGTGTCGAAATCTAGCTTTTTGTAATCCGCTTTGCTCAATCGTTGGCGTTCGAAGACTACAATCTCGTGAATCATTGTGAGGGGAACGCGAGTGGGATACTTTTTTGTCCAAGTGTCGCGCTGCAGCAGCCAACGATAGCTTTGCATATCATAGACACGCAGGCGTGCGGTGTCCACTGATGCAGGGAAACGCTCCTCGAGGGTGTGGAGATTAAACTTAATGGATCGGCCGAAAAGGTGACGCGTTGCGGTGTCTTTGGGAGTGAGTAGATTGACCTTTGCGACATAGGCTCTTTGACTTGGGTCGAAAGTGAGTGAACCTAGTAGTTCGCGAGTTTTCTTTTTGAGAATGAGTTTCTCCTCTCCCGATTGTTGCATCAAGAAATAGGCATTATTAGTTGAGATATGTTGTGCGCTCACCCAATCCAATAGGCCGTTGTCATCCACTTCTACCTTGCTTCTGTTGAGATGATTCTCACGAATACGCGCTTTATCTTTGTAGGCATCTAGCTTAAGCACACGATATTCCAACTTATCGCCCTTACCATTGACATAAAAGTCCAAGACGGCATCCACAAAGTTCACTGGTATGCTATCTACATATTGATAAGAACGCACCACAGCGCGGAGTCTGTAATAGTCCGCAGCCTTTGCTGTGACTTCCGATGCCGCAATTTGGTAATCGCGTGGGACGAGGCGAACGGTATCTGCAACTTGTGCAGCCAAAGGTTGGTAGGACAAGTGAGAGAAGCTCAGCTTTTTGGCCTGAGAAGTGGAGAGAAAGAGGCCGTTTTTGGGAGTAATTCCCAAAACTTTCCCTGATTGTGCGTCGGTAACGACTACATTTTCAATAGAAAGCTGCGTGGCTGCATCAATCACATGAACTTTGCGCTGCGCTGAAAGGCTGAGAGAGTAGAGAGTGCAGAGAGAATATATGAGTAATCGGAACATAGATAGAAATGTTTTAAGAATAGCCCCAGAGAAGTGTAAGCTATTTTGGGGCTAACCTAGGATTTACCACCAAGGTAAACGAATCTTGAAAAACAGAATGCGAATGTAGGCATTACCTTTTTTCACCATCGTCAAATCCACCAATGACGATGAGAGAAAGTCCTCCCTCATCTTCTTTTCTGCCACCCTTGATGGCAGAAAGCTCTTGATTGTTGAGTTTTTCCAGACGTTGAATGTTTGGAGTGAATACTAAATGAAAAGAATATAACAAAAAGCAAATCCTTTCGACGACAAAAGTAAGAAAAAAACAGACATCCAAATAATCAAGAGAAAGATTGAAAGAATGAGAGATATTTCGTAGATTGTATTTTACTCGTCCTCAATATAATTATTGATTTACCATATATCCATTCTTCGGTAGTATCTTCATTTATATATAGACATCTCACCCTCAAATTCAGCCACCGCGTCTTGACTTTAACACGACTTTAACAGATGGCCGGCTATTGAAGTCAAAGTCCAATGGCTGAGTCGCTGAAAGCGACAGACGTTTACTGGCCGACGCAACAGGAACGGATTTACATCAGAGATTGTGGGATTTACCTCAGACGTAGAAAAAACTATCTCTGAGGTAGTGGGTGCTAATTCTTTTGTCGATCCCGCCCCCTCTCTTCGACCCAACAACACTGCCCTCGCGCGCGCGTCACTACACAATAGGCTTGCATTTTGCCTTCACTGCCTTCACCGGCGAGAGCAAGCCCTTGCGAAAGAGCCTCAACGGTGAAGGCGGGTGAAGGAGAGGTGAAGGCAAATCCGTCCTAATCCTTCACCCGCAACAGCCAGAAAATCAACGTCTTGAGCGCAGGGTGAAGGCAATGAAGGCAAAAATACACCTATATATAGGGAGTGCGCATGCGCGCGAGGCATTTACTTGCGCTGTTCGGCCTCCGCCTCGGCATACATCTGCTCAATCTGGGCAGCGTAGTGCTGATAGATGACGCGGCGCTTGATTTTGAGCGTATTGGTGATTTCGCCGGCCTCCATGGTGAACGGTTGTGGAAGGAGGACGAAGCGCTTGATTTTCTCATAGGCGGCGAGTTCCTGCTGGAGGGTGTCGATGTGCTGCGCCACATAAGCGTGGATGCGCGGGTCGGCACACAGTTCCTCGCGTGAGGCAAAGGCAATGCCCTGCTCCCGGGCATAGGCTTCGAGGGCAGCATAGGCCGGGACGATGAGAGCAGCGACAAACTTCCGCTGGTCGGCGACGACGACCACCTGCTCAAAGTGGCGGTCGATGGTGAGTTTGCCTTCGATGATTTGCGGGGCGACGTATTTTCCGTTGCTCGTCTTGAAGAGGTCCTTGATGCGCTCTGTGATGAAGAGTTCGCCGTCCTTGATGTAGCCGGCATCGCCGGTGCGGAAGAAACCGTCTTCGGTGAAAGCCTCCTTCGTGGCCGACTCGTTCTTGTAATAGCCCGGGGTGACAGACTTGGCGCGTACCAAAATCTCGTTGTCCTCCCCGATTTTTCACCTCTACGCCCGGCATGGGACGGCCGATGGAGCCGAGGGTGACGGGGAGGTTGGGATAGTCGAAGCTCACGCTGGCGCAGGTTTCGGTGAGTCCGTAGCCCGCCACCATGTGGAAACCGGCAGCGTGGACAAAGCGCTCCACCTCGGGCGACACCGTGGCGCCGGCCACGGGGAAGAAATTGGCGCGGTCGAGCCCCAGTTTGTTGCGGAGCAGGCGCAGGAGGGTGCGGTCGTAGGCGGCATATTTCAGGCGCAGGGCGAGAGGCGGACGGCGGCCTTTGAGGTGTACTTTTTCCCACACCTCGCTCCCCACGCGCAGGGCGTCGGTGATGAGACGGCGTTGGAGGGGGCTTCCGGCTTCCATCTTTTCCAAGACGCCCTGATAGACCTTCTCCCAAAATCGGGGCACGGCACACATGCACGTGGGGTGCACCTCGCGCATGCTCTGCTGAATGTCGAGCGGACGGAGGTTGACAGCCAGTTGGGCGCCGCAACTCAGGCAGAGTTTTGCCCACGCGCCCTCAAAGACGTGGCTGAAAGGGAGGAAATTGATGATGACATCGTTCGGCGTGATGTTGAGCACCTTGGTGTGGGCTTCGATGGCGAAGCGATATTGCGAATGGAGGAGGAGCACGCCTTTGGGCTGGCCGGTGGTGCCGCTGGTGTAGAGGATGTTGGCCACGTCCTCGTCCTTGGCCTCGCCATTGCGCACGTGCATCTGCGCCAGATAGGCCGAATCGGCATCGCCCAGGCGGAGAAATTCGTCGAAATAGATGGAGAGGTGGTCGGCCTCGTTGCGCTGCACCGTGCGGTCGAAGATGACGATGTGCTCCAGGCAGTGGCAGAGGCTCATCACGCTCCACACCACATCATATTGCTGCTGCTCGCCCACAAAGACCACGCGGATTTTGGCATCGTTGACCATATACTGCACCTGTGCCCCGCTGCTGGTGGCGTAGAAGGGGATGAGCACACTGCGCACGGAGAAAGCGCCAAATTCGACAAAAAGACTCTCGGGCTTGTTTTGCGAAAACACCGCCACGTTGTCCTGCACCCCCACGCCCAGGGCGATCAGAGAGCGAGAAGTCTGCTCTACACGCCGGGCAAAGCGGTTCCACGAGATGGGCACCCACCGACCCTGCGTGTAGTCGCGATACTGCAGAGCGGTGCGGTCGCCGTAGCGTTCGGCCGAACGCTGCACGAGCTGTGAGAGGTGGCATAAGATAGGCATAGCTTGTCGTTTTTTTAGAAGGGGAAAAGGGAAAGGAAAATGTTTGATAGAACGTTTTGATAGGGCAAAATTACGGCTTTATTTCGGTACAGCCATCGCTTTTGCACAGTTATTTCTTTTTTGCGCATACTTTCTGTACATTGAGAAGGAAGGCGGTGTTCGCCGATGTGAGGTAGTGGAATTTTCATCACGATGAAAATCATTTTTCTACACGTTGAAAAATTCTTTTTCTACACGTTGAAAATTTTCTTTCAACATGTAGAAAACTTCACAGCGAGCCACCGCGATGCGGTCCGACCAGGAGCAGCATCGGCCGGTCTTGGAGCAAGGAAGCAGGAATGAGGTGAAAACGAATGTAAAATACCGACCCTTTTCGCAGCAAAGGATTGGTTAATTCGGGAAGAAACAGTATATTTGCCGGCAACACCTATCATTTATTCTTATGTTTCAACGATTTTTCCTCTTTTTCTTTGCCGCCGTCGCGGGTCTGCTGCCCATCGCGGCGCAAACCTACGAGCGGCAATGGCAGGCGGTGGAAACGGCCGCCGACAACGACCTGCCAAAGACGGCACTCAAGCACGTGCGCGACATTCGCACTCGTGCCACGCGCGACAAGAATGCGCCGCAGCTGCTCCGTGCGCTGCTCACCGAGGCGGTGATGCAGCAGGAGATTGCTCCCGACAGCGGAAAGGAGGCCCTCCCTCTCATCGAAACAGCGATGACGCAGGAGACACGCCCCGTGGAGCATGCCCTGTGGCAGTATGCCTTGGGACGCTTGCTCTTGATGCAAAATCGTTCCGACTACGATGGCGACACCCTCGATCGGCATCGAGGCAGCACCCTCTTGCTCGCCGCGCTGGCCGACGTGGAACGCCTCGGACGCGCTCGCACCACGGACTATCTGCCGCTCTTCGACCTCGGCAAAGACAGTCGCTCCTTCTATCGCGACGACTTGCTCAGCGCCCTGCTCCTCCCCATCGAGGAGGAAGGGGCATCTACTTCCCTGTCCGAAGCCGCTCAGGAGGATTATCAAGGAGTGTTGCGCCGCGCGGTGGATTTCTACAAGCGTGAAGGCAACCGCCGGGCAGCCCTGCAGATGGAATTGGCGCTGACACGAAAAGCCTCGATGTCGGCCGAAAAGTGGCAGGCGCTCCACGACCAATACATCGACCTGCCGGAAAACGCCCAAACGTCGCCCCATCTGGCCGTCCATTTGTGGGACAACGGCAAGAAGGCGGAGGCCGTGGCCTTGGCCAAAGCCGACTTGGCGCGCTATGGACAGAAAGCGGGTGCCCCCCTCTTCAACATATTGCAGGACTGGCAGCAACCCTACGCCGAACTCTCGTTTGAGCGTCAGAATGCGGCCGAAATGAAGCGAGGGGCTGCTGAAGACGATTCGGAGCGCCTCTATCCCGGGGCTGCCCATCGGCTCCAACTCTCGTGGCGCAACGTGAAGCAGGTGGAGGTGCGCTTCCACCGCTTGGTGGGCATGCGCGGCAACGATGCACGCCTCAAGGACGTCTACGGAAAGGACGCTATGTTGCGCCTCCTCTCCCGCTGCAAGTCGGTGCAAGCCCTCACGCTTCGCCCCACGCTCACACCGACACCGGATTATCTGAAGCGAAAGGACTCGATGGCGTTCACCTGCCCCGAGGCGGGCATCTACGTGGTGCAGCTCATGGTCGACGGCAAGTGTCAAGATGCCGACCTTTATCGCATCGCCACAACGGCACGGCTCGACTTTTTCGGCCAAGAGCTGGAAAGGGCGTCTGCACCGCACGCGTTTTGTCGACTTCATCACCGGCAATCCCGCCACGGCCGCTGCCGACAGCATCTACCTCGCTCCTGTGCAACAGGACGACTGGCGGCGCAACAACGATCTCCATTACGGCAGGGTGCACTACACCCGTGCCCGCATCTTCACCGACCGCGCCATCTATCGCCCCGGGCAGAGGGTGGAAATCTCGGGCGTGGTGTTCCAGCGCAACGCCGACCACTATCGCGCCTTTCCGGCGTGGAAGGGGCGGTTTGTGGTCTTCGACAGTCAAGCCAAAGCCCCTCGACACGCTCCAAGTGGTGAGCGACTCGCTCGGCACGGTGGTGGCGACCCTACACGCTGCCGAAGTATGTGCGCCCCGGCAACTTTTACCTCCGCCTCTTCGGCGAGGAGATATCGAGCGTGCAGCACAGTTTCCGCGTGGAAGAGTACAAGCGCCCGACTTTCCATGTCGAACTTGACACCCTCGCGGCTTCCGTGCGCCTGGGCGACCGCATCCGACTGCGCGGTCATGTCCGTGCCTTCAACGGCGTGCCCATCGTCGGTGCGCAGGTGAAGTGGCGCAAGACAGCACGCGCCCTTTGGTCTTGGCGCGACGAGGAGGAGACGAGCAGCGACTCCACCTTCTCGGCCGAAGGAACGCTCACCACCAACGAGGCGGGCGACTTTGACATCGCCACCACCCTCGGCACGGCAGCGACCACCGAGGGAGAGAGCCTGGTGTTCACCTTCACGGCCGAAGTGCTGGCCGGCAACGGCGAAACGCAACGTGCCTCACGATCGACCGTGGTGGGCGCTGCGACGGACGAACGTCCTGCCGCTCCCCAACCCATCGAGGTGAGCGGTGATGGCAGCGAAGAAGCCACAGTGCGCGTCAACCGCCCCTGCTTCCTTTTCTACGACCTCGTCTCTATCGACAACGGCCTCGAAGAAAGCCGCGTGGTGGAGGTCACGGAGCCTCAAACCTTCACCCTCCGCTGGAAGACGGCCTACGGCGACGCCGCTACCGCCCACTTTGCTTTCCTGCAAAACGGCGTGCTCACCTACCGCACCGCCACCGTGGAGCGACAGAAACCCGACAAGAAGCTCCGCATGGAGTGGGGCACTTTCCGCTCGCACCTCCAACCCGGCAGCACCGAGGAGTGGACGCTCCGGGTGCTCCGCCCCGATGGTACGCCTGCCCGGGCCAACGTGATGGCCCATCTCTACGATGCCTCGCTCGATGCTTTTGCCAAAAGCAGTTGGACGCCTTTCACTCACACCTTCTGGCGCAGCCGTCCCGTGGGCTACTGGCAGCAGCAAAGCGTCTACACGCCGTCGTTCTCCTTCTGGCACGACACGCATCACCGCGAGCTGCCGACCTACGACTTCACGCAGTGGAAACCGATGATGTTCGACTACTCCGGCAGCCGCGTCTCGGCGTATATGCTCAATGAAAAAAATCAGCATCGCCGCCCCCTTGAGGTACCGGTGAGCAAAATGATGGGCAAAATGCGGATAAGGGGCACTGCAAACATTGCCGATCTCGCTGATGAACAAATTGTGGGAGGAGCGACCCAGGAGTCGGCAGCAGAAGAGGAAGAAACTGCCCCCACGGTGCAACTGCGCCAAAACTTCAACGAAACGGCCTTCTTCTTCCCTCGTCTTCACACCGACGCCCAAGGGGTGGTGACCCTCCGCTTCACCCTTCCCGAAAGCCTGACACAGTGGAACTTCGACGCCTTTGCCCACGATGCGCAGTTCAACACAGGTTTGCTTTCCGACAAAGTGGTGGTGCGCAAACTGCTTTCGGCCGAAGCCGCTCTGCCACGCTTCCTCCGCGAGGGCGACCGCACCGAAATTCCCATCACCGTGCACAACCTCAGCGAGAAGCGTGCCCAAGGCAAAGTATTCCTCACGCTCGTCGATACCGAAACGCAACGTACGCTCAAGACCCTCTCGCAGAAGTTTGACCTCGCCGCAGGTGCGGCCTGCACCACGCTTTTGCCTACGAAGTGCCCGACGGCCTGAGTCGGCTCGTGGCTCGTGTGGTGGCCAAAAGCACGGAGTTCAGCGACGGTGAAGAGCGAGAACTTCCCATTCTCTCCCGCCGCATCGAACTGACCCACGCTGTGCCCTTCACCGTGAAGCGCGGTGAAAACTACGACGCCCAACTCGCTGCCGCCCGCAAGCAACTGCTCGCAGCGCTCGAACGCGGTGTGCAACCACAGTTGGCCGTCGACACCTGCCGTGACGCCCGTGCCGAAGTGGCCAAGGTGGTGCCGCAACTTCTCAAGATGGCCGACAACGGTTCGGCCACGGACATGGCCACCGCCCTCTACGGCCTCGAAATCGGAGCAATGTTGCGCCCCTACACGCAACTCACCGACGAGGAAATCAACGTGCGACGTGAAAACCTCATCGCCCGCCTCGCCCAACAGCAGCAACGCGAAGGGGGCTGGAGCTGGTGGAGCGGCATGAAGCCTTCGCCTTGGATTACGAGTGAAATCGCCACTCTCCTCGGACGCATCAACACCCTCACCGGCCGCACCGAGACGGACGCCATGTTGCAACGCGCCCTCCACTATCTCGACCAAGTCACGCAAGAGAGTGTGGCCGAAATGCGCAAACATCCCAACACCGGCATCAGCGAATGGCACTTCCGCTACCTCTACCTCCACCGCATTCTCCGGCGCGCAGACACGGACGAGGTGCGCTACCTCCTCCGCCTCGCTGCGAAAAAGCGTAAAGAACTCTCCATGTACGGCAAGAGCGGCGTGGCGGTGATTTTGGCCGGAACACCCCACGACGCCGAAGCCCGACTGGCGCTGCAAAGCCTCATCGAGCACACCGTTGTTTCGGAAGAGATGGGCCGCTCCTTCGACACCGAGCGCGCCTTCTCCGGCTGGGCGAGCTACCGCATCCCCACCCAGACTTTCGCCATCGAAGCCCTCCAACGCCTCGCCTCGCCCACGGCCCAAATCGACAACGTGACCGTGGCCGACTTGGTGAGCGAGATGAAACTCTGGTTGCTTCAATCGAAGCGCACACAGACGTGGAACTCCTCCCGTGCCACGGCCGATGCCACCTATGCACTGCTCCGCGAACCCGATGCAGCCAACGAAGGATTGACTTGGGGCGCTGTGTCGGCACGCTACACCCTCCCCGCGGCTCAAGCGGTGCAGAAAGGCAGCGGTTTCACCCTCGTCCGCCGTTTGGAAGTGTTGCGCGGCAAACAGTGGCAACGCATTGAAAGCGACGGCCGGCAGACGCTCCGCGTAGGCGACCACGTCCGTTGGGTCTATGAGGTGACAGCCGATCGCGACTACGACCACGTAGCGTTGCGCTCCACACGCCCTGCCTGCTTCGAAACGCTTCGTCCCCTCTCGGGCTACACTTGGCTCGATGGCCTGGGCGCCTACCGTATGGTGCGCGACAGCGAAAACGAATACTTCATCGAACATCTCGCCAAAGGCCGCCACACTTTCACCGACGAAATGATTGTGGATCGCGCCGGCACTTACGATGCTGGGCTTTCGCGCATTGAATGCGTCTTCTCCCCCGAGTTTGTCGCCAACTCCTCCCCCGACGTCTTCACCGCGCTTCCCGCAGCGCAGTAACCTACACTCCCCCACCCTCTTTGCACGCCTCGAAGGAGGCTTCGCGCAATGAGGCTTCACATTGCCATCCCTAAGTTGGTCTCTCCGTACCAACTTAGGGATTTTTTGTTAAGGCCGAAAAAAAGGAAGAAAGGAGGAAGAAGCAAGGAGAGATGGGAAGAGGGTAATCCCTTCCGATATATCGCCGGACGCGGCTCACAAGAAGGCAAAAAGCCGCCAATACTTTTGAAAACCTCTTAAAAATGCAAGAACAGAGGATCATCTCCCACAAATACGATTTCTTTGCGCATAAAGTTTACTACGTATCGCTTTTATGCAATTTGGAGACGAAAAACTGTATTTATCGCTTTGTAAATTGAAGATAAGGGCGTAACTTTGCCCTGTAAAATGAAATCTCGCTTTTGGCAGAACGAGTCCCATAATTCGGCATGCTGTCGGGCACAAACACACTATTTCACTTATCCTCCTTTATGAAAAAAAGATACTGGTCATTGGAGCTACCGGACAAATCGGTTCGGAACTCACCATGAAGTTGCGCAGCATCTATGGACATGACAATGTCGTGGCAGGCTACATCGTGGGCGCTGAGCCTAAGGGCGAACTCCTCGCCACCGGCCCTGCCGAGATTTGTGATGTTACCAACGGGCAGGCCCTGGCCGACATTGTGCAGAAGCACCACATCGACGCCATCTTCAACCTCGCAGCACTGCTCTCGGTGGTGGCCGAACGCAAACCTCAGTTGGCGTGGAAAATCGGCATCGACGGGTTGTGGAATGTGCTCGAAGTGGCACGCGAGCACGAGTGTGCGGTGCTCACGCCTTCGTCCATTGCCTGCTTCGGCCCCGAAACGCCGCGCGACAACGTGCCGCAGGACACCATCCAGCGCCCCCGCACCATCTATGGCGTAACGAAGGTGACCACCGAACTCCTCTCGGACTACTACTTCAACAAATATGGCGTAGACACGCGTTCCGTGCGCTTCCCCGGCCTCATCTCCTACGTCACCCCGCCCGGAGGCGGCACCACGGACTATGCCGTGGACATCTACTACGCTGCCGCACGCAGCGAAAAGTTTGTCTGCCCCATCGCCGAAGGCACGTTTATGGACATGATGTACATGCCCGACGCCCTCAACGCCTTGGTGCAGCTTATGGAGGCCGACCCCACGCGCTTGGTTCACCGCAATTCGTTCAACATCGCAGCCATGAGTTTCGACCCCAAAGGCATCTACGAAGCCATCCGCCGACAACGTCCCAACTTCGAAATGACCTACCAAGTCGATGCCCTCAAGCAGAGCATTGCCGATTCTTGGCCCAACAGCCTCGACGACACGGCAGCCCGCCAAGAGTGGGACTGGCAGCCCCGCTACGACCTCGAAGCCATGACCACCGACATGCTCAGCAAGCTCGCCTTGAAGATGCACGCTTAACTGAACTCCTTCTCAAAAGAAAAGCAAACGACCACCGCCGACTACTCCACAGTGAGCAGTCGGCGGTGGTCGTTTGGCGCTCCGGCTTCCCCTCATCAGCCGAGGAAGCGGGAGCAAGCGAGGCCGAAGTCTATCGTGCCCCGACAGGGATGTTGGGATTGGTTTCGAGTTGGTGCAGCGCCGCCTTGTAGATGTCGCTGCGATCGTTGGCCAGTTGGAAGTATTCGCTGCGGTCCCAGAGGTCGAGCGCCACAAGGGCTTTGAGCATCAAGCGCAGGTCAGGGAGCGTATTTTGGAGTTCGGCATCGTCCTTGGGCGTCACCTTCTTCTTTTTGGCCTCATCGAGGAGTTGGTCGATGAGTGACTGCGGCACAACATAGTCACGGCGGAAGTCGGCAAAGGTGCGATATTGCTTCTTGAGCGCCTTACGTTGGTTGTCGATATAGCGGAGCGAAACGGTGTTGAAGAGGTTGTTGCGGTTGATGGCGGTGTAGAACTTCGTGAACGCGAGGGTGTCGAGCGGTACGAACACATCGGGCATGATGCCGCCACCGCCGTAGACGCTACGGCCGTCGACCAGCGTCTTGTAGACCTTCGTCGAATCGAGATGGATGGAGTCGCGGTGGATGAGTTCGCCATGGGTGTAGCGCTTCTCAAAGTCTTGGGAGTATTCCTCCTTCTTGCCCTTCTCATAGGGCTTCTGGATGCAACGGCCCGATGGGGTGTAGTAGTGACTCGTGGTGAGGCGGATCATGGAGCCGTCGGGCAAGTCGATGGGGCGCTGCACAAGTCCCTTACCAAAGGTGCGTCGGCCCACCACGAGGCCGCGGTCGTGGTCTTGAATGGCCCCTGCCACAATTTCAGCAGCCGAAGCGCTAAACTCATTGACCAGCACCACCACGCGACCCTGTTTGAAGAGACCACCGCCCTGTGCCACAAACACCTGCTTGGGTTGGGTACGGCCTTCGGTGTAGACCACAAGGTCGCCTTCGTTGAGGAATTGGCTCGCCACCTCAAAGGCCGCGCCCAAATAGCCGCCGCCATTGCTTTCGAGATCGAAGATGAGGTCGCGCATGCCCTGCTTGAGGAGTTTGGCAATGGCCTCCTTCACCTCCTTGCCCGAAGTCGCTCCGAAGCGGTCGAGCTGAATGTAACCGATAGTCGGGGTGACCATATAGGCCGCACCGAGGGTGTTGACAGGGAATTTTATCGCGCGTCACGGTGAACCTCATCGGTTCCGGCACGCCCCGGCGCACGATGCGCAGATCGGCCTTTGTGCCGCGAGGACCACGCAGGAGGGTCATGATGCTGTCGCGCTCCATCTTGACGCCGGCAATGGCGGTGTCGCCCACCGAGATGATGCGGTCGCCGGCCAAGATGCCCACTTTTTCCGAAGGGCCTTTGGGCACCGTCTGGATGACCACGAGGGTGTCTTCGAGCATGTTGAACTGTACGCCGATGCCTTCAAAATTGCCTTCCAGCGGTTCGTTCATTTTCTTCGTCTCCTTGGGGTTGGAATAGGAGGAGTGAGGGTCGAGCTTTTCGAGAATCCCGTTGATGGCATCTTCCACCAGTTTCTTTTGGTCAACCGTGTCGACGTAGAGTTGTGTGATGGCGAGCTGCGCCAGTTGGAGTTTGCGGATTTGTTCCACATCGACACTTTCGTGCACGGGTTGTCGTTGTGCTGCGAGCGGCAGGACAGCCAAAGTGCAGAGAAGGAAGAGGAAAAAAATTGTTTCATAAGAGAGAGGGTTAGTCGTGAGGTTGGGGCAGGAAGGCCGAGACGTCCTTGCCGAAGGAGAGGAGTTCGCGCACCACGGTCGAGGAGATGTCGGCATATTCGGGCTCGGTGAAGAGGAGCACCGTTTCGACGTCCGAAAGGCGGTGGTTGATGCCGGCAATGTCGCGCTCATACTCAAAATCTTTGACCGAACGGATGCCACGCAACACGAACTTGGCTCCCACGCGCATGGCGAGGTCGGCGGTGAGGTCGTCGTAGGCCACAACGCTCACCCGGTCGTTGCCTTCGTAGACACGGCGGATGGCGGCCACGCGCTCTTCGGGCGGAAAGTAGGAGCGCTTATTGATGTTGTAGCCCACCCCGATGACAATGTGGTCGAACATCTGCAGCCCACGGCGCACGATGCCGGCATGGCCGATGGTGAAAGGATCGAAGCTGCCGGGGAAAACAGCAATTTTGGTGGAGAGTGCCATAGGTCGGAGGATAGATGGGAGGGAGAAAAATGTGGAGTGGGCAAATGGGGAAGCCGCCCCGCTCTCTCGCACGCGCGCGTCCCTACCATTAGGGGAAGTTTTTTTGCCTTCACGCCTTCACCTATGGTGCCATCCTTCTTATTTACAGAGGGTTGAAGGTGAAGGCAAATGAGAAATAAAAGTTTCACCTACCTTCACCCGAAAGTCTGAAACATCCCGAAATAAGGGATAGGGTGAAGGCAAAAACAAGACTATAATAGTGTATGCGTGCGCGCGCGAAGGAAAGGAGGACGTGGTGAAAGGAAGGGGCAGCCGAATGAGTGGGCAATTTATGGATTTCGTGCCGCAGCGGCATCTACCTCCGAGGTAGTTTTACGCAGCTCTGAGCTAAAACTTTTTACCTCTGAGGTAAAATAACCTTCTTCCCTTCGGCAGGGATGCTCTCCCGAGAACAGGAAGGGGGAAAGAAGAGAAAAATCATTCGGCCTCCGGACTTTCCTCCACGAGGTCGTCTTCCACCACGAGGTTGTCGATGATGAAATTCTGCCGTTCCATCGTATTTTTTTGCCCATATAGTAGGCGAGCAATTCTTTGACTTTATCGCTCTTGTGGAGGGTCACGGGTTCTAAGCGCATATCAGGGCCGATGAAGTTTTTGAACTCATCGGCAGAGATTTCACCCAATCCCTTAAATCGAGTGATTTCGGGATTAGGAGAGAGTTTGGCGATGGCGGCCAACCGCTCTTCTTCCGAATAGCAGTAAATGGTTTCATATTCGGTGCGTCCGCTGCTTTTTGATTTTTTCCCTGTTTTCTTCGCTTCCGCACGCTCTTCCTTGGTGGTTTTCTTCTTGTTGCGCACGCGGAAGAGGGGCGTTTGGAGAATGTAGACATGGCCTTTCTTGACGAGTTCAGGGAAGAATTGCAGGAAGAAGGTCATCATAAGCAAGCGAATGTGCATCCCATCGACATCGGCATCCGTGGCAATAATCACCTTGTTGTAGCGAAGAGAGTCGAGTCCGTCTTCGATGTTGAGCGCGGCTTGCAGGAGATTGAACTCCTCGTTTTCGTACACCACCTTCTTGGTCAACCCATAGGAGTTAAGGGGCTTTCCGCGCAGGGAGAAGACGGCCTGCGTTTTTCACCTCACGGCATTGGGTGATACTACCCGACGCTGAGTTACCCTCGGTGATGAAAAAGGCTCGTATCGAAACGTAAATCCTCGATTTCATCGGGATTTTGACCACGTTTGGGTTTGGGGGCTTCATCGCTGAGGTGAATGTGGCAGTCGCGCAGTTTCTTGTTGTGCAAACTGGCTTTCTTGGCGCGCTCACGTGCCAACTTGGTCACGCCGGCAATGGCTTTGCGCTCCTTTTCGCTCTCTTGGATTTTCTGCTGAATGACTTCGGCAATATCCAGATTTTTGTGTAAAAAGTTGTCGACCTGCTCTTTGATGAAGTCACCCACAAACTTATTGACGCTCACGCCGCTCAGTTCAAAGGTATTGCCTTTGGCATCCTTGTCGGGCGCCATGGTGAGCGAACCGAGTTTGATTTGGTTTGCGACTCAAAGGTGGGTTCGATGACACGAATGGCAATGGCGGCCACAAGGCCGTTGCGCACATCCTGCACATCGTAGTTTTTGCTGAAATACTCTTTGATGGTGCGCGCGATGTGCTCCTTAAATGCACTTTGGTGCGTACCGCCCTGAGTGGTGTGCTGGCCGTTGACAAAGGAATAGTATTCCTCACCATATTGGCTGGTGTGGGTAAAAGCGATGTCCAGATATTCGTTGCGCAGGTGCACGATGGGGTACAGCCCCTGTGCGGTCATGTTGTCGGTGAGCAAGTCTTCCAAACCGTTGCGCGAGATGGTGCGGCGGCCGTTGATGAAGATGGCAAGACCGGTGTTGAGGTAGGTGTAGTTGCGCAACATCGTTTCGACAAATTCGGAGTGGAAACGATAGCCGGCAAAGAGGGTGGCATCGGGCTGAAAGAAGATGTAAGTACCGTCTTCTTCCTCGGTGGAACCGCTATTATCCTCAATCAACCGTCCGGCTTCAAAGATGGCTTCGCGATACTTCCCCTCGCGGTAGCTGCGCGCCACAAAACGGGAGGAGAGGGCGTTGACGGCTTTCAGACCCACGCCGTTCAATCCGACGGAGGCCGTGTATTGGTCGCTGTCGTACTTAGCACCGGTGTTCAACTGAGAAACGGCTTCAATCAGGCTGCCCGGCGGAATGCCTCGACCATAGTCGCGAATGGAGGCGGTGAGGTCGTCGGTGATGTCTACTTCTATTTTTTTGCCAAACCCTGCGTTGAACTCGTCGATGCTGTTGTCGATGCTCTCTTTGAGCAGGACGTAAATACCGTCCTCGGCATGCGAGCCGTCTCCCAAGCGCCCGATGTACATGCCCGGACGCATACGGATGTGGGTCATATCGTCGAGGTGGCGGATGGCATCGTCGCTATAATCGGCGGCGTTACGAGTGGGTTGCGGCGTGAGGTCTTCTGTCATGTTGAGAATAGGGAGGGAAGGTTAGGGGAGAAGCGTGCAGTACTGACTTACAACGTCTTCTGATAGCAGCGGCGGCGCTTGTGGAGTTCCACGTCAAGATAATTCCACTGGTTGGCACTCTTGTCGTTGGTTTCCAAAATAGGGTGTCCTTCGGCATATTCAAAGCCCATCTCTTTGGCGATAGGAATGATGTCGGCAAAAAGGAGGGCATTGACGCCTTTGTTCTGATATTCGGGCAACACGCCGACGAGCAGCAGGTCGATGATGTGCGAACGCTTCCAATAGAGGGCTTTGAGCAGATGCCACCACCCGAAGGGGAAAAGTTTGCCTTTGGCCTTCTGCAAGGCACGGGACAGGGAAGCCATACCGATACCCATCGCCACCGGTTCGTTATCTTCGTTTTCGACAACCACCAGCAAGCGCAGGTCGAGGAAATGGAGATATTGGTCAGCGTATTTGTCGATTTGTCGGCGATTAATTTCGCTGAAACCAAAGAGGGGGGCATAGGAGCGGTTGATGACATCGAAGAGGCGGTAGATGTAGTTGCCGTCCTTAATCTCTTTCACGCTCTTAAACTTGCGGATGTGCAGATTGGAGCGCTTGCGCACAATTTCTGCCACACGGAAATAGCGTTCATAGTCGGCCTCATGACCGGGACGCGGCACATAAATTTTCCGTTCCGACCAGTCGATTTCACGCTCGTAGCCGTGGGCTTCCAAATGCTTGGGATAGTAGGGATAGTTGTAGATGGTCGACATCGTGGAGAGTTGGTCGAACCCTTCGATGAGCATACCTTCGGCATCAAGATCGGTGAAACCCATCGGCCCGATGAGTTTGTCGCATTGGTGTTCACGCGCCCAAGCCTCAGCAGTATCAAGCAAAGCGCGGCTCACCTCAAGATCATCGATGAAATCGATCCATCCGAAGCGCGCGCTGTGGGTATTCCATGTCCGATTGGCTTTGTGGTTGATCAGGCACGCCACACGTCCCACGACGTCCCCATCTCGGTAAGCCAAGAACAATTCGGCTTCGCAAAATTCGTACGCCCCGTTCTTCTTGGGATTGAACGTGTCGAGCATATCCTCGTAGAGATCAGGCACAGAATAGGGATTGTCCTTGTAGAGGTGGTAGTTAAAACGAATAAAGGTCTTCAAGTCTGCCTTAGACGTTACTTTTTTGATTTCTACTGCCATGACGGTATTATGGGTTGTGAAGATTTCAGAAAGAGGAGGTTTAGTCTTCGTTCGCTGTCGCAAAAGGCAAAGTACGCAAACGAATCACAGGTGCTGCCGCTTGTCGCGGACGAACGCGCAAAGTTACTCATTTTTTGTCGGAAAGGCTGTAAGAATACGCGCTTTTATGGGAGTTTTTGCAGGAAAGACCATCTTTCCGGCGCGAAAGTCAAGATTAGGGTAAGTCTTTCAGGACCAGATTTCCCCAGGCTCCATAGTCGAGTCGGGTGCGGAGGCGTAGGGAGTTCTCCCCACGATTCGGGCAGCGGTGGCAGATTGCGCATTTCGCCTCGGTGATCTAAGCGGCGGAGCAGGTCGGCCACGGTGAGGCGGTAGACATCGACATCCACTTTGAAGCGCGAGGGTTCGGTTTCGCTCTCGGCGGTGCAATAGAGGACGCCTACCTCGATCAACCGGTGGAGTTCGCTTCTCACCACGGCAGGCGGCAGATGGGTTTCGCGCGCCAGTTCCGGCAAGGTATAGGCCGGTGTGTCTTTCAAGAAAGCTTGTACAATGTTGCGCATCAGTCCTAACGCCAACGTGTCGTGCTGGCAGGTGCTGAGCTGCGGTGGGGTGAGTTCGCCCTCTTCGGCCGCGGTTTGGATGGTTTGACACAAAATTACACCGCCCAAACAAATGCTCCACGTGGCGTAAACCCAAACCATCAGCAACGGAAGCACAGCAAACGAGCCGTACACGGCGTTGTAGCTGCTCAGAAACATCTGGCCCTGGATGTAAAACTGCTGCACCAGACAGAAGAAGAAACCCGCCAACACAGCCGGCACAAAGATGGAGCGCCAACGCACATTGACCACAGGGATGAACTTATACATCATCCCGAATACCACACTGCTCAGCGCCCATTTCAGCACAAACAGCAACATCGGCATGGACGACTGTACAAGGTCGTATTGCGGCAGATAGTCAAAGAGTTTGAGCACGTAGAGCCATACGCCGCTCAACAAAAAAAGATGGAGAACACCAGAAACACAATCAGTCCCAAATAAGAGAGCGAAAACGCAAAAAGGCTGCGCGAGGTGGTCACGCCCCACAGTGCATTGAACTTCTCCTCGATATTGTTGACGAGCGAAATGAGGGTGAAGGCCAAAAACAAAAAACTCACCCCAATCACCATGTCGTCCTGCGCTCGAGCGATGTAGGAGTTGGCAAACCCCATCAATTGGTCGATGACGTTGTCTTGCACATTGAGGCTCGAACGCAGTTGCCGCTCGATGTAGTGCTCCAAACCAAAACCACGCCCCAACGCGAGGATGAGTGCAAGCAGGGGCACCACCGACAGCACGGTAGTGTATGTGAGCGCTGCCACGTTGGTGGTGAGCGCACGTTGCTGTGTGGCTTTCAGCGCAACGCCTGCCATATGCCACACGCGGCGCACCGTCTGCACAATTACGCTCCACCGCGGTGCGGCGAAGCCGGAAGTAATTCGTTCTCTGATATTCATGACGAGCAAAGGTAGTCGTTTTCGGCGAGCCATCCAAGGCGCAATCCCGATTTTATGCACAACGCTCCATATTTTTCAAGAAAAAGTCTTCTTTCTTCCGTTAATTCGTCAAAAGAGTTGGCTGTTTCAGAAATAAATACCTATATTTGCAACCCTAATCCATCAAAAACCAATCTCTTATGAAAAAAACTTTACTCACTCTTCTCATGGCTGCTACAGCCACTTTCACCGGTTTTGCTCAAAGCAATCTTTTGAAAAACGGTGATTTTGAAAATTGGAACGGTAGCAAATTGGCCGACTGGGGTGCAAAAGGCTCAAAAGACGCCCCTACTGCCACCAATGTTGATGTGAAGCAAACTACCGGTCGCACAGGTCATGGTGCTGAAATTACGGATGTATCGGTTAAGGGAAAGTTCAGCAATGTACGTTTATCGCAGAAACTTTCTCTCAAAAAAGGCGACTATACGCTGACTTTCTGGGCAAAGGGCGCTGTCGATGGCAAGCAAGCTTTGGGAGGTTATGTTTGCGAAGATGATGGTGCGATTAAGACCAGCAACTATAACTATTCTGCCAAAACAGCACTTTCTAAAGACAGCTGGACGGAAGTCAAATACGAATTCTCTCTCAAGGGCGACAGCACTATTTGGGTTGTTGTCCGCAATAACCAAGGCAAAGGTTCTATCTTCGTAGACGATGCTATGCTCACCACCACTAATGGCGGTAGCGTAACTCCTGATCCTACACCTGACCCTACGCCTACCCCCACTCCTACCGGCGATGAAATCTACTCAAAGGCACTCACCGACAATGCCGATGGTTGGACGCTCGAACAAGGTACTCTTCCCAAAGGCCTTAGCCACGTTTGGGCACAAGACGCTAAATATGGTTTGAAAGCTTCGGCTTTTGTTAACTCTAACAAGTACGCTACTGAAGCATGGGCTATTTCTCCCGAAATCACTTTGACAAAGAATAACAAACTTTCGTTCGATCATGCTGCAAAGTTCTTCCAGAATGCAAAGGCAGAACACACCCTTTGGGTGCGTGAAGGCAAAACCGGCGCATGGCAGCAACTCACCATCCCCACATACAGCGATGGTAAGTCTTGGAAATTTGTGTCATCCGGTGAAATTGATTTGAGCACTTACGAAGGCAAAACCGTACAAATCGGCTTCAAGTACATCAGCACCACTAATAGTGTTTCCACTTGGGAAGTGAAGAATTTCAAGATTACAGGCACTCCCTCTGCTATCGAAAGCCTCTCTACCGGCAAGGTACAGCAAGGTATTTTCGACCTCAGCGGTCGTCGCGTAGAAAATGCCTCTAAGGGCATCTTCATCATCAATGGTAAGAAGGTGATTAAATAATCTCTCTCCCTACCCCACCCTACAATCCCTGCAAGCGCATTTGTTCGTTTGCAGGGATTTTTGTATCTTCGCCACAGAAAAATTCAATTATCATTCCATCCTTTTTTTGTGCTATGAAACAAAAAAATCTCTTCTCGTTTCTCTTTTGGCGGCGGTAATGTTCCTCTGCTCCCCCGGTTCAGCAGCGGCGCAAGCCAACTTCGACGTTGTGCCCCGCCCGCTGAAAATCACTCCGGCAGTTGAGAAAGGCGACTTTGCCCTCAATGCAAAAACTGTCATCGTATGCGGAAAAGCCGCTGAAGAACAGACGAATGCCCGCCATTTGCAACGCTTCCTCACAGAGCGTACCGGTTTTGCACCCGCCATTGTGCACAAAGCACCGCAAACCAACGCCATCGTTCTCAGCCAAAACCTGAAAAACGACAATCTCGAAGCCTATCACCTCACCGTGACTGCCGACCGCATCCACATCAACGGAGCCAGCGCAGCAGGTACTTTCTATGGCATTCAGACGTTGCGGAAATCTCTGCCCCACAACAGCCACAAAGGTAAAATCACCCCACCCGAAGGCAAGCAAATCTACATTCCTTTCGTCACCATCGACGATGCCCCTCGTTTTGCCTATCGCGGTGCACTGCTTGACGTGGCACGCCACTTCCTCAGTGTGGACAGCGTGAAGCGCTTCATCGACATGATTGCGCTCCACAACATCAATCGTTTCCACTGGCACCTCACCGACGACCAAGGTTGGCGCGTGGAAATCAAGAAGCACCCCCGCCTCGTTGAGGTGGGCAGCAAACGCCCCGAAACCGTCATCGGACACAACAGCGGCAAGTATGACGGTATTCCCCACGGAGGCTATTACACTCAAGAGGAATGTCGCGACATCGTGCGCTATGCTGCCGAACGCCACATCACCATCATTCCCGAAATCGACCTCCCCGGCCACATGCTCGGTGCACTTACGGCCTACCCCGAATTGGGTTGCACAGGAGGTCCTTATGCTGTATGGCGCATTTGGGGTGTGAGCGACGACGTGCTCTGTGCCGGAAATCCAAAAACCTACGATTTCATCGATGACGTTCTCGATGAAATCGTCAAAATCTTCCCTTCTGAATATATCCACGTAGGGGGCGACGAATGCCCGAAGACTCGTTGGAAATCTTGCCCCAAATGCCAAGCCTTCATCAAGCAACACCAACTTGAAGGCGATGGCAAGCACACCGCAGAAGAACGCCTACAAAGCTATGTTATCCGTCATGCCGAGCAACACCTTTCTCGCCGCGGCCGCAAAATCATCGGTTGGGACGAAACACTCGAAGGCGGACTGGCTCCCGGTGCCACCGTTATGTCTTGGCGCGGTGAAGCCGGTGGTCTCGAAGCGGCACGCAGCGGCCACGATGCCATCATGACTCCCAACACCTACCTCTACTTTGACTACTATCAAGCCAAAGATACGAAGCAAGAGCCGATGGCTATCGGAGGATACCTCCCCCTCACCACGGTTTATAGTTACGAACCCGTACCTGAAAAGGCCACTCCCGAAGAAGCCCGCCACATCATCGGTGTACAAGCCAACCTTTGGACGGAGTACATTCCCAACTTCAAGCAAATCGAATACATGGAGTTGCCGCGTATGGCTGCGCTTGCTGAAATCCAATGGACACCTCGCAACACGAAGAATTTCCCCGAATTCATCGAGCGTTTGACCCGTTTGCTCGACCTCTACCGCGAGCAAAACTACAATTTTGCAAAGCACCTCTACAACGTCACCGCTTCCTATCAACTCGATGCCGAGCGGGGTATTGTGGCTACCCTCTCCACGCTTGACAATGCCGACATCCGCTACACCCTCGACGGCAGCACCCCCACACCTTCCAGCACGCTCTACAAAGCGCCCATCGTCCTTCAAAAAGATGCCCAGTTGCGTGCCGCCGCTTTCCGCAACCTCGGTCGTCCTCGCGCCGGCAGCCGTCCGATGGTCGAGCGCAGCCAAGTGGAGCAGGAAGATTTCCACTTCTCCCTCAGCACGGCCAAAGACATCCGGCTTCTTCAAGGCATCAACGACCGATATAAGTTTGCCGGCCCCTCCGTGCTGGTGGACGGTCTGCAAGGCAGCAACCTCAACTTCCAGTCCGGACGCTGGTTGGGCTTCAGCACCGAAGATCTCGAAGCCGTCATCGACCTCGGTCGGCCCACGACGGTGAGCAGCGTGTCCTTCAATGCCCTTGTCGAAAAGGCCAACTGGATTTATGGGCCACGGCGTGTCGTGGTGAGCCTCTCGACCGATGGCCAAGACTTCACTCCCGTTGTCCGGCAGGACTATCTGCCCATGGGCGAAAAGGATCCCGATGGCATCCTGCCCTATCGCTACACCTTTGCCCCGCAGTCGGTGCGCTACATCAAGGTGCACGCCGTGCCCGAAAAAGGCCATCCCCACTTGGCACACCGTTGCCGCCGGCAAACCGGGTTTCCTTTTTGTCGATGAAATCGTGGCAAGATAGTCCGTTTTGCCTTAACTCCCTGCTGAACACCGCTGTCATTGAGGTTTTTCCTCTTTGACAGCGGTTGTTTTTGTACTCCTTCTAAATGCCTCCGCTCGACCAAAAACTCTACATTTTTTTGAAGCCTCCTCTGTTTACATATAGACATCTCGCCGGCAAAATCAGCCACAAGACTTTGAGTTTAACACAGTTTTAACACTTTCATATCCTCTACTATCGGACGAACTGCTACCTCTGAGATAGAATTATCTACCTCTGAGGTAATGGAAACTACCTCTGAGATAAATCCACCTACCTCTGAGAAAAAAATCGCCCCTCCGCCTTCGCACGCGTGCGCCTCACACTACACAATATCCCTGCATTTTGCCTTCACTGCCTTCACCCAAGCCGATAAATCCCTCATCATCAGTGCATAGTAGGAAGACACGAGAAAGAGAAAAGTCTCCACTCTCCGGTGAAGGCAGCAACGCCTTTGCCTTCACCCGTAACCACCTGAATAATAGATCAATAAGCCAAAAGGTGAAGGATTGAAGGCAAAAAACACGGACTATAGTAGGGTACGCGCGTGCGCGCGAGGACATTCTTCGGTGGCCGCACTCTGCAACATCGGACCGCCCCGCCTTGCGGGTTTCCGAGATTCACCCCCTCCGGAGACGCTCCTTGCGGCAGGCCCGTCGGGCAGTGCCTTCCTCACCCTGAAGGGAACGGCACTGAAAGGGGATGTCCATCGGATGGAACGGAACTTTATCAGGCTTCCGACGACCCTTGGTGCTGCTCCAGATTGCCCCACGATGTTTTTCAAAAAACATAGACGCCAACTCCTTCTGAGACAAAATCACTCAGCGGCAGTTGGCGTCTATGGCTTAGTTCAATGAAGGGTGAGGCGAGCGGCACAGTCAATATAGACCGCGCCGCTCATTCACCGCAGGAAAATCAATAGAAGATGGAGGCTACGGGATGAACTCCAGCCACCACGGTGCGGAGGAACTTTCCCGTGCGGTCGTAGATGTGGATGGTGCCTTGCGAAACGTAGTTGCCCACGGCAGCGTCAGAAGCTAAATAGACGTCGCCGGTGCGGGGCGCGATGTTGATGGCGGTGGGAGCAGGCGGCATGTGGCCGAGATCCCTGCCCCAAGCATGGGAGGTGTCAGCCGTGTGGCTGCGGGTGTCCCAAACGGCATAGGTGGTGTTGGCTTTGGGATTCTTGTAATCGGTGGTGTAGTCCACCACATAGTTCACCACGTAGAGGCTGTTGCCATGGGCTGCAGCCATCGTGCCTTTGCAGTATTCAGCCGCACGGTCGGCTGCATCGATGCGCCAGATAGTGCCCGGAATGCTGCCGTAGTTGCCGTTGCACACGACGAAGATGTTGCCATTGGCGTCCTGCGTGAGTTTGCCGGGGTTCATCCCTACCTTGACATCCTGCTTGGTATTGGTGAAGGTGCGCAGGTCGATTTTGGCCACGCGGAAGCCATTGACATAGTTCTTGCTCCAGTTGTAGCCGTCGCTCACAGCGACATAGAGGAAATTGCCGCGGGCTTCGAGGTCCACGGGGTTCGGGCCGACTTCGATTTTGCTCACCACTTTGAGGGCAGTGGTGTCGATTTTTGTCACGTAGCCATCGTTGTTGCTCACGTAGATGTTACCACCGGCAGCGGTGATACCTTCGGGGTCGGTGGTGGGGATTTGTGCCAGGATTTTGCGGGTGTTGGCATCGATGGCCCAAACGAGGTCACTGCCATAGACGGCAATGTAGAGCTTCGAGCCATAGATGACGCCATCCTGAGGAGAGTCGCCGAGACTCTGGCCGTTGGCACTCTTAAAGATGCCGTGGAGGGGCTTGTAGTCCTTAAAGTCGAAGTAGGAAAGGATGCCCTCGATTTTGCCTTGATTGCCTTGGTTGAGCACGTAGACACCATTGATGCCTGTGCCGGGTTGGAGCGGTTCGATGTGGTCTTCCTCGTCGTTACAAGCCGTGAAAGCCAAGCCCACAAGGGCGAGGGGAAGAAGGTGTTTGAAGAGTTTCATAAAAAAGTGGAGTTAAAATGAATAATTTACGGAGAACTGATAGGTGCGTCCGGGCATGGGATACCGGTGCACGATTTCGTAAGTATGGTCGGTCAGATTGGTCACAGCGAGGAGGCAGTCGAGCTGCCGGCGATGCGAAATCGGCAGGCGGCGACGCAAGGTAAGGCCGAGCTCGGCGTAGGCCGGAAGGCGCGTAGTGGGGGCGTGCTCGTGGGTACTCCATCGCTCGGAGGCAAAAGTCGCGGTCACGCTGAGTTGTGCCCAAGGATTGTCCCATCCCAAGGCCATCGTGCCGCTGTGGGCAGGAGTGTAGGCCAGTTGCTTTCGGCGTGTGGGGGTGACGCCGGAGGTGGCATCTTCGACCTGTTGGAAAGAATAGTTGGCCGCAAGGTTGAGGTGGTGGCGGGCAGCCAGTCGCAGTGAGGCGTCGAGGGTCAGATCGAGACCTTGAGCTTCCACCCGCCCGAAGTTGGCCGTCTGCCAGATGTAGGGGTTTCGGGGGATGGCGACAATGCGGTCGGACACGCGATTGGCATAGACATCAAAAGTCAGGTCGAGCCGCGTCACCGGAGTGTGGCGGGGAAGAAGATGGAGGGTACCGCCCAGTCCGAGTTGGCGCGTAAGTTCGGGACGCAGATGAGTGTTGCCCAAGCGAAAATAGTAACTTTCGGCAAAGGAGGGCATCCGAAAGAGCTGTTGCGCATAGAGGCGCAGAGTGAGGGCAGCCCGTGGGGTGCGGACGGCCCGATAGGCCAGCGAGAGAGAGGGGGTGAAGCGTCGGGCGTTGCGCGCAGGATCTTCGTGCTCCCAAGGCAGTCCGTTGGGGGCGCGGTCAGTGCCGTGAAGATCGTTCCAATGCCGATGGTGCAGCAAGCGTGCCGTGGCCGACCAGCGGGACACGCTCCAACGTAACGAAAGACTTTGCTGAAGCGAATGGCGGCGGACATCGCGCCAAAGGGTACTGCCAAATTTCAGCGTTTCGTAGGTATAGTCGACCGCATAGGCCGCGGAGAGGTCACGCGTCCATCGGTAGGCCGCGCCGGCAGTGGCATAGGCTGTGCGCTGGCGGTAGTGGTGTTCATCGCGCCCATCGGGATATTGCGGATCGAGGTTGAGATAGTGGGTGTTGTGTCCTGCGGCTTTGGCAGCGGCCATCCATTCCCAGCGCCCGTGGGTGTGGCGATAGGAGAGTTGGGCCGTCAGGTCATGGTCGGCGGTGTGCTCCGTTCCGGCACGGGTGTAGAGCATCACGGGGCCGGGCAGGCGACGATGGTCGGTGGCATAGGTGAGGTCGGCTGAGAGTTGTGTGGCCGCGGTGTTACACCGCCAGCGCAAGGCAGTGTGGAGGGTGTTGGTGGCACTGTGGCTGCGGCGTTCCCGAGTGGTGAGGCGGCCGTTGCGCAGGGTGAAGGGGTAGTCGTTGTCGCCATGGGCCCAGTCGGCTACGGCAACCAGGGTGTGCTTTCCCCACCGTGTGCTCCACAAGGTCGAAGGGGCCATCGTGCCAAAATTTCCCACGCGCAAACCAACCTGTCGCCCTTCGGTACGGCTCTCCAAGGCGATGACAGCCGCTGCGAGCGTGCGTACCGGCACAAGCAGGCGGGCATCGTCGGTGAGCTGGAGGGAGAGGCTGTTGAGTTGGGCAAAAATCAAATTGCCCAAAGTCGATAGCGCCGCTGCGAGCATCGAGCACGGGAAGCCCGTCGAGCGTCACTTGCGTGTGGGCAGCACCCAGTCCGCGCACACTCACGGTCTTCACGCCTCCGGCACCGCCATAGTCGCGCAGATTGATGCCGGGCAACTGGCGCAGGGCATCGGTGGTCGACACGATGCCGCGCCGGGCAAACCCTTCGGCACGGATTTCCCAACGAGGGGCAGCCTCTTGGTGCCGTTGAGGCAGTCGGAGGGTGGACGCCTGGGCTTCGCGCAACAAACTGTCGCGCGCAGAGGCAGACGATGGGCTATCGGAGGAAGGGAGCACAGATTGAGCCTTGACACCAAGGACGGCACCAACACTCAGCAGCGCCATCCATAAAGGCAGCGAGCAAAGGGAAGTGTGAAACATAAAAAAGGGCTTCTTCGCCTCCTCTCCTCGGAAGAAACGAAAAACGAGAACAGCGGCAGGTCTTCTGACTTATCCCCTGTCGGCAATCGTCTTCCCATCGTGAACTTTCGCTCAACGACAGTGACCTGTGATTGCCGCGCAAAGGAGGAATTACAGCAGCGGGACTGTGTCGGACTTGCACCGACTTCCCTTTTCACCGCGACCGAATGCTTTTTGCTTTTTGTGCATCTCGCGACACCGCTATCTGAGTTGTGGAAGCAAAAATACTACTTTTTCCTCATAGAAACAACGCCTCTCTTCAGAAAAAGAAGGACAAACGAGACATCGCCCCCTTCCCACAAGGCGGAAAGGGAGCGATGAAAGGGAACTATCGGAGGGGCCGGGTGGCGGCGACGAGCCAGTCACGCTCGGCAACGGCAGAGAGCAAGGGAAGAAGGCGTTCACGCACCATCGCATGGTAATCGTTCAGCCATTTTTTTCTCGGTTTCATCGAGCATTTCGGGCACAATGGGCGCAGTGTCTATGGGACAGAGAGTGAGCGTTTCGAAGCGGTGGAAGTTACCAAAATCGGTGGTTTCAACGGGCGTAACGAGGAGAACGTTTTCGATGCGCACCCCAAACTTTCCGGCAAGATAAAGGCCGGGTTCATTGGTGATGGTCATTCCGGCAGAGAAAGGTTGCAAGGTGCAATCGCGGACGTTCTTGCGGATTTGGTGCGGCCCTTCGTGCACACAGAGGTGCGACCCCACGCCGTGGCCCGTGCCGTGGCCGAAGTCCAATCCTTCGTGCCAGAGGGCAGCGCGGGCGGCAGTGTCGAGTTGCAGTCCCGTAGTCCCGGCCGGGAAGCGCATCCGCGAGAGCGCGATGTGTCCTTTCAGTACGAGGGTGTAGATGCGACGTTCTTCGTCGGTGAGCAGTCCGAGGGCTATGGTGCGGGTGATGTCCGTTGTCCCGGAAAGGTATTGCGCCCCACTGTCGAGCAACAGCAGCCCTTTATTTTCGAGCTGCTCAGCAGTGTCGGGAGTGGCTTCGTAGTGAACAATTGCACCGTGTGCGGCATAGCCGGCGATAGTGGCAAAGGACAAACCGCGGAAGTCGGGATGTTCGGCTCGGAAGGCCGTGAGCCGATGTTCTATGGTCAGTTCGGTTTCTTCTACGATTTTTTTCCGTTTTTCACCAACTCATCGAGCCAACAACGGAAGCGTACCAAAAGCGACTCCATCGGCCTGCATCGCTTTGCGGAAACCCGCTATTTCGGCTTCGTCCTTCACGGCTTTGAGGGCAGTTACGCTCTGCATCTGGAGGGCGAGGCTCAGGTGTTCATTGGCTTCGGCAGCGAGGCGGAGCGGATGGTAAACCACGAGATTGAGGGTGGGCGGCACGAGGAAGCGGCAGGGGTGCTTGGGGACGGTGGCCACAAAGGCGAAAAATCTCGGCGTAGTCGCGCAACTCCACGCCCTGTTCGCTGAGGTAGTGCCGAATGTCGGTGTTCACCCGCTGCGGATGGGTGAAAAAGAATGGTGCGCCCACGGTTGACCACAAGATAAGCCATAAAGACGGGATTATACTCGACATCGGACGCCCGGAGGTTGAGCAGCCACGCGATTTCAGCCAGTTCGCTCACGATGAGAAACGTTTCGCCCTCCCTCTCCCCTTGTTGTGTGCAGAGGTCTTCAATCTTTTCGCGGGCCGACTTGGCGACATATTCATCGGGCTGGCGATACAACGGCGATTGCGGCAGCGCCGGGCGATCCGGCCAGATTTCGCTGAAAGGGTCGGTCGTGGGGCAGAGCAGGTCGGGCGAAAAGACAGCGGACAGACTTTCGTAGAAATCCAAAGTGCAGATTTCGGCACAGAAGCCGATGCGGCCGGCAGAATCTTTCAAAGCAGCTGTTTCTGCCGCCAAAGTTTGTTGCAACCAATCGGTAAGGGAGGGGGTGGCGCGTTCTCCCTCGCGCATCAATTCAAAGGGAGTGTCGAGCAACTGCTGTTCGGCTTGGAGAAAATAGCGGCTGTCGGTCCAGAGGGCTGCATGATGGAGGGTGACAAGAGCCGTTCCGGCACTTCCGTCAAAACCGCTGATCCATTCGCGGCACTTCCAGTGCGGGGCAGGATACTCACTGTTGTGCGGGTCGGCAGAGGGACGATGAATGCTTGGAGATTTTGGCTGCGCATCCAGTGGCGCAGGGCGGCAACGCGGTCGGAAATGCGAAGAAGGGGTGCGTTCATAGACAGAGAAAGTTTTTTAGGGAATGTAAGACAAAGCCACGCTCCTACTTCAGAAGGAAGGGGAGCGTGGCGTAGACATCAGCGATGGGTAAAGTGGGCGTTGACGAGAGGGCGCGTCGACTCCATAATTTCAAAAAGGTGGTCGATTGTTTCAGCGCGCAACATATCAATGCGGGTTTGCCGAAAGTTGGGCAATCCTTTGAAGAGGGGTGTCGCCGCCAGATGACGGCGCACGTGCAGAATACCACGGTATTCGTCAATGCGCTCCACGCTTTGGCGCACCTGTTCTTTGAGCACATCAAGCATCCAGTCGGGCGACATCGGGGCGTAGGCAGAGGGAACGACTGCTCCCACCTCATAGGGCGTTTCGTCGATGGAATCACGGATTTCTTTGAAAATCCAAGGCTGCCCAAACGTAGCACGCCCCACCATCACCGCATCAACGCCATAGTCTTGAAACGCACGGCGCGCTTCGACTCCGGAGGTGATGTCGCCATTGCCGATGATGGGGATGTGGATGCGCGGATTGCACTTCACCTCACCGATGAGCGTCCAGTCGGCCGCTCCGGTGTACATCTGGCTGCGGGTGCGACCGTGGATGGTGAGTGCTTCTGCCCCCGCATCTTGGATTCCTTCGGCGAGGTCGGTGATAATCAAGTGCTCCAAGTCCCAGCCTAAGCGGGTTTTCACTGTGACTGGTACGCGGTTGGAAACGCGATCGACCACACTGCGCACAATCTCCAAAAGCAACTCGGGGGTTTGCAGCATTCCCGAACCGGCACCCTTGCCGGCCACCTTCTTGACGGGACAGCCGAAATTCAGATCCAAGACGTCAGGATGTGCGGTTTCAACGACGATTTCGGCCGCTTCGGCCACAGCACCGGGATCTCGGCCGTAGATTTGTATCGCCACCGGACGCTCGTCCTGACACACAGTCAGTTTCGCCAAACTTTTGTTCACCATACGCACCAACGCGTCGGCGGCCACAAATTCGGAATAGACCATAGAAGCCCCCAATCGCCGACAAAGCAAACGGAAGCCAATGTCGGTGACATCTTCCATCGGAGCCAAAAGGATGGGGTGTGCCCCTAAATCCAGGTTGCGAATTTTCATGAGCGATAGAGTTTTACGAAGTATCCCACACCGAGAGCTGTAAGCAATCCACCTGCTGCGAGCATCATCAGTAGGGGCATTTGTTCGATGAAATCGTCTATTTTTTTGGAAATAAAAAGTCCCATCACGGCAATCGTATTGTTGAGGATATGGGCTGGAAGACAGAGGCGCAAATCACCAGTGCGGACATAAAGAAATCCGAGTAATATTCCGAGAGGAAAAGCTGTAACGAACTGTGAAAGATTTCCGTGAACCACAGCAAAAGTAGCAGCACTGATGAGTATTGCTGCCCAGGCATTAAGCCCCCTCGTGCGGAGATGCCGAAAGGATTCCATCACGAAAGACAACTTCTTCGATGGCAGGCCCTCCGATGCAAAGCAACAAAACGCCTCCCCAATACTCCTTGATTTGCAATGCCTGGTCCGTCATCCCCCCATCGTCTAAACCAAGGGGGGTAATCAGCAAAGATAGTCCCACACAGACCAGCAGAAAACTACCGATGAAACCGAAAGAACGAAGTCGGCTGCCCCGCTTCAAATTGCCCATCATCGGGGAGTTGGTGAGCCGAAGCAACCACAAACAGACGAAAAGGAGGAGATAGGATATCCACAGGCCGACAACCAGAACCTGAGGCACCGTGGGATCGGCCGCACGTAGCCAGTCGATGCTACGCCCCGCGGCAATGTTGTCCCAATTCTTCATCATCAACGTACTAAATCCCGCCAGCAACTGGGAGAACAAGAAGAGTAGAAATATAATAATCGATTTTCGCATGAGGGAAAAACATGATAGAAAAAGATAAACTCTAAATCATACGTGCACTGCCGCGAGCAACCGACGTGCCTGCCGGGCATCTACGTTCAACTGGTGGACGAGCGCCGCAAGGGTTTCAAAACGCTGTTCATCTCGCAAGCGATCGACAAACTGTAGCATAAGCAGTTGCCCATAAAGGTCGCCCTCGAAATCGAAGATGTGCGTTTCGATCGTGACATCCCGACCATTGTTGAGGGTAGGACGTGTGCCGACATTCGTCATTGCAGGAAACATCCTCCCGTCCATCACGACACGAGTGGCATAAACGCCACTGCGAGGGATGAGTTTCTGTGCGTTCGTGGGTGAGAGGTTTGCGGTAGGGAAACCTAATTTCCGCCCATTTTGTCGGCCTTGCGTCACGCGACCTTCCAACTGATACGGACGTCCCAAAACGACCGATGCACGCAGTACCTCGCCTTGCTGCAACAGCTTCCGAACCGTCGAAGAAGAATAGCGAAGAGCATCGGAAACGGCCGTATCAGGTGCATAGGCGTGCGCCGGCAATACTTCTATTCCGTTTTGTGCGCCATAAGTCACGTATTGTGCAAAACCTTCGCCCGACATCGGCTGCCCAAAGTGGTGGTCATAACCTATGAGGAGCGCATCGACAGGCAGCACATTGTGGAGATACTCACGCATAAATTCGGCTGCTGAAAGATGGGCCATCTTGGGCGTAAAATGCAACAGCACACACGCATCTATACCGCAATCGGCCAAGAGCGAAAGCTTTTCGGTGTTGTCGGTGAGCAATGCCGGTGCATCTGAACGCCCCAGCACTCGCTGGGGGTGCTCATCGAAGGTGACGACCATCGTCCCCAATCGCCGTTGGCCGGCTTCCTCCCGCAACTGCTCCAAGACGTAGCGATGCCCCAAATGGACACCATCAAAAAAACCGATGGTGGCAGCGTAGCGGCAGGGTTGCGAGGTGCGATGGAACGGAATTAACTCATAATCTGTCATAGCGTAACTTTCCGTTGGCATCAAACAGCGGCATCCAAGCACCGTGTTCAGGGGCTAATACGGCCTGCAAACCGCAAGCGCGCGCTGCGGCGCAGTTGGCCTCCGAGTCGTCAAAAATATGATTTCATCGGCTTTTCCGCCCATTCGTTCTACCACCGCTTCAAAGATGGCAGACTCCGGTTTGAGCAGTTGAAGCTCGTAAGAGAGAAACGTTTGGTCGAAATAATCGCCGATGGTGTGTCCTTTCCACGAGAAGAGGTCGCGCAGCCCTTGCTGCCAATGCACCACATTCGTATTGGAGAGCACACAAGTGTAGTAATGCTGATGAATGTTGAGCAACAGTTGCAGTCGCTCTTCGGGAATACCCACCAAATAGGCTTCCCAAGCCGCTACGATTTGTGCATCGGTAAGGGCGGGTTGTTGCGCTATCTTTCTAATCTCGTGGCAAAAATCCGAAAGAGAGATCTGTCCGCGCTCGAGCGAGGCAAACACACCCCTTGGACGTAGGTGCCGAGATAGGGACGAATGTCAAAAGCCGAGATGGTCGAAAGCCGCAATGCACGCTTCCTTCTTCAAATCGACGATGACTCCGCCAAAATCAAAGAGCAGTTTCATTTTTCACCAGTTTGTAGAGTTTGTCGCTGGGACGCACTTTGTCGGGTACAGGCACAGAAACGTACATGCCCTTTTCGCCCACCTCCACAGCGCCGTTATCGCCGTGGATTTCCGTAGCGTCAAGATACATAGCACCGGTTGTCGGCCCGATAATCACCAAGCGATCACCCACATGGAGGGTAGAGGCTTCGATGAGAAATTCCGCCACCCCGAGTTTGGAGAAATACTTGATGCCTTTCCCGACATAGACCTTCTTCTCCGTTGCGATGGAACCGTGGCTTTTCGACCATTCTCCCATCTTCTGTCCTTGATAGTAGCCGTCCCAAAATCCGCGGTTGAACACGGTGGCAAGGCGTTGGTTCCACTCCTCCACCTTCTCGGGCGTAAAAGTGCCTTCCTGAACGGCCTGCACCGCTTCCTTGTAGCACCGCACCACGGTGTAAACATATTCGGCAGAGCGCGCACGGCCTTCAATCTTAAAGACCGAAACACCGGCTTTCATCATCCGGTCGATAAAACCAATGGTCTTCAAGTCTTTGGCACTCATGATGTACTCGTTGTCCACCTCAAGTTCAGTGCCGGTTTCCTTATCCGTTACCACATATTTGCGGCGGCACTGCTGCATGCAGGCCCCACGATTGGCCGACGAACCTTGGTTGTCGAGCGAGAGGTAGCACTTTCCACTCACAGCCATGCATAGGGCACCATGGCAGAACATTTCGATACGGATTTTCTCACCCGAAGGGCCGCAAATGTTTTCGCGGTCGATAAAGTCGGCAATGTCGCGCACCTGTTCAAGGTTGAGTTCACGCGCCAAGACGACCACATCGGCAAAGTTGGCATAAAAGCGCAATGCCTCTTCGTTGGAGATGTTAAGTTGGGTGGAAAGGTGGATTTCCTGCCCGATGCTGTGACAATAACTCAACACCGCCACATCGGCCGCAATGACGGCTGAAATGCGGGCGGCTTTGGCGGCATCGCAGATGGTGCGCATCATGTCGAGGTCTTCGCCGTAGATGATGGTGTTGACTGTCAGATAACTCTTCACACCATGCTCCTCACAGAGTGCGGCAATCTCTCGCAAATCGTTGATGGAGAAGCGGCTGGCCGAATGCGCCCGCATGTTGAGCGATTCAATGCCGAAGTAAATAGAGTCGGCCCCTGCACGGAGTGCCGCAGCGAGAGATTCGCGCGAGCCAACGGGAGCCATTATTTCATATTGTTGCATAGTCGAAAGAAAATCGTTTAAGATGCAAAGTTAGCAGATTATTTCCATGTAGACCTCTAATTTTTGGCGCTTTTTATATCTTTCTTACGAAATAATCAACTCCACGATTACTTTTATTTCCTTTTTGTAAAGGAGCATCGCCAAAAAAATGCCTACCTTTGCCGCTGGTAAGCGCACAATGAACGGCGAATAAGACATTATGGCTGGTCGGGTTCAGGTTTCATTGTTCGCCCTGTTCATTTTTTTGCAAACCTGCCTTTAAGGAGCATTCTCCCTAAAGTCTGCTGTTTGGGTTTGCGCTACACCCCTGAGAGTTCGCTTTTTGCCTCTCATTAACACATCATTTTTTTCTTGAAAACATTTGCCGAACTGGGCGTGAAGGACGAAATCCTTTCCGCCATCAGTGAAATGGGCTACGAAGCCCCCACTCCGGTGCAGGAGGCGGTCATCCCCTGCCTGCTCCATAACCCCGAAAGTACCGAACCCCAACGCGATGTCATTGCTCTAGCGCAGACAGGAACGGGCAAAACAGCCGCCTACGGTCTGCCCACGCTGCAAAACATCGACACCACGACACGCGACACGCAGCTGGTCATTCTCAGCCCCACGCGCGAACTTTGTCTGCAAATTGCCGACGATCTCGAGGATTACAGCCGCTATATGGACGGGCTCCACATCGTGGCCGTCTACGGTGGAACTTCCATCGACGGCCAAATCCGTCAACTCCGCAAGGGGTGTCAAGTCATCGTGGCCACGCCCGGCCGCCTCATCGACTTGATGAATCGCGGGGTGGCACATCTTGAAACCGTGCGCAACATCGTGCTCGACGAGGCGGACGAAATGCTCAATATGGGCTTCACCGACAGCATCGACGAAATCCTGGCCGGCATCCCCGACAACCGCCAAACACTGCTCTTCTCCGCCACCATGGGGCCTGAGATTGAGCGCATCGCCAAAAGTTACCTCCACGACTACCAAGAAATCGTGGTGGGCAGCCGCAACGAAGGCGCAGAGCACGTGAACCACATCTACTACATGGTGAAGGCGCAGGACAAGTATGCCGCCCTCAAGCGTATGGTCGATTACTACCCGCGCATCTACGCCATCATCTTCTGCCGCACCCGTCTGGAAACCCAAGAGGTGGCCGACCACCTCATCCGTGACGGCTACAGCGCCGAAGCGCTCCACGGCGATTTGGCACAGGCACAGCGCGACCTGACCATGCAGAAGTTTCGCCAACACCGCACACAGCTCCTCGTGGCCACCGACGTGGCGGCACGCGGGCTTGATGTCGATGAACTCACCCACGTGATCAACTACGGACTGCCCGACGATGTGGAAAACTACACCCACCGCTCCGGCCGTACGGGACGCGCCGGAAAGCGCGGTACATCGATTTCCATCATCCACCTGCGCGAACGCGGCAAGGTGCGTACCATCGAAAAGGTGATTGGAAAGAAGTTTGAAAAAGGCACGCTTCCCGACCCGAAGGAGATTTGCACCAAGCAGCTCTACAAAGTCGTTGATGAACTCGAACACGTGGAGGTGGACGAAGAGCAGATTGCTCCCTTCCTCCCCGAAGTGATGCACAAACTCGAATGGCTCTCTAAGGAAGACCTCATCAAGCGTTTGGTGCAAAGCGAGTTCGGCCGATTCCTCAACTACTACGCCAATGCGCCCGAAATCGAGCAACCTGCCGAGCGTCCCGAACGCCACGATGCCAAAAGTGCTGAGCGTGAAGCCCGCCGCGACCGCAACGCCAAGGGCGAGCACGTAGCCGAAGAAGGCTACAAGCGTCTTTTCCTCAACTTCGGTAAGCGCGACAACTTCTTTGCCCGCGAAATCATCAACCTCGTCAATCGCTACGTCAAGGGTAAGGTCGAAATCGGCCGCATCGATTTGCTCACCAACTGCTCCTTCTTTGAAGTGCCCGAGGACGATGCCCGGTTTGTCATCCAGAAGATGGCCAAAGCCAAAGTGGGTGAACGCCGCGTGGTGGTAGACTGGGCCGACCGTGCCGAAGGCAATGCTGCTCCCACCCCTCACGAACGCCGCTCACGCCGCTATGAGGGCGAGCGCAACTACGGCAGGAAGGGACAAGATTTCGCTGCCAACACCTTTGCCCCGACCGGCAAAAAAAGGCAAGAAGGCAAAGCGCACCCACGACGACACATCCGACGCTCCACACGGCAAGAAATACGACAAGAGCGACTGGCGCAAATTCTTCGAATAGCCGACCACGCCCCTACTCTACCCTCGCGCACGCGTCCTCTACAATAGGCTGTATTTTTTGCCTTCAATCCTTCACCCATAGGGGCAACTCACTGACAGTCTGCATCTTTCCGGTGAAGGCAAAGTCTCTGTCCTGCCTTCACTCACTTTCACCCATGAGATTTTCTCGCGGTGAAGGCCTCCCTCGAAGTCACTCCCTTGCCTTCACCCCTATCTACCTGACTTCAAGACATATAAGGGCAGCGGTGAAGGCAATGAAGGCAAAAAGCAAGACTTATAGTGTAGTATACGCGCATACGCGCGCGAAGAACGATGACGGCACCGACGACAGCAAAAGGCCCTTCCCTCGCGTTCGACCTCGCGCGAGTCAGTTTTATCAGGTTGCCGCCGAAACTACATAAGACCTAAAAATCTACCTCAGAGCTGCGTAAATTTAGCTCTGAGGTAGATTTTTCTTTTTCCTATTTTTTTCGCGTGGGAAAAGTATAGAGGCGTTTCAGGCAAGGGGGATCATTCGCCGGCACGCGGAGTCTTGGGGCGTTGTTTGGAGACATTCACCCACAAGTAGACGGCCACAATGATAAAGGCGATGAGCACCGTCACCATTTGAGGCACGTATTGGAGCGGCTCGGTCCAAATTTCTTGGAAGAAGTTGAGACGGCCGAGGATTTCGACCGGCGTCCAGAAGATGATGACCGTGGCAATGGCCATACGGATGTTGGCGCCCCAGCCGGACAATTTCAGTTGGTTGCGAAACATGAATATCGAACCGATGAAGCAGACCACGCCCACGATGGCAGTGACGGGATGGTGGTCGCCGAGGAAATTCTTGTCGTAGCAGAACATCAGTACCAGATAGAGCGTCCAGAGCATCATGTTCAGCTCCATGAAGGTGACAATGGAGGTGTGGCGGGTCATGGGGCGGGCCACAATCTCCGACTTACGTCCGGCGAAAAACTTCTTCTGCAGCCAGTTGATAAAGTCGCAACCGGTGCGGGTGCAGAAGATGTAGAGCAACATGACCATCATCCAGATGCCGAAGGTGGCGGGCATGATGAGGTATTCCGTTTGGTGACCATCTCCCCGTTTTTCCATTTCGGGCAACACGCCGTAGCGGTTGGCATAGTATTGGAACAGGAATTCTACCCATCCCGTCCAAAAGAGTAAGCCACCGAAAAGTCCCCAGAGGGTCTGTCGGGTGTCGCCTTTGGCAAAGACACCGACGACGACCATAATCAAGCCTACAAATCCGAGGAGGAAACCGGCATAGTGCAGGGCGGTGGCGGAGAGATAGTGCTCCATGAGAATCATCAATGCGTGTCCGAGCGGCATGGTGAGCAGCACGAGCAGGAAAGACATAAGGGTCTTAAACCAGTAGTTTTTCTTCGTTTCTTTGTTTGTTCCATGTTCTAAAATAAGTTATCAAGGTCCACAGAAGCACCGACTTGGAGGTTGAGTCCGTCCGTCAGCGGGGCGTTCAGATAATAGTATTTCGGTTTGTAGTTGAGGAGATTGTCGAGGGTCACGGTGAGTTTCACGGCTTTACCCAGACGGTGCACCGTGGAGAGTTTCCAGATGCTGTAAGCAGGATAGTGGATGGTGTTGATTCCTTTGGTGATGTCGTAGTAGTCGACAAACTCTTCATTGTCCACACTCGAAAGGAGGCGTCCGTTGATGCCGATGTTCAGTCCGTAGGAAGTGCCGAACTGATGGTCCCAATTGGCTTGTGCCGAGAGAGAGTGCTTGCGCGCAGGGATGTATTGGTTGTTCACCCGGTCGTTGTTCTTATTACGCGGCAGATGCTCATCGGTGAGGGCATAGGAGAGGCGGGCGCTGAGTCCGTTGCTCCAACGCGCCAGGGCAGTGAACTCACCGCCCACCACCGAATAGTCGGCGAGGTTGAGATAGGGCAGATGCGGTATCACGTCCGAGGGGTTCTTGTAGTAAGGCGCTCCGGTGGCAATTTTGTCGTTGATATTGTTGTAGTAGCCGCTCATGGTGAAGCAATAGCGCCCCCGGAAGTATTCGGCCGAAAGGTTGAAGTTGTGGCTCACCTCGGCCTTGAGGTTGGGGTTGCCGTCGACCGTCCAAATGCCGGCCATGTCGAAGTTGTAGTATTTCTCTTTCAACGTCGGTGCACGAAAGCCCATGCCATAACCGAAGCGGAAGGTCAGACGCCGCACGGGACGGTAGCGCACACTCAGTTTGGGGGTCAAGTGGGAGAGGGATTGGTTGGAGAAGTAGTCATAACGCAATGCGCCCACCAGTTCCCAGGCGTGGTTGATGTTCCAGTCGTACTGGGCAAAGGCATCGACAGCATCCTGTCGGCGCGTGCGCCCCACCAGTTTGTCGTTGAAGATGTAGTCGTGCAGATAGTCAGCTCCCATCAAGAGGACATCGTCTCCGAGACTATGGCTGTAGAGGAGGCGGAGGGAATTTTGCACGTTGGCGTAGTCGCGGATGTCGAGACGCATCCGCTTCTGATAGTCGGACTTGTCGTATTCGTCAAAGGCATAGGAAAGCTCCAGATGGTCGGTTTCGCTGATGGCCCACTGCCCTCTCAATCCCGCGCTCAAGTCGCGATAGCGTTCCGGAGCATCGGCCGTGCGTGTGAGTTGTCGGAAGAAGTAGCCGGCACGTCCGGTCAGTTTGAAGCGGTCGGTGCAGCGATAGGTCAACTGATTTTTGAAATTCCAAACGGCATCGCCGTAGATGGTGGAGAAGACGCGCGTCATGGGATGGTCGCCGCTTTTCACCTCGTAGTTGTCCATCCGGGTGCGGCTCACGTTGAAAAGGTTGGTGAGTTTCTCTCCGCCCTGTTGCCAGGAGAGTCCGTAGCGCTGTTCGTTGTGTCGTCCGATACGGCCGTTCACACTAAGCCCGAAAGGCTGCACGGCCTCCTTGGTGATGATATTGATGACGCCTCCATTGGCATTGGAGCCATAAAGCGCCGAAGCAGCACCTTTGACGATTTCGACATGATCGACATTGTCCATCGAGAGGCGCGTGAAGTCGACATCGTCCATCGTTTCGCCCGCCAGTCGCTCACCATCGACGAGCACCAACATGCTCTGGCCGCCAAATCCGGCGAAGTTCATGTGCGTCTGTTGGTTCATGGCATAGGAGAACTCCACACCCGGCAGGATATGCTGCAACAGGTCTTGCAGGTTGGTGGCATCGGCTTGGGCAATCTGCGAAGCCGTGATGACTTCGGTCAATACGGGCGAGTTGAGCAACAGTTTGGGCGTGCGCGTTCCGGTGACGACCACGGTGTGGAGCTGCGCATCCCGCCAGGCAGTGGTGTCCTGCGGTTCGGCGGCCGATGCTGTACCGATGCTGCAAATCGCCAGCCATAGCAGTGAGTACTTTATAGTCATTAGTACGGGTATTTATAGTTGATGGTCAGCCAGCATTTTGTACCTTCTGCGTTCATGTAGTTTTCCAACTGCACAGCAGCCACTTTGGTATTCGGAAAGCGGATGAGGAAGACTTGTGAGTTGTGGCGGAAGGCGGGGGGCATGGGGGGAATCTCAAGTTTCAGCCACGACGACAAGACTTTGTTGATTTTGATGCCTTGGCAGCCAATGATGCCTTTGCAACATCTGCGACTGCTCCGCCCACACTTCGTTTTGGCTCCACTCATCGGGCACGAACGTGGCTCCGGTGAACTCTTTACTGCCGGCCGGCAATTCGCTGAGCGACTTGTAGCGCGTGGCGAGCACTGCACCGCCGTTCGTCCGCACATTGTTGCGGTGGATGGCGATGCTCCACGAGGGCGGTTCAGGTTGCGGAGCCGTGGGGGTAAAGCCGCGCTGTTCGTTGTTGGAGAGCCCTTTCCCGAAGACGTCAAACCAATAGACATAGAGTCCGGTGGTCGCTCCGGGAGTGGCAGAAGCAGCGGCGGTCGTGGGGATGGGATAGGCCGTAAATTGGGTTTGCGCCTTCATCAGCCCTTCCGTGTCGCCCTTTTCTATGTATTGCGCCAGGGAGTCGAAATCGACATAGTACCAGTTGTGCCAACTGGTGGCATTGATATAAAGCTGCCCCTGCGCGAGCGCAGGACGGTCGGACGGTTGGTCGTAGATACCATCCATAATGCCGTTGCAGGCAGCCATCATTGAGAAGATGGCACAACCTGCAACGGCTTTTGCAATCACAATAAGATGTCTAAGATACATATCTTATCTTCTATTCATCAAGAATTACTTTGAGCTTTTGAAAGTACCGTTGATGAGCATCGGCATAGCGCCCATCTGGTAGGTATTGTTGACCACGAATACCCCTTTGTCATCTTTCGAAACCATCACCTTGCAAAAAGGTTTGTCGAAAGTGTATTCTTTCTGTGTGGTGTTGCCATCTTTCACGACAGTGAAAAGGAACTTGATATTGTCGTCCTTATAGGCTTTCACAAAGGCTTTTTGGGTTTCGTCGTAGGGGATGTTCTTGATGGTGTAGGTGCCGAGGGTGAGGTCGCCCATCACGGTGCCGTTGTATTTTACTTCGGGAACAACCAGATTGATGGTGCCATCGGCATTGGCCTCTACTTTGTAAGTCACCTTGTCGGCAGAAGTGTAGGGGAACATCCCACCCACATTGATCTTGTCATCACCCTGATAGCTACCGACGATTTTAACAGCAGGTGCAGGTTTTCCGTTGTGCCAAGTGATGATGGTTCCGCCCATCAGCGTGGGGACGGAGATGGCGATTTCGGTCATTTTTCCACTCATCGTGGCGTCATATTCCTTCACACCGCCGCCATGCTGATTAGGCACTGCGAGTTTGCCGGAACCGGAGATTTGTCCTTTGGTCAGCGTGATGTTGAACAAGCCGGTGCCCCACATAGGGTCGGAGAACTGAACCAACTGCTGTTTTTCGACCATCATCACCTTCATCTTGGCGGCATCACCATAGTAGGTGCTGGGAAAGAAGCCACTGGTCACCATCAGATAGCCGGTCAATTCACGTATCACGGTGGTGTCGGGCTTTGCCGCACTCGGAGCAAACTGGATATTGCGGATTTCGCCGGCTTGGAAAGTGACCACACTACCATCTTTCTTCGTGATGGTGACAGTTTGCGCTTGCACGCTCAACCCCAAAAGGGCAACAACAAGAAGAGTAAATATCTTTTTCATTTTCTAATGAGCTTAAATGATTTCGTTAATGTTTTTACAATAAAGACGCCGGTTTGTCCATCGAGCGCAATTTCCACCGCGCCATTGGCGTCTACCACAGCCGAGGCGACAGTCTGCCCACTCACAGCGTAAACGCTGACACGGCTGCCCGGCTGCAAACCTTGTCCTTTGAGCGTTTGTTCGAAAGAGAAGACAACGTGGCTTTCTTCCGTGCCGAGGGCATTGATACCCGTCGGACGATTGGTAAACTCAAAAGTGAGCAGTGCACTCAGCGGGTAGTTGATGGTTTCCTTCGCTGTCTTCAGCACGAGATGGTCGGCAGTGAATGTCACCTCCGGCTTGTCCGACAGTGCGAAATAAGTATCCTTTCCGCCCTTTTCGCTCACTTTCACGTAGTCGGCGGCATAGGCCGACAAGCCGACAATCCATGCCAGCCCTGCAAGTACGATTGTACGAAATACAGATTTCATCATTCTGTTTTATTAAAAGTTTTAATTCGTTTGCAAAGTTCGGTTTTTTTCTAAAAAGCAACAATACCCAATTCAGGTGATTTTGAGCAACCAATTTTATATAATTCCCTTGCATCCCGCATTGCCGTCCGGCGCACGATGTTGCACCGACCATCCTCTCCGTCTCCCCAGCACTTTTCTTTCTGAAGTTCAAAAAAGCGCGATTTCATCGAGAAATTCAGCATCAAGTCTCTACCCTCTCTCAGCGAGTTCGACAAAAAAAACAGCGGCACAAAATTCGTTTAATCACCTCTTATCTCAGAAAAAAACGTATCTTAGCCTTCTGAACTCTACCTCGTCCTTCATCCGGCACGAAGTGGAACCCTCTCTCGATAACAAAAAAACAAGATATACAATGATTTACAAGTGGAACTACGAACCTCAACCCGCCGAGGAAGTCGCAGAAGCCACCCATTTGGCCAACGAACTGGGTATTCACCCCGTCTTTGGGCGAATGTTGCGTGAGCGCTGCATCTTTTTCCGCCGGTGAGGCCCGACGTTTCTTCCGCCCACAGCTCACAGAGTTGCTCGACCCCTTCCTCATGAACGACATGCAGGCAGCGGTGGAACGACTCAACCGCGCCCTTCTTCGGAAAGAGCGCATCATGGTCTATGGCGACTACGATGTGGACGGCGTGACGTCTGTGGCTTTGGTCTATAAGTTCATCAGTCAATACTATCCCAACATCGACTACTACATCCCCGATCGCTACGAGGAGGGATATGGTGTGTCGAAAAAGGGGGTGGATTTTGCGGCCGAAAGTGGCGTGCGCCTCATCATCGTGCTCGACTGCGGCATCAAGGCAGTTGAAGAGATTGCCTACGCCAAAGAACTGGGCATCGATTTCATCATTTGCGACCACCACGTGCCGGACGAAGAATTGCCTCCCGCCGTGGCCATTCTCAACTCGAAGCGGCGCGACAATCACTATCCCTACACCCACCTCTCAGGTTGCGGCGTCGGCTTTAAGTTTATGCAGGCGTTTGCGGCCAGCAACGGCATCGAGTTCAACCGCCTGCACGAGTTGCTCGACCTCTGCGCCATCTCCATCGCCTCGGACATTGTGCCCATCATGGGCGAAAATCGCATCCTCGCCCATCATGGGTTGCGCCGCCTCAACACCAACCCCTCCATCGGTCTGCAAGCTATCATTGAAGTGTGCGGTCTCTCGGATCGCGAACTCTCAATGAACGACATCGTCTTCAAGATTGGTCCGCGCATCAACGCTTCCGGACGGATGCAAAACGGCAAAGAAGCGGTGCAACTGCTGGTGGAGAAGGACTACGCCACAGCGCGTGAAATCGCCTCACACATCAACCTCCACAACGAGGGCACGCAAAGACCTCGACAAGCAGATGACCGAACAAGCCACCGAACAAGTGAAGAACCTGCCGGGACTCGAAGATCGGCGCGGCATCGTCATCTACAACGAGGAGTGGCACAAGGGCGTGATTGGCATCGTGGCCTCGCGTGTCACAGAACAATACTACCGCCCAGCGGTGGTGCTCACCCGATCGGACAACATGGCCACAGGGTCGGCACGCTCCGTCACGGGATTTGACGTCTACAAAGCCATCCAGAGTTGTGCTGATTTGCTCGAAAAACTTTGGAGGACACACCTACGCTGCCGGACTGACTTTGAAAGTGGAAAAATGTTCCTGAGTTTACACGCCGCTTTGAAGCCTATGTGGCCGAACACATCCTTGACGAACAAACTCAGCCCACTCTCGACATCACTGCGGTGCTGGATTTCAGCGACATCAACTTTCAGTTCTACCAGCAACTCAAGCGCTTCGCCCCCTTCGGTCCCGGCAACGAACGTCCCAGTTTCTGCACCCATCGCGTCTACGACTACGGCACTTCGAAGGTCGTGGGGCGCGGACAGGAGCACATCAAACTCGAACTCGTCGACAACAAGTCGAACACCATCATCAACGGCATCGCCTTCGGACAAAGCAGTCAGGCGCGCTACATCAAGACACGCCGCGCTTTCGACATCTGCTACGCCATCGAAGAAAACACCCACAAACGCGGTGAGGTGCAACTCCAAATCGAAGACATCCGGCCGCGAGAATAATCTTCTCCCTTACCTCTTGCTCAAAAATGTCCGATTTCTCTCCAGAAGCCCCGGTTTATCCGGAAGACGCCACGCTCCAATCACTCATCGGTGCTCCCTCTTCCATACCGACCGACTATGTGCCGACCGGCGACTCCCTGCTCCCCGACGCACCGCTCAACGCTGCGACGGAGGACGACCCACGCGCCGTGCTGCAACGCTACTGGGGCCATCCGGACTTCCGCGGCATCCAGCGCGACATCATTGAGAGCATTCTGAGCGGAAGGGACACCGTGGGACTGATGCCCACGGGCGGTGGGAAAAAGCATCACCTTTCAGGTGCCGGCCCTGATGATGGAGGGTACGTGCCTCGTCATCACGCCCCTCATCGCCTTGATGAAGGACCAGGTGGCCAACCTGCGTCAAAGGGGCATCTTGGCCACGGCCATCCACTCGGGCATGTCGCGCAACGACATTCTCCGCGAACTGGACAATGTCATCTTGGGACAATACAAGTTTCTCTACCTCTCGCCCGAACGCATCCACACGGAGATATTCTTGGTCAAACTTCACCAGATGCAGGTGAGTTTCATCACGGTCGACGAGGCGCACTGCATTTCGCAATGGGGGTTCGACTTCCGCCCCTCCTACCTGCAAGTGAGCGCCCTCCGCGCCGAACTGCCCGGCACGCCCATCCTCGCCCTCACCGCAACGGCCACCCCCACCGTGCTCAACGACATTCAGGAACAACTTGGGTTTCGAGAAAAATGCGTGTTCCGTATGAGCTTCGAACGCCCCAACATCAGTTACCAAGTACTCCAAAGCCACGATAAAATCGGCGATTTGGTGCAGTTGCTCCAGACTTCCGAAGGGTCGGCCATTGTCTACACCCGCTCGCGCAGCGGCACGCGCGACACCGCTTTGACCCTTGAGTCCGTGGGCATCTCAGCGCTCTACTACCACGCCGGACTCTCGGCTGCCGACAAAGATGCGCGCCAAGAGGCATGGCAGACGGGACGCACCCGCGTGATGGTGGCCACCAACGCCTTTGGGATGGGCATCGACAAGGCCGATGTGCGACTGGTCGTTCATCTCGATCTGCCCGATTCCATCGAGGCTTACTTCCAAGAGGCCGGTCGGGCAGGACGCGACGGCCGGCCGGCACGCGCCCTCCTGCTCTACAACGCCCACGACCACCGCCTGCTCGCCCAGCGCATCCCGCAGACATTCCCGGCCAAGGAGCGCATCTATGCCATCTACGACGATGTGGCGTGCTACTACCAGATGGCGGCCAGCGATGGCGAAGGGGCAGTGCTGGAATTTGATTTGGACAAATTCTGCCGCGTCTTCCATCACTTTCCGGTCGTTGTGGTCAATGCCTTCACCATCCTCCAGCGGGCCGGCTATCTCGAATACACCGATGCCGAGGACACTCGCTCGCGCTTGATGATGATCACCCAGCGCGATGCCCTCTACGACTACGACAGCCACAACGAGCGCGCAGAAGCCGTGCTCACAGCCCCTGCTGCGGCAGTATTCCGGTCTTTTTTTCCGACTATGTCTTCATCGACGAGAGCCTTTTTGGGCAAAGCCTGCGGACTCACCGAAGACGAGGTCTACCCCATCCTGATGGACCTCAACCGCGCCCGCATCCTCCACTACATTCCGCGCAAATCGGTGGCGCACATCACCTACCTCTGCCGCCGCATCGAACCCGGTCGCCTGCACCTCTCCTCCGAAGTCTACGAGGAGCGCCTGCGGCAGTTTGAACACCGCATCCACAGTATGCTCCGCTATTGCACCGACAGCGACACCTGTCGCAGCGTGCAGTTGCTCGAATACTTCGACGACCACTCCGCCCACCCTTGCGGCCATTGCGATGTGTGCAACGAAGCCTCGACCCACCTCCACAGCGCGGCCGAAATAGAGCAAATCATCCTCCACACACTGGGCGATGGTGCACCTCATGCCGCCACCGACTTCGGCCTGCGCCACAACGATGCCGAGCTGGCCGGCGAAGTCATCGACCAACTGCTCGACAGCGGCCGGATTGCTTTCCGCCACGGACAGTTTTCACTATGTTGATGAGCAAACCTAAGTTTCTTACATTCTACTCCCTTCCCGTCACCCTATGGTACTCAACTACATTTGGATAGCTTTTTTCGTCATTGCGTTCGTCATTGCGGTGGTGCGCCTCATCGTCTTCGGCGATTTCGAGGTGTTCCCTGCCATCATGAGTTCCACGTTCGACACCGCCAAGACGGCCTTTGAAATCTCCTTGGGACTGACGGGAGTGCTCTCTCTTTGGATGGGCATCATGAAAATCGGAGAAAAGGGCGGTGTGGTCCATGTGCTGGCGCGGTGGCTCTCGCCCGTGTTCCGGCGGCTCTTTCCCGACATCCCCGAGGGACATCCTGTGGTGGGAAACATCTTTATGAACATCGCGGCCAATATGCTTGGGCTCGACAACGCCGCCACGCCGCTCGGGCTCAAAGCCATGGAAGGCTTGCAGGCACTCAACCCGAGGAAAGACACGGCCAGCAACGCTATGATCATGTTTCTCGTGCTCAACACGAGCGGACTGACCATCATTCCCGTTTCGATTATGGTCTACCGCGCCCAGCAAGGCGCCGCCAACCCCACCGATGTGTTCATCCCCATCCTACTGGCCACTTTCTTCTCTACGCTCGCCGGAATCATCGTTACCGCCTTGTTTCAGCGCATCAACCTCCTCAACCGCACCCTCCTCCTCGGATTGGGCAGTGTTTCGCTTGCAGTAGCGGGCATCATTTGGGGATTTGCCTCGCTCGACAGCGTGATGATGAACCGCGTAGGTACCACCTCGGCCAATGTGCTCCTGTTCACTATCATCATTGCTTTCATTCTCGCCGGACTTCGGAAGAAAATCAATGTCTACGAGGCCTTCATCGAAGGTGCAAAAACCGGTTTTGAAACGGCGGTGCGCATCATTCCCTATCTCGTGGCCATTCTCGTAGCCATCGGGGTGTTTTCGCGCCAGTGGAGCGATGGACGCTCTGATTGACGGCACGACATGGCTGGTGGCGCGCACCGGCTACGATGCCCAATGGGTGGGTGCACTGCCCACGGCACTGATGAAACCGCTCTCCGGATCGGGTGCACGCGGTCTGATGGTCGATGCCATGACCACCTACGGCACCGACTCCTTCGTGGGACGACTCTCCTGCATCTTCCAGGGGTCTACCGACACCACGTTCTACATCCTCGCCGTCTACTTCGGCAGCGTGGGCATTCGCTACACGCGCCATGCCGTGGCGGCAGGGGCTGCTGGCCGACTTGGCCGGCGTGATTTCCGCCATCGGCATCTGCTATTTGTTCTTCGGATAAATCATCTACTTTTTCAATACATCGTTATGAAAACTCCCATCTCTACCGAAAAGGCACCTGCTGCCATCGGTCCCTACTCGCAAGCCATCGAAGCCGGCGGCATGCTTTTCATCAGTGGCCAACTTCCTGTCGATCCCGCTACGGGCGAATTTGCCCAAGGCGGCATTCGCGAACTCACCACTCAATCGCTCACCAACATGCAGCACATTTTTGGCGAAGCCGGACTGACGCTCGACAATGTGGTGAAGACCACCGTTTTCCTCGCCGACATGGCCGACTTCGCGGCCATGAACGAGGTGTATGCCTCTTTCTTCAAAGCTCCCTTCCCGGCTCGTTCGGCTGTGGCGGTGAAGACACTGCCCAAGGGCGCCCTCGTCGAAATCGAGTGCATCGCTGCTCGCTAACCGCCCTCTTTCCTCCGCCCTATCCTCCTCACGCGCGCGTGCGCGTCCCCTACAATAGTGCGTGTTTTTTTGCTTTTCACTCCTTCACCCACAAGATAAAGCGCTGATTGTCTTCATCTTGCAGGTGAAGGTTTTTTTGATGGATCTGCCCTCACCTGCTTTCACTCCGCCCTCCCAAATGCCGAGCAAAAATCGGGGAAGGTGAAGGCAGTGAAGGCAAAAACGAGGATATGTTGTAGTGTGATGCGCGCGAGAGGACGAAGGGGAAATCCTATCCCTCCCACATCGCCCAGAAACTATAAAACTCCGACCCTATTTCTACCTCCCACCCTCCCCGAAACAACTACCTCAGAGCTAAAATCAACTACCTCCCAGCTGTGTGAAACTACCTCTGAGCTAAATACCCTCTTCTCCACCCTCACCGCACGAAGTGTTAAAAATTGAGTTAAAGTCGGGCCTCACCGGCTGATTTGGAGGGTGAGATATCTATATACAAACAGGGGGAACAAAAAAGGGCTGAACCTCTTGACAAGAAGTTCAGCCCGGCAGAAAAATTCTAAGGGAGATTTATTCGAGATAAGTGTAGCCATAGAGACCGGCGCGATAGGTGGAGATGAACTCCTTGCCTTCCTCAATGGTGATTTTGCCTTCGGCGATGGCTTTCGACACCCAACTTTCCAGGCGGCGCACCAAGCGCTTGGGGTCATACTGGACGTATTCCAGCACATCGGCCACCGTTTCGCCGTCGATGGTTTTGTCGATGGTGTAGCCGTCGGGCGACACAGAGATGTGCACGGCGTTGGTGTCGCCGAAGAGGTTGTGCATATTGCCCAAAATCTCTTGGTAAGCGCCCACGAGGAAGACACCGATGTAATACTTCTCACCGTGGCGGAAGGTGTGGAGCGGCACGTAGGCCGTCTGCTGGTTGTGATTGACGTAGGTGGAGATTTTGCCATCCGAGTCGCACGAGATGTCCTGAATGGTGGCGCTGCGCGTGGGACGATCGTCAAGGCGCTGAAGAGGCATGACCGGAAACAGCTGGTCGAGCGCCCAACTGTCGGGGAGCGACTGGAAGAGAGAGAAATTGCAGAAATACTTCTCCGACATCATCTTGTCGAGCTTGCGCAGTTCGTCAGGGGCGTGCTTGAGGTGATGCACCAGTTCGGCCACTTCGGCACAGATGCTCCAATAGAGGCTTTCGATTTGAGCACGGGTGCGGAGGTCGAGCAGTCCGTGGCGGAAGAGGTCGAGCGCCTCCTCGCGGATGTCCTCGGCATCGTGCCAGTCCTCCAGCATGGAGCGTGTGGAGAGTTTGTCCCAAATGTCGGTGAGGTCGTGCACGAGTTTGTGGTCGTCCTCAGCGGGATGGAAATCCTCGCGCATGTGCGGCACGTCGGAGGTTTCGAGCACTTCGAGCACCAGCACGGAGTGGTGGGCGGTGAGGAACGTCCGCCCTCGGTGATGATGTTGGGGTGCGGAATTTCGTTCTTATTGGCCGCCTCAACGAGGGTGTAGACGATGTCGTTGACATACTCCTGCACGGAGTAGTTGACGGAACTTTCGGAGTTGGACGAGCGCGTGCCGTCGTAGTCCACCCCGAGACCGCCGCCGCAGTCGACAAACTCGATGTCGAAGCCCATCTTGCGGAGCTGAACATAGTATTGCGCCATCTCGCGGAGGGCGCTGGAGATGAGGCGGATTTTGGGGATTTGGCTGCCGATGTGGAAGTGGATGAGTTTCACGCAGTCGCGCAGACCCATCGTTTCGAGACGATTGAGGGCTTCGAGGAGTTCGGCACTGTTGAGCCCGAACTTAGAAGCATCGCCGCCGGACGATTCCCACTTGCCCGTGGATCGCGAGGCGAGCTTGATGCGGATGCCCAGATTGGGGCGCACGCCCATCTTTTCGGCCGTACGGGCAATGATGTCCAGTTCGGGGAGCTTCTCGATGACGAGAAAGACGCGTTTTCCCATCTTCTGCGCCAAGAGGGCGAGTTCGATGAAGTTTTGGTCCTTATGGCCGTTGCAGATGATGAGCGATTCGGTGTCCATGTTGGTGGCCAAGACCGCGTGGAGTTCGGGCTTCGAGCCGCATTCGAGACCGAGGTTGTACTTCTTGCCGTGGGAGATGATTTCCTCCACCACAGGGCGCATCTGATTGACCTTGATGGGATAGATGATGAAGTGCTCGCCTTGGTATTCGTATTCCTTCTCGGCACGCTCAAAGCAGGCCGCGGTTTTCTCAATGCGGTTGTCGAGGATGTCGGGGAAGCGCAGCAGTACAGGCGCAGCGACATCGCGCTCTGCCAACTCGCGCACCACTTCGTAGAGGTCTACTTGGGTGTTGTCCTTGCGTGGACGGACGTAGGCGTGTCCTTTTTCGTTGATGCCGAAATAGTTGACGCCCCAACCTTTGATGTTGTAAAAGCTCCTCGGAGTCTTCAATTCGCCATTTTCTCATTGTGCGGGGATGGTGGGGATGAAAGGGGTGGATCAGAGATGGGGTAGGATGAGCTGCACGACGTCGTCGACCTTCTCGTAGGAGTCGAGGATGTCGACGTTGATGGTGTGATGTGCCTTCTGATAGTGGGGCGTGCGTTCGGCCAGTTGCTCTCGCACGAAAAAGGTCTAATTCTTCCGGCGTTTTGCCTTTGAGCAAGGGGCGTTCGCCTTTGCTGATTTTCAAATGTTCGCAGATGGTGTGGGGCGAGGCTTGGAGGTAGAAGGTGTGGGCCACGCTGTTCATATAGTCCATATTGTCGAAGAAGCAGGGCGTGCCGCCGCCACAAGCCAAGACGATGTTCTCGAACTCGGCCACTTCGTGGAGCATGCGTCGCTCCAAGTCGCGGAAGCGAGCCTCGCCCTCTTCGGCAAAGATTTGAGGAACGCGCTTGCGGAAACGCTCCTCGATGTACCAGTCCAAGTCGTAGAAGGTGCACCCCAAGTGCTTGGCGAGGGCACGGCCGATGGTGGTCTTGCCCACGCACATATATCCAATCAGAACGATACACTTCATAAATTACTTCTTGGCCGTCCGTCGGCGCGTGGTTGTGGGCTTCTTGGCTTCGGCTTCGATGATGGCGCGGCACTCTTCGAGGGTGAGGTCGGCCGCGGTTTCGGCTTTTGCCTTGGGGATTTTGTAGTTCTTGCCTTGATAACTGATGTAAGGACCGAAACGGCCGGAGCGCACTTCGAGTTCGGGGTCTTCGGCAAAGGAGCGCAAGTGGGTCTTGGCCTCGGCCTTGCGCTTTTCGAGGATGAGGGTTGTGGCGCGCTCCAGAGTAATCTCCAGTGGGTCTTCGCCCTTGGGGATGGACACGTATTTGCCGGCGTGCTGCACATAGGGACCGAAGCGACCGGCACCGATTTTGACAACTGTGCCTTCAAACTCACCGACGGTGCGGGGAAGTTTGAAGAGGTCGAGCGCCTCTTCGAGGGTAAGGGTGCTCATGCTGAGTTCCTTCGGCAGTTTGGCAAAGCGGGGCTTTTCGCTTTCGTCATCGACGGCACCGAGCTGCACCATCGGGCCGAAACGGCCGATTTTGACACTCACCGGCTTGCCGGTCTTGGGGTCGTCGCCGAGGAGGCGTTCGCCCACGCGGGTTTCGGTGTGTTCGTTCATCACTTGCTCCACGCGAGGATCGAACTCAGCGTAGAAGTTGCGGATGAGGTCGATCCAATTCTTTTCGCCCTCGGCCACATGGTCGAAATCCTGCTCCACATTGGCGGTGAAGTGGTAGTCCATGATTTCGGGGAAGTTTTGCAGGAGAAAGTCGTTCACCACGATGCCGGTGTCGGTGGGCACCATCTTGCCGCGGTTGCTGCCGTAGTTTTCGGTGCGTGTCTCACTGGTGAGGCGGTCGGCTTTGAGGGTGAGGAGGGTGTAGGGGCGGGGTGTGCCTTCGCTCTCACCACGGCGCACGTATTCGCGTTGCTGGATGGTGGAGATGGTGGGGGCGTAGGTGGAGGGGCGACCGATGCCGAGCTCTTCGAGTTTGTGCACCAAGGAGGCTTCGCTGTAGCGAGCGGGGGCTTGCGAAAAACGCTCTTGCGCCACGATTTCCTCGCGCGCCAGTTCCTGCCCTTTGTGCATGGGCGGCAGAAGACGGCCTTCGTCGCTCTCGGTGTCGCCGGTGTCTTCGTAGCTCTCCCGATAGACGCGCAAGAAACCGTCGAACTTCACCACTTCGCCGGTGGCCACAAAATGGTAGTCGCTGCCGCTGACGGCGAGGGTGGCAGTGGTTTTCTCCAACTGTGCATCGGCCATCTGACTGGCGATGGTGCGCTTCCAGATGAGGTCGTAGAGGCGGCACTCCTGGGGCGTACCCTCAATGGTGGTGCGAAACATGTCGGTGGGACGAATGGCCTCGTGGGCTTCCTGCGCTCCCTTGGCGTGGGTGTGGTAGTTGCGGCGCTTGTGGTAGTTGTCGCCGCCCATGAGCTCGGCGATAACGGGGGCCGCTGTGTCGAGGCAGAGTTTGGAGAGGTTCATCGAGTCGGTACGCATGTAGGTGATGAGTCCTGACTCGTAGAGGCTCTGCGCCACACGCATGGTGGCCGAAACGGAGAAGCCGAACTTGCGGGCGGCTTCCTGCTGGAGCGTCGAGGTGGTAAAAGGGGGCGGGGGTGCGCTTGGTGGGCTTGGTGCTGATGGCACTGATGGTGAAAGCGGCCTCGCGGCAGTGTTGCAAGAAGGCTTCGGCCTCATCGGCGGTGGCGAAGCGGTGGTTGAGTTCGGCTTTGAGGGTGGCGGTTTGACCGTTGTCATCGGGCACGGCAAACTGCCCCGCGACGCGATAGGAACTTTCGCTTTTGAAGGCTTCGATTTCGCGCTCGCGCTCCACAATGAGGCGCACCGTCACGCTCTGCACACGGCCGGCCGAGAGGTTGGGACGCACCTTGCGCCACAACACGGGCGATAGACGGAAACCTACCAAGCGGTCGAGCACGCGGCGTGCCTGCTGGGCATCGACCAAATTGAGATCGATGGTGCGAGGATGGGCGATGGCTTCGAGGATGGCAGGCTTGGTGATTTCGTGAAACACGATGCGGCGTGCCGTGGCGGGGTCGAGCTGGAGTACTTCGGCCAAATGCCACGAGATGGCTTCTCCCTCGCGGTCTTCATCGGAGGCGAGCCAGATGGTGTCGGCCTTCTTGGCTTGGGTGCGGAGTTCGCTCACCACGCGTGCCTTGTCGGCCGGAATTTCATATTCGGGCTGGAACGTCTCGAGGTCGATTCCAAAGTTTTTCTTCTTCAAGTCGCGGATGTGCCCGAAACTGGACATCACCTTGAAATCGTCGCCCAAAAAGCGCTCGATGGTCTTGGCCTTGGCAGGGCTCTCCACGATGACTAAGTTCTTCTGCATAGTTCTCTGATTTGGGTGCAAAATTACGGAGCGCAAGGCAAAGCACCAAAGGTTTTATCTCTTTTTTAAGTTATCCTACGCCTTTACTCTACCGTCCGCAAAGCCAAGGCAGCATCTTCCGCCGCTTCCATCAGTTCGCGCTCGCCGGGTCCTTTGTCGTTGATGCCCACGAGGTGGAGCACACCATGCACGAGCACACGATGCAGTTCCTCGTCATAGGGTTTTCCAAGCAGTTCAGCATTGGAACGTACGGTGTCGAGCGAGATGTAGAGGTCGCCCGAGAGGACATTGCCTCGTCCGTAGTCGAAGGTGATGATATCGGTATAGTAGTCGTGCTGCAAATAGCGGCGGTTGACGTCGAGGATTTCCTCGTCGTTGCAGAACACGTAATTGATGTCGCCCACCACCCGCTGATGACTCTCTGCCACGCGTCCAATCCACTCGGTGACGGTGGTTTGGTCGATGTTGGGCAGGGCGATGGAAAGACTGTTGTAAGTAATCATTGTGTGGGAAGATATCAGCAAGAGGAGTTGAAAGGATTAAAGTGTGGTGATTTAGAAAAGCAGCGGTTCATCGGCCGAAGTCATCCCCCGCAAAGGGGTGCGGCCGAGATGCTGGTAGGCCAGTTCCGTCACCTCACGTCCACGCGGAGTGCGGCGGATGAAGCCCTCTTTGATGAGGAAAGGTTCGTACACCTCCTCCACCGTACCGGCATCTTCGCCAATGGCGGTGGCGATGGTGGTCACGCCCACCGGTCCGCCCTTAAACTTATCAATGATGGTGGTAAGGATTTTGTTGTCAATCTCGTCCAACCCATAGCGGTCGATATTGAGCGCTTCGAGGGCATAGCGGGCGATATCGAGGTCGATAGCACCGTTGCCTTTGACTTGTGCAAAGTCGCGCACACGGCGCAGGAGGGCATTGGCGATACGTGGTGTGCCACGGCTGCGGCCGGCAATCTCGGCCGCAGCCTTCGGGTCGATACCCACCGCCAAAAGGTGGGCAGAGCGCAACACGATTTCGCGCAACGTTTGCGCATCGTAGTATTCCAGGTGGAGGTTGATGCCGAAGCGCGCCCGCAGCGGTGCGGTGAGCAGACCGCTACGCGTGGTGGCGCCCACCAAGGTGAAGGGGTTGAGATCGATTTGGATGGAGCGCGCCGCCGGCCCTTTGTCGATCATGATGTCGATGCGGTAGTCCTCCATCGCCGAGTAGAGATATTCCTCCACAACGGGGGAAAGGCGGTGAATTTCGTCGATGAAAAGCACATCGTTCGCTTCGAGCGAAGTGAGCAACCCTGCCAAATCGCCGGGCTTGTCGAGCACCGGACCGGAGGTGAGCTTGAAGCCCACTCCGAGTTCGTTGGCAATGATATTGGAGAGGGTCGTCTTTCCCAAGCCGGGAGGACCGTGGAGGAGGGTGTGGTCGAGAGGTTCACCACGCTGTTTGGCCGCTTCGACAAAGACGCGGAGGTTGTCCACCACCTTCGTCTGCCCCGTAAAGTCATCAAACGACAGGGGGCGTAGGGCGTTTTCAAATTCACGCTCGGTGGCGGGCGGCGTGCGCTGTTCGGAGCGGATGTCAAAAGTATCTTCGTTCATCTTTGTCATCGTTGTTCATCAGATTTCAGGAGCGGTCGCATTGGGCGGCTTCGCACACAAATTCTTCTTCATCCTCATGGGCGAGGTCTGTGGCGTGGTAGTTCTTCACCGCACGATAGCGCAACAGGCGCAGCTTCGTCCTCGAACCGATGGGCAGACGCTCCACGCCCAACTGTGTCTTCCGGAAATAAATCCATCGTCCCAGCGCGGGCTGTTCCGTTGCAGGCAGACCGGTGGGAACTGCCGTAACAACCGCCTGCACCTCGTCGCGACAGTCGCATTCGTACTTGATTTCCACTTCGTAGCAGCCCGCAGGTGCTTTCACCCAGTTCAGGCCGTCGTCAGGCACAGGCGTAGGAGAGTCCCCCTCGCTGCTGCACGCCGTCACGACAGCCAGCGTCCCGAGGCTCACAGCGCCCCCCAAGAGAGCAGCCATCAGCACAAAGAAAAAGCGTTTCATAAAGAGCGCAGTAATGTATTATTCAAAAAACGGAGCCAAATCTCAGTTGATTTGACTCCGATGTATCTTATCTATTCCAGAAGATTAAGCGAGCTTGTTGATGTGGAGCATAAGGCTCGACTTGATGTTGCCGGCTTTGTTCTTGTGAATGATGTTGGTCTTGGCGAGCTTGTCGAGCATCTTCTGCACTTTGGGCAGGAGTTCAACAGCAGCGGCTTTGTCAGTAGTAGCGCGGAGCTTGCGAACGGCGTTGCGCATGGTTTTGGCATAATAGCGGTTGTGCAAGCGACGAGTGGCGGTCTGACGAATTCTCTTTACAGATGATTTGTGATTTGCCATTTTATTCTTTACTTTTTTTGTTGTTACGAAAAATGAATAGAATTTGACTGCCGGCACTCTTCAGCAGGAGGAAATTAGATCGTCATCCCGACGGTACTGCTTCGGACGTAGCCTTGTTTCAAATAAAGGAAGGGAATCCTTTCGAACTCCCTCCGCGTGTCGTTTTTTTAATAGTAGTCCCTAGGAGAGTCGAACTCCTCTTTAGAGAATGAAAAATCTCTCGTCCCTAACCGATAGACGAAGGGACCATTTGCGCTTAGAAATTGACAGCGTCTCACTCGTTGTTCGTGTGGGGCGTTGTTCCCTGTTTGCGAGTGCAAAGGTAGTACCTTTTTTTCTTTACAACAAAGAGAAAGGGCTTTTTTTGCAAAAAGTGCTTTTTTCTCGCTTTCCCATCCTTTTTGGCGGCTTTTTTGGGGCAGCAACGGCCGCAGTTGTCTTCTTTTTCGTACCTTCGCTTCATGAACGTAAAGTCTCCCATCGTCGTGCTCAACACCCTCCGTTATGCCGACGACAAAAATCATTGCCGAATGCCCTCAGCCGCAGCGAAGGCCGCGTCACTTTCCTGGTGCGCATCTCCCATGCCAAGCGGGCCGCGGTGCGCCACAGCCTCTTCCAACCCTTGGCGCTGCTCGAAGCCGAATGGACACCTAAACTCCGCGGCGGGCTCATCTCGCCCAAATCGGCCGTGATGCTCACGCCCTATGCCGGGCTGCACAGCACACCGGTCAAACAGATGGTGGTGCTCTTCCTGAGCGAGGCACTACTCCACATCCTCCGCAACGAGGAAGGCAGCGAACTCCTGTTTGACTTCATCGCCCACAGCTTGGAGTGGTTCGACACGGCCCCGAGCGGCTACGCCAACTTCCACATCGTCTTCCTGATGCGGCTCGCGCGCTTCCTGGGCATCATGCCTTCGCTCGACAGCGCCACCCTGCCCCACTTCGACTTGCTCGAAGGGCAATTTCGCGCCACACCGCCTCCTCACCGCCACTACATCTCGGGGCGGGAGGCCGAAGCCTTTGCTCAGCTCATGCGCATGAACTTCGGCACGATGCAGCTCTTTGCCCTCTCGCGCACGGAACGGCAACGCATCCTCTTCCTCATCCTCGAATACTACCGCCTACACCTCCCCGTCTTTCCGGAGTTGAGGAGTTTGGAGGTGCTGAGCGAGGTGTTCGACTGAGCGGTTCAGAAGGAAGCACGAAACATAAAGCGGATGCCCCATTTCTGCGTTTTACCGTAGACCGACTGTGGCTCATTGATATAAGTCACGCGACGCACATACTGCACATGTAGGAGTTTGAAGATATTGTGCACACCGGCCACCAGCTCCACATAGGGGCGGTTGCGGTCCATCACACGGCTCTGCTGTTCGTAGACATCGTGGTTGAAGCGTGCAGGAAAATAAAAGAGGTCGGTCGCATTGGCATTTTGTGCCAAATAAGGGTTATTCTTGTCGGTCAGTGTCCCCCACAGCGCATTCACTCCGATATATTCACGCCATTTCAGGCGGTGGAGCAAAGGGATGCGATTGAGGATTTTCCCATTCAAATCCCACGAGCCCATAAACGAGACATAGCGGTCGTTCATAAACTCCATGTTCTTGATAAGGTTGAACATCCCATCTTCTTTCACAAACGAGGTGTTCGCCCAAGGCATACAGAGCAGCGGGAAAGGCACGCGGTTCCATTGCGCACCGGCTTTGAGATGGGTTTCGATCTTGCCCCACGACTTTACCCACCAACGCTTATAAATCCCGACTTCCGTGTTGTTGTAGGTGTAGTCGCTCCACGCACCTTTCAGTCCCACGGTGTGCGAGATGCTGAAGATGGGCGCATTGCGGTTGGCACGAATGCGGCGTTGCTTGGTGTTGATATAGGTAGCGCCGGGCTGGTATTCGAGCAACACACTGAAGTCGGACATAGAAATGTCGCGCATATTGCTCGCTGCCGGATTAAACCCCTGCCGCTACGTCAGAAGCCGAACCCAACGGCCTCCCCACACCTGCCGCCGTCCCTACGGCCACAGGTTGATAAAAGAGGTGGGCGGTAGGTTCGTTGCGGTCGTGCGCCAGTTGGGCTTTGATGCGCAGACCATACTCCCACTCGCGTTCAAAGAAGAGACGAAAGTTTTTCGTTATACATCATGTGATCGACCTTCGTCCATTTTGCCGCCAAGAACACATTGTCTTTTGTCGGTGGGTAGGTGGAAATCCGAAGGCGACATCACATCGTTGGTGTAAGAGAAGACCAAGCGGCTCACAGGATATTCGCGCGGCAGATAGCGTTTGCCCAAGAACGAATAGGTTACTTCGCCCATTCCCTTCCAGCGGCGATCTTTGAAACCATAAGCGCCATAGCCGCGGAAGAACCAGTGCGGACTCAAGTTGGCCGTGGTTTGTGCCGAAAGACGCAGGCGCAATCCGTCCACGTCGTTGCCCGTGATGGTCGTATTGACCGGCCCGAAATCGAGTTTGGAGGGATGCTTGGGGTCGAGAGAGGTTTCGACAAAGTTTTTCGATAAAGGCCTTGGCTGTCCAAATGATGGGTTTCACCCTCGGATGTTTTGAATGCGGCGGATGAAGAGGTCCATCTGCGTTTCCGATTGCGTGAGCCTCTCGGTGCGATGGGCGTCCCAAAAAAACTCTCCTCCTGCATCTGCGCGTCGGCGAGCGTGCGGGTCTTCCCGCGAAAGTTGAAGCGCACATCAGGGATGGAGTCGAAGGCAAAGTTGGTGTAGTGGGTGGTGCGCTTCACCTGAAATTTCTGAATACCTTCGGCCACTTTGAGCACCACGAGCATATTGTCCTTCGTGAGCACCTGCTCGCCCGTGGACAGTTCCTCGAAACTCTGTTCGATTTTCATCAGTTCCACAAAATTGACACCGGTGTGCACCGGCACCCCCATCACCGCTTTCTTCACCCGATAAGTCGAGTCGGCCGTCACATAGAGTTCGCCCGCAAATCCAAAAATCCTGCGCATTGTTGGGCGTAAACTGCACCTCGATGCACTTTTGTCCCCTCCACATAGGTGGTGTCGGCCAGAAAGTAGCGATAAAATCTAATGGCATCGGTCGAGGAAAGCGGAGAGATGAACTGATATTGCAGCAGTCGCACGTTGTTCTCGTAGAGGTTCACCTCGGTGAAGGCATCTTTGAGCATGGTGTTGATCGCGTCGCCTGTGTTGATGAGTTCGTTGATGCCGTCCGAGCGCTGCCCCAGCACGATATGCTTAGCGGTGTTGTCACGCTTGCGGTAGATTTGCTCCGTCACGGTTTCGTCCACCGTGAGCGGCAGGATGAGTTTTCCGGTTTCGGGCGACCGCTCCACGTGATTTTTTTCAAGAAAGGCATCCGTTTGAACTGTCCTTCCTCAAAAACACGCGGCGTCACGTCGCTCAGCGCAAAGTTGAGCTTGTTGTACTGCACCACCGAATAATAGTCGTGCTGCCGCAAGTCGCTGTTCTTTTTGGCCGCAATCACCTTTTTCATCAATTCTACGGCAGGATTGTTCTTGCGCGAATACTTCTCCTTACGTCCCACCACCTTGGCTTCGGCTATCCCCAAATCGGCAGGAGTAAGGCGCACGATGAGCGAGTCGGTGCCTTTCACGCGGGTGGCATAGGCTTCATAGCCCACCGACGACACGCGCAAACGCGCTCCGCTCCGGAAGGCGATGGAGAATCGCCCCTCGGCATCGGTTTGCACACCGCCGCGCCCACCGTCGTAAAAAGACGTTGGCAAAAGGTATGGCTTCTCCCGTCTTGGCATCCAGCACACGACCCGGCAAGCGCTGTGCGGAGAGGGTGAATATCGTCCCCAAGAGGAGCAAGAAGAGCGTGTAAAATCGTTTCATGTCGTGAACAAAGTATTGAGAGCACAAAGATACGAAAAACTTTTTCCAAGCGTTTAGTTTTACCATAAAACCCTTTTCTTTTTTCGTTTCTTTATGAAAGCCCCCATGCCTCCCTCCTCGTTTTAGAAGATTGGTTGGATAAATCCCGCGATTTCAGCCACGTGGCAAGCGGTGCCCTGCCATGAGTGGGGGCTTACCGATAGGGGCAACTACTGATGGGGGCTTACCGATGGGCGTCCCCTTCGGGGGCGTTTCGCTCGGTATTGGACCTACCGTAGGTTCGTCGGGCAAGCCCTCCTCGCCTACGGCTATTGGGAGAAGCCCCCTCCGGGGACTCCCTGCGGCATCAACTCTGGGGTGAGGTGTCGTCCGTCCCTGGTGCAGCATTTTGGTAGACACAGAGCGACCTGTATAGAAGCCGTGCGTCGCTGCATCCGTCCTCGGTGCAGCATTTTTGGTAGATACCGAGCAACCTGTATAGAAGCCCTGCACCGCTGCGTCTGTCCCCGGAGGGGGCTTCTTTCAATAACCCCGGGCAAAGAGGGCGAAGCCCGATGAACCCGGGGTGGTCGTCGCACACAGCGTAGCGTCCCCGGAGGGGGCGAATATCGGTGATTATGTCGTACAGGTGGCCATGCAGGATGGGCGACAGGCAGATGTGGGTCTCCGATGGGGCTTACCGATGGGCGTCCCCTTCGGGGGCGTTCCGCTCGGTGTTGGATCTACCGTAGGTTCGTCGGGCAAGCCTTCCTCGCCTACGGCTATTGGGAGAAGCCCCCTCCGGGGACTCCCTGCGGCATCAGCTTTGGGGTGATGTGTCGTCCGCCCCTGGTGCAGCATTTTGATAGACACAGAGCGACCTGTGTAGAAGCCGTGCGTCGCTGCATCCGTCCTCGGTGCAGCATTTTTGGTAGATACCGAGCAACCTGTATAGAAGCCCTGCACCGCTGCGTCTGTCCCCGGAGGGGGCTTCTTTCAATAACCCCGGGCAAAGAGGGCGAAGCCCGATGAACCCGGGGTGGTCGTCGCACGCAGCGTAGCGTCCCCGGAGGGGGCGAATATCGATAAGCCCCCTATTTACATATAGACATCTCACCGGCCAAAAACGCCGGAGGCCCTCGATTTTAACACAGATTTAACACTTTCGGCGACAGCACTGCCGACCCTTCTCCCCTCCGTGCCGGACAGATTTACCTCAGAGGTAGTTTCATTTACCTCAGAGCCGCGCCAAACTACCTCCCACTTCGTTTTGCCCCCTCCCCATTGCCCGGCTTTCACATGGGGTGCACACTCTGCTCCTCATGTTCCGTCCTCGCGCGCGCATTCCCGCGCGCATCACACTACAAGAGTTCTTGTTTTTTGCCTTCACTGCCTTCACCCATTCGGGGAAGTCCCTCTACACCAAGAGGAAAAGCAGGTGAGCATCGGCCGGCATCGCCAAGGGAGGGGTGAAGGCAAAGTGCAAATTGCCTTCACCCATAACCCACTATAAAAGAAAACGTTAAGCACCCTGGTGAAGGAGTGAAGGCATTTTGCACGCCCTATATAGGGTATACGCGCGTGTGCGCGAGAAACGAAAGGACTAACATTTCTCAAAAACTTTTTCAAAAAAATCTCGATTTATTTGGTCAATCAGACTGTTTTTCTTAAGTTTGCAGCACACCCCCTAAAATCTTCCGCGTTATAAAAAAAGATTTTTCCTTCTTGCTCTCGCGGCAGTAGATTCTATCTCTACTCCTACCAGTGAAATCATGGTCAGATGCTGTGATAATAGTGTTCATCGTTTTTATGCCGTTTCCCCAGAAGCCTTTCAACAAAGTGGAGTTACGGAAAAAGGAGTTCAAAAGTATATAGATGGCCTTGCCCAAGATGCTTGTGGACAACCAGGTTGTCATATTAGTTTCGGACTTTCTCACATCAAAGACATTCACACCGTCGGTAGAGAGTAAAATAGCACATAGCGCTTGCGAGGAAAATTCACAAGCGCTATGTGTCTCTTTCAATGCAAACATTTCAAACAAGAATAGTTTATGTCTCTCAAAAAAATTATTCTTTTTATTGCATGCTTTCCCTATCTTCTCTGGGGTCAAGGCGTTATATTAGATAGCAAAACACGCAGCCTTCCTGCTAATATTGAAAAGGCAGACACATTAGACAAGAACATCCAATTAGAAGTTTTCTATCAACAAACGGATATAGACACTGTTTTAGAAGCAACAATCACCTATCCACTTGTCCTAAGTATTGGAGAAAAATTCTGCTCTTATCGTTCTTATTGTTCCTATCGACAAGATTCCTTGTGCGTGATTAAGAAAGCACCAACTGTGGGTGAAGTAACGGACGTGTATAATCTCTTCCGTGACTCCTACCATCATCAATTAATCCGCAATATCAGACGCAAATTGTTCACCGAAAGCTTTTCAGTCTTCCCCTCTCGCTATCGTTGCCTGGACAGTACGGCAGTGTTCCAGTGGACGCTGCTGCCCGACACGGCCACCGTGTGCGGCTATCTCTGCCACAAAGCCACGGCACCCTTTCGCGGACACGTCTGGACAGTGTGGTGGAGCGACGAAATCCCCATTGATGCAGGGCCGTGGAAACTGCAAGGCTTGCCGGGGTTGATCCTGAAAGCACAAGACGACAAGGGGATACACCACATTGAAGCGACGAGCATACGCCCACCCAAACTCCACTTTGCGACTATATCTACCCACCGTTGGCGGAAAGTGACGCGTGAGGCAGCACTCAAAGCCATCTATGAAGACGCCACCCACCCGGGAGCTGGTATGGTCGCCGCCGGGCTGATTGAAAAGAAAGAGCCCGAAGCCAATGCCAAAAAGAGACGTCTCTTCTACTCGCCCTACGAGGAAGAATAACCTCATCATAAGATCAACCACTGACAAGCCCCACCATGCTAAAAAAACTCTTTATTCTTCTTGTGCTGCTCTTCCCTTCTACTTTATGGGCACAAGTTTTTCTATCTGAAGAGGGACAAAAACTTCCTGCTAATCCAGAGAAACAGGACACGTTGGATAAAAAGATTCGACTGGAAGTTTTCTATCTGCAAACTGATGTAGACACGGTCATTCCATTAACACAAGAAAGCCCGATGGTTTTGTGCATTGGAGAGTCCTTTATGACTTACCGATCTTATGGCGCCTATCGCCGAGACTCTCTTTATATAACAAAAGGGGAAGCCACCACGCTGGGCGAAGTGCTTGATTTAGATTTCATATACCCCAACATCCCCAACTATCATTTGGTGCGCAATCTCAAAAGTAAAATGCTCACCGAAAGCTTTTCAGTTTTCCCCTCTCGCTATCGTTGCCAAGACAGTACGGCAGTGTTCCAGTGGACGCTGCTGCCCGACACGGCCACCGTGTGCGGCTATCTCTGCCACAAAGCCACGGCACCCTTTCGCGGACGCGTCTGGACAGTGTGGTGGAGCGACGAAATCCCCATTGATGCAGGGCCGTGGAAACTGCAAGGCTTGCCGGGATTGATTCTGAAAGCACAAGACGACAAGGGGATACACCACATTGAAGCGACGAGCATACGCTCACCCAAACTCCACTTTTTGACAATGTCCCTCCATAGTTGGCGAAAAGTGACGCGTGAGGCAGCGCTCAAAGCCATCTATGAAGACGCCACCCACCCGGGGGCAGGTATGGTAGCCGCCGGACTGATTGAAAAGAAAGAACCCGAAGCCAATGCCAAAAAGAGACGCATCTTCTACTCGCCCTACGAGGATTTCTAAATGGAGACATCGAGCGTTTTTCGCTCGAAAGATTGACGGCAAAAAGTAGTGGGATAGACACTTTATTGATAACAGTCGCTGAAAGCGAAACCTTTGAATAACCCCACGTTCTCCTGGGGTAGAAATCTATCCGCAAGCCTGCTGACTGGAAGTCAGCCCGATTTCGTTTCAAATATATTTTCAACAAGTAGATGCTCAAACCCCTACTTCTCCTATTACTCCTGCTGCTTCCCGGCTTGGGGGCACGGACAGACACTGCTGACAGGGGACGGTGCGCGACAGTGAAGGCGCTCCCCTGCCGGCAGTGATTGTTCGTGTCTATGCCCAAGGAGCAAAAGAAAAGAAGGTGGGCTTATTTCACCAAAACCTTAGCCCCATTCACGATATACAAACCCGGGCGGGAGGGCGTTGTGCGGCGGCCGGAGAGGTCATACACGGCATGATGTTGGGTAGACGCCAAGGGCACCGCCTCCACCGCCGAAGGAGCACCATACACATAGCGGATGGTGAGGTGTCCCGAAACAGACTTCAACTGCTCAACAGGCCCTTCCACCGACACCAACTCTCTACCTTCAACGACAGGGGCGACCAGCGTGTAAGCACTGCCGGCAGGAACGATGGCCACTTGTTGAGAGAGAATGGTACCTTCTCCGGCAGATACGGCCGAAACCGTAACGCTGAAATAAGGTTTGACGAAATAGCGATGCAGGCGATAAGGATGACCGTAAGTGTGCCAACCCGTCATGAAACCTTCGGCACCATCCCAATACTGGCGATTGCTCCCCTGCACTTTCCAAGTCTCCTTATCCGCATTGAGCGTGAAGTTGAACAAGCCGGCATTGTTGGAAAGGAGAATGCGTCCCGACTGCACCATTTCAGGCAGATACTTATCGAGAAACTCGTTTTTCACCTTCCAACGCGCTCCGCTTTTTTCGAGCGTCCATGTAAAGTAGGGCGTGGCCTCGCCTTGGGCAAGGCGCCCCTGCATCACTTGTTGGGTGGTGGGATTGACATTGCGAAAACCGGCACGCTTGGGGTCATTGACTGCGGTGTCATAGATGACAAGACTACGACCGTCTTCCAGCTGTCCCACCGGTTCGGCCACTGCTTTCACCCCCGAATAGGCTTCGGTTTCGTACGTCATCTTCAAGTGGCGGTCGGCAGTAGGGGTAACTGCCACCCCCTCGACAGGAACATCTTTCGGCGTGTAGTAATCAAACTTTGGGGCTTTCACCATCAAGGTTTCCCCGACAGGCACGCTGAGCGTGTCGCGCAGGAGCAGGCCACCGCGCGTGTCTTCACAAGAGCGGTAAATGAGATAGGCGGCGCGCTCATAAGTCAAAGCAAGGGTTACATCTTCGGTCGACGACACCTCTGTGGGCAGAGGGGTTTTCAGCACATAGCCGGGGAATGTGGGGGCTGCCGAAAGGGGAGCGCCTTTCTCCGTAAATTCTTTGAGGGTGGCGAGCGCTTTACCTTCGGTGTCTTGGCAGACGAAGGTTACGGTGCGGGCAGGAATCAACTGCCAAGCTGCTCCCTGCGGACGAACGGCATTGCCCAGCCCCTCCTTGTTGCCGGCACTGATGATGCCCGAAAGAGCGGGCGAGGTGTGGGGAACGGGGAAAAGATTTTTACCCGACGCGGCGATGGTGAAATCCTTATGCTTCGGATTGTAGGTCAGCATCAGTTCCGCTGCTGCACCGAACGAGAGGGGGATAACCTAGACGGTCGAGGGCTTCAGAAGCGGGAGCGCCGATACTGCGATGGGTAGTGGCATTTTTCAAACGAAGGGTCAGATTGCGTTTCGTGGCATCATAGGGGTGCACGAGGTTAACCACCCAACCGATGTTGGCGCGGCGGTCGGCGGTATGCTGCGGGTAGGCAGAGTTGCCATTGTCGGCCAACGCGGTACCCTTGAACGCCTCCACCGCACAGCGAACAATGTAGGTTTTACCTTCTTCAGGCATCACGGCAGGCGGTGTGTTGTCGGCCGGAGGTTCGGGTACATTAGTGGTGCGCAGGAAGTCGCGGCCGTACTGATAGCCGTTGTAGTTGAGCATGGTGGTGTCGGCACGCATACGTTCCACAAAACGATCGAAATTGCGGAGGCTCTGCGGCGTCCATCCGGCTTCGGCCACGGCCATCAAACGAGGGAAAGCGAGATATTCCAAAACGTCATCGGTACCGACGTGTTCCGTCCAAAATGTGCCTTGGATGCCGAGGGTGTAATTATTGGAGAAAGGCACGTGGTTGTACACCGACTTCAGGTCGTCGCTGCCGTTACCGGGAAGCGACTGTTCCCAAGGGGCTTGCCCGGGTTGGCGGTTGATGTAATAGCCGAACTGCGGGGTGTAGACATGGGGCATCTTCAACTGCGTGGCTTTGGCCGCCGCATTGGCCGCTCCCGTCCAGCAGTAGACGGTCGCTCCGGTCTTTTCCATAATTTTCAGGTCGGAACCGGCAGCGGTGATGGCCTCGTTCCAGACGGCCAATTTTCGTCCACGCGCTCTGACGTGTTCGTCCATGGCTTTGATGAAGTGGCTTTGCAACTGACGATAGGAGTTCAGCCCGAGTTTCTTGTACAGCGCTTGACACTGTGCATTGTGCTCCCACGCACCGGTGGGACATTCGTCACCGCCGATATGGATGGTGGTGGAAGGAAAAATGTCCATCAGCTCGGTGAGAATGTTTTTGGCAAACTGCACCGCTTGGGGGTTAGCGACATTCAACACATTACTCGACACGCCTCCATGCGTCCAAACGGCAGGAGCGGCATCGGGGTTGCACGAGTATTCGGGATAAGAAGCCATGGCCGCCACAAAGTGGCCGGGCATATCAATTTCGGGAACGATTTCAATGTGGCGGTCGGCAGCGTAAGCCACGATGTCGCGCAACTCATCCTGCGTGTAGAAGTAGGGGCCGTATTGCGCATTCGTCCAGTAGGCACCGTGATACATGGCGGTGATGTAGGTGTTGGCTGCCACCGAACCCACACGCGTGAGTTCGGGATACTGCTTCACTTCCCAACGCCAACCCTGATCGTCGGTCAGGTGGAAGTGGAACACGTTCATCTTGTAGGCCGCCATCACATCGAGGATGCGCTTCACTTCGGCCACAGAGAAAAAGTGGCGGCTCACATCGAGCATGAAACCGCGGTATTTGAAGCGCGGTGAGTCGGTGATGGTCAGACAGGGCAACGTATAGGTGGTCACCTTCGCGTCTTTCACACCGGCCATGATGCAGGCCGGCAGCATTTTCTTGATACTCACCAATCCGTAATAAAATCCTTTCCGAGTGGCACTTTCGAGGGTGATGCCGTCGCGGGTGATGGTCAGCCCATAGCCTTCCGTGCCCAGTGTCTTTTTCAAATCGGCGTTCAGGCGCAGCACAAGCGTTGCCCCAGTTCCGTTGGGGGAAGCCACAGCCTCCACTCCCGTAGCCGCTCGGTTGAAGTCGGCCACAAACTTATTGATTTCACCAACAATGCTGTCGCCCAGCGCATCTCCTCCCACCACAAAGCGTTGGGGAAGCCTCAACGTGCCCTGCCCCATCTTGAGGGTCTTGGGATAAGGGGTGAGATTGACAAACTCTGACGCGCCGCCTCTCAAAGGCAGGAACATCAGCAGAACGACAAAGAAGGGAATCATGTGTTTTCTTACCATAATCAGAATACGTATAAAGGTGGGATAAAATGAATTTCGAGCACAAAGATAGTATTTTTTTCAAAAACACGCACAACCTGTGGAGAGATGCCCATCAAACAGAAGGTTGCCCCCATCACAGGGAGAGAGCCACTCTCATTACACACTTCCGCCAACTCCCTTGAATTTTTCAACAAAAGCCGTAATCTTTTGAAAGACGCTTTGTTTCTTCGTGAGATATAGCGGATTGAGAGGGCTCATCTTGGGAAGAACTGCATTGAGATCGGTGCCGTTGTCACTGGCAAACTCATGCTTTAAGGAGGTTTGCAGGTAGCGTTTTGCCGCTTCTACATTCAGGTTTTCCTCCAATATCAATTTTTCTGCGGCGCTTTTTTGCTGCGCTTGGGCATAAGTAAAGAATGCCGAAATGATACCGGCTTTATCTTGAATAGACGTAAGATCGGTTTCATGAATGAAATCCACGACAAGACTCTCTTTGGCTCTGTTTCCGACGCTGCTTCGAATCATTCTACGCACTTCATCTACTAACGCGTTTTTATCTTTTGTCTTTTTATTGTGTTCAAGCACCAACTCCAAGATATAATCTAAGTCTATTTCCTGAGATTTCAACAAATCCACTTCAAACACCACATCATCCCAGTCTATCTTGGATTGCTCGGGAGCTTTTCCTTCCCGCTCTCTTCTAAACCAGTCGCGAATATCATTATAGGTTGAGCGATAATCTTGCACTGCGCGTTCCGACAGGACGTCAATCTCCATCATGGCCGAAACGGCATCATCCGTCAAAAAAAGTGGCGCTCTTTGAAGGCTTCAACAGCATCGGGATTCTCTTTGTCAATCTTTTGCAGTTCTTTGAGGTAGGTAAACTCATCGTAGTTTTGCAGAATGTTCTCTACCTTTAAGTATTCACCAAAAAGTTTGGTAAACGCTTTCTTTTCCGACTCTTTCGCGATTTCCTCAGGTCTTGGAAATTGCTCTTTGAGGGCTTTCACAATGTCGATATAACCTTTGCGCGCCTCGCCCGTAGCAATATCGGTAAAGCCTTTGAGATATTCTTCGTAACTCTTTTCCAACACCACATTCTTTGTATTCTTGTCGCCAAACAGCGTGATGGCATCTATCGTGGCTCTCTCCAAATCGCGGAAAGTCACGATATTGCCGAACGTCTTCGTGGCATCGTAAATGCGGTTGGTGCGTGAGAAAGCCTGCATCAACCCATGATAGCGCAGGTTCTTATCGACAAACAAGGTGTTCAGCGTGGGCGCATCAAAACCGGTCAGAAACATGCCCACCACAATAATGAGATCGACTTCCTGACTCTTCACGCGTTTGGCCAAATCACGGTAGTAGTTTTGAAATTCCTTGCTGTCTACACCGAAATTGGTTCGGAACATCGCATTGTAATCCTTGATGGCTTTGTCCAAAAACTCTTTGGCACTGCTATCCATGGCTGAAGGCTCGAAGTTTTCTTCCCGAATATCGCCGGCGGCATTCTGGTCTTCATTCGGCGCAAAGGAAAATATCGTAGCAATCTTCAAGGGCTTTTCGCTTTCTTTTTGCTGGTTGTTCAGTTCTTCATAATAGAGTTTGGCGGCTTTCAACGCTATTGACGGCAAACATAGCATTGAAGCCCTTTCCGCCGCCTTGATGACGATGGGTTTTGAGTCGGAAGTTGCGGAGAATATATTCCGACACTTCTCTGATTCGATCTGGGTGAAGGAGGAGTTTTTTGTTCTCTGCTTTCGTCAATTTGATTTCGTCCTGCTCCGTTTCCAGCGCCTTAAATTGTGGGCGCACATCGTTGTAGTCCACCTTAAACTTCAACACTTTCTCATCGCGTATGGCATCGGTGATGACATACGAGTGCAGTTCACGGCCAAACACGTCGGCCGTGGTTTCCGCTCCCAAAGCATTTTCGGGAAAGATGGGGGTTCCAGTAAATCCAAACTGATAATATCGCTTAAACTTTTTCTTCAGATTTTTCTGCGCTTCGCCAAACTGCGAGCGATGACACTCGTCAAAGATAAAGACCACTTGCTGCTGATAGACCGGCAGAGCGGCCTCAGCCTTCATCAGATTATTCAGTTTCTGAATGGTCGTGACGATAATTTTGTTATCGTCTTTGTCCAAATTGCGCTTCAGCCCTGCCGTACTTTCCGAACCGTTCACGCTGTCGGGCGAAAAGCGCTGATACTCCTTCATCGTCTGATAGTCGAGATCCTTACGATCGACGACGAAAAACACTTTGTCGATAAACTCAAGTTGTGTGGCCAGTTGTGCCGCCTTGAAACTCGTCAAGGTTTTGCCCGATCCTGTCGTATGCCAAATGTAGCCACCGCCTTCGGGTCGGCTCCACCGCTTTGCCTGATAGGAACTTCTCACTTTCCATATCAGTCGCTCCGTAGCAGCAATCTGATAGGGGCGCATGATGAGCAAGGTGTCGCTGATGTCAAACACCGAATAACTGAACAACACTTGCAACAGCGTGTTTTTTCTGAAAGAAGGTGGCGGTAAAGTCTTTTAAGTCCTTGATGAGGGTGTTGTCCGATTTCGCCCAGTTCATCGTAAAGTCGAAACTATTTTTTTGTTACGCTTGACGGTGTTGGCGAAATAGCGGGTATTGGTGCCGTTGGAGATGACAAAAAAATCTGCAAATACTTGTAGAGCGAGCTCTCGCTGTTAAAAGCTCTCTTTGCTGTAACGGTGCACTTGGTTGAAGGCTTCGCGAATGGCGACGCCTCGTTTCTTCAGCTCCACCTGCACCATGGGCAGACCGTTCACCAAAATGGTGACATCGTAGCGGTTGGCGTGGGTGCCGGTTTGCTCAAATTGATGGATGACCTGCACCTTGTTTCGCGCCATATTCTTCTTATCCACCAAATAGATGTTTTGGATATGCCCGTCATCAAACACGAAGTCGTAGATATAATCATTCTGCACCTTTCGCGTCTTGTCGACAATGCTGTCTCCCGGCTTATCTAAATACTCCTCGAGAAAACGCTGCCATTCCGAGTCGGCGAATTTCACAGCATTGAATTGTTCTATCTGCACGCGTGCATTGAGAAGGAGGGCTTTGGGATTCGTTATGTCAGAGAGATACTCGTAGCCTTGATGCCGCAGGTCTTCTATCAGTTCGTGCTCCAAAGCGGCTTCGGTCTGATAGCCCACGGGGGGCTCGTGAAGTTCGCTGTACTTGGTGTAGCTGTCCAGCACGATGAAGTGCTGCATTTCTGCGATAGTGTTGTAAGGAGTCATTTTTTTGATTTGGTTTTTTCTTGATTTATTAGTTATCCTAGGATTCCTAGATTTCCTAGGTAACTACCCCCTAGGACAACTAATCTTCTCAGGATAGAGGCTTAGCGCGCTGCCTCTCTCACTCTTTTCCTTCGAGCAGTCTTTTGAGGCTTGCCACCTCCGCTTTCAAGGCGGCATTCTCTTCCTTGAGGGCTCGCATCATTTGGTCTTGTTCCTTTCGGTAGCCGGTGCGAGCGGCATACATTCGCTCCTTGATACCTCCTTCTGTTACAAAGCGTTTTTGCAGGAAGTCGAGGTAGTGGCACATCATCCTGTCCGCGAGATGGCACAGTGAGAGCGCAGCATTGCAAAACTCCTCCGCTGTCCATTTGTTTACAAAAGGGGCATAGTCAGCATAGTTGTTATGCTCTCGGCAGAAGGTTAAGAGGGCGTTGTAACGTGGGTGGTTCTTCTGCCAAACCGTTAGCCCACGAGTATGGAGATAGTCCTCATAGTCTTGGCGAAGTTCCTGCAAACTACTACGTGCCACATTGAGCAGTTTTAGTTCCATTTCTGTAGAGGTCATGCCGTCTTCCTTTTCCCTCCACAATGTTTTTGTTTTTCCCGACCGTGCCGCTTGAATCATTTGGTCCACAGTACGGTCGCCATAGGCAGGTAGGAAACGTTTGCAAAAGACGAAAGTCATTTGGTAGAGCGCATCAGCCTTTTGATAGAAGCGCAACGTTTTCCAGTCTGTGCCGCCACGCAGCACCCGCGGTTTGTCATTCTCCATAGGCAGCATATTTTTCTTTTAGAAGTTTAGCGATGTTCTCAATGCCTGAACGAGAGAAGTTGTTCTCGATAATATTCATATTGCTTTCTGCGAAGCTCAATCTCCTTTGGCAGTCCCTCGCTGATGGAGTTAGTGAGCGTGTCGAATTTGTCGAGAATAGAAACAATGCGTTCCTGCTCGGAAAGTGGGGGAATGGGGATTTTAATTTTTGCTAAATCAGTAGCTGACACATCAATCACTTTTGTTCCTTTTGCAAATTTTCTTTTATCGCGTGTAAACGCTTCTGTTTGCGTATAATAAGCTAAGTATTTCCCAGTAATTTTATCTGAAGGCTTAAATATAGAAGCATGTCCACCTGTTACTATTGGTTCTTTTCCCATGTAGACAACTGCTTTGCAAACATCTTGAATGTTCTCACTTGTATTTGTTATTATAACATCACCATATTCTACCTGTTTTAATTGTTTTTGCAGTATCGGGAGATACATAAGATAATGTTTTTTTCTGTGTATATCCCATAATAGGTATAGATTTGACCATAATGTATACAGCCCACACCTGTCGGAGTAAAGTCCTTTTTCTGAAGTCCACTCCCTCTGACAAATTCGCCCACTTCTCCCAATGGCAGAATAAATATATTATTTAACGAATTACCCCCCACATTTAACATATTAAAGGAAAGTAACTTGTTGCGGTAATACTCATACTGCCGCTTGCGGCAGTCCAGCTCCGCCTCCAGCTCCGCCTCCAGCGTCGTAAACTTATCAAGAATGCGAACGATTTCTTGTTGTATCTCCAATGATTTCTTTGCATCAGTAGGACAAGGAATCGGGATAAGAAAACGAGCCACGTCTTTTGCGTAAACATGTGGAACACCACCACCTGCTTTCAAATCGTGTATTTTCTCTTGGATATTAAGCAAGAAATGATAAATGTAGCGAGGTAATACCTGTCCCTTATCTGCCTTAATAGAAAAAGCATCACTTACGAAAATAGGTTCATTCCAATACATTACAAAGCCAGCATAAGCACCAGAACCTGCAACCGTAATAGTTTCACCATCTCGATTAAATGAATCTATATAATATGCTGGTTGTTGTCCGCCAGAAATAACAGGGTACACACCTTCTCTTGAGGTCTTTTTAGTGATAGAAGTTCCACGCTTCAATTCCGCCACTTCCCCTAACTTCTTCCACTCCACTTCAGCCCCATCGAGTAAGCGTTCTATAAAGGGTATGATATGTTGTTCGTTATTCTTCATCTTGCTGTTTCTTTTTGAGATAACCTATGCAGCATAGTAGCATTGTCGCTGCTAATTACACTTTTTCCTGTTTGCTTTTCTAATTTCATGCGAGCCACCTTTGCCCACCATTCTTCAAAAAGCTGAATGCTGCTCATACGGTCAATGCTTGAATGATGGCATTGATACTACTCTTTATCTTCTATCGTTGCACGTTTGACTCTCTTTACAGTATGTTTGATTTTCCCGATGAAAAAATTGATTTCCAGTGATGATTCTGTTTCTGCCACCTCAAGGTCGGGCATAACTACATCCGATAGGAGTTTTCCAAATCGGTTCATCTTTTCATTTTGTTCCTGCTTGTTGTTTTCTTGATGAAGGCTTAACAATTCTCGTTTCAACTTGCGTACCTTGGCGAAAGTCTCTATGATGGCAAATGTTACCATAGTAGCATTCTTACTTTTTAGGATTGTAGCCAGCATGTATAGTCCTTTCTCTGTAAACGCTTTCGGTAGTGTTCGAGTCTTGGAAGAAAGTTTTGTGGACGAATTTTTCGACCGCAAAATTTCTGTTTCTTCTTTGGTGAGCACAAACATATAATCATCGGGAAACTTATCCAGATTGTTGCGTACAGCTTCGTTTATTCGTTTGGTTTCCACACCATATAGGTCAGCAATATCGGCATCTACGATTATTTGTTGTTGGCGAATGGAAAAGATGTGCTGCTGCACATGTTGCGAAAGTATAGCGATGGCCGTACTTGCTGAATTATTAGACGTTTCTATGATATTCTGTTCCATAATTCGTTGCTTTTCTTATTGCAATCCATACTACATTTAGCAGAAATTCAGTATTCTGAGCTTACTCCTCTATCTCCTTTATAATACTATCTATCTCCGCCCGCAATGCGTCTATCCGCTTCACCGTTTCAGCCACTTCTGCGTTGAGCTTGTCAATATCAATGATTTCTCGCTTGTCCTCCGCCTCGACATACGAACTCACGGAAAGGTTATAATCGTTCTCGGCAATTTTAGCGTTGTCTACCGATGTAGCCACATACTGCACCTCCTCTTTGTGTTCAAAGATGCTCACAATGCGATCGATATGCTCCGGTAAAAGCACATTGTTGTTGGTTTCTTTCTTAAAGAAATCCTCACCACCGGCATCGATAAACTGCGTTTTAGCTTCCGTCTTATGCTTGGAGAGCACAATGATATTGACGGCGATGGTGGTTCCATAAAAAAGATTGGCAGGCAGAGAAATAACCGCTTCCACAAAGTTGTGGTCTACCAAATACTTTCGAATCTTTTGCTCCGCACCACCCCGATAGAAGATGCCGGGAAAACAAACGATGGCCGCACGTCCACGAGCGGAAAGATAACTGAGGGCATGCAGCACAAAAGCAAAATCGGCCTTCGACTTGGGCGCAAGCACACCCGCAGGAGCAAAGCGGTCGTCGTTGATGAGCGTAGGGTCGTCGCTCCCCACCCAGTTTACCGAATAAGGCGGATTGGAAACGATGGCATCGAAGGGCTTTTTCATCCCCATATTGAGGATGGAGGAGCGTGTCGCCCAAAGCGATGTCGAACTTGTCGTAATTGATGTTGTGCAGGAACATGTTCATCCGCGCCAGATTGTAGGTGGTGTGGTTGATTTCCTGTCCAAAGAAGCCCTCCTCAATCAGGTGTTCATCAAATTGCTTCTTGGCCTGCAACAACAAAGAACCCGAACCGCAAGCCGGGTCGTAAATTTTATTGACCGAAGTCTGCCCCAAGAGTGCCAGCCGTGCAATCAGTTTGGACACATTTTGCGGGGTGAAATACTCACCGCCCGATTTGCCGGCATTGGCAGCATAGTTGGAAATCAAAAACTCGTAGGCATCGCCAAAGAGGTCAATCTCATGGTCTTCAAAGTCGCCGAAGTCAAGACTTTCCACCCCTTTGATGACGGCTGCCAAACGGCGGTTTTTTTCTCCTCGACAGTATTTCCCAAGCGGAGGCTTGTAGTGTCGAAGTCGGCAAAAAAAGTCCTTTGATGTCATGCTCTGACGCATAGCCGACGGCCGAACCCTCGATATCCTTGAATATCGCCGCCAATTCGGTGTTTAAGTCGGGATTGGTGTTGGCCGTCTTGGCCACGTTGACAAACAACTGACCGGGATAAATGAAATAGCCTTTGGTTTTCGTGGCATCGTCTTTGATTTCCGGTGTAATCGCATCGTCGGTCAGCTCGGCATAATGAAAACTGTCATCTCCCCCTTGTATGAAACTGGCGAAGTTTTCGCTGATGAAACGATAAAAAGAGTGCCCAAAACAAACTGCTTGAAATCCCATCCGTCCACAGCCCCGCGCACTTCATTGGCGATTCTCCAAATGGCAGATTGTAATTCCTCTCTTTGCTTTATACTTGTCATTATTTTTTTGTTTTAATTTCTATTTTCAATTTCATTTGCAAATATACGTTTTTGCCGTGAGCACGACAAAGAAAAACCGTGATTTTACAGCGTGACGGCCTAAATCTCCGGCTAAGAATAGCGGGCAGTGCTTCCCCATCATGGCCGCTCTTCTCCCGTATCGAACACCACCTCTTTCGGATGCCCCTACTCGCTGCCGGTCGCCTTTCGCGCACGCGCGCGTATACACACATAATGCATGAAAAAATCCTTCACTCCTTCACCAGGTAGGATAACCCCATGATAATTAACCGATTGCAGGTGAAGGTTCTCGTTTCGTAAAACCTTCACCGCCTCATTGTTTTGACGAGAAGAAAAGCCGCCGGTGAAGGAAGTGAAGGAAAAAAACAAAGTTTGACAGTAGTATGCGCGCGCGAGGGAAGGCGAAAAAAACATGGGAGGGAGAAGTCACGGAGTCTGAGGTAAATAAAACCGGCTCTGAAGTCAAAACCACTTTCTCTGAAGAAAGTGTAGCCGCCCGCTCTATTGTTTTCCCCAGAAGAAAAGGACATTGGGAATGTTTTAGGAAAAGCCCCTTGCTTTTTTCACATAGTACGTAACTAACATTTCTCAAAAAAACTTTTTCAAAAAAATCTCGATTTATTTGGTCAATCAGACTGTTTTTTTCTTAAGTTCGCAGCACAACACCCTAATTTTTTAACACCTATAAGAACACCACCATGTTAAAAAAACTCTTTATTCTTTTTGTGCTCCTCTGCCCTTCTACTTTATGGGCACAAGGTTTTCTATCTGAAGAGGGACAAAAACTTCCTGCTAACCCGGAAAAGCAAGATACTTTAGATAAAAGTATCCGATTGGAAGTTTTCTATCTACAAACTGATGTAGACACGGTCATTCCATTAACACAAGAAAGCCCGATGGTTTTGTGCATTGGAGAGTCCTTTATGACTTACCGATCTTATGGCGCCTATCGCCGAGACTCTCTTTATATAACAAAAGGGGAAGCCACCACGCTGGGCGAAGTGCTTGATTTAGATTTCATATACCCCAACATCCCCAACTATCATTTGGTGCGCAATCTCAAAAGTAAAATGCTCACCGAAAGCTTTTCAGTTTTCCCCTCTCGCTATCGTTGCCTGGACAGTACGGCAGTGTTCCAGTGGACGCTGCTGCCCGACACGGCCACCGTGTGCGGCTATCTCTGCCACAAAGCCACGGCACCCTTTCGCGGACACGTCTGGACAGTGTGGTGGAGCGACGAAATCCCCATTGATGCAGGGCCGTGGAAACTGCAAGGCTTGCCGGGATTGATCCTGAAAGCACAAGACGACAAGGGGATACACCACATTGAAGCGACGAGCATACGCTCACCCAAACTCCACTTTTTGACAATGTCCCTCCACAGTTGGCGGAAAGTGACGCGTGAAGCAGCTCTCAAAGCCATCTATGAAGACGCCACCCACCCGGGAGCTGGTATGGTCGCCGCCGGGCTGATTGAAAAGAAAGAGCCCGAAGCCAATGCCAAAAAGAGACGCCACTTCTACTCGCCCTACGAGGATTTCTAAATGGAGACATCGAGCGTTTTCGCTCGAAAGATTGACGGCAAAAGTAGTGGGATAGACACTTTATTGATAACAGTCGCTGAAAGCGAAACCTTTGAATAACCCCACGTTCTCCTGGGGTAGAAATCTATCCGCAAGCCTGCTGACTGGAAGTCAGCCCGATTTCGTTTCAAATATATTTTCGACAAGTAGATGCTCAAGCCCCTACTTCTCCTATTACTCCTGCTGCTTCCCGGCTTGGGGCACGGACAGACACTGCTGACAGGGACGGTGCGCGACAGTGAAGGCGCTCCCCTGCCGGCAGTGATTGTTCGCGCCTATGCCCAAGGGGCAAAAGTGGTGACGGCCTACACGCAAACGGACGAGAAAGGTCAGTATCGGTTGACACTTGGCAACGACTCAAAGGGGGAGTTTCGACTGAAATTCACCCACCTCAGTTACAAACCCGTGGAAGTCATCCTCCCCCACGGCACGCAGCGACAGGACGTGAAGCTCAGCGAGCACGCACAAGCCTTTCGCGAAGTGACGGTGAAGTCGAACTATGTGCACCAACGGGGTGACACCCTCACCTATCGCGTCTCGTCGCTCGCGGGAAAGGCCGACCGCAACATCGAAGACGTCATACGCCGCATCCCGGGCATCAATATTGGGACAAATGGTGAAATCAGTTACCAAGGCGAGGCCATCAACCGCTTCTATATCGAAGGGCGCGACCTGCTGGGAGGCAACTACGGACTGGCCACACGCAACATCAAGCCCGGCGATGTGCAGTCGGTGAGTGTGCTCGAAAATCACCAACCGGTGAAGTTGCTCAAAGACCTCGAAGTGTCCAAGCAGGCAGCACTCAACCTCTCGCTCAAGAAAGGGGCACTGGGGCGACTGGTGGGGAACGCCAAGATGGGGGCTGGCGCGGGCGATGGTGCCCGATGGTTGGCGGAACTCTATGGGATGCAGATCTTTCCCCATCGCCAGACGATGTACGCCGTCAAAGGCAACAATTTTGCCGAAGACTATGCGATAGAGACCATCGACTTCCTGCTGCAACACTCGGAAACACCCATCGCCTCCCTCTTCCCCGACACACCCTTCGGCACAAGCAGTCTGCCCCTGACGGCGCTATGCCGACAACCGATCGGCCTTTGCCTCTTGGCACACCCTCTTTGACCTCGGCAAGGAGAAAGACCTCGTGCTGAAAGGGCAATACACCCTCGGTCGGCACACATTTTCGCAATTTCAGCAATCGGAATACTATGGTCTGCAAACACCCCTCGTGGTGATGGAGGCCGTGGACAACGACTTGATCACACAAGGCGTCGATCTGAGCCTGAAGTATGAACACAACAGCGACAGTGCCTATCTGGCCGAAAAGACCGCCCTGCGCGCCCATCTGCGCCGCAACATCTACGACCTCCCCACAGGAAGCATCCGCCAGCGGTGGCGGGAGGTGGACGTGAGTTGGGACAACCTCTTGGCCTGGAAACGCCGCAAGGGGCGGCATCTCTCCGCCTGGGAACTGAAGACGGGGCTGAGCACCACGCCTACGGCACAACTCACGGCCGACCGCGAAAGCGACGGCACGGCATTGGTGCGGCAGGAAGTGTCGGCCCTGCGGGCGTTTGCCACCACCGGAACGCACTATGCCTATCAACTGGGGAGAACGGACGATGGGGACAAGTGGGGCTGCACCTCAACGTCTATGCCTCCTATCAACGCTTCGCCTCGGAACAAACGAACCTCCTCACAGCACCACGCAACGACAACTGGGCACTGGGGGCAGAACTGCAGGGTATTCCTCATTACAGCGTGGGCGGCAGAGGTTTTCACCTCGAAGTGAGACTGCCCGTCCGCTATCTGCTGCACGACTTTCACAACCGGTATCTCCACACGGAATTTCTGCTCAACCGCCCTTACTTCGTGCCTTCGGTGACGCTGCTGAAGCGGTGGTCAAGCCTCTTCGTGACGGGCACAACGGCCTATCACGTGGGCGTGGGGCGGTTTCAGGACTTTCTCGTCGCCCCGCTCTACCAGACCTATCGGCAGCAGATATGGCCGGGCAGCGGTGCGCTCTCCCGGTCGCGGACGTGGCAGTCGGAGTTGCAACTGATGTGGCGCGACACCTATCGGGGGCGGTCGGTGAACTGGACGGCCACTTACAACCGCACGAAAGCCGGCCAACTGCAAGCATCGACCATCGGGCCACAAGGTGAGACAACCTCGCAGGAAGTGCTCCACGACAACACGCAAAGCAGCTGGATGACGACAGCACGCGCCACCCTCTACAGCCGTCCCATCCACACGCACTTTGCACTTTCCCTCCGCTACAATGGTTCGCAACGCTCGATGTTGCGGCAACAGTCGCTCCTCACCACCCGCACCCACCACATCTACACGGCCTTTTCCACCGACTGCAACTGGTGGCGGCAGCTGTTGCAAGTGCGGGCACAGGTGGCTTGGGAACGGAGTTTTTCTCCACTTCGCCGAAACGCGGAGCGCGCTCAACCGCTGGAGTGGCAGTGTGCATGCCGCCTTCACTCCGGGCGAGCATTGGGAGGTGTCAGTGCAGGGCGAGATGGCGCGCAACGAGCAGCGACGCCGTCACTACCTCACCTCCTTCTTCCTCGACGCCCGGATGCGCTACAAGCGCAAGCGTTGGGAAGCAGAACTGCAACTGCACAATCTGGCCGACACGCGCCGATACGAAGTGCGCACCTATATGCTCACCGACATCTATACCTACGGCTATCGCTTACGACCCCGCGAAGCGTTGCTCAGCCTGAAATGGAGCTTTTGAGGCACAGGAAAGCTGCATTTTGCCAACTCCACTCGTAAAAACTCATCAAAACCTTGCCCATTTTTCAAAGAAATTGTAAATTTGCAGAGGGAGCATCCTAAACGAGGTTGCTTCCTCTCCTTTTGATCCAACCTTGTTCAACCTCTCACAACGTCTTCACCCCATGATGACAGATCTCGAAATTGCCCACGCCACTGAATTGCAACCCATTGCCCGGGTGGCCGAATCGATAGGCATCGCTGCCGACGACATCGAAAACTATGGCCGACACATTGCCAAAGTGCCGCTTCGTCTCATCTCTGAGGAGAAGATGAAACGCTCACACCTCATTCTGGTCACTTCCATCACCGCCACCCGCGCCGGCATCGGCAAGACTACCGTGTCTATCGGGCTGGCACTCGGCCTCAACCACATCGGCAAAAAAGCCGTGGTGGCCTTGCGCGAACCCTCCCTCGGGCCGTGCTTCGGCATGAAAGGCGGTGCGGCCGGCGGCGGCCATGCTCAGGTGCTGCCGATGGAGAAAATCAACCTCCACTTCACCGGCGACTTCCACGCCATCACCTCTGCGCACAACATGATTGCCGCGTTGCTCGACAACTACCTGTATCAGCACCGCGCCGAGGGATTTGGCTTGAAAGAAATCCTGTGGCGCCGCGTCCTCGACGTGAACGACCGCTCTTTGCGCAGCATCGTCACCGGTTTGGGGCCGTCCACCAACGGCATCGAAACACAAGCGGGCTTCGACATCACTCCCGCTTCCGAACTGATGGCCATTCTCTGCCTTGCCACCGACGAGAACGACCTGCGCCGCCGCGTTGAGCAAATCGTGCTCGGCTATCGCTACGACGGCACTCCGTTCACCGTCCGCGACCTCGGTGTGGCGGGGTCGGTCATGGTGTTGCTCAAAGATGCGCTCCAGCCCAACCTCGTGCAAACCACCGAAAACACGGCTGCGTTTGTGCACGGCGGCCCCTTTGCCAACATTGCCCACGGCTGCAACACATTGTTTGCCACCAAAATGGCACTCTCCCACTCCGAATACACCATCACCGAAGCCGGATTTGGCGCGGATTTGGGTGCTGAAAAGTTTTTCGACATCAAATGCCGCAAGAGCGGACTGCAACCCGACCTCACGGTGCTGGTGGCCACGGCACAGGGCTTGAAGATGCACGGCGGTGTACCGCTCGACCAAATCAAAGCCCCCAACCTCGAAGGCATCCGCTCCGGACTGGCCAACCTCGACAAGCACGTGCGCAACCTCCGCTCCTTCGGGCAAACCGTGGTGGTGGTGTTCAACCGCTTTGCCGAAGACACCGATGAGGAGATGGCCCTCCTCCGCACCCACTGCGAAGAGGAACTGCACGCGCCCTTCGTCATCAACAACGCCTATGCCGAAGGTGGTGCAGGTGCAGCCGAATTGGCACAAGTCGTGGTAGACACCATCGCGAAAAATCCCTCGCAGCCGCTGCAATTCCAATATGCCGACGACGACCCTATTCGTACGAAAATCGAAAAGGTGGCGAAGCAGATTTACGGCGCGGCCACGGTTTCCTTTGCCGCCCCCGCATTGCGCCGCATCAAAACAGCCGAAGAAAACGGCATGAGCCACTTCCCCGTGTGCATCGCCAAAACGCAGTTCTCCTTCTCGGCCGATGCCAAACGCTATGGTGCGGCCGAAGGTTTCGATTTTGAAATTCGCGACATCGTCATCAATGCCGGTGCCGAAATGATTGTAGCCATCGCCGGCGACATCCTTCGCATGCCCGGACTTCCCAAACAACCTCAAGCCCTCTACATCGACTACGTGGACGGCGAAATCACCGGACTTAGTTAAGGGAAAGTGCCCCCATCGAAGATTTATAATGCGTATCGTTCTCAATCCCAAATACCAACATCTGCGCGAATATCTCGAACACATCGACGAGCATTTCGCCCACGGCCGCGAACTGCACCGCGGACGCAACCTCCTCCGTACCCTGAAAGTGGGGGGATTGACGCTCGTGGTGAAGCGCTACGGCAAGATGCCCCTCACCAACCGATTGGCCACACGTCTCTACAAGTCGCCTAAGGCCAAGAATGCCTACGTCAAATCGCTCCTCCTCAAAGAGCGCAGTTTTGAAAGCCCCTGAGCCTGTGGCGTTCGTCACCATCCGCGAAAAACTGGCTCAACAGTCAGACCTACTTCGTGTGTCTACACTCCAACTATCGGTACTCAATGAAGGACATCGACACCCTCGACCCGGATTTCCGCGAAGAGGTGACGCAGAGTTTTGCCCGCTATGCCGCTCAACTTCACCGTAACGGCTTCCTGCACCGCGACTTCTCGGCCGACAACATCCTTTTCGACCGCGTGAAAGACCGCATCCATTTCGCCCTCATCGACACCAATTCGATGAAATGCGGGCGGGCGGTGAGCCTGGAGAAAGGCTGTCACAACTTTGCACGCCTGGTGGGCTCGGAGGAGTTCTTCGACCGCCTCGGCACCCTCTATGCCGAAGCCAGAGCAGCCGACCCGGCAGAGTGCATCGCCATGATTCGCCAAGGGCGCGCCCTCTACCACGCTCACAAGCACCACCACGCCTAAGCGGAAGCGCTCCGCCTCGGGCCTGACCAAAAGAAATCACGCTTCCTGTTCTCCAACCAGAGTGCAGGAAGCGTGATTTTTTTGCGGCAGAAACCGCTATGATGCAATACAAAGTTGTGACGCGCAAAGTGCAGGAAGCGTGATTTTTTTGCGGCAGAAACCGCCTTTGAGCGCGGTGAGCGATGAGCATCGACACCCTCATTGCACCACCACATTGGGCAGCGCAGCTTGAAAGATGGCCTTGGCGTTGGCCTTCCTCTCGGGCGAAAGCGGTTCGACACCGTGCAGCGGATAGGTCAGGCCGAGGCTTTCGTACTTGTACTCGCCCATCGTGTGATAGCCCAGCACTTCGACTCGCTCGATGACCGAAAACTGTGTCAGATATTGCGCAACGGCTTCCAAGCGGTCGTCGCGGTCGGTGATGCCCGGCACCACCACATGGCGCGCCCAAACAGGCTTTCCGATTTCTTGCAGGTAACGGAGGAAACGATCGTTGTGGGTACGCTCCACGCCGGTGTAACTTTTGTGGAGCGAGTCGTCCACCGTTTTGACATCGAAGAGGATGAGGTCGGCAGCGGCAGCGGCACGGCGTGCGGCTTCCGTCCAAATCGTCCCTGCGGTGTCGAGCGCGGTGTGCAAACCCTTCTGCACGGCAGAGGTGGAAGAAGGCTTCGACAAACTCGGCTTGGAGGAGCGGTTCGCCTCCGGTGCAGGTGACCCCTCCGCGGCGGATGAAGTTCTTATATTTCCGCACTTCGGCCATCAGTTGTTCGGGGGTGAAGTCGAATTGGTGTTCGCCCCTTGACATCCCACGTGTCGGGATTGTGGCAAAAGAGGCAGCGCATGGGGCATCCTTGCAGAAAAAGCCACAAAACGGATGCCAGGGCCGTCGACAGTGCCCATCGACTCCATCGAGTGCAAGCGACCGATGAGGGGGCGGCAGATGATTCGGCCGAAGAGGGACAGAAGTCTCGTTGTTAGAAGAAAGGGGCATAAGAAAACTTTGTTATGTCTGATGAAAACTTATTTTTTTCTCAAGGAAAATCTATAAACCAAGGTTTGGTTTATATAATTCAAAGTTTGGTTTATGTAAACCAAAGCTTAGTTTATATAATTCAAGGTTTGGTTTATAGTTTACTCCTCACTTAGAGAAGTTTTGCTGCCGAAAAACAAACTTTCCCCACTCACCCTCCCAAGCGGGAGAGGGAGTGGGGAAAAGAGAGAAGCGGCGTACGACTTATCGGCAGCTGCTGATGGTACGCGAAATCACGTCGAGTTGTTGTTCGCGAGTGAGCTTAATGAAGTTCACCGCATAGCCCGAAACGCGGATGGTGAGCTGGGGATACTTCTCAGGATGCTCCATGGCATCGTAGAGGAGGTCGCGGTCGAAGACATTGACATTGAGGTGCTGACCACCATCGGGAGTAAAGTAGCCGTCCATGAGATTCACGAGGTTGGTCACTTGATCTTCGTTGCTCTTACCGAGGGTGGCGGGAGCAATCGCCCAAGTGTAGGAAATACCGTCGTGCGAGTGGTGGAAAGGCAGTTTGGCCACCGAAGCGAGCGAAGCAATGGCGCCGCGCGTGTCGCGTCCGTTCATGGGGTTGGCACCGGGAGCAAAGGGCGTACCGGAGCGGCGGCCACAAGGTGTGTTGCCGGTGTGCTTGCCATACACCACGTTGGACGTGATAGTGAGGAGCGACTGGGTGGGAATGGAGTTGCGGTAAGTCTCGTGCTGACGCATGTACTCCATAAATTTCTCCGTAATCATCATTGCGATGGCATCGGTCTTGTCGTCGTTGTTGCCGAAGGGCACATATTCACCTTCCTGCACGAAGTCGGTAGCGAGCCCGTTTTCATCGCGGATGACGCGCACCTTACCAAACTTGATGGCAGCGAGCGAGTCGGTGACAATCGACAGACCGGCAATACCACTGGCACGGGTACGGATGACGTCGCCGTCGTGAAGCGCCATTTCGAGGGCTTCGTAGCTGTACTTGTCGTGCATGTAGTGGATGATACGGAGGGCGTTGCAGTAGACCTTGGCCAACCAGCGCATCATTTGTTCAAACTTCTCCATCACTTCTTCGTAGTCGAGATACTCGCTGGTGATGGGCGTGTAGATGGGTGAAATCTGCTTGCCCGAAATTTCGTCGCGACCGCCATTGATGGCGTAGAGCAAGCACTTGGCGAGGTTGGCACGCGCGCCGAAGAACTGCATCTGCTTACCGATGCGCATGGGCGAAACGCAGCAGGCGATACCGTAGTCGTCGCCGTAGTCGGGACGCATCAGGTCGTCGTTCTCATACTGGATGGCCGAAGTCTCGATAGACATCTTTGCGCAATAGTCCTTCCAAGCCTGGGGCAGACGGGTGCTCCAAAGCACGGTGAGGTTGGGTTCGGGCGCAGGACCGAGGTTGGTGAGGGTGTGGAGGATACGGAAAGAGGTTTTGGTCACCATCGTACGACCGTCCATGCCCATACCGCCGATTGATTCGGTCACCCAAACGGGGTCGCCGGAGAAGAGGGCGTTGTATTCGGGAGTGCGGAGGAAGCGCACGATGCGGAGCTTCATGACAAACTGGTCGATGAGCTCTTGTGCTTCGGCTTCGGTGAGGGTGCCGGCTTTCAAATCGCGCTCAATGAAGATGTCGAGGAAAGTCGACACACGACCAATCGACATGGCAGCACCATCTTGGTCCTTGATGGCGGCAAGATAGCCGAGATAGAGCCACTGTACGGCTTCGCGGGCGTTTTGTGCAGGACGAGTCAGGTCGAAGCCATAGCTTTCACCCATCTTCACCAAGTCCTTGAGGGCATTGATTTGCTCAGTGGTTTCTTCGCGCTGCTGGATGCAGGCATCGGTCATCTCTTGAATGTCGAGGCGATCGAGGAAACGCTTCTTTCTTCAATGAGGTTGTTCACACCATAGAGCGCTACGCGGCGGTAGTCGCCGATGATGCGGCCACGACCATAAGCGTCGGGCAGACCGGTGATGATGTGGCTGTGACGGGCAGCACGGATGTCGGGCGTGTAAGCCGAGAACACACCATCGTTGTGGGTTTTGCGGTATTTGGTGAAGATGTTCTTTGTCCAAGAATCCAGTTCATAACCATAGGCCGTGAGGGAGTTTTCCACCATGCGCACACCGCCTTTGGGGAAGATGCCTCGCTTGAGGGGCGCATCGGTTTGCAGACCCACCACGACTTCCTTATCCTTGTCGATATAGCCGGGGCCGTAGGTCGTCACACTCTGAGGGAGTTTCGTCTCCACATCGTAGAGGCCCTTCTCGCGCTCCACCTTCATCATCTCGCTCAGTTTGTCCCAAAGGGCGAGGGTGTTGGCGGTCGGTGCAGCCAGAAAAGCTTCGTCCCCTTCGTAGGGAGTGTAGTTATGCTGGATGAAGTCACGCACATTGATTTCGCGCTTCCAGATGAGACCATCGAAAGCATCAACGGTATTGGATAATTTCATAATCGGTTAGGGGTTTTGAAATTGATGAAATAGAGTTTTTGTGCGTCTCAGTCAGAACAACTTTCGCCAAAGTGCTGCCTTAGACGACGCGAAGTTACGGCGAACATTCCTATCGGCCAAGAGAAATATAAGAAAACGAGTGGAAAACTGCACAAATTACCCAAAAGTGAGTAGTTCGGTAGGCATTTTTAGGAGATAAACGTGGGGAAATCCTTGACAGTGGGTAGTTATGCCCGCATTTTGCCACACAAGAGATTGCAAAAACACGCATTTTATATCACCCTACGCTAAAATCGAGCAGTAGGCGGTGGAGGGGCGGCAGCACCGAAAAAGGGCTGAACCTCTGCATGAGAAGTTCAGCCCTTGGAGGGGGAGCGGGAGCGCCCGCGAGATTAGATGTTGTGGGGCGTGCCGGGCACGTAGTCTACTTTCGGCATCGCAACGCGCACCCACACTTCCTGACCTTTGCGCGATGCACCAGGCATAAAGTAGGAAACATAGAGATACTTATTGTCCTCGCTCATCGAGTAGGTAAGGTCGTTGTCTTTGCCGATGACAGCGCCGTCGGTGATGGAGGCATCAATGTGCTCGCGGATAGTGGAATCGTTGAGCAACTTGTAGGTGCCTTGGTTGGTGATGGCAAAAGGCACTGCCTCTCCTTTGCCGCTCTGCCGCATAAAGGTGTGGTATGTGCCATCGGCAAACATCTGCTTGAAGATGGGGAGGTAGTGGACGCCACCGGAAGCATCTTTCCCCGCCAACTGCCAAAGGCCGACGAGATCGGAACTCTTGATTTTGGTTTGCGCCCCGAGGGGCAGACCGGCGCCCAACGCGAGGAGGGCACAGAGGAGGATTTTCTTCATGTGATTTTAGGGGTTAATGATTATGGATGAGAAATGGATTTCAAATGGTCTTCAAAATAGCGGGTGATGCGTTCGTGCAGGTGCACCATGTCTTTGCCCATCATGTTGTGCCCTTGGCCGGGATAGACAAAGTAGTCGGGCTGTGTGCCGGCATCCTCGCAGGCGCGGAGGAAGGCCAATGAGTGCTGCAACACGCAGGTGGGGTCGTTGTAGCCCACGATGATTTCCAGGCGGCCTTTGAGACGGTCGGCCTTGTTGAGCATCGACGACGCGGCATAGCCTTCGGGATTTTCCTGCGGCGTGTCCATATAGCGCTCACCATACATCACTTCGTAGTATTTCCAGTCGAGCACAGGACCGCCGGCCACTCCCACTTTGAACACGTCGGGATGTGTGAGCATCAAGTTGGTTGTCATGAAGCCGCCGAAACTCCAGCCGTGCACCCCGATGCGGTCGGCATCGACATAGGGGAGGGAGCGGAGCAGGTCGACACCTTTCATTTGGTCGGCCATCTCCACTTCGCCCAAACGGCGGTGGGTGACACTTTCAAAGGCAAAACCACGGTCGGCCGAACCACGATTGTCGAGAACGAAAATCACATAGCCTTTGTTGGCCATGTAGTACTCCCACGGACGCGCTTGATAGTTCCACGCTTCTTTGAGATTGGTGGCGTGCGGGCCGCCGTAGACGTAGACCACAGCGGGATATTTCTTCGCAGGGTCGAAGTCTACGGGCTTCACAATGCGATAGTAGAGCGGCGTTGTGCCATCGGCTGCCACGACCGTTCCGCCTTCGACCTGCGGCATCTTATAGTCTTTCCACGGGGAGTCGAAGCGGTCGAGCGTAGCCAAGGTTTGGCGTTGGGTGGTGGAGAGGATATCGCTCACACGGTAGGTGTCGGGCTTCGTCCAAGTGTCGCGGAGGAAAGCACCGCCGGCCGAAAGACTGCCGCGGTGCACCCCCACGCCGTTGTCGAGGAGGGTGGTTCGGGCGCTTTTGACATCGAGGGCATAGAGATTCTCGCGAAGATGTCCCGCAGCGTTGCTTTTTAAGAATGATGCTGTGGGCTTTGGCGTTGAAACCGAGTACTTCCAGCACCTCAAACGCTCCTTTGGTGAGCTGACGCAGTTCTTTGCCGTCGGCATTGAACAGGTAGAGGTGGTTGAAGCCGTCGCGGCGCGACTGCATGATGAATTTCGATGCGTCCCAAGGGAGGAAAGTGATGGGGTGCTGAGGCTCGACATAGCGGTCGTTGCGCTCGGTGTAGAGGGTGCGGAGGCGCGCTCCGGTGTGGGCATCATATTCCACGAGGTCGGCACGATTCTGCGAGCGGGGCACTTCAAACATATAAATGCGCTGTCCGTCGGGACGCCAAGCGATGTTGGTAAAATAGCGGTCGGTGGGGTCGCCGGCATCGAGCCAAACGGTGCGGTCGGTAGCGGGGTCGAAGATGCCCACCGTGACTTTGTGGCTCGTCATTCCTGCCATGGGGTATTTGTCGGGAGCGGGGCGTGCCACACGTTCGGCCTCCGGCACTTGGATGTCCACGAGGGGATAGTCCGTCACCATCGTTTGGTCCATACGGTAGAAAGCCAAGCGCTTACCGTCGGGGCTCCAGAACGTGCCTTTGTGGATGCCGAACTCATCGCGGTGTACGCTCGTGCCGTAGAGGAGTTCGCGGTTGCCGTCGGTCGATACGGCATGTCGGCGGCCGTCGGCGGTGAGCACATAGAGGTTGTAGGCTTCGGTATAGGCCAAAGAGCGCGAAGTGGTGTTGAAGTCTTCGTGGCCGATGGCCTTCGGCAAAGGCAGCGTCCACACCACGTGCTTAGCCTGCCAGTCGTAGAGGAACATGGCCTTCGGGGTGGTGATTTGCGCCAAGGGTTGTGCTGCCTCGGGGAAAGTGACGCTGTAGAGCGAGCGCACACGGCCGTATTGCACGGTGTCGATGGCGGCGTTGACCTCGTCGAGCGTGAAGAGGGGGGCTTGGGCTTTGACGGCTGCACCTTTGGCATTGCGAAGGAGGGAAACGCCCTCCACATCCGTGCGGACGAGGGCATCGCCCCACCAAGCGGTGGCGGTGTTGCGCGGAACGAGGTTCCAATAGTTGGAGCCACCCCACATCAGGTCGTCGAGGGTGGGCGTTTTTGAGGGTTTGTGCCATGGCCACAAGGGGAAGAAAGAGAGTGAGGGCAAGGATAAATATCTTTTTCATCAGAAGAAGGATTTGAAAGCAGGAAGGAGGAACTACATCAAGGGGGAAAAGGAGCAACAAGAGGCAGAAAAATGCCGACAGCGCGAACGATACCCTGCCGGCCTGTGGGAAACGGCGGCAAATGTCGGTCGCGCTGTGGATACAGAAGCATCAGTCGTCGCGGCGGTCGCGGAAACCACGACGGTTGCCACGGTCGTCGCCACGATGGCCGCGGAAGTCGTCACGGCCACGGCGGTCGCTACCGTCATCGCCTCGGCGCGGACTGTTGCCGAAGCGGCGGTCGGCAGATGGGCGGCGGTCGCGAGAGAAGCGGTCGCTGCCACCGCGCTCATCGCGGCGGTCGGCATTGCGACGTGGGCGATCGCTGCCGCGTTCCTTGCTCCACTCCTTGCGTTCGCGGGCGGCACGCGCTCCTTCAAAGGACTTGTGGCGGGCACGGAGGTTGCGATAGACGGCGGCCAGTTCGGGGTCGTCGGCAAAGTCGGGAGCGGGACGCTCGTAGCCGTCACGGTCGTCGAAATCGCGCTCGGCATTGCGGTCGGTATCTCGGTCGAAATCACCCCGTTTGCGGGAGAAGTCACGCTTACGCCCATCGCGGAAGCGTCCCTTTTCGCCCATACGGCTCTTCTCCTCGTCCGTTTTCACGATGCCGCCTTCCCCGCGGAAGTTTTCCAAACGGCCTTCAAAAGTGACGTATTTGCGCAGTTCGCAATCCAAAGCCCCATTGTGGAGAGGCACTTTGAAAGAGGGACGCAGGCGCATGGCGTCAAAGAGTTCTTCACGCGAGGAGATGACCCACGCATCGTTGCCTTGAAACTGCTTCTTAAGGGCTTCGCCGAGGAAGCGGTAGATTTGACTGAGGTCTTCGGGGCGCAGACGCTCGCCGTAGGGAGGATTGGTGACCATAACGGCAGGCTGTTCGGGCTTGACAAAATTGCGAATGTCGCGCTGCTCCACCGTGATGAGGTCGCTCACGCCGGCGGCTTTGGCATTGGTTTGCGCTGCCTCAACGGCGGGAAGGTTGAGGTCGTAGCCGTAAATGTGGTGGGCAAATTCGCGCTCTTGGCTGTCGTCGTCGAAGATGGCGCGTAGGAGTTCGGGATCGAAGTCTTTCCAATTCTCAAAACCAAACTTTTTACGGAAGACACCGGGGAAGATGTTGCGTGCCATCAGAGCGGCTTTCGACGAGCAGCGTGCCGCTGCCACAGAAAGGATCGATGAAATCGCAATCAAACTTCCAGCCGCTCATCTTGATCAGCGCTGCAGCCAAAAACCTCGTTGATGGGGGGCTTCGACGGTAGCGGTGCGGTAGCCGCGAAGGTGCAGGCTCTTCCGCTGGAGTCGAGCGAGAGGGTGCAGTCGTCCTCGGCAATGTGGATGTTGAGGCGCAGGTCGGGGTTGGTGATGGAGATGTTGGGACGCTGCTGTTGCGTCTCCATGAAGTAATCGACGATGGCGTCCTTGACCTTGTAGGCAACAAACTTTGAGTTGCGGAACTCGGTGCTGTAGACGGTGGTGTCGACCACAAAGGAGGTGTTGATGTCGAGGATTTCGCTCCAATCGACGCTCTTCACCGCACGATAGACGTCCTCGGGGTCTTTGGCGCGGAAGTGTTTGAGCGGTTTGAGGATACGCACGGCCGTACGCAGGCAGAAGTTGGCCCGGTACATCATGGCTTTGTCGCCGCGAAACGACACCATACGTCGCCCGATTTGCACCTCGTCAGCACCGAGTTCGATGAGTTCTTGCGCCAAGACTTCTTCCAGTCCTTGGAAGGTTTTTGGCAATCAGTTCAAAGGAATGTTCCATTCAAGGGAAAAGTAAAAAAACACCTCGCTCACACAAGCCGGGGGAGGTGGGGAGAAAGAAAATAGCTAAGTAGATGTTCAGAATGAATTGATACTATATTTGTTTCATTTTTTTCGTCAACTTGTCTTTGGGAAGAAGGAGTGTAGCGGGCTACACGAGGGATGAACAAAGGCGAGATGGCGGAAAAAGGGAGACAAAGAGGGTATCAAAGTAGAGAACAACCTATGGATAAGTAATTTTGAAGACTTATTTGTCTGCAAAGTTACGAAGCGGCCAAAGAAGGGCAAAAAGGAAAAGTGAGATTTTTTTGTAACTTTGCAGCCGTAACGGAGCTTTGCCCCTGGCGAAGCTCTTTTTGTCATCATTTTTTTCCTTATTTTATATGTCGGTACTTACCTTTACACTTATTCTCCTTCTGGGGGCTTACTGCGCGGGACTGCTCGGTTCGCTCACCGGTCTGGGGGGCGGTGTGGTCATCATCCCCCTCCTCACCCTCTGTTTCGGCGTCGATTTCCACTATGCGGTGGGAGCGGCGCTGGTGTCGTCCATCGCCACGTCCAGCGGTTCGGGATCGGCCTACGTCAAAGAGGGCATCACCAACATCCGCCTCGGCATGGTGCTCGAAATTGCCACCACCATCGGGGCAGTGGCCGGTGCGGTGGTGGCCATCTGGATGAACAATTCCGTCATCTCCATCATCTACGGCGGCGTACTGGTGCTCACAGCTGTGATGCAGCAGGTGAAGCACAACCGGCACGAGCACGTGGTGGGTAGTCCGCTCGCCAAGCGCCTGAAACTCTTCGGCACGTTTCCGCAAAAGGACGGCACGAAGCAATACTACGAACTCACCAACGTGGGCGGCGGATTTGCGGTGATGCTCCTCGCCGGTATGCTTTCGGGCATCTTGGGCATCGGCTCAGGGGTGCTGAAGGTGATTGCGATGGACGGCATCATGAAGGTGCCCTTCAAGGTGAGCACCACGACATCCAACTTTATGATGGGCGTGACGGCCTGCGCTTCGGCGGTGGTCTACATCCAGCGCGGCAACATCGTGCCCGGCCTCGCCTTTCCGGTACTCATCGGGGTGCTCTTCGGAGCGCTCACGGGTGCTAAATTGCTCAAGCGTTTGGACGTATCGCTCCTGCGCAAAAATCTTCGCCATCGCCATCCTTGCCGTGGCGGTCAATATGATTTATATGGGCTTCACAGGTGGTTTTGAACATTAAGCACACACGGTGCCCTCTTCATCCCAAAAGGATTTCGACAAAGGAAAGAGGCGCCCCTGTTGCACTACCCTACTCCCCTTTTTTCACCTCTTGATCTTCTTCTGAATGAAATACGACATCCAACAACTCATCGGCAACACTCTACGCTGGGGTGTTTCGGCCGCCTGTCTCATCGCTATCATCGGCGGAGGCATCTACCTCTATCTCCACGGTAGCGAACCCGTGCCGGACTACACTCACTTCGACTATCACGAGGCGTTCCGACAAACGCAGTACACCACCCTCTCGGGCATCTTCGGCGGCCTCACCTCGCTCAACACTCAAAGCTGGATTCAGTTTGGCGTACTGGTGCTCATCCTTACGCCCATCCTGCGCGTGCTCCTTTCGCTGGTCGACTTCCTCGCCGAACACGATTGGCTCTATGCCCTCATCACTTCCATCGTGTTGGGCATCATCATCAGCAATTCCATCGGTGGTTTCTGAACAACAGCTGCCGAACACCACCGCTGCTCACCTCTTGGGGAAACTCCATCTTTGGGGTTTCCCTTTTTTATCACGGCTGTTGTTTTTCCAATGGGCGTCCCCTTTGGGGGCGTTCCTTGCGGCGTTGGGTCTTCCGTAGGTTCGTCGTCCTTCGTCCTCCTCGCCCACGGCTATTGGGAGAAGCCCCCTCCGGGGACTCTATCTGTCCCCGGAGGGGGCGAATATCGATGCCATAGATCCGGCTGTTGTTTTCCGATAGGCGTCCCCTTTGGGGGCGTTCCTTGCGGCGTTGGGCCTTCCGTAGGTTCGTCGTCCTTCGTCCTCCTCGCCCACGGCTATTGGGAGAAGCCCCCTCCGGGGACTCTATCTGTCCCCGGAGGGGCGAATATCGATGCCATAGATCCGGCTGTTGTTTTCCGATGGGCGGCCCCTTGGGGGGGGCAGCGTAGATTGCCACTATACGGCTGTCGCTGAAAGTGACATCTTTGCATAGCCCCACGTCCTCGTGGAGTAGAAGTACGTCCATGAACAAGCTGACTGAAGGTCAGCCCGATTTCGTCTCGAGCACCAACTTCCTGCAATTCGCAAAACAAGAGGAGAAAGCAGGTGCCCCCTCTCCCTCCTCGCGCGCACACTCTACAATAGCGTGTGTTTTTTGCCTTCACGCCTTCACCCGATGGGATAAGTCGCAAAGCATCAGCGAGTTGTGGGTGAAGGCAAGGAAGACTTCATCCTTCACCTCCTTCACCGGATTTGCCTTCACGGACAACCGTCTCATTGACAAGGAGTTATCAAGATCGGTGAAGGCAGTGAAGGCAAAAAACAAGGTTTTACATGTAGTAGCGCGCGCGTACGCGCGCGAGGAGCGAGAGAATAGGGATAGGAGCAGGGAAAATTTACCTCGGAGATAAATTGAACTATCTCAGAGGTAGAAAAAACTACCTCTGAGGGAGATAGGTCAGTGTTCATAAATGATTGGGATCCATTGCTGTCGGCTAAGAACGTCCTTCATCCGGGTGCTGCTTCTTGTCGCTTTCAGCGACAAGAGGTTGCGAGCCGCTCATTTTTGTGCTGTCACAAAAAGAGGGTGCGTCCCTCTCCACTTTGGAGTTGGGGACGCACCCTGATTGTTTTCGCCACAAGGGGCGGAGGAGGAAGTCGGATTATTTCACCACTTGCTTCTTACCATTCACAATGTAGATACCTGCGGGGAGGTTCTTCGTGCTGTTGAGGCGGATACCGGAGATGGTGTAGATGCCCTTGGCAGCAGCCTTAGCATTGTTGAAGATAAGTGCGTTGATGCCGGTGATGGTACCGTTGGTAGCGATTTGAGCATCGCCGGTTTCGGTGGTCGTGGGCAGCTTGGAGAAGTAACCTGTGTTAGCAGGAACCTTTTCGTCCTTTTTCAGAGAGGAGCACCTTGCTGTGGTCGCTGTTGAACTTACCATTGTTTTCTGCAATCTTGATGGTTTCGAACGTGGGAACGAGACCATTCACAGCAGCAGCTTCCTTGTGGATAGGAGCGAGGTCGGCGAGTGTACGTGCCTTGGTGTAGAGTTGGATGAATTTATCCGTGTTGCCCGTTTCGGGAACGTAAACGTAAGCCTGACCGGCTTCGAGGTCACCAACATGCTTTTTGAGCTGGATGTTGTGGTTGGCATCCTGACCAATTACGGTGTAGAAGTTATTGGGCTTCTCAATCACAACGGGGAAGGTCATGATTTGTGCATTGGTGGTCGACTGGAGGTCGTAGCTGAAACCATCTTCCAAAAGTTTAGTTATTTCAGTAGGATCAGCAGCTACGAATTGGAAGGCCGAGTTGTCCTTACCGCTGGCTGCGTTCCAAGTTACGAGATGACCTGTACCAGGCTGTGCATTTGCGAAGATGTTATTGCCGTCTGCATCGTTCTTAGAGAGCACGATGTTGAAGCAGCCGGCCGTCTTAGCGAAGCGGAGGGTGAAGACATAAGGCGTTTCGCTCTGAGTCATCACAGACTTACCCTTGAGAGGAGCGAGATAGAGACCTGTAAATACGTTCTTGTAAGTATAGCCGGTGTCTACCTTTTCAACATACCAGTAAGCACCGAGCTTGCTCTTGAAGTTGTTGTCATCTTCGTACTTACCAGCATCGTTCTTGATGCGACCCGAGATGCCTACGTATTCTTCGCGAGAAGAGTTGCCGGCAAAGAGTTTGCGACCAAAGACGGTTTCGTTCGAAGAGTTGCTCTGAATCATGTAGTAGCCCTTTGTAGGCTGCTTGAGAGCAGCTTCAAAGGCAGCAAGACCAGAGTTCAAGTTAGCAAGAAGAGTATTGATTTCAGCAACCGTGGGAGGCTTCACTGCTACGATCTTATCAAGGTCGGTTTGCACCTTGTTGATAACAGTTTCGAGGGCCGTCTTCGAGCCGGCAGCGTAGTAACCCATATCAGTGCCTTCTTCGGCAGCCTTCACGAGTTCACGAGCAGCTGTGAGGGCCGTCTTCACGCGAGAGGGATCGGGATAGTTCTTCATGAACTCTTCGTAAGCGGCTTTGAGCTTAGCGATTTGTTCGTCGGTAGCCGCTGCATCCTTCACTTGTTGCTGGGCAACTTTCAGTTCAGCCTGGAGTTTATCTACAACTTCTTTAGGAACGGAAGCGATGAGCGAAGTAGTGGCATCGAAGCCGCCCTTGTAGACGCGCACTTCAGAACCGTGGAAGTATTTGTTTCCATTAGGAACATCGCCATCATTTACACGAGTAACAACTTCGAGACGAACGTACTTGTAGGGAGTAGCAAACTTGAAGTAAGCGCTACCTACGCCATTGGCAATCTTCGTTTCGCTATCCGTCACAGCGAGTTCGTAAGGATAGGTGAACGTGGAAGTCGTGAGCGAATCCCAATCGGTCTTCCAAGCGTTGAAGTTCGTTACGGTTTCACCGGCAGCATTGGTTTCGTCTTTTTTGTTGACTTCGAGTTTCGAAGCATCCTTCGTACCCCAGAGGACAACCTTGGCAGGAGCACCGTTGTTGTTCACATTGTTACCGATAACGCGTTTCGCCCATTTGATGAGGAGTTCGTTTTCTTCCTTGCTCAATTCCATTTGGAGGAAGTGGCTACCTGTCCAAGCGTTGGCGCCATTATGCCAAGAAGAGTGGAAATAAGTGCTAGACTTACTGTCTACGAGATCACCGGTATTTTTACCTTCGTCAATATCGGCCATGGGGCAGGCAAACTTATCGGCAGAGGTCACGAGACCATCAACAGCCGTGATGTCGCCGGTAGTAGAAGAAGCAATCTTGTTGCCGGATTCGTCATAACCAGCATAGCTGTAGCCATTGGCAATTGCGGTTTCAGCCTTTTCTACGAGTTGGCTCAAGTCATTGTTGCGCTTGGGCTGAGCCATTGCTGCACGGAGAGCATTAACTTCAGCTTCAGTGATGGTGCGCACGTGCCAAGAAGAGGGGTCAGAGGTCCAGTCCCAAGGCACAACGTTGTTGACATCGCCGGCAGCGTGCACGCCACTCATTTCAGCACCGGGGCTCTTGACGAGCGTGGGAGAGTAGAAACTGAAGAAGCCGGGCTGACGAGGATTAGCCTTGATGGTATAACTTACTTCGGCATTGGCCGTCATTTTGATAGGTTGATAGAGACGATCTTGCGTACCGATGTAGTTTTCCGTCTCTAAGTTTTGGAAGAAGAAGAGACCTTCATTCTTGGGATCGGCCGTCACCTTCCAGATAAACTTAGCCTCTTGATAGGTGAGGGGTTGGGGATTAGTAGCATCGGGTGCAGTATAGGTCACCTTATTTTCACCCTTATACGTCCAGCGGAGTTGTTTGTCGCTGCTATTGACAGCAGTTCCATCGTAAAGAGCACCACCATCATAACCGTTTTGGTTTTCACTACGCCAGTTGGTGAGGATATAGTAACCAGCCGTGAGCCCTACTCCGGAAGTGGTGAACGCAGCATAAGCCTTGGGGAAAGAGTCGGCCTGAGCATCATATTGTGCGTCGGTCAAGGTGAGCGTACCGGCATCAACCTGCTTGTACTCATTCCAAAGCACCATCAGCTCGTCGTACTTAGCCTTTGAGTACTCACCGGCACCTGTACCCAGTTTGTAGTTCTTGAGTTTGTCTACCAAGTCTACTCCACCCGAAACTTCTGCAAAGACGGCCTTGTAAGCATTGAGTGCAGTCTGCTCACTCGCAGTATAAAGTACCCAAGCATTGCGGGTGTACTCTGTGTTCTTGTCTGCCACACCTTGAGCTACGCCTTTGTTGTTGGAGATGAAGAAAACGTACTCGCTATAAGGATCTTTGGAAACATCTTTCGATTCATAAGAAGAAATCGTGATGGCACCACTGTTGGCTTGCTCGTTGAAAGAAATCGTATTGAGGGCAAGCGTTTGGTCATTTTCAGCCTTAGCTTTCTCAATGATAGCTTGGATACCCTTATAGGTAGCCGTGCTGTCTTCGCCGGCTTTATTCTTAAGCGTAGCGGTATAAGTATCTTCCGGATTTTTGTAAACCGCCGTCTTTACCACGACCTTCCAAGCACGATCGGTCGTCGAAGTGAAGAACTGGCCATTGGTGGGCGTGGCAAGATACTCGCCCGAATGACGTTGAATGTAGTAGACAGGAGCGCCGGTTTTATCTTTAAGGTCGCCTTCAACGGGCACAAACTTAAAGAGATTTCCGGTGGTCAGGTTGGCAGATTGTGTAAATCTTTGGCCTCCCAAGAACCATGTGGACCCGTCGGCGGCAGAGTAACCCGGCTGGAAAGCATAGAGCGTGTTCGCTTGAACATTCTCTGCATTATTTACAGGAGTTGCTCCGTCGTAGGTCCAATAGCGTGCCGAAGCACTTGCAACACCGGCCACGAACATCGCAGCGGCGGCAATCAGATTGTAAACCTTTTTCATCGATGGATTGAAATTAAAGTTAAAGATTAAGATAAGATTGATTGAAGTTGTGTGGGCAAAGATAGAGAAAAATATCTACACTTGACAATTTTGGGGCAATTATTTTTCCAAAGACTGCATTTTTCACACTTTATTGAGCATATTGGAGGGTTTACCGCGACTATATACGGTTTTTTTACTACATTTTTTTGCGTCATTTACTTGACAAACGGCAATGCTGCAGGATGGGAGAATCAGGCAGCCGAATGACGCTGCATTTTTCCGCTTCGAAGGCGAAAAAAAGCCGCGGACAATGTTGAAAAAATCAACATTGTCCGCGGTTAGGGAGTTCAGCGGGGACGAACCCAGTGCTTACTTGCGTTTGGCTTGTGCTGTCAAGCGCGAGCGCCCCACACGATAGCGTGCTTTCGATGCTTTTTGAGCCGTCAGGCGCGACTTCTGCTGTTCAGCACGTGCCTTGGCGATAGATTTCTGGCGGTCGGCACGACGTTGCCATTCGCCCATGGTGTAGAATTTTCCCGTTACAGGGTCGAGCAGTTGGAGCTCGGGCACATTGTCGGCAGCGCGAGGGTAGTCGACTCCTGTGCTGAGGTTGGTCACTTCGACCATCGCCACTCCGGCTCTCATCATGTCAATCTCCCTGGCGGCAGCCTGCGAGAGATCGATGAGGGTATTGGCACGGAAAGGGCCTCGGTCGGTAACCTTTACGAGCACTTCTTTGCCGTTCTTCGGATTGCGCACGTGGAGGATGGTGCCGAAAGGCAGGGTCTTGTGAGCACAAGTGAGCGAGTCGTTGCTGAAGACGGAACCATCAGCACTGCGGCGACCGTGCCATTTGCTACCATAATAGGTGGCGTAGCCTTGGGTGGTCTGTGCCACAAGAGAGGCGGCGAAGGAGAAGAGGGCGAAGAGTGTCAGTAAAAGGGGTTTGAAATTCATTGGTTTTTATTTGCGACACATCAGCGAAACAACTTAGCGAAAGTGTGGAGAAGAGAAGAAGCGTGTGTTTCGCATACACTCTATCAGGTTCATCATAGAGGAGCGGCATGAGGGAAGTCAATTGGCTCGGACATGTCATGTTTGCGAGGGCAAAAGTACAATTATCTGTCGGGAGGAGCAATGATTTTAACAAGCACGGCTCCCTTTTAACACTCTATTTCGCCATTTTTGCAAAAATAAGAGATAGCAAAATGAACAGTTTCGTTCTCCACAGCCCAGTAGGATTTTTGGGAAACAAGACCTACAAGAAACTGCCTTCAAGCGACCCCGCCGGGCCGTGAAGGCAGTCTGCATTATGAAAAAGAGAATAAATACGTCGTCTGAAGACGGAGTTTTCGGAGATTCGGAAAGATCTTCCGCTCAGCAAGACTGAACGGCCGATACCAACGAATTAGCGACTTTCATCGGCAGCGAGACGGTGTCCGCGCACGATGTGGAGCGAGGCGGCATCGGGCGTTGCGGGTACACCCTCCAACGAGCGCTTCTGCGTGTAGCCATTGCCCCACGTCCAGTTGTTGTAGTTGCCAAACATATAGTTGCCGGAGAAAGCACCCCCAGTTGTTGTAGCGCAGACTGGTGAGGCGGAAGCGGAAACCGGAGTTGCCGACGCGCCCCGTGAAGATAGAGTTGGAGAGATAGTAGTCGTAGATGGCCACGTTGAGGTTGCTGTCTTGCGGATAAGTGAGGTAGAGCACTCCATTGCGCACCTCCCAATAGAAGAGATAGTATTGATACTCATAGGGGCCGGTGCGATAGAAGTCAATCTGCTTGCCTACCCGCGGCGCGCCCCATAGTAGTCGTTCTGAAAAAGGAGGTAGGAATAGGCCGCTTCAAAGGTGACGGCTTTTTCCCGAAATGGGATGGATGGCGGTGTAGTACATCCCGAAGTCGCCTTGCCACTCACCGGAGATGACGTTGGCGCGCTGACGGTCGCCGCTGCCTCCACCAGGATTGTAGGGGTTGTAGGGGTCGTAAGGGTCATCGACATAGATTTCGCAGGCTGCCAGCGAGAACAAAGTTCCAACGAGCAGGAAGAGTGCGAGGAAGGGAGAAAGGAATCTTTTCATGATTTTCCGGTATTGAGCGACCGTAGCGTCGCGTTTGTCGTAATTGTCACAATTGTCGCGTTGTTATCGCATTGATTGTTCGATGGCAAATGTAGAGGAAAAAAATGGGATACTGCAAACAAAAGGGAGATAAAAAGACAAAAAAACTCCTCGAAAATTTCACGTTTTCGAGGAGTTTTTTTAGTCTTCTTAGTGTCGATATTGACAACTTAGTCGATGGTGATGCTCAAGATTTCAAGCTGCATCACACCGCGAGGCGTCTGTGCATCCACCACATCGCCCACTTTGTGGCCGAGCAAGGCTTGCGCGATGGGGGTGGTACTGGAGATTTTTCCGGCACGCAGGTCGGCTTCGCTTTCGGAGACGATGGTATATTTCATCACCGCACCGAGTTTCACGTTCTTCATCTCCACGGTGGAGAGGATCTGTACCACATCGGTGCGCAACATCGAAGGGTCGATGATTTTGGCCGTGGCGATGACGGCTTTAAGTTCGTTGATTTTCGTTTCGAGAATGGCTTGTGCCTCCTTGGCAGCATCATATTCGGCATTCTCAGAGAGGTCGCCCTTGTCGCGTGCTTCAGCAATGGCAGCCGATGCCGCGGGGCGGTCTATTTGCTCCATACGGCGGAGCTGGGCTGTGAGGTTGTCATAGCCCTCTTGGGTCATATATGCCATAGTTCGTAGAGTTCTAAATGAGGGGGATTATTCACTTTCGTTGTAGGCCGCTGCTTCGGCGGCTGCAATGCGCGCTTCACGCTCACGCTTTTCTTCGGCCGATGGCGCCTCGTTTTGCGCTTCGGGGCGCTGCCGGCGTTGTCCGCGGCCACGAGAGTTGCGCTTTCGAGCCGGACGTTGCTCGGCATTGGATGCAGCTTCTTCAGCTGCAGGAGTGGCAGAATCTGCAACAGGGACGGCCGTTTCGGACGCTACTTCCAAAGTCTGGGGTGCAGCCAATGCCGCGGATTCGCTCATTTCCTCGTCATAGAGGTCCTTGCGGGCTTTCTCCACGGCACGAGTTTCATTTTTCTTCGCGCATACGGCGTGCTGCCTTCTCGGCACGGTGGCTCTGTTCGGCAGGGGGTAGCGTGGTGTTGGCAAAGTCCGAAGCATTCTGCCGGCGACTTTGACGGCGTGGTTTGCGAGCGGCAGCGGCTTCGTCTGTCGAGGCACTTTCGGCGGCAGTTTCAGGGGCCTTCTCCGTTACCTCGGCCGGTGCGACTTCTGGTGCAGCGACAACGGTCACGGGTGCGTGCGGTTCGGAGGGTTCTTCCGTGGGCTGAGCGGTAGGCGCAAGGGACGGCGGCGTTACGGGCGTTTCAGCCGGTGCTGCTTTCTCGGCCGGTGCAGCAGGCATCTCAGTGGCGGTGGGTACAGGTGCCGGAATAGCGGCATTCTTTTCGCTCTCCTCCTTCTTCTGCTGTCGGGGAGTGGCAGCAGGCTTTTTGAGTCGCAGTTTCTTGTTCGGTCGATGCGGCATGATGCTGTTTGGCCGCTTCGACAAGAGCCACTACGCGCTCTTTCACCTCCTCGACCGGTGCTTCCTCGCGGACGGGAGCGGCTGTCGCTTCGGAAGGTTGAGGATTGGACGTGGAAGCAGCAGCTGCCGACTTGCGACGCGACCGTTCCTGACGAGGCTTCTGTGCCTCAGCCTTGGGTTTGGGTTCGTTCTGTGCAGATTGTGCCGGTTTTTCGCCGCGAGGCGTCTGTTCCTTCTGCTTGGGCTTACGCTCGTTGCGCGTTTCGGCCGGCTTCTCACGCTTCGGACGTTCGGAGCGGTTGCTCTTCTCCTTGGCGATGGCAGCTTCGATTTCGTCGATTTTGGGCAGTACGAAAAACTCATCGGCTTCCATGGCCGTGCGCTTCTCTTTGGAGCGGAAGATGCTGTCGAGGAAGTCGGGTTCGCGGCGGAGCTTGGTGAGCGCCTCTTTCGATGCGTTTTGGTGGCTTTCTTTCTTGGAGAAACCCTTGCCGTCGCCGGCAAACAAGCCTTCGATGATGATGGAGGTTTGGAAAGACGGTGTACTGCCGTTGTTGTTGCCACTGTTGCTCTCCTTAAACTCCATGCGGATGCGGTTCTTCTGGCTCCATTCGAGCAGTTTGCTCTTGAAGTTCACCTCCTTGTGCGCCACCCCTTCGAGGTCGAGCACAGCTCCGATGATACGCTTTTCGACAAAACGGAAAGCGTAGTGGAAACCGCGGTCGAGATAGATGGCGCCCATCAAGGCTTCAAAGGAGTTACCGCCCAAGTAGGAGTTGTGGGCGCGGGAGTGCGTTTGGCTTTGGATGAGGCGGTCGATGCGGAGGTCTTTGGCCAGACGTCCGAGCGACTCGCGGCTCACGATTTTGGAGCGCGTGTTGGTGAGAAATCCTTCGCGCTTGTTGGGGAAGTGGTGATAGACAATGTCGCTCACCACGGTTTCGAGCACAGCGTCGCCGAGGTATTCGAGGCGTTCGTTGTTGAGGGGTTTGTTGCCCGATTTCTTGGATTTGTATTCGAGCGACTTGTGTGCAAACGCTATGCGATAAAGCTCAATATTGTGGGGATAAAACCCCATGATGTCGTAGAGGGCAGAGCGAAACTCTTTGTCTTTGCTGAAAAAGAGTTTGGCACGGTCAAAAAAGTTTTTCATAACACTGCTGGGTGTTGGAGCAGACGTCGCACAATAATAGTGTGTACGCTTGGCCATTACTGCGTAACCGCCAAGCGTACAACGATAGAATAATTGCGTAAGGTCTGCGTTCAGACGCTTAGTCTTGATATTTCTTCACAATGCAGCAAGCGTTGTGGCCACCAAATCCAAACGTGTTGGAGAGGGCGGCACGCACGGTGCGTTGCTGAGCCTTGTTGAAAGTAAAGTTCATGTTGTAGTCGATGTTCTCATCGCGATCGTCCTCATCGTGGTTGATGGTGGGGGGAACGATGTCGTTCTTCACCGAGAGGCAGCAAACGATGGATTCCACAGCACCTGCTGCACCGAGGAGGTGTCCGGTCATCGACTTGGTCGAAGAGATATTGAGTTTGTAGGCTTCGTCGCCAAACACTTGTGCGATGGCCTTGGCCTCCGACACGTCGCCCACGGGGGTCGAGGTGCCGTGCACGTTGATGTAGTCGATGTCCGCGGGTTGGAGTTCGGCATCTTCGAGGGCGCGTTCCATGACGAGCTTAGCCCCCAAACCTTCGGGGTGGGAAGCGGTGAGGTGGTGAGCATCGGCGCTCATGCCCGTACCGGCCAGTTCGCAGTAGATCTTCGCACCGCGAGCCTTGGCGTGTTCGAGTTCTTCGAGGATGAGGATACCGGCACCCTCGCCCATCACAAATCCATCGCGGCTGGCGCTGAAAGGACGACTGGCACGCGTGGGATCATCGTTGCGGGTGGAGAGGGCGTGCATGGCGTTGAAACCGCCCACGCCGCCGGGGGTGATGGCCGCTTCGGCACCACCGGTCACCATCACGTTGGCTTTGCCGAGGCGGATGAGGTTGAAGGCGTCGGAGATGGCGTTGGTCGAAGAGGCGCAAGCCGAAGTTGTGGTGTAGTTCGGCCCATGGAAACCATACTGGATGGAGATGCGTCCTGAGGCGATGTCGGCAATCATCTTGGGGATGAAGAAGGGGTTGAAGCGAGGGCCTTTCTCTTCGTGAGTGCGGGCATATTCGCCAATCTGCTCTTCAAAGGTGTGAATACCACCGATGCCGACACCCAGCACCACGCCAACACGGTCTTTGTCGATAGCATCAAGGTCCATTCCGCTGTCCTTCACAGCTTCCATTGCTGCCACGAGTGCATATTGCTCATAGAGGTCCATCTTGCGAATCTCTTTGCGGTCAATGAAATCTGCGGCCTGAAAATTCTTGATTTCGCAGGCAAACTGAGTTTTGAACTGATGCGCATCAAAGCCTTGGATGGGAGCGGCACCGCTCACGCCGTTGAGGAGGCTGTTCCAAGTTTCTTCGATGTTGTTCCCCACAGGGGTGAGGGCGCCAAGGCCGGTAACGACTACTCTTTTGAGTTCCATAAGTGAGTGTGGGATTGGGGAGTGATTGTTGCACCACGTTTGGGACAGACCAAGCGCTACGCTTAAATGTGCTAATATGCCATTCGCGCGCAGGGCGTCAGAGCACATTAGCACATTTTTCGATAGCCAGCGCCCATTAGGGCTGTCTTAGCGTAGCAGTTGTTTAGACGTGAGCCTCGATGTAAGCGATAGCATCACCCACGGTAGCGATCTTTTCAGATTCTTCTTCGGGGATGGTGATGTTGAATTCCTTTTCGAGATCCATCATGAGTTCTACGGTTTCGAGAGAGTCGGCACCGAGATCGTTGGTGAAGCTGGCTTCGTCTTTCACTTCAGCAGCGTCAACGCTGAGCTTGTCAACGATGATAGCTTTTACTTTTTCTGCAATTTCAGACATGGTCTTTGTTGTTTTATGATTAGTAAATCTTGTAATGTTGCACAATTACGGCTGCAAAAGTAGGACTTATTATCAAGATAAACAAACAAATGGAGGATTATTTGCACTATTCTTGCTCATCTTCTTGGTTTTTGTGCAGGAAAGTCGTCAAAATTCCCCCATTCTTTCGGTTTGTCCACGCTTTCTCGCCCCGGAAGTGGTCAAAGGTATGCAAAGGTGTCGCCTTCAGCGGCATGAAAGACGACCTCTTATTTTTCTCAGAGGTAGTTTCATCTACATCAGAGGTAGTTTTATTTTTCTCAGAGGTAAATGAAACGACCTCAGAGAGAAATCCGCTCCGTTCCGACTTCGCCTCTCGCGCACGTACGCGCGCATACACGACATGTAAATCCTTGTTTTTTGCCTTCACTGCCTTCACCCAAATTCATAATCCATTGTCAATGAGAGGATTGTCGGTGAAGGGAAATCCGGTGAAGGAGGTGAAGGATGGGAGACCTTTTGCCTTCACCCGAAATCCTCTATATATGAGACATTTACAGCCTCGGTGAAGGCAATGAAGGCAAAAAAACACGCACTATATAGGGTGTACGCGCGCACGCGTGAGAGAAAACAGAAGGTAAAATCACGGATGCCGAGACACTATCCTCCGCTGTCGCTCTCCCGGTGGCGGCGGTGGGGCGGCGTGAGGGCAAAGGCCTCCGGATTGTAGTGTCGGCCAAAACTCAAGTCGAATCCCGCATCGAGAAGTTGCTGTGCCAAGGCAGGTTTGCCCCGAAATCCGTGGATGGTCCACTTCCGCCGAGGGCGGTGGCGCTTGTGGGCTTCGAGGATGAGGTCGAAGGCCCGCACCACATGGAGGGTCATCGGACGCTCAAAATCCTCGGCGAGGACAACTTGCGCATCGAACACTGCCCGCTGTCGCTCGATGTCGGCACCGCGCAAACGGTCGAAGCCACATTCTCCGATTTGTTCCACCTCGGGGTATGCCAGCAGTCGGGTAAGCGCTTCGAGATAGCGCGACAGGGAGAAGTCGGCATCGGCCGTCCACCAAGGGTGAATGCCTGCGGCATAGCGTCCCCCGGGCTGCGGCATCCAGTCGTCGGGGTGCTGCACAACGCATTGAGGCAGGCAAACAATTCCTGCCCCGGGAGGTGTATTGAGGTCGTGGGTGTGAAAGTCTAATTCCATCGTGTGGCAAAGGAGATGGGACCGCACATCAGGGCACGGGGTCGTAGCCGTGGCCGCCCCAAGGATGACAACTCAGGAGGCGCCGCAGGGCGAGCCATCCTCCTTTGAAAGGACCATACTTGCGCAGCGCCTCAACGGCATATTCCGAACAGGTGGGGGTATAGCGACAGGAGGGCGGCGTGAGGGGGGAAATGAATTTCCGATAGAACCGAATGGGGAGGATGAGCAGTTCGGCCAGGAGGCGAAAAATCCTGTTCATGGTGTAGCGGGGATGGGCTGTGGTGAACAATAGCGATCGGCAGTGCGGTGGAGGAGGGTCTGCATCCGCTTGTGCACAAGAGCACTGGTTTGCGGAGCGTCGGCAATCCAGATGAAGGCCACATGGAGTGCGGTGCCTTCGGGCAACACATCGAGCAGCAGATGTTTGTTGAGCCGATAGGCTTCACGGAGTTGGCGCTTGGCACGGTTGCGGTCGACAGCGTGCTTAAACTTGCGCTTCGACACGCTCACCAGCACCAGCACACGCGGCGCGTGAGGGTCGGTGTGTGCCACTTCGCGCACCAGCATCCGCAGCGGAAAGGCCACGGCCGAACGGCTTTCGGGGGTGAAAAGGGCATCAATGTCGCGTTGGCGACAGAGGTGCTCAGATTTGGGAAAGGTGAAGCGCATGATGCAAGAGAAAATAGAGAAGAAGAGTAGAGAGAAAACCCTAAAAAAACGGCACAGCCATCAACCTCCTGAGAGCTTGATGGCTGTGTGCTTTATCGGTTGACCTCACGGATGTAGGTGTCCAAGCCCTCAGCAATGGAACCGGTGACTTTCAAGTCGACACGCAACCCGGCGTCTTCCATGGCTTTGGCGGTGGCATCGCCGAAGCATCCGAGGCGGATGTCGCCCTGCTTGAAGTCCGGGAAGTTGTTGATGAGACTCTGCACCCCGACGGGCGTGAAGAGGAGTATCAAATCGTAGTCTTTGTAGAAGTCCGGTTCGAAGTGGGTCTGCACGGTGCGAAACATGACGCACTCCGTGTGCTTGATTTTCTTGGCATCGAGCTGTCCGGCCACTTCCAGCGAGGTGTCCTCGCCATGCGGGATGAGGTATTTTTCGTTTTTGTGCTTACCCATCACGGTGAGAAGTTCAGGCCATCGTCCGCTCGTTCCGTAGAAGACTTTGCGCTTGCGGTATTGCACGTACTTCTGGATGTAGAGAATGACCTTTTCGGAGATGCCGAAATACTTCATGTCCTCGGGCAGGGTGATGCGAAGCTCTTTGCAGAGGTTGAAGAAGTGGTCGATGGCATTCTTCGAGTTGAACACCACGGCGGTGTGGTCGAGGATATTGACCTTTTGTGCACGAAACTCACGCGCTTCGATGGCTTCTACTTTGACGAAAGGACGGAAGGTGAAATCCACGCCGAGATTGCCGGCAATTTCGTGATAGGGGGATTTCTCAGATGACGGTTCGGGTTGAGAAACGAGAATTTTTTTGATCATCTTCTATCGTGTATCGGGAGGGGATGGGGGTTAGGCATTGGCCATCAAGCATTGGCCATCAAAAAGCGGTTGGAGGCGAGAAGCGCCATCCAAAATATCAAAATGGGTACGACTTCAAGGGCGCAAAAATACAAAATTAAATGTACATTGCCTATCAAGGTGCTGAAAAAGATGCGATAAGCCTTATAAAAGAGTAGCATTTTGACAATCGCCATAAGCAAAACGTAAGTTATCAGGGTTTCGCGAAACGGCAAGTCGAAATAGACAACGAGCAGCGTCAAGGGCAACAGGAGGGCACCGGTGGCCAAGATGGAGACGAGCAAGTGGTCGTCCCATTGCTTGTTGCGCTCGGGCGAAAAAAAGGTAAGATTGACCATGCGGTAGAACATCACCTTGGTCAGATAGTACACTCCAAAAATGAGGGTCGAAACGCCCAGAAGGGTGTAGGGCGAAACTTGGGCAAAGACTTCGGGCTGCTGCTTCTGCGTGTAGTCGAAGAAGAGGATGCCCTGCATGAAACACGCCTGCGCCACCAAAAAGAAGCGCCCTCGCAACACCGTGTTGGCGCGGTCGGTGAAGAGGTTGGGACGGAGGCGATGGTAGAAAAAGTCCTTCGCGACCTCACGGAGGAAGCGCCACGACGAAGCCATCACCCAAACGAGCAGGAAGAAACTGAGCATCAGGGCCGAAGTGACAAAATCGTCGTTGCGAAAGCGATAGGGCACAGGGTCGCCGGCAATGCCGTCGGGGCGATAGGGCACGGACTCGTGCTGCCAAGTGATTTCGCGCGAAAGTGAGTCCCAAAAGCTTCGCTGTTCGGCCAGGAAGACACTATCCTTCGGGAGCGGAAATCCCCAATTTTTCCACCGACTTGCGCTCCACGACAAACCGCCGGAGCATGGCCGGTTCTCCCGCAAAATAGGCTTGCAGGGTGGAGTCGGCCGGCTCCATGACCAAGTGCTCAACGGGCTGCGGGGCAACCGGTTGAGGGGCGGTGAGGACGGGCGTTTCGATGTGCAGGGAGTCGGTCATGGATTAAGGAGTGTCAGAGCGCGGCAAATTTTCGTACGGAACTGTCCCAAAGGGGCGTTTCTTCACAAAGGCGGATGGCTTCGAGGGGAGTGGAGGCTACGCGCCAAATTTCACAGTGGACGGGACGCATAAAGTGCTCATCGGTGCAGCGGCGGAACTGTTCCAACAGCGGTGTGAAGAAGTCGGCCGTGTTGAGAATGACGATGGGTTTGCCATAAAGTCCGAGTTGCTTCCAAGTGATGATTTCGAGCAATTCTTCGAGCGTCCCCACCCCACCGGGGCAGGCGATGCAGGCATCGCTTTGGGCCGCCATCGTCTCTTTGCGGCTGTGCATGTCGGGCGTCACGATGAGTCGGCTCATTCCGGTGTGCTGCCAGTTTTGCTCCAACATAAACTGCGGAATGACTCCGATAGCACGCCCACCGGCTGCCAAGACGGCATCGGTGGTGGCGCCCATCAGTCCGGTGCAGCCGGCACCATTGACGAGGGTATGGCCGCGCCGAACCAGGAGCGTTCCCAGTTCGGCGGCAGCTTGCTTGTAGACTTCAGGCACTTGACCCGAGGAGGCGGCATAGATGGTGATGTTCATGCGCAGCGTTAGAAATGTTAGAGTTGGAAAGCCTTCTTGATGTCGTCCACGCGGTCGAGCTTTTCCCAAGTGAAGAGTTCAACATCGAGGGTTTTCGGGGCTTCGCCACGCTGCTGGAAAGTCTTGGTGACGATGCGGTTTTGGCGTCCCATGTGGCCGTAGCGGGCAGTCTCTTCGTACATGGGCTGGCGGAGCTTGAGGGTGCGTTCGATGTCGGCAGGACGCAGATCGAAGAGGGTTTTGATTTTTTTCGGCAATCTCGCCATCGCTCAGCGCCACCTTGCTCTTGCCGTAGGTATCGACAAAGACGCTCACAGGGTCGGCCACACCGATGGCGTAGGCGAGCTGCACCAGCATTTCATCGGCCACGCCGGCAGCCACCATATTTTTTTGGCGATGTGGCGGGCGGCATAGGCGGCCGAGCGGTCGACCCTAGAGGGTCTTTGCCCGAGAAAGCACCACCACCATGGGCACCACGTCCGCCGTAGGTGTCGACGATGATTTTGCGACCGGTCAGGCCGGTGTCGCCATGAGGGCCGCCGATGACAAACTTGCCCGTGGGGTTGACGTGATATTTGATGTCGCTGTGTGCAAACAAAGCCTTCACTTCGGGAGTCGTGACGCGACCACTGAGGACGCGGGGGATGAGCACTTCGATGACGTCCTTGCGGATTTGCGCCAGCATCTGCTCGTCGGCTGCGGCTTGGCTGCCGGCCTCTTCGGCGGTGATAAACTCGTCGTGTTGGGTGCTCACCACGATGGTGTCGATGCGGGTGGCGCGGCCGTTGTCGTCATACTCCACGGTGACCTGACTTTTTGGAGTCGGGGCGCAGATAGGTCATCACCTTGCCCTCGCGGCGGATGTCGGCCAAGACGATGAGGATGTCGTGGGCCAGGGAGAGAGGGAGGGGCATGTAGCGGTCGGTCTCGTTGTTGGCATAGCCGAACATCATGCCTTGGTCGCCGGCACCTTGTTCGTCGGGATTGATGCGTTCCACGCCGCGGTTGATGTCTTCGCTCTGTTCGTGAATGGCAGAGAGAATACCGCAGCTGTCGGCGTCAAACTTGTATTCGGCCTTGGTGTAGCCGATGCGGCGGATGGTGCGGCGCACGGTGTCTTGGAGGTCGACGTAGGCATCGGACTTCACTTCGCCCGCCACCACCACTTGGCCGGTGGTGACGAGGGTTTCGCAAGCCACCTTAGAGGTGGGGTCGAATGCCAGAAGTTCGTCGAGAACGGCATCAGAGATTTGGTCTGCTACTTTGTCAGGGTGTCCTTCCGACACCGATTCGGAGGTGAAAAGATAAGCCATTGTGCTGTTGTTGTTTTGAAACGTTGAGAAAAAAACGGCGCACGTCTATAAACAAAAAAACGCCTGCCGGTTGCCGGAGTGGCAAAAGCAGAACGAAGCAGATGGAGGTGCAAGAGAAAGTAGCTTTTTCTTCTCCCGAGAAGAAGAACGAGGGCGCAGCACTAAGTGGCGTGCGGGTCGTTTTAGCATTTTTTTCTGAGGTTGCAAGCAGTCAAATCTGTCCTCGTTCGAAAAAAGGGAGTGGAAATACCTTGTTGTGCGCCTGATAGGACTCGAACCTACACGTCTCGCAACACCAGATCCTAAGTCTGGCGCGTCTACCAATTTCGCCACAGGCGCGGTTTTCCGTCTGCAAAAGTACTGCTATTTGAGAAAAGTACAAAGAAAACAGACAATATTTTTTGTCTTTCTCCCACGAATTGGTATTTTTGCATCTTAAACTCCTCTTCGAATGAACAAAACTCTCTTCCTTTTGCTGGCTTTTCTGCTCCCAATCGCTGTGTGGGGGCAAAGTCTTGTACCCACGGCTGCACCGGTGATGAAGATCGTCGCTGCCGACGGCACGACGAGCGAAGAGAGCAGTTACGAAGGGGGCGCCCCTCTCCACGTGCGCTTTGAGGCTCATCCCGAAAATCAAGGAGCACGAACACCGCTCTACGAATGGCGATTTCTGAAAGACGGCGACAGCGCCCCCTTCTTGCTGCGCTACGACGAAAACACCGAATACACGTTCTCCCAAAGCGGCAGTTTTACGGTGCAGTTGCTGGCCTCCTTTGTGTTGGGGAAGGACACTGTTTCCTACGAGATGGACACGCCCTTCCGCATCGTCATCACCGAGAGCAAACTCGAACTTCCCAACGCCTTCACCCCCAACGGCGATGGCACGAACGATGTGTTCCGTGCCAAAGAAGGCTACCGCAGCCTGGTGGAGTTCAAAGCGATGGTGTTCAACCGATGGGGCAAGAAGGTGGCTGAATGGGGCAATCCCGCCGATGGGTGGGACGGTCGCTCCGGCGGCAGTGATGCGCCCGATGGCGCTTACTACCTCGTGGTCAAAGCGCGAGGAGCCGATGGGGTGCGCTACGACATCAAGAAGACCATCAATCTGTTGCGCAAAAGTATCGGGACGGGCGGTTCTTAAAACAGATGTTCTGAAACGGCTTTAAGAAATACCGCGAAAACCGCTTATTTTTGAAGAAACAGCAACACCACAATGACTTCACAAGACAACGGAAAAATAGAAATCCTCGGTGCGCGCGTTCACAACCTGAAGAACGTCGATGTCACCCTCCCGCGCCACGCCATGACGGTGATCACCGGTTTGAGCGGCAGTGGAAAGTCTTCGCTGGCTTTCGACACCCTTTATGCCGAAGGACAACGCCGCTACATCGAAACCTTTTCGGCCTATGCGCGCAACTTCCTCGACAATCTCGAACGCCCCGACGTAGATAAAATCACCGGACTTTCTCCCGTCATCAGCATCGAGCAGAAGACCACCAATAAAAATCCGCGCTCCACGGTCGGCACCGTCACCGAAATCTACGACTTCTTCCGCTTGCTTTATGCCCGTGCGGGCGATGCCTACTCCTACATCAGCGGGGAGAAAATGGTGAAGTACACCGAGGAGCAAATCCTCGAGCGCATCCTGACCGACTATGCCGACCGCAAGGTCTCATCTCCCTTGCGCCCTTGGTCAAACAGCGCAAAGGCCACTACAAAGAACTCTTTGAGAGCATTCGTAAAAAAGGATTCCTCAACGTGCGCGTCGATGGCGAACTCCGATCCGTGGAACACGGTATGCGCCTCGACCGCTACAAAAATCACGACATCGAAGTGGTCATCGACAAGCTCCGCGTACAGAGCAAGGACGAGGAGCGCTTGAAAAAGAGTGTGCGACAAGCCCTCCAACAAGGCGATGGACTGATGCTCATCCTCGATGCCGACACCGACGCCGTGCGCTTCTACTCGAAGCGGCTGATGTGCCCCACCACGGGATTGGCCTACCGAGAGCCGGCTCCCCACAACTTCTCGTTCAACTCCGCACAAGGTGCCTGCCCTAAGTGTAAAGGGTTGGGCTACGTCAATGTCATCGACCGCGAAAAAGTGTGTCCACGTCCCACTCTGAGTATCAAAGAGGGAGCTTTGGAACCTTTGGGGAAATATAAAAACGCCCTCATCTTCTGGGAAATCGAGGCCGTGCTGCTCAAGTACGATTGCAGCCTCACCACCCCCGTTCAGGACATTCCCGAAGAGGCGATGGGCGAAATTTTTCAACGGATCGGGCGACCGCCTGCGCATTCCCGCTTCCATCGCCAAAACGAGCGAAGACTATTATGTCGAGTTTGCCGGATTGGTGAAGTACATTCAGCAGATGGCCGATGCCGAAATGTCGGCGGCCGCTCAGAAATGGGCCGACCAGTTTTCGAGCACCACCACCTGTCCCGACTGTCAGGGGCAGCGACTCAACCGCGAGGCGCTGTCATTTAAGTTTGGAGGAAAAAACATTGCCGAACTCGCCCATATGGACATCGGCGAACTTTCCGAATGGTTGGCCGATTTGGAAACGCAACTCACCGGAAAGCAGGCGGCCATCGCCACCGAAATTCTCAAAGAGATTCGTTCGCGCTTGTCCTTTCTGCTCGATGTCGGGCTGGATTACCTCTCCCTCGATCGCGCCACGATGACGCTTTCGGGCGGTGAAAGTCAGCGCATCCGTTTAGCCACGCAGATCGGCTCGCAGTTGGTCAATGTGCTCTACATCCTCGACGAACCCTCCATCGGCCTGCATCAGCGCGACAACGTGCGGCTCATTCGTTCGCTCCAGCAGTTGCGCGACACCGGCAACACCGTGGTGGTCGTGGAGCACGACAAAGATATGATGCTGGCGGCCGACTACGTGATCGACATCGGGCCGCGCGCAGGACGCAAAAGGTGGTGAAGTCGTCTTTCAAGGGACACCTCGAGAGATGCTCGCCACCCACACCCTCACCGCCGGCTACCTCACCGGCGAACGCCAAATTGAAGTCCCCGCCACTCGCCGTAAGGGCAACGGAACAGCCTTCCGCATCTTTGGCGCAAGCGGCAATAATCTCAAAGGCGTTGACGTGACCTTCCCTCTCGGCACCCTCACTTGTGTGACCGGTGTTTCGGGTTCGGGAAAATCGACCCTCATCAACGACACCCTGTTGCCCATTCTGTCGCAACACATCTATCGCTCCTTGCGCGAACCCATGCCCTACGACCGCATCGAAGGGTTGGAACATATCGACAAAGTTGTGGCGGTCGATCAGAGTCCGCTCGGACGCACACCGCGCTCCAATCCGGCCACTTACACCGGCGTTTTTGCCGACATCCGCAGCCTTTTCGTCAATCTGCCGGAAGCAAAAATCCGCGCCTACAAGCCGGGACGTTTCTCTTTCAATGTCAAAGGCGGACGCTGCGAGACCTGCAAGGGCAATGGCTACAAGACCATCGAGATGAACTTCCTCCCCGATGTCTACGTGCCGTGCGAAACCTGCCACGGCAAGCGCTACAACCGCGAGACGCTCGAAGTGCGCTTCAAGGGTAAAAGCATCAGCGATGTGCTGGATATGACCATCAACCAAGCCGTGGAGTTTTTTGAAAACGTGCCCAATATCCTCCATAAAATCAAAGTGTTGCAGGAGGTGGGACTGGGCTATTTGAAACTCGGGCAGTCGTGTACCACGCTGTCGGGCGGCGAAAGTCAGCGCGTCAAACTGGCCACCGAACTTTCCAAGCGCGACACCGGTCGGACGGTCTACATTCTTGACGAACCCACCACCGGACTGCATTTTGAAGACATCCGCGTGTTGCTCGGCGTCCTCAATCAACTTGTGGAGAAAGGCAATACCGTCATCGTGATTGAGCACAACCTCGATGTCATCAAAGTGGCCGACTATATCATCGACATGGGTCCCGAAGGCGGACGCGGCGGCGGACAACTCATCGCCTGCGGCACACCCGAAGAAGTCATCAAAGCCGGAAAGGGTTTTACCGCGAAATTCTTGAAGGAAGAACTCAAGCACTGAGTCGCACAAGCCTCTATTTTTTCTCTCGACAAAAATCATTTCAATCCATTATTCACCCCTAAATCCCTTACTACGTTATGTTTGAAGGACAACCCAAAGGGCTCTTTGCCCTCGCCCTCGCCAATACCGGTGAGCGTTTCGGCTACTACACCATGTTGGCCGTGTTCGTGCTGTTCTTGCAGGAAAATTTCGGATGGAGTGCCGGTGTAGCCGGAACCTACTACTCCACTTTTTTGATGTTTGTGTACTTCCTTCCATTTGTTGGCGGTTTGCTCGCTGATAAATTCGGATACGGAAAAATGGTGAAAATTGGTATCACCATCATGTTCTTAGGTTATGTGCTTTTGGCAGTACCTCTTGGCAATGGCAGTGTAGCCGTGAGTGCTATCATTGGTGCGCTTACCCTCATTAGTATTGGTACCGGGCTCTTCAAAGGCAATCTCCAAGTTATGGTGGGCGACCTCTATTCGTCGCCCGAGATGGCCGGTAAGCGAGATTCTGCATTCTCGCTGTTCTATATGGCCATCAACATCGGTGCCCTCTTTGCGCCCACAGCCGCTGTGGAGATTATGAAATATGCGCAAACTTTGGGCTTTAACAAGGCCGATAGCTATCACTTTGCCTTTGGTGTAGCCTGCATTTCACTGATCATCTCGATTTTGATTTACTTTGTTACGCGCAATACTTTCAAACATGTGGAAGGTGGACATACCGCAGCACCTGCCAAAGCCGAATCGGCACCTGCTGCATCTCAAGAGGTTGAGTTGAGTAAGGAAGATACTAAGGCTCGCATCGTGGCACTCTGCCTCGTGTTTGCTGTGGTTATCTTCTTCTGGATGGCCTTCCACCAAAATGGCCTTACACTGACCTATTTCGCAGCTGAGTTTACGCAGCAATCTTCTTCCGGCCTCCCCTCTATGCTCTTCGATGTGACCAATCTTGTCATGGTCATTATTGCCATTTACAGCTCATTTGCCGTGGTACAGAGCAAAACGCAAAAGGGACGTATCATTGCCACTTGCATCACGTTGTTGTGTGCGGCCGGTATCATTTGGAAAGGTTTCAATGTTGGTGACCATGTTGTGGCTGTGAGTGCCCCTATCTTCCAACAGTTCAACCCGAGTTTCGTAGTAGGTCTTACGCCCGTGAGTGTGGCACTCTTCGGCTGGTTGGCTGCTCGTAAGAAAGAGCCTACGGCACCTCGTAAAATTGCTTATGGTATGATTGTTGCCGCCATTGGTTTCGGCATCATGATTTTCGGTTCAACGGGTATTACTCCACTTGAGACGAAAGTAACAGAGAAGTTTAACATTGACGAGCAACTCAAGGCAGAAAAGAAACACAATGAAACTGACTTCAAAGCTTTCGTTGTAAAAGTAGAAGCTGATTTCAATTCGCAAAAAGAAAAGCTTGAAAGTGAAGCGCAACAACTTCAAAAGCAGGAAGACAAGCGCACTCAGGAACTTTTTGAAGAATGCCACAGATAAGCAGCAAAAGTCTGGAATCCAACTCGATGCCAATCTCGCTAAAAATTCATCGCGATGCCCTTACGGCTTCTGCAGTGCAAGAGATGCGTAGCAAGGCGGATCAGCAAATCAAAGCTTATGAGGTTGAAATGACCAAAAAGAACCTCAATGCTGAAACAGAAACTAAGGTGAAGAAAGCACAGGTAGAAGCACAAATTGAGGCTTCTGGTATGCGCGTTTCTCCCAACTGGCTCATTCTTACTTATCTTGTTTTGACGTTTGCCGAACTTCTGCTTTCGCCCATGGGCATCTCGTTCGTGTCGAAGGTGGCTCCTCCCAAGTACAAGGGTATGATGATGGGCGGCTGGTTTGTGGCTACCGCCATCGGTAACTTCCTCACCGTAATTCCTGCTCTTCTTTGGTGCAAGGTGCCTCTCGTTGTGGTGTGGGGAGTTCTCGCAGCCCCTTTGTCTGCTTTCCTTCATTTTCATCTTCTCACAGATGAAGCGCCTCGAAAAGGTGTCCTAAACCTCGGCGAAGCGCCAAAATCTTCCAAGAGGGTATGCCCACGTGCGGGCATACCCTCTTGTTGTTTTCCCCTCCTACAAGACCCCCAAAAACACCACCGCGGGCAGAGAGGCGCAGTGCTTCTCTGCCCGCGGTGGCATTTCAGTGGCGGCTTTGATCGGTGGTGTGTTCAAAAAGTGTACGTTCAAAAAGCGGGGGAAAGGTGTCAGAAGGCGAGGCGCTTTTCGCCCTTTCTCACCAGTACACCGTGGGAGGCATCAGGGTTGAGGACGCGGCGACCGGAGAGGTCGTACCAGAAGGCAGAAGCGGTGCGCCCATCAGGACGGCCGTTGAGAGTGGTATCCCAAGCGTCGGGGTCAGGGTCGGCCAAGACAGTGTCGATGCCCGTGAGGGTGGGATTTTGTTCGGCTGTCTGATAGACACGCACCCAGTCGAAGCGCGTTTCGTAGACAAAAGCCGGGTCGGGACGTCCGGCCCAACTGCCATCGCCCACACTCTGGTTGAGGATGAGGTAGAACGGAGCCGTGTACGGCCACTGTCCGTTGGCCAAGGCATCGGCGTTGGTACTTTTGGGTGCACTGCCCACCTTCTCGCCGTCCACGTACCATGTGATGAGAGTGGGCGTCCACTCGACGGCAAAGGTGTGATAGCACGTGTAGTCGATGTTGCGACCCTGCACGGCCGAGGTGGGGTCGGACTTGTGCTTGAGGTCGTAGGTCCAGTGGGAGTGGAGGGTGTGGTAGGACACACTTTCCTCGTTGATTTGCTCCCAGATGTCGATTTCTCCGGCGTTGGGCCACCCCTTGCTGTTGTCCTGCGGCATCATCCAGAAAGCCGGGAAGTTGCCTCGATGCGGATGGGTGAAGAGTCGGGCTTCGGCACGGCCGTAGCGGAAGGAAAACTTACCCTGGCTCTTCACGCCGCCCGTGATGTAGGGCTGCGTCTCTTCGCCGGAAAGGCGTGCGGGGGTGGCCAAGGCGCGGCAGACAAGTTCCCCGTTGTGCAGGAACACCACAGCGGTGTCGTTGGAGCAGAAGCGGTTCCACGTGGCACGCTGGCGCACGGTGCGCGACCAATGCTCATCGTTAGGCTGCGTGCGGTCTTCGCCCTCAAACTCGTCGGTGAAGACGGGGAGGTATTTCGACGCGGCTGTGGGTCGATAGTGGGCGGTGAGACGCACGGCTCCGGTCATCATTTCGGCCGGCAGCGTCACGATGCCCTGTGCGTCGGGAGTGAGGTCGAGCGTCTGCCACTGCCTTTGGCCGTCCACCACCTCCTCGCCGTCGAGGTTTTGGCCGTAGCGCACGGAAAGCGTCTCGGCCTCGTAAGACGGCTCAACAGGCACAACGCGCACCCGGAGCACCTTTCCGCGCTGTGGCTCCAGGGGAGGGCACCGCGTTCGGCATAGAGATTGGCGTGGCGCGTGTCGAGCTGCAGCGACACGCGCGGATAGGCTGTGGCGTGGAGGTCGAGGGTGAAGTCGGCCACCGCGCCTCCGTTGGGGACGATGCCGTTCTTTCCCATCACCGTACCGTCCTCGCCCAGTGCTCCGGCAGAGTCGGTGTTGTCCCAGTCTATCTTCACGCGGAGGCGATACTTCCCCACGGTCAGCCCCTCGGGCAGGCGGAAGGCCGGCGGTTGGAGGGCATCACTGGGCGAGGCGGCTTGTCCGAGCGAGTTTTTGCCGGCGGCATAGGAGTAGGCCAGGAGTTCGTCGGGTGAAAAGCGCCCGTCGTTGTTGCTGTCGAGGTAGACGTAGCCGTGCATCCAAGGCGAGCCGGGCGTCTGATAACTGAAGCGTACCTGCACTTCGTCGCCGGGCACAGCGGTGAAAGTCTGTGCCGTAAGGTCGTTGTAGACAAAGCGCGTGCCGACACTGATGGTTTTGCAATCCATCGGCCGAGCGCAGCATCACGGCTTGCAAGCGGCGGTCGGAGCGTGTGAGGGTCTGCGACTTGTCGAAGTTGAGCGCATAGTCGCCGGAGGTCTGTGCTGATGCCACAAAGGGCGTCACGGTGAGGAGGGCACAGAAAGCGAAAAGAGAGGGGAAGGACATGGTAAAAGAGAGGGGGATGGTGGGGTGAATATTCGATGAAAACGCCCATCGGACGGTAGCTGCAGCAAGACGTTGCCGATGGCCGCAGCAAGATTCTGCCGATGCGTATGGTGCAAAGGTACGAAAATAAGAGGAATGCGCAAATGTCTCCTAACGACTTTCTCCTCGGCACGTTACTTCCGTGCGCTTCGGAACGGCAAGCAGCAAACGTCCCATCGCGAGGAGACGTTCGTCCCTTCCCGAGGAGACAAACGTTCCCTCACGAAGAGACATTCGTCCCTTCGCGAAGAGACGAAAACTACTTCCGTGAGCATTGCCACCGGAAGGCGGGCAGTTTCGCCGCACCACTCGTCGTTCATCGCCACATGTGGGTATCGCCCCGGTGAAAAAAAGGAGTGCGCTTTACCCAAAATTGGGGATTGTGTGCCCCAAAGCGAGTCTGTATCTTTGCAGCACGAATAAAAACCATTATATGCAACTAAAAAAATACTCCCCTTATTCTTCCTGAGTGCTTGCTGTGCCGGTGCGCAGACGCTGCCTCATGGAGCGGCCGGCCTGCCCGAAGACAGCACACGCACCACCACGAAAGCGCCTCTGCGCGAGCGCCGACTGGGCGAAGCCACCGTGATGGGCATGTCCGAAGCCCGCCGCACAAAGGTGGCACCGCTCACGGTGAGCGTGCTGGGGCTGCAACAACTGGAAGGCACGGCCTCCTCCCTCAACGGCGTGCTGCAACGCGTGGCCGGCGTGACGGTGCGCGCCACCGGTGGTGTGGGCAGCACCTCGCGCATCTCGGTGCGCGGACTGGAAGGAAAGCGCATGGGCATGTTTGTCGATGAAGCGGCGATGGGGCAGATGAGCAATTTTGTGAACATCGACGACATCCCAACCGACATGATTGAGCGCGTGGAAATCTACAAAGGCATCGTGCCCTACAAGCTCGGCGGCAGTGCGCTGGGCGGTGCGGTCAATGTAGTGACGAAGGAATATCCGGAACACTACTTCGACGCATCCTACGAGGTGGGAAGCTACAACACCCACCGCTTCAACACCATCTACAAGCACCGCATCCCCGGCACGCATCTGCAATGGGGAGCCGGTGGGGGCTGGATTTCGTCGGACAACGACTATGAGATGACGCTCGCCACCCTCGGCAACCGCCGCATCCGCCGCAACAACGACCGTTTCGAAAAACTCATGGTCGGGACATCGCTCACGGCCAAAGAAGGGTGGTTTGACGAACTGAAATCGGAACTCATCGGGTTCTACACGCGCCAAGGGGTGCAGGGTTTCGACAACGACATCCGCAAAGCCTACAACCACGCGCAGTCGGTGGTGTGGACGTTCAACGCCAAGCGCGACAACTTCTTCCTCCAAGGACTCGACTTCGACTGGGACGTGGCCTATAACCTCGGGCGCTACGGCTTGAAGGACCTGGCCAAGACGCGCTACGACTGGGACGGCAACCGCATCCCCTCCCTCTCGCCCCACGGCGGAGAAGCGAACAACTATCCCTCGGACGGACGGCATGTGTCGCACGACTTCATGAGCAAACTCAATCTGGAATATCGCCTCAACCCCGTCCACGCCTTCAACCTCAACCTCTACGCCACCAACACCGTGCTCCATCCCAAGAACGAACCGATGGACAAGGCGCTGGGCTTCTCGGCCAACTTCAACAGTCGCTTGTCGAGCCTCATCACAGGACTTTCCTACGACCTCACCCTCCTCGACGGCCACTTGCAGAGTGCCTTCACCCTCAAAAACTTCTGGGTGAACTCTCGCGCCAAGATGCTCCAAAACTTCTACATCTCTCAGCCCGTGCCCGTGCGCATCGACCAAAATCGCTGGGGTGCCAGTTGGGCGGTGCGCTACAGCCTCGACCACCAATGGATGCTCAAGATGGCGGCCTCGTCGGAAGTGCGCGTCCCGACGAGCGAGGAGCTCATCGGCAACGGCTACAGTATCCTCCCTCCATCGACCTTGCTCCCGAACGCAACAAGGCGCTCAACTTCGGGGCGCTCTTCCACCACAACAACGAGCGGGGCGGACTGCTCGAAGCGGAGGTGAACCTCTTCCTCAGTCAGCTCGACGACATGATACGCTTTATGCCCGACATGATACCCACCATGGCGCGCTACCGCAACTTCGGCAAGGTGCGCACAATGGGCATTGAGGGCGAAGTGAAATGGGACGCCCTCTCCTGGCTCTACCTCTACGCCAACGCCACCCTCCAAGACCTGCGCGACCGCCGCCGCTTCACACCCGGCACGACGGTGGAAAACCCGACCTACGACAAGCGTATCCCCAACGTGCCCTACACCATGGCCAACTTCGGTTTTGAGCTTCACCGCAACAACCTCTTCGGCGGACGAGGACAGCGCTCCCGCTTCCTCCTCGATGCGTCCTACATCCACGAGTATTTCTACGACTTCGAAATGAGCAAATATCAAAGTCGGAAGATACCCACCTCTCTGACCTTCGACCTCGGTGTGGAGCATAGTTTCGGCCACCGCCGATGGACGCTCAGCGCCAAACTCCGCAACCTGACCGACCGCGCCGTGATGTCGGAACTCAACCGCCCGCTGCCCGGCCGTAACTTTGCCGTCAAACTCCGCTATCTGCTGAAATAAACTTATCATTCATACTTTTTATCAACATGAAACTCAAATCTCTCTTTCTCGCCCTGTGCAGTGCAGCACTGCTCACGGCCTGCGACAAATCCGACGACACGCCTACGCCCACCCCGCCCGCTTCGGCCGACTTCGACGGGCTGCTCTTTGCCACCTCCGTCACCAATCCCGAAGGTGCCAGCGGTTCGTGCTATCTCCAAGCCGTGCCCAATCTCAACACCGCGACCTACGACAACAGCAACGCCATCCCCACGGGCTTCGGCACGCCCATCATCGTGAACGGCAAGAACGTCTACGTCCTCCCCGACTACATGGGGCAGAACAAGGCCGTCCTCACGCGCTACAAGGTGAACAAGGACAGAAAGTTCATCCCACAAGGCGAACTCACGCTCCCCGGCGGCGCAGGCGCTTGCAACGTGGTGCAGGTGAGCAACACGAAAGCCTACGTGGCCTTCCAAAACCTGGGCAAGGTGATGGTGTTCAACCCCACTACGATGACCAAGACGGGCGAAATCGACCTCAACAACCTGGCGCACCCCGACACCCGCGTGGCACCGGCCACGATGCTCGAACGCGACGGCCTGCTCTACGTTGGTCTCTCGCAGTTTGACGCCCAATGGATGCCCCACCACAAGATGGCCGAACTCGCTCTCATCGACACCAAGACCGACAAATTCGTCAAGCACATCAAGGACGAGAAGCACGAACTCTCCTTTGCCACGCGCCCCATCGACCCCTATTCGATGTTCATGGACGAAGCCGGTGACATCTACGTCAACTGCATCGGTAGTTTCGGCCTGAAGCCGGGCTTCAAGGGCGGCATCCTGCGCATCCGCAAGGGACAGACCGACTTCGACCCCGACTATGTGATTGACCTCAGCGCCACCACCGTCGAAGGACTGCCCACGGGCGCCGACTTCCTCTCGGCCGTCTACTACGGCGGCAACGGTAAGCTCTACGCCTACGTCAATTCCTACAAGCTCGACCCTGCCGGAATGAGCAATCCTTACGGCGCGAAGTCGTCGGCCCCGGCCATCATCGACCTCAAAACCCGCACCATCCGCCGCATCATGGATCTTCCCATCTCCAACCCGCACGCCGTGGCGGTCTATGCCTACAAGGGTAAGGTCATCTTCGGCAGTGCCAACGAAAAGGCTTCGGGCTTCTACGTCTACGACCCCGCCACCGGTAAATCCGCAGGTCCTGTCATCACCGTGAAGGGCAACCCCTACGCCATCGTGAAGTACTAAACCTTCCAGCGGTCAAGCACCGCTCACCTCTTTAAGACAACAGCGCCCACCCTCCCGCCGCTTCGGCCGATGAGGGTGGGCGCTGCCGTATAGTTTGTAAGAGTGAATAAAAGTTCGTATCTTTGCCTGACCTATTCTCATCATTATCTCTCATGAAACGCTCCCTGCTCCTGCTTTCCCTCTGCTGCGCGGCCCTTTCGCTCACAGCGCAGCGTACCACTACCCTGCTCACCGAGGGGTGGGCCTTCCATCGTGGCGATGCGCCCGGCGCACAAACTCCCGACTACAACGACCGCACGTGGACACGCGTCAGCATCCCCCACGACTGGGCCATCACCGGCCCCTTCGACCGCAGCCACGACCTGCAAACCGTCGCCGTGACGCAAAACGGCGAGACGCAGGCCACGGTAAAGACCGGTCGCACCGGCGGACTGCCCTACGTGGGCGTGGGCTGGTATCGCCGCACCTTCACGCCCACCGTCGGCCGCCGGGTGAGCCTCGTGTTTGATGGGGCGATGAGCGAAGCCCGCGTCTACGTCAATGGGCGCGAAGCCATCTTCTGGCCGTTGGGCTACAACTCCTTCCATGTGGACATCACCCCACTGCTCCGCACCGACGGACGCCCCAACACACTCGCTGTGCGCTTGGAAAACCGACCGCAGTCGAGCCGCTGGTATCCCGGGGCGGGACTTTACCGCAACGTGCACTTGGTCGAAACCGACCGCATCCACGTGCCCGTCTGGGGCACACAGCTCACCACGCCCCACGTGGCAGAAGACTATGCCTCCGTCTGCTTGAAGACCCACGTGGAAGGGGCCGACACTGCCCGACTCATCCTCAAAACCACCCTGCGCGACGAACAAGGGCACGTGGTGGCGGCCAAGACCAACGAGGCTTATGTGGCGCATGGGTTGCCCATCACGCAAAACTTCATCATTGAGCGTCCCCGACTTTGGTCGCCCGAAACGCCTCATCTCTACCGCGCCGTGACAGAAGTCTACACCGAAGGCGTGCTCCGCGACACTTACGAAACGCGCTTCGGTGTGCGCAGCATCGAGGTGGTGGCCGACAAGGGATTTTTTCTCAACGGTCGGCTGCGCAAGTTTCGCGGCGTCTGCAACCACCACGACCTCGGTCCGCTCGGAGCAGCGGTCAATGTGAGTGCCCTCCGTCACCAGCTCGCCATCCTCAAGGACATGGGCTGCGACGCCATCCGCACCGCCCACAACATGCCCGCCCCCGAACTCGTGCAACTCTGTGAGGAAATGGGCTTCATGATGATGCTCGAACCCTTCGACGAGTGGGACATCGCCAAGTGCGACAACGGCTATCACCGCTACTTCGACGAATGGGCAGAACGCGACATGGTCAACCTCCTGCGGCAGTATCGCAACTCGCCCGCCGTGGTGATGTGGAGCATCGGCAACGAAGTGCCCACGCAGTGTTCGGCCGAAGGCTACAAGGTGGCCACGATGCTTCGCGACATCTGCCATCGCGAAGACCCCACGCGTCCCGTCACCTGCGGTATGGACCAAGTGAGTTGTGTGCTCGACAATGGGTTCGCCGCCATCATGGACGTGCCGGGCTTCAACTACCGTGTCCACCGCTACACCGAAGCCTATCGCCGTCTGCCACAAAATGTGGTGCTCGGTTCGGAAACGACCTCGACGGTGAGCAGCCGTGGTGTCTACAAGTTTCCTGTTGTGCTGAAGTCCGATGCCATCTATCCCGACCATCAGTCGTCGGGCTACGACACAGAGTATTGTTCGTGGTCGAACACCCCCGATGTCGATTTCGCCCTCGCCGAAGACTATCCCTGGACGATGGGGCAGTTTGTCTGGACGGGCTTCGACTACCTCGGTGAACCTTCGCCTTACGACACCGATGCCTGGCCCTCTCACGCCTCCCTCTTCGGCATTGTCGACCTCGCCTCCCTGCCCAAGGACCGCTACTATCTCTACCGCTCCGTTTGGAACAAAACGGCCCCCACCCTGCACGTGCTGCCCCACTGGACATGGCCGGGGCGCGAAGGGGAAATCACGCCGATCTATGTCTACACCAACTATCCCGAAGCCGAACTCTTTGTCAACGGAGTGAGTCAAGGACGGAAGCGCCACGCCTCGCGCCCTACTCCCTCGATGGACAATCCCGATCCTGCCACCATCAAGGACGGCAGCATCGAAGCCCGCTACCGCCTCATGTGGAACGAGGTGGTCTATGCCCCCGGAGCACTGCGCGTGGTGGCCTACGATGCGCAAGGTCGCCCGGCCGAGGAGCGCACCCTCCGCACGGCAGGAGCGCCCCACCACTTGCAGCTCACGCCGGCCGTCTACCCGGGCGACACATCCACCCTTCCGGCCGATGGCAACAGTCTGGCCTATGTCACCGTCTCTGTGGTGGACAAGGACGGCAATCTCTGCCCCGATGCAGCCCACTTGGTACACTTCAAGGTGAAAGGTGCCGGACAATACCGCGCGGCCGCCAACGGCAACGCTGCTTCGCTCGACCTCTTCCACCTCCCGCAGATGCACGCCTTCTCGGGGCAGTGCACCGCCATCGTCCAAGCCGGAAAGATGCCCGGCACGCTCACCCTCGAAGCCTCGGCCAAAGGATTGAAGTCTGCCCGCCTTTCACTCCGTGTCGAATAGTGCTTTTGTTCCGCAACACCTTACTTTTCACCCCTCAACCTATTGATTGCTTATGCTGACCACACGTTTTTCACTCTTGGGAGCACTGTTCTCCCTCTTTGTTTCTTGTTCCGGTGGCAACGAAACACCGCAACCCACGCCCCCCATAGCCCCATCTCTCCCTGAAAAGGTGGCATTTGCCCATGGGGCGGACATCTCGTGGTACACCGAAATGGCGGCCGATGGCCGTAAGTTCTACAACACCCAAGGACAGGAGCGCGAAGCCCCGGCGCTGATGCGCGAACTGGGGATGAACGCTGTGCGCCTGCGGGTGTGGGTGAACCCCGAAAACAAAGGGGTGAACTTCTGCAACACGGCCGATGTTGTACGCAAAGCGAAGGCTGCCCAATCGGCAGGACTGGCCGTGATGATCGACTTCCACTACTCCGACTGGTGGGCCGACCCGGGCCGGCAGGAAATTCCAAAAGCCTGGCAGGGGCATGCTTTCAGCGAACTGGAAAAGGACGTGCGCCGGCACACCACCGATGTGCTTACCGCTGTGAAGCAGACGGGTGTGACGCCGCAGTGGGTGCAGGTGGGCAACGAGACGAACAACGGGATGCTCGGCGAAATGGGCACAGCTCAGAAGCCGGCGCAGTATGCCGCCCTCTTCCGCACCGGCTGTGAAGCTGCGAAATCGGTGTTTCCCAATGTGCTGGTGGTGGTCCACTTGGCCAAAGGCTACGATTCGGGACTTTTCAAATGGAACCTTGATCTGCTCCGCAACAATGGGGCAAAGTTCGACCTGATTGGCATGTCGATCTACCCGACGGAACACCGCTATTGGGAGAACGGCGCTTGGAAACAGCAATCCTTTTGGTCGGAAACCCGCCGACAGCAGGTCGTGCTCCACAGCGGCAGCGAACTGATAGATGCTGCGATGGAAAAACATGGCTTTTGTGGCGCAGCGCTACGGCTGCAAGGTCCTCGTCTCGGAATGTGGCATGCCGCTCTCTACGCCTGCCGAGTCCAAGCAGTGGTTTGAGCAACTCTATCGCGCCACAAAGGCTTCGTCTCACTGCGCAGGCTGGTTCTACTGGGAACCGCTGGCCGACGGTCGCTGGCGTCCGGCTTCTTATGCCCAATGGAACTGGGGAGCCTACGACATGGGAGCATTCACCCCCGAGGGGCGCCCCACACCAATCTTTGATGTACTGAAACCTTGATGTCTACCTTTTCCCTCGCGCGTACGCGCGCTCTCTACAATAGTGTGTGTATTTTGCCTTCACTCCTTCACCGGGAGAGGTAAGTCGCAGAGAGACAAGAGATTGCGGGTGAAGGCAAGAGGTGCTCTATCCTTCACCTCATTCACAGGATTTCCCTTCACCAACAACTCCCTCATTAGCAGCAGTTTACACCTTTCGGTGAAGGCAATGAAGGCAAAAAACAATGTTTTATAGTAGTAGCGCGCGTACACGCGAGGGAAAAGGATAGGAAGGAGGGAAATTTACCTCCAAGATAAAGCGAACTACCTCTGAGATAAAAGAAACTACCTCTGAGAAAAATCAATTCTCCCCATAGTTGCATAAAGGGAATCTTCGGAATGACCGAAGATTCCCTTTTCTATAAACACGAAAGAGGCCATCTTCCACTGAAGACAGCCTTTCTTTCGAACATAGACATAACAATTTAAATTCTTACTCTGACGGCGCAGAACTTAGCGTTGAAACCAAGCAGCCTTGCTATCAGATTGCACTGCAAAGGTAGAGACTTTTTGAGGTCTATGCAATACCCAAAAGTAGTGATTTTGACGATTTTGGCTCATTTTTCTCCTCATCAAAAAGGCACTATTGGGTGCAGAGATGCGCTTTTTACGGTCAAAATGATAAGTAAGAGTAAGTAAAACCGACACATTGCGCCCTATTTTAGAGAAATCAGGCGAAAGGCGGTTGACGGGCAGCAGGCCAAAATCGGCTTCGACACCTACCGTGAGGGCGGTAGGAAATTGATAAGCCGCACCGGCTTTCAGTCCGACATCCCAACGCTTAGCACCGTTGAGCGAGAAAGTAGGGTCTGTGTAGTTGATTTTTCGCTCCCCCACAGCGGTACCATCTCCACGAGTACGGCGGCGTCCTCCCACACCATAGGCGGTGTAAAGGCCGCCCATAAGACGCAGATAGCGGTGTTCGGCCAGGCGGTGGTAGTAGTGGAGAGGGAGGTTGAGTTGAAGATAGTGGGCGGTGTAGTCTCGACTCATCGTGCTTTGCACAGGGCGACCTTGTGCGTCGGTGCGCTGAAGATGTTCGCCGGCTGCATTGCGGCGTGGCTGTCCTGCGGCATCGTAGAGGAGATCGGGCGTGAGGCGGTCGGCTTCCTCCCAACCTTTTCCCGCAAAGCCAAAGGAGGGGGCAAGCGCCCAATGCTGGTCAAACTCAAACTCGTAGCCGAGGGCGACTTGGGTAGCACCTACGGGGCGAGGAGCGTTGTAGTGACCGGCAAAACCGCCCCCAAGTTGGAGGAAGAGATGCTGAGCAGAGAGCGAAAAGGGCAGGAGGGCAAAAAAAGAGAAGGAGGAAAGACTTTTTCATAGGGGAGGGTGTTGAAAAGAAGAAGAGGGGTAAGGTCAGGATGAGGAGCGAAGGGCATCACTCGCCCCACGTGCTGCGATCGAGATTGCGGTAGCTCACCGCTTCGGCAATATGGACGGAAGTAACCACATCGGACGCAGCGAGGTCGGCAATGGTGAGGGCGACTTTCAAGATGCGTTCATAGGCGCGTGCCGAAAGATTGAGGCGGTTCATGGCGGTTTCGAGCGACTTCCGTGCGCTTTCGTCGAGGTGTACAAACTCGCGAATGTGGGGCGCTTCCATTTGTGCGTTGCAGTGGACGCGGGGTGTTTGGGCAAAGCGTGCTGTCTGCCGCTCTCGGGCGGCGATGACACGGGCGCGGATTTCGGCCGAACTTTCACCTTCTGGAGCGCTGGAAAGTTCCTTCACCGGCACCGGAGTTACCTCTACTTGAAGGTCGATGCGGTCGAGCAACGGGCCGCTGATACGGCTCATATAGCGCTGCACTTGTCCCGGACGGCAGGAACACTCGTGGGAGGGGTCGTTGTAATAGCCGCAGGGACAGGGGTTCATAGCGGCAATCAGCATCATCGAGCAGGGAAGCGTGGCGGTGTATTTGGCACGAGAGATGGTGATGTTCCGGTCTTCGATCGGTTGGCGGAGGGTCTCAAGGGCGTTTTTTGAAAATTCGGGAAACTCGTCGAGAAAAAGTACCCCGTTATGGGCAAGACTCACTTCCCCCGGTTGGATATTGCTTCCGCCCCCAATGAGCGCTACATCAGAGATGGTGTGGTGCGGTGCGCGGAAAGGGCGGGTGGAGATGAGGGTGTCGTTGCGTTGAAGTTTGCCGGCGACAGAGTGGATTTGCGTGGTTTCCAAACTTTCGGCCAGCGAGAGGGGCGGCAGAATGGAAGGAAGGCGTTTGGCCATCATGCTCTTTCCGCAGCCCGGACTTCCCACTAACAACAGGTTGTGACCACCGGCGGCCGCCACTTCAAAAGCCCGCTTCGCCACCTCCTGTCCTTTCACGTCCTTGAAGTCGTGGGGGAAGCGGTTTTGGGCGGCATAAAACTCCTCTCGGGTATTAACCACGGTCGGAGTGATGAGGTTCACGCCTTCCAAATGCTCGACCACTTGGCGGAGGTTGCCGGCGCCAAACACTTGGAGGTTGTCGACCACAGCGGCTTCGCGAGCATTTTCTTCGGGAACGAAAAATCGCTTCATAGCCCAAACGACGCGCCAAAATGGCCGCCGGCAACACGCCCCGCACCGGCCGCAAATCGCCGTTCAAACCGAGTTCGCCGAGGAAAAGACAGCGCTCCATCCGTTCCTGCTCGATGCGCAGCAGGTCGTGCGTCTGCAAAATACCGATGGCCAGCGGCAAATCATAGCCGCTGCCCTCTTTTTTAACATCGGCAGGAGCAAAAATTCACGGCGATATCTGCCGCGCCATTGATGCCGTAGCCGCTGTTTTCCATGGCCGACCGCACCCGCGTTTTGCTCTCTTTGACCGCATTGTCCGGCAGGCCGACCATGATGTAGACAGGCTCACGCGGCCCTTTCACAGGGCTGACATTGACCTCGATGAGCACACGGGAGGCACTGAGTCCGTTGATGGCGATGGAGTGGATGGTCGATAGCATAAGGCCGAAATTAGGGTTTTTCGAGCAAAGTTAGCAATTTCTCTCGATTTAGGACAAAAGAAAAAGTCGGAAATGAAAAAGAATTCCCTTCTCATCTCCGACTTTTTACAGAAAGTCTAGTTTATTTGGCGTATTCCTTCAGTCCGTTGCGAAGGAAGTTGACGTAAGCATCGATATTCTCATCGTAGCTGCGGCTGGGGCCGATGGGGTTGCCGTTGCCGTCGAGCAACACATAGAAAGGCTGAGCGTTGGCGCCGAACTTGGTGCGTTGCAGATAGCTCCAGCGGTCGCCCACCGTGCGGAGGGTGGTCTGTCCGCCGTTTTCGTTCACCACGATAGGTTCGGGCAACTTGGTCTTGTCGTCGACATAGAGCGAGATGAGCACATAATCCTTGTTGATGATGTCGCGCACCTTGGCATCGTGCCAAACGGCCATTTCCATTTTACGGCAGTTCACGCAGCCAAAACCGGTGAAGTCGATGAGTACCGGCTTGTTTTGCTGACGGGCGTAGTTCATTCCGGCTTCGTAGTCGGTGAATTTGGCTTCCACCTTCACCTGATCCAGATTGAAGTCCTGCGTAGTCATAGGCGGTGCAAAAAGCACTCACCGCCTTACAAGGTGCCCCCACAGTCCCGGTACCATATAGATGGCGAAGGCCAAAGAGGCGATACCCAAGAAGAATTGGGGCACGGTCGTGTTGCGCTCATCGGCATCGTCGTGAGGGAACTTCACGAGTTTGAAGAGGTAGAGCGCAAGGAGGGTGAAGAGCGCAATCCAAAGGGCGAGGAAAGTTTCGCGGTCAAGCAAACGCCATCCATAGGCCAGGTCGGCCACAGAGAAGAACTTGAGCGCAAAGGCCAGTTCGAGGAAGCCGAGCGTCACCTTCACCGTGTTCATCCACGAACCACCGCGACTGGTCTTTTTGAGCAGTGTGGGGAAGAGGGCAAAGAGGGTGAAGGGCAGGGCGAGAGCGAGGGCAAAGCCCAACATGCCGATGGTCGGAGCCAAATTGCTTCCGCCCGAAGTGGACACTTCTACCAGCAAGAAACCGATGATGGGGCCGGTGCAGGAGAAGCTCACCAAAGCCAGCGTGAAGGCCATCAAGAAGATGCTCAACAAGCCCGTTGTGGACGATGCTTTGGAATCGACGGCATTGCTCCACTTGGAGGGGAGGGTGATTTCAAAGCCACCGAGGAAGGAAGCACCAAACACCACCAACATCAAGAAGAAGAGGATGTTGAACACCGCATTGGTCGACAGGTCGTTGAGCGCCGATGCTCCGAAGATGGAGGTGATAATCAGCCCGAGCGCCACATAAATCACGACAATCGAAATGCCGTAGGTGATGGCGTCGCGGATGCTCTTTTTGCGGTCGCTGCTGCGCTTGATGAAGAAACTTACCGTCATCGGAATAATCGGCCAAACGCAAGGGGTGACCAGCGCGAGCAAACCGCCCAAGAAGCCCAAGCCAAAGATGACGAGGAAGCCCTTGTTGGTCGTGCCGTGCTCGTTGCCGCCAAAAAGCTTGCAGGCGGTCGATGACGGGAGTCCAAAGTTGCTGTGCGGAAAGGCTGTCCATCGGAGCGACAGCCGCCAGGCTGCTATCGGGTGCTGCGCTTTTTGGGGTGGCTGCCGAGTCGGATTTTAGCAACACGGCAGCCTCCATAGGGTTTGCACCAGACTTTTCGACGGCAGCGGCTTCGGCCGCGGTCTTGTTGGGGCCGTCACTGCCGGAAACGTTGCAGTCCACATTGGTCGGGGGCAGGCAGTTTTGGTCGTTGCACGCGCCATAGGTGAGATAACCTTTCAGCGAATAGTCCTTCGCTGTCAGTTCGACGCGCTGAATGAACACCGCGGTTTTCTCAAAATAAGTCACGGGCATATCAAAAATCGCATCGTGCTTCTTCTTGATACCGGGGCCTTCTTTAAGGCCGCCTTTGAGACGAACTCCTTTGAGTTGGTCGGTACCGAAAGTGGCACGGGTAGGGCCACCATCTTCGATGTTCGTGCCGTAGATATGCCAACCCGAGGCGGCCTTACCGCTGAACACAATATCTATCTCGGTGGGACTGACGCGCTTGTAGCTCACGCTAAATGAGATTTGCGCCAAGGCCGACACCGTCGCTCCGAGAAACACGAGGAGCGAAAGGAAAAACTTACGTTGCATAAGTAGGTCTTCAAAATTAATCGTAACTATCTTCTGCGTAGGATATTCTCTACTTTGACATCATCTTTGTTTCCCTTTTCCGCATCTTGCCTTTGTCCATCAGTCGTGTAGTTCGCTACACTCCTTCCTCACAAAGGCAACCTGACGAAAAATTGAAACAAATATAGAAAGCAGATGATTTTATTCGCCGTAGATTTCTTTGAGTTTGTCGCTCAGTTGTTCTCCACGGAGGCCGAAAGCGATGATTTCGCCCTTAGGCCCTACGAGGAGCGTGGCAGGGATACCCGAAATGCCATAGACCGAAGCGGCTTCACTCTCCCACCCTTTCAGGTCGGAAATGTGGTGCCAAGGCAGGTCGAGCTTCTTGATGGCACCAGTCCAAGCCGTCTTGTCGCGGTCGAACGAAACGCCCACAATGTCGAAACCTTTGCCTTTGTATTTGTCATAAAGTGCCTTCACCGCCGGCATTTCTGCGCGGCAAGGTCCGCACCACGATGCCCAAAAGTCCACAAGCACATAGTTGCCCTTACCGCAATAGTCCGAAAGACTCTTCACAATGCCGTTGGGGTCGGGCATTTTCAGGTCGGTATATTGCAGGCCGGGCATACGGCGTTTCCCGGCTTCCACCCGCTTCACGATGGGAGCGAGGAGTTTTTCTTTGAACGATGCCGGATTGAGGGCGGCAAGAGTGGACAAGTCGCCTCTTCCAGCAAACTGCCATATTGTGCCACGAGGATGGCGGGAAAGCGCTCGGTGAGGTTTTCGCTGACAGCACGCTTGGCAATATCGCCGATTTTGTGGACATTCTCTTCGTAGAGGTTCTCTTTCGCCTCCACCTCGGCATTTCTTTCGCCGGGATGGGCTTTGAGATAGGTCACGGCCTCCATCACGCTCTCCAGCAGAGGAGCAATCTCTTTCGAATAGCTGTTGAGTTTCGCGTTTTCAGGCGTACCGCTCACCACCTGTGTGGCGAGATCTACACTGATGGCTCCATCGAGCACCACTTCGGTGCTCTTGCCCTTGTCGTCGCGCACAAAGGCAAATACATCGCCTTTGGCATCGCCGTCAAACTTGAACGTCCCATCGGCGGCCACTGCCACAGAGTCGGCATTTTGATGGGCCACGTTGAGAAGATAGGCTGTTTTTGCACCCGCAGAGGCTTTGCCCGTCACGGTGTAGCGTTGTGCAGCGCCTGACAATGTGCAGGCAGCAAGGAGGAGAAAGAGGGAGATTTTTTTCATATCGTTAAAATGTGATAAGTAGAGAGGAGTTCTCAATCAAAAATAAGGTATTCGACACCAACGTGGAGCACCGGCAGACATGATACTACCACCCGCCTACACGTAACCACGTAGGATGCGGCAACTCTCCGAAGGGGCGAATATCGATGATGAGGCTGCTGCGGAAAAGGCGCGCACAGCATCCTAAAATAGAAATCGCGGAAGCGACAAGATTTGACGGCAAAAATAAGGTTTTCCGCTGACATTCACAAACATTTTACGTTCTTTGGCTCAAACCACGAGGCGGAGTTATTCAAAAAGCGAGTCTCCTACGGACAGAAATCCCGCAAATCGGCTCACATCCTACAAAATGACAACTTCACCCGATACTCGTTCCCTCTGTTTAGATATAGACATCTCGCCGGCGAAATCAGCCGGAAGAACCAGACTTTAACACAAGTTTAACACTTTCCGCCTCCCCATCTACACAAACCTCAAATGGAGTAGAATCTACCTCTGAGGTAGTTTCATCTATCTCTGAGAAAAAAATAATTATCTCTGAGCAAAATCTACACTCCTCACGTGCGCGCCATACACTACACGATTTCCCTGTATTTTTCCTTCACTGCCTTCACCCCCAACAGATAAATCCCTCAAAATCAACACCTTTCCAATACGTCAAAAAGAAAGCCGAGACCCACACCTCGGTGAAGGCATTTTCCCCTGTTGCCTTCACCCACAACTCCCTGCATGACAGTAAGATAGCTCAACAGGTGAAGGATTGAAGGAGAAAAACACGAACCATATAGGGTATACGCGTGCGCGCGAGAAGCGATGTTCCACCCTAAAAGCCTACCGAAACATGGGCAAAATCCTCAAAAGCGGTAGCGGAGGGCCAGCGCCAGATCGTGTTGTTGCGGCGAGAAGATTTTCTGCATATCCTGCCCGATGGTGGCACGGTCAAAAATAGCGTGTCCAGCCCCAGCGGAGGTGCACACGAAGGTGGGAAGAAGGCTCCCAGCGGCCCACCAAAGCCAGTGCACAGCCACGGCCCGAAAACTGAGGAAAAGCCCCCACTCCCGGCAGTTGAGGGAGGTAGGCATAGAGGCGTGTGGCATGATTTTCGGTGAGAAAGACGCCCGCAAATGCATTGAGGCGCACGGCACGCCCGAAGGTGCGCCCCACACGTGCAGAGCACATACCTCCCCAAGTGGGGTGGGGATGGGTCTGCCGATGATGGGCCGCCACATCCATGGCCAACTGCCAAAGCGTCGGGACGTTTCGGATCGCAGCTGCCATCGCAGGTGGTGAGTGATTTGATACTCCAAATGTGGGGCATGGCGGGGAATGTTTTGTTGCCGTGCCTTGACATGATAGCGCAGGGTGTGCAAGAGGGCATCTCGTTGGTGATAGACCGCCTCCCACAGCACCTCGAAACCTTGGGAGGCCGTATCGGCTCGAAAAGTGGGTTGCGGAAAGCGAAAGACATCGATGAAACCACGCATTTCGACACGAGAGAACCCATCCCACTGCCACCCGAGGAAAGCCCCCATCTCATTTTGCGTGTGAGTGCCCTGCTGCAAAGTTTCACCCAGCGGAGAAACAAACGCCGCCGACAGCCACCGCAGTTGGGAAGTCAGACGGAAGGCGGGATGCAGTTCCATCTGCGCGGTGTGGGTGGTCGCCCAATGGCCTTGGGCATCTACGGCCGTTTCGCCGGAAAGAGACCATTTTCGTCCCGCCCATCCATAGTCTATGCTCATCCCATGCGCCGACCGCCCATGCAGGGAGTGGAGATTATAGAGTTTGGGGCGGGGAAGGACGAACTTGTCGTAATGCTGCGCATAGGCATTGAGGCCGAAAGTGCCACGCGGGTTGCGCCATTCGAGACGACTGCCGAAGGTGAAGACGCCCACCACATTGCGGCGCGACAACTCGCGGAGGGAGCGGTGCAACCCCGAGGTCAAAAAAGAGCGCACGGTGTCGCCCTCGGTGCGGCCATCCCGCTGACGGTGGCTCACCAGCACCTGCCACGCCCAGTGCCGTCCCCGGAGCGCAACCGCCGCACCACGCAAAAACTGCACCTCATCGCTCCCGGTGTGGGGCGACAAGCGTGCAGTCGGATAGGAAGGTTGTTGTAAGAGTAAGAGCGGCGAGCGCAGAAATTGTCGCCCTATCAAGAGCCCCTGCCCCCACTTCGCGCGGTAGTCGCCGAGGAAGAGTTGCCGACGACTGCCGGTGCGCCCGAGGAGAAGATGGAAGGAGGTGAAGTCGTAAGGGCGATTGCCGCGCATGCCAAAGGGTTCGCCCACATCGTTTTGCAGCGTCAGGCCATAGTTCACCCCCGTGCGATGGGCATATCGATAGCGCAAGGTGTGGCCGAAACGGTGACCGAGGTAGAGGGTTTGCGGATTTCGGGCGGTTCCATCGGGTTTCAGCACCGTAAATCCCTGCCCGACGATAGAGCGGAAAGTCCACGCGCAGCTCCACCTGATGATGTCCGCCAAAAGCTCGTTCCCGCCAAGTCGGTGAGAGACTTTCGGGCGGGTCGACAAAGACGAAGAGCGAGAGCCATCGGCGCTCGGTGTAGGAAAGTTGGCGTACGAGCATCAACTCTCCCAGGGAATGGAAGCCTTTGAGACGACCGCGATAGGCCACGATGGAATCGGCTTGTTCGGGGCGGAGGAAGGGAATGACCAGGAGTTCGTCGCGCGTCACGGAGTTGAGCGGCAGAGGGTGCTCATAGAGCGCCAGCAAGTCGTCCAACTCTCCGCTACGCGTGTCGGCCGGCAGCAGCACCTCTTTCTCCTCGCGCGGCAGCAGATAGTCCGTAGCAAAGTCCTCCCACGAGATGAACGTCTCTCGCTGCGGCACATCGGCCACCTGTCCCCACAAGGAGCAGGGCAGGAGGAACACGAAGCAGCAGAGCATCGTGCGCAAGGCGGAGGACAGGCGCACACTCATGGGCAGAGGGGATTTGGGCTAAAAGAGCTTGAATTGGCCCGTCAAGTCGTCCATGATGTCATCGCTCGTCTGGCGGGAGGAGCAACCACATTTTCGTTATTGTCGACGGTTTCATCGGCACTTTCAGGTTCTTCGGCTTCAGCATCAGGTTCGGGGTATCGGGTCGGTTCCAACTCTTCGACCTTGGCGATGCCGAAAGTGGTCACGCGTTTGCCTTTGGCCTTAAATCCCTTGACCGCGATGAACTCTTCGGCATCGACCTCGATGGGCTCACGGAAATCGTCGGGGGCGGCAAACTCAACACGGAAGCGCGGATAGGCTTGGTCGGTGAGGGCCATCAAGCGGCAGTTAGGGTTGTCGCCCAAGAAGTTGAGGTGGCGGGTTTGGGCCGTACGCTCAAAGTTGAAACGCTTGATGTAAAGGTAGTTGTCGTTGTCGGCATCGATGAGGACGGCCGTCCAGACCTTTTCTTCCGAAAACTTCTCCACGCGGAGCAGGCCGGTGGCTTCGTAGTGGTTGTTGGGGTCGAAGGAGGTGGTGTAGAAATCACCGTTGTCGAGCACCACCAAAACTTGGTCGTCGGAGTGAAATTCGCCCAGATAGGCGCCGCGCTCGTCGAAGTTGATGCGCTGGACATCGTGGTCGAACCACACTTTGCGCCCGCCGAGGGTGGAGCCGCCGTGGGCTTTGAGCGTGATGCGATGGACATCAAGTCGGGTGAGGAGGTTGCCCTTCGTGCCGCGCCCTTTGACGGCGAGCTCGGAGAAGGACTTCTCGAAGAAGATGCGGCGCAGTTTGGGATTAGGCTTGAGCGTCACCTTGATGGTTTCGGCTTCGCCGTTGGGGTTGGCGCTGAAATAGTAGATTTTCGAGCCGGGGGTACCGGTGGTGAGGTCGTACTCACGCTCGTGGGTAAGGCTCGTCACGTTGAAGCGCTTGATGTAGAACGCTCCCTCTTTGCCATCGCGATAGGCCACATTGTAGATGGTGCGCTGGTCGTTCTTCTTAAACACGGCGATGTGTACCACCTCGGCCTTCCGTTTCTCGGCCTTGGAACGTTCCGTCTCTCCAATATAGACCTTTTCGGCCACACGCGTCACCTTGTAGGTGCCATCGCGATAGAAGATGATGACGTTGTCGATGTTGGAACAGTTGTCGATAAATTCGTCCTTTTTCAAGGAAGTTCCCATAAATCCATCGGCCCGATTGATGTAGAGTTTTTCATTGGCCTCCACCACTTTGGCTGCCTCAATGGTGTCGAACGATCGCATTTCCGTGAGGCGCGGGTGGTCGGCGGCATAATGGTCGAAGATGTACTGAAACCAGCGGATGGTGACGTCGGTCATGTGGGCCAGGTCGTGCTCGATTTCGGCGATTTCGGCCTTGATGCGCGCAATGAGTTCGTCGGCCTTGGCCTTGTTAAACTTCAGGATGCGGGCCATCTTGATTTCGAGCAAACGAAGCAAGTCGTCGCGGGTGACTTCACGCACGAAATCCTTTTTAAAAAGGTTCGAGTCGGGTGTCGATGTGAGAGAGAGCGGCTTCGAGATGGGCGGCATTCTCATAAGCCTTGTCCTTATAGATGCGCTCATCGATGAAGATGCGCTCAAGAGAGGCAAACATCATGCTTTCGAGGAGTTCGCCGCGACGGATTTCCAACTCACGGCGAAGCAGTTCTTTGGTGTTTTCGACATTCGACTTGAGCACCTCGCTCACCGTGACAAAACGTGGCTTGTCGTCGTCGATGATGCAGCAGTTGGGCGAAATGCTCACCTCGCAATCGGTGAAGGCATAGAGTGCATCGATGGTCTTGTCGCTCGACACGCCGGGCGCCAAGTGGATGAGGATTTCCACCTTTTCAGAAGTGAAATCCTCAATCTTGCGAATTTTGATGCGTCCCTTTTCGGCCGCTTTCTTGATGCTTTCGCTGAGGGTGTCCACCGTTTTTCCATAGGGAAGTTCGGTGATGGCAATCGTTTTGCTGTCGCGCTTTTCGATGCGCGCCCGCACCTTCACACTGCCTCCACGGAGACCGTCGTTGTACTTGAGAACATCTATCAAACCGCCCGTTTGGAAGTCGGGATAGACTTGAAACGCCTCTCCACGCAAGTAGTGGATGGCCGCTTGACAGAGTTCGCCAAAATTGTGAGGAAGGATTTTGGCACTGAGCCCGACGGCAATGCCTTCCGCTCCCTGAGCAAGAAGGAGAGGAAATTTGACGGGGAGCGCCACCGGTTCTTTGTTGCGCCCATCGTAGGATAGTTTCCACTCCGTGGTCTTGGGATTGAAGAGGACATCGAGGGCAAACTTGGTGAGGCGTCCTTCGATGTAGCGCGGGGCGGCAGCTTCATCGCCGGTGAGAATGTTGCCCCACGAACCTTGGCAGTCGATGAGCAGATTTTGCCGTCCCATCTGCGTGAGGGCATCGACGATGGAGGCATCGCCATGAGGGTGAAATTTCATGGTTTCACCGGCGATATTGGCCACTTTGTTGTAGCGTCCATCATCCATACGCTTCATGGTGTGAAGGATGCGGCGTTGCACGGGTTTGAGCCCGTCGCCCAAATGAGGAACGGCACGCTCAAGGATGACATAGGAGGCATAGTCAAGAAACCACTTCTCGTACATTCCCGTGAGCGGGTGTACGCTGATGGGGCCTTCGCCTCGGTCTTCGGTTTTGGGGTCGTAGGTGGAATGTTCGAGCACTTCGGACACTTCGTCCTGTGCTTCTGTATCTTTGAAATCTTCACTCATGGTTCGGATATTGTTGGACATGAAGGAGTTTTAGGGGTTGCCGCATCGGTGTGAGCGGCTTCGAGTGATGTGACATTTAGACATCGACAATGCGGGCTTCGGCAGGATGGGGAAAGTGGGCATCGTGGCTCACAACGACAATGGCGCGCTGGGTGTGTTCTTCGGCAAGCGTGGCATAGAGTTCGCTTTTGGTGGCATTGTCAAGATGCGTGTCCGGTTCGTCGAGGAGCAGTAAATGGGGCTGGCTCACCAAAGCTCGTGCCAAGAGGGTGCGTTGCCACTGCCCGCCACTGAGGGCTTCGATGGGCTGATGGGCCAGGGCTTCCAGTCCGAAGCGTTGCAGGATGGACTGCACCTGCTGCCGATGGGCGGAGGTGTAGCGTTGCCACCAGCGGAGCTGCGAGAGCAAGCCCGAACGCACGGTTTGCTCGACGGTGATGGGAAATCGGCGGTCGATGCTGCGATATTGCGGCAGATAGCCGAGGGTAAGTCCCGGTGCGCGCTCCACGCGTCCCGCCACAGGTGGCAAGAGGCCGACCATCACTTTGAGCAGGGAGGTCTTTCCGCCGCCGTTCTGCCCACGCAGCACGATGAAATCGCCGGAATGGATATCGAGTGAAAAAAATCGCTCAGGATGAGGCGACCTTCGTAGGCGATGTTGATGTGTTGAAGAGAAATGAGCATCATGGGCGGTAAATAGGTCTTCAAAATTAATCGTAGCTGTTTTAGTCGTAGGTAGTTCTCTACTTTGATACCATCTTTATTTCCCTTTTCCACCATCTTGCCTTTGTTCATCAGTCGTGTAGCCCGCTACACTCCTTCTTCGCAAAAGACGAACTGACGAAAAAGAGGAACAAATCTATTATCAACTAATTTTTGAACACCTACTTATCTATTGAACCAAAGATTTGGCAATGTGGAGCATCTGCGCATCCCACTGATAGTCCAACGGCGAGATGTTCACCACGCGACCACCGATGGCTTCAGCGATGCGGCGAGCGGCTCGGCCGGAGTGTTCCGTCTGGATGAAAACGACTTTCACATTTTCACTCTGCGCCCGATGGATGAGTTGCTGCATCCGCTCGGCAGAGGGCTCTTTTTCCATCGGTTTCAACGGACATCTGCTGCAATCCGTAGTCGCGGGCAAAGTAGCCTAACGCGGGATGATAAATCAAGAAGGTACGGTGTTGCAGGTTGCGCAATGTGGCCCGGATCTGAACATCAATGCTGTCGATATGGGCCAGCAAACTATCGGAACGATGGGCATAGAACGCAGCATTGGCAGAATCCAGTTCAACCAAAGCGTGGCAAATGCGTTTGACAATGGCCCGCGCTGAAGTGGTGGAGGTCCAGGTGTGGAGGTCGACGCCATCGCTGTGCAGATTTCCATGATGCTCGTCGGTGCAGTTGGTTTCATCGGTGGTCATCAGCGGAATACTGTCGGAAACATTGATCGTGACGAGTTCAGGGGCATTTTCAGTCAGTTTTTGCAAGCGCGTCTTCTCCAGCCCCAAAGTGCCCACGGTGAAGTAGGCGCGGCTATCGCTCACCTCCACCACTTGCTGAGGGGTGAGTTCGTAGGTTTCAGGACTGGCACCGGTAGGAACGAGGGTGGTAACAACAAATTTGTCGCCGGCTACATTTTCCACGAAATAGCGTAGCGGTTCTATACTCACGGTGAGACGTTGTCCACCGGTGAGGGCTTCACCACAAGACGCCAGCGTCAGGGGAAGCAGACAGCAGAGGAGAAGCTGAGAAATCTTGTGCATAAATCCGAGAGTGAATAGTCAGGTAAAAGTCTGTTGAGGCAATCTGGCAACAAGCAGCTTGAAAGTGTTACGGCGAAAGGAACTTCCGCCTAAAAGAGCGTCATCGCTCCTGTCATCGTGGCGATAATCGCCCAATATCTCACCAATTTTCCCAAAAAGATGGTGAGCAACGATAGGGGCAGATTGACCCGCAGAAAGCCCATCGCCACCGTAATGAGTTCGCCGAGAACGGGCAACCAAGACAGCAAACCACCCCAAAATCCGAAGCGCCGGACATAACCTTTGCCCCGCTCCAACTGTTCGGGCGTCACCTTCACCCAGCGCTCAATCCACGCTTCGCGCCCCAAACGGCCGATGCCGTAGTTGAGGGCCGAGCCGAGGGTGTTGCCGAGGGTGGCAGAGAGCAGCAGTTCAAACGGTGCCACCCCGGCCGCCACCAATCCGGCCAAAACGAATTCGGACGAGAGTGGGAGGATGCTGCCGGCCAGAAAGGCGGAAATGAACATCCCCGCCACGCCATAGTCGATCAGATATTGTAGAAAAACCTCCATAAATCAAGATATTGAATGCCTCCGAGCGCCACCAACAGCACCAGCCAGCACCAGAACCACAGGTTCATCAGACGCCCACGTGCCAAGGTGAAATAATGCCCGACAAAAAGGGGTCATATTGACGATGAGCAGCGGAATCCAATGTGCATCATCCGTTGGGTAAGCCGCCATAATCAGGAGCAGCGGCAGGAACTGCACCAGCAAGAGGTAGAAATATTGCCGCGTACGGATTTTGTCGTTGTAGGCCGTGCGAAGGAAGTGGAGCAGGCTCACCAAAGCAAGGAAAACCAACAGGCCCGGTGCCACCCAATGGTGAGGAGGAAGGGCAGCGTAGTCGGGTATGTCCACAATCAGATAGTCCCTCCAAAGTGCAAAAAACTCCTGCGCCGCCTCGGGCTGCCACACCAAATAGGGGGCATAAAGCCAATAGGGCAACAGTACCCCCAAGAGGCCACCAAAGAAAGCGCGCAGCGTGAGAGCACGCAGCTGAGCATAGGCGGAGATGAGCAAGAAGGGCACAAAAAGTAGCAAGGGAGGATAGGACAAACTGCCCAAACTGATGAAAAACATCGCGTGGAACACAATGCCTTGTACCTGATAAGCGCCATAGGCACGAAAAAGCACGAAATAGCTCACGAGCAGCGCTGCTGCCGGGACAACGGCCCAGTTGAGCACATGGAGGTTCGGAAAGAGCGCCATGAGGGTGAGAAACACCACGCTGTTCATGCGCGAGCGGATGCGGATGAGTTGAAACTGGTTGTTCCATTCGGCCACGATGAGCGTCATGGCTGCCATTACTCCCAGCCCTCCCCAAAGATACAGGTTGCTCACGTCAGGAAGCATCCAAACCACCGACACCAGTAGTGCCGTGATGGGGAGCGAGGCGAGACTTTGACTCACTCGGTTGCGAAATTTCTGTTCGTGCATAGCTGTTCTACTTTATGGCGATTGATGCCGAAAGGCGAAGAAACTTACAGACCTAAGTCAAACCCGATGTCGCGGCGGAAATACTTCCCTTCGTAGTCGATTTGAGCCGCACCACGCATGGATTGCTGCAACGCCTCAGCGGCTGTCGCCCCATAGGAGCTGACTGCAATGACACGGCCACCGGCAGTGACGAGTTGGCCATCGCGCAGCGCCGTACCGGCATGGAACACTACGCTGCCTTCGATCTCGGTGTGGGACATCACACGCCCTTTCTCATAGTGCTCGGGATAGCCTGCACTCACGCACATCACGCACACCGCCGGACGAGGGTCGATGGTGAGCGTGCGGAGATCCAAGTCGCCGGCGGCTACACCTTCGAACAAGTCCACCAAGTCGCTCTCAATGCGCAACATCACACTTTCGGTTTCGGGGTCGCCCATTCGGCAGTTGTACTCAATCACTTTGGGAATGCCATCGCAGTTGATGAGCCCGAAGAAGATGAAGCCCTTGTAGTCGATGCCTTCGGCCTTCAACCCCTCTACCGTGGGGCGAATGATGGTTTGCTCCACACGCTCCATCCATTCGGAAGTGGCAAACGGCACCGGAGACACCGACCCCATACCACCGGTGTTCAGGCCGGTGTCGCCCTCCCCGATGCGCTTATAGTCCTTGGCCTCGGGCAACACCTTGTAGTGCGTGCCATCGGTGAGGACAAAAACGGAACATTCGATGCCTGAAAGAAACTCCTCAATCACCACACGGCTGGAGGCATTGCCAAACTGCCCTCCGAGCATTTCGCGCAGTGCATTTTGGGCTTCGGCAAGGGTGGGAAGGATGAGTACACCTTTGCCGGCACAAAGTCCGTCGGCCTTGAGCACGTAGGGAGCCTTGAGCGTTTCAAGAAAACGGCAACCGGCTTCGACTTGTGTGCCATCGAACGTGCGGTAAGCTGCCGTCGGGATGCCATGACGTTGCATGAAGGCTTTGGCAAAATCCTTCGACCCCTCCAGCACTGCTCCGGCCTTGGAAGGCCCGATGACAGGGACACGACACAAATGCTCATCGTGCTGAAAGTAGTCGTAAATGCCCTTGACCAGAGGATCTTCAGGGCCCACGACAACCATATCGACCTGATGGTCGATTACAAAACGACCGATGGCATCAAAATCATCGGCTTTGATGGGCACATTCTCCCCCACTTGGGCCGTACCGGGATTGCCGGGAGCAATGTAGAGATGTTCGATTTTGGGACTTTGTGCAATTTTCCAGGCCAGTGCGTGTTCGCGGCCGCCCGATCCGAGGAGTAGGAGTTTCATAAGAGTGGAGATGAGGGATAAAAAAGGACGAGAGGCAACCGATGCCATTGTGCCTCGGTGCTCCCGCAATAGGATTCAGGGTTTGGATAACAGTGCTTTGTAGCGTGCCGGGTTGTGCAGCACTTCGAGTGCGGTGCGGAGGTCGTTGTCGTCACGCAACTGATATTCCACAGCACCACGTTGCCCATAAGCATTGCTTATGATGGTGGATTCGATGAGTTCGACCACTTCTTTCTTCCAAAGTTGGAGATCGTCGGTGAGGTGATGCGTGAGTTTGGCTTCGAGCGCATCGAGTTCGGCTTTCGCCCCTTGTGCATAGCCTTCAAAGGCAGCCAACCGGCGCACACGATCGAGGGCGTGCTTCGTTTGGTTGTCGTAGGTAAAATCGCTTTTGCTCATGAATTGCTTAAACTCCTCAAACTCCGCATCGGTGAGGTGGAAGTCAGCCGCAGACGCCAGTCGCTTGTGGGTGTTGCAGTAGAGCGCACCGTAATCGAACAGCGCATCCGACGCCGAAAGGTAAGAGATAAGATTGGGCAAGGAGTCGAGTTTCACTTCGATGTCGGGCTGAATGCCTCCCCCATCTTTCACGGGTCGGCCGGCCTCGGTATAGAAAGTTTTGGCCAACGAATCGGGCAAGTGCATCGGCTGCCCGTCGGCACCACGATGCTTGAAGTCGTAAGCCCTGCACGCAACGCCCGGAAGGAATGTAGTATTTCGAAGTGGTCACTTTGAGCATCGTGCTGTAAGGCAAGGGGCGGGGCGCCTGCACGAGTCCTTTTCCATAGGTGCGTCGGCCGATGATGACGGCACGATCGTAGTCTTGGAGCGCACCAGAGGTGATTTCCGCCGCCGAGGCCGTGGCATAGTCCACCAGCACGACCATCGGCATTTGCGTGTCGAGAGGTTCGTCGGTCGTTTTGAGGCGCGAGTTGAGTGCCGGATCTTTGGCTTTCGTTTCGAGAACGAGCTTGTTTTTCGGCAAAAAGAGGTTGACCACCTTCACAGCTTGATCCATCAATCCGCCCCCATTTCCTCGCAAATCAAAGATGAGACGCTGAGCACCATCGGCTTTGAGTTGTTCGATGGCAGCACGGAGATCGCGAGCAGTATCTTCGGTGTAACTTTCCAGCAACACGTAGCCGGTACTATCCGGCAATACGGTGTGGAACACCACCGAGGGGCGCACAATTTTCTGGCGTGTGATGCGCATACTCACGGGCTGCGCCACGCCAGGACGCTGCACGGTGAGCGTGAACGTCGTGCCGGCCTGCCCCCGCAACCGCTGCGTGACGGCATTGCTGTACTCACCTTTGCTTTGTTTGCCGCAAACGCCCACATCTTTGCCATCAACTTTGAGAATGACATCGCCCGAACGCACACCCGCCTTGTGGGCAGGCATTCCCATGTAAGGACCGTCGAAAGCACAGCGATCGGAAGCTTTATGATAGCGAATGGGCGAACCAATTCCGGCATACTTTCCGGTGGTCAGGGTACGAAGCTCATCGGTGCGGTCTTCCTTATAAAATTCGGTATAAGGATCGAGGTTGCCCAGCATATAGAGGATGGCATCGCCCACGGTCTTCTCGGCATCCAGCGTGTCGACGTAATAGAGGTCGAGGTCGCGATAGAGAGCATTAAAGATGTCGAGCGCTTTGGCCGTCTCAAAATTGTGGTTTTTCTGCGCATGAAGCGGTAGTAGGGCGAGGGCGAAAAAGGAGAAAGGAGTAAAGTGATTTCATGCGATGGAGGAAATAAGCAGGATTATTGTTCATGGCGCAATTCATCCCAGACGAAATCCGGGAGTTTCGTCCCCAGCACTTGGATGACGGCAGCGGCACAACGTGCCCCTTGGCGCAGGCAACGTTCGAGATCGGCGCCTTGGGCATGACGCAGCAGAAAACCACCGGCAAAGAAGTCGCCCGCCCCTGTGGTGTCGACCACCTCCGGAACAGACACCGCTGGTACTTCCGCACGCCGTCCCCGCTCAATGGCGCAAGCCCCTTGGGCACCGAGTTTCACCACCACCGTCGGGCAATGTTGGGCCAGTGCTTCAAGTGCCTCTCGCGCCGGAAGCCCGGTCATGGCTCGTGCCTCTTCTTCATTGGCAAAGACGATGTCGGTCTTTTTCAACAGGTGCACGAAGAAATCACGATCAGCCTCAACAATGTTCCAAGAAGCCAAATCAAGGCACACCTTTGCTCCGGCCTGTCGGGCCAAATTCACTGCGGTGTCAATCAGTTCGTGATTTTTGCACCAGATAACCCTCGATGAAGAAATAGCCCGCCTCAGCAAACCACTCTTCGCGCAGTTCTGCCGCGTGCATCGTAGCCGCTGCCCCAAGATAAGTGGCAAACGTGCGATGTCCGTCGGGCATCACAAACGTAGTGGCAACGCCCGTAGGGAGTTCGTCGTCATAGAGCGCGATGGGTTGCACACCTTGCGCTCCTCGTTCACGGGCGTAAAACTTTCCATTGCTGTCGCGACCTCGCTTTCCGATGAAAGTGGCCGCACCTCCCAAGCAGGCCACCGCCAACAAGGTATTGCCGGCCGACCCACCCGTACTTCTCTCTACCTCAAAGCCTTCAAGGCGTTGCACGATATGGTGGTAGGCAGGGTGTGTCAATCAGTGTCATCCCATCCTTGGAAAGACACAATTCCCTTAATAATTAAATCATTATCTATTTTTTTACTAAGGCATCTACGAGGGCATTGCCGATGCCGAGAATCTGCTTCATGAAAAAAATTTTTTTACTACTTTTTTTCCTGCAAAGATAGTGCTTTATTCAAAATAAAGTGCTACTTTTGCACCGCAAACAGCAACAAGATGTGCATTTTTTTCACCTTTTCTTGCTGCTCCATTTCCTGCTTCAGTAGCTCAGTTGGTTAGAGCACCTGACTGTTAATCAGGGGGTCGTTGGTTCAAGCCCATCCTGAAGCGCACACCGCCCTGTCCTTGGCGGTTCATCAGAAAGGACATCTGCTTCAGTAGCTCAGTTGGTTAGAGCACCTGACTGTTAATCAGGGGGTCGTTGGTTCAAGCCCATCCTGAAGCGCAACGCGCAACACTCGTACGAGTGTTGCGCGTTTTTGCGTAGTGTACTTTCAAGATGGAAGTACAAAAATTGAACGTGAGAGAACGTTTTCGTTCAGAAACGCACGAGGCGGGTTCCGTCGAGCTGCTCCTCGATCTCCACTCGGAGGGCGGTTTCGGGGAGAAGCGGTTCGATGAGTTCGGGCCATTCGATGAAGCAGGGATGTCCCGAGTAGAAATAGTCGTCCGTACCGATGTTGTAGGCCTCATCGAGGGTCTTGATGCGGTAGAAGTCGAAGTGATAAATGGGAGATTGGAGCACCGCACTATCGTATTCGTTGACGATGGCAAAAGTGGGCGAATTAACCACATCGTCCACCCCTAAGGCTTGGCAAAGGGCTTTGACAAAAGTGGTCTTTCCGGCACCCATTTTTCCATAGAAAGCCAAGACGTTGCGGCGCGCATCGCGCAAGTCGACCGCCGCCAAAAAAGCTTGAGCGGCTTGGTCGATATGTTCAAGAGAGGTGATTTTGATTTCCATCATGCGAAGTTAAATGTGAAGTCGAATGCGAAGTTACGATTTTCTGCCCACTTGCTCTCGCTTTTCACTGTTTTTTGTGTGCAGCAAGGGAGCGAAGGAAAGGGAAAGATGTCGCTGCGTGGCAGAGTTCAAGGCGTTTCGTCCTCCTCCGCCTCAGAGAGAGCCGCGATGTTGCGCTGCAGTCCGGCATATTTGGCGCGCTTCACGGCCGACCCTTTGAAGAGCCGCTGATAGGTTTCGACACTCAGCGTGCGCCAGTCGTCGAGCGTCATCTGCTGCAACTCCTCGGAGGGATAGAAGGCCGCTTCGGTGGTGGGCTGCGCACGGCGGTTCCATGGGCAGCAGGTAGAACAACGGTCGCAACCGTAGAACATCTCTCCCATCTGTCGGCCGACGCCCTTAGGAAGCTCACTGCCGCGATATTCGATGGTGAGATAGGACAAGCACCGCCGCGCATCCAAGCCGCGTTCAGAGAGCGCATGAGCAGGACAGGCCGTCAAGCAGCGTGTGCAGTTGCCACACCGATTGGGCACGGGCGTGTCGTAGCGGTCGGCCGGAAGCGGCAGAAAGAGTTCACCCAGGAAGAAATAGCTTCCTGCGCCGGGGATGATGAGTTGGCGGTTTTTGCCAATCCAGCCCAGGCCGCCGCGCCACGCCCAATAACGCTCGTCCACAGGGGCGGTGTCGACAAAAGCGCGAGCACCTTCGAGCGATGCAGCGCCATAGGTGTCGGCAAGGTCCACCAGCCACTCGTTGAGACGGGCTTTCATCACGTCGTGATAGTCGCGACCACGGGCATAGCGGGCAATGGGGATGTGGTCGGTGGCAGCGGCTTCGGGGGTGAGGGTGTTGTAGTTCATCGCCACCGAAACGATGGTGCGCACGCCCTCCACGAGCAATCGTGGGTCGCGACGCTTGTCTTCGTTGCGCTCCAGGTAGGCCATTTCGCCATGAAACCCCTCTTGCAGCCACGCCTCTCGCTGTGCCACACGTTCGGCCGAGAGGGGTTCGGCAGGTGAGAGTCCGACGGCAAAAAAGCCGAGGCGCAAGGCTTCGGCTTTCAAGTGTTCAGAAGAGAGGAGGAGATTCATCAGAAAAAAAGGTGGGTGTAGGCTTTTGAAGCGTGTGTCCGACAGCGCCCCCGCACAGGGCCGGGACTACTCGTCAAACACTTTGAAAGTGTAGTTTTCATCGCGCAACCACTCAATGGCGGCCGGGAGGGCTGTGCGGAGCTTGTCGATACTCTTGAGCGAATCGTGAAAAGTAATGATGCTGCCCGGCCGCGCATAGCGCTTCACGTTGTTGAGCACATCGGCGGCGGTGAGACGGCGGCTGTAGTCGCGCGTCACGACATCCCACATCACGATGCGGTAGCGACTGAGGAGAGCGTAGTACTGCGTCCACTTCATCCAGCCATGGGGCGGCCGGAAGAGGTTCGTGTGGAGATAGTAGTTGGCACGCTCCACATTGCGCACGTAGGAGCGGATGCCGTGGAGGTGCCCCGAAAGGTGATTGTAAGTGTGGTTCCCCAGCCGGTGCCCTCGCGCCTTGACCATCTCAAACTCTGCAGGGTGCTTGCGGATGTTGTCGCCCACCATGAAGAAGGTGGCTTTGATGCCGTAGCGGTCGAGCACCTCCAGCACCCAGGGTGTGACCTCGGGGATGGGGCCGTCGTCGAAGGTCAGATAGACCGCTCGCTCCCGAGGATCCATCCGCCACAGAGCGTGGGGATAGAGCCATCGGAGGAGGGAGGAGGGTTGTTCGATGAGCATGGAGCGAGAGTGCTGATGAACTTAGTCTACGTAGTCTGCGGGAGAATACATGCCGTCGGCTGTGCCCTGACGCTCATGGAGTTCGCGCTGACGCTCCTGCATCATGCGGCGCGTGAGCATCTGCCCGCCGGGAGTGTTCACCCATCGGTTCAGATAACTCTTGTAAGCCGCTGCCTGCTTGGAGCCGCAGTTTTCCAGCCCCTTCTCTACCGCCACAAGACTCATGTAGAGGCGGTAGATGGCAGAGAAACTATTGTCGAGCGAACCTTCGCTCATCGTGTTGTACCACTCGAGATACTGGCATGTGGTCTTGCCCACGGAGAGGAGGATGCGTTCGGCTTCATCTGTGCGACCCACCTGACGCCAGTATTCCGGCATCTTGAAGAGACCGTTGTCGAAGTCGTAGCCAAGCGACATGAAGTCGTAGGGCACGTTGTACTCAGGCAGTTCGGCTTTGCACTTTTGGAGGGCGCGGAGGGCTTTGTCCTTCTTACCTTCGCGGAGGAGCTGACCGACGAGTTCGACAAACTTTGCCCGATGGGTGTAGCACATGCGCATCACCGTTTCGTCCACGTAGATGCCCTTCTGCTTCATGTTGCCATAGCGGAACTTGCGCATCATGTTGTCGTACATGCGGTCGCTGTCGAGGCCGTTGCCGCCCTTGATGGTGTAGGGCACGATGCGGAAGGCAAGTCCTTCGAGCATGAGGTTGTTGTCCAGTCCGGCATAGTTTTCCGTGCCGAGGGTGGTGCTCATGTAGAGGGGGCGCGTCCAGTCGTGGTTGGCCAGCATTTCGTAGACCATCATTTCCGACTTCGTGACAAGGCGCTTGCCGCGGAGGGAGATGTTGATTTTGTCGGGGATACTGTCCTTACCGCCCACGAGCTTCATTCCGCTCTTGAGCACAGCAGCCTTGTCGACCGTCATCACGATGGAGTCGGTGGGGATGTAGCCGTACTCAGGGTTGCGCACGAAGTGGTCGATGATGTAGCGCAATTCGAAGGGATCGTCCTGCTTGCCTTGGGCGCGCAGTTGGGCTTTGAGTTGGAGGAGAAGGTCGTTGCTGGGATGAACGCGGAAGAAGTCGTGACCCATGTTGTCGACATACTCCCAGCGCTTCCACGTGATGGGGAGTCCGGGGCTGTTCCAAGCCGGACGGCGCATTTGGTCGGTGTACCAGTCCGTTTGTAGATAGGAGAGGTTGCAGACACGGGCATCGGTGCGCGTGCCTTCCACGTCCTGGCCGTACCAGAGGGGGAAGGTGTCGTTGTCGCCGTTGGTGAAGATGATGGGCGACCCTTTCTCATCGAGCGAGTGGAGATAGTTGGCTCCGAAGTCGCGGGCCGCATAGCGGTCGGAGCGGTCGTGGTCGTCCCACGTTTGGCTCACCATCTGCAAGGGCACCGCCACACCGAGCACCGCAGCTACACCGGCGGCAATCGTGGGCGAAAGTTTTCCAAGACGACGCAGTCCATCGGCAATCGCTGCCACCCCGAGACCAATCCAGATGGCAAAGGCATAGAACGAACCAGCATAGGCGTAGTCGCGCTCACGAGGCTGTTGGGGCGTCTGGTTGAGGTAGAGCACGATGGCCAGCCCCGTCATGAAGAAGAGGAAGAACACGACCCAGAATTGCTGCACACCACGCTTCCCGCGATAGGCTTGCCAGAAGAGGCCGAGCAGTCCGAGGAGGAGGGGGAGCATGTAGAAGACGTTGTGCCCCTTGTTGTCCTTCAACACGTCAGGCAGCTTTGACTGATCGCTGTGCAGGAGGAGATTGTCGATGGGGGTGATACCCGTGATCCAGTTGCCGTGGTCGAGCTCACCGTGGCTCTGGATGTCGTTCTGACGCCCGGAGAAGTTCCACATGAAGTAGCGCCAGTACATGAAGTTCACCTGATAGGAAAGGAAGAAGCGGAGGTTGTCCACCTGCGAGGGCATTTCGCCATCGATGGTTTTTTCCTGTCCGTCTTCGGGGTCGACGAAGGTCACATCGGTGGCGTGCAAGTCCACCCCACCCAACCAGTCATTGTAGGCTTGTGCGTGTGCACGGCTGTACATGCGAGGGAAGAGCATCTTCATGCCCGAGGGATATTCGGGCTTACCGCCCACTTTCACAATGTCGTAGCGGTCGGGTTCGTTGGGATTTTTCTTCTCGTGGCGCTGCACCTGTTCGTCTTCGCCATATTTGTAGGGCAGGGAGGTGAAGGCTTCGCCATAGAAGAGGGGGCGCGTGCCGTATTGCTCGCGGTTCAGATAAGTGCCGAGGGTGAAGATGTCTTCGGGCGAGTTCTGATCCATAGGAGTGTTTTGCGTGGAGCGCAGCACGATGAGGGCATAGGAGGAGTAGCCCACCATGAGCATGAGCATGCACAGCAAGGAGGTGTTGAGGAAGCGCTTGCGGATGACGTACTCTCCCTCACGCTTCCAGAAGAGCAGGGCATAGAGCGCAGCCAGGAGGACCACTCCCAAACTGAGAGGACCCACGTAGCCATGGCCGTAGAAGGGGATGCCGAGGAGCGCCACACTGGCCACGTAGAGCCCGACGGTGAGCCGACGGTTGTGGCGTGTGGTAGCCCAGATGGCGGTGCTCACCACAGCAATGAGGGTGAGGATGTAGATGACCATTCCGGAGTTGAACGGCAGGCTGAGTCCGTTGACAAAGAGGAGTTCAAACCAGCCGCCCACTTTCACAATGCCGGGCACGACACCGTAGAGCACAGCGGCCACCAGCACGATGCTGACGCCCAGCGCGAGAAGCGAACCTTTGAGATTGGCTTCGGGGGTCTTCTTGTAGTAGTAGACCAGCACAATGGCGGGCAGGCAGAGGAGGTTGAGGAGGTGGACACCGATGGAGAGTCCGGTGAGATAGAAGATGAGCACCAGCCAGCGATCGGAATGAGGGGCGTCGGCATTGTCCTCCCACTTGAGGATGAGCCAGAACACCAGGGCGGTGAACATCGAGGAGTAGGCATAGACTTCGCCTTCCACGGCCGAAAACCAGAACGTGTCGCTCCACGTGTAGGCCAAAGCGCCCGTCGCGCCGCAAGCCAAGATGGTGAGGGCTTGTGCGGTGGTCTGCACGATGCCATCAGCGCAGATGAGCTTACGCGCCAAATGGGTGATGCTCCAGAAGAGAAACAAGATGCAGAAGGCCGAAAGGAGGGCACTCATCACGTTGATCCAGTAGGCCACCTGCGAGGGGTCGGAGGCCAGATGCGAGAAGAGATTGCCAGTGAGCATGAAGAAGGGTGCACCGGGCGGGTGTCCCACTTCGAGCTTCATGGCCGTGGTGATGAACTCGGGGCAGTCCCAGAAGGAGGCGGAGGGCTCTACCGTTGAGATGTAGGTGAAAGCGGCTATCGCAAAGATAACCCAGCCTACGACGTTGTTGAGAAGTTTGAAGGTTTTCATTGAATGAAAAAGGTGAAAATTGCGTGTGTACAGTTGGCGACACGTTTTTCGCGACACGTCACTTTATCCTGCAAAAGTACGAAGTATTTTTGAATATGTACCGCTGCAACCGTCAAAAAACAAAAAGTAGTTGGATAAATCGGCCGTCAGCGTGTCCTCTCCTCCGGTCTGTCCCCACTCACCAATGCCGGGGTGGAGTATGAAAAAGGGTTTGTTTCGCTCAGAGGTAGTTGTATTTATCTCTGAGATAGTTTTCGTTTTCTCTGAGGTAGTTTCATTTATCTCTGAGGTAGATAAAAACGTGCGTTGAAGTGCAGGGTGTCGTTGCCCACTGCTCCTGCATTTTCCCTCGCGCGCGCGTGCACACTACACACATCCGTGTTTTTTGCCTTCACTGCCTTCACCGATTTACGGATTGTGTCGAAAATCTGCGTTTCCGAGTGAAGGCAGACTTGCCTTTGCCTTCACCCACAACCATCTATTGTACAGATATTTATCCACAGCGATGAAGGAGTGAAGGCAAAAATCCACACTATTGTAGTAGGGGATGTGCGTGCGCGATAGCCGGTCAAAAGACCTGGGCTTTACGCCCTTCTCTCATTTAGGAACTACAGTTTGTCTATCCAACTTGAGAAGAGACGTGTTTGACATCTTGGCGACACCTTTGCATAGACTTGAAAGATTGTCCGGTTTTGCAGATTATGTGTCGCTTTCAGCGACATCGCAAGCGCATTCCCCGATATCTGCCCAATCGAACAAATATAAAGCCTCATGAAACCTCTGCCGAAGAAGGAGATTTGAAAGCATTGATTCGATTTGCAGGATTTCTCGCTCAACAGAACGACTAAAAAAGAAGATTGCCCCAGAAAAGAGGCAAAGAAAGCGTCCACACAAGAACCCACAGTGTTAAAACCATGTTAAAGTCAAGAGCAAGTGGCGGTTTTGGAATGCGAGATGTCTATATATCAGTAGGGAGCAGACGAAACACACGAAAAAGCACCGCAGCAGAGCGGGGAAATCGCTCACACTGCGGTGCAAAGGAAAGCGTGCCGATGAGGGCAACAAGAGGATGACGCCTTAGTCGGCAATCAGGCCGAACTCGGCCGCAACGGCATAGTCGACGCCGGTGTGGCTGCTGATGGCCTTGAAGCGGATGTAGCGGGCAGAAACGGGAGCAGCAAAGAGGATGCGCTGCGGCGTACTGTTGTTTTCAAGCGTACCTTTGGCCACGGGTTCGCCCCATTCCTTGCCGTCTTGGCTCACATAGACCTCATAGTCCTTGATGCGGTTGGGGTTGTTTTCGCGACCGATGTAGACAAAGCCCTTCATCGTCTTCGTTTCCGAAGCATCGAAATCAATCCAGTGGGGATATTTGGCCATCGTGACGGAATACATCGTGTGCCAATAGGTCATGGGGTCGCCATCGAGGATGTTGTCGGCATCGCCTTCGTTGTACTCCTGACTGGAGCAGTACACCACCTTGAGCGGCATTTGCTCGATGCGCGAGAAGGAGCGCGAGAAGGTGAGGCGGCGGTTGTCCTTGTACCAAGCCTTGATGTCGCCTCCCTCGCGGAGGGGATGGGGGAGGTGTAGGTCTGGGGCTTGCTGCCGTTGAGGGTGTAGAGGATGGTGCGATTGGGCGAAGTAGTGGTCAGAGAGAGGTCGCCGAAGGGCTTACGCTCAAAGGCAATGGGGCTTTCGCCGGAGGGGCTAACCTTCACCGCCGTGGGCAGTGTGGCGGTAGTAACGGGACGAATGGTGAAGCCAAAGGAGGTGTAGTCGCCGGAGCGGATGAAGTCGCCTTCGAGAGGTCCGCCCTGTCCGCAGCTGTTGCCGCCGAGTCCCGTCACTTTGGCATCGATGTGAAGATGGGTGGCGGTGCTGGGCGGAAGCTGGTGGGGATGGGCAGCGCCAAAGAGTTCGAGGGCGCTCCAAGGCAGAGCAGAGGTGCTCATGGTACTGTCGGCAATGAAGGCTGCACCCCGACCGCTATCGTCGGTGAGGGCGCACCAGCGCACTTCCTCGCGGTTGCCCATGGATTGGGGTTTGGGAAGCATGATGTCTTGTTCGCCCACAACGCCTTGGTGCACTTCGATGAACTGCCCCGTTTTGCGGTCGTTGTAGTTGTTGACGGGGCCGCGGCCGTAGTAGGTGAAATGCTTCATCGAGGTGGGCAACTGCATGGCGTAGCCGATGCGAGGAAGCTTGATGTAACTCTGGTTGGCGGAAACGGCCGTGTGGAGTTCGATGGTCCCATCGGGATAGACGGTGTAGATTTGGTTGGTGATAAACTTAAAGTCGTCCGGTCCGAAGGGCTTGTTGGTGTCTTCGACAATGTGGTGAACATCGCCGGGATTGCGGTCGCGGTTGCTGTAGTTGTCATGGCCGCCATAGGGGGCTTGGCTCTCGACGGTGAAGGCGAGGATGATGCGCCCATCTTTGAGCTGCTGGATGTGTTCGCTCACGGCCTTGTGGCGGAGATTGTGGAGTCCGGATTTCGGCCAGCGGTCGGCCATCCAGTTGTCGTTATCGGTACGGGCACGGAAGGCATCAAGCTTCGGTCCGTTGCCGTCGGCAAAGATGGTTTGGTCGCCATAGGTGAGGGCGGAGAGGCCGCCGGTGGTGAGGTCGAACTTGGCCTGATAGTCCGTGCCCTCGACTGTGACGATATTGCCCAACTTCGTCACGCGGCCGGGCTGTACCGTCTGCTGCGCCAGCACATTGACCGGGGGCTGGGGCGTCTGCACGGGAAGTTGCTCCTCCATCTGGACGTAGCCGCGCTTTGCCCAAGGTTTGTCGGCCTTTTGGAGGAACTGCACTTTGAGGAAGTACTCCTTAGCAGGATCGAGCGTATAGCCGCGGTAGTCGAGCTGAAGGGTTTTGCGTTCACGCGCCTTGATGGCGGTTTGTTCGGCTGCAAGGGGTTGTTGCGTGAGGGTAGGAACAGGGTGTCCGTCTTCATAGAGCGACCAGCGCACCTCATAGTCGGTGAGAGGCTCGAAATAGTTTTTGTTGAAAATCTCGATGCGGCCGGTACGGGCATCAAGGGCTTTGACACCGACGTTCTGATAGACTTTCTTCACCTCGAAATACTGTGCTTTGGGCGAGAGGTCGGGGCGCATCACGCCGTTCATACAGAACATGCCGTCATTGGGTTTATCGCCAAAGTCACCACCATAACCCCAATAGCGCGTGCCGTCGGGGGTGTAGTTGAACATGGCTTGGTCGACCCAGTCCCAAATGGCACCGCCCATGATGTTGTTGTTGCTTTCGATGATTCGCCAATAGTCGACCAAGTTGCCGACGGCATTGCCCATCGAATGGGCGTATTCGGAGATGTGGTAGGGATATTTAATACTCTTATCCGTACCCTGAGCGATATACTCGGTCAGGCCGATGGAGGGATACTGGTTGGAGCCCATATCGACGATGTCGTTGTTGCGCTCATACTGCACGGGGCGGCTGGTGTCGAAAGCTTTGATGGCTTTATAGGCCTCGACAAAGTTTTTGCCGGGTCCGGCTTCGTTGCCCAAACTCCAGATGCAGACGGAGGGATGGTTGACGGTGGCGTGCACCATCTCCATATTGCGCGCCACGTGCTGATCGCGAAATTCGGGAACGTGGCTCAGTGAAGCATCGCCATAGTAGTACTGATGGCTCTCGATGTTGGCTTCATCTTCAAGATAGATACCGTATTTGTCGGCCAGATAGTACCAATAGGGGTCGTTGGAATAGTGACTGTTGCGGACGTGATTGATATTGGCGCGCTTCATGAGCATCACCTCTTGCTCCATCTGTTCACGCGTGATAGCGTGCCCGCGTTCGGGGTTGGTTTCGTGGCGGTTCACCCCTTTCATCTTGATGGTCTTCCCATTGAGGTAGTAGTAGCGACCGGCTTTGCCGAATTCATCGGCTGCTGCGGGGGTGTCTTTGATTTCAATTTTGCGGAAGCCGACGATGGTGGAGAAGGTTTCGAGCACATTTCCCTTCTTGTCCTTCAGTTCGCCCACCAGCACATAGCGGTAGGGGGCTTCGGCACTCCAAGGCTTCACGCCGTTGCCGGCGTTGAGGATGAACTGCACGTCTTGTTCGGTACCGCCTTTCACAGCAATGGGGGTTGTGGTGCCCACGATGCCGGCGGAAGTGGTGGCTTCGCCGTAAAGTTCCTTTTGGAAAAGGCGGTAACTAAGGGTGAGGTCTTTCAGATTTTTTTCTTGGAGAGGTTGGCGACAGAGGCAGTGATGCGCAGGGAGGCGTTCACAAAGCGGTCGTCGTAGTCGGGAATGGCAACAAGGTCGCGCACCTGCACTTTGGGCTTTGCCGTGAGCGAAACCGTGCGGAAGATACCGGGAAGACGGAACATATCCTGACTCTCGAGAAACGATCCATCGCTGTTACGATACACTTCAACCGCCACAACGTTTTCGCCCTTGACGAGGTAGGGCGTGATGTTGAAGGAGGCGAGGTTGCGGGAGTTTTTCGAAAAACCAACATACCGGCCGTTGATATAGAGATAGAAAAACGAATCGACGCCATCGAAATTGAGGTAGACTTCGCGCTCTTTCCAGTTTTTCAGGAACGGTGAAAGTGCGGCGATAACTGCCCACTTCGTTGCGATGCTGATAGGTAGGCCAGTCTTTGCGCGGTTCACGCATCACGCCGCCCTTCCAGTCGCCCACGGCTACGCTGTGCTGGAAGATGACGCGCTGGTTGCTGTAAACGGGCGTACCATATTTCAGCGTACCATCCTTTTGCACACCAACGATATTCCAGTTCATCGGCACCTCGACCTTGTCCCACTTCGACACGTCGTAGTTGGTTTTATAGAAATCGACGGGGCGTTTGTCGGGCGTTCCCACCCAGTGGAAACTCCACTTTCCGTTCAGACTTTTCCAATAAGAGGAACTTTCGGGAAGCACGTTGAGCGCTTCCTTTTCGTTGGCGAAAGAGAAGAACCAGGCATGGGGTTGCTCTTTGTTGAGCGCCACCTTGTCGGGACTCTCCCACTCATTGCCCTGAGGCGCTGTGACTTGGTGCTGATAGGCGTAGCCCGATAGTGGAATTTGGTCGGCCAGCGCCGAAGTTCCACTCGCCAACGCCATCAACAGCAAGGCGTAGATTGAATTGCGATTCATGGTTTTGTATGTTGATTTGCTTAAATTTGAGGCTTGTCTAACTTAGCGATTTTACGATGAATGACTAAGTGCAGCAAAAATACAAATATCTTTTGAGGTAGCCAACCTCATAAAAGAGGAAAAGGCAGAAAAAGCAAGTGAAGAAGACAAAAGAACGTATTAAAAGCGATTTTATCCAGCATAAAATTTGGTTATCGACAAAATAAGTCATACATTTGCAAAAATAAGGATTTCACAGGCCGACACCATGGAACAACTTCTGCACTACGTTTGGCAGCACCGCATTTTCCCGCTCGGAACGCTCCACACCGACCAAGGTCAGGTGGTAGAAGTGATTGACCCGGGTCTGCACAACACCGACGCCGGACCGGATTTTTTCAACGCCAAAATCCGACTGGACGACCAATTGTGGGTGGGAAATGTGGAAATCCATCTTCGCGCCACCGACTGGTATCGGCATCATCATGAAACGGATGTGCACTACAATAATGTCGTGTTGCACGTGGTTGAAACCTTAGACGGTGTGGCGAGAAATGCCGCGGGCAATGCTCCACCACAACTGCAGTTGTCCATCCCCGACACCCTCCGTTCTTCCTTTGAGGCGCTCCAACAGGAAGCGCAATATCCGCCGTGCCACAAAGTCATTCCGGACATTCCTGCCCTCCACATCCACAGTTGGCTTTGATGCGTTGGCGCGGGAACGATTGCAGCAGAAGACGGAACGCATCGAGCGTTGGCTTGCGCAAACCACCGACGACTGGGAGCGCACTTTCTTCATCACGCTGGCGCGTGCTTTTGGTTTTGGCAAAAACACCGATGCTTTTGAACTTTGGGCGGCCACCATCGACCCACAGCACATCGGTAAACACCGCGACAACCCGATGCAGGTGGAAGCCTTCTTTTTCGGACAGGCGGGATTGCTCGACGAGCACACCACCCCACCCGAGCGCCAGGACGAACACTTCCATCGCTTACAACAGGAATATCAGTTTTTGCAAAAGAAGTTTAATCTCACACCCATCAGTTACGCACATTGGCGCTTTTACGCCTGCGTCCGCAGAACTTTCCCCATCGTCGGCTCGCGCAACTGGCGCTATTGTACAGCACTGCGCAACTCAACTTTTCAAAAATCAAAACTACCGACCGCCTTGAAGAAGTTCGCAAACTACTAAAAATCAAAACAATAGACTATTGGTCTACCCACTATCGTTTTGGCGAAAAAGTGAACAAAACTGCGAAACACGCGGACAAATCAAAAATTGAAACCAGCGCAAAAACAGACATCGAAAGCGAAGTCACCCCTCAACAGCGAGCAAAAAGGGCAAAAACGTCGTCCACCGAACTCTCGGATGCGACCATCGACCTTTTGCTCATCAACGCTGTTATCCCCATCCTTTTCAGCTACGGCCGCCGACACAGCGACGAGATCTTCACCGAGCGCGCCATCGAATGGCTCGAAAGCATGGCACCGGAACAGAACGCCATCGTCCGCGAATGGAAGAGGGTGGACATCACCGCACAACATGCCGCTGACTCACAAGCACTCCTTCACCTCAAAACGCGCTACTGCGATCGGCGCGATTGCCTCCGTTGCCGCCTCGGCTCTTTCTATCTCCGACACAAATCCACTTAACCATTTAATCCCAACTATTTAACAAGAGATGCAACCTACTTTTGTTTACAAAATGCGAGTGCGCGACTACGAATGCGACCTCCAAGGCATCGTCAACAATGCCATCTATCAACACTACACTGAGGCATGCCGCCATGAGTTTATCGAAACAAAAGGTATCGAATTTGCCGAACTCCACGAACGCGGCATTGACGTCGTGGTCGCCAATCTGGAAATGCGCTTCAAAACTTCCCTTCGCCCTCGCGACTGGTTTGAAGTACGTCTCGATGGAAAAAAATGGTCTGCGCTACGTGTTCCACCAAGACATTGTGCGCCTGGTCGATACTGCACGAGCAGAGAAAGACCCATCTTATGCCAAAGAAGCCCTCTGCGTCCGTGCGAAGACGGACATTGTGGCGATTGTCAACGGACGCCTCTCCGACTGCCCTGAATTGAACGAAAAATTTGGTTTGACGACCGAACAATAAGAAAAAGCACACATTTTTCTCAGACAAAACCGTTTCTACCTTTCCCTGTAAAGAAAGGCTTATTTTGAGCGATTTCATCGCGATTTTTTTCGAATAACACCTTTGTTGCAGCCACCGCTCGTGGGCAACGAAGGTGCTTTTTAGTGGCCGAAAAGCGGAAGCGGACTTCGCCTATCTGCCACAAAATAACTATCTTTGCAGTCTATGGAACAGATTTTTTTCACTACGACGTCATTGTTGGGGTGCAGGTCATGCCGGCTGTGAAGCAGCAACGGCAGCTGCACGAATGGGCGCTCAGACCGTACTCATCACAATGGACATGAACAAAATTGCGCAAATGAGCTGCAACCCTGCCGTGGGCGGCATTGCCAAAGGACAGATTGTGCGCGAAATCGACGCCCTGGGCGGCCGGATGGGGGAGGTCACCGATGCCACCGCCATCCAGTTTCGCATGCTCAACCGCTCCAAAGGTCCGGCCATGTGGAGCCCTCGTGCGCAATGCGACCGTGCTCGATTCATCACCGAATGGCGTCGTCGGGTGGAAAACACCGAGAATCTCGACATCTGGCAAGACGAGGTGAGCGAATTATTGGCCAAAAACGGCGAAATCATCGGTCTACGCACCATTTGGGGCGCAGAGTTTCGCGCCAAATCCATCGTCATCACTGCCGGCACCTTCCTCAATGGGCTCATGCACATCGGACGAAAGATGGTGCCCGGCGGACGCTGTGCCGAACCGGCCTCTACCCTACTCTCCGCCTCCATACAGTCGCTCGGCATTGAGCACCAGCGCATGAAGACCGGTACCCCCGTTCGCATCGATGCCCGTTCGGTGCATTTTGATGAGATGGAGGTACAACCCGGTGAGAACGACTTCCACCGTTTCTCCTTCATCAGTCCCGCTCGTCCACTTCCCCAACTCAACTGCTGGACGTGCAACACCAACGCGGAAGTGCACGAAGTGCTGCGCCGCGGACTGGCAGACTCTCCGCTTTACAACGGACAAATCCAATCCATCGGCCCTCGCTACTGCCCTTCCATCGAAACGAAACTGGTCACTTTTGAGGGACGCGACAGTCACCCCCTCTTCCTCGAACCTGAAGGCATCGACACCAACGAGCTTTACTTAAACGGCTTTTCGTCCTCCCTTCCGATGGACATCCAAATCGAAGCCCTCAAAAAGATGGCGTGTTTCCGCGACATTAAGATCTATCGTCCCGGCTACGCCATTGAATACGATTTCTTCCAGCCCACACAGCTCCATCCCACGATGGAATCAAAGAAAGTGCGCGGTCTTTTCTTTGCCGGACAAGTCAATGGCACCACAGGCTACGAAGAAGCGGCCGGTCAAGGTATTGTCGCCGGTATCAACGCCGCCCTCCACTGCACGAGCCACGACACGTTCACCCTCGGCCGCGACGAAGCCTATATCGGCGTACTCATCGATGATTTGGTGAGCAAAGGGGTCGACGAGCCCTATCGTATGTTCACCTCTCGCGCTGAATATCGCATTCTTCTCCGACAGGACAACGCCGACATGCGTCTCACCCCCTATGCCGAGAAGTTCGGCCTCGCCACTCCTGAGCGCAGCGCCCGATTTCACCAGAAGAAAGCCGGCATTGAGCAACTCATCGAAGCGGCTCGCCACTGCAATCTGAAGCCGGGAAGCATCAACGCACTTTTGGAGCAAAAGCAATCGCAGCCCCTCATGCGCGGTGCCAAACTCTTCGAACTCATCGCGCGTCCGGAACTCTCTCTGGTCGACTTCATCGATTTCAATACCGACGGTGCACTCGACAGTTTTCAGTCTATCGCCCAAGCCATCGACACCGATAGAGAGGAAGTGTTCGAAGCCACCGAAGTGCTCATCAAATACGATGGTTACATCGCGCGTGAGCGCGCACTGGCCGACAAGATGCAGCGCCTCGAAAACATCAAAAATTCGCAACCGCTTCGACTACGCTTCGCTCCAACAACTTTCCACCGAAGCCCGCCAAAAGCTCGAACACATCAATCCCGAAACGCTGGCACAGGCTTCGCGCATTCCCGGCATTTCGCCCTCCGACATTTCTGTGCTCTTGGTATTGCTCGGCCGCTGACGGAGGAGACTACGCCTCAGCAAAAAGTAGGAGAAAGCCTCGTTGAAACCACAGAATCTGATTACGTTCCACGTGAAACAAAACCTATCTATAAGTCGAAATATCAAACCTTTATGAAAAAAAGAATTGCTACTGGCTCATCTGCGAAACATCCCCGATTTTTCCGAAGCCAGGCATCCAGTTTAAGGACGTTTCCACTCTTTTCAAAAATCCACTCTGCATACGCGAAATGCTTGACGAAATGGTGAGCCTCTACAAAGACAAGGGCATCACCAAAGTGGTCGGTATCGAAAGCCGCGGTTTCGTGATGGGTGCCATCCTTGCTGCCGAACTCGGTGCAGGATTTGTGATGTGCCGAAAAATCGGAAAGCTCCCGGGCAACACGCGAAAAAAATGAGCTACGGCAAAGAATATGGCGAAGACACCATCGAAATCCACACCGATGCTTTCTCCCCACAGATGTTGTACTCATCCACGACGACCTGCTCGCCACGGGCGGTTCGATGAAAGCTGCCATCGACCTTGTCGATTCCTTTGGCGTGAAAGACATTTACGTCAATTTCATCATCGAACTACGTATGGAAGGACTGAAAGGTCGCGAGTTTCTCGGCAATCGCGCCGACATCACCACCCTGCTCACGCTGTTCGAATAATCCACATCCGTTGATTCCTTTTTCTTCCGGTGCGGTGATGCTCCATCGCCGCACCTCTTTCGCTTTATATGACTGCTGAAGAACGCAACGCCATCGAGCAACACCTGAAAGGCATCGTGCTTAATCTGCCCGAAAGCCGGGAAGTTACCAGTATTACGACGATACCGGCACCATCATCTATGTCGGTAAGGCTAAGAACCTCAAGCGTCGCGTTGCCTCCTATTTCAACAAAGACCAACAGAGCAGCAAGACGCGGATGCTCGTTTCCAAGATCAGGAACATCACCTACACCGTCGTCAACAGCGAAGAAGATGCGCTTTTGCTCGAAAACTCCCTCATCAAGCAATACCGCCCGCGCTACAACGTGCTCCTCAAAGACGACAAGACCTACCCCTCCATTGCCATCACCAAGGAATATCTCCCGCGCATCTTCCCCACTCGCCACATCGACCGCAAAGGCGCCACCTACTACGGCCCTTACAGCCATGTGCCCACGATGCACGCGCTGCTCGACCTCTGTCGCCGCCTCTACCATCCACGCCCCTGCCACACTCCGATGTCGCAAGAAGGGGTGGAGAGCGGAAAATACGACGTTTGCCTTGACTACCACATCCACAAGTGTGCCGCTCCTTGCGTGGGCAAACAGTCGCACACCGACTATATGGCCAACATTGAGGCTTGCCGTGAGATTCTCAAAGGCAACACCCGAGATGTCGCACGCCGGCTGCGCGAAGAGATGACCCAACTGGCAGCCGAGATGCGCTTTGAAGAAGCACAAGCGCTGAAGCAAAAATACGATCTCATCGAAAACTTCCGCGCCAAATCGGAAGTCATCAGCAATGTGAGCTACGACATCGACGTCTTCTCCATCGAAAGTGCGGAAAAGGTGGCCTACATCAATTTCCTCCACGTGGTCAATGGCGCCATCACGCAATCCTTCACCTTCGAGTTCAAGAAGCGCCTCGACGAAAGCGATGCCGATCTCCTCGCCCTCGGCATTGTCGAGATGCGCAAACGCTTCGACTCCCACTCCAAAGAGATTGTACTCCCATTCCCCATCGAACTGCCCGAAAACTATGCCACGCAGATCGTGCCCCAACAGGGCGGCAAAAAGACGCTCCTCGACCTTTCGCGGCAGAACGTGCTGCAATACAAATTCGACCGTCTCAAACAGGCTGAAAAGCTCAATCCCGAACAAAAGCAGGTGCGGCTGATGAAGGAAATCCAAACGCAACTGGGCCTGCCGAAACTCCCCATCCACATCGAACTTTTCGACAACTCCAACATCTCCGGCGATGATGCCGTGGCCGCCTGTGTGGTGTTTGAACGCTTAAAACCCGCGAAAAAGCGGTATAGGAAGTTCAACATCAAAACCGTCATCGGTCCCGACGACTACGCTTCGATGCGCGAGGTGGTGGAACGCCGCTACAGCCGCTTGGTGGAAGAAAACGACACCCTACCCGACCTCATCATTGCCGATGGTGGTAAGGGACAGATGGAAGCCATTCGCAGCGTGGTGGTCGACAAACTCCACTTGGACATCCCTATTGCCGGACTGGCCAAAGACAGCCGCCACCGCACACGCGAAATGCTCTTTGGCGACCCTCCCATCTCGGTAGCCGTCAAGCCCGACAGCACCCTCTTCCACCTCCTCACGCGCATGCAGGACGAGGTGCACCGCTTTGCCATCACCTTCCATCGCCAAAAGCGCTCCAAGCGCCAAGTAGCCTCCGAACTCGACCTCGTCAAGGGCATCGGCGAGAAGACCAAAGCCCTCCTCCTCTCCCGCCTGGGCAGCGTCAAAAAAATCAAGTCGGCCTCTCTCCCCGAACTCCAAGCCGTCATCGGCGAAAAGCGCGGTGAAAGCCTCTACGAACAACTGCACACAGAGGGGAAGGCATGAAACCCTCTACTCATATATAGACATCTCAGCTTCCAAAACCGCCACTCGCCTCGGAGTTTAACACGGATTTAACACTGAGTAAGCCGAAACACTGCATTGCGGAACGCCATCGAAGGGGACACCCATCGAAAAAAACATCTATCTCAGAGCAAATATCGGGTGTCGTTTCACTCCTACTCTTTTGACCTCCTCGCGCGCGCATACCCCTACTACAATAGTGCAAGTTTTTTGCCTTCACGCCTTCACCGTAATAGACAAACAACTATAAATCAAATGATTATGGGTGAAGGTAATCCTCCGTAACCTTCACCAGACGAAATGCAGAAATTCTAAAAAATCAGTGGTTCGGTGAAGGCAGTGAAGGCAAAAAACACGGATATGGTGTAGTGTATACGCGTGCGCGAGGGGCAACGCAAAAAAGGAAGGGTTCAGCCACACACAAGTCAGAGGTAGTTTCATCTACCTCTGAGAAAAATAAAACTACCTCTGAGGTAAATGAAACCACCTCCTTTTTTTGCGTTGCCCCTCAGCAAAAAGCCCCGACACACGCCTCAGAAGTGTTAAATTCGAGTTAAAAACGGAAGCAAGTGGCTGAAAACGCCGACGAGATGTCTATATATCAGTGGAGAGAAGACCAAGAAAGGACGGCCGAGGCATCGGCCAAGTGCTGTTCCAAATCAATCGTGGCTGTCCGAGTCGTAGCCTGTTCTTTAGGTGGAGTCCATCTTTGAATGTTTGAGTTCATTGTTTTGTTGTCGGCGGCCATCGTTAGCGGCTTTGAGTTCCTTGACAGCATTACTCGTTGGAATCAACGACCTTAATGTCGGTCAAATCGCCCATTTTCTTCTTTTACACCCTCACCATAGAGGTCACCACCTGCTCCACCTCTTGGGCAATCACCCCGACACAACGCTTGTCGCAGGAAGAGACGGAGTGGATGCGGAGCAAGTCGGCCAAGCCACGCCTGAACGAAAACATTCCGAAAGCGACGTCCGTATCGAAGAAAATCAGTAACTTTGCTCCCCAGAAAACCTATTGACTGTTGAAAAGATGAGAGTCGTCATCCAACGTGTGGCACACGCCAAGGTGTGCATTGATGGAGAAGTGCACAGCCAAATCGGCAACGGTCTGCTCGTCCTTCTGGGCATTCAGCCCACCGATGGGCAGGACGACATTGACTATTTGGTGCAGAAAATCACCCACCTGCGCATCTTTGACGATGCGGCGGGCGTGATGAATCTCAGTGTGCGCGATGTGGCGGGCGAGGTGCTGGTGGTGAGCCAATTTACGCTTATGGCCTCCACGCGCAAAGGCAACCGTCCCAGTTACATCCACGCTGCGCCTCCTGCCGTCGCTGAACCGCTCTACGAAGACTTTGTGAAGCAACTCTCCACTGCAATGGAGAAACGCGTGCAGACGGGCCGATTTGGCGCCGACATGCAGGTGTCGCTCCTCAACGACGGGCCCGTGACAATTTGCATCGACTCGCGCCACCGCGAATAGTACCCGTCTGCGCCTCTTTCCAGGGGCGCGGACGAACAGCATAATGGAAGGCCGGCTTTCGGTCTTCCACCGAACAAAGAGGAAACCTTAAACCCCACCCTTCTCTCCCCCCGTGGGAAGAGCGGAAACCCTATCTTCAACTTCAAAAGCACATCGCCTTCCTTCTCTCACACGGGGGCAGAAGGACGGCGATAGACTCCCCTACCCTTATGGCAGAACACAACCACTGCTGCGGTCACGACCATGACCACCACGAGCACTCAGCACAGCTCGACAAGTACGAACAGGCCTTTGCCAAGTATGAACTCAATCTGAGCGACGAGCGCGTGGCCGAAACGGTGCGCGACATCATTGCCACCCATCGCGAGAAGTACAACACGCCCGAGGTGCTCCGCACGCTCCTCAGCACGGTGGAACTCACCACACTCACCGTCACCGATTCGCACGAAAAAGGTGCTCAACTTCACCGAGAGTGTCAATCGCTGGAGCGACAGCCACCCCGACCTTCCGCCCATCGCCACCATCTGCGTTTACCCCCGATTTGCCGCTACGGTGAGTCAAAATCTCGAAGCCGACGGCGTCAAGGTGGCCTGCGTGAGCGGTGGATTTCCGGCCTCGCAAACCTTCCTCGAAGTGAAGACCGTGGAGACGGCGCTTGCGCTGGGCGATGGTGCCGACGAAATCGACATGGTACTCTCGGTGGGCGCTTTTCCAAAGCGGCGACTACGAAACGTGCGCCGACGAAATCACGGAACTCAAAGAGGTGTGCGGCGACCGCGCCCTCAAAGTGATCCTCGAAACGGGCGAACTCGTCCACGCCGGCGACATCAAGAAGGCATCGCTCCTGGCCATGTATGCCGGTGCCGACTTCATCAAGACCTCTACGGGCAAAAACGCCTGTGGCCGCCACGCCCGAGGCAGCGCTCGTGATGTGCAGCGCCATCCAGGAATACCACCAAAAGGAAGGCCGTCTCGTGGGCTTCAAGGCGGCGGGCGGCATCAAGACGGTGGACGAAGCCATCGACTTCTACACCATCGTGGCCGAAACCCTCGGCGAAGAGTTCTGCCGCGACGGCCACTTCCGCATCGGCACGAGCCGTCTGGCCAACCTCCTCGCTTCGGCCATCGAAGGCCGGGAGATTGCTCCTTTCGGCATGAGTGGCAACTACTAAACCACGAACTACAAAACAAGCGCGGAAGCTGTAGGATGTCTACGGCTTCCGCGCTTTGTTATATTTGATTCGTTATGGTTGAAGCTTTCCGGATTGGGTAATCCCTAAAGAAAAACCATTTTCATACCAGTGTGCGTAAAAGTATACTTTTCGCGGTTGGTCGGTAGGATTAGGTTCTACCTCGATCCGCATCATGTGCTTTGTATTGGGATAGTAGAACTTCACCCAGCCTGCATCTACCTTGTAGGAACCATCCGACAACATTTCTTCTTTTAGTTTTAAGGGAGTATACCCGCCCATAGTCAGCTCTTCCTGAGTTCCTTTATTTGTATAGAGGTACACACCATCAAAGTTCCAATCAACCTTTTTTTATTAACCAGTTTGTCTGTACGCGTAGAATTAAATGCCACCTTTTTCTTGACTGCCTTCGGCAGTAAACTGCAATTCTTTTTTTCTGAGGATAGGCCGATTCATGAGAGTCCACGCAAGACCAGCACAAGGAGAGCAAGCAGACAAGCAGGGAAAAGAGAGAGAACCGTGACTTCATAAATCGCTTATTTAGGGCGTACAACGAAATAGGAGGGGTTAGTATCATAATCCATTTTCTTATTTTTGAAAGTAACCACATAAAAGTCTTTACCCACTCCGTCTACAAAGGGAGTCGTTGAACGAGTTTTAGGGAGTGTCGAAAGATCAAGTACAGAATCTACTTCACGAGAGAAATCTCCCGTAGCTCGCACTTCCCATAATCAGGGAAAAGAAAAGAAGTTTGGTTTGCATAAGAGGTTTTTAGAGTTAAATTATAATCGTGTGCAAAGGTAGACCATCGAAAGAAGGTGCACAATACCCATTTAGAGGTATTCTTACACAATCTGTCTAAACCTGTCATGGGGAATGTTATAGAAAACTCTTCGTTTTCAATAAACACACTTCGTGCCGAATTTTGGCAAGTATATTCTTGTCAAAAGTCGGCACGAAGTATGTTGTTACAACTCTCTTCCAATCACGAAATCGACATATTGCGTGAGGGCAGTGCGCACTCCGGTATGGCGGGAGTCGGCAATGAGGTCGAGACATTCTGCGCGCAATTCTTCGTGGCCGAAACCCTCGGCGAAGAGTTCTGCCGCGACGGCCACTTCCGCATCGGCACGAGCCGTCTGGCCAACCTCCTCGCTTCGGCCATCGAAGGCCGGGAGATTGCTCCTTTCGGCATGAGTGGCAACTACTAAACCACGATTTTACAAAAACAAGCGCGGAAGTTGTAGAATGTCTACGGCTTCCGCGCTTTGTTGTTTCTGATTCGTTATGTTTGAAGTTTTTCCAGATTGGGTAACCCCCTAAAAAAACGTCTGATGCAAACCGATATTCGCTTCCTTCGGAGATTCTATGCTGTGTGTGCCACCCTACCGTAGGTTCGTCGATGTTTGCCCTCATCAAGGACACTCTACTTCGCGACTAACACAAGAACAAGTTCACCTTACACAATATTTTATCTTTATTAAATCTTCCAGGGAGGGTAATCTGAAATAAATGCGTAAATTTGCAGAAAACCTCACACTTATGAAAAAATTTACCCCTTTATTCAGTTTTATTTTTATGGTCACCACGAGTGGGAGTGCCCAAAGAGTTGGGGTAAACACTCGTACTCCGCTCTCCACTCTTGAAGTAAAATCGGAAACGAGCAATCCGAGTGACCGCAATTTACAGCTCAAAAAAATAATGTGGGCACGTCTTTGGTCACTGTGCTCAATAATGGGAATATGGGAGTTGGGACAGCCACCCCCTCTACCCCCTTGGAAGTGAACAGCAACGCAGCCGGAGCCGTGAAAATCACGGATGGAACACAAGGAGAAGGCAAAGTGTTTACTTCCAATGCGACAGGGGTGGGCACGTGGCAGAACGCAGGGGCTCACAACATTGTGGGAAGTTTCGGTACAGGTGTTACCATCTCTCGTACTGAAACCGGGTATGTCTATACCGGAGCAACGATTACCCTTCCTCCAAAATCGAAATATCTCGTCAATATCTCTCTACTGATGACGTATGGCAACAACTACACAGTAACCTCTGGTTCATTGTGGCTACGCACTTATTTCTCCGATTCACCCGCCTATGCCCCCTCGACACCCACCCAATCGGCAGACAATGTAGGCGGAAAGTTTGCCGTCAGTGGTCTCCTCCCTCCCAATAGCCCATTCAATATGCTAACGGGTTTTATTATTCTCCAAAATTCCAATCCTGCCCCGAAGACCTACTATCTTATGGCAGGAGGTATCACCTCCAACGGTCCTGTGCTTGATTTGGCTAACTTTGCGGCCGCTGGTTGGTGGGAAGGTAACATTGCGGGATTTTCACTGCAATAATCAAACCTACTCTTTTTCGATAAATACAAAACAACACACTTCGTGCCGACTTTTGGCAAGTATATTCTTGTCAAAAGTCGGCACGAAGTGTGTTTTACAATTCTCTTCCTATCACGAAATCGACATATTGTATGAGGGCGGTGCGCACCTCGGCATGGCGGAAGTCGGCAATGAGGTCGAGGCATTCTGCGCGCAGTTCTTCCATACGCCGGTGGGCGTAGTCGATGCCACCGTGCTGCTTGGCAAACTCGATGAGGTGGGCAATGTCGGCGGATGTGGCTTCACCCTGCTTGACACGCTGCGCCATGGCGAGGGCATCGGCATCGGCCGTGTGGGTGAGGGCATAGATGATGGGGAGGGTGAGCTTTCCTTCGCGCATGTCGTTGCCGCTGGGTTTGCCCACGCGTTCATCGTCATAGTAGTCGAAGATGTCGTCGCGGATTTGGAAGCACATCCCTACCCTATCGCCGAAGCGGCGCACGCGCTCAAGATAGGCGGCATCTCCCCCCATGGAGAGCGCAGCGAGGGTGCCGCAGGCTTCAAAGAGGGCGGCAGTTTTCCGACGGATGATGCGGTAGTAGGTGGTTTCTGAAATCTCTTCACCCTCGGCATGAGAGAGTTGCAAAATCTCTCCTTCGGCGAGCGTAGCTCCCAGTTGGGCAACAGCTTCGACGACGTGCAGATTGCCGGTGAGGGCCGATTGCCGAAGGGTTTGCGCCAACATATAGTCGCCCAGGAGCACCGCGATTTTGTTGCTGTAGATCTCATGCACGGCAGCCACTCCTCGGCGTTCGTTGCTCTCATCAACCACATCGTCGTGGACGAGGGAAGAGGTGTGCAGCAGTTCGAGCGTGACGGCACTGCGCAGGGTGGACACCCCTGATTTCTCCCAGTTCGCGCGCCAACAGGAGCACGAGGATGGGGCGCATCATCTTCCCCTTACGACTGCGCACATGGGCCAAAGGTTGGTCCATGAAGGGTTCATCATGCACCAGAACTTGGTCGAAGAGGGCAATGTACTGCTCAAGTTCAGCAGCAATGGGTTGTCGGATTTGAAGGAGTGCATCCATCGGGTAGAAATCAAGAAGAAGGGGCGAAAATTCGCAGAAAATACTGCACAAAAAGTACAAAAAAAGAGGAGAATACGGATTATTTTTTTGCTACTTTTTGAAGTTCAAAAACTTCCCCTATGCAAAAAAATTAATACTCCTTGACGCTTACGCCCTCATTTTTCGGGCTTACTACGGTCTGATTCGCTCCCCGCGCATCAACTCCCAAGGGCAGAACACATCGGCAGTGTTCGGTTTTGTCAACACCCTTGAAGACCTGCTGCGCACCCTTCAACCCGATTTGATGGCCGTGTGCTTCGACCCCCTCCGGACCGACTTTCCGGCACGAAATGTTTCCGGCCTACAAGGCGCAGCGCGAAGCCACCCCCGAAGACATCCGTTGGGCGGTGCCTCAGATTAAGCGCATTGTCGAAGCCTATCGCATCCCCCTCATCGAGGTGGCCGGATATGAAGCCGACGACGTGGTGGGCACACTGGCGGTGCAAGGAGCGGCAGCCGGGCTGGATGTCTATATGATTACGCCCGACAAGGACTATGCGCAACTCGTGCGTCCGGGAGTGACGATGTGCCGGCCGGGCAATGGTGCAGCCGGGCTGGAACGGCTCGGCGTGGCGGAAGTGTGTGTCAAATATGGCATCGAAAGTCCTTCACAAGTCATCGACCTGCTCGGGCTGATGGGCGACAGTGCCGACAACATCCCTGGTTGTCCCGGCGTGGGAGAGAAGACGGCAGTGAAGCTCATCGCGCAATTCGGCTCCATCGATCACCTCCTCAACGCAACCGACCAACTGAAAGGGGCGTTGAAAAAGAAGGTGGAAGAAAATGTGGAGCAAATTCGGCTCTCCCGTCAGCTCGCCACCATCAAGACTGATGTGCCCATCGATTGGGAACTGTCGGCCCTTGCTCGGCAAGAGCCCGACAAAGAATTGTTGCGCGCGATATTTGAAGAGTTGGAGTTTCGGAGTTTCATCTCCCGATATATCGACGGCGAGACGATGAAAAAGAAATCAGTCGCTTCCGAACCGGATCTGTTCTCTTCTGCCGGCTCATACATCGCCTCTCAAACGACCAACGGCACAGAAAATGTTTCAGAGGCAAACTATGAAGACATTTCTACTCGATCTCACGAATACCATCTCATTGATACGCTGAAAGATACCGAAGATTTATGTGGAAATCTGTTGACATTTACAGAAGTAGCAATAGACACAGAGACCACTTCAATCGATGCGATGGCTGCAAAATTGGTCGGAATGAGTTTTGCGGTGGAAGGCGGACGAGCTTGGTACGTCAGCGTTCCACGTGAAACAAACGAAGCCCAAAAATTTGTCGATGCCCCTGCGTCCGGTTTTTGAAAATGACAAAATTTTGAAAGTGGGGCAAAATCTCAAATACGACCTCACGGTGCTCTCTCATTATGGGGTGGAGGTGAGCACACCATTTTTCGATACAATGCTCGCCCACTATGTGGTGCAACCCGAACAGCGCCACAACCTCGACCACCTTGCCGAAATCTACCTCCACTATCGCACCATCCACATCGACCAACTCATTGGGACGGGACGCACGCAGAAAAACATGGCCGACATCGAACCACAAGCCATCGTCGACTACGCCTGCGAAGATGCCGACATCGCCCTCGCCCTCAAGCCTCTCCTCGAAGCCGAGATGCGGGCGAACGAGGTGGAGAGTGTGTTTCACGACATCGAAATGCCGCTCATGCCCGTGCTGGCACGTATGGAGCAGAACGGCGTGTGTCTCGACACACAGGCGCTCAAAGAGACCGAAAGGCAATTTCAGGAGCGCATGCAACAACTCGAAGCGGAGATCTATGCCCTCGCCGGACACGAATTTACCATCACCTCGCCCAAGCAAGTGGGGGAGGTGCTCTTCGACGAACTCAGCATCAGCGAGAAGGCCAAAAAGACCAAAAACCGGACAGTACTCCACCTCGGAAGACGTGCTCGAATCGCTCCGCAGCAAGCACCCCATCGTGGAAAAAAATCTTGGCACATCGCGGTTTGAAGAAACTCCTTTCTACCTATGTAGAAGCCTTGCCCCGCCTCATCCTGCCCGAGACAGGACGCGTGCACACGTCTTTTAATCAAGCCGTTACGGCTACGGGGCGTCTATCCTCGTCCAACCCCAACCTGCAAAACATCCCCGTACGCGGAGAAGACGGGCGCGAAATCCGCCGTGCCTTTATCCCCGAAGAGGGGTGCACCTTTTTCAGTGCCGATTACTCCCAAATCGAACTGCGCATCATGGCTCACCTCAGTGGCGACGAGCACATGATTGCCGACTTCAACGCCGGGCGCGACATCCACGCCGCAACGGCGGCACGCATCTTCGACAAACCGCTGGAGGAGGTGGATCGCGACGAGCGCCGCAAAGCCAAAACAGCCAATTTCGGGATTATCTATGGTATTTCGGCTTTCGGACTGGCCGAACGAATGGGCGTGCCACGCGGCGAAGCCAAAGCGCTCATCGAAAACTACTTTGCCACCTACCCTCGGGTGCGGGAGTACATGAACGAGAGCATCGAACGTGCCCGAAAAACGGGCTACATCGTCACGCAATTTCAGCGCCGCCGCTATCTGCCCGACATCAATTCGCGAAACGCAACGGTGCGTGGATATGCCGAGCGCAACGCCGTCAATGCTCCGATTCAAGGCACGGCGGCCGACATCATCAAACTGGCCATGATTGCCATCGACCGCCGTCTGCGTCGGGAGCAACTCCGTTCGAAGATGATACTGCAGGTGCACGACGAACTCAATTTTTCTGTGCCGCCCGAGGAACTTGACGCCCTCCGCACCCTCGTCATCGAGGAAATGGAGCGTGCCTACGCCATGCGCGTCCCTCTTTTGGCCGAATGTGGAAATGGGGAAAATTGGCTCGTGGCACACTGACCCTTCTCCCCACTACCCCACCCCATAAATTCAGGCTTTTCTTTTTTGAAGAAAAAAGCATCCATCTCCCACAGAAAAGACGTAATTTCGCCACTGCTTACCCTTTAACTTCTCATCCACGATGAAAATCATCCACACCGCCGACCTCCACCTCGGACACGTTTTTCCATCAGCACACGCGCACGGCCGAACATCGGCATTTCCTCCATTGGCTGCAACAAACCATCACCGACGAACAAGCCGATGCGCTCATTGTGAGCGGTGACATCTTCGACACCCACAATCCGAGTGCCGAAGCACAGCGTCTTTTTTTCGATTTTCTCATTGACACCGTCGAGACCAATGAGGGTTTGCAAGTGGTCGTCACTGCCGGCAATCACGACTCGGGTGCACGTCTCGAAGCAGCGACTGAATTGTTGCGCCGACACAACATCTACGTTCGAGGCACCATCGCTCGCGATGCCGACCATGAGCCCGATTTCGAACAACTCCTCCTCCCACTCGCCCCGCGTGGCACGAGCGAAGCAGCAGTCGTTTGCTATGCCCTACCCTACCTCCGCCCCTACGACTATGCCTCCGGGCTGAGTGCCGCCGAAGGCTTGAAGCACTACCTCCGGCAGCTCGACCAGCGACTCAAAAAGAGCGATTTCCGCAAGCTCCCCGTCGTTGTGGCGGCCCACTTCTACGCCACAGGCGCTGAGATTGCGAGCGACGAACACAGCGAACGCCTTGTGGTGGGCGGCGAGGATGCCATCGATGTCGATGCCCTCGGCCTCGACTATGCCTACGTTGCTCTCGGCCACATCCACAAAGCCCAGTCGGTGGGCAGTCGCGACAACATCTACTATGCCGGCAGCCCCATCCCACTTTCCTTCTCCGAACGCCACTACCGCCACGGCGTGATGTGCATCGACATCGACGACAGGGGGCGCACGAGCCATCACGTCCTCCCCTATCGCCCCCTCGCCACGCTCCTCAGCGTGCCCGAACGCGGAGCAGGGACGCCCGAGGAGGTGAAGCGACTTTTGGCCGAACTCCCCGATGCCGACCGACAACCCAATCGCGAAGAGTGGCCCTACCTCGAAGTCAATCTCCAAGTCTCGCAGCCCGAGCCCGACCTTCGCCACGAACTAATCGAACTCGTGCGCCACAAGGCCGTGCGCCTCTGTCGCATCACCACCGACACCGCCCGCCGACACGCTGCAACACAACTCCGGCAGCTCCCCACCCTCGAAGGCAGTCTCAGCGGTTTGTCCCCATTAGACATCGCCCAGAAGTTCTACACCGACCGCTACGGAGGCCCCATGACGCCCCAACTCGCCCGGCGCTTCCACCAAGCCGAAGAAAAGGCCGAACAGTCCGACGCACAATAATCTACCTCTCCTCCATTATAGCCGCTTCGCCGCATGACCATCGAAACCATCACCCTCTGCAACCTCACCTCCATCGGAGGCGAACACCTCATAGACTTCACCGCCGAACCGCTCCGCTCGGCAGGACTTTTTGCCATCACCGGCGACACAGGAGCCGGCAAAAGCACCCTCCTCGATGCCATCTGCCTTGCCCTCTACGGCAAAGCCCCGCGCCTCGAAGGCGTGCGCGCCAACCTCCCCACCGGCCCCGACGAACAGCCGCAGGAGCTCAATCCCTCCGACCCGCGCACCTTCCTGCGACGCGGTGCACAGGAGGGCTACGCTCGTGTGCGCTTTGTCGTGCCCACCGGCGAGCGCTACGAAGCCCATTGGAGCGTGCGCCTCACGCGCAACGGCACTTTCGCCCGCCCCACACGCGCCCTCTACCAGCTCCTGCCGAAGGGCAAAGAGACCCTCCTCGCCGACCGTATCAGGGAGGTCGACCAAGAAGTGCAGCGCATCGTGGGGCTCGACTACGACCAGTTTGTCCGCACCGTCCTCCTCGCGCAAAAACAGCTTCGCCACCTTCCTCCAAGCCGACAGCAAAGACAAGAGCCAACTCCTCGAAAAGCTCACCGGCACAGACATCTACGGCAACATCTCCAAGCAAATTTTTCGCCCTCGCCCGAGAAGCCGGAGAGAACGTGGCCAAACTCGATGCACGCCGCGAAGAGGCATCCCGATGGCGCCTTTGCGAGCCCGAGGTGCAACAGTACCAAGAGAGCATCGCCCACCTCACCAGCACCATTGCCGACCGCCGCTCTCAGCAGCAGAACATCGACGCCCTCCTCGACTGGCACCATCAGCACCAAATCCTGCGACAACGGCTTGACACCGCCAACGAAACCCTTGCCGAAATCAACAAAAACTACCTCGCACAGCGCGGTGAAGAGGAAAAACTCGAACGCTTCGACTCCGTGCAGGAATTTCGCCCCCTCTTTGAGCAAATCAACGAAAACCGCACCGGCATTGCTCGGCTCAAGAGCGAGGAGCAAATCCTCACCCACCAAATGGAGGAGCAACAAGTCCAACTGACCGAGACCGACAAGCAGCTCCTCATTGCCCGAGAGCGCAAAGCTGAAGCCGAAACCCAACTGCGCATCAAGCAACCCGACATCGAACAGGGCCATGCCATCAACGGCGAAATCAAAACCATCAACGAGAGCCTCAACGAGGCGCAGCAGAAGTTGGCCCAGTCCCAACAGCGCCTGGAAGAGCGCACCACCGCTCTGCAACGCCAAAAGGCCGAGACCGAACAACTCAAGCAGCGCTTCGAAACCCTCAACCTCCGGCGGCAGGAACTCGCGGTGCACCAAAGCATCTTTGAGCAGTTCCAAGCCGTCACCGACAAACTCGGATTCTACAACACCGAGATGAACAAAAACGAGCGCCTCCACGCCGACTACACCCACTACACCCAGCAGCAGAGCCGACTCGCCGTGCAATGCGAAAATGCCGAAAAGAAAGTTCAAAAGCTGCAAGAAAAGAGAACCACGCTGTCCGCATCAAAGGAGATGCACCGACAGACCATCAACGAACTGGACCACACGCTCCTCCACGCTGCACAAAGCGACACCCAACAACGCCTCACAGCCCTCACCGAGGCACGCCGACTCTGGAAACGCCTCGTCGACAACTACACACAGATCGAAGAACGACGCGCCAACATCGAGCGAAAAACCCGTAAGCTCGAGCAGAAGCGCGAAGACCTCGAGCGCCTCCTCCACGAAGAGACCGCCCTCCGCCGCCGCTACCTCACGCTCAGCAAAACCTACACCCTCTCGCAGGTAGAGGAAATCAAGCAGTTGCGCCAAAAGCTCAAAGAGGGCACCCCCTGCCCCGTCTGTGGCAGTGCCCACCACCCCTATCACACCGAAGTGGAGCAGGCTTCCGGCGAAACCCAAAGCCAGCTCGAAAAGGACTACCTCGCCGCCGAACACGACTACGAGCAGAAGCAGGAAGCCGTGGCACAACTCCGGCAGAACATCTCCCAAAGCGAAGGGGTGCTCGAAGCCGAACGCAGCACTTTCGCCCTCCTCAAGCAGCAGCTCACTCAGCACGAGGCCGACTGGCAACTCTATGCCCCCCTCGACGACTCCTTCGCCGAATGCACCCCCACCGTCAACAGAGACGCCCGAGCCACCACCATCGAAATGCTCATCGACTCTGCCAACCGACGTCTCGACACCATCTTGAACAACATCAAAATCTACGACTACCAAACGCAGCTCATCCAAGAAGACGACCGGCAGATGGCCCAACTCGAAGAGCGCATCGCCACCGATGCACAGCAATTTTCCGAGCTCCATCTCCAACTCAAAATTGCCCGCGAACGCATCACCCTCACCCATCGCCAGATGGCCGAAAGCGATGCCCTCCTCGAACAGCTCTACAAAGACCTCGATGATGTGCTCACCGTGAGCGGATGGCGCGACAAGAACATTGAGGACTATTGCAAGTACCTCACCGAAATCTACACCGAGTGGAAGAGCACCAATGCCGAACTCACCACGCTCCAAAACGACCAAACCCTCGCCACCTCCCACATCGACAACCTCCGCGCCGGCGTGGAGGAAATGCGCACCGAGGTCAATCTCAACCGCGAACAGCGCGACCGACTCAACCAGCAACTCAACGAGAAGCACGAACAGCTGCGCCGACTCTTCGGCGACAGTTCGCCGGCGGCTGTGGCACAGGCGCTGCAAGCGGCCATCGATGCCGCCACCACCCACCACAACAACGTGTTCAGCCGGAGCGAACAGCTCAACCTCGCCCTGCGCCACCTCCAAGGTAAGCGCGACAATCTCATCTCCACCCGACAAGCACAAGAGGAGACCCTCCGCCTGCGCTCCACCCGTCTCGACCAAGAGATTGCCCGCTACAACCTCTCCCACGCTCCGCTCCAGACGACACAACTCGCCGACATCTTTGCCGACCCACGCGACTGGAACGCCCTGCGCCAACGGCTCAGCCAATGTCGCCGACAGCTCCTCCTCGCCCGGCAGGACAAGGACATGGCCGAACGCGACTACCTCGCCCTCACCGCACAGCCCACACGACCTTCGGAGCGCGAAGAAGACCGGCCCGATGCCCTCCGTGCCACTCGCGAGCAGCTCGAAGTCGAAATCCGGCAACTCGACAACGAACTCGCCGAAAAGCGTCAGCACATCGCCCGCCACAACGACAGCCTCTCGGCCACCCAAGCCCTCGAAGAGGAGCTCACCAAGGCTCGCGACAACGCCGCCGAGTGGAATCGCCTCAACGAGATGTTTGGCTCGTCCGATGGCAAGCGCTTCCGCGACATGGCGCAAAGTTTCACCTTTGCCATCCTCGTGGAGCACGCCAACTACCACCTGCACCAACTCTCGCCCCGCTACGAACTCCAAGTGCTGAAAGGCAGCCTCGTGCTCGAAGTCATCGACCACGACATGCTCGACGAGCACCGCTACGTCAGTTCCCTCTCCGGCGGCGAAACCTTCATCGTCTCCCTCGCCTTGGCCCTCGGGCTGGCCTCCCTCTCCTGCCACACCCTCAACATCGGCAGCCTCTTCATCGACGAGGGTTTTGGCAATCTCGATCAAGACTCACTCGCCCAGGTGCTCACCACCCTCTCCGCCCTCGAAGCCCATCAAGGCCGCAAAGTGGGTGTGGTGAGCCACACCGAGCAAATCCGCTCCCAGATTTCGCCCCAAATCCGCGTCATCAAGTGCGGCGGCGATGGCCGCTCCCGCATCGAAGTGAAGTGAAGCCGCCCCGCGAGATGGACCCCCTACTTAAGTATATAGACATCTCGCCGGCCAAAAGCGCCACTCTGCCCCGACTTTAACACGGATTTAACACCTTCGGGCGAAAGTCCGGCACAGCATCGGAAGGCAGAACACGAACACCGGAACTCAGGAAGTGCCCACCCTCTTCGCCTCCCAAGGAGCGATCCACATTTACCTCAGAGGTAGTTTTGTTTTTCTCTGAAGTAGATGAAATTACCTCAGAGATAGTTTTATCTTTCTCTGAGGTAATTTTGTTTTGCTCTGAGGGAGTCAGTACACGCCTCGGTTCGCGCGCGTATACACTACACGATACTCACGTTTTTTTGCCTTCACTGCCTTCACCACCCCCGCCGCTGTGCACTCCCCGTTTCCCTGCATCTGCCGTTTGCCTTCACCTTTGCCTTCACCCATAAACCAAAGATTTTCAAGCACTTTCACCTCTGGTGAAGGCAATGAAGGCAAAAAACAGCTTCTATTGTAGGGTATACGCGCGCGCGAGGACGGTGCTCCACAACGAGACCGATATTCGCCCCCATTGGGGGGCGCATCGCTATGCGCTCGTACATCGTAGGTTTGTCGGGCAAGCCTGCCTCGCCTACGGCTATTGGGAGAAGCTCCCTCCAAGGACTACCCTACGACATAGGTTGCCCATAGACGGCTGTCGCTGAAGGCGACATCTTTGAATAATCCCACGTCCTCGTGGGGTAGAGGTGCATCCGTGAGCAAGCTGACTGAAGGTCAGCCCGATTTTCGTTGCCTGTACACAATTTCTATGAAGAGGGCAAATATCGGCAGCGCAATAAATATCCATCTGACAGAGCATCTGCCGGCTCACTTTTGAGCGCTGCTTTCTTTGACTTAACCTCTATTTTGCAAGCCGTGGTTTTCAAAATGGGGGGTAATTCGATTTGTTCACTTTTTCGCCGTTTCTTTTGTTTATATTTTTTATGCGCATTACCTTTGTGAAGTCCCTATTCTCCTTTCTGCATAAAATATAAACACTAAACATTATAATTTCTCACACTATGCAAAGATTTCTCTCTGCGCTCCCCAATCCGTTGGGCACTCCTGCTCGTCACCGGACTGTGGAGCATTCTGGCTGCTGCACAAAGCACTTGTCCGGAACTGAAAGTGAGCGATTTCAAGGTCAACTATTACGCCGCCAATGCCGATTGTGGCACGGCCGGCCAAATCATCGTGACCTATCGCAACAATGTGGCGGGCTTCTCGAAGCTCACTTACGAAACCTCGACCGATGGTGCAACATGGGGCAATCCCGTGGAGCAGACCAGTCTGTCCGTACCCACCACCATTCCCCTCACCGGTTGGGCGGCGGGGCAAACCATCCACCTGCGTGTCACGGGCACTTGTCCCTCCGGCACGCAGGAAGTGACGTTCCCCACGCTCACGCACCGCTCCGAACAGCCCCACGCGGTGGCACCGGTGTTTGAAACCACGCCCGCAGGTGGATGCTCGGCCACGGCCGGTTCTATCGACGTTTCGGTGGGCGAGGTTTCTGGCTTCACCAAGGCGGAGTATTTCCTTTATCAAGGTACGACGCTTTGAATTCGATGACTTCCAACACGCCTTATGCCGAGAGCACGTTCTACAACCTCCCTTCGGGCACATACAAGGTGGTGATGCGCGCCACGCCGGCGTGTACCCCCGCTTCTCCTGGTGCGACTTTCAAAAACGGGGCTTACGAAGTGGAGCAAACCGTCAAAGTGGGCTACTTCTCCATTCTGCCCTCGCCCATTCCCACGCGCGGCACGTGCGATGGCGGTGTGCGTGTGGCCGTGGCTCGCATGATGGGTGTGAATTCCATTAAGTATGAGGTGCTCAAAGGAGGAGTGGTGCTGCAAACCCAGCAACTCACCTTCCCCAACTTTACACACACCTTCCTTTCGCTGCCCGTCGGCAACTATGAAGTCCGGGCCACTACGGATTGCGGCTCCATAGAGACAGTACCTTTCACAGTTCCTGTGGGAACTCCCGGTACGTTAGAAGCAAAAATCATACGTAACACCTATTCTACGTGTGAAAAAGGTATCATTCAAGCCTATGTTCCAGGTACAACAGAGGCTTGTCCTGTTACTTATACGCTCATTCCTAAAAGTCATCCGGGTTCTCCTATGGTGAAAAGCGGAATTACAGACGAAAGAGGGGTGCGCTTTGAAAATCTCCCTCAAGGTTATTACGACTTAGAGGCCACTTGGGGTGGACAAACACAAAAAAAGCTCTCGATCGAAATTCATATGGTGAGCTTGGGAAAATTTAAGCTCTCTGCCACCAATGCTCAATTTGCGTGCGACCCCTCCGGTAGTGTAACGGTGGAGTTGGTGGATGGTGTGTACGATGAGAGTTCCACTTTGGTACTCTCTGTCAATGGCACAGCCGTGCGTACCATCGCTTTCTCACAGACCGACCGAAAAAAGAAAATCGAGAATCTTGTTCCTGCCGGTTACGACCTCAAACTCACTACTGAGTGTGGCGAAAGTATTGTGGGATTTGCCTCCGTGGCTTATAAGGAACTCACCAGGTTAAACTATTCAATTCCGCAAGATAGGTATGACAAGCGGTACAGTATCAAGTACGACCCTTGTACCGGCACTTACAAACTTCCATTGAAGGGCACAGCACCGAGCAATCCTGTGAAGCCTGAAGAGCGTCCTGTTGCACGCTTTATGCAAGGGGCGACTTACGAAGTCTATATCGCCGGCGAACTCGTGGGGAGCGGCGTGGTACCAGCCAAAGATTATGACAAAGAAGTCTACTGGCTGAGCATTAACAAGCTGGGCAATGAAAAATGACATTTTAGATGTCCGTCTCATCCCATCTTGTGGTTCTCCGGTGGTCTCTTTCAAGACGTTCGTGGGAGGATTTACCGGCCCCAATGCCTACGCTACTAACGCAACCATCAACTCCACCTCCACGACTTGCGAAAATAATGGTAAAGCTTCATTGAAATTCTATCAAGGACCAGGCTATCCTTATACCGTGCGTATTCTCAAGACTTCGGATGGAAGTCAAGTGTATTCTACGGAAGTAACTGCAGTCACCCAAGAGCAAAACACAAGTGTAGCGTTGGAGAATTTATCAGCAGGTAAATATACCGCAGAGATTTTCTCGACGTGCAATGCAGCACTAAAAGAAACGTATACTTTTGAGATTCCCGATCAAGAAACCAGGTCTCCTGAAATCACTTTGACTCCGGCCTGTGGAACACCAACAGGGAGCATCATTTACAAGTGGGGAAACAATAGGTTGACCACTTACGAAGGCCGGCTTGTCAATTCAGCAGGTGTTACGGTGAAAAACGCAAGATTTCAAATCGCAAATTGTTTTTACCAACCTTCCTCCCGACACCTATACTCTCTACACCAAAGCGAAAGGGCCAACTTGTATGGGAGGTGAAAAGGCCTGGCCGGCAGTGAAGCTGCAATCAGCTCCCACGTCATCTATGTATAATGTAGAGCTTATTGCTCCCTATGAGAAGGTGCCTACAGATGTTAAGACACCCCACTTCTGTCAAAATGACGGCGTGGGATATTTCACGATTTATAAGAGTGTAAATCGTGACAACCTCCCTCTTCCCATTACCTGGCATCTTTACGACCGCAATGGTGTGGAACTCGAAACTCAGGTGGCGAATACGGTTGAGGAATATGTGAGATTTTCACACATCCCTTCAGGCTCTTATACCGTGGCTATTGATACGCCTTGCGGACAAGTAAAGAAAGCTTTTACCACTTACCCGGTTGATTATAATGAAATCCAGAAGCACATCCAGATCCAACCACGCAACATCTACCCCAGTTGTCAGAGCGGTGCCATTTTGGTGAAGACCGACCTATTGCCGGCCGGTTATCCCAATCTGCCGACCAAGATGAAAGTATCACAACGGTTAATGGAAAGGACGAAGGGTGGATTCACGGATTCTATATCATCTGCGGGTGTGATGGCCCTTGACAGCATCACCGGGATGCCTCCTGGTGATTATGAAATAAGTTTTACCTACTGCGGAATAGACTTCAACTATTCTGTGAATATTTCACAGGTAACAGATCTTGCAATTGCACCCTCCTACCCACAGATACCTGTCCTTGTGAAGACACGTATGCATTGGTGTCGCTACAACCCTTAGACTCCTCACTCGAAGTGGAATGGGTGGCTGTGAATAAAGACACAGGAACGGAAGAAAACCGAAAAAAAGTGAATGGAGGCGCTGCCTACAAGTTGCTGCTCCCTCCCGGCGACTATGACATCAAGGCCATCATAAAAGGTCCTTGCGCAGAAGTAGAGCGCGAAACGACAGTCAAGGTGTACGATGGAAAGTTGCAAGGGTTTGCGAATTATCCTAACCCAATGGACTGCCACAACAATGGTTACTTTGAATTTGGTATATACAATGGTTGTGAGAGCAGATTTGATAATGTTCAGTTTTCTGTGCAATCCACTTCCGGCGGACTCCCCAAAGTAGGCGTAACCAACGATCCGAAGAAGAGAGTACTCATCAATAATCTCTCTGCTGGTACGTACAATCTGAAAGCAGTGGGCACCTGCAAAACCTCTTCCGGTGTGGTGAAGCAATATGAATGGAAGCAAGACAACATGACGTTAGTAAATGGTTACACCACGATGAATGCAGTGCCCAATCCCAGCTATACGATAGGTTCTGCCGCTTGTAATCCTACCGGAAGCATCGGACTGAGCATCTATAATGGTAACAAGCAAAAACGCCACGTCTACATCCGTAAAGACCCTTCGGGTACCGTCTACTCCCCGGAGAAGGAAATCTTTGTGAAGGGGGCAGCGTATTATTCCTCCAATGACGAAACTACTTGGGGTGAGAAATTGGCACCGGGCAACTACGACATTCGCATCAATGATGAATGCCAAGACTATTTCCTGACTGTGAATGTTCCCTTAAAGCCTGACTTAGCGAAAGTGTCATCTGTTGCTTGTTCAGACTTAGACAATCAAGGTTGCAACATCCGACATTCGATCACTGTTGATTTCGGGATATTCCCGGACCGGGTAGGCAGGAGTTTCTTTATGAGGTCGCTATCACTCCCCCCGGACAACCTCTTTCCGCTACTCAACGTTGGTCTTCAGATTGGTTTGGAAATTACTTGGGCTGGCAGATGGAAAATGGCGTGAATGTGCGCAAGACCCTTACCGCTATGGTATATGTTTATACTCCCTATTTCGACGTGATGAATGGCGGAATAGACGTTTGGTTGCGCCTCAAAGGCTGTCCTGCCTCTGCACGAAAATATCATTTCAACACAAAGCTAAACAATCCGTTTATGCTGGATTTGATAGAATAGATTGCGACCGCAATCGTATATTTCTTAGTATGGTGGATCCCTGCTCCGGGAAAACTTATGATATCTCTGTAAGGGAAGGTTATCAAGACTGGAGTGGTGCAGAAATCCATAGAGTGAATGGTCTTACTTTCTCGGGACCAAGATTTCAAACCCCACCGGAAACCGACTTTATTGTACCTGCCAACAAAATGTACACCCTCTTTGTGGTGGATCCACTCACTTCTCTTCCTATCCAATGGTGTGATAGGCAATGGGCGGGCGTGAGCGATGCTTATGGTAAAGATGTTCGATTGAAGTATGTGATAACAGACCAGTCCACGGATTGTGGTGGAGAATACTACGAGTGGCGTACCGAATCACAATGCGAGGTGAAAGCTAAGTTTTATATTTATGACATCACGAATGGTACTCCCATTTTGAAAGAGCAGAGTACCGGGTATGCCAGCTCATGGAAAAGTAACCTCTACTACATACGCGGCCACAAATATCGCATTGTCCTACTTGACCAATATGGGAACAAAGTCTTAGGAACAGACTTTGAACATACTGTAGATTTTGTTACTCCCTCTTCTTATACTTACGGCAGTCTGACTTTTGGAGGTTTCTGTAGGGGAAAACAATACTATTGGACTCCTCCGACAGATAGCAGCCCTGATGGGAGTGATATCGTTCCTATCTATCCCCCGGGAACTCCTGACGAGAAAAAACGTATCCCAAGGATATTAAAATTAGAAATCCGCCACACCCCAACGGGGAACGTTTACTTTAATAATAATCCGATTTGGAGTCAAGTCTATAAGGGAGTGGCCGGTCAAAAATGGGAAGACTGGAAAGTGCGTTATCCCGATGGAACGATTGGCAATGACACCAAAATCCCCTTAGGCAATTATACTTTGACCGTTACGGAAGACTGCCATGTCGTGCCCGGTCAGCCTGGAAAAAGGGATATGTTAGAGCCTGAGATTTATGATTTCAGTGCAACAGAAGTTACGATGGACTGCCAAGGACAGTTTACCGTGACTCCGAAAGGCTGGGTTAAATTCCCGGATAGACCCGGCACTATTACGCCCAAGTACTACACGATGAAGTCTGAAGATTATAACATTCGGCATCCTTGGGGAAGTTCATACAAAACGTATAGACTGAATGACGATATGAATGTGACTTATGAATATATTGTTTCAGGCTATTCTAATACTTGCGAAAGATCTTGGCATTTGGATTACTCTCGCCTGATTCTCGATTTTGATGGATCGTCTTCTGCCAGCTATTTCTGCACGGGTTCTAACAAAGGAGATATCACCATCGGATTGAAAGGTGGACATCCACCGTACACCTACACGCTCAAACGTGCGAATGGAACAGTCGTGGCAACAAAGACTTCCAACGGGCCGGTCAACTTCCAAGAAGGAAAGCTCGGCGATGTTTATCGTGTAGATGCTACCGATGCTTGTAATGTAGCCCATATCTATCAAGATGTATTTTTGCAAGACCCTAAAGAAATCGGTTATACAATGGATCGAACTTTCCACTTCTGCGACGGAGCGGCTTCCACATTTGAAGCGCTCAATTTGGCCGGTGCCAGCTATGACTGGACAGGACCAAACGGCTTCACCTCTTCAAACCGACAAGTAAGTATCACTGCAACATCGAATACTGCCGGTAACTATCATCTTAAAGTGCGTCCTGCAACGTGCAACATGGATATTGAAGCCGATGTAAAAGTCAATGTCGTCAAAGTGAAGGAAGTGGGCACAACCGTAGAGAAGCGCTTATGCGCTGGTGAAACAGCCAATATCAATATCGGTGCACCAGAAACGCTGAGCAACGGTCTGCCTTCGACTGATCAAAAATATCAATGGCAAATGACCGAAGATCCGGCTGCTCAAACGGGATGGCGGGCGATTGCCGGTGCTACGAGCGAGCAATTGACTTATACTCCTCCTTATCAAGGGACATTCTTCGTACGACGCTTAACTAAACTTGGAGATTGTTCCGACCTTTCTCCGGCTTCGAAGATTGTGGCCGACCCCGGCTTGAATTCCATCGTTTCCAACGATGAACTCAACATCACCATCGACCACAAGAATCCCTTCACGCTGACGGCAGGTTTCGTAACGGGAAATCCCTCCCGAACCTACCAATGGCAGCGAAGTTTGGACAAGACTACGTGGACGAACATCGCAGGTGCTACGGACCAGACGTACACAGAGACGCGGCGCTACGGTGCAATTGTCTACTACAAGCGTATCACCTCTGCCGGTACGTGTTCTACGGAAAGCCCCATCATTACGGTGCGCTTCAAGAAGCGCTATCCTGCTATGGTGAATCCCCACCTGCGCCAGCGTGTGCTGACGGAGTGATAAACTTACTTTTCTCTACTACTGCGTAAGTGTACGTGGTTATTTGACCGAGGCCCTCTTGCCCCGAACGATGTATAGCTATTATGAGTTATAGCAATATGTGTGAGAGTACATCGTTACGGAAAGGAGCGGCCTCGGTTTTCTTTTTTGGAGAACCCATATCAGAATATCTTGTTTGCAGATAACAAAGCAGGAAAAGTTTTTCCTACTTTTTTGTTCGACCAAAAATGTTTACAACCCACTTTTTTTGAGGAGAAAGTTCGTTTTCTCCAAAATAATTTGTTACTTTTGCTCAGTTTACCAAAAATGCCCACCTACTTATGAGCGAACTCCGAGTGATTATCAGCGGAGGCGGCACGGGAGGACACATCTTTCCGGCCATCTCCATCGCCAACGAAATCCGTATGAAGCGTCCCGATGCCCAAATCCTCTTTGTGGGGGCCGAAGGGCGCATGGAGATGCAGCGCGTCCCCGCTGCGGGCTACCCTATCGAGGGATTGCCGATAGCAGGATTTGACCGCAAACGCCTGTGGCGCAACTTCGGGGTGCTGCTCAAAATCTTCAAGTCCAAACGCAAAGCGCGCCGCATCGTCCGCGAGTTTCGGCCGCAGGTGGCGGTGGGCGTGGGCGGCTATGCCAGCGGACCCACGCTGAGTGTGTGCGGCGACATGGGCATCCCCACGTTGCTGCAAGAGCAAAACTCCTATGCCGGAGTGACCAACAAACTGCTCGCTCGCCGCGCTCGGCGCATCTGTGTGGCCTATGAGGGCATGGAGCGCTTTTTCCCGGCCGACCGCCTTGTGCTGACCGGCAACCCTGTGCGACAAAATCTGCTCCACCCTGCCGCCGGCCGTGCCGAAGCCTTGGCCGCTCTCGGGCTGGAAGAAGGGAAGCGCACGGTGCTCATCATCGGCGGCAGTCTGGGTGCCCGTACCCTCAACGAAAGTGTGCTCCACCACCTGGCGCTGATTGAAGGGCAACATCACCTCCAGTTTCTGTGGCAGACGGGTAAGTTTTACAGCCAAGAAATTGCCGAGCGCCTGCAAGCCCAAGGTTGTCCGAAAAAAACCTCCACGTGACGGAGTTTGTCGCCGACATGGCTTCGGCCTATGCCGTGGCCGATTTGGTGATCAGCCGTGCCGGTGCATCAAGCATCAGCGAACTGTGCCTGCTGGGCAAGCCCTCTATCCTCGTGCCTTCGCCCAATGTGGCCGAAGATCACCAGACACACAACGCCATGGCACTGGTGCACAAAGACGCGGCGCTGCTGATGAAAGATGCCGAAGCCGTGGCACAACTCCTCCCGCTGGCGATTGACACCGTGCAAGACAGCGCCCGCCTGCAACTCCTCTCGCACAACGCGCAGCTGCTGGCCAAACCCCATGCGGCAAGCGACATTGCCGACGAGGTGATTCGGCTCGCCGAAGCAACCCAATCTTGAAAGGGCGTTTTTCTCACGAAAAAGAGAAAAGGAGAAAACGCTTGCACAACAAACGCTTTCTCCTCACTGCAACACTCCACTACTCACCACACGAACCCTCAACAGGTCATGACACCCTATACATCCGTCTATTTCCTCGGTGCCGGCGGCATCGGTATGAGCGCTTTGGAGCGCTATTTTCTCAAGCAAGGTCTGCACGTGGGCGGCTACGACCGCACCCCTTCGCCCCTGACCGATGCCCTGAGCAAAGAGGGCGCAGATCTCCACTTCGAGGATGACCCGGAGTGCATCCCCGAGGCTTTTCGCCACCCCGAGCACACCTTGGTGGTCTACACCCCCGCCATTCCTGCCGACCATCGCGAGATGGCGTGGTTCAAGGCCGAAGGCTTTGAGCTCCGGAAGCGTGCCGAAGTGCTGGGTGTACTGACACGCCAAAAGAAAGGACTTTGCGTGGCGGGAACGCACGGCAAAACGTCGACATCGGCCATGACCGCCCACCTCCTCCATCAGAGCCACGTGGGATGCAACGCCTTTTTGGGGGGCATCACCAAAAACTACGGTACGAACTATCTCCTTTCCGAAACGAGCGACTATGTGGTGATTGAAGCCGATGAGTTCGACCGCTCTTTCCATCACCTCCGCCCTTACGCCACGGTCATCACCTCGGCCGATGCCGACCACCTCGACATCTACGGCACGGAAGCGGCCTATTTGGAGAGTTTCGCCCACTACACCAGTCTCATCCAGCCCGGTGGAGCGCTTGTCGTGCATCGCGACCTGCGTTTTGAGGAGCGTCTGCAAACCGGTGTGCGCCGCTACGACTATGCCCGCACTGAAGGCGACTTCCACGCCGAAAACATCCGCATCGGCGGCGGGCGCATCGTCTTCGACCTCGTTTCACCCATCGAAAATGTGCGCGACATCGAACTGGGCGTCCCCGTGAGCATCAACATCGACAACGGCATTGCCGCTTGTGCTTTGGCACAGATTGCCGGGGTCGATGCCGACAGCATCCGCCGCGCCATGGCCTCGTTTGGTGGAGTGGACCGCCGCTTCGATTTCAAAATCAAGACGGACAAATGTGTCTTCCTCAGCGACTATGCACACCACCCGGCCGAAATCCGACAAAGCATCCTATCGCTCCGTGAAGTGTTCGACGGTCGCAAAATCACCGCCATTTTCCAACCCCACCTCTACACCCGCACCCGCGATTTCTATCACGAATTTGCTGACGCCCTCTCCCTGCTCGACGAGGTGATTTTGCTCGACATCTATCCCGCACGGGAAGCCCCGATAGCGGGTGTGACTTCGCAAATCATCTTCGACTGCCTCCGTCCGGACATGCAAAAGCGCCTGGCCCACAAGGAAGACCTGCCGCAGATTGTGGAAGAAGGCCATTTCGACGTGCTCGTCGTCCTCGGTGCCGGTGATGCCGACAGCTACTGCCCTCAACTCACCGAAATACTCCAACGCAAATAAGTAGGTGTTCAAATTTAACCGTACCTATTTTAGTCGTAGGCTATTCTCTACTTTGATACCCTCTTTGTTCCCCTTTCCGCCACCTCGCCTTTGTTTATCAGTCGTGTAGCCCGCTACACTCCTTCTTCACAAAGACAAACTGACGAAAAAATGAAACAAACATAGTATCAATTCATTCTGAACGCCTACTTAAACGCTTTTCGCCTCCCCTATGCGCACTGTGCTCAAACTTCTCCTCCTGCTGGGCATCACCGGCTACTTGATTTTCGTGGTGATTAAGTTCTCCACGCATCAGGACGCATCGCAGTGCAAAAGCGTCAACATCGTCATCGCCGACAGTGCACAAGCCACCCTCATCACCGCCGCCGATGTGGAACAGATGCTACGCAAACACAGTCTCTACCCCTTGGGATGGTCCATGAAGGACATCAGTCCGCTCAAGATTGAACAAAAACTCAATGCCGACCCCTTCATCGAACACACCCTCTGCGTCAAAACCCCGGGGCAAAACGTACAAGTGGTGGTGAAGCAACGCCTTCCCCTCCTGCGCATCCTCTCCGAGAACGGTGACGACTACTATCTGGACAACAAGGGCATTCGAATGGAAGCTCGTGGCTACGAAGCCGACGTGGCCGTGGTGACGGGACATGTCGACCACCGCTTTGCCAAAGTTCATTTGGTGGAACTGGGACGCATCCTCCACAACGACCCTTTCTGGCAGGCACAAATCCAGCAAATCAACGTCACTCCCCATCACGACATCGACATGGTGATGCGAGTGGGCGACCCAATTGTGCATTTCGGGGCACCCGAGAATTTTGCGCGCAAACTCCGCAACCTCCGTGCGTTCTACGAAAAAGTGCTGCCGCAAGTGGGTTGGCACCGATACAAAGAAATCTCCGTGGCCTATGGCAACCAAGTCATCGGCATCAAATCATCGCAAAAATAAAATATATCAGATATGGCAAAAGAGAACTCCAACAGCTTTGTGGCTGCCATTGTGCTCGGTTCTTCCAAAGTGACGGGCATTGTGGGGCGCAAAGAGCCCGAAGGCATCATCAATGTGCTCGCCTATGTCGCCATTCCCTCTGTCGACTTCATCAACAAGGGGTGCGTGTTCAATGTCGAGAAAATGACCACCAACCTCAAAACCATTCGTGAACGGCTGGAGGAGCAGGTCAATCGCAGCATCGGCCGGTTCTACGTGGCCATCGATTGCAAGGCCACGCGCTCCATCATCCACAGCATCAACAAGGAGTATCACGAACGCCTCACCATCACCCAAGAGTTGCTCGACAACCTCCTCGTGCTCAACCGTGAGGAGAAAGCTGCCGACCGCCTCTATCTGGAGTCCATCCCCTTCGAGTATAAACTCGGCACCATCGTCACCACCGAACCGCTGGGCGTGATGACCGAAAGCATTCACACACAATTCCTCAACATCTCCTGCAACGCCACCACGGTGGAGACCATCGAAACGTGCTTCCGCAAATCCGGATTGCCCATCGAGCGCACCACTCTGGCCGCCACCCAACTGGCCACGGTGGTCACCTCCGAACAGGAGCGCACCTCGGGCTGCGTGTTTGTCGACATGGGCAGCGAAACCACCACGGTGGCCGTCTACAAGGGCAAACTCCTGCGCCATCTGGCCGTCATCCCCTTGGGAGGGGCCAACATCACCCGCGACATCGCCAACATTCTCAACTGCGAGGAGAGCGAAGCCGAAACTCTCAAGCGCACCTATGGCTATCCCGACATACAGCACCCCGACGACGACTCCGACCAAATCATCCCCTTGCGCGATGGCAACCGCACCTATAAGCAAGGCGACCTCTACGACATCATCGGGGCACGCGTGGAGGAGATTGTGCAAAACATCAAGCACCAAATCGACCTTTCGGGCTTCACCCGCGAAAAATCTCGTCAACGGACTTTTTCCTCATCGGTGGTGCCGCCCAACTGCCCAACATCGGCCGGGCTTTTGATGCCCACTTCAAGGACTGGAACATCCGTTTCTCCAAGACGCCCACCCGCCTGAGCGTGAGCTGCGAAAACCGCAACTTCAACGACGGCGGCACGTTCAACGTTGCCCTGGCGATGGTGGTAAACGGGGAGGCCAACTGCAACGCCGGCGAACGCACCGTGCAGAAGGACTTGTTTGAAAGCCATCCCACATCCGTTCCTGCCGACCCCGCGCCGGAATCCGCTCCCACCCCTGCTCCCGAACCGGAATCGGAGCCGCAAGAGCCCACTCCCACGGTGAAGGAAAAGAGCAAGACTTCCATCTTCTCCAAATTCTTCTCCAAGACCAAGAAGACCCTTTCCGGGCTCGTCACCGAAGAGGATTAAAGAGAGGGCTAAAAATCTCACCTCCCTCTTTTGTGCTGTTCCACTTTCTCTCCCCATTCATTTTTGCCATTATGTCCGACACCCTTTCTCCTGAACAAGATAAAGCCCTCATCCTCGACATCGAAATTCCGGAAACTACGCCCGCTGCCTCCCGTCCCTCGGTAGCGCCCGAGTCGCCCCGCAGCCATGCCGTAGATATCGACATTCCCTCCACAACCCCCAAAATCATCAAGGTGATTGGTGTGGGTGGCGGTGGTGGCAACGCCGTCAACTACATGTACCGCACCGGCATGCACGATGTCAACTTTGTGGTCTGCAACACCGACTCCAAAGCACTGGCCGACTCTCCCGTGCCCCACCGCCTGCAGTTGGGACACGAAGGTCTCGGCGCCGGCAATCGTCCCGAACGCGCCCGACAGGCCGCTGAAGAGAGCATCGATCAAATCCGCGAAATGCTCGACGACGGCACCAAGATGGTGTTCATCACCGCCGGCATGGGTGGGGGCACCGGCACCGGCGCTGCTCCCGTCATTGCCCACGAAGCCAAAGAGAAGGGCATCCTCACCGTGGGCATCGTCACCATCCCCTTCCGCTTTGAGGGCAACAAGAAAATCGACCAAGCCCTCGACGGTGTAGATGCCATTGCCAAAGAGGTGGACGCCCTCCTGGTCATCAACAACGAGCGCCTGCGCGAGATTTATCCAGAACTCACCATCCGCTCGGCTTTCGACAAGGCCGACAACACCCTCTCTGTGGCCGCCCGCTCCATCTCCGAAATCATCACCATGCACGGCATCGTCAATCTCGACTTCCAGGACGTCGGCACGGTGCTGCGCGAAGGTGGAGTGGCCATCATGTCCACCGGCTACGGCGAAGGCGAAAACCGCGTTACCAAGGCCATTCAAGACGCCCTCCACTCCCCACTGCTCAACAACAACGACATCTACAACGCCAAGAAGATTTTGCTCGCCATCACCTTCTGCGCCGAAAGCAACGAAGGCGGCACCAGCGAACTGATGATGGAGGAGATGAACGAGGTGCACCAATTCATGTCGTCCTTCCAAGACGATGTCGAAACCAAATTCGGCCTCTCCACCGACAACTCCTTGGACAAGAAAGTCAAAATCACCATCCTCGCCACCGGTTTCGGCATGAACGCCGTGACCGGCATGCGCGAAAAGATGGAAGCACAGACCGAAGCCGAAGCCAAAGCCGCCGCCGAATGGCGCGTGGAGCTCGAAGAGCGCCGAGGATCGTACTATGGTTTCACCGACAACCACGGCGTGCAGCGCCGATTTGTCAAGGTGTTCCTCTTCGAACCCGAAGACCTCGAAAACGAGGAAATCATCACCCTCGTCGAAGCCATGCCCGCCAGCAAGCGCACCAAGGACTACCTCAACGGCATCAAATCCAAATCGACCACCAACCTACCCTTAAACCCCATCATCGATGCCTAACGAACTCATCGACCTTCCCGAAAAGGAAAAAGCGCCCTCTTCCGCTTCCATCATCAAGGTGATTGGTGTGGGCGGCGGCGGCGGCAATGCCGTGGGCAACATGTACCGCGAGCGCATCGAAGGCGTTCGCTTCTTGGTGTGCAACACCGATGCCAAGGCGCTGCAAGACTCTCCCGTGCCCGACCACATGCAACTCGGCGAAGGACTCGGTGCCGGTGGACGCCCCGAGGTGGGAAAGCGACTGGCCGAAACCCACTTGTCGAAAATCCAAGAAGCCTTCGACGACAACATCAAGATGGTGTTCATCACCGCCGGCATGGGCGGTGGCACCGGCACGGGAGCCGCTCCCATCGTGGCCCGCGAAGCCATGAAGCGCGACATCCTCACCATCGGCATTGTCACCATCCCCTTCAAGTTTGAAGGCAATAAGAAAATCGACCAAGCCCTCGATGGAGTCGAAGCCATGTCGAAAGAGGTCGACGCCCTCCTTGTCGTCAACAACGAGCGCCTCAAAGAGATCTATTCCGACTATTCCGTGGCGGAAGCCTTCCGCAAAGCCGACGACACCCTCACCAAGGCCGTCCGCTCCATCGTGGAAATCATCAACATGCACGGCACGCAAAACCTCGACTTCCACGATGTCGACACCTGCCTCCGCGGTGGTGGTGTGGCCATCATGTCGAGCGGCTTCGGACGCGGCGACGGCCGCATGACCAAAGCCTTTCAAGACGCCCTTGAGTCGCCCCTCCTCAACGACCGCGAAGTCAAGCGCTCCCGCTCCCTACGCGTGGCTTTCTTCTATCCTCCCGAAGCCACCGGTAACAGTCTGATGATGGACGAGATGCAAGAGGTGGATTCTTTTATGGAGGGTTTCCTGCGTGATGTCGATACAAAATGGGGAATGGCAGAAGATCCCAACCTCACCGACGAAGTCAAAGTGACCATCCTCGCCTCCGGATTCCGTCTCGATCCTGAGGAGGAAGAAGAGGCGCAAGAGGGCACCATCAGCCTCGAAGAGATGGAACACGAACGTGCCCTCGACGAGCGACGCCGACAAGCCTATGGCGACACCCAAAAGCGCCAACGCTACAACCGCATCTTCCTCTTCTCCTCCGAAGACCTCGAAAACGAGAAACTCTTAGAGGTGGTCGATGCCCTCCCCGTCTATAAACGAACAGAAAATGACATCCGCCACTTCCGCAGCATTGCCAATCAAGCTGCGGCTTTGGAGGTGACGGTCTAATCCCCTATCCCTACACATCCAATTATGCTTTTCGATCAAATCAGTGCCGACATCATGGCGGCCATGAAAGCCAAAGACAAAGTGCGCACACAAGCACTCCGCAACGTCAAGAAATACTTCATCGAAGCCAAAACAGCTCCAGGCAACAATGGTGAGCTCTCCGACGAAACCGCCCTCAAAATCATTGCCAAACTCGTCAAGCAAGGTCGCGACACCGCCCAACTCTACACCGAGCAAAATCGTCCCGACCTGGCCGAAAGCGAACTGGCTGAGGTGGCGGCCATCGAGAGTTACCTCCCCAAACCCCTATCCGACGAAGAACTCACCGCTGCTCTCCGCGACATCATTGCCCAAGTCGGCGCCACCTCGGCCAAGGACATGGGCAAGGTGATGGGTGCAGCCTCCAAGCAGCTCGCCGGAAAGGCCGATGGACGCGCCATCAGCACGAAGGTCAAGGAACTCCTGGCCTAAGTTTTTTCTCCTCCCGATGCTCCCTCACAGAGATGGAAGTTCCCCTGCGAAGTTCCATCTCTGTTGTTTTTAGTTTCCTCTTGCAAATGCCCCTCACAAATATATAGAGATCTCGCCGTCCAAAAGCGCCACTCTTCCCCGACTTTAACACGGATTTAACACTTTCGGGCGGAAGTCCGAAACAGCATCAAAAGGCAGAACACGCACACCGGAACTCAGGAAGTGTCCACCCTCTTCGCCTCCCAAAGAACGAGCCACATTTTTCCTCAGAGGTAGTTTTGTTTTTCTCTGAAGTAGATGAAATTACCTCAGAGATAGTTTTATCTTTCTCTGAGGGAGTTTCGTTTTTCTCTGAGGGGGTTACTTTTCTCTGAGGGAGCCGGCACACGCCTCGGCTCGCGCGCGTATACACTACACAACACCCACGTTTTTTGCCTTCACTGCCTTCACCACACCCACCAATATGCGCGCTCCACCTCCCGAGATCTGCCGTTTGCCTTCACCTTTGCCTTCACCCATAAGCCTAAGATCTTCAAGCACTTTCGTCTCTGGTGAAGGCAGTGAAGGCAAAAAACAGCCTCTATTGTAGGGTAACGCGCGCGCGAGGGCAGTGCTCCACATTGAGGCCGATATTCGCCCCCGTTGGGGACGCACGGCTGTGCACTCGTGTTCCGTAGGTTCGTCGGGCAAGCCCGCCTCGCCTACGGTTATTGGGAGAAGCCCCCTCCGGGGACTACCCTGCGGAATAGGGTGCCCATAGACCGAATTAAATCATAGTTGCCAAGATTTCTTTGGCCGGCGACTACCCTACGGAATAGGGTGCTCATAGACAGAATTAAATCATAGTTGCCAAGATTTCTTTGGCCGGCGACTACCCTACGGAATAGGGTGCTCATAGACAGAATTAAATCATAGTTGCCAAGATTTCTTTGGCCGACGACTACCCTACAGAATAGGGTGCTCATAGACCGAATTAAATCATAGTTGCCAAGATTTCTTTGGCCGGCGACTACCCTGCGGAATAGGGTGCCCATAGACCGAATTAAATCATAGTTGCCAAAATTTCTTTGGCCGGCGACTACCCTGCGGAATAGGGTGCCCATAGACAGATGTCGCTGAAGGCGACACCTTTGAATAACCCCACGTCCTCGTGGGGTAGAGGCGCATCCGTGAGCAAGCTGACTGAAGGTCAGCCCGATTTTCGTTGCCCATACACAATTTCTAAGTAGATGTTCGAAATGAATGGATACTATATTGGTTTCCATTTTTCGTCAGCTCGTCTTTGCGAAGAAGGAGTGTTGCGGGCTACACGACTGATGAACAAAGGCGAGAGGAAAAGATGAGCAAAGAGGATATCAAAGTAGAGAACAACCTACGACTAAAATAGGTTCGGTTAATTTTGAACACCTACTTATTGGATAGACATCAACATGACGCAGACCCAAACAGCCTTGGTGAAAAGACTCATCCAAACGTCCTTCCAGATCGTCGGACAGAAAAAACGTAACAAGATATGATACTTTGGAACCTCATCCACGGATGCCACCGCAAGAGCGAAGGGTGCCGACATTGCTACGTGTTTGCCCGCGATGAGCAACACGGCATCGACACCAACCTTGTGCGCAAAACAACCACCTTCGACCTGCCGATGAAGCGCAACCGACAGGGCGAGTGGAAAATCCCACCAGGCAGTCGGGTGATGACGTGCTTCTCGTCGGACTTCTTCCTCGAAGAGATGGACGCTTGGCGCAGCGAGGCTTGGCAGATGATGCGGGTGCGCAGCGACCTGACGTTCTATATGGTCACCAAGCGTCCCGAGCGTATCACCTCGTGCCTGCCTCCCTTTTGGGAAGAACTGAAATCGCGCCTCTATCTCTGCTGCACGATGGAGAACCAGCGTTGCGTGGACGAACGTCTGTCCCTCTTTCTGCACACACCGCTTGTGCACCGCGAAATCATTGTCGAACCGATGCTTGAAGCCGTAGACTTCCACGGCAAGTTGGGAGGTATCGAACGCATCACGGTGGGCGGCGAATCGGGGCTGAACGCTCGCCCCTGCCACTACGAATGGGTTTTTGGACGTACGGCGTCAATGTCGGGAAGCCGGCATCGGATTTCACTTCAAGCAGACGGGAGGCAATTTCCACAAAGACGGAAAGCACTATCGATTGCCCCATCGCATGCAACTCTCGCAGGCTGCCCGTGCCGGCATCGACCTGCCCTGATGGTGCGTAAGGAAGAAAGGAGGAAACGACGCCTTTTTTGCAGTAGAAGTTGCTCCACTGCCGAAAAAGGCGTAAATTTGTATCGGTGAAACCTAAGTAGGTGTTCAAAATTAATGGATACCCTCTTTGTTTTCTTTTTCCCGTGAGAAAACTCCTTCTGCTCTGTGCCGGCGGTACGCTCAGCACACAAAACCGACACCTGCTGCCCCAACCTGAACGTGTGGAGCAACGCACTGCCCCACCCTTCCGAATCACCCCCACAACGCTCAATAATCCCTCTCTGCCCCACCGACACATGAACATCTCCCACGAACACTGGATGCAGCGCTGTCTCCAACTGGCACGCAACGGCAGTCTCACCACCTCGCCCAACCCCATGGTGGGCGCAGTCATCGTCTATCCCGACGAGCAAGGCGGGCGCATCCTGGGCGAAGGCTACCATATCCGTCCCGGCGAAGGCCATGCCGAGGTCAATGCTCTCCGCAGTGTGTCCCCGGCCGATAAGGCGCTGCTCCCGCAGTCGACCATCTACGTCAGCCTTGAGCCTTGTGCCCACTACGGTCGCACCCCACCCTGCGCTGCCCTCATCGTGCGCAGTGGCATCCGGCGGTGTGTGGTGGGCTGTGTAGACCCTTTCAGCAAAGTGGGTGGACGCGGCATCAAGATGATGCGTGAAGCCGGTGTAGAAGTCATTGTGGGCGTGCTTCGCGAAGCGTGTATCGACCTCAACCGCCGTTTCTTCTGTGTCAACGTCCTGCGCCGCCCCTTCATCACCCTCAAATGGGCGGCCAGTGCCAATGGGTTCATCGACCGCTGCCGTACCCTCGATGCCGAAGGCAACCCCATCGGGCGTCCGGCACAACTTTCCACCCCCACCACCCTGCTGCGGGTGCATCGGCTTCGGGCAGAACATGAAGCCATTCTTGTGGGACGACGCACCTTTGAACTCGACCGCCCGGCGCTCACCGTGCGCCATTGGCCCGGTCGCTCTCCCCTGCGCTGCGTGCTGGGAAGTGTCGATGAGCGCGCCCTGCAAGCGGGTTTTCAAGCCTTTGCCGACATCGACAGTCTGCTGGATGCTTTTCGCCGCGACAGGGTGCAGTCGCTCTTTGTGGAGGGCGGCAGCCGATTGCTCCAGTCGTTCATCGAGCGCGACCTCTGGGACGAAGCGTGGGAAGAACGCAGCACCGTCCGCCTCGGCGACGGCGTGCCGGCACCCACGATGCCTGCCGAGTTTGACCCCGAAGAAGAAACGCACTTCGGCACGCGCTACCGACATTGGCGAAGCCCCGTGCTGCAACAGCACTACGTGGACTTCTGAGCACAACAAGACCTCCTCTCAAATCCCGCGTCGAAAGAGTATGATTGTGGACATTAGGGTGACAACCAAAGACGTAAGGCATAAACCTAAATCATTCCACTCAAAAAGAATGTGATATTTTTTGTGTGTATGTTTTTTTTCTTTACCTTTGCACAAAATAAAAGAGTATGATAAAGTTCTTATTTCCTTTGGTATGTTTATTTTGCTTTTTCGTTTCTTGTCAAGAAGAGAATAGCAATATCGACCTCCTTAAAACGGCAGATGGTGGAGTGATTAAGGTAAAAAAAGAGGAAGTAATCTCTTTGGATCCTAAGAAGCTCAATTTTAGAAATTCGAGACCTTCGGGAGAAGGTCCCGTTATTGATACTTCTTATGGAGGGGCGACCACCTTAGAAAAAGAAGATTGGATAAGAATAAAATTCACCAACAAGGTTGAAGGTTTTGAAGCCAATAAAATCTACTATGCAAAGTATGCTGTTTGTGTGCAGAATATAGATATCCGTGGATATAATGAACTCACTCCTATTTATAGCAGAAAAAAGCACATGGGATTTCACCCATCAATACCTATAGAAAATATGGAGTTAGGTGCTCGAATAGATAACTGGGGTGGTAAAACCGCAAGATGTACAACTAAATTATTGTATATAGGATATGATGAGCAACTTCGTGAAGTAGATACTTACTATCCTATTCTTCCGAATAAAATTATTTGGTATACGGTTAAAAAGTGTATACGATTGGAAATTATAAAAATTAAAGTATTCCCTTTTGACTGGGGAATAAATTAACACTATCCTGTTATCTATTAGAACATAAATTACATAATAGAGAATTTTTATTGTACAATATAACTGCAATCAAGGAACTCAAAAGCTCCTTGATTGCAGTTGTTTTTTTATTGATGAATTTGTAAAAGGTACGCGCACCAGCTACTTCCATCCACGAATAAACCTCAAAATATATCTATTTTTCGGCCCTTATGGCTAGAAAAAAACAAGGGTCAAGAAAGCCAGCAAATCCAGCCCAATAGAAGGGTGGAGCGAGGGTGGGGAGGGGCATTTTTGCAAAGCCGACCCACACTTATGGAATGCAGAAAGGGCAGTGTAGGGGAGAATAGGACAAAAGAAGGAGGAAATAGACGTTTTTTAAGGAGAAGTCTTTGCCCTTCCCTCGGGAAATGCCTACATTCGCTTGGTCCTAACACAACAATACAACCAACACAAACCTCCCATACAAAAACTCATGAATACCCCTTCTTACGTACAAGGTGCGTCGAGCACACACCTGTTTGGCGAAACCATCAATAGCCACCTGCGCAACATCGTCGAAGCCAACCCCCACAACGATGCGCTCATCAGTGCCCACCAAGGCTATCGCGCCACTTATGCCGAATTCTACGAGCAAGTGGGGTGCGTGGCCAAAGGATTGATTGCCCTCGGCGTGCAGCCCGGCGAGCGCGTGGGCATCTGGTCGCCCAACTGCTACCAGTGGGTGCTGCTCCAATATGCCACGGCGCGCATCGGCGTTATCATGGTCAACCTCAATCCCGCTGCCCGCACCCACGAGTTGGTCTACGTGCTCAACCAGTCGGGCATCACCACGGTGTTTGCCGCCTTGCAGTTCAAAACGAGCAACTACAAGCAGATGCTCCGCAAAAGCCGCGTGAAAGCGCCCACCCTTGCCCGCGAAATCTATTGGGACGAAACGTGGGAACGCTTCTTGGCCGATGGTGAAAGCGTGAGAGACGAGACGCTGCGCGAGTGGGAAGACGCGGTGCAGTTTGACGACCCCGTCAATATCCAATACACCTCCGGCACCACGGGCAACCCGAAGGGCGTTACGCTCTCCCACCACAACATCCTCAACAACGGCTTCTTCATCGGTGAGCGCATGCACTACACCTCGGCCGACCGCGTCTGCCTGCCCGTCCCCTTCTTCCACTGTTTCGGGATGGTGCTGGGCAACATGGCCTGCACCACCCACGGTGCCACCATCGTCATTCCCAACGATAGTTTCGACCCACGGGTCACTCTCGAAGTCGTAGAGCGCGAGCGCTGCACCTCTCTCTACGGTGTGCCCACGATGTTCATCGTCGAACTCGAAGAGATGGAGAAGAAGGACTATGACCTGCGCTCCCTCCGCACGGGCATCATGGCGGGTTCGGTGTGTCCGCCGGAAGTGATGAAAAAGGTGAAGGAACTGATGAACATGCACGAAATCACCATCTGCTACGGCATGACCGAAACCTCTCCCGTATCGACCCAGACTCGCATCGGAGCACCCTTTGAGAAGCAAATCTACTCCGTCGGCACCGTGCAGGACCACATCGAAATCAAAATCATCGACCCCGACACCGGACGCGTGCTCCCACGCGGCAAAGCGGGCGAAATCTGCACCCGTGGCTACTCTGTGATGCTGGGTTACTGGAACGACCCCGAGTCCACCCAACGCGTGCTCGATGCCCAACGCTGGATGCACACCGGCGACCTCGGCTCGATGGACGAGGAGGGCTACGTCTACATCGAAGGACGCATCAAAGACCTCATCATCCGCGGCGGCGAAAAACATTTCGCCCAAGGAGATTGAGGACTTCCTCACACCCACCCTGGTGTCATGGACGCTCAAGTCATCGGTGTGCCCAGTGAGAAATATGGTGAAGAACTCATGGCTTGGGTTATTCTCAAAGAAGGGGTTACGCTCACCGGCGACGACCTCCGCGCTTTCTGCAAAGACCGCATCGCCCACTACAAGGTGCCGCGCTACTGGAAGTTTGTCACGGAGTTTCCGATGACCATCGCCGGCAAAATCCGAAAGGTCGACATGCGCGAAATCTCCGCCCGCGAACTGGGACTCACGGAGAAGAAGTAAGGGCACGGCCTTTTTCATCCCTTCTGAGGAAAATGAGGTCTTAGGTAGAGCGATTTCTACCTAAGACCTCATTTCGTTTGTTTGCTCAACGGTGTTACCATCGGTGGTTCAGGCAAACCAGAGCATGACGATGATTTGAGCGATGATGACGCGCAGAAACATGCCGAGGGGATAGACGGTGGCGTAGGCGATGGAAGCGCGGTCGCCGGGGAGGGTGTCGTTGACATAACCCAAGGCGATGGGGTTGGCCATGGCGCCGCAGAGCATGCCGGCCGTGGTGGCGAGTGACTTGTGGCGATAGTTCACCGCGATGGCGGCCACGAGGATGAGGGGTAGGGCAGTGAGGAGGGCGGCAATGCCAATCCATTTGAGCGCCGCCGGCTGCATCACCGTGGCCAGGAAGTCGCCACCGGCATCCAGCCCCAGGCAGGCCAGATACATCGAAAGACCGAGCGAACGCAGCATCAAGTTGGCCGACTGTGTGGTGTAAGCCACCATGTGCAGGCGCGGGCCGTAGCTGCCGATGAGGATACCCATGATGATGGGTCCGCCCGCAAGCCCCAGCCGGACGGGATAACTCAGGCCGAAGTTGAGGGGGATGCTCCCCAGCAGCAGACCGAGCGTGATACCGATGAAGATCGTCACCATGTTGGGCTCTTCGAGATGTTTCACCTCATTGCCCAATTCGTCGATGACCTGTTCCACACTGTCCTTCGTGCCCACCACGGTGATGCGGTCGCCGATGCGCAGCATGAGTTCGGGCGTGGCCAGGAGTTGGAGGTCGGCACGCTTCACGCGGCTCACCGTCACGCCGAAGCGGTTGCGCAAGTGGAGGTCGCGCAGGCGCTTGCCGTTGATGCCCGAACGGGTGATGAGGATGCGGCGCGAGACGAGGTGAGGGTCGATGGTGTTCCAGTCGATGTTCTTCTCCATCCAGTTGGTGTCGTCGTGGCTGCCGAAGAGTTTGGTGAGCAGGTCGACCTGCGTCTTTTGGGTGATGACGAGCAGGCGGTCGCCCTTCTGGATGATAGTGTCGCTGCCGGGGAGGATGACTTCGCCCTCACGCCAAATGCGCGACACGACAAACTTGGCATGGGCAAAGCCGGTGACAATTTCGTAGATGGTGAGGCCGAAGAGGGCGGGGTTGCACACGCCGTAGGAGGTGATGAAGGCTTCGCTGTCGCTGTCGCTGTCGTCGGAGTGTTCGTGGCGCTTGAGCCACCCTTTCATCACCACCAGCACGATGATGACCCCAATCATGCCGATGGGGTAAGTCACGGCGCAACTCAACGCTGCCACGGCCGAGGGTTGCCCCAGCTGCTTGAGCGTCTGTTGGGCAGCACCGAGGGCAGGCGTGTTGGTGGTGGCGCCGCACAGCACGCCGATGAGGTCGGCAAAGGGGAGCCATCCGGCGGCTGCCATGGCCAGCGTCATGAGCGTACCGAGCAGCACGATGCCCACCGAGAGCACATTTAGTTCTGTGCCGCCGTGCTTGAAGGCACTCATGAAGCCCGGACCCACTTGCAGGCCGAGGGTGTAGACAAAAAGGACAAGACCGAAACTTTCGGCATAGGAGAGCATCTGAGGGTCGAGCTCCAGTCCGAGCGCACCGGCCAAAATGCCGGCAAAGAACACGAACGTAATGCCCAGACTGATGCCCTTGAAGCGAAATTTCGCCAACGAGAGCCCCTAAGGCGCAAACGGCCGAAAAGGACAATGACGGCCTGAATGGCTGAGGGCGTGGTGAGAAGGTCGATGAACCACATGATGAAATCTGCAGGGAAAGAAAAGCTGTGAAGTAAAAAGGGGAGCAAGCTCCGAGAAAAAGAGTGTTTTTTTGGCAGGGCCGCGGCCCCTATTGCCGCAAAGGTAGAGAGTTTTTGATGAACGAAGAAAGATTTACCCACTTTTTTTGCACTTTCCGCCTTCATCGGCCGATTGCAGGCCGTTTTTCCGCGCTGTTTGGGCGTGGTGGCGCCTGCTTCCGAGAGGGGTGCTGCTTTCTTTCTCCTTGTGCCGTGTGTTCCGGGTCGTTAGCTAATGGAGTTTTCTACGTGGTGAAAGAGAATTTTCTACGTGGTGAAAATGAGTTTTCAACATGTAGAAAGTTTTCTTTCAACGTGTAGAAAATTCCATCACGTAACGAGAAGACGACGGCGGCACACGCACCGGAGCGCCGGCCACAAAGGTCGGCGGCACTGCAAAAGCCGCAAATGTCTACTTCCGACGACTGCTTTCCCGCAAATTTCTCCTCCAAAATGACACTTCGCATAAAAAAAGTAGAAATAAAGCGCTTTGTCAAAAGTTTTACCTATTTTTTTGTACTCTCAACAAAACACGAACTACGATATGAAGAAAGCAGATTTACTGGACCGTAAGATCCTTAGAATCATCTCCATCGACGCCCGCCGCAGTTTCAAGGAGATTGCCGCACATTGCGGTGTGTCGCGCGCTGCCATCCATCAGCGTGTCGTGCGCATGATCGAAAAAGGCATCATCACCGGAAGCGGGTATCAGGTGAGTCCGAAGTTTTTGGGTTTCGGCACCTGCACCTACATCGGCATCAAGCTCGAACGCGGCTCGATGTACAAGCAGACAGTCGACCAACTCAACAAAATTCCCGAAATCGTGGAATGTCACTTCACCACCGGCCCTTACACCGTCTTGGTGAAACTCTACTCTCGCGACAACGAGCATCTGAAAGACTTGCTCAACAACAAAATCCAAGAAATCCCCGGTGTAACCTCCACCGAAACGATGATTTCGCTCGAACAGAGCATCTCACGTACCGTCCCCATCCTCTTTGAAGTGGAGGACTACCTCGACAAGAACGGCCCACTACCCATCCACCTTGTCGATGAGGTCGAAGACTAAATACTGAGTACGCTCAGCGTGCTTTTCCCTTTCTATTATTCTACAAACTATGACCCTCTACTATCAAGGTGCCTTGCTCGGACTGTGCACCTTCCTCATCATCGGCGTTTTCCATCCGATTGTCATCAAGGCTGAGTACTATTTCGGCACGCGCTCTTGGTGGGCGTTTCTGGTGGCCGGCATTGCTGCCGTCATCGGTGCGCTGTACATCCAAAGCGTCTTCTATAGTGCCGTCTTGGCCATTGTCGGTTTTTCGTGCCTTTGGAGCATCATCGAAATCTTTGAGCAGCGCCAACGCGTCATCAAGGGCTGGTTTCCGATGAATCCACAACGCAAACACACCTATCCTGCCGACGCTGTCCCTTATCAGGGCAAGGCCAAAAAAAGAAATAAGCGCTATGAACCACGATTTAGCAACGCTCTATGCGCAACACACGGAGCATTTTTGCCCCGAAGCGGCCGCTGATTGCCATCACGGGCAATTTCGGGGAGAAAGGTTGCGAACTGGCAGCCGGCTATTACGAGTCGGTGCTCGCGGCCGGGGGGACGCCTCTCGTCCTTCCGCCTTCGGCCGACCTCGCAGCCCTCGAACCGCTTCTCGACCGCATCGACGGACTCCTCCTCTCGGGCGGTGCCGACCTCAATCCCCTCTGGATGGGCGAAGAGCCCATTCCGCAGCTCGGCGGCATCAACCCTGTGCGCGATGGTCAAGAGTTGCTGCTCGTGCGTCTCGCTGCCGACCGTCAAATCCCGATGCTCGGCATCTGTCGCGGTATGCAGGTGATGGTGGCGGCCTTGGGCGGTCGCGTCTATCAGGACACCGCCGTGCAGCGTCCCACGGATGCACCGCTGCTCGTCAAACATTCGCAAACGGCACCGCGCAACGAAGCCACCCACGGCGTGACGATTGAGCCCGACAGCACTTTGGGCCGACTCTTCGGCACGCACATCGCCGTCAATAGTTTCCACCACCAGACGGTGGCCGACCCCGGGCCACGACTTCGCATCACCGCTCGCGCTGCCGACGGCGAAATCGAAGCGGTCGAAAGCACCGAGCACAAGAGCCTTCTGGGCGTGCAGTGGCATCCCGAGTGCATGGAGCGCGAGGTGATGCGGCCACTCTTTGCCCACCTCGTCAGTGAGGCCGAAAGCTATCGCCGCGCACGAGATTTTCACGATCGTCATCTCACGCTCGACTCCCACTGCGACACACCGATGTTTTTCGACCGCGACATCGACTTCAATCGGCGCGACCCCCAGATTTTGGTAGACATCCACAAGATGACCGAAGGAGGACTGGACACGTCCATCATGGTGGCCTATCTGGCACAACAGGGACGCAGCGAAGCCGAACACCGTCAAGCCACCGCCCGCGCCAACAACATCCTCGACCGCCTCGAAGCCATGGTGGAGCGTTGTCCGCAGGCGCGCCTCGCCTTTACGCCAGCACAACTTTATGCCAACAAGGCGGCCGGCCTGCACAGCATCATGCCCGGCATCGAAAACGGCTATGCCTTCGGCACCGACCCGGCCAACGTGGAGCGCTTCCGCCGCCGCGGGGTGGTCTACACCACACTCTGCCACAACGGAAACAACGAAATCTGCGATTCGGCACGTCCCGGCAAGCACGACCTCGAGCGTTTCCCCTCCACGCAAGGGGCGGAACACGGCGGCCTCTCTGACTTTGGTCGCACGGTGGTGCGAGAGATGAACCGCGTGGGAATGATGGTCGACCTCTCCCATGCTGCCGAAAGCACTTTCTACGACGCGCTCTCCTGCTCCTCGCTCCCCATCGTGTGCAGCCACTCTTCGGCACGCAGCCTGTGCGACCATCCGCGCAACCTCACCGACCATCAGCTCCGTGTTTTGGCCGAAAAGGGTGGGGTGGCACAGTGCACTTTCTATAAGGGCTTCCTGCGCACCGACAGCGACAAGGCGTCCATCGACGATGCCGTGGCCCACATGCTCCACATGATTGCCGTGGCCGGCATCGACCACGTGGGCATCGGCACCGACTTCGACGGCGACGGCGGTGTGCCGGGCTTGGCCGATGCTTCCGAACTGCTCCACCTCACCCGCCGTCTGCAAGCCGAAGGACTGACCGACGGCGACCTCGAAAAGCTCTGGGGCGGCAACTTCCTCCGCGTCATGCAAGCGGTGCAGGAGGCGGGCGAAAAATGACCTTACAATCTTTTTTCTTACAACAGCTACACCGAAGATACATTCAAGAAATAGAGCAATTAAATTACAGAATATGATTACTAATTTAAGATTGCAAAACTGGAAGAGTTATTCTGATGCACAGCTCTTTATTGATCCTATTACGATAATTATAGGAACCAATGCAAGCGGAAAATCCAATATATTTGATGCACTAAAACTACTAAGTTCTTTATCTTCACCTGCTGATATCATAGATGTAGTGAATGAAATACGTGGTGGTGCGGAAGGTATTATCAGAAGAGGAATGCAAGAATGTACCCTTACTATAAATTTAGAAACTGAGAAAAATACGGAGCACTTGATGTATACCGTCACCCTCTCATTGGATGCACAAAAGAACATCTTTATTAAGGGGGAAAGTTTAGTACTGATTAATAGGAAGAGAAATCTTACACTTTTTGAAAGAAAGGAGATAGATGAAAATAACTCTTCATTAGTATCCGTTGCTTTGTATTCTGAAGGTAACCCCAAAACTCAGTACTTTTCAGGGAAGTCTTCCATACTCTCACAAATAGAATACGTACATTGCGTCAGAAAGATTAAAGATGCAGTCTTCATTGTGGTTGAAAGTTTAAAGAAGGTCCGTCTTTCCAACCCCATTCCCGAACGTATGAGAGACTTCTCTCCACTCTCAAAAACGATAGCCGATGATGCCTCCAACTTGGCAGGATTCTTGGCCAACTTAGACCCAAAAGTTCAAACTCAGACCTACGAGGCGATATTAAAGTATCTAAGTCCTCTTCCAGATAAGGACATCAAACGTATAAGGGCAGAAAAAATCTCTATGACGGACAGGGCAATGCTATTCTGCACAGAAGAATGGACCGCTGGCTCAATGCAAGAACAAAGTGCTTTGGGTATGAGTGACGGAACATTACGTTTTGCAGGGATTATTACAATGTTAGTTACTGCAGAAGAAAAGAGTCTAATTCTGTTGGAAGAAATAGACAAAGGTGTACACCCTTCGCGTGCCAAGGATATAGTGAAAATGCTGAAAGAAATAGGTAGGCAAAAGCAACTTGATATCATATGTACGACGCACAACGCTACATTTATTGATGAACTCGGCCCACAAATGATACCGTTTATTTCATACATAAAGCGTGATGATGTTGATGGGTGCACAGATATCAGATTGCTTGAAGATAACGAGAAACTCGCACTTCTTATGGCTTCAAAGAGCGTTGGCGATATGATGACTAATAATGATCTATAATGAGATATGAAAAAGAAAGTATTGATTGTAGACACTTGTCTGGCTTGTGTTTGGAGAAGGATTCCAGGAATGGAAAAGGCAGGCTCTGACACAGATTGTTGGGATTTTAATCGCGTAGATGCAAAAATAAAGTCGGAGATAGAAAATGGAACATTGCTTATCCTTCCCTTGGCATCCTTTATCGAAACTGGTAATCATATCACCCAAATCAAGGAGAAAGATAGAATGCCTTACATAGAAGATTTCGGTAATATGATTATCAACACCATTGATGGTGAAGCCCCTTGGGTGACCTATAGCAATCAGAATAAACTTTGGGAAGGAGATAATCTGCGTAAAATAGTGAAAAGTTGGATTGACATGAATCATAAGGGTAAACATTCATTTGGTGATGTGAGTATACTTAATGTTGCAACTGCATATCTAGCAGGATCATTTGAAGTTGAAATCCTTACAGCAGATAGTGTACTAAAGGCATACGAAAATGTAGATTTATCTAAAACACATACTATTGAACCACGAAGGAGAAAATTGCCCAAATAAATATCTTGATTTAAAATAAAATATGAACACGAAACTTCTCTTCTTCCTTTGCCTCGCACCTTTGCTCATGGCCTGCAAAGGAAGCCAATCCTCCGGCGACGCTCCTGCGATTGACTCTGCACTGGTGTGCAAGGTGCAGTTTGATGCCGACTCTGCTTTCCACTTCGTCAAGGAACAATGCGATTTCGGCGCACGTACGTCCAACTCCACCGCCATTGAGCGCTGCGGCAACTATATCGTTGCCAAATTCCGCAGCTACGGCCTCGACATCACCGAACAAAAGACCACCCTAAAGGGTTGGGACGGCACCTCTCTGCGCTGCCGCAACATCATTGCCGCCTACAAGCCCGAAGCCAAAGACCGCATCGTCATTGCGGCCCACTACGACTCCCGCCCCTGGGCCGACCAAGACCCCGACTCTACGAAGCACCGCCTGCCGGTCATGGCGGCCGACGATGGCGCATCGGGCGTGGCGGTGATGCTCGAATTGGCGCGCCACATCCACCGGCTCAATCCGGCTTTCGGCGTCGACTTCGTTTGCTTTGATGCCGAAGACTACGGTGCTCCCTACTGGGCACCCGAATCCGCCCGCAACGATGAAAATACCTGGTGTCTCGGTTCGCAATATTGGAGCAAGAACCCCCATCGTCCCGGCTACACAGCCCGTTTGGGCATCCTCCTCGACATGGTGGGCGGCCGCGGCAGCAAGTTCCACTACGAGGGATTCTCTCTCCAAAACGCACAGGACGTGGCCGTCCGCGTGTGGGACGCAGCGCGCTATGCCGGAGCGGCCGACTTCTTCCCCCAAGCCAACGGTGGCTATGTCACCGACGACCACATCCCGATGAACACCATTGCGCTGATTCCCACCATCGACATCATCCCCTTCAATCCCAACGGCGGCTTCACGCCCCACTGGCACACCACCACCGACACTCCGGACAACATCGACCCGGCCACCCTCCGCGCCGTCGGACAGACGGTGTTGCAATTCCTTTCGCAGGAGAAGTTTTAGTGCTCACTTTCTAAAAAACATCAAATCACCCATTTACCACATGACCATCAACGAAATACAAAACGAAATCATCGAGGAATTTACCGAGATTGAAGATTGGATGGACCGCTACCAGTTGCTCATCGATTTGGGCGAAGCGTGCGATGCCCTTCCGGCTGAAGAAAAGAACGAGTCGAATCTCATCGACGGATGCCAGAGCCGCGTCTGGATTGTGTGCGACGAGCACGCCGACGGCATCCTCCAATTCCGCGCTGAGAGCGACGCCCTCATCGTCAAGGGCATCGTGACCCTCCTCCTCCGTGTGGTCAACGGTCATACGGCACAGGAAATCCTCGATGCCGACCTCTATTTCATCCGCGAAATCGGGCTGACCGAGCATCTTTCCCCCACACGCTCCAATGGCTTGCTCGCCATGATCAAGCGCATCAAGATGTATGCCCTTGCCGTCTCCGTGCGCGGATAAGGCAGTTTCCATCCCCCAAAAGAGGGCCGTTTGTACTCAGTGCTTCACGCCCATCACACCCCAACCAACGAGGAGGTGCTCCCTATGCCGGGGCACCTCCTCGTTGTGGGTAGGGTAGTGTCGATGTTGAGAAAGGGAAGCATCAGCGGCCGCCGCGCTGTCGCAGGCGGTCGATGTTGCGCTGATGGGTGTTGTTTTCACGCTTTTGCTCCTTTTGCTTGATGAGGCGGGCAGGCTTCTGCTTGTTGAGCGGAAGGGCTTTGACATTCCAAGCGGGGTTGCTGTCCCAGTTGGCGCGCACCTCGATTTCCTCAGGATAGTAGTAGACCTCCTCGGGAGGCGTGTGGGTGTCCCAGCGGCCGGGCGTCCAGCGGCCGTCGCCGTTGTGGTCGAAGAAGCAACGGAGGAAGTATTTGCCGGGGCGGATGTAGTAAAATTCTGCACGTCCGTCTTGTGCAAGCACCTGCGTGGTCGGATTGCCACTCTGGTCGAGGAGTTGCACGATGGTAGTGTCCGAGGCTTGGGAGAGGGAAACAAAGAGCGTACCGTAGTCTTCGAGTTTGCCGATGGAGAAGGAAGAGCGCACGGAGTCGTTAGACAGCCCATAGAGGCTCGTCAGCGCTCCCGCTTCGAGGTGCAGTTCGTATTGCTGCCCCGGTCGCCATTCGGCCCTCAGACGTCGTGCGAGGAGGTTGCCGGGCAGACTGTCCAACTCAAAGGGAGCTTCGCGGAAGGTGCTGTCTACTTTGAGGCGCAGATGGATACGTGCCGTGTCGAGGCGCGCAAGGGGCTGTTCGAACTTCAAGGTGAGGTTTTGCGCGGGGCTGATGGTGCGGTCGGTGGGCAGTTGCGTGGGCAGGAAGGCCACGGGCGGCTTTTTCGTCGGTATAGTCCCCGCGCTTGTGGCGCCGTTCGCGCTGTTTTTCCCACTTTTCGAATTCTTTGGTCTTCTCAGCCAGCCGTTTGGCAAAGGTGGTGCGGGGCACGAGTTCGAGGGTGTCGGTCTTCAGATAAGGGTGTTGGAGCGAGTCGTCCCACTCTTCGAAAGTGTAGGCCAGGCGCAGCGTGTCTTGGCGCAGGAGGGTGGTGTCGGCCAGCCAGTAGGTGAGGGTGTCGAGGGCGAGGTTGCGATTTTCGACAAAGGCATTTTCGGCCTTGAAGTTGAGCCCTCTGAGGGTGGGAACGTGGGTCGATGGAGCGGTGAAGAAGGTGGTGAACTGCTCCGGCACATCGCGTTGCGCCTTGAGGAAGTGGCGCGGCTGGCGAGCCTCCTTGAAGGCCGTGACCACGACATCGTCGGGCGTGAAGTGGGTGAAGGGGATGACGCGGATAGAGTCGTAGCGCACGGAGTCTACCCACAGCGTGTCGTAGCGTGTGTCAGGAAAGGACGATGGGACGAGCTTTTTGTCGAGAAAACCGATGATTTCACTCGGTTGTGAGAATCGATAGTCGGCATCGGCATCTTGGAGGGCAAAGATGCGATATTTCCGAGTGGGCGACACCCCTTTGATGGAAAAAAATAGCCTTGTCCGTCGGTGCGCGCCACACGTTCGAAAGGCGTGCGGGTGAAGGCGGTGTCGGCATCGCTCGTGTGGAGGCCGACGAGTATGCCCTTCATCGGTTCAAGGTCCTCGGCGTTGAGCACGTGTCCCGAGATTTGCATTGTGTCGGTCACTGCGCCCGTCGAGAAGATGTAGGTGTATTGTCCGAGTGGGTTGCCTTCGTTGTTGTCGGTGATGGCGTCGGAAAAGTCGACCGTGTAGGTGGTGTTGGGGATGAGCGAATCGAGGATTTCGACCGTCACACGGCGTCCCGACACCTTGATTTCGGGCTGCTCCTTCTGTGGGGGCGACACCGTAATCTTTCGTTGGCATTGTCGACCTTGATGAGTTCGTCAAACACCAAGGTAAATTTCGTGCGCTTCCCACCCGCGACCTTTTCGGGATTGGTGGCCGAGACGATGCGCGGCGGAGTTTCGTCGTAAGGGCCGCCATCGGGGCCACTGCCCTGATTGGCACAACCCACCACGGCAGCAAGGGCGGCAAGGAGGAGGAAGAAGAGGAAAGGAATGCGTTTCAAGGGAATGTTCTTTTGAAGTGGAAGAAGAAAAATAGGGTTTCCGAAGTCTCTATGGGACGCTTGTTTGAAAGGGGAAGCGGAGGGGGTGAATTTACCTCAGAGGTAGTTTTTTTTGGCTCTGAGGTAGAAAAAACTACCTCTGAGGTAAATTTTTCTACGACCTATATAGTTTTTCGCACCAAGGCAGGGCGGTGTTCGTGGTTTGAAAAATCACCTGCCGACGGCCCTGTGCTACATCATGGCTATGATCTGCTCGATGATATCGCGGTGGTTGGCGAGGCGGGGCACTTTGTGCTGTCCGCCGAGTTTGCCGCGACTTTTCAGCCAATCGTTGAAGAGGCCTTCGCGGGCGGAGAGGATTTCGAGACGTTGGAGGGTGATGTCTTTGTAACGCTTGGCCTCGTAGTCGGAATTGATGCGCTGCAAAGCGTCGTCAAGCGCAGTGGCAAAGGCTTCGAGATCCTGTGGTGCGCGGCGGAACTCGATGATCCACTGGTGGCGGCATTTGCCTTCAGCATCCATGAAGACCGGTGCGGCGGTGTATTCGCTCACCTCGGCTCCGGTGGCTTGACAGGCTTGTTTGAGTCCCTGTTCGGCATTGTCGACCATGAGTTCTTCGCCAAAGGCGTTGATGAAACTCTTGGTGCGTCCCGAAATGATAAACTTGTAGGGGCGTGTGCCGGTGAACTTCACCGTGTCGCCAATCTGATAGCGCCACAATCCGCAGGAAGTGCTGATGACAAGGGCGTAGTTTTTGCCCACTTCCACTTCCCAAATGGGGAGCACGGTGGGATGGTCGCTGTCCACTTCTTCGAGGGGAATGAATTCGTAGAACACGTCGTAGTCGAGCATGAATTCCATGGCTTTGTCGGCCGGGTCGGTCTGCAATCCGAAGAAGCCTTCGGAGGCGTTGTAAGTCTCCATATAGTGCATCTTCTTTGAAGGTATCATACGGAGGTACTGTTCGCGATAGGGCGTGAAGGCCACCCCGCCATGGAAGAACACTTCGAGGTTCGGCCACACTTCGTCGACCGTCTTGGCTCCCGTGATTTCGAGCAGCCGCGTCAGTACGGCCATCATCCACGAGGGAACACCGCTCAACGAGGTGACGTTGGCGTGCATCGTTTCGCGGGCGATGCGGTCGCGCTTTTCTTCAAAATCGGCCAAGAGAGCTGTCTGCTTCTTCGGAACTCGGAACAGATTGACGAAGGTACTCACGTTTTCGTTGAGAATGGCGCTCAAGTCGCCCACCAATGCCGTTGGCGAATTATAATTGGGTTGGTGGCTACCGCCCAATATCAACCCTTTTCCGGAGAACAAACGGCTCTCGGGATAGTTGCGGAGATAGAGTGCCACAGAGTCGCGGCCGCCGGCATAGTGCAGGTCTTGGAGACCTTGCGCACTGACGGGAATGAATTTACTCTTGTCGTTGGTCGTTCCCGATGACTTGGCATACCACCGCACTGCACCGCGCCACAACACATCGCGCTCGCCGTGGCGCATCCGGTCGATGTCGGTTTTCAGACTTTCGTAGTCGTTGAGCGGCACACGTTCGGCAAAATCCTCATAGCCGCGCAGCGTGGCATAGTCGTAACGCTCGCCCCACTCGGTGCGCGCCGCTTGGCGCAGCAGACGTGCGAGGACTTCACGTTGCAGAGTTTCTGCGCGCTCGGCAAAGGAGTCGATGATGCGCACACGATGGGCAAAGAATTGGCGAACGAGGGGGGTGATGTTCATAAGAAGTGGTAGCGTTTAGAGATAGTATATTTCTGTAGGTAGATGCAGTGTATAAACTTTATGGTAGACTGCAACTCTTTTGGAGAACTATGTTATAGCATTGGAGTGTAGCGTTGGTCGCTGAAAGCGACATATCTTTGTAACCCCACGTTCTCGTGGGGTATAAGGGCTCTATAAGAGATGCTGGCTGAAAGCCAGCCCGATGGTATGATTATTTCGGAAGATACTTTTCCTCATAGTCTATGTGATATTCTTCCAATAGTTTTTTGAACTCCTCTGCAAAAGATATTTTTCTATGATGTTCTTTTTGATTTTTAATGTACTCTATAACTACATCCCGTTGTTTAATACTATGTGTAACCGCACAATAACCACGTGCCCATTCTGTAAAAAGGGGGAAATGATGAGCCTGTGATTTCATAAAACGCCCCGATGCTATTTTTATCGTACGTACGAAATCGGCCAAGGCCACCATAGGGTGCAAACTCACTAAAAGATGGATATGGTCAGGCATTGCATTGATGCGGTGAACGTGGCAATTCATATTGCGACATGTTGCTACGAGATATGCAAAGAGATCCCGTTCGTAGGTCTCATTGATGACCGGCTGTGAGTCTTTGGGGCGAAATACAATGTGATATAGAATTTGAGTATAGGGCATAGTGTGTTCATTTGAACGTATCGGGCTGGCTTTCAGCCAGCATTATGAAGGATGGCTTCTACCTCGGGAGAACCCGAGGTTACTCAGATGTGTCGCTTTCAGCGACATAAGTAGGTGTTCCAGCAGTAGGAGGTCTTCGGGATAGGTGAGTTTGAGGTTGGTTTCTTCCCCGCGCACCAAAGCAATATCGACTTCGGGGGCGTAACGAAACACCACACCGCAATCGTCGGTGCCGCGGAAGTCAGGATCGAGCATGGCTTTCCGATAGGCTTCGCGGAGGGTGTCGGCGTGAAATCCTTGCGGGGTTTGCACGCGCCGCAGTCGGGTACGGTCGGGCACGGCAATGGTGCGCCCCTGTTCGTCCACCTCAATCATGGTGTCGGTGGCGGGCAGGACAACATTCACAGCCGCGTGCGTTTGCAAGGCTTGGCACACTTCGCTGATGATGCGTAGACTTACCGCAGGGCGCACCGCATCGTGAAAGATGAGATGGACATCGGCTCCTTCATAGGCACGAAGGGCGGCCAGCGAAGAGTTGTAGCGTTCCGCTCCACCGGTGAGCCAATGGCGCAGTTTGGGGTGTGGATTTCGCTCCACCACACGGCGCATTTCGTCAAGCCATTGCGCGTTGGCGACAATCGCAATTTCATCGATTTCGGCACAGGCTTCAAAGGCCGCGATACTGTGTTCGAGCACCGTTTTTCCAGCCAGAGTGAGGAGTTGTTTGGGACGGTCGGCACCCAGTCGGCTGCCCACGCCGCCCGCCAAGAGCACGGCAATGTTCTTTCGCATTTCGAGAATTGTGGAAGAGGGGAGTTAGCACGCATTGAGCAGGCGCGTGCGTTGTATATTCAAGGCAAAGTTACCACTTTCGACCGACATCCACCGCGCTTTCTTCTTTTTTTGCCCACACGGCCTGAAATGTCGCCTAAATCGAGGTGCTGTGAGAGTTCAATGTGCTATAAGTAGATGTTCAAAATTAATCGTAGCTATCTTCTTCGTAGGATATTCTCTACTTTGATACCATCTTTGATTCCCTTTTCCGCCATTGTCTGGATTGGTCGACCATTTCAGTCTACATCATATTGTGCCCCATTGTCCTTCGGAAGTTGAAGGACAATGGGGCACTCTTTTTGCACAAGCGCTTTGATGGTGGACATCAGATGAAAACAAACAGCCGGCGAACTTTCCTAAGAAAATTCGCCGGCTGCTTTTGTGCGCCACAAAACAAGAGGGAAACTTAAAACTCTTGGCCGAGGATGAAGTGGAAGTGGCTGCCGCCAATCTTCTGGCCGGAGGGAGCGTATTTGTCAAAGCCATAGGCCCAGTCGATACCCATCAGACCGATAAAGTTGAGGAACAAGCGGACACCCACACCGGCCGACTTGCGAAGGGAGAAGGGGTTCATCTTGCTCACGTCCGTCCAAGCATTTCCGGCTTCGACAAAGCCGAGGGCATAGATGTTGGTGGAGGCTTCAAGCATGAGGGGATAGCGGAGTTCGAGACCGAGACGCGTGTAGGCATAGGCGTTTCCGGTGTTGTTGCCGGCGATGGAGCCGTTTTCATAACCGCGCAGGGCGATGGTCTCTTGTCCGTAGGTGGTGTAGCCGGTCATACCATCACCACCGACGTAGAAGGTTTCGAAGGGCGATTTGCGGTGTTTGTTGTAGGCGCCAACGATACCGAAGTCGGTGCGCGTCATGATGACAGGACAGTGCTTCAGACTCGAATTGAGGGCGGTGTAGGTGCGTAAACGGAGTATCCATTTGTGGTATTCCAACCAGCGATATTTCTCTTGTGCCTCCTTGTCGTAGGTCGAACTGTTGTAGTTGGTGGCCAGTCCCTGATAGTTTTTCCCATCGAAGAGGGAGTAGGGTGGAGTGAGGGTGAGTTGGAAATTGAAGTCCGAACCGCTGCGGGGGAAGAGGGGGTTGTCGGTAGAATTGCGGGAGAGCGTAAAGCCGACGTTGAAGTTGTTACTGTTGCCGTTGGAGATGAGGAAATAGTTGCGGTTCCAGTTCTTCATGTTGTAGCGCGTGTAGCCGACATTGACCATAAATTGGAAATAGTCGTCGGGCCAGTGGAGGCGCTTTCCGAAGCCGACATTCAGACCGATGATGTCCATGTATTTGTCGGGGTCGTAGTAATTGGCCGCGTTGTAGTAGCTGCTGTTGGTGCCGTAGCCGGCGTAATACTGCGAATAATAGTTGCTATAATTGTTGTAATAGTTGGAACTATAGTCGGACTGGTGCGAATAGAACGCGGAGAAGGAGAAGTGGTTGGGCCGCTTTCCACCGAACCAGGGGTCGGTAAAGGCCAAAGAGAAGTTGGTGTAGTAGCGACCGTTCGTTTGTGCCGACAGTGAGAGGGTTTGTCCATCACCTTGGGGAATGAAGCCGCCGCGCTTATAGCCTTTAGTATTTAAAAGGTTTTGGAGGGAGAAGTTGGTAAACTTCAAACCGGCACGCAGGAGAACTCCCGTTTGTCCCCAACCGAGGGAAAGCTCGACTTGGTCGCCACCCTTTGTGGCGAGGGGGTAGGTGATGTCTACCGTTCCGGTCTGTCCGTCGGGGCGAATGTTTTTGAAAATCTCCTGGGTGAGGTATTCCGGGTCGAACTGTCCCATCGAGGCCAGTTCGCGCACGGTACGCTGAATGGCTTCCATCGAGAAGAGGTCGCCGGGCTTGGTGCGGAGTTCGCGACGGATGACGTGGTCATACACGCGGTCGTTTCCGGCAAATCGGATGCGGTTGAGCGTGGCTTGTGTGCCTTCGGTGACGCGCATTTCGAGGTCGATGCTGTCGCCTTCCACGTTGATTTCGACGGGCTTGATGCTGCTGAACACGTAGCCATTGTTGTAGTACTGATTGCCCACGGCATCTTCGTCGGCTTGCAGACGCTTCATCATAAAGGTTTGGTCGTAGAGGTCGCCTTTCTTCATTTTTGAGGGTAGCGGCCAGTCCTTCGGAGGGATAGATGGTGTTGCCCACCCAGTTGATGTTGCGCACATAATACTTCTTGCCCTTGCGGATGTCGAGATAGATATCAACGTGCTTGGCATCGATGGGCACGACGGAGTCGGTCACCACCAAGGCGTCGCGATAGCCCCAAGAGTTGAGTTTGTCGATGATGAAGCCTTTGTCTTCTTCATACTTTTCAGGCAGGAACTTGCGCGAACTGAATGTAATCCACTTTTTTGAACGTTGAGCGGTCGCTCGTCTTCTTCATGGCGTTTTTGAGGGCACGGGCTTCTTTGGGGTCAACACCCGTCATGAAGATTTTTGTGGACGGTGATTTTGTTGTTTTTTTCTTGACGTCGATGTCCACCAGCATTTTGTGGGTGTCGGTGGGATCTTCGTGCTGTACGATGTTGACTTCTGCGTTTTTGTAGCCCTTCTCTTCGTAGTATTTCAGAATGCGGCGCTTGGTTCTGTCCACCAAGTTGGGCGTAATTTGATTGCCGGCACGGAGGGGGATGCGTGCTTCGATTTCCTCTCTTTCCGTCTTCTTCATCCCCGTGAAGTTGATGGAGGTGATGCGGGGCTGTGCGGTGAGGCGGATGTGGAGATAGATGGTGTCGCCCACGAGGCTGTCGGCGTCAATCTGCACATTGGAGAAAAGCCCTTGCTTCCAATAGTTGCGGATGGCCTGACTGATGCCTTCGCCCGGCACCTCATAAGTACTGCCCACTTCCAACCCGGCAATGTTGAGCAGCAAATCGTCGTCATAGCCTTTGATACCATCGATGGCCACACCGCCTAAGACGTACTTTTGAGGCTGTGTGGAATAGATGATTTCGGGTTTCACCTTGGTCTGTGCCGCACTTGTCAAGGCAAAAAGGGCACACACCATGAACAGAAGAGAAGGGTGCAGATATTTCATAAGAAGCGATTGTTCAAAAAAGAAGAAGGAGAGTCGTTGCTATCGGACAACTATGATTGAGGGCCGGCCACTTGCTCGGAAGTTTTGCCAAAGCGCCGCTCCCGATTTTGATAGTCGGCGATGGCGGCCTGCAAGCAGTCGGGCGTGAAGTCGGGCCAAAAGGTATCGGTGAAATAGAGTTCGCTGTAAGCCGCCTGCCAAAGTAGATAGTTGCTAAGGCGGAGTTCTCCCCCGGTGCGGATGAGGAGTTCGGGGTCGGGCATGAAGGCCGTGGTGAGCGCCCGACTGATGCACGTCTCGTCGACAGCCTCGGGGCGCAATGTCCCTGCCGCCGCCTGCTGCACCAGTGTGCGCACAGCCTCGGTGATTTCCCATTTTGAGGAATAGGAGAGCGCCAGCACCATCGTCATTCCGGTGTTGCCGGCGGTGTTGCGTACACAACGATCCAGCCCTTCTTTCACAAAATCAGGCAGACGGTCGCGCTCGCCGATGATGCGCAGACGCACGTTGTTCTTCATGAACAATTCCTCTTCGAGGCTCTCGATGATGAGCGCCATGAGTGCCGAAACTTCGGGCGCAGGGCGGTTCCAGTTTTCAGTGGAAAAGGTGTAGAGCGTGAGGAACTTCACGCCCAAATTAGAAGCGGCCTCGGTGATGTCGCGCACTCGTGCCGCTCCCTCTTGGTGTCCCATGGAGCGATCCAGACCGCGGGCTTTTGCCCAGCGGCCGTTGCCATCCATGATGATGGCTATGTGTTGAGGGATGCGGGAAGAGTCGAGTGCATTCATCATATCAGTCTGCTTTGTTGCACGCCGGACAGCGTGGGGAGATGTCGTAGGTGAGCGTGACGAGGGTCAGCCCATAGTGGTCTTTGTTGCGAAACATTTCGCTCTTGATGCCCTTCGGAGCTTCAAGCCCTTCGAGACGGTCGGAAAAGGTGAGGTGCATCGTCCAGTCGAGGGCCAGATTGATCCGTGGTGCGAGTTTATACTTCACCCCAATGCCCAGGGGAAAATGCGTGGTAAAGGCTTTGCCGGCATCGCTGTAGGTCAATCCAAAACCCAGTTGGAAGAAGGGCACAAGACGTTGCAGGTTTTCGTAACCGGAATAGTAGCCATAAGGCAGAAAGTGCAACTCATAGAGCACACTGAGGTCGGTGATGCCGCCCGAGAAACGATGGTTCAGTCGCCGGGGCGTGGGCTGGGCGAAGGTGTCGGGATAGAAGTCCTTCACGCCGCTCACATCGCCGCTGATGCGCTGATGGGTGAGCATAGTCTTGACGGCCGACCGCGGGTTGAGCACAAAGCGCAACAATGCCCCACCTGCCACATTGGGATGTCCGAAGGCGGTGGAGTTGGCATCGTTGAGCATAAAGTTGCTCCCCAAAGCCACACCAATCTCTTTGGTGTAGAATTCACGTTCCTGCGCCTTTCCTACCAATGCACCACACCCCATCGGCAGCAGAAGCAGCAACAAGCGAAACAGTGTGATGGCCATAAGAAAAGACGTTGAGTGAAACAGCGATTTTATTTTTTCGGCTATTTTTTCGGTGCTTTGTAGAAAATCGTGGGGACGCTCGTCCAGCCGAGGCGGTTGAGATGGGCGCGCCACACTTCCGTGCCGTTGATGCGCAGCCAGAGGTTATGCCGGCTGTCCAGAGCGGCTTCGAAAGTCGTGCCCACCGGAAGACCGGCCGGCAAGCGCAGCGAAGGATGGGCTTTCCACGTGCGACCGCGGTCAATGCTGTACTTCACCACCACCTTTCCCGCAGCATCAAGTCCTGCCAACAGATAGCCGTCGTCGAAAGCCAACAGGCGGGCTTGGGTGAGGAGAGGGGCTTTGTACTTCTCGTTGTCGATGGAGGGAAGATAAGCCCACTTGAACGTATACTTTCCCGTGGCATCGATGTAGCGCTTATAGAGCACCGCGTTGCTTCCGGCATGGGCGTAGAGCAACACTTCTTGCAGATTGTTGTTGGTGCGGGTAGGCTGGGCAGCACCGGTCATGTTGGTGAAAGGCTGCACCTCGGCCGGAGCATCAAAGGCTTCGACCTGCACATCGCTCCCGTCGGACAGTTTTCGAGATGAGCGCCCAAGGGCTGCTCTCCAAAGCATAGGTGCGTCCCAAAGCCGTGAAAGTGCCGGCCGCCGGAATTTCGAAGTTTTGTGTCGCCCATTCGGCCGCTGTGCGGGAAGTCCACACCACGCTGTCGCCCTCTTCGCGATGAGCCCGCAGTTCGACTCGGTAGGTACGTTTCGAAACGCCGTCGGCCCCATGGATGGTGATGTCGCGAGGCTGGGAAAAGTCGAGCGTGTCTTTAAGCGAGAGGATGGTGTCCTTGCCCGTGGTCAGCGATTTGAGGGTGTAGCCCCCGATGGCGGTGAGGCTGCCCACCAGCACCTTCTTGAGGTTGGTGTGTATCGGCAGCGAGTCGACATTATAGATAAGGTTGCGCTGCTGGTCGATGGTGAGCGGATAGTTGGTCGCCGTCACCTTGACGTTGTAGGTGCTGTCGCGCTTCCCATCCTTGGTTCGGGTGGTGAGCGTTCGTGTGATGTGCTCCATTTTCATTCCGGTCAGCACATTCATTGGACACCTCCGTTTGCGTGGTGTCGTCATTCATACAAGCTGTGAAAAGCCCTCCTGTGGTCAGGGTGATGAGCAGGAAAGTAAGCGTTTTGGAGGTGTGGAGCATGGACATATAAATAAATCTCACCTATCTCTTTCTAAATGGGATAAAGTAAGGATAGGGTAAGGGTATGATACTTTAATGTGCAAAAATAAAAAGACTTTTCCCAAGAGAAAAACAAAACGCTCTTTTTTCGCCCTATTTTAAGGTTTTTATATAGGTTTGTTCTACTCCGGCCGCTGTGCAGTTTGTTTTGCCGGCCTTTTCTCGACAAGGCGAGGTCCTCCCTTCTTCGTGTTCCCCTTTTTCTGTCCTTTCTGCTTTCCTGCCCCATTTGTCCTCATTACGTCCTCTTTGCCCCACCGTTTTCCTCCACAGCCTTTTCTTCCTTCCCTTTTTTCTTTCGACTTACTTTGAAAAGAGAGAATGAACTTCAAAAAAAGATAGTTGAGTCAAGAATGAAAAATAACGGTTGGGGATAGTGTGGATAAGGCGTAGAAAAGGATGAATATAGGATTGAAAATGGGGCATTTACGACCCACTCACCTCTGGGGGATAATCCCTCATCAATGTGAGGAAATCCGGCTGAAAAAACGGGGATTTGTGGGATTTCGTGTCCCGCCGAGCGGAAGCTACTTATGAGTGGGTTGTCCACGGCCTTTTGCGCCTTCTTTTTGCTGGTTATCCACAGATTTATCCACAACTGTGAAGGCGATGAAAAAGGCAGGTTCTTTCGCCTGCTTCTCTCATCGTGGCGGGGCGTCCCCTCTGCCGCCTTTCGGACTGAGCGCTGGAGATTGAGGGGAAGAGCGAATTTCTCCCTCAGAGAAATTCTGATCCGGCTGCGTCCTAAACTTCTCTACATGGCTTGCAAACTATAAACCAAACCTTGGTTTAAAAATTTCGAAGGAGGGCGTTGACTTTTTCCGGCAGCAAGACAACAATATATCCGTCATCGTAAAGAATGCGGCTTTTGTTGGCTTTCACTGCTTTTAGCGACATTGGGGAGAAGACTTTGTTTACAATCCGCCATTGTTCTCAATAGAAATGCAACTTTGTCTTCTTTTCTTCTAATAATCTGCTTTAATTTACCTAAAAATAGGTATTGTTGTATCAATCATAAAAAAGTAATTTTGCAGCGTCATTTAAGGTTACGAGTAATGAACTTGGCTTTTGGGCTACTTTCTATCTCACATTTACGTTTGGAACGCCGATAGTTCACCCGATATTCGCCCCCTTCGGGGACGTTCCGCTGTGCACTTGTGTTCCGTAGGTTCGTCGCCCTTCGTCCTCCTCACCTACGGTTATTGAGAGAAGCCCCCTTCGGGGACTGCCCTGCGGTTCATTACGTGACAACCGTCCTGCGATATTCTCTCCTTTCGAGGACGCTCCGCTGTGCACTTGTGTTCCGTAGGTTCGTCGCCCTTCGTCCTCCTCACTTACGGTTATTGAGAGAAGCCCCCTTCGGGGACTGCCCCGCGGTTCATTACGTGACAATCGTCCTGCGATATTCTCCCCTTTCGGGGACGCTCCGCTGTGCACTTGTGTTCCGTAGGTTCGTCGCCTTTCGTCTTCCTCACCTACGGCTATTGAGAGAAGACCTCTTCGGGGACTGCCCTGCGGTTCATTACGTGACAACCGTCCTGCGATATTCGCCCCTTTCGAGGATGCTCCGCTGTGCACTTGTGTCCCGTAGGTTCGTCGCCCTTCGTCCTCCTCACCTACGGCTATTGAGAGAAGACCTCTTCGGGGACGGAAGTAGCGACAGGTACGACCTCTACACCGCAGGGGAGGAGAGTAATCCCGATGCCGCAGGGTTGCCCCCGAAGGGGGTGTCTTTTATTAACCGTAGGCGAGGAGGGCACAGCCCGACGAACCTACGGAAAGCCCAATACTGCAGAGAACGCCCCCGAAGGGGACGCCCATCGGAAGAAAAAACTGTCGGATTTTGAATATCGGAAAAAAGCATTCCACAAAAAACAATCAGACCAATATCAATTTATAAAACAACTTTCAAAAGTATGTATCTACAAAAGACCTTTTTCTCCCTTCTTTTAGGGGGAATCCTGCTTTGCCTCTCCTCTTGTGCAAAGGAAGACGAATTTGAGTTGCCTACGTTGGTGCTTTCGGAAAATCAAGTGACGTTTGACAAAGGCGTCAGCGAAAGAAACATCAGCGTCACCACCAATCAAAGCAGTTGGGTGGCATCCTCTCCCCAAGAAGGCGAATGGCTCTCGCTCGTGCAGGAAGGCAACCTGCTCAAAGTGAAGGTGGGAGAAAACAAGAAGGGAACGGAGCGCACAAGTTATGTCCTCGTCAATGCCAATGGGGCTTCTGGAAAAATCGAAGTCAAGCAGAGTGCGGCAGACGTGACGCTGGACGTCATCCCGGGCGAAATCTATCTCCCGCAGATGGGAGGCGAAAAGACGGTGGACATCACCACCAATTCATCGGCTTATACCGTGACCCCGAGCGAAGAGGTCGACTGGCTCAAAGTCATCCCCTCGGAAGAAGAGGTGAAATTAGTGGCCGAACGCAACGACACCTACCAAAAGCGCGAAGTGAAACTCTATGCCAAGAGTGGCAATGTGACGCGTGAGATTGTCGTGTCGCAGTCGGGCATCCAACGCTATCTTCTCCCCATCAATCCCGGTGCACCGCAGGATGTGCACAAAATCATGGAATTTGAACTTGGACGTGGCAGTTACCTACGCGAATATCAGTCGGCCATGCCGGCTTATAGTATTGAGGAAACGTATACTTTCATTACAGCTTCTCCTATATTCACGCTGATGCAGTATTGCAGTCCCGACGGCATCACCCCTTCGCAAATCATCACCATCGGCGACGGTAACAAAGCCATTGCCGCTGTCAAGGACAAGGCGTTTGAGAAATTTCTCACCGACAACGGCTATGTGCGCAGCAATTCTGAATCGAACAAGGAATACCGCAACGAAAAGGAACTGCTGTCGCTGAAAATCTACATCTCCGAAAAGGCCAACAATGAGGGCGTCAACCTGACTTTCACACCCATTGTCAAGCAGGTGGGCACCTACAAGACTTTCGACAAAAATCCCTTACTATCCGCTCGAACTCCCTGCAATCCGACAAGGTGAAGTTGGCGCAAGTGGAGGACTACGAGAAGCAGGCAGGAAGCCAAGAAGAAGAGCGCACCATGAACGAGACGAAGAACACGGAGGTGTCGCAAATCCAGTATACGCTGAAAAAGACTTCCGATGCCGAAGCGGCTTACGGACGCATCCACATCTTCTATACCACTGACAAGGATGGGAAAGCTCCTGCCAAGTTGGGAAGTGTGCAGATTGGCGCACTACTTTTTCAAAGACACGGGCCTCGGCGTGTGGAAGTATGGAAACAAATGGCTCTACACGCAAGAGATTGCCAAGAAATTGGGAGAAGAAGGTTTCTCTTTCCTCCGCTCTTCGGGCAACAATCACTTCTTTGTGCGTGAGCGCGACCACTTGGTCATTGCGGTGACCTGCGTAGTGGACAACAATGTGCCGGTTCTCGCTTTGCTCTACAACTATGATGCTTCTGTGTCGGGTGCAGGCCGTAAAGCCGTAGATGCTCAAAATCGGATGGTCAAAAACTTCTTGGCCGCCAAGAAGGCTTTGAAATTGTAGTCAAGTTATTGTACCTTTACTTAATTCTTTATCCGATATGTCTATCATAAAATTATATCAGTGGTTGCGACTCTCCCTGACGACTATGGTTTTGGCTATCGTGGCGGGATGTGCCGACAACGACGTGTTTGAACAACCGCAGTTGACGGTCTCTGCACAGGAAATCTCCTTTTCCAACCAAATCGGTGAGCAAACCCTGACGGTGAGCACCAACAGCAAAGAATGGATGGCCACGACCCCTAAGGCATGGATCCACCTCCGCCAAAGTGGCAACGAAATCTCCGTGCAGGTCGATGCCAACAAGACCGGTTTGGAAAGAAACAGCTATATCCTTGTAGATGCTGGGCTGGCCGTTCGGAAGGTTGTGGTCAAGCAGAGTGCTGCCGACCTTGCGTTGGATCTTGCTCGTGGGGAAGTGGTTTTGCCCCAAGCAGGCGGCACGACGACCGTAGATGTCAATGTCGAAAGCAGTGCCTACGAACTCTTGGAGTATCAGCAGCCTGAATGGTTGCAAGTGGTCAAGAAGAAGCACGGCTTGAAGTTAATAGCCAAGCCCAATCATAGTGTGGCGGAAAGAAACTTGAGCCTCACCCTCTCCTTGGGCGGCAAGCCTCACAATATCGTGGTCAAGCAGCCGGGCATCTCCACCTTCATCTTGGCTTGCAATCCGGGCAACCCTTTCAGTCTTCATAAGATGATGGATTTTGAGTATCGCCGCGGAAGCCTACTTAAAGAATATGGTGCTCCGGACACAACAAACGGAATATATGAAGAGAGCTATTTCTTCAAAACACCTTCGCCCTTGTTCAAAGATGTCGTCTATGTTCACGATACGCAGCACTTCACACCGACCCGCATCTACACCCGTTCGCTGGTCAAGGAAGGGGTTGATGCAGTAAAGTCGCCGGCTTTCCAAGATTTTCTGAAGGCCAACGGCTATGTACGGGACGAGAAAGACCCCAATCACTATGTCAATGAGAAAGAACTTTTCACCATGGACGTCGACATCTTGGAAAACAACAACAGTGTCGTCTTGTTCTTCAATCAGATGCACGTGCAGGACCGCGACTATGAAACGTTCAAAAGTCTCGATTTGGGTCCGTTGGAACTCCTGAACAAAGCCGACCAGAAGATAGCCGCTGTTGAATCCTACGAAAAACTGCAAAACAGTGAAGAGACGCAACGGCAGATTTCCAAAAACCGGGAAATTGAAGCCATCGTTTACAAGACGACCGACCCAACGTTGGTGGCGCGCACTTACTACTTCTACACACGTGGTGGAGAGAAGCCTGCCCCTCAAGGCATGCTGGGAAGTGTCGAACAATATAGTATGAGTTTTAGCCGCCCGAATTTAGGGATATGGCAACACGGCAGAGAATGGTCCATCACTCGTGAGTTTGACCGGCTCCTCACTTCCCACAACTTTGAGTTTGTCGGTTATAGTGGACAACACCATGTCTATGCTCGGCGCTCTGATTTTTCTGACTTTGGCCATTTCCGGCGGTAAGTTTTTCCGATGTCAACAACGGACAGCCGGTCATGCAGATGAGCGTACTTTACAAGCCCTCTGTGTTTGAAGGAAGTAAGCAGGAAAGGATGGCAAAGGTGGAACGCCTGCTGAAGAAACACAATCCCAGCCAATCACGTTGAAATAAACAACCATGAGAAAAACAATCATATACCTATCGGCGTGTGTCCTCTCCGGCCTGATGCTCGCAACATCGTGTCAAGACAACTTGGAGATGGAAGCCACTCACGCCAACACACGCTCCGTGAGCCTTGACAAGGATATTTTTTTGCCGTGAAAGGCTGCATTCATCTGAAGCTCGCAGCGAGCGCTCAGCAAACGATATCCACCACCCGCAGCGGCAACGTAGAGATGCAGAGTGTGCCCTCGGCCATGGCCTCGGCCTTGCAATATGCTTCGGCCTACAAGATGGAAAGAGTCTTCAAGCCCGCAGGCATCTATGAAGCCCGAACGGTGGCCGAAGGTCTCGACCGCTGGTACACCCTCTATTTCGACGAGAGTAAAGATGTGGCAGCGGTGTTGCAGCAGTTCAACAAGGTGAAGGGCGTAGAGTGTGCAGAGCGCGTTCTCCCCATAGTTCGCCCCGCAACGATGGTAAAGTCCTATGCCGATGCGACGACAAGCAGTGCACCCCGAAAGGCGGCTCCCGGCGGTTTTGACGACCCCCTTTTGGCCAAGCAGTGGCACTATTATAATGATGGCTCGGTCAATGCACGTGCCGTCAAAGGGAGCCGACTGCAACGTCAAACCCGTGTGGGAGAAGTACACTACCGGCAAGAAGTCGGTCATTGTGGCCATTGTCGATGGCGGTATTGACACGACCCACGAAGACTTGGTGGACAATCTCTACATCAACGAAAAGGAAAAAGAACGGACAGCCCAATGTCGATGACGACGGCAACGGATTTGTCGACGATGTCTATGGCTATAACTTTGTGGAAGCCAAAGACGTGGTCGGGGGCAAAAATCGAGCCCGATGACGAAGGACACGGCACCCACGTGGCCGGCACGGTCGGTGCACGCAACAACAACGGAAAGGGTGTGGCCGGGGTGGCCGGTGGCAACGGCACGGCTGATAGCGGTGTGCGCCTGATGAGTTGCCAAATCTTCCGAAAGAAGACCGAACAAGGAGATGCCGCCGCTGCCATCAAATATGCCGCCGACAACGGAGCCGTCATCTGCCAGAACTCTTGGGGATATTCCTCTACATCCGGTGTCACGGAAATGCCCCAATTGCTCAAAGAATCCATCGACTATTTCATCAAGATGGCGGGCTGTGATGCCACGGGACAGCAACGTGCAGACTCTCCGATGAAAGGCGGTGTGGTCATCTTTGCTGCCGGCAACGAAAACAAAGAGTTTTCGGCCTATCCGGCTTGCTATGCGCCCACGGTATCGGTGTCGGCCATGGCTTGGGATTTCACCAAGGCCAGTTACAGCAACTATGGCAAGTGGCTGACCATCATGGCCCCGGGTGGCGACCAAGACCGATTCGGGACGGAAGCCGGCGTGTTGAGCACTGTGCCGAAGAGCAAAGTCGCTTCGGGTTATGCCTTCATGCAAGGAACGTCAATGGCTTGTCCCCACGTTTCGGGCATTGCCGCCCTTATCGCTTCCTACTTCGGGCGGCAGGGCTTCACCAACGAAGAGTTGAAATCGCGTCTGATTACCGCCTATCGGCCTTACAACATCGACGAACAAAATCCGACCTATAAAGCCAAGTTAGGAAGAGGCTACATCGATGCTGAGGCGGCTTTTGAGACCGACACCAAAATTGCGCCCGAAAAGGTGGGAGCCCTCACTCTCACCCCCGACTTTGTGGACATCACTGCCGAATGGAACATTGCGAAGGACGAAGATCAGACCGCGGCTTTCTATCGCCTCTACATCAGTTCCAACGAACTCACGGCCGACCAGCTCCAAAACATGAACTACACCGAAATCAACGGTATGGGCCATCGTTTGGGCGAAACGCTGAAATATACTTTTGAAGGGCTCAAAGACAACCATATATATAGTGTTGCCGTGGTTGCCGTAGACCGTTGGGGGCATCTTTCCGTCCCTGCCATTCAGAAATGCACGACCAAACTCAACCACGCTCCCGAGGCCACTGACTTCCCCGAAGGCGTGATGGAAGTGAGCGAGGACGACAACAAAACCTTCACTTTTCAAGTGGCCGATGCCGATGGACACAACTGGGATGTCAAGGCCGTCGGCGAGACCAAAGGAGTGTCTTACACCGTGAAGGGCAACACCGTGACCGTGCGCCTTGTGCCGGTGCTGGCAGCCGGCACTTACACCTGCACGTTTGTGATCTCCGACGATTTGGGGGCAAGTGTGGAGAAGGCGTTCACCTTTAAGATTCTCCCCTATCTCCCACCTCGCCTGGAGAAGCCCTTCGACGACTATATCATCGGCTTGGATGAGGGTGTGGTGACGTTGCCTTTGCAGGGACACTATGCGCATAGTGGTCGCAGCACGCTGACTTACAAAGCACAAGCCACCAACAGCAGCATTGCCACGGTCGCCGTCAGCAATGACCATCTGCAACTGAAACCCCTCGCCAAGGGCATCACTCGCATCAACGTCTCTGCCTCAGATGGCCGACAGACGGCCTCCGACGGTTCTTTCCAAGTCCGTGTGGTCGAAAAGAAGTCGGCACCGGTTTATGCCGTCTATCCCATTCCGGTGAAGAGAGACATCAACGCTTTGCTCAATCCCGAAGTGCAGCAGGCTGAGTTCCTGATTACTTCCACCGTAGGCGAGCGCGTGATGACCGCTATAGCAACGCCCGACAAAAATCATGTCGCCACGCTCAACCTTTCCAAATTGTCTCCGGGAACTTACAAACTTACGGTACACACCAATAAGGGCAAGCACACCCAAATGTTCATCAAACGATAATGGCCAAAAAATGAACCTAAAACATATTCTCCTTATCGCCGGTGCAGTACTTTTAGGTGCTGTGCAGGCTGATGCCCAAGGGCAGAACCTCTCCATCTTCACGGCAAATCCCGATGCACGGACTGCGGCTATGGGGAACGCCTCGGCAGCAGCCGAAGGCCTGTACCTCTACAATAACCCTTCTGCCTTCTTGACTACAGACAAGAAACTGACGAGCGATGTTGCTGCCTCCCTCTATGCCAAAGAAACAGGCATTGACGGCACCTTCGGCCTTTACACCGCTACTGTGGGTTACCGCTTGGCCGCGCGCCATGCTGCATTTGCCGGTTTCCGCTATGCCGGCGGATTGAAGTTGAAAGGATTTGACTTGCTCGGCAATCCCACCAAAGACTATCTCCCTTACGACTGGACCATCGACTTGGGCTACGCCTATCAGATGGGTAAAGGCTTTGCGGCCTATGCCATCGGAAGCGTCATTTTCAGTCACCTTTCCAAGAATGCCACCGGTAGTGCCTTCACGCTCGGGGCTTCCTATCAGAACCACGCGGTGTCCATTGCCGACAAGTCGGCCCACCTCGTGCTTGATGCCAAAGTGGGTGCCATAGGACCTCGTCTCGACTACGGAAACGGCAGCAAGGCTTCAATGCCCACGCATGTGGCTGTGGGCGGTGCTTTGTCAGTTGATGTGGCCGACCATCACCAAGTCGGGACAGCCTTGTCCACCCGCTACTTCTTCCAACCCTCAGACTCTAAAGTCTTCATGTTGGGCGGCGGACTCGAATACACCTATAATAAGAGCGTAGCCCTCCGTGCCGGCTACGAATATGGCGACCACCAGCTCAGCCACTTTACGATGGGGGCAGGCATCCAATGCCACGGTTTCCGCCTGAACGCAGGCTACCTGCTGAAAACGACCGACCAAGGCAGCAACTATTGCACCATTGGTCTCGGATATGATTTCTAATCAAACATCATTTATTTCATCTAACATTTCAGATTATGAAAAAAACTCTACTCTCTCTTTGTGCTTTGGCAATGAGCTTCACGGCTTCCGCACAGCTGACGACCACTCCCGAAGGAAAACTCATCGACAACATGTATCGTTCCAGCGACTCTTGGGTCAAGAAGGGATGGATTGGCAAAGAACCCGGTAAGTACGAAGGATTGGTTTCCAAAATTGTGGAAGGCAAGGACGGCAATATCTATGTCTACAATCCTCTTTCAGGACTCAACAGTAAGTCGTGGTTGAAACTCGAGAAGGGTAGCAACGGCAACTATAAGGCTGTTTTGCCACAGGCCATTGACAAAGACAATTACGGTGGCGACGATGACGACGATTCGGCCAACACAGAGCGCGTCTTGATGCTCAACCGAATGATCAACAACGGCAGCGACAAGTACGAAGTCGTTTCTTCCGACAAAAACTTTATGGAATTTTCTTGGGATGGTAAAACCCTCAAAATGCTGGGTGTCGGGACAAAAAACGAAATGTTGGCTTTGACCTATAATAATGTGTTGGAAGGTAATTATGGTGACTGGGGTTTGACCATCGAGACGCTCACCACCCCCCTCATCACACCACCCGAATCTGCTGAAAAGAAGCAATACATCCTCACTTCTAAAGAGAGTGCCTCACCTCGAATCATCGATGCCGCCATTAGTGGTGACGACATCTACTTGAAAGGAATCTTCAAAAGTTCCAAACTCGCCAACATTTGGGTGAAACTCTCCAAGGAGGGCGACAAGTATGTGCTGCCTACCAACCAATACCTCGGCACAACCGTCAAGACGGATTTCATGAGCTATTCCAGCGACAAGTCGGAATACCACACTTATGCTGCCGCTTTTAGTGACGACAAAACCGTGTCCGATCGTCTCGAATTCACCATCGATGCAGCCAAAGGAACGTTGACCACCGACAAAATCCTCAAGATTGTCATGGGCAAGAGCAGTGCTACCAACCTTCCCAAAGACAACCTTGAAAGTTATGAAAGCATCGTGCTGACCCCCTATCAGCAAAAGGCCGGAAAGCCCGCGACTCCCAAACTCCACTACTGTTCGTCCACTCCAAGCTACGACTATACGACGACCACCATCACTTTGGCTTTCTATGCAAAAAAATGTAGATGTTGATGGCAACTACCTCAATCCTGATAATATGTACTACAATGTTTATATCAACGAAAATACAGAGCCTTTCAAGTTTGAAAAAAATCTAAGTTCTTCTATTTGGAACAGGATATGATCAACATTCCTTTCAACTATAAAGACAAGAAGAACGATGACATCAAGATTGTAGACGACCAGCGCATCCTCCACTTCTACGATACTTCCATCAAGAAACTTTCAGTAGTGATGGTTTACGAAGAAGGTGACAAGAAGTATGTAAGCGAACCTATGACGGCTCAACTTCCTGCTACCACCGGCATCGACGCTACGACCAACAAGAACGCTGCCGAGCAATACTTCTCCATCGACGGCCGCCGTCTCCAACACTTGGAGAAGGGTTTTGAACATCGTCAAGTCGGCCGACGGAACCACTCGCAAGGTGATGGTCAAGTAAGCCGCCTTATCCTAAGAGCATGAGGACATCTCACAAACGAAATGCCCTTTCTACAAACTAAAAAAGAACAGCCATATCAAAGCATCATCTGCTAAGATATGGCTGTTCTTTTGGTTGTGATTGAGAGGTGCGAGTCCGCGACTTAACGCTGATGGCTTTCCACCCAACGGCGGGCATTGACAAAGGCTTCGAGCCAAGGTGTGCAGTCGTCGTTGCGGCGGTCGGCAGGATAGTAAGGCGTTTGCCAGGGTAGGAAGGCACGTTCCAAGTGAGGCATCATGGCCAAATGGCGGCCGTCGGCACTGACGATACCGGCCACGCCATAGTCAGAACCATTGGGATTGGCGGGATAACCCTCGTAACTGTATTTGAGTACCACGTTGTACTGATCTTCGGCAAGGGGAAGCGAGAATTTACCTTCGCCATGTGCCACCCAAATGCCCAGTTCATCGCCCGAGAGCGAAGCCATCATCACGCTTTGATTGGGCTGTACCTTCAAGCCCACAAATCCGCTTTCAAACTTGTGGCTGTCGTTGTGAAGCATGTGAGGACGGGGCGAATGGTCGGGATGAATCAGACCGAGTTCGATCATCAATTGGCAACCGTTGCACACACCCAAAGATAGGGTGTCGCGACGGGCGTAGAAGCGGTCGAGAGTGGCTTTGGCCACGGGGTTGTAGAGGAATGCACCTGCCCAGCCTTTGGCCGAACCCAGCACATCGCTGTTGGAGAACCCGCCGCAGAAGACGATCATGTGGATGTCGTCGAGCGTTTCGCGACCGGTGATGAGGTCGGTCATCGTGACATCTTTCACGTCAAATCCCGCGAGATAGAGTGCATAAGCCATTTCGCGTTCGCCATTGGTACCCTTCTCACGGATGATGGCGGCTTTTCACACCCGACGGCGTGCGGCGGTCGGGGCTGATGCCGAGACTTTCAAAACTGCCGTTGAAAGCGGGGTGGAAATGGGTGTGGAGAGGCTGCTGCTTATAGTTTTTCAAAGCGTTCTTTCGCCTTACCGTTGAAACTCTGTTTGGTGTCGAGGAGGTGGGAAGTGCTGTACCAAACGTCACGCAACCGGTCGATGTCGAAGGTGTGCGATTGGCCGTCCTTTTCTACAAAGATGCGGCGTTCGGCACAGGGGCGGCCGATGGGGGCAAAAGCAATGCCTTGGGCTGTGAGCAGCGACTCAAATGCATCCCGCTGCGCATCGCTCACCTGAACGAGCAAAGCCGGATTTTCGGCAAAGAGAACTTTCACCAAGTCATGGTCGGCAAAGGCATCGAGTTGCAACGACAAACCGCCTTCGACGTTGGCAAAACACATTTCGAGAGCGGCCGTGATGAGACCACCGGCGCTGATGTCGTGGCCGGCGAGAAGCACACCCTCTTGCACCAACTGCTGGAGGCTGTTGAAGGCATCGCGGAAGTATTCGGGATTTTTCACCGTGGGAACGTCGCTGCCCACCTTGCCCAAACTCTGAGCAAAGGCCGAACCTCCCAAACGAAGGCTGTCGAAGGAGAAATCAACGTGGTAGAGGGTGCTGGCCGAATCATTCACCATAACAGGATGCACCACCTTGCGCACATCGTTCACTTCGCCACCGGCGCTGACGATAACCGTACCCGGGCTGATGATTTTTTCGCCCGAAGGATATTGCTGCGTCATCGAGAGAGAGTCCTTTCCGGTAGGAACATTGATTTGGAGCGCGCAACAGAAGTCACTGAGGGCTTCCACTCCGGCATAGAGGCGCGCGTCTTCACCCTGCTGTGAGCGGCAGGGCCACATCCAGTTGGCAGAAAGGCTCACGCTGCCCAGACCCTCTGCGAGAGGAGCAAGAACGAGGTTGGTGAGTGACTCTGCCACCGCGAGCACAGAGCCTGCGGCAGGGTCGGCAAGGCCGGCTTGTGGGGCGTGGCCGATGGCGGTGGCGATACCGGCACGTCCTCGGTAGTCGAGTGCCACGATACCGCAGTCGGCGAGAGGAAGTTGCAGGGCACCTTGTGTCTGTTGGTGCGCCACTTTTCCCGTGACAGAGCGGTCCACTTTGTTCGTCAACCAGTCTTTACATGCCACGGCTTCCATTTGCAGCACTTGGTCGAGGTAAGTGTCGAGTTGTGCCGGATCATAGTCTACGTCTGCATAGCGGCGTTCGACAGTCTTGTCCACCATCACCGTCTTGGGAGAGTGGCCGAACATCTGTGCCACATCAAGGTCGAAAGGACGCACGCCATCGGCTTGTTCAAAGGCAAAATGCGCATCGCCGGTGGTTTCGCCCACTACGTACATCGGTGCACGTTCGCGCTCGGCAATACGGCGCACGTGGTCGAGGTGTTCCTCTTTGATGAGGAAGCCCATGCGTTCCTGACTCTCGTTGGCAATGATTTCTTTGGCGGAGAGGGTGGTGTCGCCGATGGGGAGTTGTGCCATGTCGATGACCCCGCCGCACTCCTCGACCAACTCGGAAAGACAGTTAACGTGTCCCGCACTGCCGTGGTCGTGGATGGAAACCACGGGATTGATTTCTTCCTCACAGAGGGCACGCACCAAGTTGTTGGCACGTTTCTGCATTTCGGGGTTGGCACGCTGCACGGCATTCAGTTCAATGCCCGAAGCGTAGCGACCGGTGTCTACACTCGACACCGAACCGCCGCCCAATCCGATGCGGTAGTTGTCGCCACCCACCACAACGATTTTGTTGCCTTTTTCAGGTGTGCCTTTCAAGCAGTCGCGCTTTGTGCCGTAGCCTACGCCGCCGGCCAGCATAATCACTTTGTCGTAGGCATATTTCTCACCATTTTCTTCATGTTCGAAGGTGAGTACGGAGCCTGTGATGAGGGGCTGACCGAACTTGTTGCCGAAGTCGGAAGCACCGTTGGAGGCTTTGGTGAGGATTTGTCGGGGTGTTTGGTAGAGCCATTCACGTGCCGGCATTTGGTTTTCCCAAGGACGGCCTCCTTCAAGGCGAGGATAGGCCGTCATGTACACTGCCGTTCCGGCGATGGGCCAACTTCCGACACCGCCCCCCATACGGTCGCGGATTTCACCTCCCGTACCGGTCGATGCTCCATTGAAAGGCTCGACGGTGGTGGGGAAGTTGTGGGTTTTCGGCTTTGAGGGAAATGACGCTTTCGATGTCGCGAATCACGAAGTAATCGCTGGTGGCGTGTTCTTTCGGAGCAAATTGTTCTACCACAGGACCTGCTGAAAAACGCTACATTGTCCTTGTAGGCCGAAAAAGAATGTGATGTGGATTTTTCCTGTGTGGTCTTCTTGATGAGGGCAAAGAGGCTTGATGCTTTCTCCTCGCCATCGATGATGAAAGTACCTCCGAAGATTTTTGTGCCGGCAGTGTTCGGAGTTGAGTTGGGCAAACCCGAAAATTTCAGAGTCGGTCAGCGGACGTCCCAACTGACGTTCCACGCCGTGGAGATAGTCGATTTCGGCAGGAGAGAGGGCAAGTCCTTCCTGTTCGTTGTAGGCTTCCAAGTTTTCTACGGTCTGGATCTTGGCCGGTTCGTGATGGATGGTGAAGATGTCTTGATCCAGTCCGTCGTACATACGTTGCAGCATCGGGTCGTGGTCGGCCTCGGCAGATTCCACGGGGAAGAATTCCTCAATACGGCTGATGCCGGTGAGGTTCATGTTTTGCGTGATTTCCACGGCATTGGTGCTCCAAGGGGTAATCATCTCGCGACGTGGGCCGACAAACCAGCCGCTGAGCACAGGAGCATCGCACAATTCGGCACTGCCGTAGAGCCAACAGAGTTTTTGAACTTCATCGTCCGAAAGTTGGTGGTCAACGCCGGTGGCAATGATGCTTTTTCGTAGGGGTACGGAAAAAGAAAATCATGGGGGAATGGTTTTGATGAATGATGTCGCAAAGGTACGCATTTTTGAGAGTTTGGAGAAATGCCGTGCCCTTCTTTTGCATTCTTCTTAGGGAAAAAACAAATCTGCGATGGCCGGACTTTTCGCCTACAAGGCTTCGCGTTGTTTTTTTCTTCTGAGCCGGTGGAGTTTTCACCACGTTGAAAACTCTTTTTCATTACGTTGAAAGTTCTTTTTCACCACGTTGAAAATTCTTTTTCATCACGTTGAAAATTCTCCGGGATAACGATGCGGCACCGATGCCTCTATACAAAAAGTGTTCCGTAGGTTGGTTGTCCCTTGTCCTCCTCGCCTACGGAACACGAGTGCATAGCCGTGCGTCCCCAACGGGGGCGAATATCGGTTGCATGGTCGATAAGGATATGGTCGAGACCCTTCCTTTCCTTCTATTACAAAAAAAGAAGCACCCTGAGGTGCTTCTTTTGAAAAAGAGGCGGAGGCGGTCAGCCCCAAATGTGTCGGAAAATGATGTCGCCGGCACCGGCATTGTCGTGGATGTAAGTGCCGGCAGCACGGCCGGCAGCATCGACGCGATCAGGATGGGCGGAGAAATCATCGAGGAGGGCGTTGAAATCGTCGGCCGTATGGATTTCAAACGCACCGCCGAGGGAGAGAAGGTCTTGGGCCTCGCGAAACTTCTTGTTGTTCGGCCCGAACACCACCGGCACACCGTAGACCGCCGCTTCGGGCACATTGTGGATGCTCACGCCAAATCCGCCGCCGATGTAGGCCACGCGGGCGTAGCGATAGATGGAGGAGAGCAGTCCGTAGTTGTCGATGATGAGGCAGTCGTAGCGGGCGGCTTCCTCGGGTGTGGTGTGGGAGTAGCGTACCACGGGGCGCTCCATCTTTTGTTCGATTTCGGCAAGGTGCTGTTCGCTCACCACGTGGGGGGCGATGACAAGGCGCAGTTCGGGATGGCGGTTGAAATAGTCGATGATGATGTCCTCGTCGGGTGCCCAGGTGCTTCCTGCCACCAGCACGCAGTGGTCGGTGGCAAAGGCTTCGACGAGCGGCAGGGGGCGTGCAGCGCGGTGGATGTCGAGCACGCGGTCGAAACGCGTGTCGCCCACAATGGTCACGTTGTCTGTCACACCGATGGTGGCGAGGAGGCGGCGAGAAACCTCGTTTTGCACGAAAAAGTGGGTGATGCGCCGCAGGCAGCAGGGCATAGTTGCGGCCGTACCAGCGGAAGAACACTTGGTTGGAGCGGAAGATGCTGCTCACGCTGTAGATTGGGATGTGGCGGCGGTGGAGCACATCGATGTAGTTGCGCCAAAACTCGTACTTAATCAGCACAAGCATTTCGGGTTGTGCTGCTTTGATGAAACGACGTACCGCTGTGGGGGTGTCGAAAGGCAGGTAGCACACCACATCGGCCACATCATAGTTTTTGCGCACTTCGTAGCCCGAAGGGGAGAAGAAGGTGAGCAGGATTTTGCAGTCGGGTTGCTCGCTGCGCAGGCGCTCTATGAGCGGCCGCCCTTGCTCAAATTCACCCAGCGAAGCGGCGTGAAACCACACGTAGCGTTCGCCCTCGCGGATTTGGTGGCGAAGGATGCGCCACGTCTCGTGCTGGCCGCGCACCATCAGTCCGGCTTTCCGATGACCGAAGCAGGCGAGCAGGCGCACGATGAAGGCATAGAGATAAATGCCGAAACTGTACATAGGTTAAGGGTCGGAGGATCGAGAGTTAGAGTTGGTCGATGGCAAATCGGATGCGGCGGAGCGTTTCCTCCTTACCTAAAAATGCCGAAAGTTCATACATGTCAGGGCCTTTGCCTTCGCCCACGAGGGCTACGCGCCAAGCATTCCAGGGTTTTGCTCCGGTGGCTTCGCACCAAGGGTCGATGACGGCCTTTTGCGCTTCTACGCCGAAGTCGTCGAGCCCTTCAAGCAGGCAGGGCCACTTCGCTCATCACGGCCGCCGAGTCGTCTTTCCAGTTTTTTCTTGACAAACTTGTCTTCTTTGTTGAATGTGGTGGGTGCGGTGAAACAGAAGTCGCAGAGCGGCCAGAGGTCGGCAATGAAGCTCACGCTGCGCTTTTTGGTCTGTCCGCTTTGGGCGTCGACGTACTCCACATTTTTCGTCTTCATCATGTCGATGACTGCCGCCGCACGTTCGGGAGTAGTGCTGATGCCGTGTGCAGTCAGCAATTCCACAAAAGCAGGAGCCAGTTTCAATGCGGGAGTAGAGAGGAGATATTCGCGGTTGAACCACCAACCTTTCACATAGTCGAACTTGGCGCCGGCTTTGGAGCATTTCGACAGGTCGAACTTTTGGATGAGTTCGTCCATCGAGAGCAATTCGGTGTCGTCGCCGGGATTCCAGCCCAGCAGGGCGAGGAAGTTCACTACGGCCTGTGGCAGATAGCCGCTTTCACGATAGCCTGCACTTACGGTGCCGTCTTCGCCGTGCCATTCGAGAGGGAACACCGGGAAGCCCAGTTTGTCGCCGTCGCGCTTCGATAGTTTGCCGTTTCCGGTAGGCTTGAGCAAGAGGGGCAAGTGGGCAAATCGGGGCATCGTATCGGCCCATCCGAAGGCGCGATAGAGGAGCACGTGGAGGGGGGCGGAGGGCAACCACTCTTCACCGCGAATCACGTGGGAGATTTCCATCAAGTGGTCGTCCACAATGTTGGCCAAGTGGTAGGTGGGGAGTTGGTCGGCACTCTTGTAAAGCACTTTGTCGTCGAGGATGGAGGAATTGATGACGACATCGCCGCGGATGATGTCGTCGACGTGGACGTCCTCACCGGGTTCGATTTTGAAGCGCACCACATACTGGTCGCCGCGGGCAATGCGGGCTTCCACCTCGGCCGCATCGAGCGTGAGGGAGTTGGTCATCATGCCGCGCGTCGTGGCGTCGTATTGGAAGTTGGGGATTTGTTCGCGCTTCTCGTTGAGCTGTTCGGGGGTGTCGAAAGCGATGTAGGCTTTTCCTTCGGCCAGAAGTTGGTCGACATATTTCTTGTAGATGTGGCGGCGTTCGCTCTGGCGATAAGGGCCTTTGTCGCCGCCGAAAGTCACCCCTTCGTCAAAGTCGATGCCGAGCCAGCGGAAGGACTCGATGATGTATTCCTCTGCACCGGGGACAAAGCGGTTGGAGTCGGTGTCTTCGATGCGGAAAATGAGTTTGCCGCCGTGCTGGCGGGCAAAGAGGTAGTTATAGAGTGCTGTGCGCACCCCACCGATGTGGAGCGGGCCGGTGGGCGAGGGTGCGAAACGCACGCGAACGTTGCTTGCTGACATATTCGTAAGAAAAAGATTTTGAGTTCAATGTGCAAAATTACGTTTTAATCAGGGAAAGGACAAATTCGAGCTAATGAATACCGAGTTTTTCTTCCACAAAAGCAGAGATGAAGCGCACCGTGGCGTCAAGTCCGAGGGCCGAAACGTTGATGCAGAGGTCGTAGGTGTCGGCGCTGCCCCACGTGCCGGAGGAGTAGAAATTGTAGTAGTCGGAGCGTTGCTCGTCGCTGTCTTCGATGATGTCGCGCGCTGCCTTCTTGTCCACCCCACAGCGCTCCATGATGCAACGCAGGCGGTCGTCGAGGTCGGCGGCCACAAAGATGTTGACATGGCGTGGATGATGGCGCAGGATGTAGTCGGCCACGCGCCCCACAAAGATGCACGATCGGTCGGCTGCCACTTTCTGGATGACGCGGCTTTGGAGGGTGAAGAGATTTTCGTCGCTCAGTTGGTTGTTGTAGAAGTCGCCCCCACCACCGATGAAGGGCTGCACCACACTGATGACCGAGCGGAAGAAACCTTTCTTCTCGTCCGACCGCTCAAAGACGTGGGGACTCAAGCCGCTTTCTTCGGCCGCTTTGGAGAGAATTTCTTTGTCGTAGCAGGCAATGCCGAAGCGCTCGGCAAGGCGTTTGGCAATCTCGGAACCGCCGCTGCCCAGCTGGCGACCGATGTTGATGACAAAAGGCGTGTTGTCCATACAAAAAGTGAGGGTTGAGGGTTGGAGAGAAGGGAGAAAGGCTACGCAGCGCTCCGCTTGAATTGGCGGATTTGGCGATAGAGCAAGAGACCGGAAAGGAGCGTCGCCACTAAGTCGGCAATGGGCATGGAGAACCACACGCCCAGTTCGGGGTCGTCAAAGAAGTGGGGCAGGATCAGCAGGCAGGGGATGAGGAAAATCATCTGTCGTGTGAGCGAAAGGAAGATGCTCTTGCCGGGCTGACCTATGCTTTGGAAAAAAAGGCGGTGGAAACAATCTGCATCCCGACGAAGGGGAACATAATCATCGCGATGCGCAAACCCGTGGCCGCGCGCTCCACGAGTTGCGGAGCGTCCTTGGCAAAGGCCGAAACGCAGGTTGTGGCAAAGAGTTGGCTCACGACAAATCCCAGTGTGGTGACGCAGGTGGCGGCGATGATGGTGTACTGCACCACGCGCGCCACGCGGTCCATCTTCTGCGCACCGAAGTTGTAGCCGGCAATGGGTTGCATGCCTTGATTCAGTCCAATCACAATGAAGACAATGAGCGTGAGCAGACGGGCGATGATGCCATAGGCGCCCACGGCAGTGTCGCCGCCATATTCGGCCATGGAACGGGTGATGATGATGCCCACCAAGGCTGTGCAGGAATTGACCAAAAACTGCGGCAATCCGATGAGGATGGACTCGCGCATGATGCGCCAGTGAGGGCGGAGGATGTCGAGCGAGAGATGAATGGGGTCTTTCTTGTTGGAAAAAAAGATAGATTTGCCAGCAGAGCATCGACACCTGCGCCAGCACCGTGGCGAGGGCAGCGCCCGAAATGCCCCAGCCGAAGCCGAAGATGAAGAGGGCACAGAAAGCGGCATTGATGAAGACACTGCCGAAGGTGGAGTACATGGCCAGTCGGGGGCGGTTGGTGGAGCGCAGTTGGGCGTTCAGTCCATAGAAGAGATGGGTGAAGATGTTGCCCAGAAGGATGATGTGCATGAACTCCCGCGCATAGGGCAAGGTGGCATCGCTCGCACCAAAGGAGCGCAAGATGGGGTCGAGAAAGAGATAGACACCCACCTGAAAGAGGAGTCCGCAGAGGCTGTTGAGCAGCACCACGTTGCCCAAGATTTTGCGCGCCGACTCATAGTCTTGCTGACCGAGACGCACACTCATCAGCGTGGCGCCGCCCACACCCACCATCGCACCAAAGGCGGCCGAGATGGCCATGAGCGGATTGGTGAGCGCAAGGCCGGTGATGGCGTCGGCACCCACACCCTGCCCGATGAAGATGCCATCGACAATGTTGTAGAGCGACGAGGCCATCATGGCGATGATGGCCGGCAGGGCATATTGGAGCAGGAGGGCGCCCACGGGCTTTTCGCCCAAAACGGTGTATTGTTCGGTCGAGGACATGGGAGGCGAAAATCAGCAGAGTTCGTGTTCCTGCATGAAGCGGTCGATGAGTTCGATGCCGCGCAGTGTGGCACAACCGCGCAAGGTGACGATGACCAAGCAGAGAAAAACAGTGGTTGAAGGTTTGGTCGGCAAAACGTTCGTCGTTGAGGACATTGCGCACCTGGGTGTGCATGGTTTCCAATATAAAGCGGTAGTCAAACATCGGCAGGAACAAACCCTCTTCCACACCGCGCAACAAAAGTTTGAGGTTGGATTCGATGGCTAATGCTTGTTTGCTATCGAGGCATTCGACCAAGCGCGGATATCGGTTGAGATCGCTGAAGAAGCAGGGCGAACAGTCTTTGACGCTCTTCATGCGATATTCGATGAGGCAGAAGAAGAGTTCGAGCACATTCTGTGTCTCTTGCGTCTTCGCTTCCATAAACTTTTCAAATTCGGCGTGGTCGTGTTCGATGGTGGCAATGACGAGCGCTTCCTTGTCGCTGAAGAGTTGATAGAGCGTGCGCTTCGAGATTTTCAGAGCATGGGCAATGTCGTCCATGCGCACGTCTCGCAGCCCTTTTTCGCGAAAGGCTTGCACGGCTTGCAGAATGATGCGCTGCCGCGTTTCGACAGCGTGTGGAGTGAGTTGCGGCATAATAGTTGTACTTTTGCTGCAAAATTACAAAATTCTCGGCAATGGAAACGCTCATCGGCGCTTTGGTTTTGAGTGTGCACGGTGTTTTTTGACATTTCGCAAGGCTTCTCGAGGAATGACACACTTATTTATAAGAGGCTTTCCACAAAAAATAGTACTTTTGCACTCAATAATATAGCACAATCCTGCAACAAACACTGAAACTATGGTAAAAGTGACCAAAGAAGCTGCCTTGGCCTATCACGCACAAGGCAAACCAGGAAAGATTGAAGTCGTTCCCACCAAGCCTTACAGCACACAGACCGACCTTTCGCTCGCCTACTCCCCCGGAGTGGCCGAACCCTGCCTCGAAATCCAAAAGAACCCCGACGATGCCTACCGCTACACCAACAAGGGCAACCTCGTGGCTGTCATCTCCAACGGCACTGCTGTGCTCGGACTCGGCGACATCGGGGCCGTGAGCGGCAAACCCGTGATGGAGGGCAAGAGCCTGCTGTTCAAAATTTATGCCGGCGTCGACGCCTTCGACATCGAAGTGGACGAGAAGGACCCCGAGCGCTTCATCCAAGCCGTCAAGGCCATCGCCCCAACCTTCGGAGGCATCAACCTCGAAGATATCAAGGCGCCCGAATGCTTCGAAATCGAGCGCCGACTCAAAGAAGAACTCGACATCCCCGTGATGCACGACGACCAGCACGGCACGGCCATCATCTCGTGCGCCGGGCTCATCAATGCCCTCGACGTGGCCGGCAAGGACATCAGCCGGGTGCGCATCGTCATCAACGGCGCCGGGGCAGCAGCCATCAGTTGCACACGCCTCTATTGTGCCTTCGGAGCGAAGAAAGAAAACATCGTGATGCTCGACTCCAAAGGCGTCATCCGTGCCGACCGCACCGACCTCAACGCCCAGAAGCGCGAGTTTGCCACCAGCCGCACAGATGTCACCACCTTGGCCGAGGCCGTCAACGGAGCTGATGTTTTCGTCGGCCTTTCCAAAGGCAACGTCCTCTCGCAGGATATGGTGCGCTCCATGGCCGACCAGCCCATCATCTTCGCTCTGGCCAATCCCGTGCCCGAAATCACCTACGAGGCTGCCAAAGAAGCGCGCCCCGATGTGCTCATGTCCACCGGCCGCACCGACTATCCCAACCAAATCAACAACGTCATCGGCTTCCCCTACATCTTCCGCGGAGCGCTCGACACCGCCGCCAGCGCTATCAACGAGGAGATGAAGCTTGCCGCCGTGCAGGCCATTGCCGACCTCGCCAAGCGTCCCGTGCCCGACATCGTCAATCGTGCCTACAACGTGCGCCACTTCACCTTCGGACCGGAATACTTCATCCCCAAACCCGTCGATCCCCGTCTCGTCACCGAAGTGTCGATGGCCGTGGCCCGCGCTGCCATGGAGAGCGGCGTGGCGCGCAAGCCCATCACCGACTGGAAGGCCTACCGCCAGCAACTGCGCCAACTCATGGGACAGGGAGACGAAGTTTGCCCAAAACCTCATCGACACCGCCCGCACCAATCCCCGCCGCGTCGTCTTTGCCGAAGGCACTCACCCCAACGTACTCGAAGGCGCCATCCGCGCCAAGGAAGAGGGCATCTGCCACCCCATCATCTTGGGCAACGTGGCCAAAATCCGCCAACTGGCCGACGACCTCAACCTCAACCTCGACGGCTGTGAAATCATCGACATGCGCGAACCGCAACACGTGGCGCAGCGACAACGCTACGCGCAAGCCTTTGCCGACCGCATGCAACGCAACGGCTACAGCCTCCAAGAGGCCATCGACAAGATGTACGAGCGCAACTACTTCGGTATGATGATGGTCGAAATGGGCGATGCCGAAGCCCTCATCACCGGCATCTACACCAAATACTCCAACACCATCAAGGTGGCCAAAGAGGTCATCGGTGTGCGCCCCCCCTACCACCACTTCGGCACCATGCACGTGGTCAACACCAAGAAGGGCATCCTCTTCGTGGCCGACACCCTCATCAACCGCCACCCCTCCAAAGAGGCCCTGCGCGACATCGCCCTCCTTTCGGCTTCGGCAGCCCGCTTCTTCAACCGCACGCCTGCCATCGCCATGATCAGCTACTCCAACTTCGGCACGGACAGCGAAGGCAGCGCTGCCCAGATGGCACAGGTGGTGGCCGAACTTCAAGCCGAACACCCCGACTTGGCCATCGACGGCGAAATGCAGGTGAACTTTGCCCTCGACCGCGAAGCACGCGATGAGAAATATCCCTTCACCCGACTCAAAGGGCTCGATGTCAACACCCTCGTCTTCCCCAATCTCTCTGCCGCCAACTCGTCCTATAAGATGATCAAGTCGCTGGCCGACGACGGCGAAGTGATTGGCCCCATCCAGATGGGACTGAACAAGCCTATCCACTTCACCGACTTCGATGCTTCGCCCCGCGACATTGTCAACATCGTGGCCATTGCCGTCATCGATGCCCCTCGTATTGAAGCACAAGCAGCAAGCATAATTCGAGGGGCTGAACGCCTCCTCTCGCTGCCGACACCGACATGCCGCGCAGTCACTCCGCTTCTCCCGCCGACCTTCTTCCCGATGGTCGGCGGGATTTTTTGAATACACCGATGATCCATCTTCCTCCTATGAAGACCGAAATTGTCTTATAAGAGAATTAAATTTGTCTTATAAGAGAATTGAAATTGTCTTATAAGAGAATTTGAATTGTCCTACAAGAGAGTTTGATCCTTAGCCTCTTTTTCGTCCAGCAAAGTGGTGGAAAGTGTGACATAAAAACGCTCCTACTCGAAAGGGAGTGACGAGTATTCTCAAAAAGAAGGATGAGTTTTTTTGCCATGGCAGTGCTTAAGTCTCCTCTTTCGTATAGTTGGCTGCTGTTGCTGAAAGCAATGCCTTTGAACCGCTCCACGTCCTCGTGGGGTAGGACGGTCGCGGTAAGCGTGCTGATTGAAGGTCAGCCCGATTTCGTTTTGAGCACATTGTCACGAAGGAAAATAGAAAAACGCAAAGAAGCCGCATTGTGGGAGCGATGCGGCTTGAAGTGTGCGGGCGGAGCGCCCGGGGAGACGGCGTGCGTCAGTCGAAGCTGACGGTGCCGAGGTTGCGATCGACGAGGAGGCCGTCTTGAAGGCGGAGGTTGAAACGACCGTCCTTCTTGGCGCGGAACTTGATGGTGAAGAGTTCGGGAGCGCCCTCTTCGAGCAGGAAGTTGTTGCCGCGATTGACGAAGGTGGGATAGAGCGCCTTCTTGCCGTTGGAGTGCAGGCGGTCGTAGGTGAGGTTCACCAGTTCCTTCATTCCCTTGAGGTCAAGGCCGAGGTATTCGAGTTCGTCGGCATTGTAGGGGAGGGCAAAGCTGAGGGCATTGACCGCGTGGAGGTCTTTGCCGCTCACCTTCACCTCCAGCACGTCACCGGCCTTGAAGGTCTTGGCCGAAGGCGTGAGCACGAGGGCACCACTCACCTTGGTGTTGGCATTGCTCACACCGCCATCGAGTTCCACACCCACGCAGGAGATGTCGTAGGCGTCGATGAGACCGTTGCGGTTGATGTCGCCGATGGCCACGTAGTCGTAGTCGGCATCGCCGCGGCGCAGGCCGGTGTAGTTCATGTAGGAGGTGAAGTCGTTTTCGTCCACGCGCTTGTCGCGGTTGATGTCGCCCTGCATGACGCCCTCTGTGCCGGGACGGCGGAAGACATACATCTCGCGGCCCGAACCATAGCCGCCCACCGCTTCGTCGATGTGGAACTTGACGTAGCGTGCTGTCTGGTCGGCAGTGAAGGCGAGGGTTTTGTGAGCATCGTCCTTCGTCCACGTGAAGGCGGTCGGTTCGCTCCACGTCTGTCGGTCGGTGGAGAGGGCGTAAGTGCCGCGCAGGAGTGTGCCGTTGCCGGCACCCTCACGAGGCACGTATTCGATGCGGTCGAGCTGGTGGACGGCGCGGAGGTCGACAATCATGTCGAAGGGCAGTGCCTTGCTGTTGTCCCACGCCGTGTGCCACATCGTTTTGAGGTCGCGGTCGAAGAGTTTGTCGGTGCCCTGCCCGCCTTGGTTGGCCACGGTGGTCTGTGCGCGCACGCCCTTCACCGCCCATTCGAGCGGGTCGCTCACGGTGTTGAGGCTGAAGGTGCTCCACGGTCCGGCACCATCGGCATTGACGGCGCGGAGGCGGAAGGAGTAGGGCGTGAGGGGAGTGAGCTGGTCGAAGAGGAGGCGGGTGTCGCGGATGGTGCTGTAAAGCTGTCCGTCAAACTCCACCTCGTAGTAGTCGGCATTGTCCACCTTGTTCCAAGCCGGGGTGAGGGTGTAGGCTTGCAGGTCGCTCTGGGCCTTGTCGAGCACAGGGGCGGCGAGCGGGCCGCGGTGGGCGAGGAGGTGTTCGGCGGGCTTGAAGACAAAGCCTTTCACCTCAAGCGAGAGGGCGTTGTACTTCACATTGGTCTTCTCCACCTTGACGAGGAGTTGCGGATTTTTCACCACTTCTCCCACGCTCTCTTCGCCCGGCTTCACCCAGCGGTTGAGGTTGGGGCGCGCGTCGTAGAACCACACGTTGTCGCCCTGGTCGAAGGCTTCGCGGGTGGCGACGCGGGTGAGTTTCACCTTCTTGCCGCCCACTCGGGCCGTGAGGCGCTTGGGGGCAGCCGTCACGTTGATGCGCAGTTCCGTCTGCTTGTCGGGGACGAGACCGTCGAAGTTGCCCACAGCCTTGTCGATGTGCAGGGTGAGCACGTCCTTTTTCACTTTCGTGTGGAGTTGTGTGGTCATGCCCTCGCCGTTGAGGTAGGCCGTGGTGCGGCCGTCGTCGTCATATTCTTCGGCTGTCGTTCCGCAGTCGGCATAAATCTCGTAGGCACGGGAAGTCTTTGCGGATTTCGCCCGGGTTGTTGTTGGGGTTCGTCATCGGGATGATGGCGTCGGCCTTGACCAAGACGGGAAGTTTCAGAGGGGCGCATCGAAGTGGTTGAGGATGCGTCCGCCGGCGTAGCGGTGGCCCGTGAAGTAGTCAATCCACGTGCCTTTGGGGAGGTAGATGCCGTCGCGGCGGTCGTTGCCCTCCTTGTCGGCGGCGGTGTTTTGGTAGACGGGGGCTACGAGGAAAGCATCGCCGCACATGAACTGATATTGCGTGCGCTTGCCGAGGGTGAAAGCGTTGGCCTCTTCCATGAACATGGGGCGAATCATGGGGCGTCCGCTCACTGCCTCGTGAGCAGCGGTGTAGAGGTAAGGCATCAGTTCGCTCTTGAGTTTGAGGTACCAGCGGTTGAGTGCCACGCTCTTTCCGCCCAACGCTTCGGGATACTTCGGGTTGGCGCCCCAGCCGTCCATGTTGAGCGCCATGGGAGTGAATGTCTTCCACTGGAACTCACGCACATTGATGGGGATGTTGCGTCCGCCGAAGATGCCGTCGGTGTCGGAAGAGATGTTGGGTTGTCCTGAGAGTCCGGATCCGATGAAGGTGGGGATATGGAAACGGATGTATTCCCACTCACCGCCCGTCTGGTCGCCGCTCCAGATGCCGGCGTAGCGCTGCGTTCCGGCCCAGCCGTCGAGGGAGATGATGAAGGGGCGGGCATTGTTGCCGTAGAAAGGCATGATTTTGCCCACATCGGCCACGCCGTTCAGTCCGAAACTGTAGCCCCAGCCCACCCAGGCCACGTCGGTCTTGAGCACGCGCACGCCGGCGTCCTTGACCTCCTTCACGATGTCGCGCTGCAAGAGGGCTTCGATGCTGTCTTTGGGATGGAGGTCGCTTTGTGTCCAGAGGCCGATTTCCACGCCTTTCGAGCGGGCATAGTCGCCAAAGCTCTTGAGGTTGGCGATGTTGCCGTCGAGCGTGGCGGTCTGTCCGTAGCCGGCGCCGTAGCCGTCGTTGGGGAGGAACCAGCCGAGCGGCATGTCGTGCTTGATGTAGCGGTCGATAGCGGCACGAGCCGAGAACTGATAATTGTTGAGTTCGCCGTTGAGGCTCTCGCGGATGCCGCCGTTGTTCTTTTGGCTTTCGTTGTAGGTCTTGCCGTCTTCAAACTTCATGAAGCCCTTGCCGTCCTTGGCTTCTGTCCAGTAGTCGCGGTTGTAGGCGTTGAGATGGCCTTCGTAAAATCCGAATTTGGGCAACAGCACAGGGTGTCCGGTGAGCTGATAGAAGTCGTTGAGCAACGCCGTGGGCTGCGCATCGACCATGAAGAAGAGGTCGATGTATTTGTCGAAATGATAGAGTTCCACCTCGCCCTTTTTTGCCGCACCGAAGTCGTAGTGGCCGGGCTTGAAAGTGTGCCACATCACGCCGTAGCCTGCCGTCGACCAGTAGAAAGGTGTGGGCGAAGCCACGCCTCCGTCCACCCAGTTGTTGGTGTTTTCGATGGCGATGCGTTGTCCGCGATGGGAGAAGCGGCCGTTTTGCACACCGCCGCCGTAGAAGAACTCATTGTCTTCGCACGCCAGCGTCAGTCCCACGCCTTCTTGTTGGAAAGTCGGGGCGGCAGTGGTGTGCAACACCTCGCGGTTGGAGCGGAGGTCGGTCACGGCAAGGGTTTCGGCCACGCGGTCGATCTTCACCTCCACAGCCGCTGTGGCGAGGGTGTAGTAGCGGTCGGAAGTGACGAGCTGCACCTCGCCGGCCGCCTTGCGGGGTTGCTCCACGAGGATGTCGGCCTCGGGCTTGGCGGCGGGCTTTCGCACAGCGTTGCTCACGGAGTCTTGGAAATATCGGAAGATGTTGGGGCCGTAGAAGTCGATGGTGATTTTCTGCCCACGTTCGTTGAGCAGTTCTACGGCGTGGTCGTTGATTTTGCGTGCACCGTAAATCTTGGTTTTGGCCAGATTGCCGGGGCCGGTCTGCACGAGTTGCAGTTTGTCGCTGTTTTGTGCCGCAAGTGCGAGGGGGGACAATCCACCGCCCACCATGGCAAAGGCGGCCATGGAAGAGAGGAGGAAGGGAAGTTGGGTTTGTCTCATGGATGGAAAAGAGTTGTATGTTTGTGTGGAGCAAAGTTACAATTTTCTGTGCGGTTGCGAAAGAAAAGAGGGGCAATTCCTCCACTTCTACTGTGCAAAAAAAGACAGCCTTTCCAGATAAATCGTTTTATTTCATACAAAAAGGAACTTTTTGTAGATGCAAACTCTACTAAATCAAAACAAATGATTACTTTTTGCCCAATACCCATAACGCCTCTCGGCCTTAAATTGGCATTTATCTCATTACTTATGAAATTCTCCACAAAGTTCGACCGGATGCTACCCGCTCTCGTGATGGTGGGGGACTTAATCCTCCTCTTGCTCATCCTCATCGGTTTCAGATGGCTCAGCGACATTGAGACCATCCTCACCCTTGATGTGTTCAAACTCTTTGTGCTCAACACGCTCATCTACCTGCTGTTCATCGGCCGCAACAGCGTGGTGCTCCATCTGCGCATCGTGCGCCTCGACCAGATTGTGCGCAACATCTTTCAGCGCAGCGTTCTCTTGGCTGCCATCGGCATTCCTTCCACCTATCTGCTTGTGGACAATGCGCGGGAGATGCGTGGATTTTGGACGATTTATCCCGCCTTCTTCGTGCTGGCTGCCATCAGTCGCATCATCCTGCGCCGCTTGCTCAAAGTGGTGCGTCGGCGCGGGCGCAACAGTTGCCAGATTGTGCTCATCGGCAATGAAGCAAGCTTGGAAGGCGTCTTTCGAGAGACGGTGCTCAACAAGCACACCGGCTACAACGCTATGGGCTATTTTTGCCGACCAAGAGATTTCCGCCTTCTCGGCCCACATCCCCCACCTCGGCCTTCCCTGAGCGTGCGGTGAACTATCTGCACGAACATTATCCCTGGCTCGACCAGGTGTTCTGCGGACTGTCCTCAACGCGGTCGGCAGAGATTATGCCCATCATCAATTTCTGCGAAAACCACCTCATCCGCTTCTACGTCGTGCCCAACGTGACGACCTATCTCAGGCGTCGCGTGGAGTTTGAAAACCCTCGGCGGTGATGTGCCTATCCTCTCCATCCGCCGCGAACCGCTGGAGAAGATGACCAACCGAATCATCAAGCGCACGTTCGACCTCGTGATGTCCACCTTCGCCCTCCTCGTGTTCTTCCCACCGCTCCTCCTCATTTTCGGCACGTGGATCAAACTCACCAGCCGTGGCCCCATCTTCTTCAAGCAGAAGCGCAGCGGTGAGGACGGCAAGGAGTTTTTGGTGCTACAAGTTTCGCTCCATGCGCGTCAATGCCGATGCCGACAGCCGACAAGCCACCCGCAACGACCCACGTAAAACCTACGTGGGCGAACTCATGCGCCGCACCAACATCGACGAACTCCCCCAGCTCATCAACGTCTTCTTGGGCGACATGAGCCTCGTCGGTCCTCGCCCCCACATGCTCGTCCACACCGCGCAATACAGTGCCTTGATCGACAAATACATGCTGCGACACCAAATCAAACCCGGTATCACAGGCTGGGCGCAGGTGACGGGCTACCGTGGCGAGACCAAAGAACTCTGGCAGATGGAAGGGCGCGTGCAGCGCGACATCTGGTACATGGAGCACTGGACCTTCTGGCTCGACATCTCCATCATCCTCCGCACCATCTGGAAGACCGGAGAGAAAGCGGCCTATTGAGCGCCGATGCTTCGCTCCTCGCGCGTGTATACACTATATAAGGTGCAATTTTTGCCTTCATTGCCTTCACCTCTGTCTTAATCATCACTTTCACAGTGACTTATGGGTGAAGGCAAAGCAGGAATTTGCCTTCACCGCCTCCCTCTGTTTTTCGGCAGTTTGCCGATGCGGTGAAGGCAGTGAAGGCAAAAAAACACAACTATTATAGTGTATACGCGCGCGAGGAACATCCCATTTTCATCGCCCGCTCGATGCGCATGAGGAGTACGATGAGCGGATAGACATCAGGAGCAACCCATTTTCATCTTCTGTGCTTGTCGTGACAACTATCTCCCATGTAGTTTCATCTACCTCTGAGGTAAATCAAATTACCTCAGAGGTAATTTTTGCTCCCGATGGGCGTCCCCTTCGGGGGCGTTCCTTGCAGTGTTGGGCGATCCGTAGGTTCGTCGGGCAAGCCCTCCTCACGCTACGGCTATTGAAATTCGCCCCCTTCGGGGACGCCGTAGCCCACAGACACCGCAGCCCACACGAAAAAACTCTAATGACTGATTTGGGTTTATCCTAAAAAAACTTCGCCGTTCCTTTGGTGGATGGCGGAGTTTTATGTACTTTTGCAATGATGTTCTTAGGGAAAGGCTAACTGGCAATTGGAATGCCTACTTGTCGCCCGAAGCGCACTAAGAAAGAGAAGGTTTTGCCTTCTCTTTCTTTTTTTGTGCCTGCCCGACAGCGGGGGATTATTGGAAATAGACCCGCTTCACACGGTCGCTCACGGAGGTAAGGATTTCGTAGGGGATGGTGCCGAGGCAGTCGGAGAGCGTGGCGATGGGCAGATGGTCGCCAAAGATTTCCACGCGGTCGCCCTCACGGCAGGGGATGTCCGTGACATCAATCATGCACACGTCCATGCAGATGTTGCCCACATAGGGCGCGCGCCGGCCATTGACGAGGCAGAAGGCATTGCGATTGCCCAAGCGGCGGTCGAGTCCGTCGGCATAGCCAATGGGGATGGCAGCGATGCGCGAGGGGCGGTCCACGATGGTGCGGCGCGAGTAGCCCACGGAAGTGCCCGCCTCGATGTCGCGAAGCTGGAGGATGGTGGTGTGGAGAGAGGCCACGTTGGAGAGCGTGCGGTTGTCGATGGGGTCGATGCCGTAAAGCCCCAACCCCAGGCGGCACATGTCGAGATGACGCTCGGGAAGCGCTCGATGCCTGCCGAGTTGCAGATGTGGCGGAGGATGCGGTAGGGGAAAGCCGCTTGCAGTTGGCGCGAAGCCCGGTCGAAGCGGGCAAACTGCTCTGCGGAGAAGGCGTCGAAATCCGGCGAGTCGCTCCCGACGAAGTGAGAGAAGACGGAGCGCGGACGGAGTGCCTGCTGGCGGTGGAGGCGCTCGATGAGGGGAAGGAGGTCGTGCTCGGGATTGAACCCGAGGCGGCACATGCCGGTGTCGAGCTTGAGGTGGATGGGGAAGTCGGTGATGCCCTCTTGTCGGGCAGCGGCCACCAGCGCATCGAGCAGGCGGAAATTGTAGACTTCCGGTTCTAAGCGATACTTAAAGAGCGTGTGGAGGGCACTCATCTCGGGATTCATGATGAGGATGCCGGCGGTGATGCCCGCCCGACGGAGTTCCACGCCCTCGTCGGCCACGGCCACGGCCAGATAGTCGACCCCCAGGTCTTGGAGCGTGCGTGCCACCTCGACGCTGCCGCTGCCATAGGCCGCTGCCTTGATCATGCACGTGAGTTTCGTGCCGGGGCGCATGAAGGAGCGGTAGTAACGCACATTTTCGGCCAGTGCCCCCAGATTGACTTCGAGAGTGGTCTCGTGCACTTTGAGCTGGAGTTCGTCGGCGATGCGTTCAAAGTGGAAGTTGCGGGCACCTTTGAGCAATACCACCCGGTGGGAAAGGCTGTCGAGCAGGGTGCTGTCGAGCAGACTTTGCGTGCTGTCGAAGAAGTGCTTTTCGCCCGAGAAGAGGTGGTGCATGGCGCTGATGTGCGGCCCGATGCCGATGAGCACATCGACCTGCCGATGGTGCAGCATTTCGGCCACGCGACCGTAGAGGGCGGCATCGTCCTGTCCCGTCTGGCAGAGGTCGCTCAGCACGACCACCGAGGGCTGTTGCTCCTTGCGGCGCGCCAGGAAGTCGAGGGCAATGTCGAGCGAGGCGAGGTCGGAATTGTAGGCATCGTCGATGAGGGTGAGGCCGCGCACGCCGGCTTTCACTTCGAGGCGCATCGAGACGGGTTGCAGTTGCGCCATGCGTTCCCCCAGTTCGTGGAGTGCGGGGAGGGGCAAGGCTTCGCTCGGCAAACTGCACACGGTGACAAAAGCGGTGATGGCGTTTTCGATGGAGGCTTCGTCGGAGAAGGGGATGTGGAAGTCGCACAGCGGCTGCCCGACGTGGTGGCAGACGATGCGTGTGCTGTCGCCCTCGGAATGCACCTTGAAGGTGTAGGCCGCCCGCGAAGAATGGCGCGACCAACTGATGCGCTCGCCGGCAAAGTCGGCCTCTGCGAGACAGCGCACGATGAGTTCGTTGTCGGCATTGTAGACGAGGGCATCGGCGTGCTTGAAGAGTTTGAGTTTTTCGAGACACTTCTCTTCGAGCGTGGCAAAGTTCTCCTGGTGCGCCGGTCCGATGTTGGTGAGCACTCCCAGCGTGGGGCGGATGATGTGGCGCAAGGCCGACATCTCGCGTGGCTGACTGATGCCGGCTTCGAAGACACCGAGCCGACTGCGCTCGTTGAGCAGCCACACCGAGAGCGGAACGCCCACCTGCGAGTTGTAGGAACGTGGCGTGCGCGTCACGGTGGGAGCGTGGTCGAGGAGTTGGTAGATCCACTCTTTGACGATGGTCTTGCCGTTGGAGCCGGTGATGCCCACCACGGGGATGTCGAAGCGGCGGCGATGCTGTTCGGCCAGCAGTTGGAGGGCTTTGAGAGGCGATGCGGTGAGGAGGAAGGTGGCTTCGGGATATTGTGCAGCGTAGTGGTCGGGGAGGACGCCTACCACGAAACTGCGCACGCCGCGATGGTAGAGACCGTCGATGTAGCGGTGCCCGTCGCCCGTTCGGGTGTGAAGGGCAAAGAAGAGGGAAGTTTCGGGATAGGCCAAAGAGCGGCTGTCGGTGAGCAGCCATTCGATGGTCGGGTTGGTCGTTCCAAAGATTTGGGCGCCTGTGAGCGTCGCTACTTGCTGAAGAGTGTAGGACATGAGGAAAAACGGAATATTTGAAAACAATGGTGCAAAAGTTACGACTAAATCGCGGGTGTCCCCCACTTTTGCCGGAAAAGTTGGAGGCGCTCCCGGTGTTTCTGTTCAAAAGTCCGATGGGCGTCGCTGTCGGGATGGAGGGGGCGGTGGGCAGCCTCGCGGCAAAGGGCGGCTCGCTCGCGCTCAAACTCCAGCAGCGCCGGCGAGAAGCACCAGTCGCGGAGGCGCTCCCAGATGTAATGGACTGCCTGTTCGGAGGGATGGAGCATGTCGGGCTTGTAGAAGCGGTAGTCGCGGAGCTCGTCCATCAAGATTTCATAGGCCGGGAAGTAGCTGCTGTGGGCATCAGTTGCCGTGAGGGCGTCGATGAGGAGGAAGAGTTTGGCTTTGTCCACTTGCGACGTGTGGAGGCCATACTCCGATAGCGATAGGGGTTGAGGGTGAAGACCACCCTGAGGTCGAGGGGCGATGGGCACGCAGCAGTTCCAAGGTCGACCGCCAGAGGTCGAGCAGAGCCGCGAGGGAGTCGTTGTCCTCTACAAAGGTGTCGGCCGGCGCTTTGTGGCAGTTGGCCACCACCACATCGGGCCGCTCGGCGAGGCGATAGAGATGTGTGGTGCTGAACGTGAGGAAAAGTACATCGGCCTGCGCCAACATTTCGGCACCGGCGTGCAGATGGTCGGTCACGAGCGTGCGGCATTGCGCGCGAGTGTCGCCCACGAACGCTCCCGAGTGCAGCCAACTGCGCCAAAGCCCGTCGTGCCCCTGGAAGAGGAGATCGTCGGAAGGCGGTGAGCACCGGAGCAGCGTGCGGAGCAGGAGGGCGATGCTCCGTGCATTGTAGAGCACACCGGAGGGATTGACCAAGGCGTGGCCTTGGGGAGGGCATCGGTCATGTGCCGCCCCACTTCTTCGGCAAAGCAAGAGCCGATGAGGAGGACGCGGGAGGAAGGAGTGAGCCGAAGGGGAGCGGCATCGAGGAGGACGGGCGTGGTGAATTGCATAGGCAGGGGAGGGGGAGATGAAGGGGAAAAAGAAGAGGACATCAAAGATAAAGTTGTTTTCGTCAAAGATAATCTATAAACCAAACCTTGGTTTATGTAATTCAAACCTTGGTTTATAGTTTACGCCTTGACTTTTTGAACTTTTCTTGCTGAAGCTGCAAACTTTGTCTACGTCGTAGGCCGTTTTCTACTTTGAGCCTATCCCTTCCCGTCGGATATCTACTTTAAAAATCGGCGAAACGAAAGCGGAGATCTCGCTTTCGTTTCGTCCGTCAGTGGTCAGGAGGGATTTTAGTCGTCGCCGGGTACGTCGTCATCGCCGAAGTCGGGCACGTCGGGAGCGCCCTTCATGGCGGCCACCACTTTGGCGGTGATTTCTTCCGTCAGTTCGGGATTGTCGGTGAGAGTGCGCTTCAAGCCTTCGCGGCCTTGTCCGAGCTTGGTGTCGCCGTAGCTGTACCACGAACCACTCTTGTTGATGACGTCGTATTTCACACCGAGGTCGGCCACCTCGCCGATGTGCGAAAATGCCGTGGCCGAAGGAGAGTTCAAACTCGTAGCGCTTGAAGGGAGGCGCGAGCTTGTTTTTGGCAATCTTCACGCGCACCTGGTTGCCCACGATGTTGTCGCCATCCTTGATGCTGGTGATGCGGCGGATGTCGAGGCGCACGCTTGAGTAGAACTTCAGCGCGTTGCCGCCGGTGGTCGTCTCGGGGCTGCCGAACATCACACCAATCTTCTCGCGCAACTGGTTGATGAAGATGCACGTGGTGTTGGTCTTGGAGATGGTGGCGGTGATTTTTGCGCAGCGCCTGGCTCATCAGGCGCGCTTGCAGGCCCACCTTGTTGTCGCCCATGTCGCCTTCGATTTCGGCCTTGGGGGTGAGGGCGGCCACGGAGTCGATGACGATGATGTCGATGGCCGACGAGCGGATGAGTTGGTCGGCGATGTCGAGCGCCTGTTCGCCGTTGTCGGGCTGGGAGATGAGGAGGTTGTCGATGTCCACACCGAGGGCTTGGGCGTAGAAGCGGTCGAAAGCGTGCTCGGCGTCGATGAAGGCCGCGATGCCACCCATCTTTTGCGCTTCGGCGATGGCGTGGATGGCGAGTGTGGTCTTACCGGACGACTCGGGGCCGTAGATTTCGATGATGCGGCCGCGGGGGTAGCCGCCGATGCCCAGTGCGTTGTCCAGACCGATGGAGCCGGTGGGGATGACGGCGACATCTTCTATCTGCTGGTCGCCCATTTTCATGATGGAGCCTTTGCCGAAGTCCTTTTCGATTTTGGCCATGGCCGATTGCAGCGCTTTGAGTTTGGCGGCTTGCGAGTCCTGTTCTATCACTTCTTTCTTTGCCATATTGTTGGAGTTGTTTTGTGGTTTTGCTGTTTTTATTGTTGTTCTGCGGGGCGTTGGAGCTTGGTGTTGTTGTGGTGTCGGTCGTGGTCGCGGGCGGTCTTCTTGCGGAGGTTGGCGGCGAAGGCTTCGGTGAGGTCGACGCCCGTCTGGTTGGCCAGGCAGAGGAGCACCCACAGCACATCGGCCATCTCGTCGGCCAGGTTGTCGTGCTCGCCCACTTTGAAGGACTGGTCGCCGTAGCGGCGAGCCATCACGCGTGCCAGTTCGCCCACCTCTTCGGTGAGCACGGCCAGGTTGGTGAGTTCGGAGAAGTAGCGCACGCCGTAAGTCTTAATCCACGTGTCCACTTGCTGTTGGGCTTCTTGAAGGGTCATAAGTATGCGTTTGTGGGCAACAAAGGTACGTATTTCTTTTTCAGATGTCTATGCCGCAGGGCAGAGGAAATGTGCGAGGCTATTGTTGCTCTTCGTCCATTGGTGCAAAGGTGACGATGCTTCGGGCGATGATGGTCTCGCTGCCGTCGGACGCGGGGCGCACGATGCGCACGGCAAACTGATGTTCGCTCAGGGCGTCGCGGAAGATGTGGAAACGGTCGCCGCAATAGCCTTCCAGGCCGTAGCTCATTTCGATGCGCGCCACGCGGTGCCGGTCGTGCCACGCTTTGGGGAAGGTGTCGAGCACCATGTCAATGTAGCGGATGGAATTGACGTGCCCGTTGATGTCGAGGTCGCTGTAGACGGCCGTGTGCTTGAGCACCGGTTCGGCCGCCACGCAGCGTCCGCGCGAGGGACGCGCCACCGGCACCTCTTCGGGCAGTACCACGTGGGTGAAACCGCCGTCGGGGAGTGTTTCGAGATTGACGGGCTGGCGCGTGGCGTAGTCGATGAGCGCCCAAGTGGACGTGCCGTGGCCGTAGATGCGGCCATCTGCACCACTGATGGTGTAGAGGCGGTCGGTGAACTGCCCGAAGATGCGCTTCACCCACGTGGCAATCGCATATTCGTCGCCCGTGCGCGGCAAGGCGCTCACTTCGAGGATGAGGCGCGCCAGCACCCATCCTTGGCGGTGCTCCTTCATGTAGTGTGCCCGAACCCATGGGCTTCAGCGTGGAGCGAGGAGGCGCGCAGGATTTGGTTGCCCAGGTTACTCCACGAGAGTCGTCCGGTGTAGTCTTCCTGAAAGGGCTCGACCCGAAAGGGGAAAGCGAGTTTTTTCTCTATCATAAAAAGGAGGGTATTAAAGAGGTAAAACACATTTTTTCGCAGCGGTCGGCGGTGGTTTGCAGCAAAAGTCGTACTTTTGCGCACGATTTAACTGCACAAAACCTCACCCTTCAACCCTCACCGAACCATGGCAAAATACAACTACGAACCCTATCCTCCCGAGGCCATCGACGAACTTCTCCAATGGTATGAGGAGCGCATGGATCGCATCCCCCACACCGCGCTCGACCTCAAGAAAGACATGCACATCCCCGACGTGGCCTTCATGGTGGGGCAATACTTGCCCTTCGTCAAGCGCCATCGCGAAAGCCTGACCTACACACCGCAAATCCGGCACATGTTCTGGCTTCGCGATAAGCTCCGCGAGATGGGACTGTAGGCTTTCAGCCGCGCCGCGTCAGTCGGTTTTTCAGCCGCCGCCATCCCTCCACACCGAGGATGGTGAGCCCGGCATACTGGAAGGTTTTGGCCAGTCCGAACCACACCACCCACCACGCGCCTTTTGCACCGCCGCTCATGCCGGCTCCCAAGAGAAGCGGTGCAAAGGAGATAAGGTAGCACGGCACGCAGAGACCCAGCACGACGACGCCGGTGCGAAAGGAAAGCCGCCCGAGCCAAGCCTTCACGCGAAGGAGGATTGTACGCATAAGTTGAGGTTTGATTTACAGCGGCAAAGGTACGACTTTCTCTCGGCCCAGCCAAACCGCTACCACACCGATTGCGCCACGCGCCCCGCTCACAGCAGAACTGTGAGCGGGGCGCGTGCTGTGGAGCACCTATGGCAGGGCAGAAACTGCGGTATGCTCGCGACGGAAAGGATAGTGTCCGCGCTGCTGCTCAAACGCCGAAGGGGCAGCTTTTAGGCGCTGAGAGTCGGTGTAAGGGTTGTAGAGGCGCAGTTGCTCAAGGGCACGGGGGAGAAAGCGCTGGTGGGGTAGGGGAGTTCGCCGTAGGCAAAGTGAGGAGGTAGGGCAGGAGGCAGGGATGTCGAAGGTCAAGGGCAGGTGGAAATGTCGTGCCACGGCTTCGAGTGCCATCTGCGTGCCACGCGCTTTGCCGTCGGCACTGTAGCCGGCGATATGAGGGGTGGTAAGGAAGGCCGCTTCCAAGAGTTCGCGGTCGATGTCGGGCTCTTTCTCCCACGTATCAATAATCGCTTGACGGATGAGCCCTTCGCGCAGGGCGGTTTTGACAGCAGCAGTGTCCATACATTCGCCACGGGCAGCGTTGAGAAAGAGGGGACGTTTGCGAAGACTGCGGAAGAAAGCTTCGTCGGCTAAATGGAAAGTGGGGCAGGGGCCTGTGGTGGTGAGCGGTGTGTGCAAACAGATGACATCGGCTTCGCGGGCTAAATCATCGAGGGTGCAGGGTGCGCCTTTGGGAGGGTCGCAGTGGAGGGTGCGGCAACCTTCGGCTTCGAGGGCACGAATGACGGCCGTACCTACATGACCACAACCCACAATGCCCACCGTGAGGGGATGAGGGAGCGTGTCGAGGGCAAAACGCGGGTCGAGATGTCCGGCTGCCGATGCCAAGCGGAGCGCATTGCGGACATATTGCCCTACACTCGTGGCGTTGCAACCGGGACAGTTGGCCCAGGCGATGCCGGCCGCCGACAAATAGGCTTTGTCGATATGATCGTGGCCGATGGTGGCAGTGACGACCAACTGCACACGACTCCCTTCGAGCAAGGCGCGGGTGCAGTGGGTGCGGGTGCGAACGATGAGCACATCGGCGTCGCGCACATCCTCGGCCGTGATGGCGGATCCCGGCAGATAGGTGCAGGTGCCCTAAGCTGTTCGGCTTGGCCTTCGATGAAGGGGATTTTGTTGTCGATGACGAGGTGCATGAGTGGAGCGTAAGTGGGAGAGGGAAAGAAGGATTTAGAAAGCGGGTAGGGAAGGGTGGCTATCGGCGCAAATTGGCTTTGGGAATGCCCAGTGTTTCGCGATATTTGGAAATGGTGCGGCGTGCCACTTTCAATCCTCGTTCGGCTAGTAGGGCGGCCAAGGTTTCGTCGGAATAGGGGGCAGACTTGTCCTCTTCGGCTATGAGTTCGAGGAGAGCGGCACGCACTTGACGTGCGGCTACGGTGTCGCCGGTGGAATTGGTGAATTGTGTGGAGAAGAAGTGGCGCAGGGAGTAAATGCCGAAAGCAGTTTCTACATATTTTGAATTGACGGCGCGCGAAACGGTGCTGACATCGACTTTGGCGCGTTCGGCCACGTCTTTGAGCACCATGGGACGGAGCAGACTTTCGTCATCGTCGGCCAAAAAGAAATCGCGCTGCAAGGCCACGATGCTCTCCATCACCGCTTGCAGGGTGTGGTGACGGCGGTGGATACTCTCGATGAAGGCTTGGGCAGATTCCACCTTTTGGCGTGCATAAACAAAGGCGTCTTCCTGCGCACGACTCAGTTGGGCCTTTTCGCCCGATTTTGCTGCCCGCTCTTGGGCATGGCGGTGCATGACGATGGTTTCGGCAAAAGCCGGACTGACCCGAAGTTCGGGAATGCGCCCGCGTAGTTGATGCACCACAGGTTCGCCGTCGGCATCGATGTCGACGCGAAAGTCGGGAAGTACGCTCGGTGCCGTGCTGCGGGTGTTTTCGGCGAGCAGGCTTCCCGGACGTGGATTAAGATGGGCAATCTCGTGACGAATATCGTCGATGGTGGCATCGTCGACATCCAGGCGCTCTTGGATGCGCTTCCAACGGGAGTGCATGAGGTCGTCGAAATGCTCGGCCACCACTTGTCGCGTCCAGCCCGAACGGGGGAGTTGCAGGAGGAGGCATTGTTGCAAATTGCGGGCGCCGATGCCGCGCGGCTCGAATTGTTGGAGCAGATGGGCGAGGTGCTCGATTTGCTCGGGCGTGGTGTCGATATACTCCCTTAAAAGCGAGTTCGTCGCAAAGGGTGTCGTTGTCTTTGGAGAGAAATCCGTTGTCGTCGAGCGAACCTACGAGATAGGTCATCACAGCCGCTTCTTCTTCTGTGAGTTGGAGTTCTCCAATTTGCCGATAGAGGTCTTCGTAGGAAGTTTCTTCGTCGGAAATCTGGCGTTCGCCACGTCCATCCTCTCCTTGTTGGTTGTAGGCTTCGCGGATGTTCTCCGGCACATCATCGAGGGTGCGGTAATCGCTCAGGGCATCGCCGATGGGGTCGGTTTCTCGAGGCTCGCTGCTTTCGCCCTCCATCTCCCAACTGCTCTCTTCATGCTCGTTCACTTCAAGGGCTTCGTTGTCCATCAATTCGTTTTGCAAGCGCTCTTCAAAATCGGCCAAAGGCATTTCGAGGAGCGAAGAGAGAAGCACCTGTGCGCTCGATGCAATCTGCACCTGCGCTTGCTGTTGTTGCTGTTGAAGACTTTGGTGGTTGGCCATGGTGGGAAGAGATGAAAAAGGAAGAAAAGAAAGAAAACGGAAGCCGTCAGGCTGCGGTGAGGGTGTCGGTGGGAAGTGCCTCATCCTCATCCCTCGTCGCTGTTGTCGACAGGTGCAGGAATGAGGGCATTGTAAGGAGCAGTGAGGGCTTTGCACACGCGGTTTTGAAAGCGTCGGCCTATGGCTGCTTTGGCAATGCCTTGGTTGATGATGGCAAAGGCGAGCAAATGGCCGTTGGGGGCGGTGGCATAGCCTGCCAGCGAACTGACTCCATCGACAGTGCCGGTTTTTGCCCAAACGCGGTTTTGCGCTGAGGAGTTGAGACACCGCTTTCGCAGTGTGCCGTCGCGCCCCATCACCGGCAGACTCGGAACGAGGGAGTTGAAGACGGCTTCATGTCGATAGGCGTAGCGGAGGGCGGCTACAAGGAGTTCGGGGCTGACGTAGTTGTAGAGCGAAAGCCCGCTGCCGTCGGCAAACTGGTAGTGGTCGGGAGAGAGTCCGATTTTGCGGACAAAATCCTCCATCACCTTTACCGCTTCGGAACGACCCGCATAGAGTTTTTCCTGCGGAGGCCGCGATTTGATAGAAAAGGCTTTCGGCAAAAAGATTGTCGGAGCGCTTCATCATCGGCACCAAAACTTGTTGGATGCTGTGGGTGCGGATGAGCAGCAGTTCGGCATCGCCGGTGACGACCCCTTCGTGGATGTTGCCCTCAAGGGTGATACCGGCTTCGGCCAGTACTTTCTCAAGTTGGATGATGAAATGATCTTCGCCCCGATAGAGCAGAGGATTGAGGGGACGGTGTTGTCGTCCCAACACCAGCCCCATCCCATTAAGTTGGCATCTTTCATGGAGAGGTCAAGCAGGATATTACCTTCGATGCGACGTACACCGGCATTGCGCAGGATGCTGATTATGGCGCCGAGGTCATCGTGGGAGAAGAGGGGATCGAAACCGCCGTGGATGATGAGGTGCCCACGCACGATGCTGTCGAGTGGGGCTGTGGTGTAGAAACGGGTGTGATAGCGGTAGTCGCCTCCGAGTTTGTCGAGCGCAACTATGGCCGTGATGACCTTCATCGTGGAGGCGGGACGCATCCGCTGCCGATGGCCGTAGGTGTAGAGGGGGCGGTCGGCAGTGAGATCATAGACGTACAGCCCCAACTGTGAGCGTTGGAGCAGTTCGTCGGTGGTGATGGCGTCAAGTCGCCGCTTCATCTCCTGCCCTAAGGTGTCGAAAGGCACGGACGCAGTGGCCTCTTGTGCTTTCATGCCGGTGGAAGGCAGGAGAAATAAAAGAAGGAACGAAAGTAGAAAACGTAACATGGTCACGAGAGGTAAGAATTAGCACCTGCCTTCACTCAACAATCTGAGGAGGGCAGGTGCTCATTTCATAGGCTTTGCCCTGTCCGGGCAATGTTACTGATATTTACTGTTTTATTTGATACCCAATTTGGCTTTCACCTGTGCAGTGATGTCGGTGGAGAGGGCTTCGTTGATGGTGACGCCTTGCACCATGGCCTTGTCTACGGCATAGACGTAGCCACCTTCTTTGAGCACAGCATCAAGGGCTTTGTAGACAGCGTCTTGGATGGGCTGCATCTTCTTGATTTGCTCTTGGCGGAAGGCTTGCTCGTTGTCCTGATAGGCCTGCTGAATGCGCTGCTGCAACTCTTGCAGTTCCTGGGTGCGGCGTTGGCGCATGTTTTCAGGAGTCTTTTTCATTCACTTCTGCTTCAAACTTTTGTCCTTTGGTTTGAAGTTCCTTTTGCATGGCTTCGAGGTCGGCTTGATACTGCTTTCCGAGGTTTTCAAGCTCTGTTTGCACGGCCTTGGCGGCGGGATAAGCCGTGAGGACATCGTTGGAATTGAAGTGAGCAAACTTTTGAGCAAAGATGCTGAGCGGCGCGGCCATAAGCGCCATAAGAATGAGTTTCTAAACATATTAGGTGATGAATTTATTTCTGGAGACAAAGTTACGACTTTTACTTGGAATAGCCTAATTTTGAGAGTACTTCATTGCTGATGTCGATGTTGGGCGAAGCAAAAATAATGCCTGCTCCTTCGCTGGCACGATCGAGGATGAGCTGAAAACCGCGGCTTTGTGCCACACCTTTCACGGCATTGTACACCTCTTCCTGAATGGGCTCGAGTAGGGAGGTGCGCTTCTTGTAGAGTTCACCTTGTGGCGAGAAGTACTTCTTTTCAATTCGGCAGCTTCCTTCTCTTTGGCGACGATGCTTTCTTCGCGTTGCTTCTTTTGGGCTTCGCTCAAGAAGACGGCTTCGTTCTGATAGTTGCGGTAGAGGGTCTTGGCTTCGTTGTCGAGGGCTTCGACTTCGGCTTGCCATTTCTTGGAAATCTGGTTGAGTTGCTCGTTGGCGCGTTCATAGGCTGGAACGTTGCTCATGATGTATTCCATATCGATGAGGGCGAACTTTTGGGCTTGTGCACCGGCGACAAAAGCCAAGGTGAGCAGGAGAGTGGCAAAAATCTTTTTCATTGTCTTGGGATTGTGAGATTTGCAATACGTATATCTGTCCACAAAAATAGGGGATAATGTGCGAAATCAAAAAGATTACGTACTGAAAAAGGGAAATTTGTGCTGTTTTTTAACACAAAGTGGATTTCAACTTCGAGTATAAGCGACTTATGGGCTGTGGGTCAGGATAATCCTAATACACTTTTTGATGACGGGGAGAATGCTGTGGTTGAGCACTTTGTCGTTCAGTCGATGTCCGCCTTCAAAAAGGATGAAGTGCTCGCGGTCGTAGTGCTTGAGAAAATCTTTTTGGTGGTTGACACTTTCGTCTTTGTCGCCAAAACAGCCCCATACCATGGCTTTATCGGCAGTGGTGATGCCTTTGAATGCTTCTTTTTCGATGACCTTGAATTGTTCAATCATCGTTTTGTCTACCTTGAAATCTTTGGCACCATCTTCGCGTTTGTTGAGAAATTCTCTGCGTCCGATGCCGCGAAAGGTGAGCAGACGTGAGGTCTGAAACGAGGGATTGACCAAAATGCGGGGAACACCGCGCAACTGTTCGGCATAAAATCCTCCCATCGAGGTACCGATAATTAGATCGGGGTGCTCCTGCGCTACGAGATTTTGCAAAAAGGAAAAGCTTCGGCCGGCATGACAGGCACATCGGGTGAAAGCACTCGAACACCTTGTGGGTAGAGCATCTGGCGCAACATCTGTGGCGTGCCCGAATGGCCGCTTGATGCAAAACCATGGATATAGAGAATGGTGAGCATGGCAAAATAGATATGTTTTACACCTCCAACTTCCACGTTGCGCCATCCTTGGTGTCTTTGACCAAGAAACCGAGGGCGGCAAGATTGTCGCGAATCTTGTCGCTGGTGGCCCAGTCTTTATCGGCTTTGGCTTTGGAACGCATTTCCAGCAAAAGGTCGACCGCACCGCCGAAAGCCACTTCGCGTTGGGCATTGCCGTTCTCCTCTTGTGCCAGTCCGAGGATGTCGAAACAGAAGGTGTGGAACACTTTGGCAAGTGCTTCCAAACCCGCAGCAGTGATGCTCTCTTTGCCATCGGCCAGTGTGTTGATGGTGCGGCAGGCATCGAAAAGATGACTGATGACGATGGGCGAATTGAGGTCGTCGTTCATCGCATCATAGCACTTCTGTTCAAGCGTGGCAGCATATTCCTCCGTGAGGTTTCCTTGTGCAGAGGATGCGATGCGTGAGAGTTGGCGCACAGCATCCATCAAGCGGTCAAGTCCTTTTTTGGAGGCTTGGAGGGCTTCGTTGCCAAAGTCGAGCGTCGAGCGGTAGTGAGCTTGCAAGATGAAGAAGCGAATGGTCATCGGCGTGTAGGCTTGCTCCAAGAGTTCGTGTTGGCCGGTGAAGAATTGTTCGAGGGTGATGAAGTTGTTGTACGACTTACCCATCTTTTTGCCGGCGATGGTAATCATGTTGTTGTGCATCCAATAGTGTACCATCTGCTTCTTTTGCGAGGCCACGGCTTGTGCAATTTCGCATTCATGGTGGGGGAATACCAAATCCATACCTCCACCATGGATGTCAAACTCTTCACCCAAGTATTTGCGCCCCATAGCGGTGCACTCGCAGTGCCAACCGGGGAAACCTTCGCCCCATGGTGACGGCCAACGCATGATGTGTTCGGGAGCTGCCTTTTTCCATAGGGCAAAATCCACTTGATTGCGCTTTTCGCCCACGCCGTCCAATTCGCGACTGGCATCATAGACATCTTCGAGGTTGCGTCCTGAAAGAATGCCGTATTTGAAATCTTCGTTGTATTTCACCACGTCAAAATAGACCGAACCGTTGCTTTCGTAGGCATAACCGGCCTCAAGGATTTCCTGCACCAAGCGGATTTGCTCAATGATATGTCCCGAAGCGTGCGGTTCGATGGAGGGTGGCAGGCAGTTGAGTCGTTCCATTGCATGGTTGAAGCGGTTGGTGTAATACTGCGCCACTTCCATCGGTTCGAGCTGTTCAAGGCGTGCTTTTTTGGCAATCTTGTCTTCCCCCCTCGTCGGCATCGTGTTCCAAATGCCCCACGTCGGTGATGTTGCGCACATAGCGCACCTTGTAGCCGAGGTGTTGGAGATAGCGGAAGAGGAGGTCGAAAGTGATGGCAGGACGTGCGTGTCCGAGATGTCCGTCACCGTAGACCGTAGGGCCGCAAACGTACATTCCCACACGGCCTTCGTGGAGAGGCTTGAAGAGTTCTTTCGAACGCGAGAGGGTATTGTAGACAAAGAGTGGTTGTGTCATATCAGTGTTTATTTTCTTACAGTCTGCAAATATAACAAATCTGAGTGATACTACAAAATTTCAAGTAGGCAGAAGACAAAACGATCACTGCCGATCTTTTCAAGCGAAAAGGTCGGCAGTGGAGAGAGGGGCTTCTCTTGGAAATGAAGAGATAGTCCCGCGAAAAAGGAATGTTCAATTTTGAACAGTTACTTATGCTTTATGTGCTTGCAGAAAGCGGCGTCCGGCTTCGGCGGCTACGAGCAAACCACCGGCGCTCATAATGATGTCCTTAATCACCAAACGTCCGGCACCTGAGAGATAGGGGAATCCATAGTTGGGGGTGGGGAGGTCGCCGCCGAGATTGGGCACCCAACATTCGGGCGTGGTGATGAGGAAAGAGAGCGTAACGATGCTCATACCGAAGGTGAGCAGACCGCCCAGCATACCCAAGCGCGGACACCAAATGCCGAGCAGCACGAGCAGGCCGATGCAGACAATCATTGTGCCGAGGCCATAAGAGAAGAGGTAGGTGCCGTTTTGCTGATGCCATTCGATGTTTTTGGCCACCATTTCGCCTTCCTTGTTTTTGTGTACGACGTATTCTTTCACCGTCTTTCCTTCCTTATTGACGGTTGTCTTATTGGAATTGTGGTAGAAGAAACTCATGAAAGGGCTGTTGCTGACGAAAGGCACGATGCCGTCGGCTTCATATTGAAAGGCTTTCAAACCACCAATCCAAGCCATAACCACGAAGATGGCGATGCGCAGGTAGGTGTAAAAGTGACGTTCTAAGCAAGTGAGCAGTTGGGCTGCAAATGTAAAAAGAGAATGAAACATAGGAGTTGAATAAAAGGATTGAATAAAATGTAGGTTATAAGTAGGTGTTCAAAATTAAACGCGGCTATCTTAATTGTAGAATGTTCTCTACTTTCAATTCATTTTGAACACCTACTTAGGTTTGAAAAACGCTCGTTTTACAGACGTTGCCTTGTCACAGTCTTGCTCAAAACTTGTGGTTTCGTTTGGGCATTACTCGTCCGACCGACCGTGTTTCGTCAAATTAGAGTCAAACTAATTCATAAGCAAAGGTAAGCATTAAAACTAAATTATAGACGCATGCCTCTACATTTTAACATTGGTTTATGCAAAGTGCTGACAAAGATAAACCTGGTGAGGGAAAGCGGTAGATTTAGCTCAGAGGTAGTTTGATTTATCTCTGAGCTGCGCAAAACTACCTCTGAGGAAAAATATTTTACTTCCTTTGCGTCTTTCGCGCGCGCCCACGCACGCGCTATACTACTATAAGGGCGTATTTTCCCTTCACTGCCTTCACCGCATCTATTAAAATGCTTGATAAATAGGTGTTTAGAATGAAACAAAGATAGTGCCGAAGTAGAGAACAGTCTACAATTAAGATAGCCACGTTTAGTATTGAAGACCTGCTTATGTGTCGTTTATGGTGAGGTCTTTCGTGTACTCTCGTGAGTCCACCACAAGTGAAGGCGGGAAGGATGAACGTTTTCGTTCCGACATCTTTCACCCATAACAGCAAGATCGACAGAGGATTATCATCATTGGTGAAGGCAGTGAAGGCAAAAAACACGCACTATAATAGAGTACACGCGCGCGAGAGAGAAACAGTGGGTAGTGGTAACCTGGGTTTGGTTTAAGAAAACGCCTCAAAAAAGATTCTGCCGGCTGTTTAGGGTGTTGGCAGAATCTTTTTAGAAAGGGAAGAGCCGAATCTTGTCGTTTTTTGGGTGAATATGATACAAAAGTTTTGGTAAGTTGTAATTTCTATGTAGCTTTGTACGCTAAATTGTGAGCGCCTACTTATAATCTCAAATTCCAGTATTAAATCATGAAAAAGAACTCCTCACCGGCGCGTTGTGCTTAGTGGTGGCTTGTGCTTGGGCACAAAGTGAAAAACACCACCAACAAGATGGACAACCGCTTGGAGCAGTTGGTGCAAAAATTATCGCCAACAAGTGAAATCAAAAACTCCGAACCATTCTATCCTTAAAAGTCAGGGACAGCATTTCTCAACAGCCGCTGTCGTGAGTCTGACGATAAGCACCCACGACGGACAGGCACAGACTGTGGCCGATGCCATCGTAGCCGCCGGTCATTCGGCCACGAAAATCACTGACAAGTTTGTCGTGGCACGTGTGCCGTTGACTTATGTCGAACAACTCACAGCGATGCCCGAAGTGAAAAACGTGGCACTTTCGCGCAAACACAAGCCCCTCCTTAATAAAGCCCGTGCGGCAACGAATGTCGACAAGGTGCGCAGCACGAGCGAGTTTACCACTCCGTTTACGGGTAAAGGCGTTGTGCTGGGCGTCATCGACCAAGGTTTCCAATACGACCATATTGCTTTCCAAAAGGAGGGTAAATCTCGCGTGGTACGTGCGTGGGATCGCAGCAACCCTAAGAAGACTACCCAACCTTCCGAAACATTGCCCAAGAACGAAACCGAAGGTTCGCACGCCACGCACGTGACGGGTATTGCTGCCGGCACGGATGTGGGCAACAACTTCGGTGGAGTGGCTCCCGATGCGGAGTTGGTATTGATTTCTTCCAGTTTGGATGCTGCCGAAGTGGCGGAAGATGTGGCTTATATCAAGAAGTTTGCCGAAACTCAACACAAACCTTGGGTGGTGAACATGAGTTTTGGTTCCCAGATGGGTGGACACGATGGTACCGATCCCACGGAAAACGCGACCAGCTCACTGACTGGCAAAGGCGGATTGATCACCGCAGCCATGGGCAACGAGGGTGAACAGCGCATCCACGGTACCGCTGTGGTACAACCGGGAGAAACCTACTACTTGGTGGTTGAACCCGACGTTCGCGATACTGAACTTTCCGACGTGTTCTATGGTATTTGGGGACAGACCAACGATGGCAAAGAGCATTTCAAATTCACTCCGATGCTTTGTGTCGATGATGAGATTTATGAAGCAAAACAAGCCTTTTGGGATGAGGCGTTGAAGCGAAATTCCAAAAACGAAGCCCTCGCAGAGCACTATAAGGGCATCGAAGACGGAAGTCATAAGCAGTTTTTTTCCAAGGTTACTATACTTACAAAGGCTTCAGTGAAAAGGCCATTAAATATAATAAATTAGGAGCTGATGCCGATGTTCAACTGATGCTTAAAATCGAACTGGCTCCCGGTGAAACTCAGCCCCAAACTTTCCACACTTGGGTGGAGAGCGGCTACGGTCACATCTCTACGACCTCTTTCGATGGTGAACTTATGGTGAAGGGCGATAGCGAATACCTCTGCGGACAAGGTGGAGCGAGCATCCCCAAAGCCATTGCAGTGGCCTCCTTCAACACGGCCGACCGCTGGAAAGCTGTCCTCGAAAAACAACGATGAGTATAAAACGCAATCGGGCAAACTCCACGACATCAGCTCTTTCTCCAGCCATGGACCTTCGCTCGATGGCGCCTACAAACCTGCTGTTGCTGCTCCAGGCAGTATCTTGTCGAGTGCTGTGAACAGCGCAGATAGTGAATGGGAACGCGAAAATGGCAAGATTGTAGACAACTACATCACCCATGTAAAGACCATCAACAACAAACCTTATTACTATGGGGCGATGGAAGGTACTTCGATGGCTTCGCCCTTTATGGCCGGTGTGCTGTGTCTGTGGTTGCAGGCTAATCCTGAACTGGACTACGACGACATTATCCATGTCCTCAAAACAACTGCACAGCACGATGAGTTTGCTCAAGACAAGGAATGGAATCCTACGTGGGGCTTTGGTAAGGTCGATGCTTATGCAGGGTTGAAAGAAGTGTTGCGTATGGCGAAAACCACGGGTGTTGAACGTGTCAATAACTCCGATGCTCCTGTGTCTATCCAAAAGACCGATGAGGCTTGGCGCATTCTTTTCAACAACGCAGAGCGATATGCCGAACTGCGTCTGTTCAATGCCGAAGGTAAACTTCTCTCTTCGCGCCGTATGGAGCAAGTGCAGCAAGGCGACGAAACGATGCTCAGTTTCGAAGGTCTTTCGGCCGGAGTTTATCTCGTCAATCTTCGTACAGCAAGCAGCAACACGACCCAACGTGTGCTGGTGAAATAAGGCGGATGGCCTAAACCTAAAAACGACCGCGTCAGAACGATGAGTTCTGACGCGGTCTATTTTGTTGTTTTGGTGACATCTGAGATGAGGATAACGTAAGTCTCCGGACTACCTTTAATGTGGCCTTAGTAGGAAAATAAAAATGGCTCACCGCTCCTTGAAAGAGTGATGAGCCGTTGAGAGTAGGGTGTTTTATCGACTTAGTCCTTGAACTTAGCCACAACAAACTCGCGGTTGAGGCGGGCAATGTTGGCGATGCTTTCGTTCTTGGGGCATACAGCTTCGCAAGCGCGGGTGTTGGTGCAGTTGCCGAAACCGAGTTCGTCCATCTTGGCCACCATGGCTTTAGCACGTTTTGCACCTTCTACGCGACCTTGGGGAAGGAGGGCGAATTGCGACACCTTAGAGGCTACGAAGAGCATGGCAGAACCATTCTTACAAGCGGCAACGCAGGCACCGCAACCGATGCAGGTGGCGCAGTCCATCGCTTCGTCGGCATCGGCCTTGGGAATGAGGATGGCGTTGGCGTCTTGTGCTTGTCCGGTGCGGATGGTGGTGTAACCGCCTGCGGCTTGGATTTGGTCGAAAGCGGTGCGATCGACCATGCAGTCCTTGATGACCGGGAAGGCGGCCGAACGCCAAGGTTCAACGGTGATGACATCGCCATCGTTGAAACGGCGCATATAGAGCTGGCAGGTGGTGGCACCGCGCTCGGTTTTGCCGTGGGGCGTTCCGTTGATGTAGAGCGAGCACATACCGCAGATGCCTTCGCGGCAGTCATGGTCGAAGACGAAAGGCTCTTTGCCGTCGTTGATGAGTTCTTCGTTGAGGATGTCGAGCATTTCGAGGAAGCTCGTATCATCGGGGATGTTCTTCATCTCGCGCTGTTCGAAATGACCAGCATCCTTAGGACCATTTTGCTTCCAGTATTTTACTGTGAAACTTATATTTTTAGCCATTTTTTTTAGTTGTTTGGGAGACTCGTAGATTGGTATATTAGTAGTAGTTACTCTTGCTCGCCCAACAATTGATGGGCATTGTGGATTTGTTCTCTAATGCTGCGTTTCAACGCATTGAGCATTTTGGCGATGCTACTCAAAGAGCATTGTAAAAGTTGGTAATCTTCTGCCGATAAATAGCCCAATTGTTGACAAATGATGAGTTGTGTTTCCAACTCTGAGGTTGAACCTACAGCAATGGTTAGGAAGCGAAGGAGTTCGCGTTGAGAATGACGTCCGTAGCCTTCAGCGATATTACTTGGAATGCTGACAGCAGCTCGCCGCATCTGAGAAGACAATCCAAAGAGTTCTTCTTTTGGAAAAGTGGCAGTGGCTTGATAGAGCAACTTTACAAAGGAAATACTTTGTTGCCACACCTTCAAATCTTTGTGCGTCTGCATAAGGTAACTATTACCAATTTCCCAGTTTACAGGTCTACTGGTTTACCAATTACGATTTGTAGTTACGGGTCTGAACCTTGATGATTTCGTACTCAAGGGGTTCTTTCGAGAGTACAGGAGCAGTGTCGTCGTTGCCTTGATATTCCCAGCAACCCACGTAGAAGAAGTTTTGGTCGTCGCGTTTGGCTTCGCCTTCTTCGGTTTGATGTTCTTCGCGGAAGTGACCACCGCAAGATTCTTCGCGATGGAGGGCATCGTTGGCCATGAGTTCGCCCATGAGGATGAAGTCTTCCAAACGGAGTGCCTTTTCGAGTTCCACGTTTACGCCTTCCTTGCTGCCGGGCACGAAGAGCTCTTTGTAGAAGGTCTTACGCATTTCTTTGAGGAGGTGGAGGGCTTTTTCGAGACCTTCCTTGGTGCGACCCATACCCACATACTCCCACATGATGTGGCCGAGTTCTTTGTGGAGAGAGTCGACCGAACGCTTACCACCGATGTTGAAGAGTCGGTCGATGCGACCTTGCACATACTGCTCTGCGGCTTCAAATTCGGGGAGGTCGGTAGAGAAGCGAGGCACGGTGATTTGGTCGGCCAGATAGTTTTGGATGGTGTAGGGGAGCACGAAGTAACCATCGGCAAGACCCTGCATGAGAGCAGAAGCACCGAGGCGGTTGGCACCGTGGTCGGAGAAGTTACATTCACCGATGGCGAACAGACCTTGGATGGTGGTCATCAGTTCGTAGTCTACCCAAATGCCGCCCATCGTGTAGTGGATGGCGGGGAAGATTTGCATCGGAGTGTCGTAAGGGCTTTCGTCGGTGATTTCTTCGTACATGTCGAAGAGGTTACCATAGCGTGCTTCGATTTCGTCACGACCAAAGTCCTTGATGGCTTGTGAGAAGTCGAGGAACACGGCCAAACCGGTATTGTTCACACCAAAACCCTTGTCGCAACGTTCCTTGGCGGCACGTGAAGCCACGTCACGAGGCACGAGGTTACCGAAGGCGGGGTAGCGACGTTCGAGATAGTAGTCGCGGTCTTCTTCGGGAATGTCCTTACCTTGGAGGCGTCCTTCCTGACAGGCTTTGGCATCTTCGAGCTTCTTGGGCACCCAAATGCGGCCGTCGTTGCGGAGCGATTCGGACATCAAAGTGAGCTTAGACTGCTTGTCGCCGTGTACGGGAATGCAGGTGGGGTGAATTTGTACGTAAGAGGGGTTGGCAAAGAGGGCACCCTTACGATAGCAGGCAATGGCGGCCGAGGCGTTGCACCCATGGCGTTGGTCGAGAGGAAATAGGTGTTGCCGTATCCGCCGGTACCGATTACGACAGCGTGTGCGGCGAAGCGTTCGAGAGCACCGGTCACGAGGTTGCGAGCGATGATACCGCGGGCGCGGCCGTCGATGAGAACCACGTCGAGCATTTCGTAGCGGGTGTAGAGTTCTACGGTGCCGGCGTGTACTTGGCACATCAACGAAGAGTAGGCACCGAGGAGCAATTGCTGACCTGTCTGACCTTTGGCGTAGAAAGTACGGCTCACCTGTGCACCACCGAAAGAGCGGTTGGCCAACATGCCGCCGTATTCGCGAGCAAAGGGTACGCCCTGTGCCACGCACTGGTCGATGATGTTGTTGCTCACTTCGGCCAAGCGATAGACGTTGGCTTCACGAGCGCGATAGTCGCCACCCTTTACGGTGTCGTAGAAAAGACGATATACGGAGTCGCCGTCGTTTTGGTAGTTCTTTGCAGCGTTGATACCTCCTTGCGCCGCGATGGAGTGGGCACGGCGGGGAGAGTCTTGGATGCAGAAGTTCTTCACCTTGAAGCCCATCTCACCGAGAGAGGCGGCTGCCGAAGCACCTGCCAAACCGGTACCCACGATGATGACATCAAGTTTACGCTTGTTTTTAGGGTTCACCAACTTTTGGTGAGCTTTATAGTTGGTCCACTTCTCAGCAACGGGACCTTCGGGAATGCGAGAATTAAGGGTTGCCATAATGGTAATTTCGATTTAGAGGTAAAACTTAGTTTGCACAAGCAGCACCACAAGCCTGACCGCAGAAGAGGGCGGCAAACTGGAACTTGATGACTACGGCAGCAAACATGGCGATGACGATGGTCGAGTAGACCAAACCGATGCACTGCAAGCGGCTGAGCCAGATTTTACCACTGGCACCGAGGGTTTGGAAGGCACTCCAAAAACCGTGGTTGAGGTGGAACCAAAGGGCGCAAAGCCAAACGAGGTAGAGTACGGAGTAGACGGGGCAGGAGAAAGTTTGTTCAATCCAATAGTAACCGTCGGTGGCATAGACGGCTGCCGCGCCCTGTGTGTGCAGGAGTTCGACGAGCATCATCTTTGCCCAGAAGTTGTAGAGGTGCAAGCCCATACCGAGAATGACAATCAGGCCGAGCACAAACATGTTTTGCGAAGCCCATTCGACTTTGGCGGGACGGTCGGTAACGGCATATTTGCTGTTGCCACGCGCCTTTTGGTTTTGCAAAGTGAGGATGATGGCATAGACGAAGTGAAGGAGTACAAGGACGCCCAGGCCGGCTGTTGCCGCCACAGCATACCAGTTTGCACCCAGCATTTCGCATACCCAGTTGTAGCCTTCACGCGAGAAGAGCGCCACAACATTCATGCAGCCGTGGAACGTGAGGAAGAGAATGAGCGCAAGACCGGTGACGGACATAATCACTTTTCTTCCGATAGAGGAGTTTGATTAACTCACATAGTAAGGGAGAAATTTAAATTGTTGATAATGTTTATTTTGCTACGATAGGGAGGAATGGACAAAACGCCTCCTCATTTATGGGGAGGGCGTTTGTGGTGCAAAAGTACTCTTTTTCTTTCAATTTACAAAAAAAAACGTGCTTTTTACGATAAACCTTGCAATAGACGTTCGCCGCGCGCTTCTTCTGCCTCTCCTAAGTCCATAAATTTATAGAGGGTGTTGAGCGCAGTGCGTTGAAGTTCAGGGTCATTGCCGCGGGCAGAGAGTTCGCTCTCCAAGTGATCGAGCAGTTCGTCGGCATCGCGTTGAGAGGGGCGTTTTTTGGCCATGAAGAGCCGACCGAGCAAGAGCCATGCCACCAGGCGACTCATCGGGCGATCGTCGGCCACGAGGCGGAAGGCGATGCCCGAGGCAGAGGGGAGATGGCAGAGGAGGTGCATCACGAGCACTTGTGCTTCTTCGGCAAAGCGAAGCTGTTCAATCCAGAGGAGGGCCAACTCTTCGTCCATCCCATCGGGAGGCATCAGCATGGGGGCGAGCAGACGAAGTTCACGGATGTCTTCTTTCCAGAGGCGTGCGGCCAGAGCAGCCGTGTGTGGCATCTCGCCGGCCAGTTCGATAAGGCGGGGCTGGTCGACACCGAAATTGACGCGGTAGTTGAGCCCTTGCTGACGCATCGAACCGCTCAACACGCCGTTCATTGTGGCGCGGAGCATCTTTTTGATTTCGCGGATTTGGTCTTCGAGAGGTAGATTTTCCATAAGGGTGTGGAGAGGGGGAAACGTCCTGTTCGGGGCGCTTCGCCATCGGTAGGCGAAAGAGGGATAAGTAGGTCCGATTAGTATTGAAAAGTGCTGTGTCCCATAAACTCACGCAGAAGCGAGGTGGGAGGAACGGCATCCATCGGCATCGGGGTGAAGTAGGTGATAAACTTACGCAGTCGATAGGCTTCGCTGTATTCGGGTGCGCATTCGGGCACCATCTCCAGCAGGGGGAGAGCCTGTGCGCGCAGTGCAGCCAGTTCGTAGATGAGGGCGGTGTTGATCATCACATCGGCCTGCTCTTGGAAGGGGAAAATCCATTTTTCTTCGCCCGCTGTGACGGAGGGGCAGCGACGAATGACTTCCTGCGGATGATAGCCTCGATACTTGTAGTCGCGGCAAATGCGGCGGAGCAAACGGCTGTCGGTGGTGGGGATGTAATTGTGGTCGTCGAGCATGATGGTGGTCAGTGCCGATGCGTAAATCTTATACTTGTTTTCGGCAGGGATACCTTCGCTCAAGCGTGGATTGAGGGCGTGGTTGCCTTCGAGAATAAGGATGTTGCCCTCTTCGAGTTGCAGGAAGCGTCCTGAAGGCATATTCTTTCCGGTGGGAAAATCGAAGAAGGGGAGTTCGATGCTTTCGCCGTTGATGAGGCGGCAGATGTGGTCGTTGAAGAGGGGGAGATTGAGCGCTTCGATATGTTCAAAGTCGTAGTCTCCTTTTTCATCTAAAGGCGTGAGTTCGCGATCCACAAAATAGTTGTCCATCGAGATGCTCACCGGTTTGCGACCGCAGGCCATGAGTTGCACGCTCAGACGCTTGGAAAAGGTGGTCTTTCCCGACGAGGAGGGACCCGCAATAAGAATGACCTTGAGTTTGGGGTCGTTGGCAATGTGGTCGGCAATTTGGGCAATTTTCTTCTCCTGCAAGGCTTCGGCCACGTTGACCAAATCGTTGGTATAGCCCGCTTTAATGGCCTGGTTGAGTTCGCCCACGGTGGTACAACCTAAGATGTCCTGCCAATGGTGCTGCTCCTGAAACACACCGAAGATTTTGCTCTGCTCCTTCATGGGGGCGGAGTTGGAGCGGGTTTTGTGGATCGGGCACACGCAGCAGCAGTCCGTCGCCGTAGCGCATCACGTCAAAGAGCGTGAGTTGTCCGGTGCGGAGGAGGAGCGATCCGTAAAAGTAGTTGAGCGTACCATCCAGCGAATAGTAGTGCGTGTAGAGGTCGCCGATGCTTTCGAGGAGCTTCACCTTCTTGGTGAGCCCTTGCGAGCGGAACAACTCGATGGCTTCGGTGGTGTGTACCGTCATCCGACGAAAGCGGAGGTCGGCTGCCACAATCTCCAGCATTTTTTCACGGAGTCGATTGACCACCTCGTCCGTCACGCCGCCCTCAATATCAAGACGGCAATAGTAGCCGTTGCTCACGGGAGTACCGATGCGCACTTGCGAGCCGGGATAGGTTTCGTAGACCGCTTTGTAAAGCACGAAGAAAAGACTGCGCGTGTAGGTGCGCAGACCCGATGGCGAGGTGATGTTGAGAAATTCGAGGTCGCGGGAGTCGTTGATGGTGTAGTGCAAACCTTCCACGCGGTTATTGACCTTACAACTGGTCACACAATAGGGCAGGTTCAGCTGGAGCTGGGCGTAGACCTCCTCGAGCGTAGCCCCTTTGGGCACGTCGTGGTAGTCGTTGGTGTTTTTGCAAAAGATGCGGATGGTTTTCATCGGGAGAAAAGGAAGCATAAAAACCACAAAACGCACAACGCGAAGGAAGCGCGTATGTGAGTTTCGTGGTTGTTGTGAAGTGGTGGAAGGATTTACTCTTCACCCTTGAAGAGAGGATCCCATGCAGGCAGGAGCGTGGGCTTTTGCTTAAAGAGGTCGAGGGTGCGTTGAGGAACGAAGCGCTTTTCGACTACGAGGCGGAACATATATTCGTCAAACCACTGGTCGGTCATGATGAGGTGACCGCCTACGCCGCTGTTCAGTCCCCACGAGTTTTCGACCTTCCATTTGCGGGGTTGTCCTTTGTCGTCGAGGTCAACGGCACAAAGTGTCATCGCATGGCTGGAAGCCGAAGCAAAAGTAGAGATGCGTTCAGCCTTCGACATCGGGAAGTCAGTGTTGAAGAGCGAACCGTAGTCGTAGTTGTTGAGGCTCAGTACACCCGACTTTTTGTTGTAGAACTTGCCCACGTCGCACGACATGTACATACGCACACTGTCCTTGATGCTGGCAATGGCCATTTGCTTGATTTCTTCGATCGGCAGGTTGAGGTAGGTCCAGTTGTGGCCGTCGTAAGTGTGGCGGTCGAGGTCGATGGCATAGGTCTTGTGGTAAGGACGCGTGGGGTCGTTCATGAGCAGCACGTAGTTGTTTTCCAAATCCCAACCTACAAAGCGCTGGTAGAACGAGAGCGGAGTGTACTTCTCTTCTTTCATCGGGCGCCCGTCGGCCGACTTGACAGCGTAGGTAAATTCCGTGGGAGGTTCGCCCAAGCAGGAAGTGAGGATGCGGTAAATCACGCTGAGCATTTCCTCCTTGCGGGCTGCGAGCTTTTTGCCGCGTTCGCCGGCAGCATAGGCTTTGCGCAGGGTGAGACCGTATTCGCGCAGTTTGAGGCTGATGAGGGAGGCCATGCGCGAGGTGTTGTTGGCGTTATAGCTTTCGGGCATCACTTCGGCAGGCACGGCACCATATTTCGTCACGATGTCTTGCACGCCGGTGAAGGTACCGCCGTCGGAGATGGGGTTCTTGAAAAGCCACTCCACCGTCTTGTCGCTCATGGGCTTGTCGGCCTTGTCGATGATGGATTGCAGGAAAAGGTTGGCCTTTTCAAGTTGGTCGTAGAAAGAGTTGAAACTCTGCGAAAATTCAAAACTCTTGAGCGCCTGTTGTTTGATGACATGGGCGCGCATCACGTTGAGGCCGGTGAAGAGCCAGCAGCGACCACTGGCCGCTTGGTCGGTGATCCCCTTTGAAGGGGCTTCATTGGAGAAATAAGTATCGTTCACTTCGGCCGTGTTGGGGCGCGTAGCGAGAAGGTCGATGCCGTTGACGATGAGGGCATTTTGAATGGCCTTATCGGCTTTCGACGAACTGTGTTTTCTGAATTTGGTGAGCATCTCGGGGGTGACGCTGCCGCTTTGCGCCCACGTGCAGAGGGGAGCACCGAGAAGCAGAAGAGAAAAGAAGTTTGTTCATAATATTGAAAATTAGAATTTGAGGGACAACGACCATCCGCTATGCTATGCAGGGGCTTGTCCGCAGAAATACAAATCGGGGGCGGCTACAACCAGCCTTCGGATTGATACCAAGCGATGGTTTCTTTCACACCGCGTTCCAACGGCCATTGCGGTTGGTAGCCAAGTTCCTCACGTGCCGGAGCAATATCGCACCGCCAGTTGCGCTGACGCAGAATGTTGAACTTATCCATGTTGAGGGGCGACATTTTGCCGGTGGCGGCGATGAGCAGCGAGTTGATGCGGCAAATGGCGTGGAGCACCCAAACGGGGGCGGTGATGTGCAGCACGTGCCGAACGCCCATTTCACGTTGCAGCAAATCGCTGAAGGCGCGACTGCTGTAGTCGTTGCCATCGCTCAGCAGGTAGGCACTGCCGCTCTTGCCGCGGGTCAAGGCGAGGAAACAGGCATCGACCAAATCGCGCACGTAGATGAAGGTGATGATTTGCGGAGTGTAGCCTACGGCAAAGTCGATGTGCTTCTTGATGCTGTCGGCCATGATGAAATAATCCCGTTCGCGAGGGCCGTAGACCCCTGTGGGGCGGAGAATGACGTAGTCCAGCCCTTCGATGGAGGCCAACCCTTCTTCGGCCAAAAGTTTGGAGAGTCCGTAGGCCGTGTTGGGCTGCGGTGCGTCGGTGGCCGAAAGGGGCTGATAGCGTTCGGCTCCCGGCAAGGTGCGGCCGTCGGCATCTTTGCGGGCTTTCTCCCGCGGTGCGCCCAGCACACTGAGGGTCGATACGAAAACAAAACGCCCCGTGAGTAGTTCGTGCTTCACCAGCAGGCGTGCCAAGCGCAGAGTGCCTTTGGTGTTGGTGTGTACGAAAGCTTCTTTGGAAGGGGCTTTGGTGGCTCCGGCGGCATGAATCACGTGGTCGAACGCCCCATGTTCTGCGCGGTGTGCGGCCAACTGGCGGTCGAGCGTGTCCTCATTGCCCAAATCAAGTTCGAGAAAGTGGATGCGTTCGTCTTGCAAATACTGTCGGCTGCTACTGCTGCGCATACCTGCCCACACTTCAAAACCTTGTTCCAAAGCGTGCTCAACGAGAAACGAACCTACGAAGCCCGAAGCCCCGGTGATGAGTATTTTCATGTTGTTAGGGATTATGCTGCAAATTTACTACATTCTTCTCAATGCTGCAAACGATAAGTCGGTGTTCCGGAAGAAGTGGAAGGACATTTCTACCGATTTTGTGTCGGGCTGTCCCAAGGGCGGAGTGTGCAGATGGGTCGCGCGCCAATCTTTCGGTCTGATTTACCTCAGAGGTAATTTTGTCTACGTCTGAGGTAGATTTATTTTTCTCTGAGGTAGGAAAATCTTCTTTCCGCTTGTTGCTCTTACGCGCGCGTACGTTACTGTGATTTTGTGATTTTTTCCTTCACTTCCTTCACCCATTTGCCAACTTTTACCTTATGAGAGGGGTAGGGTGAAGGATGAGCATAAAGAAATCCTTCACCCGCAAACAGAAGAAAATCAAAGTGTTACAACGGCGGTGAAGGATTGAAGGATAAAAACCTGCACTATGGTGTATATACGCGCGCGAGGCATAAGCAAAAACTGTGCGAAATGTTTGTCGGAACAAAAACATTTCGCACAGCCTTAAAAATAGATGAGGGGTTGTGTCGCGTTTAGTCTTCGTAGACGCTGAAGTCTTCCTTGCCTACGCCGCAGATGGGGCAAACCCAATCTTCGGGAATGTCTTCAAAAGCGGTGCCAGGAGCAATGCCGGAATCAGGGATCACCTTCGGCGGGATCGTAAATATAACCACAGGGGTCGCAGATGTACTTTTTCATTGTCGTGTAACTTAAATTGTTATTGAGTTCGATTTGGATGAACGACGCTTTATGCTAAAAGCGTTCGTTGTTTCTGCTGCAAAAGTAATAAAAAAGGCGCGCGCGACAAAATGTTTGGGCCACTTTTTCTGCTTTTTGTTGAGAACTCGGCGGTTGTGCGAGGTTCGCGTGGCAAATTGGAGGGGCTGATGTGAGGGATTTTTGTCACTCAATCGTTTGGCAGACACCATCGGGCCGCTCGCCATACGCCGCGTATGCCTTGCGCAGAGAGCCACCGAAAGGCGCGCGCCAAGCCGCGTTGTAAGGGGGAGAGGGGCGCGCGGAGTGGGCTGGTGGCGGCGTGCAACTGTCGGACTAATTCGGGGGCGGCGGTACATTGCAGTTGGCCGCACACGATGGCGCAGCGATAGGCCAGAGCCACGCGGGCAGCGTGTGGCGCAGCGTGAGTGTTCAGCGTTCGGGAGATGCTGTTGAGGGTTTGTACGATTTTCGGAAGTTTGTCGGCAAGGGTTTCGCCCGTGATGCTGTCGGCATGCTGATAGATGCGATGGAACACGCCTTGGCACCATGCGGGTGGTGCTTCGTTGAGGAGCAGGCGCACCCCGACTTCGTAGTCATTCCAGCAAGGCAAGGCCGCGTCCCATCCACCGATGTGCAGGAGCAAGTCGCGTTGTGTCATGAACGATTGGGTCGAGATGAGGCAGCCCAGAATATGATCGGTGAGGGTGGGTGATGGCCACCCATCGCGCACCCTTTCCCGCCCGTCGCCGAACACCATTCGTGTGCGCGCCACGACCCATCGGGCATTGGGCTTCTTATGGGCGGCACGGAGCATCTCTGAGGCAAAAATCGGGCGACATCGTGTCGTCGTCATCGAAAAAAGCCACCCATTGACCATGGGCGGCGCGTAGTCCGCAGTTGCGTGCTGCAGAAGCTCCTCGTTGCATTTCGTCGAGGAGTTGTATCGAGAGTTCGGAATCGGGGTGTTCCGTCTGCCAGTGTTGTACGGTGGCTTGGCACATCTTTTTTGAGTCATCGGACGAAGCATTGTCGACGACGATGATTTCCAGCGGTCGGTAGGTTTGCGCGAGGAGCGACCGAAGGCTTTCGGCCACCCGATCTGCACGGTTGTGGACGGTGAGAATGATCGAAACCAAGGGGTGAGGCATAAGCGGAGCGGGATGAAGAGTGCTTTTGCAAAGATAAGTAGAAAATAAGGCTTGACCAACGCTGCTGCTTGATTTTGTCGCCCACCCTGCGAGAAGTGGTATGAAAATGTGGATTTGTGGCTTGATTTTCGTTTGTTTGAAAAAAAAGAAGTATATTTGCACGCTCATCAGTGTGTGCAGGTGTCAAAAGACGCTGTTGAAGGCATAATAACTACCTTTTCTTTTTAGATGTGCATACGAGCGGTGCAGCATTTCTGCTTCTCAATAAGCAACAATCAAAATAATCATAAAATCTCAACTCAAAATCAATGCAAAACAAAGGATTTGTAAAAGTCATTGCGGTACTTTTGGGTCTGATTTGCCTCTATTACCTGAGTTTCTCCTTCGTAACGTCTCACTACGAGAAGAAGGCAGCGGCTATGGGCGAAGTGGCAGGTAAGGCCTATCTGGACTCGCTGCGACAGAGCGAAGGTAATGTTTGGCTCGGCCAAAATTACAAAACTTGCGAAACGCTTCAAATTGGTTTGGGACTTGACTTGCAGGGTGGTATGAACGTCATCCTCGAAGTTTCCGTGCCCGAAGTCGTGACCAAACTGGCCGGTAGCAACGCCGACGACCCCAAAGTCAAGAAGGTGATTGCTGAAGCTCGTGCCGAAGCGGCCACTTCGTCTGAGAACTTCCTCGACGTCTTCGTGAGCAAGTTTCAACAGCAAGTGGGCAAAAACCAACTCGGTGGCGTGTTTGCCCTCAAACTCAAAGACGACGGTATCACGCCCAACAGTTCGGACGCCCAAGTGAAGTCGGCGCTTGAAAAGGAAATCAAGGCCGCTGTGAGCAACTCTTATCAAGTGGTGCAGCAGCGTATCGACCGCTTTGGTGTGGCTCAGCCCAACATCCAAATCCTTGAAGGCCGTGGCCAAATGGGACAAATCATGGTGGAAATGCCGGGTATCAAAGAGCCCGAACGTGTGCGTAAACTCCTCCAAGGTTCGGCCAACCTCGAATTTTGGGAAACTTACGACTATGCCGATGTGCAAGCCGCCATCATGAACCTTGACAGCCGTCTTGCTCAGACCGGTTCTTCCGAAAAAGACCGATACCGTAGCCGAAGAGAAGGCTGCACCTGCTCAAACGGCATCGGTCGCTGATGCACTGAAAGCTGCTAAAAACAGCGAAGAAAAGGTGAGCACCAAGGATGCTGCTGCACAAGCCGGGGCTGCCAACAAGGCCGCTCGCTTGAAGAGCAATCCCTTGCTGGCCAACTTCGTGCAGATGGGCAATCCGCAGTATTGCATCGTGGGTTATGCGCTCAGTGCCGACACCGCGGCTATCAACAAAGCTCTCCACTCTCCCTTGGCACAAGAGATTCTGCCCAACGATCTTCATCTCTCTTGGAGCGTAAATCCTGAGGGCGGAGTCTACTCTCTCTATGCGCTGCGCAAGACCAACAGCAAAGCCGCTCTCGCCGGTGCTGTGATTGCCGATGCCAAAGACGACTACAACGAGCACCACAAGCCTGTCGTTTCGATGACGATGACCCCCGACGGTTCTCGTGAGTGGGCTTCCATCACTAAGAAAAATTTGAAACGTCCCGTTGCCATCGTATTGGATGATGTCGTGTACAGTGCTCCCACCATCCAAAGCGAAATCAATGGTGGACAGAGCCAAATCTCGGGCAACTTTACCACGCAACAAACTCAAGACTTGGCCAATGTGCTCAAGAGTGGTAAGATGCCTGCGCCCACCAACATTGTGCAGGAAGAAACCGTCGGCCCGAGCCTCGGTGCTGCCTCCATCCAAGCCGGTTTCACCGCTTGCGTAGTGGCTTTCGTGCTCCTCATGGCCTTCATGTGTGCTTTCTATGGCTTCATTCCTGGTATGGTGGCCAATGGCGCCCTCATCCTCAACTTCTTCTTCACTTTCGGTGTGCTCACATCCTTCCAAGCCGCCCTCACCATGAGCGGATTGGCCGGTATGGTGCTTTCGCTCGGTATGGCCGTCGATGCCAACGTGCTCATTTATGAGCGTACTAAGGAAGAACTTCGTGCCGGCAAGAACCTCAAGCAGGCTCTTGCGGATGGTTACGGAAATGCCTTCTCGGCCATTTTCGACTCCAACCTCACCTCTATCATCACCGCCGTTATCCTCTACAACTTCGGTACGGGTCCCATTCGTGGGTTTGCCATGACGCTCGGCATCGGCATCGTTGCCTCCTTCTTCACCGCAGTTTGGTTGACGCGCATCGTCTACGAACACTTCACCAACAAGGATAAGTGGCTCGGTTTGACCTTCACCACAGGACTTTCTCGTAATCTCCTCACCAATACCAACGTCGACTTCATGAAGATGGCCAAAAGGACCCTCGTCATTGTTGTTGCTGCCGTTTTGGTGGGTGTTGCAGGACTTGCCGTTCGCGGTTTGCAGCGTGGCATCGACTTCTCCGGAGGTCGCAACTACGTGGTCGAATTTGAACAAAAGGTTTCCCCGAAGAGGTGAAGAAAGCCGTAGAAGCCGAAGTGGTCAAGACGGGCGAAAAAGGCCACGGTGAGCACCCTTGCCATCGTTACTACGCAAAACCCTGCTGTGCGTATCTCGACGTCTTACAAAATTGACCAAAATGATGAGAAGGTCGACCAAGAGGTAGAACAACTCATCTGGCGTGCCCTCCACAACGCCCACCTCATCAAGGCCGATTATAATGTCTTCAAGGATCGCGACAATCGCGTGGGAGGCTCCATTATCTCTGCCCAGAAGGTAGGACCGAGTGTCGCTGCCGATATGGTGAAAGGGTGCATTCATTGCCGTCTTCCTTTCGCTGGTGGCCATCTTCATCTACATCCTCGCCCGCTTCCGTAGCGTAGCGTTCTCGGTAGGTGCCATTGTAGCTTTGGCTGTCGACACCTTCCTCATCATCGGTGTCTATGCTCTCTGCTGGGGTCTGGTACCCATGTCGCTCGAAGTCGATCAAACCTTCATCGGTGCCATCCTTACCGTGATCGGTTACTCCATCAACGACAAGGTGGTGGTGTTCGACCGCATCCGCGAAAACCTCGGTCTCTATCCCAACCGCGATTCTGAGCGTGTGTTCAACGACTCCATCAACAACACGTTGACGCGTACCATCATGACTTCGCTTACCACCTTCTTGGTGCTCCTCTGCATCTTCTTCCTCGGTGGTGAAGCCATTCGCTCCTTCTCGTTTGCGATGTTGCTCGGTGTACTCTTCGGTACGCTCTCGTCCATCTTCTTGGCTGCCCCCATCGCCAACAAGATCTACCATCGTCGTGCCGGCAAGTCGGCCCAAGCCTAAGCACAATCTTCTATTCCTCCCCCTCATTGCTCGTTGGAGCAGTGAGGGGAGTTTTTCAAGCACTTTCTCTCTCCTGAAAAATATTCATTGCAACCTCCCTGATTGTCAAAGATTTTTTTAGTATATTTGCCACGCATTTCTGCCGACAAATCATTTACACTATATAATTTACATTAGATGAACGTTATTACAAAGACTGTCTCTTTGCCCGATGGACGCACCATCAGCATTGAGACCGGCAAGTTGGCCAAGCAAGCCGATGGTGCTGTGATGCTCCGCATGAACAACACCATGTTGCTGGCCACTGTCTGCGATGCCAAAGACGCTGCCCCCGGCACCGATTTCATGCCCCTCCAATGCGATTACAAGGAAAAGTATTCGGCCGTAGGTCGCTTCCCTGGTGGATTCACCAAGCGCGAAGGCCGTGCCGGCGATTATGAAATCCTCACTTCACGCCTTGTCGATCGTGCCCTCCGCCCCCTCTTCCCCAGCGACTATCACGCTGAGGTTTATGTGAATATCACCCTCTTCAGCGCCGACGGCGTTGATATGCCCGATGCACTTGCCGGTTTCGCTGCTTCTGCAGCTTTGGCTTGCACCGACATTCCTTTTGATGGTCCTATCTCTGAAGTGCGCGTGGCGCGCATCAATGGCGAGTTTGTCATCAACCCCACCTTCGAACAACTCAAAGGCGCCGACATGGATCTCATGGTTGCGGCCACCGAAGAAAACATCATGATGGTGGAAGGCGAAATGGACGAAGTGCCCGAAAGCGCTCTCCTCGAAGCCCTCAAGGTGGCTCATGCCGCCATCAAGCCCATGTGCCAAATCCAAAAGGAACTCTCCAAGGAACTCGGCAAGGACGTGAAGCGCGAATACTGCCACGAAGTGAATGACGAAGACCTCCGTACGCAAGTCAAGAGCGAGTGCTATCAGAAGTGCTACGACATCACGAAGTCGGCCCTTGAAAAGCACGAGCGTTTCGAGGCTTTCGAAGCTGTGCGTGAAGCCTTCAAGGAAAGTTATGCCGCTGCACACACCGAACTTTCTGCCGATGAACTCGAAGAAAAGAATGCACTGATCGACCGCTACTACCACGACGTGGAAAAGGACGCTATGCGTCGCTGCATCCTCGACGAAGGTGTACGTCTCGACGGCCGTAAGACCACCGACATCCGCCCCATCTGGTGCGAAGTCAATCCCCTTCCCGGTCCTCACGGCTCAGCCATCTTCACACGTGGCGAAACGCAGAGTCTGACCACAACCACCCTCGGCACGAAGCTCGACGAAAAGATGGTGGACGATGTGCTGGACAAGAGCTATATGCGCTTCCTCCTTCACTACAACTTCCCTCCCTTCTCTACGGGTGAAGCCCGTGCTCAACGCGGCGTAGGTCGTCGCGAAATCGGTCACGGTCATTTGGCTTGGCGTGGTTTGAAGGGTCAGCTGCCCGACAACTTCCCCTACACCGTGCGTGTGGTGAGCGACATCCTCGAATCTAACGGTTCGTCTTCTATGGCTACCGTTTGTGCAGGTACACTCTCACTCATGGATGCCGGTGTGCCCATCAAGGCTCCCGTGTCAGGTATCGCCATGGGACTTATCAAGAATCCCGGTGAAGACAAGTATGCCGTCCTCTCCGATATCCTTGGCGACGAAGACCACCTCGGCGATATGGACTTCAAGACCACCGGTACGCTCAAGGGGCTGACTGCCACTCAGATGGACATCAAGTGCGACGGCCTCTCCTACGAAATCCTCGAAAAAGGCGCTCGCACAAGCCAAGGCCGGCCGCGAACACATCCTCGGTGAGATGATGAAGACCATCGACCACCCCCGCGAAGACTACAAGCCCCACGTGCCCCGCATCGAAGCTTTCGAAATCCCCAAAGAATTTATTGGTGCAGTCATCGGCCCTGGTGGAAAAAAAATTATTCAAGGCATGCAGGAAGAAACCGGCGCCACCATCACCATCGATGAAGAAGACGGCGTAGGCAAAATCCAGGTTTCTGCTCCCAACAAGGACAGCATCGATGCAGCCGTTGCCAAGATTCGTGCCATCGTGGCCATCCCCGAAGTGGGCGAGATCTACGAAGCCAAAGTGGTGAGCATCATGCCTTACGGATGCTTCGTAGAGTTCATGCCCTCTAAGGAAGGCTTGCTCCACATCAGCGAAATCTCTTGGAACCGTCTCGAAAGCGTTGAAGACGCCGGTATCAAAGAAGGCGACAAGATCCAGGTGAAACTCCTCGAAATCGACGAAAAGACCGGCAAGTTCCGCCTTTCGCACAAGGTGCTCACCGAAAAGCCCGAAGGCTGGGAAGAACGCCCTGCCCGTCGTCCCCGCCGCGAAGATGGCGAACGTCGTCCGCGTCGTCCCCATCGTGACGAAGACTAATCCTGCTTAAGGACACACCCTCCTGTGTCCTCGACCCGATAAAAAGTCGTGCTGAAACTGCTGTTTTGGCGCGGCTTTTTTGTGTGAGCGCAACACCCTCTACTCCTATATAGACATCTCGCCCGCCAAAACAGCCACTCCGTACCGATTTTAACACAGCTTTAACGCAAATCGGTCGTTTGACAGACGCTTTCTCGCCACGGCAGTACCCATAAGTGTTGAGTACAGCCATGGCGAGAATACTTTTGTCAAACGACCTACTGAAAAGTAGCTCCGAGGGGAATCGAACCCCTATTTACCCTTTAGGAGAGGGTTGTTCTATCCATTGAACTACGAAGCCGGGGGAAGAGTGACACCACGCAACAGCATCGTCGTGTGGTTGCAGCGGTAGGAGCGCCTACCGCTGTGCCACAATCGAATTGCAAATTTAGCGATAAAAATCGGATGGCCCACACAAAAAACAGTGATTTTGGCGCAGGCAAAGGTAAATCGTGCGTGGAAAGTTTGGGGATAAGAGATTTTTTTGCGAATTTTGCGCCAACAAACATCGTAAACCCTCAACACCCTTTTCCCCCTTATGCTCACTCCCATCATCGTAGCCGTTTTTGTGCTGGGCTATCTCTGCATCACCCTCGAAGACGGGTTGAAAGTCAACAAAGCGGCCATCGCTTTGCTCATGGCTGTCGCCTGCTGGGTGCTCTACACCTTCGGTGCTGCCGACTACATCACGCAGTTTCATTTGGCCGACTTCAAAGCCTCGGGCGAGAGTATTTCCGCCTTTGTCTCCTCCCACATCCTGCGCGAGCACTTGGGTGAAGTGGCCGAAACCCTTTTCTTCCTGATTGGCGCCATGACGGTGGTGGAAATCATCGATGCCAATGGAGGGTTCAACTTCGTGCGTGATGCCCTCGACACCCGCTCCAAGCGCGCACTGATGTGGAAAATGGCCTTTATGACCTTCTTCCTTTCTGCCGTGCTCGACAATCTCACCACCACCATTGTGATGATTATGGTGCTCCGCAAACTGGTGCACGACCACAACGACCGCATCATCTACGCTTCGCTCATCGTCATTGCCGCCAACTCCGGTGGTGCTTTCTCCCCCATCGGCGATGTGACCACCATCATGCTCTGGATCAAAGGCTGCCTCACCACCCAGGGCGTCATCAAGGAAATCTTCATCCCCAGTTTTGTTTCGATGGTTGTGCCGGCTGCCATTTTGCAATTCAGCCTCAAAGGCGAACTCTCCTCTCCCTCGGGCGAAACTGCCGAGGCCGCTACGGGGCATCAGTTCACCAAAATCGAGCGCAACAGCATCTTCTGCCTCGGTGTGGGCGGCCTGCTCTTTGTGCCCATCTTCCACAGCCTCACCCACCTGCCTCCCTTCATGGGCATCCTCTTGGTGCTCGGATCGCTTTGGGCGCTCACGGAAGTGTTCTATCGCCGCCGGAAGCACCGCGACAGCACGATGAAGCAGCGTGTCACGAGCATCCTCCGGAAGATCGACATGACCACCATCCTCTTCTTCCTCGGCATCCTGCTGGCTGTGGCCACTTTGCAAGAAACCGGCGTACTCACCGCCTTTGGCAAGTGGCTGAATGAAGTGTCGCACGCAAACCACTTCCTCGTCACCGGCTTCATCGGTGTGGCGTCGGCCGTGGTGGACAACGTGCCCCTCGTGGCCGGTTGCATGGGCATGTACGACATTGCGTCGGTGGGCGACTTTGCCCGCGATGGTATCTTCTGGCAACTCCTCGCCTATTGTGCCGGTGTGGGCGGCTCTATGCTCATCATCGGCAGTGCTGCCGGCGTGGTGGCCATGGGCTTGGAAAAAAATCCCCTTCGGCTGGTACATGAAGCGCATCACGTGGATTGCCGCTTCGGGCTATCTGGCCGGCATCCTCGTCTACTACGTGGAGCGCGTCATCCTCCATTTGTAAAAACAGAAGCCGACGTTCGGCTTATTTCTCATTCTAACAACGAATTTTTAAATTATTATTGTATGAAAAAGTCTTTTCTCTGTTTGATTGCTTTCCTTTCGATGGCAATTTCAGCACAAGCTGGCGATGTTATCCAGTTGGGTGTGATGGGCGGTTATAATCTTACTGCTGTCAACTTCAAACGAGGCTCACTCGACAACACTTTAATCGGTAAAAATGGTTCGGGTTGGTATCTCGGCCCGAAGGTTCAATTCAATGCCTTTAGAGGATTTGGCCTCAATGCCGCCCTTGTTTACAACCAGTGCCGCTATACGTTGGAAAACACAGTAGGTGAACAAAGCAGCAAAACCACCCACTCCTTCAACATCCCCTTAAATTTGAAGTATTCCTTCGAAGTGCGTGGCACAGGCGTTCATTTCACCACCGGCCCTAACTTTGCATTCAATGTCGGCAATCGTTCGTGGAATTTCAGCAATCTGTTGAGCAGCAAAAAACTGGGTAACACCTCCTACGAAGTGAATGGTGTTTTTCAAAAAAACAAAGTAATCAACACGACTTGGAATATCGGAGCCGGAATTAACATTTTCTCTTCGCTTGATTTAGGTATTGTCTACAATTTCGCAATCGGAAAAGTCGGCAAGTCCGCTTTGAATCAAACAGGGGTTAATGCCGGAGATTTGGTTCTACCCTCTTACAAGACCAATACGTTCAGTTTGCAGGCCAGCTACTACTTCTAAACATTTTTCTCCCATCTTCGCACAACTATCTCAGAGGTAGTTTTCTCTACCTCCCATCCGCTTGAAACTACCTCTGAGTTTGTTGGCACTTGGGCACAAAGGACACCATAAGGCGCACCGCTCTGTGACGCGCCTTTCCTCAATCCCTCACGCGCGCGTACGCGCGCTACTTGTGTTTTCGTCTTTTTTGCCTTCACTGCCTTCACCTTTAGTTGATTTTGCTGAGGTTCAGCAGAGAGGCGGTGAAGGAAAAGCACCCCTTTGCCTTCACCCGTAACGTCCTGAAAATCTTTTTGGTAAGGGCTTTGGTGAAGGAATGAAGGCAAAAAACAATCCGTATTGTAGGTATACGCGTGCGCGTGAGGACGCCCCATCGTTTGCTGTATCATCTTCTAAAATCTCATTTTCTCATGATTCGTATCAACTGTTTCTTCCAGGCCAACGAAGGCCAATATGATGCTGCCCTTCAAGTGGCACTGACCCTCACTGCAGGCCAGCCAAAAGCACACCGGCTGCGTGTCGTACGATGTTTTTGAAAGCGGCACCCGCTCCGATGTCTTCATGTTTTTGCGAGACGTGGACCGATGCCGATGCCCTCGCGGCACATGCTGCCACAGAAGACTTCAAGAGTGCCGTTGCGCAGCTCGAAGGTCTGGGCAAGATGAAGCTCGAACGCTTCGAGTTCTAAGTCTCCCCCGCTCTCTTTCCCACCCACATGAAAGGTTTAGCGACGTGCTGCTTGTAGTCCCTTCTTCAGGCAGGACGTCCCTAAACCTTATCTGCTTTTCTCTGTATTCTCCTACCTCTTATGCTCAAGAACATTCCCCCCATCACGCGCAACCTCCTTTTTATCAACATCATCGTCTTTATGGTGCAGCTCGTCATCCAGCAGCGCACCAACGATGTGCTCACTGAGATTTTTGGGTTGCACTTCTTTTTAGCCTCCGACTTCCGCATCTGGCAGTTGCTGACCTACATGTTCCTCCACGGTTCGTGGAGCCACGTGTTGCTCAACATGTTTTCGCTGTGGATGTTCGGCCGCATCATCGAAGGAACGATGGGGCAGCGCCGTTTCCTGATTTACTACCTCATCACGGGGGTAGGTGCAGGTTTGTGTCAAGAACTTTGGCAGTTCGGCGAATACTACCTGTCGGGAATGCACCATTATACCATGGTCAATACCGGTATGGAACTGCTGCCGATGGATGCTTTTCTCAACCAATGGGTGACGATTGGCGCCAGCGGTGCGTGCTACGGTGTGCTGTTGGCCTTCGGCATGACCTTCCCCAACGAGCGCATCATGCTCCTCTTCCCTCCGATACCGATGAAGGCCAAGTATTTCGTGGTGGTCTATGCCCTCATCGAAGCCTACTCCGCCTTTGCCTCCAACGGCAATGTTGCCCACTTTGCCCACCTCGGCGGCATGTTCTTCGGATGGCTCTACTTCGTGCGTTGCCGTCGCCGTCAGCGCGCCGCTTCTTCCTTCGGCGGATGGCAGCACTATGCCGGATCTTCGGCCGGGCAGGGGAGCACTTCCGGCAACATCTTGCAGCGCATCCGCAACGCGTTCGGGCGGTGGGGCGCCGGATTGGAGAACGCTCTGCGCGGATGGTTCGGGGCGAACGATAAAGGGCGCAACGAACGGCGCAACATGCACACTCACTACACTAACCCCGACCACGACTACAACGCTCGAAAGCGCGAACAGCAGGCACGCATCGACGCCATCCTCGACAAGGTGCGCCGCTCGGGCTATGCCTCCCTCACCGAAGAGGAGAAGCGCCTGCTCTTCGACCACAGCAACCGCCGATAAAATCCACCCTCACACCTATGTTTCGCCGCATCTATCAGTTTTTCAAGCGTCCCGAACGCAACGTCTTTGCGCGTGCCGTCTCCTCGGTGGCAGCCGGCGCTTCGGCGCTTTCGGTGCTGGGCTTGTGGCTCTCGGCCCTGAGCGCCTGGGTGAGTCCGGCCGATTTCAAGTTGGCCGGATTGATGGTTTTGTCTTTCCCCGTCATGTTGGCAGGCACAGTGGGATTGTTCCTCTTTTCGCTCCTTTTCGCTCCGCGGCGGGCTTGGATTACCGCTGTCGGACTGATTTTTGCTTGGGGCAGCATCAGCGACTACCTGCCTTATCATCCTTTCCAGCGTGCCGATGCGCACTCCGACCATCAGCCTAACACCTTCTCGCTGATTAACTACAACACTGCGGGGATGGGCGGCAGTTACGACGCACAAAAAGGCATCTTTGCCTATTTGCAAGCGCAGCACGCCGACATCGTTTGTTTGCAGGAGGTGCCGCAGTCTCCGCAGATGATGGCGGAGTTGAAAACTTTTTCTGATAGTTCCGCGCTCCGACATCTTCACGCCACGTCCAACCCGCAGGCGGCACTTGTCCTCTTGAGCCAATACCCCATCGTGCGCCACGAGCGCATCACAGAGATGAGGGGCAACGGCGTTTGGGCCTATTGGCTCCAACGAAGTGCCGGCGACACCCTCTTGGTGGTTAACTGTCACCTACGCTCCAACGCCCTCACCCAGGATGAGCGCGCGGGCTATGTTGGCCTGGTGAAGCGCCCCGACACACAGCCCGAAGGCGAAGCCTACCGCACGGCCCATCATCTGGGTGCCAAGATTGCTCATGCCTCACAGGAGCGGGCACTCATGGTTGACACGCTCTGCACCTTCCTTGACCGGCACAAGACGATGCACACCATTGTTTGCGGTGATTTCAACGACACCCCCATTTCCTACACCTGCCACCGCCTTTCGCGGGCAGGCTTAGAGAGTGCTTTCTCAGCCGTGGGCAAAGGGCTGGGGCGCACCTTCAACCGCGATGCCTTCGTCGTGCGCATCGACCACGCTTTTGCCTCACCGCAACTCGTGCCACTCTCCTGCCGCGTGGACGACAGCGTCCTTTTCTCCGACCACTACCCCCTCCGCACCCGCTATCGACTTTCCGCACCCTAAGTGCGCCATTTGCTCAAAAGCCGAGAAAATCGTAACTTTGCACAAAATAACAATTTCATTCTGATATGAATCTCGAAAAGCAACTCACCGAAGCCATCGTCAAGGCGGTCAAAGCCCTTTACGATGCCGATATTACCCCCGAGCAGGTTTCGCTCCAAAAGACACGCCCCGACTTTGAAGGCCACCTCACTCTCGTGACCTTCCCCCTCCTGCGCATCTCCAAGCGTAAGCCCGAAGACACCGGAGAAGACATCGCGCTGTGGCTCGTTGAGAACACTGACCTTGTGGCGACTTTCAACATCGTCAAAGGTTTCTTAAACCTCATCATCGCTCCTCAAAAGTGGATTGAACTCCTCAACAGCATCCACGCCGATGCTCACTACGGCCTCACCGCCTCCACGGAGGAGAGCCCGCTGGTGATGATCGAATACTCCTCGCCCAACACCAACAAGCCTCTCCACCTCGGTCACGTCCGTAACAACCTCCTCGGTTGGGCGGTGGCACAAATTGCCGAAGCCAACGGCAATCGGGTGGTGAAGACCAACATCGTGAACGACCGCGGTATCCACATTTGCAAATCGATGCTCGCTTGGCAGAAGTATGGCAACGGCGAAACACCCCAGTCGTCGGGTAAGAAAGGCGACCACCTCATCGGCGACTACTACGTGGCTTTCGACAAGCATTATCGCGCCGAAGTGGCCGCCCTCAAAGCCCAACTCCTTGAAGAGGGCGTGAACAGCGAAGAGGCTGAAACACGCGCCAAGGAAGAAGCACCGCTGATGGTGGAAGCGCGCGAAATGCTCCGCAAATGGGAGCAGGGCGACCCCGAAGTGCGCGGACTCTGGCGCAAGATGAACGAATGGGTGTATGCCGGTTTTGACGAAACCTACAAAGCCCTCGGTGTGTCGTTCGACAAGATTTATTACGAAAGCGACACTTATCTCGAAGGTAAGGAAAAGGTGGAGGAAGGTCTGGAAAAGGGTATCTTCTACCGCCGTCCCGATGGTTCGGTATGGGCTGACCTCACCGCCGATGGTTTGGACGAAAAACTCTTGCTCCGTTCCGATGGCACGAGCGTCTACATGACGCAGGACATCGGTACGGCTAAACTCCGCTACCAAGACTATCCCATCTCGAAGATGATTTATGTCGTGGGTAACGAGCAAAACTATCATTTCCAAGTACTCTCCCTCCTCCTCGACAAACTCGGTTTTTGAATGGGGTAAGAGCCTTGTGCACTTCTCTTACGGCATGGTCGAACTTCCCAACGGTAAGATGAAAAGCCGTGAAGGTACGGTGGTCGATGCCGACGACTTGGTGGAAGGTATGATTGCGCAGGCTCGCCAAACGATGGACGAAGCCGGCAAGAACGCCGACATGAGTGAAGAGGAGAAGCAGGAGGTGGCGCGCATCGTTGGTTTGGGCGCACTCAAATACTTCCTGCTCAAAGTAGATGCCCGAAAGAACATGGTGTTCAACCCCGAAGAAAGTATCGACTTCAACGGCAACACCGGTCCCTTCATCCAATACACTTACGCCCGCATCCGCTCTATTCTCCGCAAAGCGCAAGATGCCGGCATCGACCTCCCCGCTACGCTCCCCACAGGAGTGGCAATCTCCACCAAGGAAGAAGAGATCATCCAGCAGTTGGCCGATTTCGCCGCTGTGGTGCGTGCTGCCGGTGAGGATTTCAGTCCGTCGGCCATTGCTAACTACTGCTACGATTTGGTGAAGAACTACAACCAGTTCTACCACGAATTTCAAATCCTACGTGAAGAAAATGCCGATGTGCGCGCCTTCCGCCTCGTTCTCTCACAAAACGTGGCCAAGGTCGTTCGCCTCGGTATGGGCCTCTTAGGCATCGAAATGCCCGAACGTATGTAAAGAAATTATTTCTACAACGTGAGGAATTAGACGTTAGATATTAGCGCTTTTTGCTCTAAGATCTAATGTCTAATTTATCATATAATCGTCTACTATTTATACAGAATGCGCCATCAAATCAAAAAGAACATTGTTTTTTTGGCACTTACCCTACTGGCAAGTGTTTCATTTTCACATGCAAACCCTATCACCCAAGGGCAGGCTTTGAACATAGCCTCAAAATATCTCAACCATCCGACACTCTCATCGAAGAAGACGCCTAACACCCGTGCGGTGGCAGCCAAGGAACCACCGGCTTATTATCTCTTTACCAGTGCTAAGGATAAAAAGTTTGTGATTATCTCCGGAGAAAGCGGACTGAACGAAGTGGTGGGCTATGGAGACAACTTCTCAAAGGAGGGCAGCGAACAGCCGCCTTATTTCAAAAAGTTTTTGAGCGATTATGAACGCGTGGTAAAAGCCGTGCGCAACACCAAGCGGGAAGCGACGACTCCCACCATGCCTCTCAAGCGCAAAGTGGAACCGCTGCTCACTTGCAAGTGGGGTCAATACTTTCCTTTTAACAAATATACCCGTGTTGTGGATGGAAGAACTACGCCCACGGGCTGTGTGGCCACGGCTACGGCACAGGTGATGTATCACCACAAATGGCCGAAAAAACGCCCGGCGGATTATATAAAAACCGAGGGCGACGAAGCCTGGAAGAGCGACACTTACTGGTGGAGCGACATGGAAGATACCGCCAACAAGATGTTTTCGGAACGCTCCAAACAAGCTGTCGGTGTGTTGATGCGCGACATTGGTAATGCAGTGAATATGAGGTATTACTACAAGGGGAGCGATTCTAACCTGCAATATGCTTGTAATGCGCTTCGGGATCAATTTGATTATACCGTGCGCTTCCTCGACAAAAACTTCATGCCCGCCAATGAATTTCTCAAAGAAGTGATGCAGGAAATCTCTAACGGCTACCCTGTTTTGGTTGTAGGAGGTCCGCACGCCTTTGTATATGACGGCTATGATGAACGCGGCTTTATACACACCAACTGGGGCTGGGAAGGTGAATACGACGGCTATTTTGACATTAACACCGTTTATTTGAACGTTTACGGCTTTGCCCTCAGTGGCACTTTCTGGGACGATATTTCGGTTGTCTTTGCCCATCCCAATGATGGAAAGGCCACTCCTTTTCCGGAAATAGCACGTGGCTTAGATGCCCGTACCACCACTGCATTCACCATCAATCAAACAGAAGCTGCACGTACAGGGAGTTTCAGTGCCGAAATTAAAAGATTAGGTTCGTACAGTCCGGTGAAAGGCGAATTGGGCGTGTTTGCCGGAAAGGTGGGGTTGGCACTTTACAACGACAAAAAGGAATGCGTGAAAATCTTTAATTCTACCAGCGACAACCAAATTTGGGCGTCTATTTTCACCTCGATGTCGTTTGAAGTGAACGATATTCGTTTTGAAGATATTCCCGACGGGCACTATCGTTTAGTACCTGTATTCTCTGAAATGCTCAATGCTAAGACGAAGCAAAACGGGGAGTGGAAGCCCATTCACCATGCCAATGAGATGGACGTAGAACTCACGGCCGATGCGGTGCGCATCAACCCCAACAACCCGAAAGATGTTGTCATTATGGAGAAAAGCCCGAGCCTGCTGGCTCCTTTCTATGAAGACTCGAGCAATATGGCGGCTTTTAGTTTCACCATGTACAACCCCGGTCGGGAAGAAGTGCGGGGCGACTTAGTAATGACCCTGAAAAAGCCAGGAAACCCAGAAAGAGTTTAACGCCCTATCTGCTGACACCCAATGTGGTGGCACAGCGTTTTGGGGCACACTTCTTTTCGTCATCAATATGCGGTCGCAGTATAACAATCCGGGCGATTTTGGTAACTTGAAAGCAGGTAAGTACAACGTAACACTATCGATCAAAGTCAAGAGAAAGGGCACCGAAGTGATTGTCCCGATTACGATGAAAGAACCTTTTGAAGTGGAAGTGCTGCCTCATGTCATCAGCAGTACCTTTGAGTTTAATTCGGTAGATTTCTTGGTAGATGGTGCCGAAGCCAATTACAGCACTTTCCAACTCAATGAAATCAACGAAATCGGTTTGCAAGTGCATTCCACGATACGCGGGTATCCACTTCGGCAAGGTTATCGCGGCCGCATTTATTACCGTCTGCTCGATTTGACGGAGCGTGAATGGATTGACTTAGGTGCCGTTGAGGGAGTTTATCTGCCTTGTGAACAACCCAACAATGCCCGAGAGACCCGCATCACGTTTGAAGCTTCAAAGCTGAAACCCAATCGTGCTTACGAAGTGCATATTGAGGTTGACCGAAACGGCAAGCGTGAAAATGTTTGGAACCCTCATGTGCAACGCAACGTATTCTACACGGCCGAGGAATTGAACCCCACCGCCATCGGTTCGCTTGATAGCAAAAAGGAAGCAATCAAACCCATTTTTGATCTTAAAGGCGTGCGCCAAACCTCGGTTTGGGAAGCACTTCCTGCAGGCACCTACATCGTAGACGGCAAAAAGTCATCAAGAAATAAAACGTCGGTTGATTTCGTTTGAAATGAAAAGACAGCCGTAACATTCCCACCTACCTCATCCTCTATGGCAAAGAAACCGAAATTTTACGTTGTTTGGCGCGGTCTCGTCCCCGGTGTCTATGAGTCGTGGGAGGAGTGTGAAGCGCAGGTGAAAGGCTATGAAGGGGCGGTCTACAAAAGTTTTAAGACACGCGAAGAGGCACTTACGGCTGAACTGCAAGACCCCTGCCGATTATATCGGCACCAAGGGCACGAGACACCCTCTCCGGCAGCGGAAAACCCACCCCTCAGAGCGCGCCACAACGCATTGATGCTCCCGAAGGCCGCACCGTGACGATGCCGTCCAGAGAGGTGCGGAAAATCATCGAACACGAAGCCATCGCCGTCGATGCGGCTTGCTCCAAAAATCCGGGGCCGATGGAGTATCGCGGCGTGTATCTGCGCACAGGAAAGGAGATTTTCCACTTCGGCCCAATCGAAGGCACGAACAACATCGGTGAGTTTCTCGCCATCGTCCATGCCCTCGCCATTCTTGAGCAAAAGGGGCTGAAAATGACCATCTACAGCGACTCGCGCAACGCCATCAACTGGGTGCGGCGCAAACAGTGCAAAACCACCCTCACCCGCAATTCCCGCACTGAGCAGGTTTATGCCATGATTGCCCGTGCCGAAGCGTGGCTCAAAGCGCACCGCGTCACCCTGCCCCATTCTGAAATGGGAAACTCAAGAGTGGGGGGAAATCCCTGCCGACTTCGGCCGCAAATAGTGCGGATGGGCAATCCGTTCATTCCAAAATCTCAATGAGCTTTTTCTTGTAGTTGACCACGAACGGACGCCCCTCGAAGGCCGTGGCGCGGAGTGTACCCATCTCGTCGCCGGGATAACCGAGCACATAGTCGGTGGTGAAGCGAAAATCGCCGATTTCAGTCGTTACGCCTTCGTACACAGGTATCGTTTCTTCCGAAATCCCTCGCTGCAAACTTCCGCCTTCTTTGGTGAGTGCCGTTGAGGGGAAGGGGTAAATGCCGTGGGGCAGAATGTTTTTCCCTAAATCCATGGTGAATTGCAGCCGTACCTTGCGACCGCCCACCTTGGCTTTCAAGAACATCATCGTACTTTCGTAGGTGCTCCCTGTTTTCCACTTCAATCTCGTCTTGCTGTAATGTAGTTTCGGACTGCATGGTGTGAACGTTTGGCCTTTCAAGTCCACGCGCCAAGCCTTTCCGCCCAGCACATTGTTCCCGATGACCACTCGGGGTATGTTTCCCTTAAGTCGCCTCTTGGTTTCCATCACCAAGCACCATACTTTCCGATAGGTTTCGCCGCAGAAGTCCAAAGAGTCGAGTTGCAGCACACAACATCCCCTTTTTTTCGCCATTGATGGTGGAGGGTTTCAGTTGGGAGATGTCCACCCCAAGACTGTCCACAACGTAGGTGGAGTCGAGCAGGCAGTGGGACATGCCGGTGCTCAGCCCGACCTCAAGGTGGTGTGCCACATTCTTGTTGTGAATTGTTGCGTCCACCATCAGAAAATGTGCTCCGTAACGAAACGATGAAGCAACGGTGCACAAGGGAAGTGCGCACATCAAAACACAGAGGCAGTAGCGGTATGACCGCCCCAAGCCCTTCCATAGAAGAGAAAAAGGAGAAGAGAGTTTTCATAGGGTAGGTGTATGTAATTCGAGAGGACTACTATTCGCCCCACACCAAGCCTTGCTCACTGATGCGGAAGGTGGTGGGCAGGGCAGGGAGGTGGGCTGCGCGCTGAGCCATGGCCAAAGCCACGTGTCCCATTGTTCGGCGAAGGTTGATTTCGATGCAAGGGTGCAATCCGGCAGGTGTGAAGAGGACGTCGATGCCCAGCGGTCCTTCGTAGCGTCCTTGTAGAAGCCGGGAAAGTTGTTGTTCCAAGAGCGCCACAAGTGCGGTGAAACTCCGTTGCGCCACATCGAACGTGGGAATCAGCTGTGGACAACTGCGCTGCCACAGGATGAGGAAGTCGTGCTCCAATGCCGCAGGAGCGGCCACACGTTGCCCACAGTAAGCACCGCCCGTGGTGGTGGCAAACAGCGAAGGGCCAAGGTAAACAATCCGCCCATCGCCCATCGCCTGAAATTCCAATGCCCCGTCGGCCAAACGCTCGTAGCGAGGTTGCACTTCGACCGCCCCCTGACGGTCGATTGTTTTTTTGATACGTGCCAAAAAGCGGGGTGGAGAGGTCAGAATTGCAAGGGAAAAACACCGCGACCGCTGCTGCTCCAAGGTTGTTTGACCATCGCCTCGTCGGAGCAGTGGGCAAGGGCAGATTTCACCTCGGCGAACGTTGCGCACCACCAACTGTTGCCTTTCAGCACTCCCACCGGCAGCACTTCATCGTTCAGTGCGTGCAGGAAGCGTGTGGTGGATTGGCGCGAACTCAAACTACGGAGGTGTGCCAACCGAAGGGCATCCGGAAGCAACCGCTCGGGAGCACCCAGCCGTTGCAGCACACCCACGATGTGGGCATCCCATCCCCATGGCTCAATGCGGTCGATGCGTCTCCAATCGGGGGCGCAACTGCATCCAAACCCATCGCCTCGGGCAGCCGGAGCATCTCGTCGTCCTCTGCCGCCCACCAGCGAGGTAGGTCGGCCAGCACATCGCCCAAACGGCGGGCGGCACGGCTCGGGCAATAGTCGGCACGTCCAAAAGCGAGGCGCTTCATCGTGGGAGGGGTTGAAAATGTGGAGCGTGGGCATGCGGTTAGTCTTTGGAGAGGGCGGAGAGATAGGGGCGGGCGGCATCGGAAGTGAGTACTTGTTGCGCCGTGGCATAGCCCGCCTCGTAAAGGGTGCGGAGCTTATCGATATTGGTCTCCAATCGATCTACTTCGACCGCACGTTCAGGACGAATGCAGAGGGCGATGCCGGATTCTTCCAATCGCTCGACAAGAGCAATCTTTTCATTGTAGACGCGCCGCATCCGCGACAGCACGACCCGCAGACGAGGATAGTTTTTGTAGATAAAGCGGGGCACTTTGATGTCTTTGCCGTCGCGATATCCGTGCTCATGGGTGAGTACCACCACGAGACGCTGACAACCCTGCTGGAGGGCGCGTTCAGTGGGAATGGGGTCGACAATGCCGCCATCGAGCATAGGTATGTCATCGACAGGGCAAATGGGAGAAACGAAAGGCAGCGAAGAAGAGGCTTTGCAGATGGCCAAAATGCGTTCGCGCGAAGACGTCTCGGTGAGATATTCGGCACGCCCGGTCAGGCAGTTGGTCGTCACCATTTCGAAGCGCATAGGGCTGCTAAAAGCCGCTTCATAATCGAAAGGAATCAGTTCGTTGGGCAGGCGGTCGTAGAGCAGCTCCTGATCCAAGATGGCGTGGGTGTGCCAAAGGTGTTTGAGGCCTACATATTTGTAGTATTTCAAAATGTCGATGGCGCACTTCCGTGCTCGGCCGCGCTGGCCGCTCACGAACGACATGCCGTGGCAGGCCCCGGCCGACACACCGATGCCATAAGAAAAGGTGAGCCCGGCATCCATCATGTAGTCGAGCACACCGATGGTGAAGACGCCCCGCTGTCCGCCTCCTTCCAAAAACAAGTCCTGTGTTGCCATTGATTGCCATTAGCCCTAATTGTTTTTCATCCACATCTTTCTGTCTGACCCATAAGAAAGTGGGATAATTCCACGAAAAAGTCTATTAAAAGATGTGCAAAGTTAGTGTTTTTCAAGGGAAATGGTTATCTTTGCCGCTAATAAATAGTCTTAAAATACCACTTGTTATGCTTTTTTCTACGAACACATACGTTGAGCGTCGTGCGCAATTGCGCAAGCTGGTAGGCGACGGTATCATCGTACTGATGGGCAACAACGAATGCCCTTACAACTACCCGGCCAACACTTACAAATATCGCCAAGACAGCTCGTTTCTCTACTTCACCGGACAGCATCGCGACGGACTGGCACTCGTCATCGACTGCGAGAGCGGTGTGGAGACGCTCATCGGCAACGACATCGATATCGACGACATCATCTGGACAGGGCCTGTCCCCTCGATGCGCGATATGGCCGATGAGAGCGGCATTGCCGAAACGGGGCCGATGAACGAACTCGCGCGCCTCATCAGCCTGGCCAAACACACCGGACGGAAGGTGCATTTCCTCCCGCCCTACCGCCACGACATCATGATCCAACTGATGGACTTGACGGGCATCCATCCGCGCGACCAACGTGCCGCCGCGAGCCTCGACCTCATTCATGCCGTGGTGAAACTCCGCAATGTGAAAACGGCCGAAGAGGTGGAAGAACTCGAACGCGCCGCCCGCATCGGCTACAAAATGCACACCACCGCCATGCGACTTGCCGTGCAGGAAGGCGTCACCGAAGCCTATATTGGTGGCATCCTCGACGGCATTGCCGCGAGCGAAGGCAAGCACGTATCCTTCCCCAGCATCGTGTCGATGCATGGTGAGGTGTTGCACGGATTTCCCTCACCTCGCCCACTCGAAAAGGGGCGCCTGCTCCTCGTAGATGCCGGTGGCGAAACCCGCGAGGGCTATTGTTCCGACCACACCCGCACCACGCCCATCTCGGGCACCTACACCCAGCGGCAGCGCGACATCTACGACATCGTGGTGGACTGTCACGACCTGGCCCTCACCGAAGCCCGCCCCGGCGTGCGCTACATGGACGTGCACCTTGCCGTGTGCCGCCTGATGACCGAACGTCTCAAAGCTCTCGGTCTGATGAAGGGCGATGTGGATGCCGCTGTGGCCGCCGGTGCTCACGCTCTCTTCCTCCCTCACGGCCTCGGCCACTCCATGGGTATGGATGTGCACGACCTCGAAGGGCTTGGTCAAATCAATGTAGGTTATGACGAAGAGACGCGTCCCTCCGACCAGTTCGGACTGGCCAGTCTGCGCTTTGGCCGCCGCCTCGAAGTGGGCAACGTCGTGACGGACGAACCGGGTATCTACTTCATCCCCGACCTCATCGACCTGTGGCGGAGCGAAGGCACAAACCGTGACTTCCTCAACTTCGACGAAATCGAAAAGTTCAAAGACTTCGGCGGCATCCGCATCGAAGACGATCTCCTCATCACCCCCGACGGCTGTCGCTTCCTCGGAGAAGAACGTATCCCCTACCACGCCAAGGACGTCGAAGCCTTTGTGGCACAATAAGCACAGCTACGCTCGCTCAACGGCATCGCTGCCGAAGAGAAGGCGTGCGCCGTACGGAACATTGCATAATCATTTTAATAACAATTTATCCTTTCATGAAAAAAACGCTCCTCATCGCCCTTGCAACCCTCTGCACCCTGGGGGCTGCTGCCGCTAAGCCCCAAACACCGGCTGCAAAAAAAGATACGCTCATTTTCACCACCGTTGTGGCCAACCCCGTGACTAGCATCAAGAACCAAAATAACTCTGGTACCTGCTGGTCCTATTCTGCCCTTGCTTTCCTCGAAAGTGAAGCCCTCCGCAAGAACCCCAGTCTCGACCCAAAGAAGCTCGACCTTTGCGAGTCGTTTTTGGTGACGAAGACCTATACCGACCGTGCCGACCGCAATGTGCGCACCCACGGTGATGCCAGTTTTTCTCAAGGTGGCTCTTTCTATGACGCTATCTACTGCATGCAGCACTACGGTCTTGCTCCCGAAGGCGTGATGCCCTATCCCAAACTCCCTTACGGCGACAGCTTGTTCAACTTCACCCAGTTCTGGCCCGGACTTGAAGCCTATGTGAAAACCATTGCCACCGGCAACCACAAGACCATCAATCCCATCTGGAAGAAGACGGTGCAACAGATGCTCGATGGCTACTTCGGCGTAGCCCCCGAACGCTTCACCGTGGAAGGCAAGGAATACACGCCCAAAACTTACGTGAGCGACTATCTCCGTCTCGACCCCAACGACTACGTGAGCCTCACGTCCTACACCCACCACCCCTTCTACAGCTCGTTCATCCTCGAAATCCAAGACAACTGGCGTTGGGCTTCCAGCTACAACCTCCCCCTCGACGAGTTCATGAGGGTGATGGAGAGTGCCGTGCGCAACGGCTACACCTTTGCTTGGGGTGCCGATGTGAGCGAAGACGGTTTCTCCCGCCGCACCGGTCGCTTCAAGTGCGTGGCTACCGTGCCCGACACCAAGCAAACCGCCGGTGTGGGTTCCGACCAATCGCGCTGGACAGGCGAAAAAAAGCCGGTGCTAAAATTGCCGCCAACGATGCCAAGGGCGAAAAAGACCATCACGCAAGAGATGCGTCAGTTGGCCTATGACAACTGGGAAACGACCGACGACCACGGCATGCAAATCTACGGTATCGCCAAGGATCAAAACGGCAAAGAATACTTCATGATGAAGAACTCGTGGGGTGAGTTCGGCCCCTACAAGGGCTTCTGGTACATCTCTAAGCCCTACGTGGCCTACAAGACCATGAACATCGTCATCAACAAGAACGCCATCCCGGCCGACATTCGTGCAAAGCTCGGCATCTAATCTCCTTGTTTTGCCAACTCATTACATAGCAAAAAGCCACCATTATCCCATTGCGATAATGGCGGCTTTTTGTTATTTCTGCTTTTTCAAAAGTGTGTATAAAATCAAGTCAGAGGTACAAATTCAGTTAATAAACGAAGCGCGCCCCAAAGAAAATTAGAAAAATCTTTTTGTGAGCCACAACTTTATTCGTACCTTTGTTTCGGCAGAAAGGAAATGTGGCTTCAGCACGCCCGACAGCCCCTGAAATCTTTCCTTGCCCAACCTCGAAAGATCACAAACCCATAAATAATTTATCAACCAATGGCAACATTAGATCTCACCAAGTACGGTATCACCGGTACCACCGAAATCGTACACAACCCCTCCTACGAATTGCTCTTCGCAGAAGAAACCAAGGCCGGTCTCGAAGGCTTTGAAGTTGGTCAAAACACCGAACTCGGCGCAGTAAACGTGATGACGGGTATCTACACCGGTCGCTCTCCTAAGGACAAGTTCATCGTGATGGATGAAAACTCCAAGGATACCGTTTGGTGGACTTCTGACGAGTACAAGAACGACAACAAGCCCATGAGCGAAAGCACTTGGAAGGTGGTGAAAGACCTCGCCAAGAACGAGCTCTCCAACAAGCGCCTCTTCGTTGTCGACGCTTTCTGCGGTGCCAACAAGGACACTCGTCTGGCCGTTCGCTTCATCGTAGAAGTGGCTTGGCAGGCTCACTTTGTGACCAACATGTTCATCAAGCCTACGGCTGAAGAACTCGCTTCGTTCGAACCCGACTTCGTGGTTTACAACGCTTCTAAGGCTAAGGTTGAAAACTTCAAGGAACTCGGCATCAACTCCGAAACTTGCGTAGCCTTCAACATCACTTCCAAGGAGCAAGTCATCCTCAACACTTGGTATGGTGGCGAAATGAAGAAGGGTATGTTCTCCATGATGAACTACTACCTCCCCCTCCGCGGCATCGCTTCGATGCACTGCTCGGCCAACACCGACATGAAGGGTGAAAACACGGCTGTCTTCTTCGGCCTCTCCGGTACGGGTAAGACCACCCTTTCCACCGACCCCAAGCGTCTCCTCATCGGTGACGACGAACACGGTTGGGACGACAACGGCGTCTTCAACTTCGAAGGTGGTTGCTACGCTAAGGTGATCAACCTCGATAAGGAAAGCGAACCCGACATCTACGCTGCCATCCGCCGCGATGCACTCCTCGAAAACGTTACTGTGGCTGCCGATGGCAAGATCAACTTCGCCGACGGTTCTACGACCGAAAACACCCGCGTTTCTTACCCCATCAATCACATCGAAAAGATTGTTAAGAACGTACACCCCGTTTCCGCTGGTCCCGCTGCCAAGAACGTCATCTTCCTCTCTGCCGACGCTTTCGGTGTGCTGCCTCCCGTTTCTATCCTCGACGCACAGCAAACTCAATACTACTTCCTCAGCGGTTTCACCGCTAAGCTCGCAGGTACAGAGCGCGGCATCACTGAGCCCACTCCCACCTTCTCTGCTTGCTTCGGTCAGGCCTTCTTGAGCCTCCACCCCACGAAGTATGCTGAAGAGCTCGTGAAGAAGATGAACGTGAGCGGTGCCAAGGCTTACCTCGTCAACACTGGTTGGAACGGTACCGGCAAGCGCATCTCCATCAAGGACACGCGTGGCATCATCGATGGCATCCTCTCCGGCGCCATCCTCACCGCTCCCACGAAGAAACTCCCCATCTTCAACTTCGAAATTCCCACTCAGCTCGAAGGCGTGGACACCCACATCCTCGACCCCCGCGACACTTACGCTCAGGCTTCTGAATGGGAAACCAAGGCTCAGGACCTCGCTGCCCGCTTCATCAAGAACTTTGCGAAGTACACCACCAACGAAGCCGGTAAGGCCCTCGTTGCTGCAGGTCCCCAGCTCTAATCGCTGACACACACTGAAACTTCCCTTTCAGTCCCCTATTTTCAACGCCCCTCTCACCTTGTGTGAAAGGGGCGTTGCTTTTTCTCTGAGGCTGCGCTGCATAACTCGCTAAGCCTATATGCCTGGATGTTGTGCATGTCTCTCTATGAATATATAGACATCTCGGCGTCGATTTCAGCCACATGCCCCTGACTTTAACACGACTTTAACATTTTTGGAGGACTGAATAGAGAGGTTTTAGTTCAGAGGTAGTTTTCTCTACCTCTGAGGTAGTTGGATTTAGCTTTGAGGTAGATTTTCAGAGGAGGCTGAAAATCCAAAGAAACTTCATGATTTCAGATTTTATCGAAGTTATCGGGAAACCGGCAGTTTTCATAGAAAAGTCGTCCTCGATTTCGTCTCCTCACGCGCGTATACACACTACAATAGGGGCTGTATTTTTCCTTCACTGCCTTCACCTCTCCCCAAAATGAGTGGCTTTTGGTGAAGGCTTTTGGATGGGTTGCCTTCACCCGTAAATGGCAGAAAATGAGGATATAAACCACTTGGTGAAGGCAGTGAAGGAAAAAAATGCAGCCCCTATTGTAGTGTATATGCGCGTACGCGCGCGCGGAGAGGTTCGGTGTCCACGGCCTTAGTTTCTTTGCTCGTCATACCAGCTGTCGAACTTCTCGCCGCGCACATAGCCGCGCTTCACGCCGTTGAGTGGTATTTCGCGCACGAGCCCTTGGTCGATGAGTTTCACGAGGTCGGCCTTGGCTGTGGTGGGTGTGATGCCAAACCGCTGAGACAAGTCGCGAACGGTGAACATCTCCTCCCGATTTTTTGCAAAAAGAGTGAGGAGTTGGGCTTGACGAGGGTTGAGGCCGCCGCGATGGAGCAGGTGGGCGGCTTGTTGCTGCTGCTCTTGTTGGTGCTGAAGGTAGGTGCGCAAATCGCTGAATGCCTGCTGTAGTACCTCTAAATGGAATTGAATAAAATAGCCCATGTCGTTGCCATCGGCCTCGGTGTAGAGGAAGGCATTTTCATAGTCCTTTTTGCGGCGCTTGATGATGAGGGAAATGGGGAGATACTGAATGAGGTCGAAGCCTTGGCGGAGCAGGTAGGCATAGAAGAGGGCGCGGGCGGTGCGGCCGTTGCCATCGACGAAAGGATGCACATAGGCCACCATGAAGTGGACAATGATGGCGCGCAGGATGGGGTGGACGAAAGGCTCGTTGTCCGTGTCGTTGAAGTAGGCGCAGAGTTCATCGACAAAAGCGGAGATGTCGGTGTGAGGCGGAGGAGTGTGTACCACTTCGTGGGTGATGCCGTCTTCCACCACTACGGTGTCGTCCTGTCGAAATCGTCCGGCATCATCAGGATTTTGGAGCGTGCCTTCCGTCATCATGGCGTGAAGGGTCAAAAGTAGTTCGGGGGTGAGCGGTTCACCTTTGTGTTCCACGAGAAAGCGGATGGTCTGATAGTTGTTGTAGATCATCCTTGCCCCACGTTCGGTGGGTTGCTGCTGCTCGCGGAGCATACGTTTGGCCACGATGCGTGTGGTGGCCGCCCCTTCCATCTGGCTGGAGGCGATGGCCTCTTCCATAAGGGCGTTGACGAAGAGGAATTGTTCGTTGTGCTGCGGCAGAGGTTGGGCAGAAATCCACGACCCACCAAAGTTGAGGTCGATGTCCCGACAAATTCGCTGCATGGTATTGGTCAGGGCATAGGTGATGCCATAACGCTCCCAAGCCATCACGCGATGCTGTCGTCTATAGGCTTTGACATGTGTCCAAAAAAATCGGTGGGGGTCATTCCTTCCGGGAGTGGTTTCTGATATTTCACGTCACTCCAGTATTTGTAATGGCTGTGTACGTCGTTGAGTACGGCTGCTAACTCGCCGGAGGGAGGGTTAATCAGCGCTGCAAGCAGATTTTCTGTACTGATGGGTGGAGGAAATTCTATCATGGTGGCGGCTTTTGCGGCAAAAGTAAGCAATCCTTTCCAATTTTACAAGAATTGGAAAAGGATTTCAGTGTTTTTGCTCCGAAATAGTCTATTTTTGCTTGATTTTCTATTTAATTCTTTCCAATCTTTGAAGAATTGGAAAGGATTGGAGAGAATTAGAAAGAATGGGTCTTGTTAAAGAGAGGTACTGATAGTGGAAAGCAGAAGGGCTGCATCAGGCTCGAAAGCGTGATGCAGCCCTTGAGGAAAGGCATGAGCGTCCCTTATTTGATGTCGGCCACCCACTTGAAGAGGCGGTTCCAACGGACTTTGCCATCAAAAAGTCCGTAGTCGGGATTGAGCGAAAGCCACACGAAGAGCGGTTTGCCCACGATGTGGTCTTCGGGGACGAAACCCCAGAAGCGGGAGTCGGCGGAGTTGTCGCGGTTGTCGCCCATCATCCAGTAGTAGTCCATCTTGAAGGTGTAGCTTTGGGCGCGCTGTCCGTTGATGAAGATGTTGCTGCCGCGCACTTCGAGGCGGTTCTTCTCGTGAGACCGCGATGCAGCGCTCATAGAGGGGAGGTTGTCGAGGGTGAGGGCAATGGTAGCCCCTTTCTTGGGAATCCAGACAGGGCCGTAGTTGGCCGTCGTCCAGCGCTTGGCCTTGTTGAGGGGGAAGAGCCAATTGCCGTAGGCAGGAGAGAGTGAGCCGACGGTGCAGAGGGCAGGAAGTTGCTGAAGCGTGCGTTTGGTGGCCGGCGTGAGGGGCATGCGGATGGGGCGGCCGAGGGTGAGGGCATCGAGGCTTCCGCCTTCGGCTGCGGGAGGCAGACCGAGATCTTCAAAAGAGATGTCGTTGTCTTGGAGGAACTCGGTCGAGGGCGTTTGCTTGAACGTGACCTCGTAGGCCTGCTGTGCACGTTCGGGCTGCGGCTGAGGGCGATGGTCGAGGTAGACGATGTTGTTCTTGATCTCGAGCGTTTGTCCGGGTTTGCCAAGGCAGCGTTTCACGTAGTTCTCGCGGCGGTCGGCCGGTCGGCTGATGATGCCGCCCACCGAAGGTTCGTTGGCGAGGATGGCCCGCCCTGTGGCATAGATTTTGGCGTAGAGTTCGCGCTGTGCGAGCAGGGGCATGCTGTCGGAAGGTTCGGCGATGTTGAGCGCTTGTGCTCCCGTGGAGTAGACCATCGTGTAGTAGTCCTGATTTTGGAAATTGACGGCCACGGTGTCGCCCGAGGGGTAGTTGAACACCACGATGTCGCCCACTTCCACCTGCCCTAATCCTTTGACGCGGCGATAGTCCCACTGCGGCCATTCGATGTAGCTCTTGCCACCGCCGAGGGCTGCGGGGAGGTTGTGCTGGGTGAGCGGAGCGGTGAGCGGTGTCTGGGGGATGCGCGGGCCGTAGCTCAACTTAGACACGAGGAGGTAGTCACCAGTGAGCAGACTCTTTTTCCAGCGAGGAGGAGGGGATGACGAAATTTTGGAAGAAGAACTGGTTGATGAAGTAGATGGCCACGAGAGCAAAGACGATGGCATCGACCCAGCCCATGGCAAAGCGCACCACGGGATTGGGATTGGAGCGCCACCAGCCCCAGTTGATTTTGTGGGTGATGTAGGCATCGAAGATGAAAGGCATCACCAGCAGTCCCCACCACGAACCGACCCATAGGGAGGAAGAGCAGGTAGAGGATGGAGATGAGGATGAAAGCGGGCCATTGCTTCTTTTGCGGATGGAGATTGTAGGGCATAGCGGGGAGGACTAAAAGTTAAACAAGTCGTCGGTGGAGAGCAGACCCTCGTGGACGGCGGTAAATTCGGCCGCCAGAACTGCCCCGAGGGCGAAGCCTTGGCGCGAATGGGCATCGTGGGTGAGGGTGATGCTGTCGGCCGGCGAGTCGTAGGTGATGGTGTGGATGCCCGGCACTTCGTCGCGGCGAATGGCATCGATGCGGAGCGCGTCGGGAGCGTTGTCGCGGCTGCCGCTGATGCTGCCGTCGGCTTCGTGCACTTCGCCCTTGACCCAGGTGGTCTTTCGGTCGAGCGTCCGGACGATGTCTTCGGCCAGCGTGATGGCAGTACCTGAAGGGGCATCGAGCTTGTGGATGTGGTGCGTTTCGACCATCGAAACGTCATAGTCGGCAAAGCGATTCATGATCTGTGCCAAATAGCGATTGACGGCCGAGAAGATGGCCACGCCCAGCGAGAAGTTGGAGGCCCAGAAGAGGGTGTGTCCCTCTTCGGTGCAGGCGCGGCGCACATCGGCTTCGTGCTCCGCGCGCCAACCCGTCGAGCCGCTCACCACTTTCACCCCTTGTGCCCAGGCGCGGAGGTAGTTGGCATAGGCCGCTGTGGGGGTGGTGAACTCGATGGCGACATCGGCCGAACGAAAGGCATCGCTTTCAAAATCCTGGGGGTTATCGACATCGATGATGGCAACGATTTCGTGACCGCGGCTGCGTGCGATTTGTTCAATCATTTTGCCCATCTTGCCGTAGCCGATAAGTGCAAATTTCATATTTTCTGTGGGGGCTTGTGGGGAAGAGAAAGGTGGAAAAAAAGGCATTTTTCCGCTTGTCTGCCCGATGTTTGAGATGGATAGTATGGGCAAAATTACGCCTTATTTGGCAGAGGAGCAAAGGATTAAGCAATTTTGTGTGCGAAAGCGCTGATTTGTCGGGGCTAAATTTGGCAAATCGCTGCTTTTATGGTAACTTTGCCCAAAAATAAAAAAACGTAAAAAAAGACCGAATGAGTTTACAATGTGGCATTGTCGGCCTGCCCAACGTGGGGAAGTCGACGCTTTTCAATTGTCTGAGCAACGCCAAGGCGCAAAGCGCCAATTTCCCCTTTTGCACCATCGAGACCCAACGTCGGGGTCATCACCGTGCCCGATGAGCGCTTGGCAGCGCTCGCCGCTTTGGTGAAAACCAACAAAATCATCCCCACCACGGTGGAAATCGTTGACATCGCCGGGTTGGTGAAAGGCGCCTCAAGGGCGAAGGCTTGGGCAATCAGTTTCTCGGCAACATCCGTGAGACCGATGCCATCCTCCACGTGTTGCGCTGCTTCGACGACGGCAACGTCGTGCACGTGGACGGCAGCGTAGACCCCGTTCGAGACAAAGAAATCATCGACACCGAGTTGCAGCTCAAAGATTTGGAAACGGTGGAAAACCGCATCAAGCGCGTGGAGAAAATTGCCCAAATCGGCAACGACAAGAACGCAAAGGTGGAATACGACGTGCTCACCGCCGTACGAGCCGCCCTGCTTGAAGGCAAAAAAATGCCCGCAGCGTGGACTTTGACTCCAAAGACGAGCAAACGGCGTTGCGAAACCTCTTCCTCCTCACCTCGAAGCCTGTGCTCTACGTGTGCAACGTCGATGAGGCGAGTGCCGCCACCGGCAACGAATATGTGGAGCGGGTACGCGAAGCCGTGAAGGACGAAGGTGCGGAAATCCTCGTTGTGGCCGCACAGACGGAAGCCGACATTGCTGAACTCGAAACCTACGAAGAGCGCCAAGAGTTCTTGAAGGACGTGGGGCTGGAAGAGAGTGGAGTGTCGCGCCTCATCAAGTCGGCCTACCGCCTGCTCGACCTCGAAACTTACATCACCGCTGGTGAGGTGGAGGTGCGCGCATGGACCTACAAGCGCGGATGGAAAGCTCCACAGTGTGCCGGCGTCATCCACACCGACTTTGAGAAGGGCTTCATCCGTGCACAGGTCATCAAGTACGAAGACTTCATCAAGTACGGCAGTGAGGCGGCGGTGCGCGAAGCCGGATTGCTCCACATCGAAGGCAAAGAATATGTGGTGCAGGATGGCGACATCATGCACTTCCTCTTCAATGTCTAACTCCGAGTTTTGACTAACAGAATTAGAATACCTACTTATGATTACTTGGAATCCCGACCTTATCGCTTTTCAGCTCGGCCCGATTGCCGTGCGTTGGTATGCGCTCTGCTGGGTGTTGGGGCTGATTGCGGCCTACTTTGTGGTCTATTGGCTCTATCGCCGACAGCGCATTCCGCAAGAGAAGTTTGATCCCCTCTTCTTCTATTGCTTCTTCGGTATTCTCATCGGTGCGCGTTTGGGGCACTGCCTGCTCTACGAACCGGCCTACTTCCTGGCGCATCCTCTGGAGATGCTCCTGCCCATCCGGCAAACCGCCGAAGGCTGGCGCTACATCGGTTATGCCGGTCTTGCCTCCCATGGTGGTACGCTGGGACTGATGATTGCCCTTTGGCTCTACGTGCGCCGCACGAAAATCAGCCTGATGCGCGTGCTCGACAACATCGCCATTGCCACGCCCATCACGGCGTTTGCCATCCGTATGGGCAACCTGATGAACTCTGAAATCGTGGGCAAATTCACCGGCTCCGATTTCGGTTTCATCTTTGCCCGCAACCTCGACACCCAGCCGCGCCATCCTGCCCAACTCTATGAAGCCATCGCCTACTTGGTGTTTTTCTGCGTCGGACTGCTGCTTTATTGGCGGCGTCCCAACAAACTCGGCACAGGTTTCTTCTTCGGTTGGTGCTTGACGAGCATCTTCACGTTCCGTTTCCTGGTAGAATTTCTCAAAGAGGTGCAAGAACCTTGGGAAGTGGCCATGCAGCAAGCCATCCACCTCAATCAAGGCCAACTCCTCTCCATCCCCTTTGTCGCGCTCGGTCTCTACTGTCTGCTGGGCGGAAAAGCCTGCCGAAAACTGGGCGACAACGGATTGATGGAACAATAGAACAACGGACTCATCTCCTCCCCTCCTTATACATTACGCTTATGAAAACTTCACTTTCTCTGGCACTTTCTGCCACTCTGGCCATCTCTACGCTCTGCGGATGCAGCAGTGGCCTCGCCCCCTTTCGAAAGACAACTTCACCGTCACCCCCAGTCCGCTTGAAGCCGTGGGGCAAAATGTGGCGTTCACCCTCAACGGACATTTCCCTGAGAAATACATGAAGAAGAAGGCCGTGGTCACCGTCATCCCCCAGCTCCGCTATGGTAACGGCCAAACCCTCAACACCGAGGGCGCAACCTTCCAAGGCGAAAAGGTGGTGGGCAACGACCAAGTCATCGCCTACAAGACCGGTGGCAACTTCACCGCACGCCAACTCTTCACCTACCGCCCCGAAATGGCCATGAGCGAACTCTACCTCACTTTCGTGGCTAAGGTGGGCAAGAAGTCGGTGAACCTCCCCGCGGTCAAGGTGGCCGACGGCATCAACGCGACTTCGCAACTTGTCTACGAGACGGTGCGCACGGCCCGCACGGCCACGGCAGCCGATGCCTACCAGCAGCAAATCACACAACGCCAGGAAGCACAAATCAAATACCTCATCAACCAGGCCAAAATCCGCACCAGCCAACTCAACACCACCTCGGTGCAAGACTTTGTGAAGGTGCTCCGCGAAATCAAGGCCGACCAGAAAAGCTTTGCCCTCGACAACATCGAAGTGTCGGCCTATGCCTCGCCCGATGGTACACTGGGCTACAACACCCAACTGGCCGAACAGCGCCAAAACACGGCTTCACACTACGTCGACCAGCAACTCAAGAAGGTGAAAGTGGCCACTCAAGTCGACACCAAATACACCGCAGAGGACTGGAACGGCTTCCAAGAACTCGTGGCTTCCAGCAACATCCAAGACAAGGAGGTCATCCTCCGCGTCCTCTCGATGTACAAAGACCCCGAGGAGCGCGAACAGCAAATCCGCAATCTTTCCCTCGCTTTCCGCGAACTTGCCGACGAGGTGCTGCCCGAGTTGCGCCGTGCCCGTCTCACGCTCAACTATCGCCTCATCGGTCGCACGGATGCCGAAATTCAAGCGCAATACCAGGCCGACCCTGCTCAGTTGAGCATCGAGGAGTTGCTCTATGCCGCCACCCTCACCAACGACCTCAAGCAGCGCAAGCAAATCTTTGAAACCGCCGTGCGCCAATATCCCGCCGACAAGCGTGCCTACAACGGCTTGGCACAAGTGGCCTATGCCCAGGGCGACTATGCCGCTGCCCAGGATGCCATCTCTCAGGCCGGCGACAACGTGGCGCCCAACGCCAACGCGGCCCTCATCGCCATCGGCGAAGGTCGTCTTGAGCCTGCCGAAGCCCTCTTGGGCAAGGCCCTCACCGCCGACAACTACAACGAAGTGTTGGGCAATCTCCAACTCGCACAAGGCCGCTATACCCAGGCCGCCCAGAGCCTCAAAGGTGTGAAGAGCAACAGCGCTGCCTTGGCACAACTCCTCACGCAGGACTACACCGGTGCACAAACCACGCTCGCCGGCCTCGCCGCTCCCGATGCCCTGAGCGACTACCTCGCTGCCATCGTGGCCATGCGCACCGGCCAGACCGAACAAGCACTCCAATCGCTCACGGCAGCCGTTCGCCGCGACAGCCGTCTGGCACAGCGCGCTGCGAGCGACATCGAGTTTGCCCGCCTCGCCGGCAACACAGCCTTTGGTGCGCTCGTCGGAAAATAGTCCACCGCACCTTTCATCACAAAAGGGGGATGCAAAGTGTGTTCTACTTTGCATCTCCCTTCTTCTTTTCCTCTTTCCTCATGAAGTTCCTCTATCTTCTCTGCTTTCTGCTGCCTTTGATATTTTTGGGCTTGCGCTCCCGACCGACAAACGCTCCGTCTGGAAGGCGAAATCAAAGGCATTGATCAAGCCGATCTGCTGGTGTGCGAGGCCGAGAGCAGCATCGACACCATCGGGCTCGACACCCTTCGTGTGCGTCGGGGCAAGTTTACCTACGAGCGCCCCCTCAGCGGCCCCACGTTGCTCACGATCATTTACCCCAACAGCAGTACCACCACTTTTGTGGCCGAACCCGGCACCGCCCTCCACCTCTCAGGCGATGCCAACCGACTGAGCGAGGTGAGCATCAAGGGCAGCGATAACAACGACCTCGTCACCGACCTCCGCCTGCGCTTGCTCCACAAGTCTACCTCCGACGCGCAGAGGGAAGCCGCCAGTTTTGTGCGTTCGCATGCCGGGACGCTGGCGGCTGTGGCGGTGTTTCGCGCCTATTTCGACGAGGTGAAACAACGCAAACTTCAGCCAGCGCTCTCCCTGCTCGATGCGCTCCAAAAGGCGCAACCGCAGCAACCCGTTGTGCGCACCCTCGTCCGGCGTCTACGGCCTCAGCTCCTCACGTCCCCGGACGGAAAGCTCCCAGCCTTCTCTGCTCCGAAGCTCGATGGTAGCACCTTCTCCTCCTCGACTCTGCGCGGCAAACCGGCGCTCATCGTCTTCTGCGCTTCGTGGGACGGCAGCAACTACGCCACCGGACAAGCGTTGGGGAGCCTGCGCCGCACCTTGGGCAACCGTGCCCACGTGGTGGTCATCTGTCTGGACGCCTCGGCCGAAACGGCACGCACCCTCACTTTTGCCGACTCCATCCCCCACTTTCTCTGCCCGGAGCAGGGGCTTTGCACGCCGCTGGTGCAAACGCTGGGCGTGCGCTATGTGCCCGGTTGTCTGATGGTCGATGCCGATGGCAAAATCGTAGACCGCGACCTCCCCGCCGACCAATGGCTCGAAACGATGCAGCGCCTTGTGCGCTAAATGCCCCACTGCTGCTCGCGATCGCTCCATTTCTCACCCTTTCTCCTCCACTCGTATGAAAAAAATACCCTCTTTCACCGTCAACCACCTCACCCTACACCGTGGCGTCTACGTGAGCCGACAAGACCGCGTGGGCGATGAACTCATCACCACCTTCGACATCCGCATGAAAGCGCCCAACCGCGAACCGGCGCTCCACGTCAATGCCATCCACGCCATGGAACACCTTGCCGCCACTTTCCTCCGCAACCACCCCACGTGGGCCGAGCGTGTCATCTATTGGGGACCGATGGGCTGCCTCACCGGCAACTACCTCATCCTCCGCGGCGACCTTACCCCGCGCGACATCCTGCCGCTCCTCATCGAGACTTTCGAGTTCATCGCCGCCTTCGAGGGCGACATCCCCGGCGCCACACCGCGCGACTGCGGCAACTATCAGCTCATGGACCTCAACATCGCCCGCTGGGAGGCCGAAAAGTTCCTCCGCGAAGTGCTCCGCGACATCACCGACGAGCGGATGGTCTATCCGGAATAGTCCCCCGCTTTCTTATTTCCCGTTTCTTTCCTCCCTCAGTTCATGCAAATTCTCCTTTCTCCCTCCAAAAATATGGTGGCGACGCCCGACTTTCGGCCACCTTTCACCACGCGCCCACGCTTCCAACGCGAGGCGGAACGCTGCGCCCTGCAAATGAGCGAACTGAGCGTGGAAGAACTGGCACGAACCCTCCAAACCAATCCGCAACTTGCGGCGCTCAACAAGCAGCGCTACCACGACTTCCTCGACCCCGAACCGCGGGCGGCCGCCGTGCTTTCCTACACCGGCATGACCTATCGGCACTTGCGTCCCGAAGCCTTCTCGCCGGCCGAGATGGACTATGCCCAGACGCACCTCTACATCACCTCCTTCCTCTACGGCCTGACGCGACCGCTCGATGAAATCAAAAAAACTACCGCATGGAAGGCAACGTTGTGCTCCCCGACCACGATGGGCAGACGATGTTTCGCTTTTGGCGCAGCCGCCTCACCGAGCTGCTTCTCGAAGCCGTTGACGCCGACGATGGTGTGTTGGTCAATCTGGCTTCGTCCGAAATGAAGCAACTCTTCGACTGGCGGCGCGTGGCGCGCGAGGTGCGCGTGGTCACGCCCGAGTTTTTGGTGGACAAAGGCGACAAACTGAAAAACATCGTGGTCTACACCAAGATGATGCGCGGCGCCGTGGCACGCCAAATCATCGTGGAGCAGCCTGCCAAGCCCGAAGCGCTCCACGGCTTCACCTACGAAGGCTACACCTTCCGCCCCGAACTCTCCAAGGGCGACCTCTGGACTTGGGTGCTGGGTTGAAATCCCACTCCGCCGCCCACCCTCTATGCTACCTCAGCGATAGTCGCACTTGTCGCTGAGGTAGTTTCTTTTTCCAGAGGCAGCAGGCAGCGGCCGATGCCTCCCTGTTCATCGCGCAGGGGAACAAAGTCGACGGGAAGGGAGAAAAAGTTATTTTCCTCAACGATATTCTATAAACCAAGGTTTGGTTTATATAAACCAAACTTTGAATTACATAAACAAAACCTTGAATTATATAAACCAAACCTTGGTTTATAGTTTGCTTCTGAGAAAACGAACTTTTTCTCCCTTCCCGTCAAGTATAAAAGGGAGCTGTGCCTTTTTTACATCGAGAGAAAATCCTACCTTTGCAGGGCTAAAAATACCGGAATGAAATCAGCACTACTTCTCTTGGCTTGCTGCTGCACCGCTCCCCTCTGGGGGCAACAGCGACCGACGACCTGCTGCGTGAAAGACGCACCCACCCTCCAATCCTACATCCTCTCGGCCTCCGACAAAGTGCCCGCGCTGAGCGATGGCATCTTCCGCGAATACCGCTTGGCCGTGTTCATGAGCTACAACGAACTTCATTCGCCCAAGTTCAAGGGCGATGTCGAAAAATCAAAGCCTTCTGGCGCGAACTCGAAGTCTTTCTCAACGACATCTATGTGCGCGACCTGGGCGTCCACTTCACCATCATCGAGGACGAGCGCCTGATTGAGCGCGAATATCACGGTGCTTATACTTACAATGCCGGGACGGGTCTCATCAATAAAGCCATCGGCGAAGACGCCTACGATGCCGGTCTGGTGCTGGACTTCAATGATGGCGGCGGCATCCAAGGGCTGGCCAGTCTTGGCGGTGTGAAGTACACTGACCGGCGGGCCTGGGTCATAGTGAGTTCGCAAGACCCCATCATCATCGCCCACGAGCTCGGCCACCTCTTTGGCGCACCGCATCCCTTCACCCGTGGGGCCGGACTGACGGGTGAAGGCACAGAGCCCGGTTCGGGGCAATCTGTCGTGAGCTACGGCTATCCCTACGAAAAGGAATTTCTCAGTCTCGAAAGTCTGGCCCACATGCGCACCCCCACCGCGGCCGCCGATTGGCATCTCCCGACGAAACATCCCAACACCCACAACACCGCTCCGCGCATCGACCGCAGCCGGATGAAGGAAGTCTATCGCGTGCCGCGGAACACCTTCTTCACTCTCCCCGTCTATGCCTCCGACGCCGAGCAGGACACGCTCAACTACTGCTTCAACCAGTATGGTTGCACTCCTTCTCGTCCCGCCTCCTTCCCGGTGTTTCCGCCGCAACACGACCCCATCCTTGAGTTTGGGCGGCGATACAGCGACAGCGGGGCGCTCCTCCCCGGGTCCGATCGCCTTGACGTGGGCGACTACCGCTTTTGGTTGAGCGTGAGCGACGCCCTCCCCACGGCCGAAGCCATCGCGCGAAAGCAAGCTCCCTTGTACGACAGCTACATTGCCAACGTCTCTGTGGTCGACGCCACGCCGTTCAAGATCACGTCCGAACTTCGGAAAGACTATGTCATGGGCGAAAAGGTGCACCTGACGTGGTCGGTCGACAAGACCTTCTTCCCCAAAGGCAGCAAGGTGCGGGTGCTGATGTCGGACGATTTCGGCAAAACCTACCGGCACGTGCTTCTGCCTTCCACAGACAACGACGGGGCGTGCGATGTCTATCTGCCGCAACAGCTCATAGAGAAAGTGCCCACCTACTCCTACACCGTGCCCGAGACGGGGCAGAAAATCGACATCTGGTTTGCGAGCAAAGGCGTGTTGCGCTTGGAAACCATCGACGACGATGTGCAATACTATGACTTCACCAATAAGGATGTCAACGGCGGCGGCATCGAGGTGAAGGCCGCACCGGTGGTGTTCAGCGGAATGCCCGAAAAAGAACTACATCGAGATTGCCCCCACCGACTCCCTTCCCGCCCGCCCCGATGTGCAGGCCGCGGTGGATGGCAAGCCCATTACCCCTGTCTATTCCGAGCAGACCGAGGGACGTCTGACCCTCCGCACATGGGAAGTGACGCACGGCGGTACGACCACCGGTGTGCAGCAGTTTGTCGTGCGCCGAGAAGCGTCGCTGCCACCCCCGCCCGTCCTGATCGACTCAATAGCTCTCACGCCGCCGGTCGACACGCTCAAAGTGGGCGACACGTTCCGTCTTTCGCTCGTCCTCCTGCCCGACAGCGCCACTTCCAAGGGCGTGGACTGGCACTTGTCGGACGAGACCGTACTCACGCATCTGGGCGACGGTCGCTTCTCGGCTTTGACCCCTGGCGACTGTCGGGTGAGTGTGCGCACGCTCGATGGTTCGGCCCTCGAAGCGTGGTGCGACGTTCATGTCCATGCGCCCACCGGCGTGGCCGCTTCTTCCCGGGCCGAAAGCCGCGAAGTGCAGGTGCAGGCCCACGGCCTCACCCTTCTGCTCTCGGGACTGTCGGCCGGTCGCTCCGTGGTGATCTACGACCTCGGCGGCCGCCCCATAGCGTATGCCCTCAGTCGTGGTGGTGAACTCCGCCTCACTGCTCCCGCATCGGGGCTTTACCTCCTCGCTGTCGATGGCCGCTTCGTGCAGAAAGTGCGCGTGAGCGACTGAATGCGACGGCGGAGCGGAAGCCGCTGCGGTCCGCCTCTCCCCCTCATTCCGCATGGGACGTGGGCAGACTTCGGCAGGCTTCCGCTCCGCTGTCTTTTTTTGGTTAAAATAATGGTTTTGTTCGCCAGTGCAAAGGTTAATTTGTAATTTTGCAGCAATTTCCCCCTATTCTACACTTTGCGCAGTGCGGTAGAGGGGATTTCGGCCGTGCAGCGGACGCAGAAAGTCGGCGACCGGCCACACATTATATAATAGCGTATTCCCCGAACCTCGCAAAGCCCTCAATCCAGACAGATGCGAAAAAGAAAACAACGTGCCGGCGGCCGCCTCAACTCGGTGACGGCAGTGATCAGTGCCACGATGGTGCTCGTGCTGGTGGGCACGGTGGTGTTTTTTGCTGCCGTGACCGACAATTTCAGTCGCTCGCTGCGCGAAAAACTTTGCCATCGAAGTGATGCTCAACGACAGTCTTACGGTGCAGCAAACACGAGCCCCTGCAACGGCAGATCGAACGGCAACCTTACACCAAGCGCCTCACCTACACTTCCAAAGAAGAAGCGACGCGCCAGCAGCGTGAGGCGCTCGACACCGACCCCGAGGAGTTTCTCGGCGGCAGCCCCATTCCGGCCTCGTTCGAACTCTTTCTGAAGGCCGACTATGCCAACGGCGACTCGCTCTCCAAGTTTATGCCTCCCATCGCCAAAAATCCCGCTGTGCTCGATGTCGTCTATCCCAAAGACCTGCTCGACAATGTCAATGACAACATCGGCAAGGTGAGCCTCGCCCTGCTGGTCGTGGCCGCCCTGCTGGGGATGGTGAGCATTGCGCTCATCAACAACACGATGCGCCTGTCGGTGGCACGCCGCAAGCACACTATTCAGACGATGAAGTTGGTGGGGGCGCGCTGGAGCTTCATCCGTCGCCCCTTCCTGCTGCAAGCCTTTTGGATGGGGCTGCTCTCTTCGTTGCTGGCCGACGGCGTATTGTTTGCCGGCATGGCCGCCCTGCTGCGTTGGGATGTAGAAGCCGCCGCCCTGGTCACCTCGATGGTGATGGGCGTCACGCTCGTGGCGGTGCCGCTGGTGGGCATTTTGCTCACCCTCACTTGCGCCTTCTTCTCCGTCAGCAAGCACTTGGGCATGAGCCGCAACGAGGCTTATCTCTATTAGCCTCCCTTTTCGTCTTGGGTGTGTGTATGCCCTTGGCTTCACCTTTTTCTCGCAACTTCATATCATTATCTTATGCCACATAAAAACGCATTTGCATTTTCCCGCATCAACTTCATCTTGCTCGGCATTTCGCTCGCCACCATCATCTTGGGTTTTATCCTGATGAGCGGTAAGGGCAGCGATGAGACCACCTTCAACCCCGCCATCTTCGACACCCGCCGTATCGTGGTGGCACCGATGGTGTGCCTGCTGGGCTATCTGTTTATGATTGTCGCCATCCTCTACCGTCCCAAGCACGAGACCGGCGAAGTGAAACCCTCAACTCCCGACGCCGAATGAGCTGGTTGCACACCCTCATCCTGGCCATCGTCGAGGGGCTGACGGAGTTCTTGCCGGTGAGTTCGACGGGCCACATGATCATCGCACAAGGGCTGATGGGCATGGAGAGCACTCCTTTCTCCAAAGCCTTCACCGTCATCATCCAGTTTGGCGCCATCCTCTCGGTGGTGTGTCTCTATTGGCGGCGGTTTTTCTATCCCGACGTGGTTCGTGAGCGCGGCGGAGCGTGGTGGAACGCCATTTGGCCGTTTTATCTCAAACTCATCATCGGCGTACTCCCTGCTGTCGTGGTTGGCCTGACGCTCAACGACTTCATCGACCGCAACCTGGGCAGTATTCAAGTGACGGCCACGATGCTCGTGGTGGGAGGCGTGTTCATGCTCTTCTGCGACCGCTTGTTCAACAACGAGGAGAAACCCGAAGTGCCCCTCACCTATCGCCGCGCCCTCATCGTGGGGCTGTATCAGTGCATCGCCGCTGTGCTGCCCGGCACTTCGCGCTCCATGGCCACGATTGTGGGCGGTATGCAACAGCGCCTCACGCGCAAAGCCGCGGCCGAGTTTTCTTTCTTCCTGGCCGTCCCCACGATGTTTGGGGCCACGGTCCTCGAAACTTACAAACTCGTCAAGCACGACGGCAACCTGCTCACGCAGGGCGACAACCTGACGCTGCTCCTCGTGGGGAGCGTGGTGGCCTTTGTTGTGTCGATTGCCGCCATCAAGTTCTTCATCGGCTACATCACGCGCTATGGTTTCCGTGCTTTCGGTTGGTATCGCATTGTGGTGGGCTTGTGCATCCTGGGACTTCCCCTCAGCGGCGTCCGGCTCAACCTCGACACGGCCAACGCAGCCGCCAATAACACGGCCAACGTACCCTCTTCTACTCCTTCTTCGACCGAACCGACGCTCGCACAGCCATGAATTTTCTGACCGGACAAGTTCTCTCCTTCGACAAACCGCTCGGCATGACCTCCTTTCAGCTCGTGGCCCGAGTGCGCAAACAACTCACCCAAGCGATGGGTGGACTGAAAATCAAAGTGGGGCACGCCGGAACGCTCGACCCACTGGCCACAGGGGTGATGATCATTTGCACCGGACGCGCCACCAAACAGATTGACCGCCTGCAAGCCGGGGTGAAAAGAGTATGTGGCCACCCTCGGATTGGGCGCTACCACGCCCAGTTTCGATCTCGAACATCCCGTTGATGCCACCCTACCCCACGGCCCACATCACCCGCACGCTCATCGACCAGACGCTGCCGCGCTTCCTCGGGGAGATTTGGCAGGTGCCGCCGGCCTTTTCGGCTTGCAAGGTGGAGGGCGTGCGCGCCTACGACCTGGCCCGACAAGGCGAGGAGGTGAAACTCAAAGCCAAACTGCTGCGCATCGACGAAATTGAAGTGCTCGACGCCCATCTCGCCGGTCCCACGCCCACGCTCACCCTGCGCATCGTCTGCTCCAAAGGCACTTATATCCGTGCTTTGGCGCGCGACATCGGCGAAGCTTTGGGCAGTGGCGCTCATCTCACCGCCTTGCGCCGCACACAAGTGGGCGAGGTGCGTGTGGACGACTGTTTCACCCTCGACGGTTTTTGAGGAATGGCTTTTCGGCCCAGACCATCGAAACCGACCTCCCGCAAAACTAAACACATCTTCTCTTCCTTCATTATGAAACTCTCTCAATTCAAATACAAGCTCCCTCAGGAACAGATTGCCGAATATCCCGCCCCCCATCGCGATGAATGCCGCATGATGGTGCTCCACCGCAAAACGGGCGAAATCGAACACCGCATGTTCAAGGATTTCCTCGAATACTTCGATGAGCACGACGTCTTTGTGTTCAACGACACGAAGGTGTTTCCGGCGCGTCTTTATGGCAACAAAGAGAAGACCGGTGCGCGCATCGAAGTGTTCTTGCTGCGCGAACTCAACCGCGAACTGCGCTTGTGGGATGTGCTTGTAGACCCTGCCCGCAAAATCCGTATCGGCAACAAACTCTATTTCGGTGAGGACAACTCCATCGTGGCGGAAGTCATTGACAACACCACTTCGCGTGGCCGCACCCTCCGCTTCCTTTACGACGGCGACCATGATGAGTTCCGCCGTTCGCTCTATGCGTTGGGCGAAGCGCCCATCCCCCACGAAATCATCAAGCGCCCCTCAGAACCCGAAGATTTGGAGCGCTTCCAGTGCATCTTTGCCAAGAATGAAGGTGCGGTGACGGCACCTACGGCCGGATTGCATTTCAGCAAAACGATGATGAAGCGCATGGAGATCAAAGGTATCGAAAGTGCCTATATCACCCTCCACTGCGGTTTGGGCAACTTCCGCCAGACGGACGTCGAAGACCTCACCAAGCACAAGATGGACAGCGAACAGATGTTTGTCAATGCCGAATGCTGTGAGATTGTGAACCGCGCAAAGACAGGCGGCCATAAGATTTGTGCCGTCGGCACCACCGTACAGCGCGCTTTTTGAAGCCAGTGTGAGCACCGAAGGACTCATCAAGGAGTTTGAAGGCTGGACCAACAAGTTCATTTTTCCCACCCTACGAATTTTTCCGTGGCCGATGCGATGTTCTCCAATTTCACATGCCCCTCTCCACGTTGCTCATGCTCACCGCGGCTTTTTGGCGGCTACGACTACACGATGAACGCCTACAAGGAAGCCATCAAAGAAGGCTACCGCTTCGGCACCTTCGGCGACGTGATGCTCATCGTCGATTAAATCGTCGCCATGCTGCTCTACCTTGGTCTCGGCGCCAACTTAGGGAGGCGCGCCGACAACCTCCGCCAAGCCCTTTCGCTCCTCGAAGCGCGCATCGGGCCACTGGTGCGTTGCTCTTCGTTCCACCAGACGATGCCGCAAGACATGGCCTCCGACCACCTTTTTTTCTGAACGCCGCCGCTGTCTTTGAAACCTCCCTTTCGCCCCACGAAATCCTGGGCATCACCCAAGACATCGAACGAGCGTTGGGACGCGAGCGAAAAAGCGAAAACGGCGAACACTTCGACCGCACCATCGACATCGATCTCCTGCAATATGGCCACCACTGCCTGCACACTCCTCAACTCACGCTCCCTCATCCCGAAATGCCGAAGCGCGCGTTTGTGTTGAGGCCCTTGGCCGAAATCGCGCCCCACGAGCGCCACGCCCTCCCTCCTCACCCTACTTTCTTAGAAATGATGGAACAGCAAGCTCAATTTCAAATTGTCGAAATCACCACGCCCCGACGTCCGGATTGGGAGCAGGTGAACACCCTCATCGACCAACTTTCACCCGGAAAGTCCATCTCATGGGACGACTACGAAGCCCTATTGGCCAACGCCGGTACGCACCTCGCGCTCCTCGTCGAGCAAGGCCCGATGCCGCAAGCCGTGGGGATGATTACGCTCTGCACCACCTTCTGCCCGACAGGTCGCAAGGCTTGGATTGAGGATGTGGCTGTCCACACCGACTATCGCGGCCGTGGATTGAGCCACCGCCTTTTGGCATGGGCAAAGACGAAAGCACAGGATTTGTTGCAAAAGAAAGTGATGCTCACCTCCCGTCCCACTCGCGTAGCCGCCAACCGGCTCTACCAAGGCGAAGGGTTTGCAGCGCGGGAAACGAACGTCTACCAACTCGTCTTCTAAGACCGATGGCTGAAATGCTCTCTGCTGCCGAGACACTCGACGACTACATCCTCCGTCACACCACCCCCGAGCATCCCTACCTCCATCGCCTCTATCGCGCCACCCACACGCAGCTCCTCCGTCCCCGCATGGCGAGCGGCCATCTGCAAGGGCAGTTGCTGCGGATGCTTTGCCGGATGATGCGCCCTCGCGTGGTGGTCGAAATCGGCACCTACTCCGGCTATTCGGCACTCGCGATGGCGAGCGGAATGCCCGAAGGCAGTCGACTCATCACCTTCGAGGTGAACGATGAGCAGGAAGATTTCACCCGACCTTGGCTCGAACAAAGTCCGTGGGCGGCGAGCGTAGACCTTCAAATGGTGGTGGGCGACATCTACGAACTGCTGCGCCCATGCAGCTCGCCATCGACCTTGTCTTCATCGACGCCAACAAGCGCGACTATTGCGGCTACTACGACCTGATCATGCCTTTCCTCAACGTCGGGGGATGCATCTTGGCCGACAACACACTCTGGGACGGGCACGTGATCGACCCCGACCGCCGGGATGCGCAGACCCTCGGCATCCGCGCCTTCAACGAGCGCGTGGCCCAAGACGAGCGCGTGGAACAGCTCATCCTTCCGCTCCGTGACGGACTGACTCTCTTGCAGAAAGTGCGCTGAACCGCCTCACATTGTGCGGCAGAGACGAGGATTGCTCTTCGGAAAAAAATCCCCTTTTTCCGACCTGCTAAAAATGATTTTTCCAACCTCCTGATTTTTCCCGAGATGGACAATGCGCCAAAAATTGTCTTATAAGACAATTCAAATTCTCTTATAAGACAATTTTTGAAAGTGTGCGCACACCACTTATCTTTTCATCCGTATTCCCTCTGACAATGGAAACAACACGACAACAAAAAATATCCCGCCTGCTTCAAAAGGAACTGAGCGACATCTTCCTCCACCAAACCAAAGCCATGCCCGGCGTTCTCGTGTCGGTGAGCAAGTGCTACATCAGTCCCGACATGAGCATCTGCCGCGCCTATTTGAGCATCTTCCCCTCCGAGCGCGCGGCCGAAATCATGGAGAACATCCACCACAGCGCAGCCGAAATCCGCTACGAACTCGGCTCCCGAGTGCGCCACCAACTGCGCATCATCCCCGAACTCAAATTCTTTATCGACGACTCCCTCGACTATTTGGAAAACATCGACAAACTGCTGAAAAAGTAGCCCTCGAAAAATACCTACTTATGTCCCTTTCCTTTTTCATTGCCCGCCGTTACCTCTTTTCCAAACAAAGCCACAACGCCATCAACATCATCTCGGCCATCGCGATGGGCGGAGTGGCGGTGGCCACGATAGCGATGATTTGCGTGCTCAGCGTGTTCAATGGTTTTCGCGACCTCATCGCCACTCTCTACACCACCTTCGACCCCCAGTTGGTCGTCGTGCCGGCCAAGGGAAAGGTTGCCGCTGCCGACGATGCCGCACTGCTCAAAATCCGCGCGCAGAAGGATGTGGCTGCCGCTTCCGAAACCTTTGAGGAAAATGCCCTCATCCTCTTTCGCGGACATCCGTTGGTGGTGAAAATCAAAGGCGTCGACGACCAATACGCCCACGTGACGGACATCCGCTCCATCCTGCGCACCGACCATCAGACACATCCCGAACTCCTGCTCACCGCGGCCGAAATCAACTACGGCATCCTCGGGCAGGGACTCAAACAGCAAATCGGTACTGCCGACTTCGGCGAACTGCAAATCTGCGCCCCGCGTGCCGGCGAACGCATCAACATCGCCAACCCCATCGAATCTTTTTCGGTCGACAATCTCCACGCCAACGGCACCTATTTCGCCGTCGACCAGCGAAAATACGACGACCACTACATCCTCACCTCCCTCTCTTTCGCCACTGCTTTGTTTGAGAAAGAGGGGCTTATTTCGCGCCTCGAACTCAAACTACGCCCAGGAGCTGATGTCGACGCCGTGAAGCGCGAACTGCGCCGGATGGCCGGCACGGACTTCAAGGTCCTCGACCGCATGGAGCAACAAGCCGATGTGTTCAACGTGATGCAGGTCGAAAAGCTTATTGCCTACATTTTTCTCACCTTCATCCTCCTCATCGCCTGCTTCAACATCATCTCTTCGCTTTCCATGCTCATGCTCGAAAAGCGAGGAGACGTCTCTACCCTGCGCCATCTCGGTCTCTCTCCGCAGCGGGTGCGCGGTATCTTCCTCACCGAAGGGTGCTTGTTCTCCCTCTTTGGTGCCGTGGTGGGCATCGGTTTGGGCGTGGGGCTGTGCCTGCTCCAGCAACATGTCGGACTCTTCCGGATGGGCAACGGCAGCGACTTCCTCGTGCGCTACTATCCCGTGTCCGTGGAGTGGGGCGATGTTGCTTTGGTTTTTGCCACCGTTGTCGGGGTGGGCTTTGTTTCGGTGTGGTATCCCGTCCACGCCATGAGCCGCCGCCTGTTGGGATAAAAATCTTCATCGCCTCTCGTCATGCCTGCACAGCACAACAGCCCTTCTGCGCTCGGGCGCGTCTTGAAGTACACCGGTATCTTCGGTGGCGTACAGGGATTTTATGTCCTCATGTCGGTGGTGCGGAGCAAAATCACCGCCGAACTCCTCTCCACACGCGGTGTGGGGCTCATCGGCAATTTCAACCGCGCGGTCGACTTCATCGGGGCCGCCACCGGATTGGGACTGTCTTTCAGCGCCGTGCAGCGCATCTCTCGTCTGGCCGAGCGCGGCAACGAGCGCGCCACCGCCCACTACGTCTGCTTGGTGCGTTCTTGGGTACTCATCGCTGCCCTTGTCGGCCTGCTGGTCATGGCCGCCGGAGCACCCTTGTGGTCGTACTTCTACTTTGAAACCACCGCCTACACTCCTCATTTTCTGCTTTTAGCCCCACTTGTCGCCCTCACCACGTTGAGCGGGGGCGAACTGGCCGTGCTCAAAGGGCTGCGGCGCATCAAGAGTATGGCCCTTATCTCCACGCTCAGCACCCTCAGCACCCTCACCCTCACCACGTTGCTCTATGGACAATGGGGCGTGGCCGCCATCGTGCCGGCCCTGTTGCTCTGCACCGCTGTGCTCTTCGGACTTCAGCTTCGCACCACCCACCGCCTCGTGCCCTACACCGTACGCATCACCTCGTGGCGCTTCTTGCGCAAAGGGCGCTTGATGCTTCGCCTCGGGACGGCCTATGCCCTCTCCAACTTCATTGCTTTCGGCACAGAAAGTGCCGTCCGTGCCCTCATCCTGCGCCATCCTGAAGCGGCCGGTCTTCCCCTACTCACAGGCACGGAGGCCGTCGGTATCTACGGCACCGGGCTCACCCTCGTGGTCACCTATTCCCGCCTCATCTTCATGTCCATGGATGCCGAATACTATCCTCGGCTTTCGGCGCTGACCCACCGCATTGCTTTGCAAAACGAGGCCGTCAATCGCCAAATAGATGTGCTCGTCCTGCTTATCTCCCCCTTCCTGTTGGCCTTTGCTCTCTGCCTGCCCTATCTCATTCCCTTGCTCTACACCCCTGCTTTTCTGCCTGTTGTCCCCATGGTGATGGGGGCGTTGCTTGCCCTTTTCTTCAAGGCCGTCGTCACCCCCATCGCCTACCTCTCGTTGGCGCATGCGCGCAGCCGCCTCTATCTGGGCTTGGAACTCACCTATTCTGCCGTTTCGCTCCTCCTTCTCGCCGGTGGCTACCTCCAATTCGGTTTCAGTGGCGCTGGTTGGGGCTTGACGTTCAGTTATTTGATTTATCTCTTCGTGGTCTATTTTAACTGCCGCCGTGCGTTCGGTTTGCTTTTGAGCGCACCACCTTGCGTCGTGCCCTTTCCCAATTGCTTTTGGTGCTCCCCGCCCTCCTTGCCATGGCCTTTCTCTCCTCGTGGGCACGCGCAGCCGTGGGGACTGTCTTCCTCCTGGGGTCGCTCGCCCTCTCTTGGCAACTCCTGCGTCACGCGGTTCATCTCCCTGCTCGCCTGCACCGTCTTTTCCATCGATCTGAGGATTAAGCACCCCTCATTTGCTATTCCAAAATAAAGTTTTGCCCACAACGATGGGCTTTACATGCAAAAGGGAGAACGTTTTCTTGGAACACCCATACGATTTCCGTAACTTTGCATCTTGAATAAAACTCTAAAACTCAATATGCAAGATATTCGCAACATTGCCATTATTGCCCACGTCGATCACGGAAAGACGACCCTCGTGGACAAGATGCTCCTCGCAGGAAACCTCTTTCGCGCCAACCAACAGACGGGCGAACTGATGCTCGACAACAACGATTTGGAGCGTGAACGGGGTATCACCATTCTCTCCAAAAACGTTTCTATCAACTATAAAGGTACGAAAATCAACATTATCGATACCCCGGGGCACAGTGACTTTGGTGGCGAGGTGGAGCGTGTGCTGAACATGGCCGACGGGTGCATCCTGCTGGTCGATGCTTTTGAAGGCCCGATGCCGCAAACGCGATTTGTCCTTCAAAAAGCGCTCGAAATCGGACTCAAACCCCTCGTGGTGGTCAATAAGGTGGACAAGCCCAACTGCCGCCCCGAAGAGGTTTACGAAATGGTGTTTGACCTGATGTTCGACCTCGGCGGCAATGAAGACCAGCTCAATTTCCCCGTCATCTACGGCTCTGCCAAAAACAACTGGATGGGTGCCGATCCATCGCAGCCCACCGACAACATCCACTACCTGCTCGACCAAATCGTGGAGCATGTGCCGGCGCCCACCCGATTGGAAGGTACACCGCAGTTGCTCATCACTTCTTTGGACTACTCCAACTACACCGGCCGCATTGCGGTGGGACGTGTGCACCGCGGCGTGCTCCGCGAGGGCATGAACATCACCATTGCGCATCGCGATGGTATGATGGAGAAGACCAAAATCAAGGAATTGCAGACTTTTGAAGGTATGGGACGCCAGAAAGCAACGGAAGTGGAGAGCGGCGACATCTGTGCCGTCATCGGCCTCGAAAAACTTTGAGATTGGCGACACCATTACCGATTGCGACAATCCCGAACCCCTTCCCACCATTGCCATTGATGAGCCGACGATGTCGATGCTCTTTGCCATCAACGACAGCCCCTTCTTCGGAAAAGAAGGTAAGTTCTGTACCTCCCGCCACATCAACGACCGTTTGCAGAAGGAACTGCAAAAAGACCTCGCTCTGCGCGTCAGTCAAGGGCAGGACACTGACAAATGGGTGGTGTCGGGACGTGGTGTGCTCCACCTCTCGGTGCTGGTCGAAACGATGCGCCGCGAGGGCTATGAACTCCAAGTCGGTCAGCCTCAGGTGATTTATAAAGACATCGATGGCGTGCGCCACGAACCCATCGAGGAACTGATGATCAATGTTCCCGAAGAGTTTGCTTCTAAGATGATCGACATGGTGACGCGCCGCAAGGGCGAAATGACTTCGATGCACAATATGGGTGAGCGGGTGGACATTGAATTTCTCATTCCCTCGCGCGGCATCATCGGTCTGCGCACCAATGTGCTCACCGCCTCGCAGGGCGAAGCCATCATGGCACACCGCTTCAAAGAATATCAGCCTTTCAAGGGGGACATCCAACGCCGCTCCAACGGTTCTATGATTTCGATGGAGTCGGGTACGGCTTTTGCCTATTCGATCGACCACTTGCAGGATCGTGGCAAGTTTTTCATTTCACCACAAGACGAAGTTTACGCCGGTCAAATCGTGGGCGAACACATCCACGAGAAGGATTTGGTCATCAACGTGACGAAGGCGAAGCAACTCACCAATATGCGTGCTTCGGGTGCGGACGACAAGGCGCGCATCATTCCGCCTACGATTCTCTCTCTCGAAGAGGCGTTGGAGTACATCCGCGAAGACGAATACGTGGAGGTAACGCCCAAATCGATGCGTATGCGCAAAATCATTCTTGATCACTTGGCACGCAAACGTGCCGGAAGAGAGTGATTGAGCGTGTCGGCACAAAACTTGTCTTGGCGCTGACCATTTGGTACGTAAGTGCATCGGAAGAGAGCGATATTCCGTGTAAATTTGCTTTCACCTTGTCCACACAGAGCACGTAAACGTGTCTGGTAAGACACTTTTCTACAAACCCCTATGTGCAAACAAAGCACTTATCGATTGTGTCTGGTGTAAGCTGAAGCACTTCTCTGCAAGAGAGCCTGAAAGGCTCGTCATTCACTAAACGGAATGATTGCTTTATTTGTTCATGTTAAATCTGCAAGAGAGCCTGAAAGGTTCATCATTTACTAACGGAATGATTACTTTGTTTGTTCGTATTGAGCTTGCAAGAGAGCCTGAAAGGTTCATCATTTACTAACGGAATGATTACTTTGTTTGTTCGTATTGAGCTTGCAAGAGAGCCTGAAAGGCTCACAATTCATTAACCCGGGGTAAGTGGAGCATCGCGGAACTTACCCCGGGTAGTGAGCGCCCCACAAATAGGTACCCCAACGGGGTACAACAGCATCGGCATCAATTTCTCGTTTGATATGAGTTATACCCATCTACTCTACCACATCGTGTTTCGCACCAAACGTAGTCAAAAGGTGATTGTAGAAGAACATGAGCGCGAGCTTTACAGATATATGTATGGCTTCATCCGAGGAAAGGGGTGCCTGCTTTATCGCATCAACGGTATGCCCGACCACATCCACCTATTGGTGAGTTTACCGCCTACCCTTTGTGTGGCGGAGTTTGTCAAAGGGCTAAAACTCTCTTCTCATCATTATCTGAAAGAGCACAAATCACTTTTCCCTCACTTTGAAGATTGGGCGGTGGGTTATTGTGCCTTGACCTATAGTGCGAATGAGTGTGAGAAGATTCGGCAATATATCATTAAGCAGAAAGAACACCATCGTGTGCATTCCTTTGCCGAAGAATTAGCTTCTTTACTCAAAGAACAGGGAGTAGATTACGATACGACCTACTTTCTGCGCGATTGAGCCATTAGGGTAGCACCCTTTTAGGGTGCGTCGCAGGAGAACGTGATCCACCCGGGGTAAGTTCTCCTTCACTTACCCCGGGTTACTGAACTTAGAGCCTTTCAGGCTCACCTGCGCAACACGTCATTGGTTTCGTTTCCCCTTGCACCAGATATTATTTTTTAATGAACTAAATTATCCTCTCTCCAATGCCCACTCCCACTCCCAAGCCTTCATGGATTGAAAAAGGTTATGTAGACGAACCCATTCCTGCGGGCATAGATTTGAAAACCGAAATCCGCCGCCTTGCTCAGGAGAAAAATGCGGTCATTCTTGCCCACTACTACGTGGACGGCGCACTACAAGATATTGCCGATTTTGTGGGCGACAGTCTTGCGCTCGCACAAAAGGCCGCTACGACCGATGCCGACATCATCGTGATGTGCGGGGTACACTTTATGGGCGAAACGGACAAAATCCTCTGTCCCGACAAAACGGTGCTGATGCCCGACCTCAACGCGCTTTGTTCGCTGGCAGAGAGTTGCCCCGCGGAGTCGTTTGCCGACTTTGTGAAGGCGCATCCTGACCATAAAGTCATTTCCTACGTCAATACCACCGCTGCCACCAAAGCCTATACCGATGTGGTGGTGACCTCCACCAACGCGCGGCAAATCGTGGAGTCGTTTCCCAAAGAACAAAAACTCATCTTCGGGCCCGACCGCAATCTCGGAGCGTACATCAACAGCGTGACGGGGCGCGATATGTTGCTCTGGGACGGAGCATGTCACGTGCACGAGCGCTTCTCGCTTGAAAAACTCGTAGACTTGAAGCGCCAATATCCCACGGCCAAAATTCTGGTACACCCTGAGTGTCAAGGTCCTGTGGTGAAGTTGGCAGATGTGGTGGGCTCGACTGCCGCCCTCCTCAACTATGCCGTTCGCTCCGAGCACGACACCTTCTTGGTGGCCACCGAGAGCGGTATCCTCCACGAGATGCAGCGCCAAGCTCCGCAGAAACAGTTCATTCCTGTTCCGCCCGACGACAGCACTTGCGCCTGCAACGAGTGCAACTACATGAAACTTATCACCTTGGCAAAGGTCTACAACTCCCTCCGCTACGAATGGCCCACCATCGAAGTGCCCACGGAAGTGTGCGAGAAGGCGGTGCAGCCCATCCGACGCATGCTCGACATCAGCCGCGAACTCGGTTTGTAACCATTAGTTTCCGGCTCTATAACTGGAAAACAAGACGCCCACGCAAGAAATATCATCGGAATGAAGGAATTTCTTGCGTGGGCGTTTATATCAAAAATGGAGGCGAAGTTTAGTATTCGTCTTCGTTAAAAAGAAAGTCTTCTTTGGTCGGATAGTCAGGCCATACGTCTTCGATGGTTTCATAGACTTCGCCCTCATCTTCAAGTTCTTGCAAATTCTCCACCACTTCCATTGGCGCGCCGGAGCGCATGGCATAGTCGATAAGTTCGTCCTTTGATGCAGGCCAGGGGGCATCTTCGAGTTTTGAGGCCAGTTCGAGAGTCCAATACATGATGATGTGATTTTTGTGGGTAAGCCGGGCTGCCCTTTCGTGAGCGCAAGAGCAGGGGTCTCAATTTTCGGACGCAAAAATACGCTTTTCTTTGGACTATCCAAACTTTTCCCCCACTTTTTTCTGCGATGTGGCAGAAAATGAAGGAGAAAAACCATTCGCCCCTCGTCTATCAACTGCAATTTTCAAACGTACTTTCAAGGCGAAGAACGGAAAACAAACGTATACTTTCTCCCAGACAAACGCAAACGATTTGAAGAGAAATTTGTACCTTTGCAGTGGGGCAACTCCCCCTTGCCACGACCGCTCATCCTGCTATCGTAACAAAGCAATGAACAATAAATATCTCATCCTCGCAGCGCGCACCATTTCAGCCCTCTTCAATCCGTTCTATCTTCCCACGGTGGCGGTGACGCTGCTCTTGATGTTCAGCTACCTCAACCAGCTTGACAACCACTACCGCCTGGCCTTTGCGGGCATTGTGGTTATCTTTACGTGGATTTTTCCACTCATCGCTATCTACCTCTATCGGCGTATCAATGGCTGGACGAGCCACCAAATGAGCCGCCGCGAACGCCGCTTCGTGCCCTACATCATCAACATCGTGTGCTACGGCAGTCTTTACATCCTCATGCGCTCGCTCCACATCCCCACTTTCCTGTCCACAGTGGTCATGTCGGCGCTGTCGCTTCAGATGGTGTGTGCGCTGACCAATGTGTGGATCAAAATCTCCATCCACGCTGCCGCCTCAGGCGCAGTGGTGGGCATGCTCATGGCTTTCTCGCTCGTGTTTCATTTCAACGCCATTGCCTGGCTCTGCCTCTCCATCCTTCTGAGTGGGGCAGTGTGCAGCAGTCGCATGATTTTGAAGGTGCACAACTACCGCGAACTCTTTTTCGGCGTTATCATCGGCCTTGTCTGCGGCTGGGCGGTGGTCTACTTCATTTAGACGAAACTATTCTTTTTTCTCCATCATTTCTTCTCAAAACCCTCCCCCAACATGACTCCTATCGTAAGCATCATCATGGGTAGCACCAGCGACCTCCCCGTTATGGACAAAGCTGCAAAGCTCCTCGACGAAATGGAAATCCCTTTGAAATCAACGCCCTCTCGGCTCACCGCACACCGGCCGAAGTGGAGCAGTTTGCCGCCTCGGCACAAGAGCGCGGCATCAAGGTGATCATTGCCGCTGCCGGTATGGCTGCTGCCCTGCCCGGTGTTATTGCCGCCAACACCACCCTCCCCGTCATCGGCGTACCCATCAAAGGAATGCTCGACGGACTTGATGCCCTGCTTTCCATCGTCCAAATGCCTCCCGGCATCCCCGTGGCCACAGTAGCGGTAAACGGAGCGATGAACGCCGCCATCTTGGCCGTGCAAATGCTCGCTCTCACCGACACGGCTGTAGCCGCCCGCCTCGCAGATTATAAGCACAACTTGAAGAACAAAATCGTCAAAGCCAACGAAGAACTGGCGGCGACGACCTACAAGTTCAAGTGCTAAGTCGCACCGCAGCCGTTTCTTTTTTTGACGGCTGTTGCCTTTTTCAAAAATCTACCTCGGCACTGATTCTTTCCGCTTTGTGCTACAACACTCCGGTGCCGAGGTAGATTTTTTGAATGTAGAACCGCCTTCTTCGGCCTCTCCTCCACGAACTTCAACGCCCTTCCTACGACGCTGTCGGCGCATGGTGGACACTTCTCTCTTCCAGCAATTTTCATCATGAAGAACATCGATCTTTTTCAATTTCAACCCCCGCAAAAGCCATGAGGTGAAGGTGGGCAATACGCTCATGGGCGGTGGACATCCGCTCCGTCTTCAAAGCATGACCACGACGCTCACCACCGACACCGAAGCCAGTGTCGAGCAGTGCATCCGCATCATCGAAGCCGGTGCCGACTTGGTGCGCCTCACGACCCAAGGCACCCGCGAGGCTGAAAATCTGCGCAATATCCGTGCCGAACTCGACCGCCGAGGCTACCACACCCCTCTTGTGGCCGACGTGCATTTCAACCCCAACGTGGCCGACGTTGCTGCGGGCATCATCGAAAAGGTACGCATCAATCCCGGCAACTATGTCGATCCCGCCCGCACCTTCAAGAGCCTCGAATATACGCCCGAAGAGTATGCCGCCGAATTAGAACGCCTCGAAACGCGCTTCAAAAAACTCATCGACATCTGCAAAGCCAACGGCACCGCTTTGCGCATCGGCGTCAATCACGGCAGCCTTTCCGATCGCATCATGTGCCACTACGGCGACACACCGGCCGGCATCGTGGAAAGTTGTATGGAATTTTTGCGTGTCTGCATGAAGGAGCAGTTCCTCAACGTCGCCATCTCCATCAAGGCCTCCAACACCGTGGTCATGGTGCAGAGCGTGCGTCTGTTGGTCGAAGCCATGGAGCGTGAGGGGATGGACTTCCCCTCCACCTCGGTGTCACGGAAGCCGGCGAAGGCGAGGACGGCCGCATCAAAAGCGCTGTGGGCATCGGAGCATTGTTGGCCGACGGCATCGGCGACACGATCCGTGTTTCCCTCTCCGAAGATCCCGAACAGGAAATCCCTGTGGCCTACAAACTCGCCTCTTATGTTTTTCGGCACACGCTCCGGACATCCCCGCATTCCCGCCCTCGCCTGCTTGAAATTCGACTGGCTCCACCCCCAACGCCGTCCCACCTGTCCGGTGCTCAACATCGGTGGAGAACATACGCCCGTCGTCATGTCCTATCAAGCCGACACCCGACTGGCAGCGCCCACCTACAACGGAGGAGTGCCCCATCCCGACTACACTTACTTCGGAGAAAACCTCCCATCCGATTGGAAAAAGCGCACCGCCGCTGCCATCATCGACGCACCCTCTTGGACGGGCGAAGCCGGCACCTATCCCGCTTTCGTACCCGACTATCTGATGTTTGTGAGCCAATGTTCGGCCAAAGCCAAATTCCTCTTCCTCTCCTATGTTCAGCTGAATGAAGAGGTGAAATCCTGCCTCAAATATCATCCCGAAATCGTCATTATCGCGCAGTCCAACCATCCCAACCGCAGCGGCGAACTCCGTGCGTTGGTGCACGAAATGGGCAACGCCGGACTGACCAATCCGGTTGTCTTCTTCCAGCAGTATGCCGACCGCGAAAAGGAAGACTTCCAGATCAAAGCTGCTGCCGATATGGGAACGCTCATGTTCGATGGCTTCACCGATGGTCTGATGCTCGCCTCTCCCCTTGCCGAGCGTGACGAAACCGCTTTCGGTATTCTCCAAGCCGGCCGCCTGCGCATGACCCGCACGGAGTACATCTCCTGTCCGGGCTGCGGTCGCACGCTCTACGATTTGCAATCGACCATCGCCCGCATCAAAGCCGCCACCGCCCACCTGAAAGGCTTAAAAAAATCGGCGTGATGGGCTGCATCGTCAACGGCCCCGGCGAAATGGCCGATGCCGACTACGGCTATGTAGGTGCCGGCCCCGGCCAAGTGTCCCTCTATCGTGGAAAAGTGTGTGTGGAGCGCGGCATCCCTACCGCCGAGGCCGTCAATCGCCTTTTAGCGCTGATTGAGCGCGATGGGAAGGCGTAAGTTTCTTGCGCTCTTCCTGTCGAGAATTTAGTGGAATAAGAAATCTCCTCACTATGGCTTAATATTTTAGGCCATGAGTGAGGAGACTATATAATGATTTGGTACCTCGTTGATTAGGTTTGGATATCATTAAAATAATGTAAAGCAAAGAGAAATGCTCCCAAGGCAATGATAGTATGTATCAAGTAGACTGAGGTACTTGTTTTATACTGCTTACGTTCACGAATGCTCTTTATAATACTCCAAACAGAGTTATAGCCAGCCACAAGAGGTATTGACAGAAAAAAGAGATTTATGAAATTGCTTATAGAGAACATAAACTAACGATTACGATATAAAAACGACTTTTTATGACCTTTTCTACTATTTGACGTCGCAAAGGTAATACTTTTTGCAGTTATGTCCAAATAGGCCGGTAATTATTCCGTATTTTCTTTTATATAGTGCTGAGGGGTAGTTGATTGTTAGTATAATGTATCTGTTTTGAGCCCGACATTTTTCTTCTATTGGTAAAACAATCGTCTCGGCCAAGTTTTTTGCCCGATATTCGCCCCCTCTGGGGACGCAGTGCTGTGTGCTCGTGTTCCGTAGGTTCGTCGTCCTTCGTCCTCCTCGTCTACGGCTATTGGGAGAAGCCCCCTCCGGGGACGGGCATAGCGGATTGCACGGCTTCTACATCGGTCACTCGACGTCTAAAAGTTGCATCGGGGAGGGGTGTAGCGGCTTGCGCAGCCCCTAGACCAGGGACGCAGACGCCAATACACGGCCACTTACACCGCAAGGCAGTTCTTGAAGAGAGACTGCCGTAGTGGTCTGTCGTGGAAAGACAAAGGCGGTGATGTGCAATGTCGCTGAAGGCGACACCTTTTGCATAACCCCACGTCCTCGTGGGGTAGTCCTGCTGTATAAAATAGCTGGCTGAAGGCCAGCCCGATATCCTCCCACCTCTTTTGCTCTCCTCATAAAAAAGGTGTATAGGCAACAAAAATCGGGCTGACCTTCAGTCAGCTTGCTCACGGATGTACTTCTACCCCACGAGGACGTGGGGTTATGCAAAGGTGTCGCCTTCAGCGACAGCCGGTTCTATTGCACTGATATTCGTCCCCTCCGGGGACGCAGTGCTGTGTGCTCGTGTTCCGTAGGTTCGTCGTCCTTCGTCCTCCTCGCCCACGGCTATTGTGAGAAGCCCCCTCCGGGGACTGCCTTGAGGGGGAGTGCAGCCAAGCCGACACACGCTGATAGCGGCCTGTTGTAGATGCGTCCGTTATAATGAGGTGCAACATGTCAAGCAGAGTGCTGCCGACCTTGCGTTGGGTTGCAGATGCGTCCGCCATGATGAGGTGTAACATGTCAAGCAGAGTGTTGCCGACCTTGCGTTGGGTTGTAGATGCGTCCGTTATGATGAGGTGCAACATGGCGGTGGCGGCGGGGGATAGGGCGATGGTGGTTGTAGATGCGTCCGCTATGATGAGGCCATAATAAACCGAAACCCGCCCCCGAAGGGGGTGCATTTGAATAACCGTAGGCGAGGAGGACGAAGGACGACGAACCTACGGTAAGCCCAACACCGCAGGGAACGCCCCCGCAGGGGACGCCCATCGAAAAAAACACCGCTACCGAGTTTGGAATATCGGGAGCAAAATTTACCTCTGAGATAAATCAAACTACCTCAGAGGTAGTTGAAACTACATGGGAGATAGTTGGCACGGCAAGCACAGCAGATGAAAATGTGCTGTTCCCTCGCGCGCGTATACACTACAACAAGTTGTTTTTTGCCTTCACTGCCTTCACCGCAAGTATTTCCTCGGCATAGAGGAGGCGCTTGGGGTGAAGGCAATTTTGTGATTTGCCTTCACCCGTAAATAAAAGAAAATGAGCCGCTTAAATAGCGTGGTGAAGGAGTGAAGGCAAAAAACCGACACTATTGTAGAGTATACGCGCGCGAGGAGGATTAGGTTTGGGCCTTAGGATTTTTCCCGTAGATATTGTCGAAAGGTTGTGTGTCGATGACGGCAATGACCATCATCCATATTTGCCCGATGATGGGGAGGAGGCAGACGAGCGCCCACCAACCGCTGCGGCCGAAATCGTGGTGGCGGCGTACGGCCGTGGCGAGGAAGGGGTAGAGTACCAGCACGCCGGAGAGAGGGAAGAGGATGCGAGCCGGGGCATCGAAAACGAAATGTTCCCGCCCGCCGAACAGGGAGGCGAAGCAGAAGAGGTAGAACAGATAGGAGGCCAGGACGGCATAGATGAGCATAAGGGCGTACTCAATGCGGCGGGCGCGGCCGTTGAGGCTGAACAGGTTGAGGAGTTTTTTCATGGGGAAAAGACGTTATTTATTCGTACTCGTGGATTTCGCGCTCTTGGTGCAGTACGGCGAGGGCATTTTCGGCCAACGCTTGCAACTCGTTTTCGCCCGGGAACACGTGGACGGGGGCGATGAAACTCACCCGCTCGCGGAGGCGGGAGGTGATGTAGTCCGAGTGCGCCAATCCGCCCGTGATGAGGATGGCGTCCACTGCACCGCAAAGCACGGCACCTTGGGCGGCAATGGACTTGGCGATATGATAAATCATGGCGTTGAGAATGAGGGTGGCGTGGGCATCGCCCTCTGCCACGCGGCGCAGCACTTCGCGGGTGTCGGTGGTGCCGAGGTGGGCGTTGAGACCGGCTTTTCCGGCAATGCGTTTGAGCAATTCTTCCTCGCTGTGCTTCCCACTGAAACAGAGGCGGATGAGGTCGGCAGAGGGGAGCGAACCGGCACGTTCGGGAGAAAACGGGCCTTCGCCGTCCAGCCCGTTGTTCACATCGATGGTCTGCCCTTTGCAGTGAGCGCCCACCGTGATGCCGCCGCCCAGATGGGCCACGATGAGGTTGAGGTCCTCGTAGCGACAGCCGCGGATTTTGGCAAAGTGGCGGGCAATGGCGCGCTGGTTGAGAGCGTGCCACACGCTGGCGCGCGTCATGAGCGGACTGCCGCAGATGTGGGCTTCGGGGAGCATCTCGTCGACAATCTCAGGGTCGGCCACGAGAGGCAGGCAGCCGGGGAGGTCGGCCGCCAATGCGGCAGCGATGTGGCAACCGAGGTTGCAGACGTGTTGGCGTGGGGGTGGTGCGGGTGTCGAGGAGCATCTGTTCGTTGACGCGGTAGACACCGGCAGGGATGGGTTTGGTGAGTCCGCCGCGGGCAATGATGGCATCGAAGTCGAAGTCGATGTCTTCGATTTCGAGAGCGTGGAGGATGTCGTTGCGCCGCATGGACAGTTGCTCAAAGGCGTTGGCAAAGGGGGCCAGGTCGTCGGGCGTGTAGGGGATGGACTTGATGAGGAGGGGCTTTTCCTCTAAAAAAACGCCCATCTTCGTACTCGTCGACCCGGGGTTGATGGCAAGAATTTTCATGTCTGTGTGTTTTGTTCGTGGGCTTCGTTGGGGGAGATGGCCGGTGGGGCTAATCCGCTCGGCATTGCAGCGCGGCCAGGGCCAGGCTGTTGACCTTCGTTTCGATGGTGTCGCCGCGCGAGGTGAGCACCACCGGAGCTGATGTGCCGCAGAGCATCGAGGCCGAGGTGCTGCTTTGTGGGAAGTATTGCAGGGCTTTGTAGAGGATGTTGCCGGCCTGAATGTCGGGCATCAAGAGGATGTCGGCCTTGCCGTCGAGGCAACTTTGCAATCCCTTGTTGGTCAGTGCAGTGGGGAGAATGGCGCAAAGGAGGTCCATCGGCCCATCCAGCAGTATCGGCCCAAATTCGCCCTGAGCGGCGCGCGCTTTCAGCGTGACGTAGTCGAGCGTGAGGGGAAACTTCTCGCTCACCTTTTCGGTGCAGTGGAGCAGCGCCACTCGCGGCACTTCGATGCCCAAAGAGCGGGCCACAGTGGTGGTGTAGCGGAGCTGGGCGGCACGCTGTTCGAGGGTGGGAGCGGGGATGACGGCCACGTCGGAGAGGAGCAGCAGACGGTCGGTCTCGCTGGTTTCGAACACGGCTACGTGACTGATGACATTGCCCTCGGGGCGCAGGCCATAGGTTTTGTTGAGCACCTCGCGCAGGAGGTCGTCGGTGTTGACCATCCCTTTCATGAGGAGGTCGGCCTCCCCGTCGTGTACCAGTTGTACGGCCTTCCGGATGGCCTCAGCGATGGTGGGGGCAGGCCGATGCTCGATGTGGGCCGCCACTTCGGGAGCCACCCGGCGCAAAGTATTTTCGTGAACTTCGCCCACGAGGATAGCGTGGACGAATCCCATCTCGACTGCTTCAATCACAGCACGCAGGGTGTGGTCGTCGGAAGGATGGCACACGGCCACACGGGCACGCTGCGGCAGCGCCTGCAAGCGGTCGTAGAGGGCGATGAAGGAGGTGATGGGCGACATAGTAGTAGTGTTTTTAAGGATGAAACGTGGGGTGAAATGTCGCTTTCAAGGTGGGGCAACTCCTTTGAGATGCGATGGAAAAGCAGGGCAAATATAAGAATAACTTGCGAATGGTGGAGGTGTTTTCTTTGTTTTTCTTGAAAATTCTTGTGTTTTCTGACAAATGGCTTTGGTCGCTCGAAGAGAGAAGGGCGTTTCACACGCGATTTACACGATAAGTCCGAAGGGCAGAAGTATCAAAAAAAAACTCCCCATCGGGCAAGGAACGCGCGATGGGGAGCTTTTGAGATGAGAACACAGGGGAGGAACGGAGCGCTTATTTGATAGCAATCAGTTCGACCTTGAAGATGAGGGTGGCGAAAGGCGGGATGGTGCGATTGCCGTGCTCGCCGTAAGCGAGGTTGTAGGGGATGCAGAGTTCGTAGGTAGATCCTACGGGCATCAGCTTCAGGGCTTCGGTCCAGCCTTTGATGACCTGCGTTACGCCGAAAGTGGCTGTTTGTCCGCGTTGGTAACTGCTGTCGAAGACGGTGCCGTCGATGAGTTTGCCCTCATAGTGCACTTCCACTTGTGCCGTGTCGGTGGGAAGTGCGCCGGTGCCTTGCGTGATGACCTTGTAGAGCAAGCCGCTGGGGGTGGACTTCACGCCTTTTTCCTGTTTGTAGTTGGCGATGAAAGCCGCGTTAGCCGCTTTGCGCGTTTCGTTCATGTAGTTTTCTTGCTGCTCAGCGACTTTGGAGGCAGAGTCGGCCGAGATTTTGGCAGCGCCCGAAAGTCCGTCGATGAGCCCTTGCACGAAGAGGCGTCCGTCCACGTAGGTGGTGTCTTCCTTGCCGGTGGCTTGCTTGTTGATGGCGGGGATGACTTTAGCATTTTGTTCGGCAATGTCGGCCCCCGAGACGATGGCGCGCATACGCTTCACGTCGTCGGCTGTGTAGCGACCGCTGAGCCCTTCGATGAAGTGGTTGTACTGGGTGGAGTCGATGCCGCGCTGGGCAATGTAGTTCTTGAGCGAGGGAGCTTGTGCCACACCGATGGCATAAGAAAATTCGGCTGCGGGGACAGGTTTGAGTTTGTTTTTCGACAACGGTGGTCTTGCGCTTCTTGGGGGCGCGAGCCACAGCGCCCAAGCCGAGGGGTGGCAGCGAGGGCGAGGAGGAGCAGAGAGCGAAGTTTCATTTTCTAATAACGATAGATGCTAAATGAGATGCTAAATGCAGGCGACCTTGTGCGGCCTGCACAAGGTCACCGCAAATATATTAGTCGTTGATTTTGACCAGTTTGATTTTGAACACGAGGGCAGAGTAGGGAGGGATGGGACCGCTCTGCTGTGCACCATAGGCTTGATTCCAGGGGATGTAGACTTCCCATTCTGCACCCACCTGCATGTTGGTCAGGGCGGTGGTGAAGCCGGGGATGACTTGGTTGCAGGCGAAGTTGGCGGGTTGCCCCTGCGAGGAGTCAAACACGGTGCCGTTGGAAAGCTTGCCTTCGTAGGTCACAGCCACTGTCTGGTCGGTGCGAGGTTTGGCACCGGTGCCGGCTACGATTTCCTTGTAGTAAACGCCGCCGGGGAGAGGCTTCACACCAGGAGTTTTGGCAATCTTGGCCATAAAAGCTTCATTTTGCTTCTTGGCTTCGCCGAACACTTTCTCGTTGGCCGCAGCGGTCATGCGGTCCATCACGCTTTTGAGGATGGGCTGTACGGTTTCGCGAGTGATGGGTTGCTTCTTTTCCTTGTCGAGGTAGAGGCCGCTGTTGCCCGAATGGGCGGCGAGGAAACCAGCGAGGAATTGCTTGGTGGAGAGGTGCTTGGTGCTGTCGCCGGCGAAGACCTGCTGCTCAACACCGGTGAACATGCGCGTCTTCATCTGCATACCGGCCTGCATACCCATCTGGTAAGCGATTTCCTTCTTGTCGTCCGACGAGTGGAGACCATCCTTGATACCTTTGAGGAAGGCTTCCACGTAGGTGGAGTCGCTGCCTGCCTGCATGAGGTACATCTTGGCCTCTTCTTCCGTGGGGCTGTTGGAGATACCCAAGGCATAGCTCAGCGTGTCGACATCGGTTTTCAGATCGGCTTCGGGCTGGCTGCCCTTACCGTTGCAGGCGCTCAGAAGCGCGGTGGCTGCCATCAAGGCTGCCATAAATGTTTTTTTCATTGTGTATGATATTATTTTGTTTTGCGATAGAGAAGTGAGGGATTACTCGTTGATGCCGAGCAACTCAACGTCGAAGATGAGCGCTGCGTAGGGAGGAATGCTGCCACCGGCACCTTGCGCACCATAAGCGAGGTTGAAGGGGATGAAGAAGCGGAACTTGGCGCCTACTGCCATGAGTTGCAAACCTTCCGTCCATCCGGCAATGACGCCGTTGAGGGGGAACGTCGCCGGTTCGCCACGCTTGTAACTGCTGTCGAACACCGTGCCGTCGATGAGGCGGCCTTCATAGTGGCAGCGCACGCGGTCGGCAGCCGTGGGCTTCTGGCCGATGGCAGGAGTGAGCACCTCGTATTGCAGTCCGGAAGCCGTTACGGTTACGCCTTCTTTCTTGGCGTTTTTCAGCGAGGAATTGCTCACCGGCTTCACGGGCTTCTTTGCCGGCAGCTTCTTGTTGTTCTTGGAGATATTTCTGCACAAGACCCTGTGCTTGCGTTTCGGTCATTTCGAGTTTTTCGTCCTGAATCACGTGTTCGACGGCGCGTACAAATTCGCTGCTGTTGAGACCATCGATGTTCATTCCTTTGAGGTTGTGGCCGATAATCAAGCCAAGGGCATAAGAGAGTTTATCCATGTGTTTTGTTGTCTTAATCATTTGATTTGGGCGCAAAGATACTGATTTCGCACAACATAACCGAAAAGAAGCTCATTTTTTAATGTAAGAAAGAGGAAAAAGAAGAGAAAGTCAATGCTTTTCTTGTCGTTTTGCAGGCGTTGATGTATCTTTGCAATTAGATATAAAACAATAAGCAAACGAAAGCTATGGAATATAACTTCAGAGATATTGAAAAGCGCTGGCGCGAAACTTGGGCGCGTGAGGGCACTTACCGCACAGAAGAGAGAACCGACAAACCGAAGTTCTACGTGCTCAATATGTTCCCCTATCCCTCGGGAGCCGGGCTGCACGTGGGGCATCCGCTCGGCTACATTGCTTCCGACATCTATGCCCGCTACAAGCGGCTGCGCGGCTACAACGTCCTGAACCCCATGGGCTACGATGCCTACGGTCTGCCGGCCGAACAATATGCCATTCAAACGGGGCAGCACCCTGCCATCACCACGCAACAGAACATTGCACGCTATCGCGAACAACTCGACAAAATCGGTTTTTGCTTCGACTGGAGTCGCGAAATCCGAACCTGCGATGCCGACTATTACCACTGGACGCAATGGGCGTTTCAGCAGATGTTCGCGTCGTACTACGACAACGCTGCGCAAAAGGCTGCGCCCATCGAACAACTTGTGGCGCATCTGGAAGCCCACGGCACCGCCGGGCTGAATGTGGCACAGAGCGAAGAATTGCACTTCACCGCCGAAGAGTGGGCGGCCAAGAGCAGTGTCGAACAGCAAGAAGTGCTGATGAACTACCGCATCGCCTATCTCGGCGAAACGATGGTGAACTGGTGTCCGGCTTTGGGTACGGTTTTGGCCAATGACGAGGTGGTAGACGGTGTTTCGGAACGCGGCGGACACCCTGTCGTACAAAAAGAAGATGAAGCAGTGGTGCTTGCGCGTGAGCGCCTATGCCCAACGCTTGCTCGACGGACTCGAAACCATCGACTGGACCGACTCGCTCAAAGAAACGCAACGCAACTGGATTGGCCGTTCGGAAGGTACCGAAATGGAATTTTCGGTGAAAGACAGCGAAGTGCGTTTCACCATCTTCACCACTCGTGCCGATACGATTTTTCGGCGTTACCTTCATGGTGCTCGCTCCCGAAAGCGAACTCGTGGCGCAACTCACCACTGAGGCGCAGCGGGCGGAAGTGGAGGCTTATGTTGAGGCCACGAAGAAGCGCACCGAGCGCGAACGCATCGCCGACCGCCGCGTGACCGGTGTGTTCTCCGGCAGCTATGCCGTCAACCCCTTCACCGGTGAGGAAATTCCCGTGTGGATTTCCGACTACGTCCTGCCGGCTACGGAACCGGTGCCATCATGGCCGTGCCTGCCCACGACAGCCGCGACTATGCCTTTGCCCGCCATTTCAATCTCCCCATTGTCCCTCTCATCGAAGGGGCGGACGTGAGCGAAGAGAGTTTCGATGCCAAAGAAGGCATCGTCATGAACTCGCCGGCGGCCGGTAAAACGGCTCGCGACGGATTTACGCTCAACGGACTTTCGGTGAAAGAAGCCATCCAGCGCACCAAAGCCTTTGTGACCGAACAACACCTCGGTCGCGTCAAGGTGAACTTCCGCCTGCGCGATGCCATCTTCTCGCGTCAGCGCTATTGGGGCGAACCTTTCCCGGTCTACTACAAGGACGGCATGCCGCAGATGATACCTGCCGAATGCCTTCCCCTCGAACTCCCTGAAGTCTCGAAATTCCTCCCCACCGAAACGGGCGAACCGCCCCTTGGCAATGCCACTCGCTGGGCGTGGGACACCGCCGCCAACAGCGTGACGGACAACACCCGCATCGACCACAAGACGGTGTTCCCTCTCGAACTGAGCACCATGCCTGGTTTCGCTGGTTCGTCGGCTTACTACCTCCGCTACATGGATCCGCGCAATCACACCGCTTTGGTGGGCAAGAAGGCCGCGGCCTACTGGCAGAATGTCGACCTCTACCTCGGCGGTTCGGAGCACGCCACCGGCCACCTCATCTACGCCCGATTCTGGAACAAATTCCTCCATGACATCGGCATCAGCCCCAAGGACGAACCTTTCCAAAGCTCGTCAATCAAGGTATGATTCAGGGACGCTCCAACTTCGTGTACCGCATCAAGGACACCAACACCTTCGTCAGCCACGGCCTGAAGGACGACTATGAAGTGACGCCCATTCACGTGGATGTGAACATCGTGGAAAACGATGTGCTCGACCTCGAAGCCTTCAAAGCCTGGCGTCCCGAATATGCCACCGCCGAATTCGTGCTTGAAGACGGCCGCTACGTGTGTGGCTGGGCGGTCGAAAAGATGTCGAAGTCGATGTACAACGTGGTCAATCCCGACCTCATCGTCGAAAAGTATGGCGCCGACACCCTCCGCCTCTACGAGATGTTCCTCGGGCCCATCAACCAAAGTAAGCCGTGGGACAGCAACGGCATCGACGGCTGTTCCCGTTTCTTGAAGAAGGCGTGGAACCTCTTCTACAAGGGCGATGCCCTCACCGTGACTGACGACGCGCCCACGAAGGAGAACCTCAAAACGCTCCACAAACTCATCAAGAAGGTGAGCGACGACATCGAAGTGTTCTCTTACAACACCTCCGTGCCCGCCTTCATGATTGCCGTGGGCGAATGGGCGCAACAGAAGTGCACTTCGCGTAGCGTGCTTTCCACCTTTGTGGTACTCCTCGCCCCCTTCGCCCCGCACATCGCCGAAGAACTGTGGCACGCCTTGGGCAACACCACCAGCGTGTGCGATGCCGAATGGCCGGAATTTTGCGAGGACTATCTCAAAGAAGACAGCGTCACCCTCGGCATTTCCTTCAACGGAAAGACCCGCTTCACCCTCGACTTCCCTGCCGATGCCACTGCGGCCGACATCGAAAAGGCGGCGCTCGAAGCGGAGCAAAGTCAGCGCTATCTTGAAGGAATGACCGTGGCCAAAGTCATCGTCGTGCCGGGCCGTATCGTCAATATCGTCTTGAAAAAGTAATGTCACGTTTGCCCTTTTCCATTGGTGAAAAGGGCAAATTCCCTCTACCATACCATGTCTCCACATTTCAAATTCAATCTCTGGCTCGAAGCCAAGGATTATCTGCTCATCACGCTCGGATTGCTGAGCTATGCCGTGGGCTTCACGCTCTTCCTGCTGCCTCATGAAATCACCACCGGCGGCACCACCGGTTTGGGTTCCATTATTTTCTACGCCACCGGCTGGTGGAAGGTGCAGTACACCTTCTTCCTGGCCAACACCCTCCTCCTCATTATGGCGCTCCGCACGCTCTCGTTGCGCTTCTGCGTGAAGACGATTTTTGCCGTGCTCATGCTCACCCTCCTGCTCTCCAGCGTGGAGTGGGGGATGCAGTACCTCTACGCCACCAATCCCGCGTTGTTTCCTGCCGGCTTCAATGCCCACGTCAAGCTCCCCATCGTCATCGGCAATGCCTTCATGAGTTGCATCTTTGCTGCCTGCATGATGGGCATGGGCATGGGACTTGTGTTTTTGAGCAATGGATCGACGGGCGGCACGGACGTCATCGCAGCCATGGTCAACAAGCACCGCAACGTCTCGCTCGGCACGATGGTGCTCATCAGCGACATTGTCATCGTGAGCACCTCGCTCCTCCTGCCCAACGGCAATCTGCAAAATCTCCTCTATGGCTACACCACGCTCATCGTCATCACTGGAATGCTCGACTTTGTGGTCAATAAGGGGCGGCAGTCGGTGCAGTTCCTCATCTTCTCGGAGCGCTACGACGACATCGCCTCGGCCATCAACGAGTTTCACCGTGGGGTGACGGTGCTCGACGGCACGGGGTGGTACACCAAGCAGGAACGCAAAGTGCTCGTGGTGTTGGCCAAGAAAAGCGAATCCAACATCATCTTCCGCATCATTCAGAGCATCGATCCCAATGCCTTTGTGAGTCAGACGCTCGCCAGCGGAGTGTTTGGCTATGGTTTCGACAAAATCAAGGTCAAGCCCAAACCTGCCCAGCCGCGCCAACGGGATTGGGGAAAGCCTCGCAATTAACCGAAAGGTTGCACCTGTCGCTTTCTCCATCGGAGCAAAAATTAACTCAGAGGTAGTTTTACGTAACTCAGAGCTGCGTAAAACTACCTCTGAGTTTTTTTTCTTCTCTCTCCTCTGTCGGGGACGATTGGTTTGCACGATTTGAGTATTTCTTCTCTGAAAATCCGGAGAGACATAATGGCGTTGCATTCCCCTTGCTTCCTCGCGCGCATGCGCACGTCTCTACTGTCGAAAAGTGTTTTTTTGCCTTCACTGCCTTCACCCTGCTTGAAAATCAAGGGGTTATGGTTGAGCGTTTTTTCCTGTGATCAATCTATATGACGAAGTGTTTCCTGTGGAAATCATTCACCCGTATCTTGCAGATTGTGAGATGATTATGACTGCTGGTGAAGGTGTGAAGGATTTTTGCAAGGTGCTATATAGAGGGGCGCGCGCACGTACGCGCGAAGAAGGGAGAATGATGTTGCAGTCTTCGGAGAACCGCCGGAAAAGGGAATATCTGAGAAAAAGGTCGACGCATGAAAAAGCGAAAAGATGCGGGCAATCGTTGGGTGAACGCGCGAAATGTTGTAACTTTGTGGCCAAGAAATATGTTGAACATTTCAAACCACCGGTGGGTCTCTGTCGTGAGACACTCCTTTTGCCGCATTGGGCATCGGATGAGTTCTTCCTTCCTGTGCTGCAAATTGTGGCTGCTCGTTCTGGTACTCGGAGCGGGCTTTGGGCGTGTGCAGGCACAGCAAGATGTGGCCTTTCAGCAATATTGGCGGGTGGAAACCCTTTGGAACCCCGCTGCCGTAGGGCGGTCGCCGCAACTTTCGATCAACGGTGCGGTGCAAACTCACGCCTCGGGATTTAGCCAAGCGGGCAGCACCATGTGGGCAGGGGCCGATATGGCTTTTCGTTTAGGCGAAACGAACCACGGTGTGGGCGCCTCGTTCCTCAACGACGAAATCGGCCTCTTCTCTCACAAGCGCTTTGCCCTGCAATATGCCTACCACCACCGGATTTGGGGCGGTCGCCTCTCCATCGGTGTGCAAGCCGACATGTTGCAGGAAGATTTGGATGGTTCGAAAGCCGATTTAGGGACAGGCAACGATCCCGCTTTCCCCTCCAGCAAAGTGAATGGTTCTGCCTTTGATGCCTCTCTGGGTTTGCACTTCGAGCGAGGGCCGCTGCGCGTTGGCGCTTCGGCGCTCCACCTGCTCGCTCCGACGGTCGAGATGGGCGAAACCTACCGGATGGAAGTGAAAAGATTGCTAAATCTCAGCACAGCATACAATATCGCCACTCAAAGTCCGTTCTTTACGATAACCCCCTCGGCGATGTTGCGCACCGATTTGAGCGACTATCGCCTCGACCTCACCCTCCGCGGCAACTATTCCTTTGAGAAACGCCACCTTTACGGCGGGCTCAACTATGCCCCGGGGCGCAGCGTCGGCCTTTTTGTAGGCGGTACGCTCCGTGGGGTCGACATCACCTACGGCTACGAAGCCAACACTTCGGGTATGGGCGTCGGTGCCGGACAGCACGAAAGTCACCATAGGCTACAAGATGGACCTTAACCTCGGTCGTCGCACTCGCAACCTGCACAAAAAGTGTGCGGTGGCTGTGAAAAAGGTATAGGTGGGCCGGCTTTTCATCGTTTTTTTCAATCTACTCTTCTATTCAATCACAATATGAAGCAACTTCTTCTTTTTCGTCATCGGTTTGCTTTCCACCGCAACGCTCGTTTCCTGCTTTGGCGGAGGCGGGGCTGCCATGCGCAATGGAGGTGAGGTGGTGGGACGTCGCTCTGCTACGCCCATGGAACCTACGCCTTATGGTATGGTCGAAGTGAAACGCGGTTTTTCTGAAAGTGGGTCTTGGCAAGCAGGACTCGCTTTGGGGCACCGTTGTGCCCGATCGTGAGATTTCGGTCGATGGCTTTTTGGATGGATCAAACCGAGGTGACCAACTCGATGTATCGGCAGTTTGTGGAGTGGGTGCGCGACAGTATCCTCCGCGAGCGACTGGCCGACCCGGCCTTCGGGGGCGATGAAACCTACAAGATTGAAACCGACCGCTATGGCGATCCTGTGAAGCCGCATCTCAACTGGAACAAACCCCTCCCTTGGCGCAAACCCAATGAAGACCAGGAGCGTGCCATCAACAGCCCTCTACACCACCCACATTGACGGCACGAAAATGCTCGATGAGCGCCAGATGCTCTTCCGCTACGAAATCTTCGACTACGAAAAGGCGGCACTGCGCAAGTACCGCCTCAATCCCGAAGAGCGTGTGCTCAACACCGATGTGAGCGTAAATCCCGAAGATCAGGTGATGATTTCGAAAGACACCGCCTATGTCGACGACAATGGCCGTGTGGTGCGCGAAACCATCAACCGCCCCCTCTCCTCCTCCTACGACTTTTTGAACACCTATATCGTGGCTGTCTATCCCGACACCACCGTGTGGGTGAACGACTTTCCCAATGCTCACAACGAGATGTACATGAAAAACTACTTCTCTTCTCCGGCCTACAACGACTATCCCGTGGTGGGCGTGACGTGGGAGCAGGCACAGGCTTTCTGTGCCTGGCGCACCGAGCACCGCCTGCGGGCGATGGGCCCCGAAGCGCGTTTTTTCCAGCGCTACCGCCTGCCGTCGGAGGTCGAGTGGGAATATGCCGCCCGCGGACGTGAAGGCAATCCTTTCCCTTGGGAGACGACCGACACGAAGAACGAAAAGGGGTGTTTCTACGCCAACTTTAAGCCCGACCGCGGTAACTACACCGAAGACGGCAACCTCATCACTTCTCGCGTAGGTACTTACGGCGCCAACAGCAACGGACTCTTTGATATGGCGGGCAACGTGGCCGAATGGACCAACACCGTTTTCACTGAAGCCGGTGTGGAGTCGATGGCCGATGTCAATCCGGAGTTGCGCTACGAAGCCGCAAAGGAAGACCCTTACTTCCTCAAGCGTAAGAGCGTGCGCGGTGGTTCGTGGAAAGACCCCCTTTCCTTTATCCGTTCGGCATGGCGCACGTGGGAATATCAAAATCAGCCCCGCTCCTTTGTGGGCTTCCGCTGTGTGCTCACCAAAGCCGCCACCGCCAGCAGCAATGCTGAAATCAAAAAGAGACGATAACTTTTGGTGAGGGATTGTTTTCTTTCACCTTATCACCTTATCTATTATGTCTAAACTCAACATCGTTGTGCGCCTGCAACACTGGATGGACAGTGTGCCCGGACAAACTTTCCTGAACTATGCCTACTCGTGGGGAGCTGCCATCGTGATTTTGGGAGCGCTCTTCAAACTCACCCACCTTCCGGGCGGTAACTTCATGCTGTTCATCGGTATGGGCACAGAGGCCGTGGTATTCTTCCTCGCTGCTTTCGACCGTCCTTTCGATAAACAAGAAATCGACAAGGAATTGGCACACGACTTTGAGTCCGACGAAGAGATTGAGCGTGCCGAAGGTTGGGAAGCAACCTCAGATTTAGCCGACCAAGAAGCTTCCGAAACCATCGCTTCCGAAACCGCAACCCTCGAAACCGCTCCCAAAGTTACGTCTGTTGCGGCCGATGCTGTGCAAAGCCAAACTGCTCCCACGGCGACTTCTGTTGTAGGTGGAGGGATTGTTGGGGCTTCGGGTACCGTGATTGTTGTAGGTGGTGGCACTTCTGCTTCTCCGTCTTCTATTTCTCCTACTCCTGCGGCTTCGCCCACGGCCGAAATCGGAACGCCCGTAGCACCGCTTCAAACCGCTGTATCTGCACATTTCGACTCCCCCGAAGGTACTGCCACCGTGGAAAAAGAAGCCGACAAACTGGCCACCATCATCCGACTGGCCAACGATGAACTCCTCCGCCGTGCTCAAGCCGTGCTTTCGCCCGAGATGGAGGCTGCCACACAGGACTACATCGAAAAGCTCCGTACCCTCAACGAAACCCTCTCGAAGGTCGACGAACAGAGTGCCCGGCTCACTCGCGATTCACAAGAGATGGAAAATCTCAACCGCACCCTCATTGGCATCAACAAGGTCTACGACCTCCACTTTGCCTCCATCTCCCGCCAAGTCACCACGATTGAAGATATCAACGCGCAAACCCAGCAACTGGCGGCCAAAATCGAAGAGGTCAACCGCATTTATGCCCGTATGATGCAGACGCTCAACGTCATGGGAAACCCTATGGCCGCTGCTTCTGCAAGTGACTCAGCTGCTTCCGGCACACAAGAATAGCAAACTTTCTCTTTCCCACTCACAACGTATGGCAACCAAGAAAAAAACCGGTGTCTCCGCGCCAAAAGATGATCAACCTCATGTACGTGGTACTGATGGCGATGTTGGCGCTCAACGTCTCGCAGGACGTTCTCAAGGGCTTTGTCTTGGTGGGCGACAGCCTCGACCGCACCATCACCAACGCAGAGAAGGAGAATAAGTCCATCTACGAGGATTTTGCAGCACAACTCAAAGCCAACCCCTACCAAAGTGCGCCCTTGGTACGACCGTGCACTGGCCGTGAAGCGAGCTTCCGACAGCCTTTGTGCCATGGCTGAAACTTACAAATGGGCGATTGCCCGAGAAACGGACGGCAAAGAGGGCGATCCGCGCAACATCCAAAACAAGGAAGACCTTGATGCCGCGGCCACCATCCTGCTCAATCCCGTTTCGCAACACGGCCGAAAGTTGTTCAAGCAAATCAATGCCTATCGCAACTTCATCCTGAGCAACGTTACCGATGCGCGACAGAAAGCCATCATTGCCTCCAACCTCAGCACCGACGTCCCCGCCTCCCCCGACAACATCGGAAAGAATTGGCAGGGAGTACATGTTCGAATCCATGCCCTCCATCGCTGCCATCACGATGTTGAGCAAACTGCAAAGCGATGTGCGCAAGGCCGAAAATGAGGTCATTCACACACTGGCCGCTAACATTGATGTGAAAGACATCCGCGTCAACGAACTGAGCGCTTACGTGCTTCCCGAGTCTACGACGCTCTTCCCCGGCGACGAGTTTCGCAGCCACATCTTCATGGCAGCCGTCGACACCACCCAGCGCCCTGAAATCTACGTCAATGGTCGCCGCATCAGTGCCAATGGCCAATACAATTTCCACGTGGGCGCACCAGGCGAATACACCTTCGGCGGCTACATCTCCATGCCCAACGCTGCCGGTGAAATCGTGCGACGGGAATTCAAGCAGAAATACAGCGTCATCGCTCCTCCGGTGGGTGCTACTGTGGCGGCCGACTTGATGAACGTCCTCTATGCCGGCTACGAAAACCCCATCTCCGTCAGCGCCTCCGGCGTGTCGGCCGATAAAATCTCGGTAGCCATGAGCGGCGGCAGCCTTGTTTCGCGCGGCAACGGAAAATATGTGGCGCGTCCTGCCAAAGTGGGACAAGACGTCTCCTTCACCGTCACCGGTGTTGTGGGCGGCAAATCGCAAACTATGGGCGCGTTCTCTTTCAAAGTGCGCAAACTTCCCGACCCCACGGCCTACATCACCGTGGGCGACGATATGTTCCGCGGCGGTAAGATTGCCAAAGGCAACATCATCGGTGCCAAGCGTCTCGGTGCCGCCATCGACGATGGCCTGCTCAACATCCCCTTCCGCGTTCTCTCCTTCGAGTGCGTCTTCTTCGACCGCTTGGGCAACACCATCCAGCGCCGCTCTGCCGGTGCCGACTTCACCGACGACCAGCGCAACATCATCCGCAGCCTTTCGCGCAACAACCGCTTCTACATCAGTTCCGTGCGCGCCATCGGTCCGGACGGCATTGAGCGCACCCTCTCCGGAGCGCTCGAAGTCATCATCAACTAAAAAAATCCTCGTTTCCACGCTCATGAATTTGAAACGCATTTTCAGCCTACTTTTGCTCCTCCTCGCCCTCCACGGGGTGGCGCAACCTCCGGCACGACAGCGAGAAGCTGCCGCTACGGACAATGCTCAAAACGGAGCAAAACCCGCGACCGAAAAGTCGCGTTCCGCTGCAGCTTTGGGTTCTATCCGCGAGTTTCCCACGGCTGCAACCATGCCGCAGGACGTGGTGTGGCGGCGTGATGTCTACCGTCGGGTAGATTTGCGCAAAGATGCCAATGCACCTCTTTACTATCCCATCTTTCCACAGAATGGGCGTGAAAATCTTTTTGTCTATCTTTTTCCACCTCATCCTGCGCAACAAAATCAAGGCTTACGAATATACGCGCGATGCCAATGAGCACTTCGATGAGGCCCATGTGGTGAAGGGCAAGAAAATCCTCGACGACAACCACATCTTCTACGAATCGGTCGATGGCAAAATGCGGCTCAACGATGCCGACCTTCCCTCCGAAGATGTCAAAGTCTATTTCCTCAAAGAGAGTGTCTACTACGACCAGCGCACCGCCATCTTCCGCACCAAAGTCACCGCTCTCTGCCCGGTTGTGGTGAGCGGCACCAGCGAATTTGGGGAGAGCGAACAGCAGCAGATTCCCCTCTTCTGGGTCAATTACGAGGAAGCCGCTCCCCATCTCGCCAAACTCTCCCTGATGGGCAGCAACCTCAACAACGCTGCCGAGATTTCGGCCGACGATTACTTCGCCACCAATCGCTACGAGGGCGACATCTACAAGACCACCAACCTCCAAGACCGCATCATCGCGCAATATGCAGTGACCGACTCAGCGCAGGTCAAGGAGCGGACGCGCATCGAGGGCGAACTCAAAGAGTTTGAAGACCACGTTTGGGGCAACGACCTCAAACCGACCACTCCCGATGCCGTCAAGACAGACTCGCTTTCTGCGGCCGATGTGCCACCTTCCGAAGCGGCAGACACACCGCGCCGCACACGCCGCACACGTCGCACCACCGTCAAGGCTGAAGTCACCACCAAGCCCGAAACCCCTAAACCCAAGAAATCACCTTCATCTACTTCCTATTCCGTGCGCCGACAGCGACACTAATTCTTTTTTCGCCTCCCCTCGGAGATGCCGTCTCGACATCTCCAAGGGGAGTTTTTTTGCGCCCACAGTCGCCGAATCTTTTCCCCTATACCTACTTATACACTTGAACAACCCCGATTAGTCTATGAAAGTAATCAATTTTGCCGAACACAACAGCGTCATCAACAACTACATTGCCGAACTCCGCGACATCAACATTCAGAAGAATCGCGCCTGGTTTCGTCAAAACCTCCGCCGCATCGGCCACGCCATGGCCTATGAAGTGTCGCGTACCCTGCAATACAGCCGCAAGATGGTGCAGACTCCTCTTGCCCAAGCCGAAGCCAACACCATCGACGACCGTATTGTCATCGGCACCGTCCTGCGTGCCGGCCTTGCCCTCCACGAAGGTTTTTTGGACGTCTTCAACGAGGCCGACAGTGCCTTTGTGAGTGCCTATCGCAAGGAGGGGCGCAAGGAAGATATTGAGGTGTGTGTCGAATACATCGCCTCTCCCTGCCTCGATGGTTGCACCTTTATGCTGGTCGACCCGATGCTGGCCACCGGTGGCTCTTTCAATCTGGCCTATCAAGCCTACCTGACGAAAGGCACACCCGCTAAACTCCACATCTGTGCCGTCATCGGTTGCGAAGAGGGCGTGGAGCGTCTCAAACAGCTTTTCCCCTCCGACGATGTGACGCTCTGGATTGCCGCCATCGACCCCATGCTCAACGACGTGGCCTATATCGTGCCCGGATTGGGGGATGCCGGCGACCTCTGCTATGGCGACAAACTTTCCGAATAGGGGGCGTCCATCGGTAAGACCCACTGTGGTTGTATTTGAGACCGATGTTCGCCCACATCACCAACCTTCGTCTCTTCCGTATGGTCCGATGTCACAGCCACTGACATCGCCTCCCGCTTCCGCCGCAAATAATCGACCAAGACAAACGGCAGGACAAATCATTTTTGCTATTAGCTGTATTACATCATAACTAAAAATACCATGAATTTGAAGTTTTTGAACACACTTGCTTTTCTATCTGGATTTATGATAGCCAACACTGTATGTGCTCAGCGAGAACAAGGGATATTTGTGGAATTTTTGGGATCGTCAACTTCGGTGGGCGTTCACTATGATACGCGATTTAATGATTATACCTCTTGGGGGGGGAGAATCGGTATTGCCTATACCCATTCTAAATCTCAAGATTTTTTTGAGTCTGCTCCAGAGCGCACAAGGGGTTGGAGTTTCCCCATAGCAGTAAATCATCTGATAGGTAAAGGTAGACATCAGGCAGAAATTGGCATCGGTTTCAGTTTTGGCTTTTACACTTGCATGTATCATGATAAAGTTAATAGGGAAGTCGAATATGACAGAACGGGTACATTTTGCTTTTTGGACTTGGGCTATCGCTATCAATCTAAGCAGGGCCTTATGATACGTGCGGGAATCAATCCTGGTGTAGCATTGGGTAGGTACGACCCTTTGGGAAGAGAAGAGTATGGTGTTGACCGTGCCGCAGTAATTTACCCTTATATAAGTCTTGGTTATAAGTTTTAATTAAAAATGTAAATGAAGAAAATGGTTCATCCGACATTTGGAGTGATGAGATTTAATCTTTTGATAATCAATATTTTATTTCGCTCTACACTTTTTAGGACTCCTTTATTTACTGCGATTAAAGAATATGAAGGTGCTAATTTAGAGATTAGAAAACATATCGTACACAGTTCATATAATGAGAGATTTAGAAAGGCTCTTTAGCTATGAGAGGGGTAACATTCTATCATACCATCACTCCAAATGTCGGATGAACCTTATATTATCCCGATTATTGGAGAGAGTGTTTATAATGTATTAGGGGAGAATAAAGCCTCTGAAAAAATAGCTAAGCAACTTGACCGCTTTCTCGTAAACAAAGGAATACATTTCTTCTCAGGGTTGGATACAAGTAATTCAGGGAAACAGATACAATTCTTTTCCGAGAATGACAAAGCCATATATAGTTTTTTTAGTAATGACATCACATGGAATGGAGGTGGTTATAGAATCAATAATACTTTCCTGAAGTATTATAGAAATATTATGTTGGAGCTCTCTATCAACTTTGGCGGTTCTACTCCAAAAGTAAAGATGAAACCCAGTATTACAGATAATGATTTCTTGGGAGTACCTGAAATATTTTTCTGTGAAGGTATTGTGTATACTATAGATGGCGATGGTTGGATAGGGGCGAGGATTATACAAGAGGCTCCTGATGAGTCTATCTCAGCAGGAGCGTTAGGAGGAAGAAGGTAGCCTTTATCCTTTTTTTGGGAGATCGGTCCACCATCCATCCCCGAGAGGATGGATGGTGGAAGGTCATCCCTCCCCACCCCCTCGTTGATGTGCCGCCCCTTTCGCGAACGTGTCCCTATGGATATATAGACATCTCGCCCACCCAAAACGCCACTCACCCCCGACTTTAACACGGATTTAACATTTCGTCTCGAGAGGCAGGGCTTTATTCCGCATCATGACCTGCCCGAAAGAGGACGTCGTGCCAACTACATCAGAGACAGATTGATTTACCTCAGAGGTAGTTTCATTTACCTCAGACCTAAATTGATTGACCTCATAGATTGTGGATGCTACAGATGATTTCCCCGTTTTTCCTCGCGCGCGTATACACTACACGTAGTCGTTGTTTTTTTCCTTCACTGCCTTCACCCTCCTGCATTTCGGCACAGGAGTGGTGAAGGGAAATCGCGTCTTTGCCTTCACCTCTAAATCTCCGAATTTCAGCCATTTGTGCATTGGGTGAAGGCAGTGAAGGATAAAATAGGCCTATATAGAGTGTAATACGCGCGCGAGGAGAACGGCAGTCGAAAAGTTACTTTTGTACGCTCAAATCCTCTTTCTCATCTTTTTTTCGTACTTTTGTCCCGACATCATAGAACTTTCTGCTTATGAAACCATTTTTTCTGTTCTTGATTTACCTCTTGGGAGGTTGGGCCGCAATGCTGCCCGCTGCGGCCGATGTGCCCGTCTACGTCTGGCAGCACTGGAACGACTCGACCAGTGAGGAGAGTTTGGAGCGCGATTTCCACATCCTCCACACCCATCAAGTGAAAGGCGTCTGCTTCAATGCTGGTTTTCAGATGGAACGGATTGCCTTGGCTGCAAGAGTGGCCAAGCGAGAGGGACTGGAATTTCATGCGTGGGCGCCGGCCATGATGCAGCCCGATTGCGATTCCACGTGGTATGCCGTCAACCGTCATGGCGAAAGTGCCTACCGCCGCCCGGCCTATGTGCCCTACTACACCACGCTCGACCCTCACAACCCGCAGGTAGTGCACTGGCTGTGCGAGCAATATGCCCGCGTGGCCGCCATTCCCGAGGTGGACTATGTGCAACTGGACTACATCCGCTATGCCGATGTGATTTTGGCCGAAGGCTTGTGGAAAAAAAGTACGGACTGGTGATGCACGAAGAGTACCCTCCGGCCGACTATTGCTATTGCGACGACTGCGTGGGGGATTTCCGACGGCAGACGGGCATCGACATTCGTGCGGTATCCGATCCCTCGAAGGTGCAGGAGTGGGCGCAATTTCGCTGCGGCAACGTGACGCGCTGCGTGAATGCCATCTGTGCCGCGGTTCATGCACAGGGCAAGCGGGTGAGTGCCGATGTCTTTCCCGGGCCGAAGCGCCATGCCGAGCGCATGGTGCGGCAGCAGTGGGACCGATGGCACGTGGATGCCTATTTCCCGATGAACTACAACGACTTCTATCTGCGTCCGGCCTCTTGGGTGGGCGAGGTGACGCGCGAGGAGGTAGAAGCCGTCCGCGCCCGATGGGGGCAACCTGTCTATAGCGGCCTCTTCATCTGCCGCGATTGGCGCAACAAAGCCAACGTGGTCGATCCCGAAAACTCCGGACTGACTCCCGACGAACTGCGTGAGGCTGTGGAGGGGGCTTTGCGGGCCGGGACACGTGGCCTCTCGCTGTTTTCGGCTGAGAGCATGACACCCGAACACTGGAAGGCGCTGAACGAAACTTTGGAACGTTGGTGCCACTAAACATTGAAACACAAAAAGACAAACTGATGAAACGAAATCTCTTATTGCTTCTGCTTGCCATGGTGAGCGGTTGGTTGTTGGCCGCTTGCAACGATGGCGAAGATGGTATTAAGCCGGTGGACACTGTCCGCGTGGGCGACCGCGTTCCGGCCTTTCAAGTGACCCTCCACGATGGTACGACGTTCGACAGTCGGACACTCGAAGGAAAGGTGACGGTCATCACCTTTTTCAACACCACCTGTGGTGATTGCCGCCGTTTTCTGCCACAACTCGAAGCGGCCTATCGGCAGGTGAAGACCGCTGCTGCTCCTCTCGCTCAGACGCGATTTGTCGCCATCAGTCGGGCACAAAATGATGCCGATGTGACCCACTATTGGACGGCACAGCAATTCACCGTACCTTATTCTGCTCAGGGAGACCGCGCCATCTATCGTCTTTTTGCCCAAGCCGTGATTCCTCGGGTTTATGTGATCAATCGCGAAGGGAAGGTGACCGCTGCCTTCAATGATGTGGACACCCCCGATGCCACCAAACTGCAGGCCGCCATTGCTGCGGCTTGGCAGTGAACCAGCCGAGGGGAGAACAAGATTCCTTGGGAATAACCTCTGCAGCCTACAACGAAAGTGCTTTTGAGACTTTCGTTGTAGGCTTTGTTTTTGAGCGAAAAGGTTTTCCGAGAAAATCTTTCCGAAAAAATCTTTCTGAAAAATCTTGAAAAAAATAAGCGGTTAAGTCTTGTTCGATTGAGGATAAGTTCGTATCTTTGCAGGGCAAAAGTAAGAGGCAATCGCTCTTACACGGCGTTTGTGCCGTGAAAATCAATCGGTTATATAGCAATTTTGACAATTAATCAATAACCATTCGCCCTGCCGGAGTAGAGACTTTTGGCAGGCTACGAAATTCAAATCAATAAATTCCAAATGCCAGGATTATTAGGAAAGAAAATCGGAATGACTTCCGTTTTCAGTGCCGACGGCAAGAATGTGCCGTGCACAGTTATCGAATGCGGTCCTTGCGTAGTAACTCAGATCAAAACTGTCGAAAATGACGGTTATGCTGCAGTTCAAGTGGGTTTCCAGGACGCAAAGGAGAAGAATGTCTCAGCTCCTCTGTTGGGCCACTTCAAGAAAGCAGGTGTTACGCCCAAGCGTCATTTGGCTGAATTCGTTTATGATGAAGAGCATAATCTCGGTGATGCTATCACTGTGGAGCTTTTCGGTGAAAACGACTTCGTCGATGTAGTGGGAACCTCCAAGGGTAAAGGTTTCCAAGGTGTTGTGAAGCGCCATGGATTTGGTGGTGTCGGTCAGACAACCCACGGTCAGGACGACCGCCTTCGCAAGCCCGGTTCGATTGGTGCTTGTTCTTATCCCGCAAAGGTCTTCAAGGGTCTGCGCATGGGTGGCCAAATGGGCGGCAAGCGCGTTACTACTCAGAACTTGAAAGTGTTAAAGGTAATCCCCGAACACAACCTTCTTTTGGTGAAGGGCAGCGTTCCGGGTTGCAATGGTTCAATCGTAATTATCGAAAAGTAAGACATGGAAGTTATCGTAAAGAATATCAAGGGTCAGGACACCTCGAAGAAGGTAACCCTTAACGACGGTGTCTTCGGTGTTGAACCCAATGATCACGCCATTTATCTCGATGTGAAGCAGTATCTCGCTGCACAGCGTCAAGGCACTGCAAAGTCTAAGGAACGCAGCGAAATGAGTGGCTCTACTCGCAAGCTCGGTCGTCAGAAGGGCGGCGGTGGCGCACGTCGCGGTGACATCAACTCTCCCGTATTGGTGGGTGGTGCTCGCGTGTTTGGTCCTAAGCCCCGTAACTACGACTTCAAGCTCAACAAGAAGGTGAAGCAGTTGGCTCGTCGCTCTGCACTCTCTTACAAAGTCAAGGAAGATGCTCTCATCGTAGTGGAAGACTTCACGTTTGATGCTCCCAAGACGAAGAGCTTTATCGAGTTGCTCAACAACTTGCAGATTGCCGACAAGAAGGCGCTCGTTGTTGTGGCCGGTGCTGATAAGAACGTGTATCTCTCTTCTCGCAACCTTCCCAAGGCAAAAGTAGCTGCTGCTGCCGACCTAAACACTTACGGTGTGCTTGATGCCGCTGTGATGGTGGTGACGGAAAGCGCAGTCGCTAAGATTGAAGAAGTTCTCGCCAAGTAAATCACCAATAACAAAACGAAGTAATGGCATTCATTATCAAACCCCTCGTCTCTGAAAAAGATGACAAAGCTGGCGGAGAAGCAGAATCAATTCGGCTTCGTCGTTAAGCCCGAAGCCAACAAGCTTCAGATTAAAGCTGAGGTTGAGGCTCGTTACGGCGTGACTGTTACCGACGTTAACACTATGGTGTACGCTGGTAAGAGCAAATCTCGCTATACTCGCGCTGGTCTCCTCCGTGGACGTACCAACGCTTTCAAGAAGGCCATCGTCACCGTGAAGGAAGGCGAGACCATCGATTTCTATAGCAATATCTAATCAAAGAAATGGCAGTACGTAAATTTAAGCCCACAACTCCGGGCCAAAGACACAAAGCTATCGGTACGTTCGAAGAAATTACTGCATCAGTACCGGAAAAAAATCTCTCGTTTACGGTAAGCGCGTCAGCGGTGGTCGTAACAACGTCGGTAAGATGACTATGCGTTATCTCGGCGGTGGCCACAAGCGTAAGTATCGCCTCATCGACTTCAAGCGCGAGAAAGATGGAGTTCCCGCAGTGGTAAAGACCATCGAGTACGATCCCAACCGTTCGGCTCGCATCGCCCTTCTTTACTATGCTGACGGTGAAAAGCGTTATATCATCGCTCCCAATGGATTGAAGGTTGGCGACCAATTGCTCTCCGGTGCTGAAGCAGCTCCCGAAATTGGTAACGCACTTCCCCTTCAGAACATCCCCGTGGGTACGGTTATCCACAACATCGAGCTCCGTCCCGGTCAAGGCGCACTCCTCGTTCGCTCCGCCGGCAACTTCGCTCAGCTCACCTCTCGTGAAGGTAAGTATTGTGTCATCAAACTTCCTTCTGGTGAAACTCGTCAGATTCTCAGTGCATGTAAGGCTACCATCGGTAGCGTAGGTAACTCCGACCACGCTCTCGAATCGAGCGGTAAGGCCGGTCGCAGCCGCTGGTTGGGCCGTCGTCCTCACAACCGTGGTGTGGTTATGAACCCTGTCGATCACCCCATGGGTGGTGGTGAAGGTCGCCAATCCGGTGGTCACCCACGTTCGCGTACTGGTCTCTATGCTAAGGGTCTCAAGACTCGTGCACCCAAGAAGCAGAGCAGCAAGTACATTATCGAAAGACGTAAGAAATAACAGCACTAAAAGAATCGCAATATGAGTCGTTCTCTTAAGAAAGGTCCCTACATCGCAGTATCTCTCGAAAAGAAGATTCTCGCCATGAACGAAAATGGCAAGAAGAATGTGGTGAAGACATGGGCTCGCGCTTCGATGATTTCCCCCGATTTCGTGGGACATACCGTCGCAGTGCACAATGGTAACAAGTTCATCCCTGTTTACGTAACCGAAAACATGGTTGGCCATAAGCTCGGTGAGTTTGCACCCACCCGCAAGTTTGGCGGCCACGGTGGTAACAAGAAGAAGTAAGGCAGAAGGCCGGTTACCCAACAACCTCAATCCAATTAAAACTAAAATCTCACTTAAATAATGGGAGCAAGAAAAAGATTGGCTGCTCAAGCTCGCAAGGCAGCTCTCCAAACCCAATATTTTGCAAAGCTGAACGATTGCCCCTCTTCGCCCCGTAAGATGCGCTACGTTGTAGACATGGTACGCGGAATGGAAGTGAATCGTGCCCTCGGTACGCTTCACTTCAGCAAGAAGGCTGCCGCCAAGGACGTCGAACTTCTCCTTCGTTCGGCCATTGCCAACTGGGAACAAAAGAATGATCGCAAAGCAGAAGAAGGCGAATTGTTCGTAACGAAAATCTTCGTAGACGGTGGTGCTACGCTCAAGCGTATGCGTCCCGCTCCGCAAGGTCGCGGCTATCGCATTCGCAAGCGTTCTAACCACGTAACCATCTTCGTGGGAACGAAAGAAGAAAACATCGACTAATTAGAAACAAACATGGGACAAAAGATTAATCCTATCGCCAACCGACTTGGCATTATCCGCGGTTGGGACTCCAACTGGTTCGGTGGTTCTAACTTTGGCAAAAACATCCTCGAAGATAGCAGAATCCGCGAATACCTCGATGCTCGTTTCAAGAGCTACATCGAAAAGCCTGGTCGTGGTAATGCCAGCAAGAAAGAATACACCAGCGTTTACGAATACATCTCTCGCACGGTGATTGAGCGCACGCCCAAGCTCGTGACCATCACCATCTGCACCAGCCGTCCCGGTATGATCATCGGTCAGGGTGGTAAGGATGTAGAAGCCCTCAAAGCACAACTTCAGAAAATCACCAACAAGGATGTCCAAATCAACATCTACGAGGTGAAGAAGGCCGATATCGATGCCAACATCGTCGGTAAGAGCATCGCTCGCCAGATTGAAGGTAAGATCGCTTATCGTCGTGCCATCAAGAAGGCCATCGAAAACGCAATGCGTGGTGGCGCTGAAGGTATCAAGGTGCAGATCAGCGGTCGTCTGAATGGTGCAGAAATTGCCCGTAGCGAAATGTTCAAGGAAGGCCGTACGCCTCTCCACACTTTCCGCGCAGATATCGACTACTGCCAAACTGAAGCCCTGACGAAAGTCGGTATCCTCGGCATCAAGGTTTGGATTTGCCGTGGCGAAGTTTACGGTAAGAAGGACCTCGCCCCCAACTTCACCCCTGAAAAGGACAATGGTCGCCGCGAAGGTGGACGTCGTGAAGGCGGTCGCCCCAACCGCAACAGAAGAAATTCTAACCGTTAATTCTATCCGTTTAGAACATTATGTTACAGCCTAAAAGAACAAAATATCGCCGCCCGCATAAGGGTCGCAGCAAAGGCACAGCACAGCGCGGTAACCAGCTTGCTTTCGGTAGCTTTGGTATCAAAAGCCTCGATACACACTGGATTACCGGCCGTCAAATCGAAGCTGCTCGTATCGCAATGACGCGCTATATGCAGCGTGAAGGTCAGAGCTGGATTCGTATCTTCCCTGACAAGCCCATCACCAAGAAACCTGCTGATGTCCGCATGGGTAAGGGTAAGGGTGACCCCGTAGGTTACGTTTTCCCCATCACGCCCGGTCGCATCATTTTCGAAATCGAAGGTGTACCCTTTGAGGTGGCCAAGGAAGCCCTCCGCCTCGCAGCACAGAAGCTTCCCGTGACCACGAAGTTCATTGTTAGACACGACTACGACAAAAAAGCTTGATTATGAAAATTGCAGAAATTCGTGAACTCAAGAGCAACGGCGAACTCGCAGAGCGCCTTGCCGCTGAGGTTGCCGCCTACGAAAAGATGGTTGTCAACCACAGCATCTCTCCCCTGGAAAATCCTGCACAGATCAAGACGCTTCGTCGCACCATCGCGCAGATGAAGACTGTGTTGAACGAGAAGTAAAAACGGGATGAGATGGAGGCAAACCTCCGACAGCGTTCCTCCCCCGAGACGGCAACTGATGACACTCGAAGGCGGATGTATCGCTCGGAATGGGCAGTGCGCATGACGGAGAGCCTGCAACCATCGAAACCATATCAATACCAATCCAGAATGGAAAGAAATTTAAGAAAGACTCGACAGGGTGTTGTGGTGAGCAACAAGATGGACAAGACCATCGTTGTGGCTGCCAAGTTTAAAGAAAAGCACCCCATTTATGGTAAATTCGTCTCCAAGACCAAGAAGTACCACGCACACGACGAGAAGAACGACTGCAACGTCGGTGATACTGTGCTCATCATGGAAACTCGCCCTTTGAGCAAGACTAAGCGTTGGAGAGTTGTTAACATCGTAGAAAGAGCTAAGTAATTATGATCCAAACCGAATCAAGATTGACTGTTTGCGACAACAGTGGTGCTCGTGAAGCCCTCTGCATTCGCGTGCTTGGCGGTACGCGTCGTCGCTACGCTTCGGTGGGCGATATCATCGTTGTCTCTGTAAAGAGCGTCATCCCGTCAAGTGACATTAAAAAAGGTGCTGTATCTAAGGCCCTGATTGTTCGTACGAAGAAAGAAATCCGTCGTGCTGACGGTTCTTACATCCGCTTTGATGACAATGCTTGCGTTCTCTTGAACAATGCAGGTGAGTTGAGAGGCAGCCGTATCTTCGGCCCCGTTGCCCGTGAGCTTCGTGCAGTAAACATGAAGGTGGTTTCTTTGGCACCCGAAGTACTTTAATCCCACACGAATAAAGAATACGATCTCAAATGAGTAAGTTACATATTAAGAAGGGTGACACCGTATGCGTGCTCGCTGGCAAGGACAAGGGAAAGACCGGTAAGGTCGTTCTCGTGCTTGTAGACAAGCAGCGTGCCGTCGTAGAAGGTGTGAACATGGTTCAGAAGAGCCAAAAGCCCAGCGCACAGAATCCTCAGGGTGGTTTCGTCAAGACGGAAGCTCCCATTCACATTTCCAACTTGAACGTTGTTGACCCCAAGACCGGCAAGCCCACACGCATCGGCCGTCAGCTCAAGGATGGTAAACTCGTTCGTATTGCTAAAAAATCAGGAGAGGAGATTAAGTAATGAATACCGCACAACTCAAGAAAGAATACAAAGAGCGTATTGCTCCTGCGTTGATGAAGCAGTTCAACTACTCTTCTTCTATGCAAATCCCCGTCCTCAAAAAGATTGTCATCAACCAAGGTCTTGGTAAGGCTGTTGCCGACAAAAAGATTATTGATGTGGCTATCAACGAACTCACTGCCATCACTGGTCAAAAGGCCGTGGCTACGGTGTCGAAGAAGGACGTTGCCAACTTTAAGCTTCGTAAGAAAATGCCTATTGGCGTGATGGTGACCCTCCGTCGTGAGCGCATGTACGAATTCCTCGAAAAGCTCGTTCGCGTTGCCCTCCCCCGTATCCGCGACTTCAAGGGTATCGAAAGCAAGTTTGACGGCCGTGGTAACTATACCCTCGGTATTCAGGAGCAAATCATCTTCCCCGAAATCAACATCGATGCTATCGACAGCATCTTGGGTATGAACATCACTTTCGTGACTTCTGCTCCCACCGATGAAGAAGGCTACGCACTCCTCAAAGAGTTTGGTCTTCCCTTTAAGAACGCTAAAAACTAATTCGCGATATGGCAAAAGAATCAATGAAAGCGCGCGAAGTGAAGCGTGCTAAAATGGTGGCTAAGTATGCAGCTAAGCGTGCCGCCCTGAAGAAAATCGTCAACACCAGCGACGACCCTCAGGCTGCTTTCGAAGCTGCTCAGAAGCTCCAGTCTCATCCCTCGCAATGCCAACCCCATCCGCCTGCACAATCGCTGCGCGATCACGGGACGTCCCAAAGGCTACATCCGTCTCTTCGGTCTTTCTCGTATCCAATTCCGCGAAATGGCTTCGGCTGGCTTGATTCCCGGTGTCCGCAAGGCTTCTTGGTAAGCATCGGAACTTTCAAGAGAAACTCATTTTTTATTTAACACTGTCGGGAATGTCCCGATAAATTAAACACCACACAATAATGACTGATCCTATAGCAGACTATTTGACCCGTCTTCGCAACGCCATCCAAGCTAAGCATCGCGTTGTTGAAGTGCCCGCGTCAAATTTGAAGAAGGACATCACCAAAATCCTTTTTGAAAAGGGCTACATCCTCAACTACAAGTTTGAGGAAGAAGGTCCTCAAGGTACCATCAAAATCGCTCTCAAGTACAATCCTGCCACTAAGGTGAGTGCCATCAAGAGTCTCAAGCGCGTTTCTACCCCCGGTATGCGTAAGTACACCGGCTACCGTGATATGCCCCGCGTAATCAACGGTTTGGGTATCGCTGTTATCTCTACCTCTAAGGGAGTGATGACCGACAAAGAAGCAGCTGCCTTGAAGATTGGCGGTGAAGTCCTTTGCTATGTATATTAAAAAAACAGGAGGAACAAAATGTCTAGAATTGGTAAATTGCCGATTAACATCCCTGCGGGTGTCAATGTAACGCTCCAGGATAATGTAGTGACCGTTAAGGGTCCGAAGGGTGAACTCTCTCAGGCTGTTGATCCCTCTATCATTGTCACAATCGAAGATGGTCAGATCACTTTCGCCATTGACGAAAAGAGCGAAGTAGAACAAAAGCAAAAGCAAGCTTTCCACGGTCTCTACCGCGCTTTGGTCAACAATATGGTCGTAGGTGTGACGGAACAGTACAAAGCCGAAATGGAACTGGTCGGCGTTGGTTATCGCGTGGAAAACGCCGGCAACCGAATGACCTTCACTTTGGGCTTTACGCACCCCATCGTCATCGAGCTTCCCAAGGAAGTGTCGGTTGAAACAAAGATGGAACGCAACAAGAATCCTTACATCTGCCTCACTTCTTGCGATAAGCAACTTCTTGGCCTCGTTTGCGCTAAGATTCGCTCCTTCCGCAAACCTGAGCCTTACAAGGGTAAGGGTGTGCTTTATGTTGGCGAACAAATCCGTCGTAAGTCGGGTAAGTCAGCAGGTGCTAAGTAATCTCTAATCACGACTCAAGATTATGACAAAAGAAAAAAAGATGCAAGACGCGTTAAGATTAAGTATCGCGTTCGCAATAAGATCTCAGGCACGGCCGAACGTCCTCGTATGAGCGTTTTCCGCAGCAACAAGCAGATCTATGTTCAAATCATCAACGACGAAGTGGGCAACACCCTCGTTGCTGCTTCTTCTCTGGGACTTGAAGCTTGCCCCAAGAAGGAACAAGCCTTCAAGGTGGGCGAAGCCGTGGCAAAAGAAAGCCCTCGAAGCCGGTATTTCCACTGTCGTTTTTGATCGTAATGGTTATCTCTATCATGGCCGCGTAAAGGAAGTTGCCGAAGGCGCTCGTCAGGCTGGTCTCAAATTCTAAAGATTATGGCAAACAGAGTAAACGCAAACAATGAAGAATTGAAAGATAGACTCGTTGCTATCAATCGTGTAACCAAGGTCACCAAGGGTGGACGCACTTTCACTTTCGCTGCCATTGTTGTGGTGGGTGATGGTCAGGGCGTCATCGGCTATGGCCTCGGTAAGGCCGGCGAAGTCACCGCAGCCATTGCTAAGGGTGTCGAAGCCGCTAAGAAGAATTTGGTGAAAGTTCCCATCATCAAAGGCACTGTTCCTCACGAACAAGCTGCTCGCTATGGTGGCGCCGAAGTGCTCATCCTTCCTGCTTCTGAAGGTACGGGAGTGGTGGCCGGTGGTGCGATGCGTCCCGTCTTCGAAAGCGTGGGCATCCACAACGTCTTGGCGAAGTCTAAGGGTTCTTCCAACCCCCACAACTTGGTGAAGGCCACCATCCAAGCCCTTAGTGAAATGCGTGATGCACGCACAGTTGCACAGCATCGCGGAGTATCAATGGATAAAGTTTTCAGAGGTTAATCATGGCAACTATTAAGATTAAGCAAACTCGTAGCCGCATCGGTGCTCCCATCGATCAAAAGCGTACGCTTGCAGCACTCGGCCTCAATAAGCCCAATCAAGTTGTAGAACTCGAAGACAACGCTTGCACTCGCGGTATGATTCGCAAGGTTCACCACTTGGTAACTGTAGTAGAATAATCAAAACGTAACATCATTATGAATTACATACTCTCAAACCTGCAAATGGTTCCACCCAAACGCGCAAGCGTATCGGTCGCGGTCCCGGTTCGGGTCTCGGCGGTACGTCTACCCGCGGTCACAAGGGTGCCAAGGCACGTTCGGGCTACAGCAAGAAGATTGGTTTCGAAGGTGGTCAGATGCCGCTCCAACGTCGTTTGCCCAAATTCGGCTTTAAGAACATCAATCGCGTAGAATACAAGGGCATCAACTTGAGCACACTCCAAACCCTGGCCGAAGCTAAGAACTTGGATAAGATTGGTGTTGCAGAACTCGTTGAAGCCGGCTTTATCAACAACGCCAAGACGCTCTACAAGATTCTTGGCAATGGCGAACTTAAAGCAAAGCTTGCAGTCGAAGCCAATGCTTTCTCGAAGAGTGCCGAAGCTGCGATTGTGGCAGCAGGAGGTACTGCAACGAAACTCTAAACTAACTCAATCCTAAGAGTAGAATGAAAAAAATAATCGAAAACCTCAAGAACATTTGGCGCATCGAGGATTTGCGTATGCGAATCTTGATTACCATCTTGTTCGTAGCCATCTATCGTTTTGGTTCGACCGTGGTGCTTCCCGGCATTGACTCAAACGCGTTGGCAGAGCTGCAGAAACAAACGCAGGGCGGCCTGATGTCGCTCCTTGACATGTTCTCTGGTGGTGCATTCTCACAAGCTTCAATCTTTGCTTTGGGTATCATGCCCTACATTACAGCTTCGATTGTTATTCAGCTCTTGGCAGTTGCAGTTCCCTATTTCCAAAAAATGCAGCGGGAGGGCGAGAGTGGCCGCCGAAAGATCAATCAGTACACGCGCTTTTTGACCTTGGCCATTCTTACTTTCCAAGCTCCAACCTATCTCTTCCATCTCAAACAGACCACCGGCGAAGCCGCTTTCCTCATGGGCGACGGCCTCGGATTTATCATCTCTTCGACGATAATTCTTGCTGCAGGTTCGATGTTTGTGCTCTGGTTGGGTGAGCGTATCACCGACAAAGGTATCGGCAATGGTGTCTCCGTCATCATTATGATTGGTATCATTGCCCGCATGCCGTCTGCTTTCTTCGAAGAGGCTGTTTCGGCGCTCTCGGGTGCAGAAGGAGGTGGTTTGATTAAGTTTTTGATTGAAATCATCGCTTTGGTTGGAGTCATGGCGGTAGCGATTCTCTTGGTTCGCGCCGTACGTAAAGTTCCCGTTCAGTACGCTAAGCGTATCGAAGGAAAGGGCAAAAATCAAGTGGGTGGTGCACGCCAGTACATCCCTCTCAAGCTTTTTGCCGCCAACGTGATGCCGATCATCTTTGCTCAGGCCATTATGTTCATCCCCATGATGCTGGTGCAGACCCTCAACAGTCAAAACCCCATCCTGCATCAATTCCTCGATCACCACAGCGTCCTCTACAACATCGTATTTGTCTTCCTCATCGTAGCGTTCACCTACTTCTACACAGCCATCACGATGAACCCCGTGCAAATGGCCGAGGACATGAAGCGCAACAATGGTTTTATCCCCGGCATCAAGCCCGGTAAGGACACGGCCGACTATATCGACAATGTCATGTCCCACCTGACGCTTCCCGGGTCGCTCTTCATCGCCCTGATTGCCATCCTCCCCACCTTCGCCAGCCTGATTGGGGTCAAGCAAGGTTTTGCACAGTTCTTCGGAGGAACATCGCTGCTCATCTTGGTAGGTGTCGTGCTGGATACCATTCAGCAAATCGACAGCCACATGTCGGTGCGCAACTACGATAGAATGTTGAATGCGGGACACACTCGCCACCGTTCAAACGTATAAGCCTAATAGACCCTCTACTCAGATGATTTATCTGAAGACTGAAGAAGAAATCGGCTACTTGCGCCAAGCTAACCAATTGGTCAGCGCAACGCTTGCTGAAATTGCGAAGATTGTGAAGCCGGGTGTGTCCACCTTGGAGATGGACACCTTGGCCGAGCAATTCATCAGAGACCATGGCGCAGTGCCCACTTTCAAGGGCTTTCCCGAAGGGATGCCGGGCGCCAAGCCTTTTCCCGCTTCGATTTGTGCCTCTGTCAATGGGGTAGTCGTCCACGGTATCCCCGACGATTGCCCACTTCAAGATGGCGACATCGTGTCGATAGACTGCGGCACTTTCCTCAATGGATTTTGTGGCGACTCGGCCTACACTTTCTGTGTCGGTGAGGTGGCAGAAGAGACTAAAACTCTTCTTCGTACCACCAAAGAGAGCCTTTACAAAGCCATTGACACCGCCCTCCCCGGGCGTCGGCTGGGAGATATAGGTCATGCTGTCCAGCGCCATTGCGAGGCCCAAGGTTACGGCATTGTTCGAGAATTTGTGGGACACGGCATCGGCCGTGAGATGCACGAAGAACCCTCAGTGCCCAACTACGGCCGTCCCGGCACCGGAAAGCAATTGAAGAACGGCCTTTGCATTGCCATTGAGCCCATGGTCACCCTCGGCAGCCCCGAGTTGGCGCTGCTGCCCGACCTCTGGGGCGTCACCACTCGTGATGGTCGTCCCGCGGCGCACTTTGAGCATACGATTGCCATTCACAACGGCAAGGCCGAAATCCTCTCCACGTTTGAAGAGATTGAACGAATAGAAGGACAACGCTATTAAAGAAGAACATCTATGGCTAAACAAACTGCAATTGAACAGGATGGAACCATCATCGAGGCTTTGAGCAACGCGATGTTCCATGTAGAGTTAGAGAATGGTCATCCCATCACTGCTCACATCTCCGGCAAGATGCGTATGCACTACATCAAAATCCTGCCTGGTGATAAAGTGAAAGTGGAAATGAGCCCTTACGATTTGTCGAAAGGCAGAATCGTTTTCCGATACAAATAAAAACAAATATCAAGATATGAAAACAAGAGCATCCTTGAAGAAGCGCACTGCCGACTGCAAAATCGTACGTCGCAAGGGCCGCCTCTATGTGATTAACAAGAAGAACCCTAAGTTCAAAACTCGTCAGGGTTAATTCAACTTGAAAAATAACAAAATAAGTATATGGCAATAAGAATTGTTGGTGTTGATTTACCTCAAAACAAACGAGGCGAAATCGCTTTGACCTATATCTTCGGTATTGGTCGCAGTAGTTCGGCTAAGATCTTGGATAAGGCCGGCATTGACAGAGACATCAAAGTAAAGGATTGGACGGACGACCAAGCCGCCAAAAATCCGCGAAATCATTGGTGCTGAATTCAAAGTAGAAGGTGACCTTCGCTCTGAAATCCAGTTGAACATCAAGCGTCTGATGGACATCGGCTGCTATCGTGGTGTTCGTCACCGTATCGGTCTTCCCCTCCGTGGTCAGAGCACGAAGAACAACGCTCGCACACGCAAGGGCCGCAAGAAGACTGTTGCTAACAAGAAGAAGGCTACTAAATAATCATTAGACTATGGCAAAGAAAACTGTCTCTGCAAAGAAACGTAACGTCAAGGTTGACGCACAAGGTCAGCTTCACGTGCACAGCTCTTTCAACAATATCATCGTATCGCTCGCCAACGGCGAAGGCCAAATCATCTCTTGGTCGAGCGCAGGTAAGATGGGTTTCCGTGGTTCGAAGAAGAACACTCCCTACGCTGCTCAGATGGCAGCTCAAGACTGCGCCAAGGTAGCTTTCGACCTCGGCCTCCGCAAGGTGAAGGCCTACGTCAAAGGTCCCGGCAACGGCCGCGAAAGCGCCATCCGTGCCTGCCATGGTGCAGGTATCGAAGTAACCGAGATTATCGACGTTACGCCGCTTCCTCACAACGGTTGCCGTCCTCCCAAGCGCCGTCGTGTGTAATTCGACCTATTGTTGAACGAAATAAACAAGAACATTTAATATGGCAAGATATACAGGTCCTAAGGTTCGTCTTTCTCGCAAGTTCGGTGAAGACATCTTTGGCAACACCACCAAGCGCATGCAGGGACGCAACCAAAACGTGCGTCGCCGCAAGAGCTCTGAATACGGCATCATGTTGGCCGAAAAGCAGAAGGCGAAGTACACTTATGGCGTCCTCGAAAAGCAATTCCGCAACCTCTTCGACAAGGCGGCTTCCGCCAGCGGCATCACCGGTGAAATTCTGCTTCAGAGTCTTGAGTGCCGTCTCGACAACGTGGTTTATCGCCTCGGCATTGCTCCCACTCGCGCAGCTGCTCGTCAGCTGGTCAACCACAAGCACATCACCGTCGATGGTCGCGTGGTGAACATCGCCTCTTTCAGCGTGAAGCCCGGCCAAATCGTCGCCGTTCGTGAGAAATCAAAGTCGCTTGAAGTTGTCGCCGATGCACTCGCCGGCTTCAATCACTCCAAGTATCCTTGGATTGAGTGGGACGAAGCTACCAAGTCCGGTAAGCTCCTCCACAAGCCCGAACGCGCTGACATCCCTGAGAATATCAAGGAACAGCTGATTGTCGAGCTCTACTCTAAGAACTAATACATAATACGATTTTTCATGGCGATATTAGCATTCCAAAAACCCGACAAAGTGGTTATGCTCGAAAACGATGCCCAATACGGAAAGTTCGAATTCCGTCCCTTGGAGACCGGCTTCGGTACCACCGTCGGCAATGCTTTTACGTCGCATCCTGCTCTCCTCGCTCGAAGGATTCGCCATCTGCGCCATCAAAATTGATGGAGTGGAACACGAATTTGCTTCGGTGCCTGGAGTGAAGGAGGACGTAACCAACATCATTCTCAAGTTGAAGCAAGTACGCTTCAAACAGTTAGTAGAAGAATTCGAGACTGAGAAAGCAAGTATCACCATCTCGAACTCCACCGAGTTCAAAGCAGGTGACATAGGCAAACAGCTCTCGGGCTTTGAAGTGCTCAATCCCGAGTTGATCATTTGCCATTTGGATTCTAAAGCCACGATGACGATCGAAGTTACGATCAACAAGGGCCGCGGATATGTTCCCGCTGATGAAAAATCGCGAGTTCTGCACCGATGTCAACGTAATTCCCATCGATTCTATTTACACCCCCATCCGCAACGTCAAGTACACGATCGAACCTTTCCGCGTAGAGCAGAAGACCGACTACGACAAACTCGTGCTTGAAGTATCGACGGACGGTTCCATTCACCCGAAGGATGCCTTGAAAGAGGCTGCAAAAATCCTCATCTATCACTTCATGCTCTTCTCCGATGAGAAGATCACCGTGGACGATGCACCAGACATCGAAAACGAAGAATTTGATGAGGAAGTGCTTCACATGCGTCAGCTCCTCAAGACCAAGTTGGTCGACATGAACCTCTCGGTTCGCGCCCTCAACTGCTTGAAAGCTGCTGATGTCGAAACACTGGGCGACCTCGTTCAATACAACAAGAACGACCTGCTCAAATTCCGCAACTTCGGTAGGAAATCGCTCACGGAGCTTGATGATTTGCTCGAGAGTCTGAATCTGTCGTTTGGAACCGACATTTCAAAATACAAATTGGACAAGGACTAATCCCACGTTCACCAACGTGATCGATTGATCAACTATCCCATTAAAACAAAGTACAAAAATGAGACACAATAAGAAATTCAATCATCTCAGTCGTACTGCTTCTCACCGCGCCGCTATGCTCTCCAACATGGCCGTGTCGTTGATCAAGCACAAAAGAATCACTACGACTGTAGCAAAGGCAAAGGCGTTGAAGAAGTACGTTGAGCCCCTTATCACCAAGTCGAAGCAGGACACCACCAACAGCCGTCGCGTGGTCTTCTCCTACCTCAAAGATAAGTACGCTGTCACCGAACTCTTCAAGGAAGTAAGCGTGAAGGTGGCCGACCGTCCCGGTGGCTACACCCGCATCATCAAGACCGGCTTCCGCGCCCAAGACGCTGCTGCGATGTGCTTCATCGAGTTGGTTGACTACAACGAGAACATGGCCAAGACCGAAAAGAAGGCTAAGCGTACTCGTCGTTCCAAGAAGGCTGCCGAAGCTGCTCCTGCTGCCGAAGTGGCCGAAACTCCTGCTGTTGAAGCAGAAGTTGTTGCAGAAGAAAAGACTGCAGAATAAACCAACACCACATACTTATGCCAATCCCCTCGCTCAACGAGCGAGGGGATTATTTTTGCATTCAATTGATTATCTCGATGAGAGGAGAAATCAAGCGTATCGTGCCTTTGCGCCATTCCTTTTCCGAGGCCTCGCGTGGCGCTAATCGAAGGGGCAGGTGCTCCCCCTTTGTGTCGTTCCGAACAAATCGAGTGCGGCGCAAACTTGTGCCGATGTCGCGATACCAAGGGAAGACAAGGTGCGAGCAGCGAGGATTGTGCGAGAGGTCTACCCGGAGAGGCGGATGACAATGATATTCCGTCGGGGGACAATAGCACTGCAAGTCATTGTGCGAGAGGTCGAGGAGTGCCCAGTCCGAACCTGCATTGGTCAGGAATATGGTGATGCGATTGTGCGACAGGTTGATACTCCGCAGTTGCTGGTGTATCGAAGCGTCCCAGTAGTCTATGCGTCCTTTTAGGTGATTGTAGGACAAATCTATGCTGTGCAACCCATTGGGCAACCGATGCACATTGATAGAGTCTATCAAGTTGTGAGCAAGGTTGATGTGCTTGATGAAATACATGCTCAAACTGGGGATTTCGCGCAGTCCATCGTTGCTCAAATCGAGCGTGTCGATGTGCGTCCCCCAAGGCAGACGGCGCAGCCGTAAAAGTTTCGGATGTGCTGCTCCGGGTGCGTCATCCTGGGCTGTCTTGTCTGCTGCCGCTGCATCTTTTTGCCGCTGAGGACTGCAACCGAGGCAGAGCATACAGCCCAACAAGAGAAGTATCCGTTTCATCTCATTTATGATTGACCAAGGGGGGATTAAACAAGAGGGTATCGACATACTCTTGATAATAGTCGGGAATCCAATTTAGAGGATTGTCGCGAAGATTGAGCTTATGGAGATGTACTTTCCAAGGCGGGTAGGCCCAGCTGTTGAGCTCCATCGGGAAATTTATTTTATTGTGCGAGAGATTGACCTCCTTAAGGTTTCTACAAGTAAGCTGCAGTCCTTCTAATCGATTGTAGGAGGCATCGAGACGTTTTAACTGAGGGGCATAGTCCATAGGGATAAAAAGCAGCTGGAGCTTGTTGTGTGAGATATCGAGTGTCTCTATGCCCTCGGGCAGGCAGGGAGCCATCTGTTGCTCCTTTTTCTTATGATAGCCGCTCTCGTTTATGCGCTCAATATCGTTGTGGGAGATGTTGAGGTGCTTAATCTTGTACATCGAGAGATTGGGAAATTCAGTGAGTCCATCGTTGGAGAGGTCGTAGTAGTCCAGTTCTGTCTGAAAGGGCAGTTGGTACAACGCACGCAGTTTCTCCCCCTTTATGGCGGGAGGAGCGCTGCTGTTCAAACCCAGGGAAAGGCTCAAACAAATGAAGAGAAAGAGAGCAATCGTGTGGCGCATAGCGTAGAAGATATAAATCGAGACAAAGATAAACATTAAAAACCGATTTGTGGGCACCGACCGGTACGTTTTAACTTAACCCCAATCGGTCATTAGAGCATTTTTGGTCATTTTGCCCACCCAAAAGGAGAGGGCGTTTCTTTGAGACTTTTCCACGCGATGGCAGAGTTCAAATTTCGCTCCACTCATTTACTCTGCTCGTTTGCCTTAAGGAAAAGTGCCCCTACCTTCGGGATGAGACGCTTTGTCAAACACAATTCCGCCTAATGACCGATTGAGGATTATGTTTCGTCGACATCGTCCCTCTGTGTCGTAAGGGTATGTTGTCCCTGAACCGCGTGTGGGCAGCAGCGTCCCCGGAGGGGGCGAATCTGAATAGCCGTAGGCGAGGAGGGCTTGCCCGACGAACCTACGGACCACCCAACACCGAAAGGAACGCCCCCGAAGGGGACTCCTATCGGTAGAAACATAACTGCCGGTTTTGGTCAACCGATATTCGCCCCCTTCGAGGACGCACGGCCCTGCACGATTGTGTTCCGTAGGTTCGTCGTCCTTCGTCCTCCTCGCCTACGGCTATTGGGAGAAGCCCCCTTCGGGGACTCCGTGCGGCGTATGGGTGCTGGTTTCGTCGACATCGTCCCTCTGTGTTATATGGGCACTTCGCCAAACACAATTTCGTCTAATGACCGATTGGGGATGAACATAGGTTTGTGGCGAGGCACCGAAAAAGATGGCGTGGAAAAGCCGTAGCTTTTACTATCGGCTTCCCTCTGTTTATATATAGACATCTCGACTTTGATTTCAGCCACTCATCCCTGGATTTAACTTGAATTTAACACTTTGCGCATCTTCCCGGCAAGGATGTCGATTTAACTCAGAGATAGTTTGATTTATCTCAGAGCGGCGTAAAACTACCTCTGATGAAAAATCTTTTGCTTCCTTCGCGCCTTTCGCACGTGCCCACGCGCGCGTCACTACACGATAAGGGCGTTTTTTTGCCTTCACTGCCTTCACCGCGTTGGATAAAGTGCTGGATAGGCACCGCTTATGGTGAAGCCTTGCCTTCACCTACAATCCCAAGAAAATCAGACGTTTACCCCTATGGGTGAAGGAGTGAAGGCAAAAAACACAGCCTATTGTAGGGTATACGCGCGCGCGAGGAAGAGGAAGAACCTCCCACAAGGCATGAGAAGAGGAGAAGAAATGAAAGCAGCAAAAGGTGATGGTGAATGACTCTACCATTTTGTACAAGGATGCAGTTGTTTGGGATGAAAGCCGCGATGAAAGTTTTGAATAGTCGAACTAAATTCGTAATTTTGCGGTGAAATCGTGTCGGGCGTAGGTGTAAATCGCAAAGAACGGCCGAGATGCGATTTCAGAATTTCTGACCACTACATTATCTCGCAAGAAAATGATCGCTCGACTACAACTTCTGATAGACCGTTTTGCCAAGGGCAAGAACACGCAGTTTGCCCACATCGTGGAGACGAGCGAAGCCCGCATCCGCAGCTATCTGACGGGGGCGGTGATGCCGAAGTATGACTTTCTGAAAGCCCTGCGCGAGCGGCTCGGCGTTTCGGTGGACTGGTTCATCTCGGGCGACGGGCCGATGCTGGTGAGCGAAATCGAAGAAGCGCGCCAAGCTGAAGAGGAGCGCAAGGCAGCCAAGGCGAAGAAAAGCTGTCCCGAGGGGTTGCCGGTGTACGAATGCGACTTCACCTGCGGATTTTGGGAAACGGAGAACGACCAGACGCTGCAACCGAGCTACTACATCGACACGCCGCTGAACCGCTCGGCCGACCTCTGGTGTTCGGTGCAGGGGAAGAGCATGGTGCCCGACATCGAGCCGGGCGACAAAGTGGCTTTGCGCGCCTGCACGCTCGACAACCTCGAACCGGGGCACATCTACGCTGTGGTGCTGGACGACCTGCGGACGGTGAAGAAGTTGCGGCGCGTGCCCGACGACCCGACCATGCTGGAGTTTGTGGCGAGCAACCCCGAGTTTGGCGTGGAGCGCTATCCCATCAGCCGCATTCTGCAACTCTACCGCGTGGTGGGAAAGTTGCATAGTTTTTTAGACAAAGGCTTTTCAGAAAGAAGCGATGCCCGACACAACGAAAGTGTCGGGCATCGCTTTTTGTGTAGAGTATGGGCTTAGAAATGGCCGGGGCCGCCGAAACCGCGGTGGCCACCGCCGGGAGGAGGCATCATCGGGCCGCGAGGGTCGGGGCCGGGGCGGTTGCCCGGGTTTTCGGTCTTGGCGTTGCCGCCGAAGATGTTGAGCTTGTAGATGACGTGGAGCATGACATAGGCGGTGAGAGAGTTGCTCCACGTGTCGGCGCGCATCATGGCGTTGACCGTGCGGGAGATGTTGCTTTGCTGCGAGAGGATGTCGTAGAAGCGGAGGCTGAGCGTGAGGGATCGGTCGCGGAGGAAGGATTGCGAGAGTTGGGCGTTCCAGAGCAGTTCGTTGGTGTTCATCGAAGAGGCCGAGAAACCGCGGTGCGACTGCATGCGGATGTCGGTGGAGAGACTCAGACCGAAAGGCAGGTTGAGGTTGGCCGTGGCCCCATAGGCGAAGCTCCACGTGTCGAGATTGGTGCCCGCTTGGAGGGAGGCGCGCGAGTGCTGATAGTTCACACGGCCGTTGAGGGCCACGTCCCAAAGCGAACGGCGGTAGGCCAGGTCGATGTTTTCGCCCAAGGTGAGGACGCGGCTGACACTCTTTTCGGCCGCCACGGAGGCGAAGAGCGCATTAAGCTGTTCGAGGGTGGGAATGCCGCTGAAGGCTGTGGACGACGAGGAGGAGACGAAGCCCACGTTGCGGCTGAAGGCGGCGTTGGTCGAGGTGGCGAGGGTGAAGACCTTCTGCTTGTCGAGCGGTGTGTTGAAGGTCAGGCCGGCGGCTGCATTCCAGTTGCCCGAGAGGTTTTCGGGCCGGGTGAAGCGTCGGCCGGTGGCGGCATCGTAGACCATGAGCGTGGAGACGGCGTTGCGTGTGTGGTTGAAGTTGGCGTAGGCCATCGTGCCCTGTTGCCGCTCGGCGTTGTAGGCGTTGTAGAAAGCGTGGAGCATGTCGTTCCACGCGGGTTTAAGGCCGGGATTGCCGCCGGCGATGTTGAGCGGGTCGGAACTGTCGACCACGTTGAGCAGCTGCGTCATGGAGGGCTGCGACGAACTGCCGCGATAGAAGATGTCGAGGCGGTCGGTCTTGGAGATGTTGTAGCGGAAGTGCACCTGCGGGGAAAGGTTGAAGACGTTGCGCACGGTGTCCATCCGGCCCACGATGGGGCGCTCGTAGTCCAAACGGGTGCGTTCGGGGGTGAAACTGATGCCGGCGCTCAGGTTGATTTTCTCCGTGTTGAAGCGCAGTCGCAGTTGGGCGTTGTGGGTGTTGTAGTGGTAGGTGGCATACTGTGAGTTTTGCGCATCGCGCACTGCCGCCTGCACATCCGTGGCGTTGAGGGTGCTGAGCAGCTGTGCTGCATCCATCCAAGGCGTCAGTTTGTCGGCGCCGGGGAGGTAAACGTTGTTCACCACGCCGTAGGCCGGATGAGCTGCCATGAAGGCCGCGAGGGTGGGATAGGCTTGCAGGTCGTGGAGGTTGTAGAGCGAGCGGTTGCCATCCGTAAACTTGTGTTCGAAATGATAGCGCACCTCACCGTAGAGTTTGCCGAAGAGGGGTTCGACGTAGCCTGCGCCCAGGCGGTAGCTCCACGCCTTGGAGTCGTTGTCGGCAAACTGGTGCGTGCCGTTGTCGGAGAGTAGGGCAGGCGAAGTGCCGGCAGGCGTGGTGCGGGCATAGATGTCGGCCTTGGAGTAGGAGAAAGACGTGCTGTTGGAGTAGCTGCCTTCGGCTTGGAGCGAGATGTTGCGCCCCTTGCGTCCGCCGAGACGGCGTGTCATTTCGAGATGGCCGTCGGCCGAAGTCGATGTGCTCCGTCCGCGCTGGTCGCGCCGGGTGAGGTTGGCCAGAAAGTCGTCCGTGGTGGTCACCACCCCGCCGGCAGGCGTGTTGCGGAAGGCGCGTTCGAGCACCTCGTCCGTCGTGTCCACATCGTAGCGCTCAAAGGGATCGGCATCGAAAGTCGCCGTGTGCGAACTGCCGGCCGTGTTCGTCCGGTTCCACGTGAAATGCGGGCGGAAGGAGAGCGAGGTGAGCGAGTCGGGACTCCACTGGAGGTTGAAGCGTGAGAAGATGCGCTGATTGAGGTTGGTGTTCCAAGCATGAGTGTTGGCAAAACTGCTTTTTCCCGTGCCCGAGTTGAGGAACGTCTCCAAAGCGGTGGTGCTTTCGGTGGCGTTGTCCGAACGGAAATAGAGCACGCTGCCGCCCGCCTCAAAGTATTGCGGCGAGAAGCGCTTCTTGTTGTTGCTCCACGAGAAGTCGGTGCCCACCATCGAGGAGGTGGTGAGTCCCGTGTTGTTGTTAAATCCGCGCGGCCCTCCAAATCCGCGGTCGCCCACGTTGTTGTGGTTGGCAAAGACGGTGTAGCGTGTGCGGTCGGTGAAGCGCGTGGCAAAGAGGCGTCCGGCGTAAAGCCCCCGGTCGGCGTAGTCCCATCCGCCGCCGAGGTCGATGTTGGAGATGAAACTCTGGTTGAGCTCCCGCTTGGTGGAGATGTCGAGCACGAATGTCTCTTCGCCGTCGTCGATGCCCGTCTGCTCGGCATAGTCGCTCTTCTTGTCGTACGTCTTGAGCTTGGAGATGATGTCGGTGGGGAGATTTTTTTCATCGCTACCTTCGTGTCGCCTTTGAAGAAGTCCCTTGCCGTTGATGAGAAACTCTTTCACCGTCTTTCCATTGATTTTGATGGTGCCGTCGTCGGCAATTTCCGCTCCCGGCAGTTGCTTGACGAGCGCTTCGAGGGTACTACCCTCGGCCGTGCGGAAGGCGCCGGCGTTGAACACCGTGGTATCCTCCTTCTGCTCCACGCGTGCCAGCGCCGCTTTGACCACAGCGGCACGCAGGGCGATGTCCTCCCCTTCGAGGGCTATCGCGTCCAGATGCAGGCTGTCGCCGGCGGTGGTGAGGTCGATGGGCTTCACGAGGCTGGGCAACCCGATGTAGCTCACTTTGAGGGCAAACCGCCCGCTTTGTGGGACGGTGAGGGCAAATCGGCCCAGCGAGTCGGTCACCGCTCCTGCCGCCAGCGTACTGTCGGGCAGTTGGAGCAGACGCACGGTGGCCATCTCGATGGGGCGTGCCTCTCGGGCGCTCACCACGGTGCCGTCCACGTGGGTGGTGCGCTGTGCTGCGAGGGTGAGGGTGACGAGCAGGAAGGCGAAAGTCAAGAATTTACGTTTTTGTCATGAGTCTGTGTTGTTGTGTTGTGAGGTCTTGTGCTGTCTAGGAGGAGCGTCGCCGCGGGGAGTGAGGTGGTGGAGTTTTCTACATGATGAAAATGAGTTTTCAATGTGTAGAAAAGAATCTTTCAACGTGTTGAAAATGTCTTTTCAATGTGTTGAAAACTCCACTGCGTCCCATCTGCACCGTCGGCATCCACGGAGTGAATCCGCCGGAGGCCTCGCTGTAGCGAGGGGGGGAGGGATTGCAAATGTACACAATCTCGACCATTTATTCCCGAAACCGCCACGCGAAGCGCTGCAAAAGTCGATGAAATCACTTTTTTTGAAGACGAAACTGCCGCTGTCTCTCCTTTTTTGTCTAACTTTGTGGCAATCAAATCCTCTTGCGCTATGCCTAAATATGCCAACTACATTGCCAAAATCGAAATCAAGAGTCTGTGGAGCGGCCACAAGCACATCGTGTGGACGCTCTCGCCGAGTGTCAATGTGCTCAGTGGGAAGAACGGCGCAGGCAAAAGCACCATCTTAGCCCGGCTTGTGCAGCACATCAGTGGATTAGCCCCCAGTGGTGCCATTCGTGGCGGAACGCATTTGGGCGTGGAGGTCGACTTCTCGCCTTCCGATGCCGATTGCATCCGCTACGACATCATCCGCTCCTTCGATCGGCAGCTGGTAGCGGCCGACCACATCTCCACCCTTTCCGATGGGCGCATTTCGACCGAACTCGATTGGCAGCTCTATCAACTCCAGCGCCGTTACCTTGACTATCAGGTCAATGTGGGCAACCGCATGATTGCCCTCCTCACCAGCGGACACCCCGAAGCCCGAGAGAAAGCGGCGGAGGCTTCGGCGGCCAAACAGCAGTTTCTCGATTTGGTTGATGACCTTTTTTCTGAAACCGGAAAGCGCATCGACCGCGAGAGTAACGAGCTGCGGTTTTTACCAGTATGACGAGGTGATTTCGCCCTACATCCTTTCGTCCGGCGAAAAACAAATGCTCATCATCCTCCTCACCACCCTCACCCAAGACCGCCAACCTTACGTTCTCTTCATGGATGAACCCGAGGTGAGCCTGCATTTCGACTGGCAGAAACGACTCATCTCGATGGTGCGCATGCTCAACCCTAATGCGCAAATCATTCTCACCACGCATTCGCCGGCTGTGATTATGGACGGGTGGGAAGACACCGTTACCGAGGTTTCCGACATCACCGTCTAAATGCTTCGCCCCATGTCTCGCTCATCGTCCCACCTCACTAACCACCCTCAATTCGGCCTATATCTCTGCTGCCAACCGTTTGCAGAGCCGAGCGTCGCGCCACAAAATTGTGGTCTATGTCGAGAGCTACGACGACATTTTCTTTTGGAACGACCTCCTTACACTGATTGAAGACGACCGCGTTGAATTTGAGGTGATGCTCCCTCTCGCACCTCCTTGGGGCGCGGCAAGAAAATCGCGCTTTCCAATCGGCTCGGCCCTCACATGATTGCCTGTGTCGATGCCGACTACGACTACCTCATGCAGGGAGCCACACCCACCAGCACCTTGCTCTGCACCTCTCCTTTCGTGCTCCACACTCATGTCTATTCCATCGAGAATTTCCAGTGCTACGCCGCTACGCTCCATAACGTCTGCGTGATGGCCACGCTCAACGATCGGCATCTTTTCGATTTTGAAAGTTTTATGACGAGATTCTCCGAAATCGTTTTCCCTCTCTTGGTGTGGAATGTTTGGTGCTATAAGTATGGCGTGTTCAGCCAATTCTCTCTTTCCGACTTTGCCGCGGTGGTCGAATTGCGCCGCATCAATTTTCATCATCCGGAGGAGACGCTTGAGCAACTACGCCATCGTGTCAATAAGAAAATCAACTGGCTGCAACATCGCTTTCCACAAGGACGAACGACCTACAAACCGCTGCGTGAGCAAATCGTTGCCCTCGGTGTAACACCTGCTACGACCTATCTCTATATGCGTGGGCACGACTTGGTAGATGTGGTGGTCGGCCCGCTCCTTAGCGGAGTGTGCGATGCCCTGCGGCGCGATCGTGAGCGCGACATCACCCGTTTGGCCTGCCACAACGTGCAGAAGCAAAACGAATTGGCCTCCTATCGCCACGCCATTGCACCTTATGACGAAATGCTGCGTAAGCACACCGCCTATCACACCGCACCGGAGTTTGAACACCTGCTCGAACTGGCACACGACATTGCCCGACAAGCCCTCCGTCAGGCACACCATAACTAAACCGCCCCTATGCCTCTCTTTTCCATTATAGTCCTTTCTACCCTCGTTCTTTATTTTCTCCTTTTGATGGGCGTGTCCCGATGGGGTACACGCCGCACCGATGCCACTTCCAACGAAGCCTTTTTCCGTGCCCACCGCCGTGCACCGTGGCCGCTCGTAGCGGTGGGGATGATTGCCGGCAGCATCTCAGGCGTTACGCTCATCAGTGTGCCGGGATGGGTGGCCGGCATCGGTATGACCTATCTGCAAATGTGTATGGGTTACATTTTGGGCTATGTGGCCGTGGCCTTTCTCCTTCTTCCGCTCTACTATCGTCTGAATCTCACCAGCATCTATGCCTATCTTGGGCAACGATTCGGACTCACCGCTCACCGCACCGGTGCCCTCTTTTTTTCTTCTGAGCAAACTCACGGGCGCAGCGGCACGTCTTTATTTGGCCACCCTCGTGCTGCACACCTTTGTGGCGGCTCCGCTCGGCATTCCCCTCCCGCTCACCACAGCCGTCTGTCTTCTGCTGATATGGGCATACACCCGGCGTTCGGGACAAGCCGGACTGCTTTACACCGATGTGTTCCAAACCCTCATGCTCCTTCTTGCGCTGGTCGGTATCACCGCTGCCACGCTCCATGCCCTCCGGATTTCTCCTGCCGAAGCATGGCGCATCATCACCGACAGCCCTATGAGTCGCGTTTTTGAATGGGACGCAGGCAGCACACAATCCTTTTGGCGGCAATTCGTCAGCGGAATCTTTATCGTTATTGTGATGACGGGGCTGGATCAGGATATGATGCAGAAAAATCTCACCTGCCGCGATCTTCCTTCTGCTCAAAAGGATATGTGCCTCTACGGCCTTACCTTTCTTCCCATCAATGCCCTCTTGCTCGCTCTTGGCGTCTTGTTCTATCATCTCGCGGCGCTCCACGGCATTTCTCTGCCTGCCAAGGCCGACCAACTGCTCCCCACGCTCATTGTCAGCGGCCAACTCGGGATGTGGGTCATCGTACCGTTCAGCATCGGCATCGTGGCCGCGGCCTTTTCAGCAGCCGATGGCGCCCTCACCGCCCTTACCACCAGTATCTGCATCGACTTCTTCCGCCGTCCTGACGACCCGCATCTGCGCCGGCGTGTCCATTTTGTCATCGCCCTGCTTTGTTACCTCTGCCTCTTGCTCTTCCACGCCGTCGGAGGGGGCAGCATCATCAACACCATCTTTGTGCTGGCCTCCTATACCTACGGACCGCTCCTCGGCCTTTTCTTCTATGGGCTTTACACCCGCCGCCAAGTCTACGACCGTTGGGTGCCCCTCGTGGCCGTGTTTGCACCCACGCTCTGCCTCGCCCTCGACCACTATGCCCCTCTTTGGTGGAACTATACTTTTGGCTACGAACTTCTTCTTCTGAATGGGGCGCTCACGGCTTTCGGCCTTTGGCTGTTGCGGAAACCGAAAGCGACCGCGCTCGCTGTGCGGTGATAAGTAGGTGTTCAAAATAGAGAACATTCTACAATTAAGATAGCAACCTCCCCAAACTTGAAACCCATCTTTCATCATGATACGTAACCTTCTTTTTAGTAGCCCTTGGCGGTGGTTTGGGTAGCGCAGTGCGCTATCTCATCTCCCGTATGTGGCCGTTGGCACTTATGGGCAATTTCCCCCTTCCCACGCTTTTTGGCCAATGTCGTGGGCTGTCTGCTCATCGGGTTTCTCACCACATGGCTCGGAAAGGCACTGGGTGGTAGCGAGTCGCTGCATCTCCTGCTGGCGGTGGGCTTCTGCGGCGGACTTACTACATTTAGTACCTTCATCAACGAAAGCGCAACGCTGCTGCACCTCGGCAATCTGCTGCTTTGCGCACTCTATTTAGGGCTGAGTGTTGCTTTGGGTTTCGTGGCGCTCTTCGCTGGGATTGAGTGTGCAAAAAAATACTCTGAAAACCACAAAATATGAAAGAAAAGTCAATCATCTCCCATCAAATCGGCGGACAAACATTCTTTGATATCAACTCGGAGAATCAAGTCACCCTTTATTCTTAATTTGTCAAAAGATAATGGACAAAAATAGCATATTACAATACAAATCATCGTTCGACAGCATCGTCCGATATATTGAAAGCGATGATGCAAAAGAACAAGTAGAAGTGTGGTTTGCACGCGAACTGCAAACGATATTAGGCTATGCGCGCTGGGAAAACTTTCTCGTTGCCATACGACGGGCAGTAGATTCGTGTAAAACGCAGAATATCAATGTCGAGGATCATTTTCGTGAGGTCACGAAAATGATAGAAATAGGCAAAGGTGGAAAACGAGAAGTCGCGGATTTTATGCTTACCCGCTATGCCTGCTACCTTATCGCTCAAAACGGCGACCCAAAGAAAGAAGAAATAGCCTTCGCTCAAAGCTACTTTGCCGTACAAACACGAAAAGCTGAATTGATAGAAGAGCGACTAAACCTACTATCTCGCTTGGAAACCCGCGACAAACTAAGAGCCGCAGAAAAACAATTGTCGCAGAACATATATCAGCGAGGCGTTGATGACAAAGGCTTCGGGCGCATACGCTCCAAAGGCGACACGGCACTTTTCGGAGGGCACACCACCGAAGATATGAAAAACCGACTGGGCGTGAAGCCTAACAGACCGTTGGCAGACTTTCTGCCCACCCTTACCATAGCCGCCAAGAACCTTGCCACGGAAATGACCAACTACAACGTAGAAAACAAAGACCTGCACGGAGAACAACCCATTACGCACGAACACATCCAGAACAACCAAAGTGTGCGTGACATGTTGGGACAGCGTGGCATCAAGCCTGAAGAACTTCCACCAGCAGAAGATATTAAGAAACTGGAACGCAAGGTGGCGCGAGACGAGAAAAAGATGGAACAAGCTTCGCAAAAACTTCCGAAGAATAAGTAAAAAGGTTAAGTAGGTGAGTACCAGTGTTAAGAATGACGAGTTATCTCACTTGTTGCCGTAAAATAATTAGATGTTCACAAAAAAACAACAAAATATGAAAGAAAAAGTCTATCATATCTCATCAAGTCGATGGACAAACATTCCTTGAGATCAACTCGGAAGGTCGATTCATCAACAACGTACAAGATGCCTTAGACTTGCTGGGAGAACTCTTTGGGCGATATTACGATGGAATTATCCTCCATGAAAAGAGTTTCAACCCTCGATTCTTCGATTTGAAAACTAAGTTCGCAGGCGAAATCCTTCAGAAATTTTTCTAACTATCGCGTCCGTCTCGCTATTGTCGGTGATTGGTCGAAATATACCAGCCATAGTTTCGCCGCTTTCATCGTCGAAAGTAATAGAGGACGCATGGTAAACTTCACCACCTCAACCGAAGAAGCCGTGGCGTTATTATCAAGATACAAGTAAAACTATGGAAAGAAATACCTTCGAAACTGAGCGCCTCTTGCTACGCCCCTGGCAGGAAAGCGATGCCGAAGCGCTGTACAAGTATGCCGCCAATCCCAACGTCGGCCCCTATTGCTGGTTGGCCGCCACACACAAGCGTTGAAAACAGCCGAGAAATAATCAAAACCGTCCTCTCGGGCGAAGAATCCTACGCAGTTGTATTGAAAGAAACCAGTGAACCCATTGGCAGCATTGGAATAATGACCGCAAGAAGCGAAATTCACACTGTGAAGATTTCAGACACTGAATGCGAGATTGGTTATTGGATTGGTGAACCCTACTGGGGACAAGGATTGATTCCCGAAGCCATACGCGAAATACTTCGTCACGCCTTCGAGGATTTGCATCTTTCTTCCGTTTGGTGCGGTTATTACGACGGCAATGAAAAATCGCGTCGTGCACAAGAGAAATGCGGATTCATTTACAGTCATACAGAAGACAATAAACCTGTTCTATTGTTGAACGAGGTTCGCACGGAGCATTTTACCAAAATTACTTTCAACGATTGGAAAAACCATGGCTTGTAACCCCGATTTAGTACAATACGTAGCCGATCAATGTGCCGGTGCCGGCGAAATCGCTACCAAAAAGATGTTTGGCGGCTACTGCATTTATTGCAATGGCAAGATCTTTGGGCTCATTTGCAACGATGGGCTGTATATAAAACCCACCGAACCCGGCCGTGCCTTGCTACGCACGGAGGAGATGCGCCCGCCCTATCCCGGTGCAAAAGATTATTTTTATATTGCCGATGTTGATGACCGCGACTACCTCGCCGCGCTTGTTCGAGCCACCTGTCGGGCGCTCCCCGAACCGAAGCCCAAGAAAAGAAAGACGAAGTGAGGAGCTGTACCCTTTTTTCTAGCCCCCGCTTCCTCTCTATTCTTTTCTTTCGCGTCTCTCGCGCGCACGCGCGTATACACTATAATAGTGTGTGCAAATTGCCTTCACTCCCTTCACCGATGGGGGAGAGGGGTTGAAAATCAGGGGAATAGGGGTGAAGGCAAAGGTGAAGGGAAAGAGTGAAGACATGGAGTTGAAAAAGGAAAGGTCGTAAAGGCAAATCAGGCCGTTGTGAGGTGTTTTTTTCTGTGGATGGTGAAGGCAGTGAAGGCAAAAAAACGTGGGATTATAGTGTATGCGCGTAATGCGCGCACGCGTGCGAGAGAAAAGTGGATAGAGTAGGGGAGCGCTGCTTTTTTTGGGCTTGGTGTTGAAAGAGGGAGGAGGCTTTGTCCATCTCCGGGATGATTTGATTACCTCTTCTGAGATGATTTGCTCTACCTCTGATGCAGTTCGATTTACCTCAGAGAGAATTTTTTTCTACCTCAGAGATAGAAAAAAACTACCTCCGAGGTAGTTGGATTTATCTTAGATGCAGTTTTGTGGTTCTTGGTTGCACATCGGGGCAAAAAGGGACAGAAATCGGGAGGGAGGGGGCGAAGGGCGGAAATCGAGCTTATGAGTGATTTCTGCCAAATAGAAGCATCAAAATCGCAGTGTTGGAACTTTTTGAAAAACTTTTCTGCGAGATTGTTTGGAGGTAACGGAAGTTTGTTGTACTTTTTGCACTCGCAATCGGGACGCAAGGCTATCTTGCTCACTTCGATACGCTCTGCCGCAAGGTGGGCGGTATGGAAGGAAAGGTTGCAAATGCTCTTTGAAAGAATTACATAACAGATTGTAGAGAAGTACAAGGAACAATCAACAATGAAACAACGAATGCAATGAGCAATCGAGGTTTCGGGTAAAATGAAATTGTACCGTTCAATTCTACTCAATTTAAGGATAGGTTCTGAGCAACGACAGAGAAACAAACAAATGATTATATTTACAATGAAGAGTTTGATCCTGGCTCAGGATGAACGCTAGCTACAGGCTTAACACATGCAAGTCGAGGGGCAGCGGGCAGAAAGCTTGCTTTCTGTGCCGGCGACCGGCGCACGGGTGCGTAACGCGTATCGAACCTACCACATACTCAGGGATAGCCTTGCGAAAGTAAGATTAATACCTGATGTTGTTTAATGTCCGCATGGACACTAAACCAAAGATTTATTGGTATGTGATGGCGATGCGTCTGATTAGGTAGTAGGCGGGGTAACGGCCCACCTAGCCATCGATCAGTAGGGGTTCTGAGAGGAAGGTCCCCCACATTGGAACTGAGACACGGTCCAAACTCCTACGGGAGGCAGCAGTGAGGAATATTGGTCAATGGACGAAAGTCTGAACCAGCCAAGTAGCGTGCAGGGATGACGGCCCTCCGGGTTGTAAACTGCTTTTAGTTGGGAATAACGACGGGGACGTGTCCCTGGAAAGAATGTACCGAAAGAAAAAGGACCGGCTAATTCCCGTGCCAGCAGCCGCGGTAATACGGAAGGTCCAGGCGTTATCCGGATTTATTGGGTTTAAAGGGAGCGTAGGCGGACTGTTAAGTCAGCGGTTAAAGAGTGTGGCTCAACCATACGATGCCGTTGAAACTGGTGGTCTTGAGTGCACACAGGGATGCTGGAACTCGTGGTGTAGCGGTGAAATGCTTAGATATCACGATGAACTCCGATCGCGAAGGCAGGTGTCCGGGGTGTAACTGACGCTGAGGTCTCGAAAGTGTGGGTATCAAACAGGATTAGATACCCCTGGTAGTCCACACAGTAAACGATGAATACTCGCAGTTTGCGATACACAGTAAGCTGCCAAGCGAAAGCATTAAGTATTCCACCTGGGGAGTACGCCGGCAACGGTGAAACTCAAAGGAATTGACGGGGGCCCGCACAAGCGGAGGAACATGTGGTTTAATTCGATGATACGCGAGGAACCTTACCCGGGCTTGAACTAGCTTCGACGAGAGTAGAGATACTCTTTTCTTCGGACGGAGTTAGAGGTGCTGCATGGTTGTCGTCAGCTCGTGCCGTGAGGTGTCGGCTTAGTGCCATAACGAGCGCAACCCTTTTCCTTGGTTGCCATCAGGTAATGCTGGGCACTCCATGGATACCGCCATCGTAAGATGTGAGGAAGGTGGGGATGACGTCAAATCAGCACGGCCCTTACGTCCGGGGCTACACACGTGTTACAATGGGAGGTACAGAAGGTCGCTACCTAGTGATAGGATGCTAATCTTAAAAACCTCTCTCAGTTCGGATTGGAGTCTGCAACCCGACTCCATGAAGCTGGATTCGCTAGTAATCGCGCATCAGCCATGGCGCGGTGAATACGTTCCCGGGCCTTGTA